>UMHE01035944.1_pt1 | contig 669678 bp, 613 predicted proteins | sample 1965451 | NCBI WGS metagenome assembly UMHE01 (sample SAMEA4836090, study PRJEB28245) | human gut metagenome | biome: gut microbiome; material: fecal sample | place: Denmark | collected 2008 | reverse complement strand
CGACGAACTCTTTGAGCTTGGCGTCACAGGCTGCACAGAGCGTTTTGAGCTTGTTCTAATACGCAGTATCCAAAAGAAAAGCCCCCGTTTCACGGGGGCTTTTTTCTGTTTTAGTGTAGCGCGCAAAATGATTTTAACCGAAGCGCAAAATGGTTTTAACTTTTGAAACCCGACTTTAAAAACAAAAGCGCAGGATAGTTTTAAATTAAATCTGTCCTGCCTTTTTATTTTTCAGGGAAATCGCTTTTTATATGAGAACGGCGCATAAACAAAAAAACGTCCGTAAAGGACGTTTTTTTGTTTTAAATGGCGGGAGCGACGGGGCTCGAACCCGCGACCTACGGCGTGACAGGCCGTCACTCTAACCAAACTGAGCTACGCCCCCGCGACAAAAACACTTATATAGATATCTGATTGGCTTTGCAAGACTTTTTTTTAATTATCCAATTTTTTTTGAATAATGCTTGAAAGCCCAAGGAATGCAGGGCAATTCGCCGTCATGACATAAGTCGGAATTCGGCTCAGGTATGCCGTAAAACGTCCTTTTGCTTCGAAACGGACGCGGAAAGACGATTCTTCAAACATTTTCAACAGACCGTCTCTGGGAATGATTCCTCCAGCGATATAAACGCCGCCTAATGCACCGACCGTCAACGCCAGATTTCCGGCTAACGTTCCCAGCAGACCGAACATCATTTGTACGGCTTCGGTGCACAGGCGATCGCCGTTCAAAGCGCGTTCGGATATTTCTTCAGGGGATAAATTTTGCGGTTCGTTTCCGCCTAACGTCAACAAAGTACGATATAAGTTTGTCAATCCCATTCCCGAAACGACGCGTTCCGCCGACACGTGGCCGTATTCCTGACGCAAAGCCGAAATGACTCGTTCTTCTTCCGGATACGGTGCAGGCATGGTCGCATGACCGCCTTCGCTGGCCAAGGCGAACCAAGATCCGTCTTGTTGCGGGACCAGAATCGAAACGCCTAAGCCCGTTCCCGGGCCGATAACGGCGATAGGATATCCGGCAGTTGATTCGCCGCGTCCTATTTTTTCTTTTTCATCGGGCTTCAGATACGGAACTGCCAGAGCCTGCGCCACAAAGTCGTTAATAACCGGCAACGTGTCAAAGCCCAGATTTTTTTTCAATTCCGAAATTGAAAAGCTCCAATCGCAATTTGTCATGGATACCGTGTCGTCCAATACGGGGCAGGCAATGGCGATGGCGCCGATTTTTAAAGGAGCGCCGCTGTAATTGATTTTTTTTAAGTAATCACGGACGGCTTCCAATAAAGAAGGGTAATCCGAACACAATAAAGATAAAGAATCAAAGGTATGTCCGTCTTTGTCGCATAAGGCAAAGCGGGCATTTGTTCCGCCGATATCGGCGATCAGACCAACAGACATAATCCAACTTTCCTTTCGGTATTTTTAAGCAAGAATGCCACAAGCCGAAGGAAAAAGTAACATAAAAAAGATTATTTATTAAACGTAAGCATCATCGGCATGAGCGTTGTAATCGGCATCATTTTCGATGATTTGCGTCCAAGCGACTTTGACGGCAAAAAAGATATCTTTTTTATCTTTTTCGGGCATGGCGGGAAAACCTTTGGTCATGTCCAATCCGTACAGCATTTCTCCCAACGTTTCGTCGGACAAATCCAACGTATCCGTGTCGGGATACTTTTTTTGCAGGGCTTCTGCCAGCTTTCTGTAAGAATACCAGTTCAGATTATCGTTCATTGGCATTTCTCCTTGTTGCGTGCAGCAGCCCGGCGTTTTTATGCTGATTTTTATATTCGGCAATTTTTTTGTCGGCTTCAAGGCGTTTTTCTTTAAACGACTTTGTTTTCGGGATTGAAAAACCGTTGTCGGGAACTTTATGAAATTCGGTTGTCGTATCGCCGAACTGATTTTTGGGATGGCGCAATCCGTACCATTCGGGAACCTTTGAATCGACGCGTTCAATGCCGGTTTCGGAAGAAATATGCAATGTTTCACCGTTTCTTACGGGGCGGTTCATAGTTTGATAATTTTGTGATTTTGCCAAAAACATTAATGTTTCCGCCATTTTTTGAGAACAATGAACAGGGATGACCGTCTTTGGCGCGACTAATTTTGCGATATATTTGAAATCTTCGGCCTGAGCATGTCCCGAACCGTATAAGTCGGGTCGATCCATAGCGGTAATAAACGTCATGTTTGCGGCTCTCGGAGATTCTTTGATGATTTTTTGCAATTTTTCATACCTGTCGCCGACCAAAGGCGCAATGACGACGGCATCTTTTTGCATGGGGAAGATCGTTGATTGTCCGCGCAATGCCTTGATAAAAGGAGCTTTCGGGTCGCCGTAAATGCCCGTTGTAATCGTTACGGTGTTTTTTAAATCCAATTGTTCGGTTTCCGGGTTTTTATAGCTGAGCACCTTGATTTTCGGAAACAGTTCTTCCAAACGGATGCCCGAGGCGGACAAGCCCATAATATGGCTTTGCATGGACGATCCGCCGTTGATGATAACGTGTTTTCCCACTTTTTCGGCAGCGGTGATAACGGTTGCCAAACGTTCCATGTGTCCCGCGCTGATCGGAGCAATCAGTTGTTTGTCGGAATATTTTTCAAACAATTCCGTATATGTATCAAAGATGTCCTTTTCCTGACGGGCAAATCCTTCGCGATCCGTCGCCGTCGCGTCAAAAGTCATGACGTCAACGCCGCCGCTTTTGGAAATTTCGCCCATGTGTTCCGGATTCAAGGATTCTCCGAGATAAGAAGAGTGATCGGCTTTAATATCCCCCGAATGGAACAGTGATGCGTGCGGATTTGACACTTTATAGGCAAAGCTTCCCGGTATGGAATGAGGCGCCTGAAATGCTTCGACTTTCATTGCGCCGATTTGTACGGTTTCGCCGGATTTAATCGGTCTGAATTCGGGAATCAGGTTCCAGTCGATATCTTTTTCAACGAATCCTTTTTTGACCATATTGATCGTGACTTCCGACGCATATATCGGCGGCAGTTTTACGCCCATTCGGACATATTCGTAAATGCCGTTGATATGATCCGAATGGGAATGGGTCAGAAATATGGCGTCAAGCGTGTTTTCTTTTTTCGGATCGGGAGAGCCCGGCACTTTTAAAATATCATCCAATGCCGGAACGACCGTTTGATAAGCGCCTTTTGTAAATTCGTCGGGCGTTTCGTGTTGTCCCATGTCAATCAGAATGACGTTTTTTTGGGTTTCGCCGGTCTTTTCATCTTTTGCAACCGAAGCAAAGCAATGGCAACTGGCCCAAATATCATTTACGTTGTTCCCGCCGAACGGCGTCCAATAAAGCCCTAACGCGTTTTTTTGGGAAATGTCCATTTTTTTGAGCCTCTTTGCTAAAAACCTTTATTTCTCGTAGTATAGTTAAATTCGTTTCCGATAATCAAGATTTTTTTGTCCATTCTGTCAAATTGTTTTCATCGGGATTTTAACATATCCTCAACAGCTTTTCGCATGACGGTACTTTTTTCCTTTTGAAATGCGTATCCGACCTGCTGTGATGACTTATATTCGTCCAATACGTTTTCCAGTTTTGACGTCGCACGGACGTGTTTTTCAGGAACGGGAACAAAGCGCAATGTATGACCTTGTTCGGTTTTTATCCCCCCAGACTTTGAGCGTTTCTTCTGTGACTGAAGGTAACGTTTCCGTTTGAAACGCGCAAGGTCACGCCGTTTTTGACCTGAAACGGAAGAGTATTGCATTTGTAGGAATACATGTTGTTGAATTTATTTGCTTTTTGTGTTCTGCAATGAATCGGAACGACGGTGTTGGGGCGAACCATGTTCGCGATAAGCATGAAATCTTCTTTTTGAGAGTGTCCCGATCCGTCAATTTCGGGACATTCGTTTTTCCCGATAAAGGAAAAGCCGGCACATTCTTTATAATCAGCCAATTTTTCTTTAAAGGCTTCGGCGTCTTTTTTGCCCAACGGAGCAATGATAACGGCGTTTTCTTGGGGAACGATATAATTTTTTTCTTTTCGCAACGCCTTAAAGAACGGAGCTTCTTCATTTCCTTCAATGCCGGACGACAAAATGACCGTTTGTTCCGGGGGCAGGGCACGTGCTTCGGGGGACGTGTGGTTCAGGATTTTTACGCCGGGAGCAACGGATTTCAAAGAAATCCCCGCTTCTTTTAATCCTTCCAGATTGACCAGCATTTCGGAACCGCCTTGGATGATGACGTTTCTTTTGGCTTTTTCCGCAGCTTTTAAAACCGTGGCAAAGCGTTCCATGTGGCTGGATTTTATCAGGGAAACGACCTGCTTACCGTTATGTTTTTCAAACAATTTCGCATAAGCCGAACAAATGTCTTTTTCGCTTCTGGCGAATCCGGCTTTATCGGCACTGACGGCGTCAAACAGCATCAGGTCGACATTTTCGTTTCCGATTTTTTTTAAATGTTCTTTATCCAAAGGCTCTCCCAGAAAAGAGCTTGTATCCGCCTTAATGTCGCCGGAATGATAGATGGAGGCGTTTTTGTCTGATACTTTAATACCCAAACATCCCGGCACGGAATGCGGAGCCTGTACGGGTTCAACGGTAAAAGCACCGATTTTTATTTTTTCGCCCGCCTTGACGGGATGCAGCTTCGGCAAAGCGGATAAAGGAATGTTTTTAAAGACCAGCTCTTTTTTCAGCATGGCCAAAGTAAATTCCGACGCGTAAATTTCGGGCAATTTGACGCCGGCTGCCAGATATTGCGCAATGCCGCCCATGTGATCGGTGTGGGAATGGGTAAGAAACAGGGCGGACGCCTTGTGAAGGGGCGTTTTTTTGTCATTGATTTTAACAAAATCGGACAAATCCGGCACGACGGAAGAAAAAGCATTCAGGACGGAAGAAGCGGGAAGTTCGTCGGCACCCAAATCGACGATCAAAAAATCCCGAACATTTTGCCCGTTTTCTTTTGATACGGATTCGAAAATATGGCAGTTTGCGCGGATGTCGGAAGAATCATTGCCGCCCAAAGGCGTCCAGTACAGGCCTTCTTTAATATCGGGTGTATCGGACATAAAGATGTTCTCCGCTTTGAATTTTTTCTTAGTATATCCGATTTTTGGACAAAAACAAACTTTTTGTCTTATTTTTCGGAAGTTGTTACTTCTTCGAAAATGGGGGCGTCGCCGTATTTTTTGCGGGCTTCCTGTTTTTTTCGAGCCATATATTCTTCCAATTTCTGTTTGCGCCATTTATCTGCCAAAGCCTTGCTTTCTGGGGATCCCGGCAGGATTTTTTTCTTTTGCGGGGCAGAGGAAGCGTCTTTTTTTGCTTTTTTTCTTTCGTTGATTTCTTTATTGATTTTTTTAACGGTTTCTCGGGACAAATCTTTTTGTTTGGCGCGGATTTCCGTTGCGGCGGGATTACCGTACTTTGTCAGGCGTTTCCAGGCGTCCAGCAGTTTGTCTTCGTATCTGAGGGCTTTGTTGTCGGTTTTTGAATGGTATCGTGTTGCCGCGACGCCCCATGAATTTGTTTCTTCGAAATTCCGTTTTAAAAATTTAGCGGCATAAGCAATGTTTTTTGCGGGCGTTAAAGCGTCTTCAATGCTTTTAAACGCGTCGGGATGATATTTCAGATTGATTTGCATGCATCCGACGTCAATGTTCGTAATGCCTTTTTTTTGCAGTTCCAAGACGGCTTTGACGGCTTCTTTTTTGGAAGGGTAGAAATTTCCTTTCCCTTCGGCGGTTATCGTCCACGGCCAAGCGATTCCCGAAGGATAATCTTTGGAATACCTGCCGCTTTCGACCAAAGCAATGGCGCTGAGCAGGTTTGTTTGAATTTTATCTTCTTTTTCCTGTTTGGCGGTTTCCTTTAAACAAAGCAAAGCATCGTTTCCTGCGGCGGAATTGCAGAGCAGGAGAAATGACGGCAACAAAAAAAATAACAGTTTTTTTTTCATAGAGGCAGTACGGGCAAAACCCTTTGCAAATGTTCGATCAGGACGGTCATTCTGCGCCACAAGGCATCAAATCCCTGCAAAGGCATATACTTATCTGCGTTCCAATACAAGTGTCTGGCGATTTCGATTTGCAACGCGTGGGAATGTCCGTCGGGGCGTCCGTAATATCGCGTGGTATAGGCGCCGGCAAACGGCAGATTGACGGTAACTTCATAGCCCATGCTTTTCAAACACTGAGCCACCGTGTCGGTCAGTTCCTGCGCACAGGAAGCACCGTCGGCGTTTCCCAAAACGAAATCCGGTGTTCCGCTTTTGATTTCTTGGTCTTTGGGCAATTCGGGCATGGAATGGATGTCTAACAGGACTGAATAGCCGAATCGGGAAATATTTTTTTTAATCAAATCGACCAAAGCGGCATGATAAGGGAAATGGATGTCGAACAGCCTTTTTTGTTCGATTCTGAACAACAGCTTGCTTTTATAAATAGGCGTATTCGGAGCCAGAATTTTATGAAAGCAACCTAATCCCGCTTTGACGCGTTTTGAATCGGTCAACGCCTGAGGGGGCAGGGGATCAGAAAACATTTCGGGGTCAAGTTCTAACGGGTTTCGGTTCAAATCGACCCAAGCTCTGCCATAGACGGCGCTTAGCAAAGGGATGCCGCATGCCGGCGCGAACGAGAACAATTTATCGACGGCAGCATCTTCGTTTTTTTGGAATTCTTCGACTTTTCTGTCGGACAGATGGAACAATCGTTCGGGATAAAAGCTTCCGCTGTGAGGGGACGCCAAAATCAGCGGCGAATCGATTTTTGCCGATTTTTGAAGCAGATAGGGAGGATAACTTTCATTTGCCGCCAATTTTTTTTGTCCCCGATGAATTTTTTTGTTGCAATTCGCCTCATAAGTCTATAAAAGCATAAACACCGTGTTGAGGTAAATAAAAATATGGGCACGTAGCTCAGCGGTAGAGCACTACGTTGACATCGTAGGGGTCACAAGTTCGAACCTTGTCGCGCCCACCATTAAAAAAACGCTGTTAGGTCAGCGTTTTTTTTGTGCCTGAATCAAAATCTTTTGAAACGGGAGTTTTTTAATGAGAAATGCGTTTTCCAGAAGCCAAAATCATTTAGGACTAAAAGGATTGATCGCCTTTATAACGGTGACGAACATGTTTATTCCGCTTTCGACGGATTTATACCTGCCGGCGTTACCCGGAATGGCGGGGCATTTTTCGGCGTCGGCGGCGCAAGTGAATATGACGTTGACGGCTTTTTTCTTTTTCTTTGCCGTCGGCATTCTTCTTTTCGGTCCGTTCAGCGATAAATACGGACGAAAACCGTTACTGATTTTCGGTATAGCTTTATACACGCTGGCAGGATTTCTGTGCGCATTGTCCGATACGATAAACGCATTGATTCTTTGGCGTGTTTTTCAGGCTTTGGGGGCAGGGTGCGTTATCGCCGTTTCCATGGCGGTCGTCAAAGATTGCTTTTACGGAAAAGTCAGGGAAACAATTCTCGCCGTCATCCAAGCCATGTCAATGATTGCACCGATGGTGGCTCCCGTTGTCGGCGCGTTTATTTTAAAATTCGCCTCATGGCACGAAATGTTTTATTTGCTCGGTGCGTTGGGGGCAGTCAGCTTGGTCGCTTCGTTCTTTTTTCAGGAAACTTTGCGAATTTCGGGGCGCTATAAAGGCAGCATCCTGCATTCTTTGGGACGGTTGCGGGTCGTTGCCAAAAATCCGGCTTTCAGTTCTCTTTTGTTGGTTTTTTCTTTGCTGACGGCACCGTATATGGCGTTTATCGCCCTTTCGTCTTATATCTACATTGACCAGTTCCGATTAAGCGAACAGGCTTATAGCGCGTTTTTTGCCGCAAACGGCGTGTTTTCAATTCTGGGTCCCGTCCTTTATTTAAAAATTTCGGGGAAGGTTTCTGCAAAACGGTTGGCTGAAAGTTGCTTTATCATATCACTGCTGTGCGGAGCGGCTTTGTTTGTATTCGGTTCTTTTTCCGAATGGGTGTTCTTTTTTATTTTTGCGCCGTTCACGCTGATTGCCAGCGGTATTCGCCCTTTTTCGACGGGGTTGCTGTTAATCCAACAGGACAGAGACACGGGATCGGCGTCGTCTTTAATTAATTCGGTCAACACGTTTTGCGGCAGTCTCGGTATGATGCTGGCTTCCGTCGGCTGGGGCAATATGGTTACGGGGTTGTCCGTTATTTTGACGGTTTCCGTGCTTTTGTCGCTGGCGGGGTGGTTTTTGCTAAGCAGGGCAAAGCTTTGCGTTAAGGGGCTGTCCTTTGAATAAAACGCGTAAAAAAAAGCTCCCGAAAAAGGGAGCTTTTTTATTATAAACGCGAAGAAAGCTTAGCGCATTTTTGTTTCTTTGAATTCAACGTGCTTGCGCGCTTTCGGGTCATATTTTTTCAAGACCAGCTTTTCCGTCTTTGTACGGGGATTTTTCTTCGTCGTGTAGAAATATCCCGTGCCGGCGGTGCTTTCCAGCTTAATCTGCAATGTTGCGGGCTTAGCCATAGTCAATCATCCCATCAAGTGTAAAAAAACGATAGCCTTCAAAATACCTTATTTTGTATAGCTGTCAAGGGAAAAATAAGTCAAAGCGCCTTCATATTTTTTAGGATTAAGGATAAGCCGTTTGGCAATTTCGTCATCCAAAGGATTGTTCGCGCGGCTCTGCGGCGGGCAGGATTTTCGGATCAGGTTTTGAGTTTTTTTATTTCCCGTCCGACGTTGTTTTAACGATGTGACGGGAGCAGGAACATCATCAATGTCGGACATGTTTTTGCCCGAAGTGCAAATATTTGGCACCAATCCGTAAATATCGGGGCTGTAATTTGAAGGCAGGTAATACCTCGTCCACGTCAGATACATTTCCCCCGCTTCGGGGATGCTTTCGACGCTTTGGATGACGCCTTTGCCGTAAGAGGTCGTTCCGACGATGACAGCGTGTCTGTAATCTTGCAGAGCTCCTGCGAAAAATTCGGCGCTGGAAGCGGTTTTCCCGTCAATTAAAATGACAGCGGGATAAACGGGGCGTCCGTATTTTTCGGTCGTCGTATATTTTTGGTCGGCGTCTTTGTGGCGCCCCTTGGTTTTTATCAACGGCAACCCTTCGGGCAGAAACAAATCGGCGGACAGGACGGCTTCTTTAAGCAATCCGCCCGTGTTTCCGCGCAAATCGATAATCAATCCTTTCAGATTTTCATTTTCGTGCAGGCTTAAAGTTTTTTGCAAAGCCTTAAGCGTTTTGGGCGTAAAAGCGCTTATTTTTATTGTCAGGATTTTGTCGTCTTCGTCCAGAAAATAAGATACGGGAGACGATTTGACGGGTTTTCTGATCAAATCGATTTGCTTCATTTTTCCGTCTTTGCGGATTGTCAGGTATAAATCGCTTTCGGCTTCTCCGCGCAAAGCGTTCAACGTTTGTATACGGGACAGATCCGTAATGGGCGTATCGTTGATTTTTGCTATTCTGTCGCCGATTTCCAACACGGAATCGGCGGCGGGGCTGTCGGGAAGGATATCCGTGATTTCAAGGAATTTTCCAACGCGTCTGTACCTGATTCCGATCGAAGCGGGATTTTTAAGGTTTTCCAAAGCTTCGGAAGGCGGTTCATAGTGCGAATAAGGATCTAATGAAGACAACGCGGCGTTAAAGAAAATATTGTAAAAGTCCTGAGGATCGCTTTTTTGGGCTTTTTTGGAAAAAGGTCTGGCTTCGACCAAAGCGGCTAAGACCAGGCGCGCCCAATTTTCCGCATCATTGTCGTTAGGAGCGCTGAAGCTTTTTAAAATTCTTCCGTCGGCTAAAATCAAAACGCGGGAACCGTCTTTTAAAACGACGATTTTCTGATCAATGGTCGACAGACTTTTAACGCTTTCAAACGCAAGCTCGCTCGGCGTAACGGGCGTTAAGGATTTTTCGACGATCAGGTTGAAACCGTTCGTCAACGTTTCGTGCATCTTGGCAACGGGCAGCCTGACATCGGCATTATCCAATACGGCGTTCCACCATACGGGGGCATCCTTTGCAAAAGCGGAAGATGCCAAAACGGCAAACAAAGAGGCAAGGAAGAATAAGCGCATTATTTTCTCTTTTTATGTTTGCCTTTAAAGTTTTTCGGAGCGCCCTTGTGCTTTTTTTGGTTTTTGTATTTTTTTACGTTTTGTTTCGGGGGCTTTTTGATACCGGCGTCCAACAAATGGAACAACAAACCGCCGGTTACGGGTTGAGCTTCGGCCAAAATAACGTCAACGCGTTCGCCCAGTTCATACGTTTTTCCCGTCGAAGAACCGAATAAACGATGTTTGTCTTCTTCATAGACATAATAGTCTCCGGGCAAAGTGCTGACGGGCACCAAACCTTCCGCACGGACATCGTCAATGACGACGAACAATCCGAATCGGGATACTCCGTTGACGGTGGCTTTGAACCTTTCTCCGATACGGTCGGCAAGATAGGCGGACAGGTAGCGTTCTTCGGCATCCCTTTCGGCGGCATCGGCACGGCGTTCAGTCGCTGAGACATGTTCGCCCAAATCTTCGAAATCGTCGTTTAAGCTGCCGTCTTCGTCGCTTAACCCACCTTCGCCGAGCTTTAAAGCACGGATTATTCCGCGGTGAACGACCAAATCGGCATAACGTCGGATGGGCGAAGTAAAATGAGCATACTTTTGCAACGCCAAACCGAAATGCCCGACGTTTTCGGGGCTGTATCTCGCCTGACTTTGCGTCCTTAAGACCAATTCGTTGATCATAAAGTTTTTGGGCGTTCCTTCGGCCTGTTCAAGGATTTTATTGAAATCCGCGGTTTCGGGTTTTGCCCGTTTGACGGTTTTAAATCCGAGCGTTTCCAAAAAAGTTTGCAAAGCGGCGACTTTTTCGGCGCTCGGCGCTTCATGAATGCGGAACAGGGCAGGGACGTTTTTTTCTTCCAGCGTTTCTGCGGCGGCGACGTTTGCGGCAATCATAAATTCTTCAACGGCGCGGTGGCTTTCCAAACGTTCACGGACGGATATTTTTGAAACACTTCCTTTGTCGTTCAGCTCTATTTCGCGTTCGGGAGCGTCGATTTCCAAAGCCCCCCGCTTTTCCCTCGCTTTTGCCAAAGCAAGATAAGCGCCGTAAAAATCCGTCAAATGACGTTTTAACGCTTCATTCATTTCGGGCATTTTGCCGTCAAAAACGTCTTGTACTTCGTGATAATTCAGTCGGGCGGCAGAGCGCATTAACGCACGCATGAATTTGTGTTTTAAGATTTTTCCGTTTTTATTGATTTTGATGCGGACAGCCAGACAGGCGCGGTCTTCGCCGGGTTTTAAAGAACACAAATCTCCCGACAGCTCTTCGGGCAACATGGGCACGACGCGATCGGGGAAATAGACCGAGTTCCCGCGTTCTCTGGCGCATTTATCCAAAGCGTCGAAAGGTCGTACGAACCAAGCAACGTCGGCAATGGCGACCAATAATTTCCAACCGCCTTCGTTTTTCGGATCGTCGTCCGGTTCGGCAAAGACGGCATCGTCAAAGTCGCGGGCGTCTTCTCCGTCAATGGTAACCAACGGGACATCGCGCAAATCCGTTCTGTTGCCGATAGAGGGCATTTTTGCTTTTGCCGCCTGTTTTAACGCGGCGTCCGTAAAGGCGGTCGGGATGCCGTGCAGATGCAAAGCGATCAGGCTGGCGGATTTCGGATCTTTGACGTTTCCGAGGACTTCGATAATTTTTGCTTTTTTTGATTTTGAAAATCCCGAAGCCGTTTCGGCAAGGACCAGGTCACCGTTTTTGGCATTTTTGCTTTGTGCGGCATCAACGTAATATTCCAGATGCAACCGTCTGTCGGCAGACAGGATGCGCCCGCCTTTTCCGCTCGTGGTATCAAAAATTCCCACGATTTTATTGGGTTCTGCGGTTATCTTTCGCACGACGGCGCCGTAAAACAGGCGTTTTCCCGCGGCGGAAAGCTTTAAAAGGACTTTGTCTCCTTCTTTCGGAGGGGGACGGAGCTTTCCCAAATCCGTAATTAAAATTTGCGGGCTCGGGGCATCGCCGCTTTGATTTATCGGTCTTGCAACCAATTCTCCGTCAGAATCGGTTCCCGTGATTTCACAAGGGCACAGTTCGGGCAATCCGTCGGCGGCAATGATTTTTTTGCCGCGCAGTCCCGATTTTTCGATTTGCCCCGAACGTTTCATTTCCGACAGCATTTCTTTAAGCTTGATGCGGTCGTCGCCCCTGATGTTAAACGCTCTGGCAATTTCTTTTTTGCCGACTTTTCCCGGATTTTCGTTCAAAAAGGAAACGATGTCTTCCATTGTCGGCAAAGGGGCTTTTTTCTTTGTCATTCGGATTTTGCCTTTTTAGCTTTTTTCGCGGCGGGCTTTTTGGCGGCAGATTTTTTTGCGGCTGTTTTCTTTGCCGTCTTTTTCACCGTTCCGCTTTTATCGGCTTTTTCTGTTTTTTCAGCCTTTGCCGCCAATAAGTCAAGAGCTTCCTGCAATGTCGGGTCTCTGTTTTCGTCGCGCAGTTTTTTTGGCAAAGACGCCATGAGCGACCCGTGTTTGACGTAAGGCCCGAACCGACCGACGTTTAAGGTAACGGGCTTTCCGTCAACGGGATGAGCTCCCAGCTCTTTTGCGGGCGTTTTCGGTTTGGCGTTGGCTAACAATTCTAAAGCGCGAGGCAATCCGATTGTCAAAACGTCGTCGTCCGCGCTTAAGGATTTAAAGGTTGAGCCCGTTTTGACGTAAGGACCGAATCGACCGATTCCGACACTGATTTCAGCTCCCGTTTCCGGATTTGTTCCCAACAGACGCGGCAAAGCCAATAATCCCAGAGCCTGTTCAAGCGTTAATGCGTCGGCATTCATCGAACGGGGCAAAGAAACGCGTTTTGCGGCGATTTTTTGAGATTTTTCCGTTTTTTTGCCTTTTCCCGTCTTTTGTTTTTCGACGTCTTTTCCCAGCTGGACATAAGGTCCGTAAGGTCCGTTGCGCAAATAAACGGTTTCGTTTGTTTTCGGATCCGTTCCGAGCTCTTTGGGTTCGTTATCGGCTTCTTTTGTGCCGTCGTCCGTAACGTCGGTTCCGAACGGGCGGGTATAGCGGCATTCCGGATAGTTTGAACATCCGATAAAGGCGCCGAATTTTCCGATTTTCAAGCTTAAGCGCCCGCCTTTTGTCGCGCCGCATTCGGGACAAATTCTGTCCTTTTCCGTCGGGAACAAATGTTCGGACAAAGCGTCTTCCAAAGTATTCAGCACGTCCGTAATGGACAGAGGTTCGACTTCTTTCAACGTTGCGCTGAAGCTGTCCCAAAAAGCGTGCAACAGCTCTTTCCAGTTTAATTTCCCGGCGGAAATGTCATCCAAGGAATTTTCCAAATCGGCGGTAAAATCATACTGGACGTATTTGTTAAAGAAGTTTTCCATAAACGCGGTAACGATCCGCCCGCGGTCTTCGGGGACAAAACGGCGTTTATCAAGACGGACGTATTTCCTGTCTTGCAACACCGACAGAATGGACGCATACGTTGAGGGGCGTCCGATGCCCAATTCTTCCAGCTTTTTGACCAGACTTGCTTCGGTATATCTGGGCGGGGGCTGGGTAAAGTGCTGTTCGGGGCGGACGGCTTTTTGTTCCAACGGTTCGCCGCTTTTCATGGGAGGAAGCAAGGTGTTGCCTTCTTCGTCTCCGTCGTCCAGATCTTCGCGATAGACCTTTAAGAACCCGTCAAACGTGACGGTTTGTCCCGTTGCGCGCATGACGATTTTATTGTCGCGAGACGGACAATCGACGGCGACTTTATCGATTTCGGCGTTCTGCATTTGGCTGGCCAGAGCGCGCTTCCAAACCAATTCATACAGCCGCATCTGGTCTTTGTTCAGGTAAGCGGCAAGAGAAGCGGGACGGCGGGACAGGTTTGTCGGGCGGATGGCTTCATGAGCTTCCTGAGCGTTCTTGACGTTGTTTTTATAATGTCTGGGGTGGTCGGGCAGGTAAGCGGTTCCGAAATCTTGAGCGATGACGCGGCGGGCTTCGGCGACGGCTTCTTCGGCCATTTGGATGCCGTCGGTACGCATGTAAGTAATCAGACCGACGGTTTCACCGCCGATATCAACGCCTTCATAAAGCTGTTGAGCCAGTTGCATGGTTTTTTTTGCCGAAAAGAACAGCTTTCTGGCGGCTTCCTGTTGCAGTGTGGACGTCGTGAAAGCAGGGGCGGGGGAACGTTTGATTTTTTTGCGTTCGATTTCTCCGACGTCAAAAGAGGCGGAAAGGATTTTCTGAGCGGCAAGCGACGCGGCGCGTTCGTCGGGCAAAGAAAATTTAGACGTTTTTTTGCCGTCCAGAACGGACAGATGAGCCGTAAAGAATTCGGCGTTTTTGGTTAAAAAGTCCGCATCGATGGTCCAGTATTCCTGAGCCTTAAAAGCTTCGATTTCATTTTCGCGTTCGCAGACCAGCCTTAACGCGACGGATTGGACGCGACCGGCGGAACGGCTGCCCGGCAGCTTTCGCCACAGCACCGGCGAAATCGAAAATCCCACCAAATAATCCAAAGCCCGCCTTGCCAGATAAGCGTCAACCAAAGGAATGTCGATGTCGCGGGGATTTTTGATGGCGTTCGTAACGGCTGTTTTCGTAATTTCGTTAAAGACGACGCGCTTTAACTTTTTTCCTTTGAGCTTTCTGCGTTTTTGCAATTCCTGAGCAATGTGCCAAGAAATGGCTTCTCCCTCTCTGTCAGGGTCGGTTGCCAGATAAACGGTGTCAGCCTTTGCGACCAACGCGGCGATATCCCTGATATGCTTTTCGTCGCGGGCGTCAATGGCCCAGTCCATGGCAAAATCTTCGTCGGGGCGCACGGAACCGTCTTTGGCGGGCAAATCGCGAATATGTCCGAAGCTGGCAATCACGGAATAACCGTTTCCCAGATATTTGTTGATTGTTTTTGCTTTTGCCGGAGATTCTACAATGACGACGTCCATGGTGTCCGCTTTCTTTTTAGCCGTTAAAGTCCGATATCCGAATAACGCGGTTGCCCGGCAAACGTTCGATTCTGCCGGCTAATTCCAGCTCTGCCAGCAGGACTGAAACCGTTGAACAGGGCAATCCCGTTTCTCTGATCAATGTATTTATTTCTATAGGAGTTGCCCCCAAATTATCAAGGATTTTTGTGGCGTCCGTTTCTTCGGCGTTGCATTCGGGGGCAGGTTTCGCTTTAAAAACGTCAACCGGAGCCGTCGCCGTTTCTTTCAGAGGTAGCTGAGGAGCGCTGTTTAAAATATCCAAAACGTCCCGAGCCGTTTCAACCAGCGGAGCGCCGTTTTTTATCAAATAGTTGACGCCTTGCGCCCTCGGGTCGGTGGGGGTCGCGGGAACGGCGAAAACATCGCGCCCCTGTTCCAACGCTTTGTTCGCGGTAATCAAAGACCCTGAACGCATCGCCGCCTCTATGACGGTCAACCCTTTGCTCAGTCCCGAAATGATTCGGTTCCTTCTGGGGAAATTGGCGGGTTGGGGCTTTGTATCAAAAGGATACTCTGAAACCAGCACGCCTTTTTCTCTGATTTGCCCGTACAATTTTGCATTTTGGGTCGGATAGGCGATATTGATTCCCGTTCCCAGCACCGCGATCGTGGACGCTTTGTCCGTTGCGGCGTACAAAGCACCTTCATGCGCGGCGGCATCAATGCCGGCAGCCATTCCCGAAACGACGCAAAATCCGGCTTTTACGAAATCCGCCGCCATATGTCTGGCAATGTTTTTCCCGTTGATCGTCGCGTTTCTGGTGCCGACAATCGCAATGCAGGAAGCACCGAGAAACGCCGTGTTTCCCAATACGGACAATACGGGCGGAGCATCCGGAATTTCGGCAAGCGTTTTCGGATAATCCCTGTCTCCCGCAAAAATCATTTTTCCGCCGATTTTTTGCAGATTTTCGATTTCTTTTTCGGCAGTTGCCGCGGAACAAACGTTTAAAGGGCGTTTCCGTCCGCCCTTGAATGCCAGCTCGGGCAATCGCTCAAGGGCTTCTTGCGCCGAAGAAAAATGCTCTGTCAACGCCCGAAAAGCCGCAGGTCCTACGTTTTCGGAACGTATCAGACGCAGCTTTGCGATTTGTTCGGAGTCGGACAAAGGATTATTCCGCTTTCTTTTTCAGTTTGATTTTGCTTTCTTCGCCTTTGAACAGACGGGCGATATTGGTTCTGTGACGGATGACGGACAACAACGCCAGTCCCGCGTAGAAATAAACGTATTCGGGCGTTGCGAAAAAGTACGCGTAAACAGGCGCCAAAATCAAAGCCGTCAATGCCGACAAAGACGAATATCTGAACAACAACGCCATGACCAGCCACGTCAGACAGGCGGCCAATCCGACCTGCCAGCATGTAGCCAGCATCATGCCCAACGTTGCGGCGACGCCTTTCCCGCCTTTAAATTTCAGCCAAACGGGGAAATTATGCCCGATGACGCCCATTGTTCCCGCCAACAGGGATGCGGTATCCGAAATGCCTTCTTCGGGGACGCAATAATAAGCGATTCCCGCAGCCAAAGCGGCTTTTCCCGAATCGCACAGCAACGTTAGCAAAGCCAAATCTTTGCGTCCCGTTCTCAGTACGTTTGTCGCTCCGATGTTTCCCGAACCGATTTTTCTGATATCGCCCAGCCCTGCCATGCGGGTAAAAACGATTCCGAACGGGATGGATCCCAAAAGGTATCCCAAGACGGCGGAAAGAATAAGCAGTGTATCGTCGCTCATTTTTTAAATCCTGTGTTGCAAAGAATTAAGACGAAGATATAACGTTCTTTAAGGCCAGCGCAACAGTTTTAAAGTCGGCATTCGGCAAAACGGCGTTTTGCGTCAATTCTCTGCGCCATCTTGCCGCACCGGGGCATCCTCTGAACAACCCGAGCATGTGGCGTGTTATGTCGGGCAGACGAACGCCTTCGTTGATTTGTCGCGTGATGTAATTTTCCATGGACAAGACGACGTCCCAAGGCTTTTTTTCATCGCAGACGTCTTCGAAAATTTCTTTATCGGCGCGTGCAAACATCATCGGAGTCGCGTAAGCCGCGCGTCCGATCATGACGCCGTCAACGTATTTCAGATGCTCTTTTGCTTCGTTCAGCGAAGCGACGTTTCCGTTTATCGAAATGCGCAAAGTCGGGAAATCCTGTTTCAAACGGTACACCAAATCGTAACGCAAAGGGAGACGTTCGCGGTTTTGTTTCGGGGTAAAGCCGTCCAATTTTGCTTTTCTGGCATGGATGATAAAGTTTTTACATCCTGCTTTTTCAGCTTTTTCGACGAAATCGGTCAGATTATCATAGCCGTCGGAATCCGAAGTTTCTTCTGCCAACGCGATTCTGGACTTGACGCTGACGGGCAGATTTGAGCTTTCGATCATGGCGGACAGACATTCGGCGATCAATTCGGGGCTTTTGCGCAAAGCGGCGCCGAAGCATCCTGCCGCGACGCGTTCCGAAGGGCATCCGGCATTCAGGTTGATGCCGTCAAACCCCAAAGGTGCAGCAATTTTACAGGCTTTTGCCAATAAATCGGGATCCGAACCGCCCAGCTGTAAAATCAGCGGTTTTTCTTCGGGGCTGAACGCCAACAACCGCCCTGCATCACCGAAGACGACGGCTTGCGCCGTCACCATTTCGGTATAAAGCAAAGTTCTGCGCGTAATTTGGCGCATCATGAAACGGAAATGCCGATCCGTCCAATCCATCATCGGTGCGACGGAAAGGCGGTCGGGAACGAAAGTCATGAAAGAGCTGCCAAAGAATCCAACAGCATGTTTTTAAAAGCGTCTTTATCGACCTTATAGGTTACCAGACAATTGCGTTTGTTGCCTTCGATAAAGGAAGTCATGCCGAATTTTTCGTCGTCTTCGTCGGTATTAACGCTGACGGTGCCGTATTTTCCCGAGAACAGAGCGGGTCTGAGCAGACAGCCGACGGCGCACGGATCATAAAGGGAAGTTCCCGTTTCGGGCGCGATGCCGTCCAAATGCTTTTCTTCGATTTTTCCGGAAAGGACTTTCGCGGTTTTAACGAGCATGTCGGCGCTCATTGTGGCGCATCTGGTTCTGAGATCGCGCATTTTTTCGATATAAGCGTCATCGGCTCTGGCCTGCATGCCGACTTCCATCGGGATGACGGTGGCGCGTTCGACGCGGTCAAAGACGATTTCGGCGGCATGCGGATCCGCCAGAACGTTAAATTCGGCATAAGGCGTCGCATTTCCGCGCGGACCGTCTTCGCAAAAAGCACCGGCCATAATGATGACTTCGCGTATTTTGCGGATGATTTTCGGTTCTTTGAGGAACGCCGTTGCAATATTCGTGAGCGGACCGACTGCCAGAATGGTGATTTCGCGATCTTCCGCTTCCATTAACGTGTCGATAATGAAATCGACGGCGTTTTCCTTTTCGCCCTTATAGGTCGGTTCGGGGAAATCCATACCTGCCAGCCCGTCTTCGCCGTGAACCCATTCGGCGTTCAGGACGGAACGTTTCAACGGTTTCGAACATCCTTTATAGACTTTGATATTCGAGTGCCATGCGAATTCGCAAATGCGTCTGGCATTGTATTCGGCTTTGTCGACATTGACGTTTCCGTTAACCGTTGTGATGCCGACGATATCAAGATCTGCGGACGCCATGGCCATAAACAGAGCAATGGCATCGTCAATTCCCGGATCCGTATCGATAATGACTTTAGTTTTTTCGCTCATGAATTTTATCCTAGAGAACCTTGTATTCAAGTAACTTAATAAATGGAAAACGGCTTTGAATCAAGCCCGCATCTGATTTCCGTTTGATCGTTATCGGCAAGCGGGGGATTTTTCAGAAAATTTTTTTCAAAAAAGAGGCTGAAACAGGCGGAAAATCACGTCGATGTATTGACAAAAAGGCATGGTTATGAAATAATTTAAAACGAATATAAGAAGGATGGTATAGAAATGTCATCGGTTAAGGTCACATCCGGGGCGCCAGTAGGCTCCTCGACCCAGATGATGAAGCTTGTCGGCACTCGGCTTGTTTCATCGTCGTCAAAGCCCGTGTCCGAAACGTCGGATGCTCCCGAGGTCGGAACGTCAACGGGCGACTATGTTCCCAACAATTCCGAAGAATTGATGCAACCGTATATGCCTCAGCCGGAAGAAGAAAGCAAATCTTCGCCGGCGTACGTCGCTCATGAGGCTTTTCTAAGCTACGATAACGCCGATTCTCCTTACGGCGCCCTGTTTTCTCCCCAAGACGCCGTCCGTCAGGTCGGCAGCTATGAAACGGCGCAGGAAGCAGGAGAGCAGTCTTCTCCGCATAAGTCGACAAAAGGCTTCGGTTAAGCTTGAAATCACGGGCTTTTCTTGAACTCGTTTCGTTTTGCGAAACGGGATTTTTTTGTTGACAAAGACACAAAACGATACGATTATTTAATTAAACAATCAAACAATCGTTTAATTATTTAATTATGAGGAGAAAAGCAATGAGAACGGCAACATTAAAACTAAAAGACTTGGATTGTGCCCACTGCGCGGATAAAATCGAAACGGCGGTAAATAAGATACAAGGCGTTAAAGCGAACGTATCTTTTATGACGCAAAAAATGTCGGTGGAAATATCGGACGGCGAAATTGAAGAGGTCTTAAAAGAAATAAAAAAAGTCGTTTCGAAAATAGAACCCGACGTAACGGTTTCGTTGTCGTAAAAGCGGAGGATAGCCATGAAAGCTCAAAGGTCTGATTTAATCAGGATAATTATGGCGGGTATTTTCTTTGCCGTCGGTTTTTTTGTCCCGTCGGAAGGGGAAATTCAGGCTTTTACGTTCGGTCTGAGCGTTTTGATTTCTGGGACGGATGTCGTATGGAAAGCTTTAAGAGATTTGTTTTCGGGACGCATGCTTGACGAACATTTTTTAATGTCGGCGGCTGTTGTCGGCGCTTTTGCTTTGGGAGAATATTCCGAAGGCGCGGCGGTTATGGTGTTTTATCAGACGGGTGAGTTGTTTCAATCTTATGCCGTTCGCCGTTCTCGCCGTTCGATAGCGGCGCTGATGGATATCCGTCCCGAATATGCGTATGTTAAGCGCGGATCCGATTTTGTTCGCGTATCTCCCGAAACCGTTGCGGTCGGAGATTTGATACGCGTCAAACCCGGGGAACGCATTCCTTTGGACGGCAAAGTGGAAAGCGGCGAAGGCGCATTGGATACGTCGGCATTGACGGGAGAATCCGTTCCCCGCTTGGTTAAGGAAGGCGATGACGTGTTAAGCGGCAGCGTTAATTTAACCAGTCCGTTGGAAATACGTGTTTCGACTATTTATAAAGATTCTACCGTTGCCGGCATTTTGGATTTGGTTGAAAAAGCGTCTTCCAGAAAAGCGCATTTGGAAAAATTTATCACGCGATTTGCCAGAATTTACACGCCGATTGTTGTTGCGGGCGCCGTTTTGCTTTTTGCTGTTCCGCCGATTTTTTTCGGCGAACCGTATGACAAATGGCTGTATCGGTCGTTGACATTTTTGGTTGTTTCGTGTCCCTGTGCGTTGGTTATATCCGTTCCGCTCAGCTTTTTCGGCGGTATCGGTGCCGCGTCAAAGCACGGTATTTTGATAAAGGGCGGCAGTTCTTTGGAAGCATTGTCTCGTGCTGATATCGCGGTTTTTGACAAGACGGGGACTTTAACGCGCGGAAAATTTGAAGTCGTTGATGTGTTTGCTGCGGACGGTGATAAAGCCAACGTATTGGAAACGGCAGCGTATGCGGATTGCGAATCGAATCACCCTGTGGCGCTTTCGATATTGTCGGCTTACGGAAAATCCGTGGACGCAACGCGTGTCACGCATCAGCGTGAGATTGCCGGATACGGCGTTTATGCGGAAATTGACGGTCGAAAAGTTTTCGCGGGGACATCTTCTTTGATGGCGCGAGAAGGCATATCCGTTCCTTCTGCGGGATCTGACGAAGGCACGCTCGTTCATGTATCGTCCGACGGTAAATGGATCGGTCGTATTCGTATTTTGGACGAACCCAAGCCCGATGCTGCGGAAGCGATCTTGCGTTTGAAACGCTTGGGGGTACGCCTGACGGTTTTGTTGACGGGCGATAACGAAAGCGCGGCGAATGCGGTCGGACGTGCGGTCGGTATTGACAAAGTTTTTTCAGGTCTTCTTCCTGCACAGAAAGTTGAACGTGTCGAAGAGCTGGATCGTGAAAAACGTATTAACGGTACTCTGATTTTTGTCGGAGACGGAATTAATGACGCCCCCGTATTGGCGCGTTCGGATGTCGGTATTGCGATGGGCGGTATCGGTTCTGACGCGGCGGTGGAAGCGGCGGATGTCGTTTTAATGACGGACGAACCTTCCAAAGTATCGGACGGTATTTCCATTGCTCGCAGAACGATGGGGATTGTGCATCAGAACATAGTTCTGGCGCTTGGGATCAAGCTGTCGGTTTTGGTTTTTGGTGCCGTGGGCATTGCTTCGATGTGGGCGGCGGTGTTCGCCGATGTCGGAGTAACGGTTATTGCGGTGTTAAACGCAATGCGCGCTTTAAGGTTTAAACGCCCGAAACAGGCTACTTAAGGCAGTTCATTTCAAAGATGTCGTCGATCATCTGATGAACCAATGTGGCAGTTTTATCGTCGGCGAGTCTGTAGTACATTTCTTTTCCCTCGCGCCGGTTCACGATCAGCCCCGTCTGGCGCAGGGATCTGAGATGGTGAGAAACGACGGATGTGCTCATATGAATCAAGGCGGCGACATTATTGACGCATTGTTCGCTGTGCGCCAAAATCCATAAAATGCGCAGCCTTGTAGGGTCGCACAATTGCTGAAAGATGTCGGAAGCTTTGATAAAGTCGGCATCTTTCGGCATTTTTTGCGGGAATTCGGCATCAATCGGGTGATGCAGGTGCAAATTTTGTTGCGTCATGATTTGTTCTCCGGAAAACAAAGGTAGGAAAGGGGACGCTAAAAGTCAATTGCCTTGATTGGATTTTGACGACGGTTTAAAATAAAAATCGAAATTGCCGAGAGGAACAGGATGTCATTTCAGGCGGAAGAATTTTTTTCGGGGTTGTCGAAACGCTATGCGTGCGGACGCGAGGCACGGATGGAGTCTCCGCGTTCGTTGACTGCGGCTTTTATGCGTTCTTCCGATTTTAAGAGTAAAAGCGAACGCACTCTTTTTAATGATTTGCTTAAAACGGTCGAATCGACGGCAGAAGGACGCCGTACGCTGAGAGAGTTTTCCAAGGTCGGTTGTTCTGTGCATTTTGAAGACGGCGCGAATGCCGGCGGTTTTTATCTTCCCGAAAAAAATGCTTTGGTTATCAATCCATCTTCGGGATTTAAGGATTTTTCCTCTGTTTTCGTTCACGAAGCGCGTCATGCGATTCAATTTCATATTTTCAATGACGACAGCGATTTGTACCGTTTTTCCGACGGGGAAAAATTAAAACGCGCAATAGAAGCGGATGCGACGGCTCATGAATGTGCGTTCATTTATCAGGCAAGAAAGACGAATCCCGAAATATATGAGGAGCACTCGTATCTTCCGATGTTGCATGCTTATGCCGATACGTTGGAGCGCACGGGAAACGAACGCAAAGCGATGCAGGCGTCCTTCCAGTCATGGTATTCGTATGACTATTACAGGGATTATTACGACAAGAGCACTTTGGATCGCGTGGAAGCCTTGGTAAATTACGGCATTTCGAACGGGGATGCTTCGTTGTTTTCAAAAACGATGCCTTCGGACATAACGGACAGGATTTGTTTGTTCGAGGGGCGCAGCTATGCGGACAAAAAGTTTTTAATGTCTCGCGAAGCGTATTCGATTCCGGAAGATAATCAAAAAAAGATCGGAAAGTTGACGGCAACGTACGCGCGTCAAGTTCAGGGCGCATCATATGATCATTCGGTTTATGATATGTATCCCCGCCGTTTGAACGGCGAAATTCTTGATAAAAAGCCGCGTCCTCGTTTTTCGGATTTGGTTTCTTCCAAGCTTTCAAAATCCCGATAACCGTCCGTTTCTTGAAAAAAAGTTCAAGGCGGAGTATAATTTTTTTAACGTGTACAGACGGAGGCCGAAAAAATGGGACCGTTAGCGGCATTATCTGGATTAAGGGCGGCAGAGGTTCGTTTTACGAACGCGGCGTCGCGGATTGTCAATGCGCCGGTTCAACCTGTCAGTGCCGTGCCGTCGGCTATGGGAGAAGACGCTTTTTCGTTTCAGGACGAAGCGGTTAATGCGGAGACGCCATCTGCCGTGAACGGGGACGGTTTAAATTATTCCGTAACGGCGGCGTATGCGGCGTCTGACGTATCGTATATAACGGAAACCGTAAATATGATGGAAGCGTCTTCGGCGTATAAAGCGAATTTGCAGGTTTTAAAGACTTGGGATGAGATGTCTTCTGTTATTAAAGATATTTGATAGGGAAGTGATAAAAAAACGCCCCCGATAAGGGGGCGCTTTTTTTACAGCGGAGCATTTTCTTTTTTCAAGATTCTTTCCCAAATAAACTTTTTTAAAGATCTGCCGTATTTAAAGACAACTGCTCCCCATAACGCGGAAAGAACGGAACCGCAAATAATGCCAAGACGGATTTCCTGTTGGTTCCCTTCTCCGGGCAAAGCCAGTTTTCCCACGAATAAAGCCATGGTAAAGCCGATACCCGCAACGACGGCAACTCCGTACAGATCCAGCATTGTAACCTGTTTCGGAAATGCGGCGATTTTCATTTTTATTAAAATCCATGTCGTTGTGAAAATGCCGATTTGTTTTCCGAAAAACAGACCCAAAATAATGCCGATGGTCAGGGTGTGTTTAAAGGTTTCCGGCGTGACGCCTCCCAAATAAAGACCGGCGCTTGAAAAAGCAAAAATCGGCAAAATCGCAAAATCGACCCACGGTTTTAAAACATGCATTAAACGGTTTAAAGGAGAATCGATCATTCCTTCGACATGCATGGGGTAGCACATGGCGACGACAACGCCGGCGATCGTTGTGTGGATGCCGCCGTTTAAGAAGCACAGCCATAAAATAAAACCTAATATTAAATAAGGCAAAAAGTTTGAAATTTGCATCTTATTTAACAAATAAAGCCCGAACGTTGCGATACAGGCATATCCCAGCAGTGTTAAAGAAACGCCCTGATTATAGAACAAAGCGATAATGATGATGGCGCCCAAATCGTCAAAGATGGCAATAGCCAGCAGAAAAATTTTAGCGGCTTGGGGGACATGGCGTCCGACCAGCATTAGAACGCAGATGGCAAAAGCAATGTCCGTCGCCGTCGGAATAGCCCACCCGTGAATGTATTGGGGAGAGCTATGGTTAATCAGGGCATAAATGATAGCTGGGCAGCAAATTCCGCCCAATGCCGCAACGCAGGGAACCAAAACCTGACGAATGTCGGACAGGAAACCTTCTTTCATTTCGCGTTTTAATTCCAACCCGACCTGCAGGAAAAAGAATACCATTAAAACGTCGTTAATCCACCATTCAATGGATTTGGTCAGCATCGTCTGTCCGATTCCTACCGTAATCGGTGTTCCCAGAAAATGATGTACGGGGTCACGGGCCGCCGTGTTTGCGCAAACGATGGCGGCAATCATGGCAAAAATCATGATTAATCCGCTGGTTGCTTCGTTATTGAGCAATCGGCTGAACCATTTTTTTGAAAAAATACGAATTTCTTCCGTCATGTCGGCTCACCTTGTTTTTGAAATTATATGCAACGGTAACTATAAGTAATATTCTGATAAAATATCAATATTTTAAACTGTTATTTTTATCAAGGACGCATTTTTAAAAACTTGTTTTTTCCCGTGTGCGGATATAAGAACTTTTAAAAAAGGAAATGCGATGGATTTTGATACGCCCGTCTACTCGATACAAAATGCTCGGCTTCAATTCGGAGAACGCCCGCTGTTCACGGGGTTGAACCTGTACGTGAAAAAAGGCGACAAAGCCTGTTTGGTCGGACGAAACGGATCGGGAAAAAGCACACTTTTAAAAGTCATGGCGGGCTTGATTGAGCCAGATACCGCCGAAGTGTTTTTACAGCCGGGAACGTTGGTGTCGTATATGGCTCAGGACGACGCTTTGGACGAGTACGACACGTTGCGCGATGTCGTGTTGTCCGGACTTGGGGATCATCGTTTTGACGAAGCGTATAAGGCGGACGTTTTGATTTCCGATTTGAATATCAAAGGCGAACAAAAAACCAAAACGGCATCCGGCGGCGAACGCAAAAAAGCCGCTTTGGCAAAAGCGCTGGTCAGCGAACCCGATATTTTGCTGTTGGACGAACCGACAAACCACTTGGACATTTCAACGATTGAAAAGCTGGAAGACATCATCCGTAATTTTTCCGGAGCCGTTATCGTCGTCAGCCATGACAAAGCTTTTTTAAAACGTGTCGGGACTTCAATGATCTGGCTTGACCGCGGCATTGCCAGAATGTCGGACAAGGGCTTTGAATATTTTGAAGACTGGCAAGACGCCGTATTTGAACAGGAAGAAGCCGAACAAAGACGTTTGGCAAAAAAAATCGAAGCGGAAACCGAATGGCTTCATAAAGGGGTTACCGCGCGCCGCAAAAGAAACCAAGGGCGGTTGCGCCGATTGTTTGATTTGCGAACGCAGCGTCGCGAACAGCTCAAGCAAACGGGGTCGGTCGATTTGAATATCGACGAAGGCGCGTTGCGTTCCAAACTGATTATCGAAGCCAAACACCTGAACAAATCTTTCGGGGAACGCACGATCGTCAAAGATTTCTCCATCCGTATCATGCAGGGTAACAAAATCGGCATTGTCGGCGCGAACGGCGCGGGCAAAACCACGTTGCTGAAACTTTTGACTCAGCGATTGGAACCTGATTCCGGCATGAGCAGACGCGCCCGAATGATAGAAGAAGTCTATTTTGACCAACACCGTGAATCACTGGATCCCGACGCGACGTTGAAAGAAACGCTGTGCCCCGACGGCGGAGACCATATTTTGGTTCAAAACGAATACAAACATGTCTATTCGTATTTGAAGGATTTTTTGTTTAAACCGTCCGAAGCCAATGCGCCCGTTTCTTCGTTGTCGGGGGGCGAAAAAAATAGGCTGCTGCTGGCAAAAGTTCTTGCAAAACCGTCGAACTTTCTGGTTTTGGACGAACCGACGAACGATTTGGATACCGATACCCTTGATTTGTTGCAAGAAGCTTTGGTGAATTACAAGGGCACGCTTTTGATCGTTTCTCACGACCGCGATTTTTTGGATAACGTAGCGACATCATTGCTTTATATGGCAGGGGACGGCAGCGTTGTCGAATATGTGGACAGCTGTACGGACATGTTGGAAAAAATCCGTAAAAAAGAAGCGGAAGCTCTTAAGAAAAATGCCAAAACCGCCGTTACGGAAAAAAAAGAAACCGCCAAACCCAAAGCTCAGACACGGCGAATGTCTTATAAGGATAAACGTCTGCTTGAAACGTTGCCGCACGAAATTGAAGTTTTGGAAGCCGAAATCAAAATCGTTGAATCCAAGATGGAAGATCCCGAATTTTATGCGCGTTCTCCCGACGAATTTCAACGCGAAGCCGAACGTTTAAGCACGCTTAAAGCCGATTTGGATGCCAAAGAAACGCAATGGCTGGAATTAAATATGCTGGCGGAAGAGCTTGGCGTTTAATCGAAATACCGGATAAAGTGCCAAAGAAAACAATCTGATTAAGCTCATTGCCGTTTTATGAACGGGGCGGCGGATTAAAGAGAAGAGTCGTTATCAACGCCGTTATTGTCGTCGTTTTCGTCTTCGCTGCCGTTCGGATCCGTATCAATGGCGTACCCCGCCGCACGGACGGTACGAATCAGGTCTTTTTCTCCGCCTTCGTTCATGGCTTTGCGCAGACGGCGGACATGGACGTCCACGGTTCTTAATTCGACGTGAATGTCGGCGCCCCAGACTTCTTTTAACAAAACTTCGCGCGGAAAGACGTGGCGCGGGCGTTCCATTAAATACTGCAACAGACGAAACTCCGTCGGACCTAAATGAATAAAGCGGTCGCCGCGGGTTACGCGCCTTGAATTCAAATCCATCTTAATGTCTTCGAAAACCAGCTCTCCTGATGTTTCCGTCGGACGTACGCGACGCAACAGAGCCTTAATTCTGGCAATCAGTTCGGGAACGGAAAACGGCTTTGTCATATAATCGTCGGCACCGACGCTTAATCCTTTGACTTTGTCGGCTTCTTCCCCGCGCGCCGTCAGCATGATGACGGGCATGTTGCGCAAAGAATGGTCATAGCGAATTTGTTTGCATATATCCGTTCCGCTCATGCCGGGGAGCATCCAATCCAGCAAAACCAAAGCGGGAGCATTGACTTTTATTTCTTTCAGGGCTTCGTTTCCGTCGGAACACGAGCAAACGTCAAAGCCTTCCTTTTCCAAATTGTATTTCAACATGGTAACGATGGCGTCTTCGTCTTCTACGATCATAATCAACGGATTCATGAATTTTCCCTGTGTTTCTACGGTATCGAAGATTTCTTTTCTAAAGCAATTATGCGTTACAATCGTTAATTTTTTACTTCCGTTGTTTTGCTTATCCTTGCTTTAAAGCGTTGATGTTGTCGGCATAATTTTTATTTGAAAAAACGGCGCTTCCCGCGACAAGAACGTCGGCTCCCGCTTCTTTGCACAATTTCGCGGTTTCGGGATTGATGCCGCCGTCGACTTCCAGCTCAACGGGGCGACCTTGTATCATTTTTTTGATTTTTCTGATCTTTTCAAGCTGGGAAGGGATAAAGCTTTGACCGCCAAAGCCCGGATTGACCGTCATTACCAAAATCAAATCGACCTTGTCCAAAATATATTCCAAAACACTTTCAGAAGTGGCGGGATTTAAAGAAACGCCCGCTTTGATGCCGAAAGACTTGATTTGTTGCAACAGCCTGTCCAGATGTTTGTCGGCTTCGGCATGGACGGTAATGATGTCGGCGCCGGCCTTGACGAACGGTTCGATATACAAAGAAACGGGCTCGATCATTAAATGGACGTCAAAGATTTTATCCGTATAAGGGCGGACGGCTTTAACGACGGCGGGACCGAAAGTAATGTTCGGAACGAAATGACCGTCCATGACGTCGATATGGATGTAATCGGCGCCGGCGTCGGCGACGGCTTTGACTTCGCGTCCTAAATCGGCGAAATCGGCGGACAAAATGCTTGGAGCGATTTTCATGAAGAACCTCTGTAAAAAAACGTTTTTAATACTATGTACTTTCGGCGAGCCGCTTTCAACGAAAAACAAAAAGCGAGGCTTTTAAAATGATTTACAATTTCGTTGTTTCATTATAGGAATTTATCAAAGAAATGCATTTACTTGGAGAGCTTTAAGGTATGACGGAAATAAAAGACATCGCGTTGACGGCAGAAGCGTGGCCGTTTCAGGAAGCCCGCGCTTTGTATAACGAAAAGCTGGGCGGCAAAGTCCCCGAGAAAGGATACGTTTTATTCGAAACGGGCTACGGTCCTTCGGGATTGCCTCATATCGGCACGTTTGGCGAAGTCGTGCGCACGACGATGGTTATGAATGCGTTTAAAACTCTGTATCCCGATATTCCGACAAAACTGTTTTGCGTTTCCGACGATATGGACGGCTTGCGCAAAGTTCCGGATAACATTCCGAACAAAGACATGGTTGCGCAATACTTGGGGAAACCTTTGACGAAAATACCCGATCCGTTCGGTTGCCATGACAGTTTCGGCGCGCACAATAACAATCAGCTGAAGCTGTTTTTGGATTCTTTTGGTTTTGAATACGAATTTAAAAGCGCGACCGAATGTTATACGTCGGGTTTGTACGACAAAGCCTTGCTGGCTGTTTTGCAGAATTACGAAAAAGTAATCAACGTCATTTTACCGACGTTGGGCGAGGAACGCCGCGCGACATACAGTCCGTTTTTGCCGATCAGCCCGAAAACGGGTAATGTCTTGCAAGTTCCCGTCTTGGAAATCAATAAAGAAAAGGGGACGATCGTTTTTGAAGACGAAGACGGCACACGTACCGAAGTCCCCGTCACGGGCGGACATTGCAAGCTTCAATGGAAAGCGGACTGGGCGATGCGTTGGTACGCTTTGGGCGTTGATTACGAGATGTCGGGCAAGGATCTGACCGATTCCGTAAAGTTGTCGGGCAAGATCTGCCGTATTTTGGGCGGTGTGCCGCCTCAAAATCTGACGTATGAGCTGTTTTTGGACGAGAAGGGTGAAAAGATTTCAAAATCCAAAGGTAACGGGCTTGCGGTAGAAGACTGGCTGAAATATGCGCCGCAGGAATCTTTGTCTTTGTTTATGTTTCAAAAGCCCAAGACGGCGAAGCGTCTGCATTTTGACGTTATTCCCCGTGCCGTGGACGAATATTTGAATTTTATTTCCGCGTATGCCAGACAGGAAGGCAAGGACAAGCTGAACAACCCCGTATGGCACATTCATTCGGGCAATCCTCCGAAACCCGAAACGGGGCTGTCTTACGGCATATTGCTGAATTTGGTCAGCGTTTGCCATTCGGACGATCCGTCGGTGTTGTGGCATTATATTTCGGCGTATGCGCCCGAAGCGACGCCCGAAACGTGCCCGTATCTGGCAAAGCTGGTTCCTTATGCGATAGCGTATTACAAGGATTTTGTCCTGCCGCAACAGAAGTACCGCAAACCTGACGAAGCCGAAACGGCGGCATTGAATGATTTAAAAGAAACGTTACGGTCATTACCGGCGACTTCGACGGCAGAAGAAATACAAACGGCGGTTTACGATGTCGGGAAACGACATAATTATGCGGATTTAAAGCTTTGGTTCAAGACGATGTACGAAACTCTTTTGGGGCAAAGCACGGGACCGCGCATGGGGTCGTTTATTGCGTTGTATGGCAAAGACGAGACCGTTTCTTTGATAGACAAAGCCGTTCGCGGTGAATTGGCGGGATAATAAAAAAGAAGAGCCTCGACAGAGGCTCTTTGTTTTTATATGGGAAAGCTCTTCAAAAGTCTTGTGAAACGCCGATAAAATTAAACAGAGCGGGGCGTATTTCCGCGTATATCCTTTTAAAATCTTCTTCCGTCAGGGCTTTGGGCGTTTCCAATGTGATTAAAGGGATTTGCCTTTCCTGTCCCGCCCACGTTCCGAAAGACCCCGTCGTCGGGTACCCCACGTTTTCAACGAATCTGTATCCCGTGATTTCGGCCGTTTTTAATGCCAGTTCGCGGGCAGGGCCGTCGTAATCCGTTAAATGAAGGTCGGAATGAATTGAAATAATGCGGGCAGGCGAATATTTTTCGACCAGTCCCATCATAAAACGCGTTTCCGTTTCCGAAGCAGGAGTGCCCGCCGATATGCTTGAACATCCGGGGGGCTGAGCCGTCTTTTCAAAATTTTTCGTCGGATAGTTTCTGTTTAAATCGACTTTATTTGCGTTGACGCGCGTTTTTGCCGCCTTGCCGTCCGGGTTCAGACACGGCAGGAAATATACGTTAAAATCCGCCGCGCAAGATGTTTTAAAAAAAGATTCTTGCATAAAATGTTCGACGGCATAGACGCCTTCGGGTTCGTCGCCGTGGAAACCGCCCAAAATAAAAGCGTTCGGCAGACTGTCGTTGATTTTCCATCTGTAAAAAGAGATTTCACGACCTTGCGGGCTTTCGGTCGAAGCAATTTTTTCGATCATGTTTTGCCCCCTTTGTTCAAGCGATGATGTCGGGAAGCAAACTGTTTTCCAAGGCAGAGATTTCGTCTTTGATGGCGAGCTTTCGTTTTTTTAAGCGTTGAACGCGAATCTGATCGAATCCCGCCTGAGCCGTCAAAGCCTCGATTTGCGAATCCAAGTCGCGGTGTTCTTGTTTTAGTGATTTCAGTCGTGCTTCCAGCTTTTGTCGATTTGCAGATTCCATAGTATTTCCGCGATTTTGAAAAAAAAATGTTTCAAATGTCATTTTAGACTAGCAGAAACCGATTAAAAAATGTATGGATTTCAGTGAAAAAAATTCATAAGGAGTTTCGACAATGGCGCAAATCAAGCGTATTGGTGTTTTAACAAGCGGCGGCGACTGCGCGGGCTTAAATGCCGTTATTCGTGCTGTCGTTCATCGCGCGATTTGGACGTATGGATGGGAAGTGTACGGCATCTTGGACGGAACCGACGGTTTGACGTTCCGCCCGTTGCGTTATCGCAAAATGTCGATTTCCGATTTTTATACGCCGTATGCCCGTTTGGGCGGGACGATGCTCGGCACGATTAATAAAGGCAGCCCCTTTGCCTATCCGATGCCGGACGGAACGACGAAGGATCTGACCGAAGATTTCGGCGCGGGATGCCGTGAACTCGGGCTGGACGCTTTGGCGGTTATCGGCGGCGACGGTTCCATGTCCATCGTCAGCAGATTGTGCCGCGGCGCAGGCATTCCGATGGTCGGTATTCCCAAAACGATTGACAATGATACTCCGATTACGGAACACTCCGTCGGATTTTCGACGGCGCGCGACGTTTGTGTTGAAGCGTTGGATCGCTTGGACGGTACGGCGGCCAGCCATCACCGCGTTATGATTTTGGAAGTGATGGGGCGTGATGCCGGTCATATTGCGTTGCATTCGGCCATTGCAGGCGGTGCCGACGTTTGCTTGATCCCCGAAGTTCCCTATACGTTGGAAGGCGTCGTTCGTAAGCTGCATCTGGTTCGCGAACAGGGTCGCGACCATGCATTGGTCGTCGTTGCGGAAGGCGTTAAGACTCCTGACGGCAACAATATTACCGTTGATCAGGTTGACGGAACGCGTTACGGCGGTATCGGTCATTATCTGAGCGTCAAGCTGAATGAAGTCGATCCGCATTTCTCAACCCGTGTTACGGTTCTGGGACATGTCCAGCGCGGCGGTGTTCCTGCGGCTCATGACCGTTTGGCGGCTTCTGCGTTCGGTGTTCACGCCGTTGACGTTTTGGCTCAGGGCAAGACGGATCGCATGGTCGCATGGAAAGACGGAACAATTACCGATGTCGGTTTGGACGAAGTCGTCGCCGTCGGTTCGGCTCCGGTCGATCCGAACGGGATGCTGGTTAAGACGGCTCGCGGTCTCGGGATGTACATCGGCGAATAATTAAATATTTGATTTAAAAACGGAAAGAAGAAATTCTTTCCGTTTTTTTGTTGCAAAGAGTCCTTTTAAATCCGTTTCAAAAAGGCTATAATCTATAAATGTGATGGGATATGTCTGTATTAGGAGGATTTTATATGACGAGCAGTGAAAACAATCATATCCAGGCTTTAAAGGCAAAGCACGCCGCTTTGGATGTTGCGATTAACGAGGAACTTGCCCGACCGCTTCCTGATGAGGCTGTCCTGGCGAATTTAAAGCGTCAGAAGCTGAAATTGAAAGAAGAAATCGAAATGAAGTCCGGTACGGCCGGCTGATTCGCTGACTTCATTCAAAAAAATGACGCCGCTCTTTAATCAGAGCGGTGTTTTTTTATGAGATTCGTAATAACCCGAACGTTTAGCCGCTTGCTTTTGAAAAAATCCGTTACGCTCTAAAAAGCATATGACAAAATGCGGAAAATTATTTCAGGTAGCATAAAGAAGATTCCCGTATTATTGCCGAACACGGATTGCAAAAAGATTATAACGGCTGCTTTGTGGAACAAAGGCGTCCGAAGACGTGGAAAGGATTTTTCAGTGCAAAAGAAAAGCAATATTTTTATGTGTCGCGTTTCTGCTGATGTTGAAAATATACAAAAATAATAGACAAAAACATAAAATCGGCTATTCTGAATTAAAGGAAAATTATGTTTCCGGAGAATAAAATGGCCGCATTGAAAGATTTGATGAAGGTAATGGAACATCAAACCGCCGTTGAAAAACGATCGGCGGACTGGCAGGCTGTTGCTTCAAATTAAAATGTTAAAACGAAATTTGGAACACTCTTGAAAATAACGCGGGATAGAATAACGGCGGATTATAGAAAGGATTTAAAAATGAATTTGGACAGGCAGCCGGCGCCGGCTTTGGAAAGAGGGTTGTGGGCAAATAACGGCAGTGACAGGGAACGTTTTACATCACTGTTGCACATAGCGTATTCTTCCAAAAAAGGTGCCGATACTTTGGACGAACTGTCGGGGCTGGGGTACAAGTTTATGTATGACGGTTTGTGGGGGATTCATGCGGCGTGCAATCATATCCATAAAACAATCGTAATGGACATGTACCACCGTTCAACCATGATGGCGCCATCCTTGATTCACGAAGCCACCCACGCCATTCAGTTCAGTCGTATAGACAAGGATGTGGCAAAGCTTAATACCGCAGATTATATTTCTTTGCATCGCGCGTTGGAAGCGGACGCTTGTGCGCATCAGGCGGCATTTTCTTATGAAATCAAGGATACGTATCCCGAAGTTTATCAGGAAGAAATGAAGTCTCCGATCATGCAAGCTTATGTGAAAGAGTTTGAAAAAAGCGGGGACGCTCGTCGTGCGATGGCGGCTTCTTTTAAAGCATGGTACGATTTTGACCGTTATCAAACCGCATATGAAGAAGAACACAAAAAAGATATCTTTCATATATGTTCTTTGGCAAAAAAGGATCCGAACGGAGGATATTTTTCGGATACGTTTCCCGCCGGCGATATTTTAAAGGTTTGCACGTTTGAAGGAAAACCTTACGTGGATGCTTCTTTTTTGAATTCAGAGGCGGCACGTGCCGTTTCAAAAGAAACCAAAAAAGAAATTCAAACGGCCATGTTGGACGCATGCCGTTCTGCCGGGGTAATTCCTGATAAGACGGTGTCGTCCCTGCCTGTGCGCGGAGCGGAAAAGGACAATAATCCAGTCCGCGTTTCCAAAGTTCTGGCTCAGATACGCGACGGGTCGCGCTGATTTTCCGATTTCGTCGTTTGTTAGGGCGTGTTTAGAATGCGACGCTGACGCAGGCTTGGGCGGCGATGCCTTCTTTTCTTCCCGTAAAGCCCAGCTTTTCGGTTGTTGTGGCTTTGATGCTGATTCGGGAAGCCGATATTTCAAGCAATTCGGACAGGCGTTCGGTCATTTGCAGTCTGTAAGGGCCGATTTTCGGGCGTTCGCAAATCAAAGTAACGTCGGCGTTTAAAATTTTACCGCCCAACCCTTTGACCAACGATACGGCGTACTGCAAAAATTGAGCCGAATCGGCGCCTTTCCATTTATTGTCGGAAGGCGGAAAATGCAATCCGATGTCTCCGGAACCAGCGACGCCGAGCAAGGCGTCCGTCAAAGCATGCAAAGCGACGTCAGCGTCCGAATGACCGTTTAATCCCATGTCGTGGGGGACTTTGACGTTGCACAGCGTCACAAAAGAACCTTCTTCGAATTTATGAACGTCAAATCCGGTTGCGGTTCGGATGTCGGGCAGTTTTTGAGAACAACGTTCTTCGGCGCGGGTCAGGTCGTCCGAGGTCGTTATTTTAATGTTTTCTTCCGTTCCTTTGATCAAAATGACGGAAAGTCCGGCTTCTTCCGCAACGGCGGCGTCATCGGTCAATTCGCGTCCTTTGGCTTTTTCGTGGGCGTTCAAAATGTCTTTAAAGGGAAAAGCTTGAGGCGTTTGGACGCGCCACAAAGCGGAACGGTCGACGGTTTTTTCGATTTTTAACGCTCCTTCGGGAGTTTTTACGGCCGTCTTAATGGTGTCGGTTACGGGTAATGCGGGAACGGCGCCGTCGCCTTTTTCGGCGCGGTCGATAACGCGGTTAATGATGCCGAAATCGACAAAAGGCCTTGCCCCGTCATGAATCAGGACAATGTCGGGTGCTTCGTCTTTCAGGCTTTCCAATCCCAGACGGACGGAATCTTGACGTGTCGCTCCGCCGTACACGGGCGGCAGGACGGGCAAGCCTTCGGCGGCGGCGTTGTACAAAGCTTCATCATCGGGATGAATGACGGTTCTGACGCAGGAAACGGCGGGATGAGCGCAAAAAACGCCCAATGAATGCCGCAAAACGGCGCGACCGCTTAAATTTCTGTATTGTTTTGGCATTTCTCCGCCGAATCTGTGTCCGCGCCCCGCCGCAACGATAATGACTGCGCACTTGACCATCGCCGTAACTCCCTATAAAACCCGATACGAAGACAGAGTAAGATACTTTTGTTTTTTAGGAAAGCTCGATTTAAGTGGAAAAACCCGTTTTAAAAATCGGAAATAAAATTTATCCCTCTTTGGTGGTCGGAGCTCCGATGGCAGGTGTAACGGATGCGCCGTTTCGTGCCGTTGCGCGCTTGTTCGGTCGGGAATTGCTTTTTTCCGAAATGGCTTTGGCGGATTCCTTGGCGCGTTCGCATCAGCGGACTCAAAAGATGGCGAGCGTTTCCGATTCGGAATCTCCCGTTGCCGTTCAGCTGGTCGGCCACGATCCCGATATGTTCGTGCGCGCCGCCCGAAAAATAGAAGAAGAAGGGACAGCCGATTTTATAGACATCAATATGGGATGCCCCGTGCCAAAGATTTTAAAATCAGGGTCGGGATGCGCGCTGATGGATGACGAAGAGCGGGCGGAACGCATTGTTCGATCCGTATCTGCCGCCGTTTCCCTGCCTGTTACGGTAAAATTTCGGTTGGGGCGCGATTCGTCGCATCTGAATTATACGGATTTCGGCAAGCGGATGCAGGATGCCGGCGCTTTGGCGGTCACGCTTCACGCAAGAACGCGGGAAATGATGTATTCGGGCAAAGCGGATATGGAGGCGGTGCGCCGTTTGAAAGAAAGTCTGACGATTCCCGTTATTGCGAACGGAGACGTAAGGACGCCGTTTGATGCGGCGCGCGTGTTAAAGGAAAGCGGAGCGGACGGTGTTATGATCGGTCGCGGCGCATTGGGGCGGCCTTGGATATTTTCCGAATGTACGGATTTTCTGAACGGCAAAAAAAATCGCGAACCAAAGCCGTTGTTGACGATTGTTCTTGAGCATTTAAGACTTTTAGAGGCATATTACGGCAAACAAAAATCCGTTTTTGTCGCCAGAAAGCATTTGGCATGGTATTCTTCGGGCATTGCGGGCGGAACAATGTTTCGCACGCAGGTCAACAAGATGACTCAGGCAGAGTGCGTTCGCGATCTTGTTTGCCGTTTTTTTGAAGGAAAAACAGTTTAATGGTTGTTCAGGAAGAAGGAATCGGAAACGCCGTTGAAAAGTATTTAAGGCGTTTTTATTCGGCACCTCGCGTGGTTGAAACGGAAACGAATTTATATGCGTCCGTGGTTGGCGAGGTTGAACGCCGTTTAATTTCGGTAACGGTCGAAGCGGTCGGCGGCAACCGTTTAAAGGCGGCGCGCATTTTGGGCATAAACAGGAATACTTTGTTGCGCAAGATGCGGCAATTCGGTTTGGACGAACAAAAAACGCCGCCCGCAACTCCCGGCATAAGGAGACGGAAAACTTTATGAAAGTAATCGTATGCGGAGCGGGGCGCGTCGGTTCGACCATCGCCCAATATTTGTCGGAAGACGAAAACGAAGTTGTTTTGATAGATACGAATCAGGAAACTTTAGACGAACTTTCCGATTCGATGGATATTCAGCCGATAACGGGATTTGCGTCGCATCCGTCTGTTTTGGAACGTGCGGGGGCGCAGGATGCCGATATGCTGATTGCGGTGACTTCATCGGACGAAGTCAACATGGTAACGTGTCAGGCGGCGAATTCTTTGTTTAACATACCGACAAAGATTGCGCGTCTTCGTTCAAAGGAATATACGAATCCGAAATGGCGCAAGTCGTATTCCCGCGATGCATTGCCCATAGACGTGATTATTTCACCCGAAGAAGAAATTGCGCGTTCGATTCGTCGCAGCATTACGTTTCCGGGCGCTTTTGACGTTATTCCTTTGGCATCGGACAAAGTCCGTCTGATCGGCGTTCATTGCGATGAAGTTTGCCCGATGCTTAATACGCCGTTGCGCCAATTGACGGCTTTGTTTCCGGACGTGGACGCCGTTATTGTTGCTTTGATACGCGACGGCAAGGTTATCATTGCAAACGGGGACACAAGGCTTTCCGCGGGCGACGATGTTTATATGGTCGTTGACATAGATGATATCAGCCGCATTTTGTCTTTGTTCGGGCACGAGCGCGAATCAGCCAGAAGCGTTTTGATTTTAGGCGGCGGAGATATCAGTTTGGATTTGGCGCGCCGCCTTGAAAAAGAAGGCGGATTAAGGGTTTCTTTGATAGAACAGGACGAAACGCGCGCGAAATATTTGGCAGAAACGCTTTCCGACACGACGGTCATTCACGGAGATTTTTTGGAAACCGATATTCTGGAAGAAGCCGATATTGATGTCGTTGAAACGGTTATAGCGCTGTCATCCAACGACGAAAGCAACATATTGGCTTCGTTGATGGCGAAGAAATACGGAGCGGAACAGACGATGGCTTTGATTGACAAGCCGTTGTACGCCCAGCTGGTTGTGAACTTGGGCGTTGATATTGTGATCGATCCGAAAGACATTATGGTTTCGACGATATTGCAACACGTCCGCCGCGGCAAAATCTATGCGGCGTATTCCGTACGTTCGGGATTGTGCGAAGTGTTGGAAGCCGACGCGTTTGATTCGTTTGAATATCTCGGCACGCCGTTAAGGGAAGTCCGATTGCCGCAAGGCGTGATTATCGGAGCGATTGTTCGGGACGGCGTGAACGTTCCGTTGCGCGGCGATACGGTAATAGAAGCCGATGACCGCTTGGTTTTGTTTGCGACGGCGGACGCGGTCAAACAGGTAGAAAAGATGTTCTCCGTCGGATTGGAGTTCTTTTAATGGATAAACCTTGCTATCCGTTTCCGAAAGCAGTCATCTTTGATTGGGATAATACGCTGATAGACAGTTTCCCGACGATTTACAAAGCCATGTCGGAAATGTTGTCGCATTATAAGATGCCGGTACCGTCTTATGAAGAATACACGGGGCATTTGGGGCTTTCGTTGCGTGATACGTTCCCCGAAATGTTCGGCGATAAATGGGAAGAAGCTCGGGATATTTATTTAACGGCGTTTCAGAAATATCATTTGGAAACGCTGACGCCGTTTGACGGGGCTTTGGAACTTTTGAAATTTATCAAAGAACGGATAGGTTGTTGCTTTGTTGTCAGCAACAAGACGGGCTTTATTTTGCGCAAAGAAGTCGAGCACTTGGGCTGGGAAGGCTTTTTTGACGCGGTATGCGGTGCGACCGATTGTGCCAAAGACAAACCGGCTCCAGATCCCGTGTACGCCTGTTTTGAAAAAACGGGAATTGAGATGAAAGACGGCAAACCAAGCGTTCCCGTTTGGTTCGTCGGAGACGGGGACGCGGATATTCTTTGCGCGCGCAATTCAGGCTGCCTTCCTGTCAGAATAGCCGAAGAAAACAAAGACGGAGCGGAAGTTTTAACGCTGAAAAATTGCAGAGAAGTCCTTTCGGAGCTTTACTTTTGCGCGGGAACGCGGTAAAACTTTTGTGTATAAAAAAAACAAAAGCCTTGAGGAGTCTGATATGGCTGATAAAAATCAAAACGTTCAGGATGTTTTTCTGAACCATATACGCAAAGAAAAAATCCCCGTAACGGTATATCTGATGTGCGGCGTAAAGCTGCAGGGAATAATTACCTGGTTTGACAGTTTTTCGATGTTGTTGCGCCGGGACGGTCATTCTCAGCTGGTGTATAAACATTCCGTTTCGACGATTATGCCCGCGACGCCGGTCAATTTGTTTGACGGCGACGGCGAAACCGAAGAATAGGGAAATCCGGCGTGTCCGAACGTACGTTTATTTTTTGCCCCGTCTTAAAGAATGAAACCGCCGGGGCGCGTTCGGTGGATGCCAGAGTGGAAGAAGCATTAAATCTTGCGGCCGCGATAGACTTGGACGTCTTTGCGGCCGAACCCGTTTATATGGAAGCCGTGCGCCCATCGACTTTTATCGGCAAAGGGGCGGTCGAACGGATCGGGGAAGCGTTAAAAAACAACGAAGCAAGTCTTGTTATCGCCGATTGCGCGCTTTCTCCCGTTCAACAGCGCAATTTGGAAAAAGCATGGCAGTGCAAAGTCATAGACCGTACGGCATTGATTTTGGAAATTTTCGGGGAACGAGCCCGAACCAAAGAAGGCGTGTTGCAAGTCGAGCTGGCGCATTTAAATTATCAAAAAAGCCGTCTGGTCAGAAGCTGGACGCATTTGGAACGCCAAAAGGGCGGGCGCGGTTTTTTGGGCGGTCCCGGCGAAACGCAAATAGAGCTTGACCGCCGCGTTATTACGGAAACGATTGTTAAGCTGAAAAAAGAGCTTGAGGAAGTCAAACGGACGCGCCACATTCATCGCCGGGCGCGCCAACGGGTTCCGTATCCCGTCGTTGCTTTGGTCGGTTATACGAATGCGGGGAAATCGACGCTGTTCAATCGTCTGACGAATGCCGGAGTGTTTGCAAAAGACCAGCTTTTCGCGACATTGGATCCGACGATGCGTTTAATCAAACTTCCTTCGGGGCGAAAGATTATTTTGTCGGATACGGTCGGTTTTGTTTCTAATTTGCCGACGGAACTGGTTGCGGCGTTTCGGGCGACTCTGGAAGAAGTTTTAGAAGCATCATTGATCGTTCACGTTCGCGATTCGGCGCATGCGGACTCTGCGGCGCAAAAGCAGGATGTCGAAAATGTTTTACGTGAACTGGGGCTGGGCGCTAAAATAGAACAAGGCTTGCTGGAAGCGATGAACAAAATCGATTTGCTGGACGAACAGGAGCGCTCGGCATTGATGAACGTTGCTTCCCGCAAAAGCTTGGTTATTCCGGTTTCGGCGCTGACGGGGCAGGGAGTTGAAAACCTTTTACAAGCGGTGGAAGACGCTTTGTCGGCGGGGCGCAGGGAAGTGGAATTATCTTTGCCCGTATCGGACGGGGCGGCATTGGCTTATTTATACAGGAACGCAGAAGTCCTGAAACGTGCCGATGACGACGAATGTTGCCGCCTGACCGTTCGGATGGATGATGCCGAGCTGGCCAGACTTCAATCTCATTATCCTGAGGTGAGCCATGAAAACCCCCGATTTAAACCTTGTCAGTGATATTATTGTTGCCGTTTCGGAAGCGGAGGTCATGCCGCGCTTTAATCATTTGTCCGTTTCGGATGTCGGAACGAAAGAATCTCCGGAAGATTTGGTAACGGTGGCGGATACGGAAACGGAAAAGAAACTGACCGTCAGATTGCAAGAACTGTTGCCGTCTTCTGCCGTTATCGGCGAAGAAGCGGCGTTTCGCGATCCGTCCGTGTTGGATGCGTTAAACGGTGACGCGCCCGTATGGATTATAGATCCGATTGACGGTACTTCGAATTTTGCGTACGGACGTCCCGAAATCGGCGTTGTCGTTGCGTTGGTCTATAAAGGGGAAACCGTGGCGGGTTGGCTGTATCATCCCGTCAAAAAAATCATGATAATGGGCGAAAAGGGTGCCGGCGTCCGTATGCGGGACAAGACGCTAAGCGTTGCAAAAGTTTCCGATGTCCGTGCGATGAACGGCGTTGTCGGCCGTAACGTCGCTTTTCGCGATCCTGCGATGCCGAAACCCGTGTATTGGGGCAGCGCGTCATACGGTTATATTTTGCTGGTCACGGGATGCGTGCATTATTCGGCGTATCGTACGGGATTGATTAAACCGTGGGATCATGCGGCAGGCGTGATGTTGCACGCGGAAGCGGGAGGCTATTCCGCCTTTTTGGATGCCGAGCCGTACACGCCGTTTATGAGCAAAAAGCATTTGATTTCCGCTCCGAACAAAGAGGCTTGGGAATATTTGGCGCAAAATATGCAGGCGGCGCGCGCAGCTTAGTCTTGCAAACGCGCTTTGACGGGCAAGCCGTAGCTTTTTTCAAAAAAAGGCAAAATTTCGCTTTTGGGGCTTATCATCGGAAAGGGCGCCGTCCACGGTCGAAATCCTGTTTTTTCGGCAATGCTTTGAATTTCAACGGTTCCGTCTTTGATGACGGCTGAAATCGTGCCGTTTCTTAAAGAATCGGTTCTGTTAACGGTCAAAAAATCTTTGCAATCGGCGCGGTGGCGGGGAATGCCTGAAAATAACACGGCAATTTGTTTTCCGTAATCGTCGCAGGCGCGTTTAAAAGCACGCTTCCCTTTCGTCCATGCGACGGTTACGTCGCCTTTTTTTAACAGACATAATCCTTTTTGACAGGAAAAGTCAACGACGGAATCGTGATAACCGCTTCCTTTAAAACATTCGAAACAACCGTTTGCGTCCGTTTCCCTCTGAGCGTTTTTTTCCAACCAGACTCGCCTGACCAAAGCGTCGGATTTTCCGGGCGGCAGGATTAAGTTCCCTTTTTCATTTTTAAAGGCGATGATCGAAGCGCCCGGCGAAACCAACAGGTCGGGCATTAAATGAAATGACGGGCTGAACAATCCCAAGATAAAAAACGGAACCGCATAGTATCGGGCTTTTGATTTCCATAAGCACAACCATAATCCCGACAAAGTGCAACAAAGCATTCCCCAAAACGGCATGGAAGGTGTTTGGATGACGGCGGCGGGAAGTTCCGAAATTCTTTTTGCGGCTTCATTGATAAAAGCAATTCCGTATCCTGCGATTTCATAGGGGATGCGCTCTATGCCGAACGGGATCAGCAAAGTTCCCGCCATTAAAAACGGCATGACGACGAACCCCGTAACGGCGGAACTTGCCAGATTTCCCAAAAGACTGTAAAGGGGGTATCTGCCGAAATAATACAGGACATAAGGGGCGGTTGCGATTCCTGCAACGATGTCGGTGGCGAACAAAGCAACGACGCACGATATCAAAAAAAACGGGATACCCTCTTTTTTTGCGATATGCTTTCTGAATTTGTCGATTCCCGCTTCATAGGCGGAAATCAGGGCGACGACGGCGGCAAAAGAAAGCTGAAAGCTTGCTGATAACAGGCTTTCGGGTCTGAACAGCAAAATAAAGAAAGCAGCCCAAGCGGCAGCGACCAAAGACAGCGCCCGCCTGTCAAAGAGTACGGCGGTAAAGACAAAGGCGATCATAATGAAGGCGCGTCTGGCGGGCAGAGCGTTTCCCGAAATGAACAGATAGAAAAAAGCGGCGGTTAACGCGACCAAAGCCGCAGCTTTTTTTGTGCTGTAGCGCAAGGCGAACGCAGGGAAACAAGCCAGTAACAGACGGACGCATCCGAAAACCGCTCCGGCGATCAGGCTCATATGCAATCCCGAAACGGACAGTAAATGAGCAATTCCCGAATTGCGGTAAGAATCGGCTATTTGCGTCGGGATAGCTTTAGTTGTTCCCGTTGTAAGCGCTTTTGCGACTTCACTGATGTCGGGGGGCAATGTTTCGGATAAGGCGTCGTTGATGCTTTGGCGTATTTTAAAGACAAAAGAAGCAAAATCCGTTTTTTCGGGGGCTTTTGCGATTGTTTCATAAGAGGAACGGGCAAAACCCGTTGCGCCGATTTTTTCAAAATACAGCGCTTCGGCTTGGTCGTAGCCTTCGTCGATTAACGGCGGGGAAGGGGGAAAAAGCAACGCTTTTAAAGAAATGACTTCTCCGATTTCCGGCAAAGGGTCGCCTTTTTTCAAAGTCAGACGCACTTTTTTCGGCACAGCCCATTCTTCGTATCCCGAAACAAAAGGATTTTTAAGGACGACGCGGTTTTTCCCGTAAGCGTTTGTTTCGGCATTCAAGACGGTACCCGTAACGCTGACGGTTTTTGAGGCTGTTTTAAATTTCGGTTCGCTGACGGATATTGTTCTGAATTGGGCACAGGCGAATCCGCCGGCATAAGCGGCAAGTAAAAGTGCCGCGAAAAAGTATTTCGGGGATTTTCTTGCATCAAAGAGCAAAAATAAAGCCAAAAGAAAACAGCATAAGACAATAAAAAAATACGGTTCTTCGTTTAAAGAAAAATAGGTTCCTATTCCCGCGGCAAACGCGACGGGCAACCATAAAGGCAGGCGTTCCGATTCATCGGACAGGAAATCTGATAAGCGGTAATAAAAAATACGGGCAAAATCCGCAACAGTCTTCATTTACAAATAAATCCGACGGAGTTATAACAAGACACCATCGTTTATACCCTTTTTGTAAAACGAAGACGAATTTTAATTTTAACACGAAGGTATGTTATGACAGTAGTTACGCGTTTTGCCCCCTCACCGACGGGGTATCTGCACATCGGGGGAGCCCGTACGGCGTTGTTTAACTGGTTGTATGCGCGCCATTGCGGCGGCAAGTTTTACCTGCGCATCGAGGACACGGACCGCGAACGTTCGACGAAAGCGGCGGTTGACGCGATTTTTGAAGGCTTGGAATGGCTGGGCATAGATTGGGATGCCGAACCCGTATTTCAGTTTGCCAGAGCTCCTCGTCATGTGGAAGTCGCTCATCAGCTGTTGAAAGAGGGTAAAGCGTATTATTGTTATTGTTCTCCGGAAGAACTGGCTCAGATGCGCGAAGAACAAAAGGCGGCGGGCAAGCCCGTTCGTTATGACGGCCGTTGGCGCGACCGCGATCCGTCCGAAGCGCCGAAAGGCGTCAAGCCCGTTATCCGAATCAAAGCTCCGCGCGAAGGCGAAACCGTTCTTCACGATTTGGTTCAGGGCGAAGTTCGCGTTTCTCACGACCAGCTGGACGATATGATTTTGGTTCGTGCGGACGGTACGCCGACGTATATGCTTTCTGTTGTTGTTGACGACCACGATATGGGCGTCAACCATGTTATCCGCGGGGACGACCATCTGACCAATACGTTCCGCCAGATTATGTTGCACGAAGCTTTGGAATGGGATGTTCCGACGTATGCTCATATTCCTTTGATTCACGGTCCGGACGGATTAAAGCTTTCCAAACGTCACGGGGCTTTGGGGGCGCACGTTTATAAGGAAATGGGATTCCTGCCCGAAGCAATGCGCAATTATTTGATGAAGCTGGGCTGGGCACACGGAGACGACGAGATCATTTCGACCGAACAGGCCGTCGAATGGTTTGACATTAAGGATGTCGGCCGTTCTCCCGCTCGTTTCGACATGGTAAAACTGACCAGCATTAACGGCGTTTATATCCGTAATTCTTCCGACGAACATTTGATGAAGTATGTTCACCCGATTATGGAAAAAGAACTGGGCTCCGCGTTGAGCGAAGAACAGGCGTCCAGAGTGTTGGCAGGGATGACGGATTTGAAAGAACGCGCAAAGAACTTGAACGAACTGGCTCACAGCGCGATGTTCTATGTTCGTCCGCGTCCGTTGCCGTTGATGTCGGACAAAGCGGGGCGCCTGATTAATGACGGTAAAGCCGCTTTGGAAACACTGTCTTCCGAAATGCAGGGTGTTTCCGAATGGAAACACGACGTTTTGGAACAGATGGCAAGGGATTATGCGGAAAAGAACGGCGTAAAGCTTGGGGCGGCGGCTCAGCCGTTGCGTGCGGCGGTCACGGGTTCCGAAGTTTCTCCTCCGATTTTCAAAATTATGGAAATCTTGGGCAAGGAAGAAACGCTCGGACGCATTGACGATGCCTTGCACGGACGTTTGGTTAAACCCGAAACGCCCGCCGTATGACGGATCAGAGAAAAATAAAAAAAAAGCTCCCTAAAAAAGGGAGCTTTTTTTTAAAGGTCTTTTTTAAACGAGAACAGGCTTGCCAAGCGTTTGTTGTAAATCAGCCCCGCGACAAATGCGCCCAGCATCGGTGCCGCCCAAAAAATCCATAATTGTTTTAAAGCGGTTTCGTCGCATCCGAATAAAGCCTGAGAAGTGGCTTTGGCAGGATTAACGGCGCCTCTTGTGACCGGCATGGAAATCAGGTAAATCGCACTCAGCATCAATCCGACGGCAACGGGCGAGATGCCTTTTCTGTCTTTATAAGCTTTTGATCCCAGATAGACGCAAGCAAACAGGAACGTTAAAAGAACTTCCATCCAAAATGCGGCATCCAAGGTATAGCGTTCAATAACATTTGCGGCAAATCCGCCGGTATTTGCGACTCCCGTTTTTCCGAGATACAGGAATTTCAGCGTCCATGCGGCGGCACAAGCACCTGCGATTTGCATAATAATATAGCCGAGAAAAGCAAGAATGCGTTTCCACCAAACGTTTTGACCGTCTTTTTCCGAAACGGCGACCGCCAAAGTTATCGCAGGATTGAAATGGGCGCCCGACACGGCGGAAAAAGCATACATCATGGCGGTTAATCCCAATCCGAATGCCAAAGATATGCCCAAATATCCGATCCACGGCGCGGCGAAAACGACGGAACCGCATCCGATGAAAACGAACCCGAAAGTCCCGATAAATTCAGCGAAAAATTTTTTCACGGCAACCTCATAGCGAACAGACGAATCTATTTTGATTTAAGGATATGGACAAAAGTGTAAAAATATGGTTTCAATAAGACAAAATCGGGCATAAAAATATGAAATATTTATTTTTGATTATAATGTTATTTACGACGTCCTGCGCTTCGTTAAGAAGCGTGGAAGGCTTTGATACTCTTCGGTTAAAGGCGGGAAATTTTAATTTGGCGGCATGGGCGCGCATCACAAAGCCCGGAAAACCTTTACGCATTTACGTCGAAGGCGACGGCATGGCATGGATTGACCGACGGACGCCTTCTGCCGATCCGACGCCCGGAAATGATACCGTTTTGAATTTGGCACAATCGGATTCTTATCCGAACGTGGTTTATTTGGCTCGTCCGTGCCAATACCTGCCTTCAGATACGTGCCGACCGTATTATTGGACTTCCGGTCGTTTTGCGCCCGAAATTATTGCCGCCGAACAGGATGCCGTGAACCAGCTGATGCAAAAATATAACGCTCCGTCGGCGGAATTGGTCGGTTATTCGGGGGGCGGAGCCGTCGCGGCGTTGTTGGCGGCAAGAATGCCCCGCATCCGCAGGTTCGTGACCGTCGCAGGCGTCTTGGATCATGAAGCATGGACGTCTTTTCACGGAGATACGCCGCTGTCGGGGTCTTTAAATCCCGCCGACTATAAAAACAAGCTTGAAAAAATTCCTCAAGTTCATTTCATCGGCGCCCGAGATCAGACGGTCCCCTCCGAATTGACGGAAAACTTCCTCAAATCGTATTCGACGCAGGAAAACGTTCAAACGATTATCGTGCCGAACGCAACGCACGATCGGGGATGGGTCAATAATTGGCGCCGCCTGATTTATTAAATCCCGATAATTCAAGAATAACGCAATTCGCCAAAATCAATCCGAAAATGCCCGTAATCGTGGGCAGACTGCCCATGACGGTGCGTTCGCGACCTTTTCCGTGCAGTTCGCTGATTTCCGGATAAACGGGCGCAGGCAGGTGTTCGCGGCTTTCTTCGGAATAAACGCATTTGAAATCCAACGGTGTTCCCCTGCGCCGCAAACGCTTGCGCATCATGGCTGCCAAACGGCAATGATTGGCTTCTTTCATTTTCCCGATTCGGATTAAAGAAGGATCGGTTCTTAATGCGGCTCCCATAGAGGAAATAAAGGGAATTTCGTTGTTTCTTAAATAAGAAACAAGTTCGACTTTAGGGTTCAGGGAATCTATTGCATCAATCACAAAATCAGGATTTTCGTTCATTAAGTCAGGAGCGCTTTTTTCGTTAATAAATGCATTGACGGGCTGGGTGATGCAATTCGGGTTAATGTCTTTTACCCTTTTTTCGGCGACAAGGCATTTCGGTTCGCCGACAGTCGAATGAAGCGCAAAGAGCTGGCGGTTGATGTTGCTGGGATTGATTTCGTCATTGTCGATCAGGCGGATTTTTCCGACGCCCGCCCGAGCTAGGGCTTCGACGGCAAAGCTTCCGACGGCGCCGAGCCCTGCGACAATCACAAAAGCGTTTTGTAATCTTGCCAGCCCGTCTTCACCGATCATCAGACGGATGCGGGCGAATTGGTCGTTAGAGGGCATCAGAGGCCTCCTTGTTCAAATCGCAAAGCATTTCGAGTAACGATTTCATTCAGTTCATTTTCGTTAATTTCTTTTATAGCGGCGATTTTTCGGATAATCAAAGGCAGATTTTCGGGAAGGTTCCTTTCGCAATCGGGATTAAACCTGCAATCAGCGGGCGGCATCATGTCGGGGGCGTCCGTTTCCACGGTTAACCGATCTAACGGAACGGCTTTAATTAACTTGTGCGCTTTTGCCCTGTCGGGATAGACACTCGCGCCCGAAAAAGAAAAATAGGCGCCGCGTTCGGTTAAAAAAGGAATTTCCGAAACCGATCCCGAAAAACCGTGAAGCAAAATTGTCGGGGGCAGGGGAAGCTTTTTTAATAAAGGGCAAAGCGTATTAAAGGCTTTGACGCAATGAACGGCACAAGGTCTTTTGAAACGGGCTGCCGTTTCCAGCTGTTCTTTAAAAACCTTTTCCTGAAACGGATTCGGATGAAGCGCGTCCAGTCCGATTTCGCCGATTTTTGCGTTTTCGTTTGCGGTTAAAAGCATTTCGAGACGTTTGTTGTCATGCAAAGGCGCAAATTTCGGATGCGTGCCCAAAAAAGGGACGACATCTTTTTCAAAAAGAGAAATTTCCAACACGTCGTCCCAATCGTTCGGACTTGCCGAAGCGCAAAAGAATCGGTTAACGCCGCGCGCTCTGGCACGTTTTAAAGCGTCGGCGCATTCGTTTTTAAAAAAAGAAAGGTGAAGATGGGCGTCCGTTGTCATTTTAAATTTTTTTTGACCTGAATGAAAATATCCATATAACTTTAAATGAACGGCTTGTCCGATAAAATATGTTTTGCAGGAAAAAATGAAAATACTGCTTTTTTTGATATTTTGCTTGCTTCCGATGAGGGCATTTTCCCAAGAAATGCCGCCCGTGTGCGAAGCACAATATTTACATGTTTCTTCTTACGGCCAATGGCGGCTTGAAGGCGATGAATGGGTATTGCCGTTTCAATGTTCGGACGGGACAGAGGCTTCGGTCGTCGTTAGTCTTTCCGAACTTCCCCTTGTCGGCGAAGCGGTTTATTCCGTTGTGTCCGCAAAAACTGAAGAAAACCCGTTCAGAAGATTCACGGTTCCGTGTACGGCCATGCTGAAATATTGTAATTACATGACGTTGCAGGAATATTTCGGAACGGAGGAAACGTTTTATCAGCAAGCTTATCCGTAAGGAGAATTTTATGAAAGCATTGTTATTTTTATTTTTTTGTATTTTTTTCCCTTTTTCGGTTCAGGCGTTGCCTCGTTGCGATGCGGAAGAGGTCGGTGCCGCTTTTTTGGGAAGCTGGCGCAAAATTGAAGGCGTTTGGGAAATGAATTTTACTTGTCCTGTCGGAGAAAAAGGCAAAATTCTCATTGAAACGATCGACAACATACAGTCTGACGAAGGCATTTTTTATGTAACGGACGCCAACGGAAACAGAGAAGGCGAAGATTTTTATAATGATGCCTGCGAAGCCGTCAGAGATTACTGTTCGACCTCGACGACCGAAGAAGCCGAACCGGAGGATATGACGGACGACGGCGAAGAAGGGGATTCTTTTGAAGCGCCGCCTCTTGCGACGGAAGAGGAAGAATTTTAAACCGTAAATCTCCACAATCTGTCTTTTGCGGCTGAAATTCCGATGCGCGGCGTTTTTTGAATACGGAAAGACAGCCCCGTATCAATGACAAAGAACTCATTATTCGTTATCAGGTCGATGCCGTTGTGTTCTTTTGTAATGCCTAAAAATCGGCACAGCTTTCCCGGACCGTTAAGCTTTTTATCATCGACGCCGTTTATCATAACGCTGCGGATTAAAACGGCGGCGGGAAAGTTTTCACGCTCCGTTACGAAATTCAGGCAGTAATACATTCCGTAAATTAAATAGACGTATGTTAAGCCCGCTTTTTCATACATAACGGCGTTTCTTTTTGTTTTTCCGCAAGCGGCGTGGCAAGCGGGATCTTCTTCTCCGATATAGGCTTCCGTTTCCGTAATGACGGCGCGAACATCATGGAAGACAAGTGTTTTTCCGATTAAATCTTCGGCGACGTCCAATGTGGGGCGTTCAAAGAAATCGCGTTTTAAACGTTGCATTTGCTTTCTCGAAATAATTAAATATTTTTATTTTAGTGTATGAAGAAGAGCAAGATGTTTCAATATATCGCATTTAACAAGCCGTACGGTGTATTAAGCCAATTTACGTCCGAAGGCGGGCATAAAAGCCTTGAAGAATTCGGTTTCCCGAAAGATGTTTATCCGGCAGGCCGTTTGGATCACGACAGCGAAGGGTTATTGCTGTTAACGGATGACGGTGTTTTTATAAAAAAATTGCTTTCTCCGTCTTTCGGACATCCCAGAACGTATTATGCTCAGGTCGACGGCGACATAACGTCACAGGCTTTATCAAAGCTTGAAAAAGGCGTTGTCATCGGCGGCTATAAAACAAAACCGTGTCGCGCGGAAAAAATAGAAGAGCCGCCTTTTTGGGAAAGAACCCCTCCGATACGCTATCGCAAAGACATTCCGACGTCTTGGATATCATTGACATTGACGGAAGGAAAGAACAGACAGGTTCGGCGAATGACGGCGTCCGTCGGTTTTCCGACGCTGCGATTGGTTCGTGTTTCCATCGGCAAATTGAAATTGGGGGATTTGCCTTGCGGTTCGTGGAAACGCGTAAAAAAATCTGATATTCTTTAAACGGCGGGAAAGATTTGTTGCAAAAGGCAAAAAGCATATGAAACAAAAGTTTTTTTTAAGTTTGAACGTCAAGATATTGTTAATCATGCTTTTTGTTTTTGCCGGCATGTCCGCTTTGTTTTTGTCTGTTTTTATGACGAGTTATGTCGATCAGATCGAGCGCGAAGTCGCGTTAAGCCGCAAAAAAGCGGAACGCATTTGGGAAATGTTTGAAGAAAACAACTGGTTGCGCCAAAATCTGAAAGAGGAATACCTTACCAACATTCAACACATTGTATCATTAGAAACTCCCGAAACGATAACATCTCAAGCAGATACGCCGCCGTGGATGAACGCTGAAGACCGTTTTTTTCAAATGCGCGGAGATTTGATTCAGGATTTAAAAGGCGTTCGCGAACGCGATGAGAAGATGGACACGCTGGGGTATGTCGTTTTTTTATCGTTGTTTTTGGTAATTTCTGCTTTGCTGGTTTTATGGATAGTCATGCGCCGTTGGATACTTTCACCTGTAGAAGAGCTTTTGAAGGCGACCAACGAAATATCGCAAGGGAATTTAAAAGCGCGCATTTTGCAAAAAGCCAAGCATTCCAAACAGGACGAGCTTGATCTTTTAGCCGGCGATTTTAACAAGATGGCGGAAAATATCGAAGATTCCGTCGAGAAAATTGAAAGGAGCCGTGCTTTTTTACAAAAGCTGATAGATACGATTCCCGACGGCGTCAGAGTCATTGATGAGAACTTTAATATTGTTTTGGTCAATGAGGCTTATGCGACTCTTCATGCTTCCATGACACCATTGTTAAGCAAAAAATGCTATGCCGTAACGCTCGGTTCAGATCATCCGTGTGCTTCGGATGATAATCCGTGTCCGTTTTTAATGCTGAAGAACAAGGATTTTTCTCCCATAAAAGTGATACAGAGATACATAGACGACGCCGGCAAAGAAAAATACGCGGAAGTTTCGTGCGCGGTATTGTCTTTTTCTCCTGATGCAGACAAAGATGTTCGCCTGATTGTTGAAGTTTTTCGTTCGCTGGAACGTGACATAGTTTTTTCCCATCAACAAAAGCTGTCTTCTCTCGGCATGTTGGCCAGCAGTGTCGCTCATGAAATGCGCAATCCGTTGGGATCGGTGCGTTTAATTTTGGAAAACATCATGGACAAAGCGGAAACAAAGCCGTTACCGCCTCAGGAATTGAAGCGTTATTTGGGGTTGATTCATGAACAGATGACGTTTTGCATAGATGTTACGTCCCGTTTGCTAAAAATGTCCAAAAATACGGAAGACGTACGATCGCCGACGGATTGGAACGAAGTTGTTTGCGAAACGTCGGCACTGTTGGAATATGAAGCTAAAAAAAGAGGAATTGAAGTCAGGATTCTGACATCATCCGTACCTGCAGTCATAGAGGCGTCTGATTCTGAATTGCGTATGGCGACGGTGAACGTGATGCAGAATGCGTTTCATGCGATGAAGGACGGCGGCGTATTAGAGATTTCCGTTATTGCAAGCGATGAGGTGATTTCGGTTTCATTTAAAGACTGCGGATGCGGTATTTCTGCGGAGCATCTGCATCATATATTTGAGCCGTTTTTTTCGAAAAGTTCTGATGCAGACGGGACCGGTCTCGGGCTTGTCATCACAAAGAACGTTATTGAAAAATTCGGCGGAGAAATATCCGTTGAGAGCACAGTCGGCGCGGGGACGACATTTACGTTTTTGTTTCGAAAACAGTAATAAAAAACCTCCCGTTAAAGGGAGGTTTTTTAATGGTGCCCCTGGCCGGAATCGAACCAGCACGTCCGTAAGGACAACAGATTTTGAGTCTGCCGCGTCTACCAGTTCCGCCACAAGGGCACTCAAAACAAAAGCGAATATACTTCTTTTTTTGATGCTGTCAATATCTTTTTTTAAGTTTTTTTCAAAGATACGCAAAGGAATAAAAAGAAAGCCGCTTTATCGGTTAAGCGGCTTTCTTTACAAAATCAAATATCCAAATCGTCAACGAATTTGGCATGTTCCTGAATGTACTGGAATCGTAATTCCGGATGAGAACCCATCAATTGTTCCACCAAATCTTCCGTAGCCTGACATTCATGCTGTTCTTCCTCGTTTCTCGGATCGGGCAGACAAACGCGCAACAGCAAACGTTTTTCGGGCGCCATCGTGGTTTCTTTTAATTGAGACGGCGGCATTTCTCCCAAACCTTTAAATCGGCTGATTTCGATTTTTGAGGAGTTTTTGAATTTTTGTTTGATAATGCGATCCTTGTCCGCATCGTCAACGGCATAAAGAACCTGATTGCCGTAAGCCAGCCGGTATAACGGAGGCACGGCTAAATAAAGATGACCTTTTTGAATCAGCTTCGGCATTTCGCGATAAAAGAACGTCATCAGCAAAGACGCAATATGGGCACCGTCGACGTCAGCATCCGTCATGATAATGATTTTGTCATACCTCAGGGCGGATTCGTCAAAGTTTTCTTTACGCCCGCAACCCAAAGCTTCGGTAATGCTTTTAATTTCTTCATTTGCCATGATTTTATCTGTCGAAGCGCTGGCAACGTTCAATATTTTACCTCGGATGGGCAAAATGGCCTGAGTTTCGCGATTTCTGGCTTGTTTTGCCGAACCTCCTGCCGAATCGCCTTCGACGATAAAGATTTCCGTTCCCGAAGCCGAAGATCGTGAACAATCGGACAGTTTCCCGGGCAAACGCAGACGTTTCGTCGCGGAAGCGCGGGCTGTTTCCGTCTGTTTTTTCTTTCTTTTGCGTTCTTCGGAACGTTCCAGAATATAATTCAAGAGGGCAGTCGCATTTTTTGTGTCGGCGGACAGCCAATGGTCAAATCTGTCTTTGACGGCGCTGTCAACCAATCTCGTTGCTTCGGCAGAAGCCAGTTTTTCTTTGGTTTGTCCTTGGAAGAGGGGATTTTTAATAAACAAAGACAACATAATGCCGGCGCATCCGATCACATCGTCGGCGGTAATATCGCTGCTTTTACGGTTTCCCAGCATTTCGGCATATCCGCGCAAGTTGCGGGTCAAAGCTGTTTTTAATCCCGCTTCGTGCGTGCCGCCCAAGGGAGTAACAATCGTGTTGCAGTAAGAACTGAAGAACCCTTCTTCGCCGTCATCGAACCAAGTAATTGCCCATTCGACGCGACCTTGACCGTTGGGCAGGGTAGCCTGTCCGGCGAACGGGCGCGGCGTTACGCAAGGCGTATCTTTGATTCGGTATTTTAAAAAGTCTTCCAATCCGTTGGGAAATTTTAAAACTTCTTCGGCAGGAGTCGGATCATCCGGAGCAATCAGAACCGGATCGCATTTCCATCTGACTTCGACTCCTCTGAACAAGAAAGCTTTTGATCTTGCCATGCGGTACAGGGCATTGGGTCGGAATTTGATGCGTTCGCCGAAAATTTCGGTATCGGGTTTAAAAATGACGGTTGTTCCGCGTTTGTTTGCGGTCGTGCCGACTTTCTCCAATTTTGTAAGGGGGATGCCTCGTGAATATTTTTGCCGCCATACGCATTTGTCGCGGGCGACCTCAACGGTCATTTCCGAAGACAACGCATTCACGACCGAAGAACCGACACCGTGCAAGCCACCAGACACTGAATAAGCTTTTCCGCCGAACTTTCCGCCGGAATGCAAAGACGTCATAATGACTTCCAAAGCGGATTTGTCGGGATATTTCGGATGCGGGTCAACGGGGATGCCGCGTCCGTTATCTTTAACGCGGACGCATCCGTCTGCGGTTAATTCCATTTCGATGACGGAAGCGTACCCTGCGACGGCTTCGTCCATGGCGTTATCCAGAATTTCGGCAGCCAAATGGTGATAAGCGGTTTCATCCGTGCCGCCGATGTACATGCCGGGGCGGCGCCTGACGGGTTCAAGACCTTCCAAGACTTCAATATCTTTGGCAGAATATCCTGATGAATCGGCAGGAGGCATATTAAACAAATCAGACATGGCGACTTTGCTCTTTAGTTCACGGATTATTTAAGGGGACGTTTCTTTAACCGCCGTTTTTTCGGAGTATCTCGAGCTTCATTCAAAGCAGGTTTCGGAAGGGCGTCATTGAAACATTTTTCGAGATTATCTGCAAAATTTTCATCAAAAGCAAGACTTCCGTTATACCAATCTGGTTTTAGGTCGTTTTTGTCTTCTGCGAATGCGGCAAAGCGTTGTGTCCACAGTTTTCCCAAATTGAACGCCAAAGCAAAGGGCAGATGTTTGGAATACAGGGATTTTATTTTTTGCGTGGCGTTTCTCATCGCCGTTAGCAAGGTATCGCTTTGATCCGACAGGTACAATTTGTATCCTTCCGTGTTTTCAAGCACGGATTTTCCCAAAAGAGAAGGCGATTTTAACAGCGAATAAAATACAGCGATGCAAATGACGGTACAGAACATCATGAATGCGGTAGCGGCCGTTGTTTGCAGAGCATAGAAATAAAGCAGGAAAAATTCTGCGATCAAAAACGGAGCGGCGGCAATTCCCAGCAAAAGCAAAGAAGTCCAAGAGGCTTTTAAAGAGCATCCTTTTGCTTCGGCGTACATTGCCGAAAACAGAAAATAAGCCGGAATAATCAGCGCGACGCATCCCAAAGCCGTAAAGAATGTTGCCAAGCCGAACAAAGAAAGATAAGAAACGAAAATAACGGACACGACAGCCATCAGAATACCGAACCAGAAATAAGACTGGTGCATTGTAACGAACTTTTGGTCGTATTCTTTTTTCAGGCTGCTTGATATTTTCTTTTGCAGACGTGTTAGCGCCAACGCATTGGCTTTGTTGAAATCGAACGAAGTCGCGTTTTTGGGGAACAGAGTCCGAGCGATTTTTTTCTCGACGGCGGACAAAGAAGTTTCATTATCGGTTGTTTTAATAGCTTGCGGAACGCCGTTTTCTGTTTCGCCCAATTTTAGGAAACCTTTTGATGCCATAGAGGTCAAGAGGATAAGCAACGCTTTTGAGTCTGTTTTTTTTGTCAGGGCGTAATACAGGACGCCGGGTGAAAAGTCGCCTTTTTGTACGGGTTTTGTTTTTTCTTTGCTGTCGTTTTGATTCTTTTTCAGGCTGAGCCACGTTGCGACATAGTACGACAATATGAACAGGAAAGCGATTGTGGCGGCGGCGGATGTTCCGTGTTCGGCAATAAACTTGTCCAAAGCGGACGCGGAGGGCAGAGCGGTAGCCAGAGGATCCTGCCAGTTTGCAAAGATGGTCAAACCTTCGCCGTCGGCCAAGGGATAGGAAAGTGAAAAGGACAGGTTATTTTCTTCGTCGCGTTTGATTTTAAAGTTGCGGGAAGGATTAAAGGCATTCCCCGTTGCGGCGGACTGAGAGAGGACTTTTGCATCTTTGGGAAAGATCAAGACGGCGGCGGCTCTGGTAATGGGCATGGGCCAATGTTCGCCCGTTACGCTCCAGATCAGCTCTTTAAAAGAATTTTCCTGAGTATCGCCTTGAAATTCGGCGATTTTATCGGGCATTAAGTATGTCAGAGTAAAGACATGATTCCCCGGTTCCAAAGGCGTATCGCTGTTGACGGCGACTTTGACGCCGAACAAAGTCGGTAAGACTTTTGCTTCTGCCGGTTGTCCGTCGATAGAGGCATCCAATACGGTTATCAGGGTTCTGTGAATACGCCCCATTCGGTCGTTATGATATTTTGAAAAATAACGGTTTATGCCGTAAACGGGCTTTATATCGTTTTCTTCGACAATGCGTTGGATGGTTTCCGTTACGCCGATGGAATTGTCGCCGTATATTTCGATGCGGCTGAAAAAATACGGGATATGGGTTAAAAACGGCACTTCGACGATGGCATCGGGGGGAATGCTGACTTGCGTTTTCGGACCGTCAAAGTTCAATTCCATAAGGCGGAGAGTTTGTTGAGGCGGTGTTTCCTGATAATTTTCTTCCTGTTTGATTTTGGGATTGACGAATTTTTTTTGGAAGTTTTGTTGCGCATTTTTTTGCTGTTCGGCTTCGCGTTTAAACAGGCGCGCTTTTGCCCGTTCCAAAGTCCGTTCAATGAAATTGGAACTTTTTTTCTCTTCTTTCATTTGTTTCGGATGGTTTTGATTTCCGAAAAAGATCAGAGTACCCGTCGCAGGATACAATTCGTCCAGCGTCGGAGCCCGTTGTTCGTTTTCGCCTTTAAACGTTTTAAGAATGCTGTTCAGGTCGTCGCTGATATTGCCTTCTGCGGCGACGACGGGAAAAGTCCCCGAAATAAAGACAATTGCTAAAAAGAGAAGGAAAAAGTTTTTTTTCATTACGGGCTCGGGCGGGATTGTTTAGATGTCAAGTTCGAAAATGCCGGCGACTTCGACGGCGGCGCCCAAAGGCAGGGATGCCACACCGTAAGCGACGCGGGAATGTTTTCCGGCGTCTTCCAGCACGGCGACCATCAGATCAGACGCGCCGTTAATGACTTTCGGATGATCCGTAAAGTCGGGCGTTGCGCTGACCAATCCTTCGATTTTCAAGACTTTTTGAACGGCGTCCAACCCTTTTTGAGGGGCAAGGACGGAACAGGCATGTTTTAATTGTGCCAACAGGTTGACGGCGCATAATTTTGCGGCGTCAATACCGTCCTGTATTGAAATTTCGGCGCCTAAATGTCCTTTATAGACCAAAGCCCCGTTTTTAGTGGGCAGTTGTCCCGAAACGTAAAGAGTTTTTCCGCAGACCGTCCAACCGACGTAATTTGCGACCGGAGCAGCGACTTCGGGAAGGATGATGCCGTTTTTTTCCAGATTTTTTTCAATGTTTGTGCTCATTTTTCTCATGCTCCGTAAAAAGATAATTTTATAAATTTTTAACGTATTTTGATTTGCGGCGCAATCTTTAAAACAAAACTTTAAAGCGGAGCGGCATTGGTGTATATGATTAGGCAGTTTATTTTTTTCAGGGAAATCAGTTATGAATACGATGTCATTGGCCAAAGAAAAAATTCGCATTTTATTGTTGGAGGATTTACATCCGAATGCGGAAAATTATTTCAGGTCGCACGGTTATACGAACGTAACCTGTTTAAAGGGGGCGTTGGATGCGGAAGAATTAAAGAAAGCCGTTGCGGATGTTCACATTATCGGGATTCGCTCCAGAACCAAGATTACCGAAGAAATATTGGAAAGCGCAAAGAAGCTGATGGCGATCGGATGTTTTTGCATCGGGACGAATCAGGTTGATTTGGAAGCGGCGAAGCGCCGCGGCATTCCCGTTTTCAATGCGCCGTATTCAAACACGCGCTCCGTTGCCGAGCTGGTTGTGTCGGAAATAGTAATGCTGATGCGCGGGATACCCGCAAAGAATGCGGCGGCGCACGCGGGTCGTTGGTTCAAAAACGCCAAAGGGGCAACCGAAGTGCGCGGTAAGGTTTTGGGGATTGTCGGATACGGGCACATCGGAACGCAGGTTTCCATTTTGGCGGAAGCCATGGGGATGAACGTGCGTTATTACGATATCGTCGATCAGCTGGCATTGGGGAATGCGGAACCGTGTTCTTCCCTGAAAGAGCTGTTAAGTGTTTCCGATGTTGTCAGTCTTCATGTTCCTCAGACGCCGCAAACGGACAATATGATATCGACGGCGGAATTTGCCGCAATGAAGCACGGAGCATTTTTTATCAATGCGGCGCGCGGCAGCGTTGTTGATATTGATGCGTTAAAGGCCGCTTTGGAAAGCGGGCAGGTCGGCGGAGCCGCCATTGACGTTTTCCCGAAAGAACCCGCTTCCAAAGACGAAGAATTTGTTTCTCCGTTGCGTGCATTTGACAATGTTTTGATAACGCCGCACATCGGCGGTTCCACTCAGGAGGCTCAGGCAAATATCGGTTTGGAAGTCGCCGAACGCTTGGTTAAATATTCCGACAACGGCTCGACGCTTGGCGCCGTCAACTGCGTTGAAGTGTCTTTGCCGGTTCAGCAAACGGGAAAAGTCACGCGTTTCATGCACATTCACAAGAACGTTCCGGGGATACTGGCTTCGGTCAACAAAGTGTTTTCTTCGCACGGTTTGAACGTGAACGGTCAGTATTTAAGGACGGACGGCGAATACGGCTATGTTGTCGTTGACGTTGACGGTCACGTGAAGGATCCCGTTGAATTGCGTAACGAGTTGGCGGAAATTCCCGGAACGTTAAAAGTCCGTTATTTGCTGTAATTTTTTCATCCGTTATGCCCGCCCGTTTTGCTTTTTGAAAAAAAAGAGCAGGACGGGCGGGATTTATTTGAGATTTTTCAATAAAATAGATACTATTGAATCAATAAGTGCTTTTTGTCGGATTTAAAGCATAGAGATATCCCCTTGTTTCAGGAGAGCTTTAATGGATACGATAGATTTAAACCTTGCCCGCAAAGAAACGCTGGCTTTGGTTCTGGCGGGCGGGAAGGGATCCCGTTTAAAAAATTTGACGGGTAATCAGGCAAAGCCTGCCGTCCCGTTCGGAGGAAAGTTTCGCATTATCGACTTTCCGCTTTCAAACTGTATCAACTCGGGCATGCGCCAGATTTGCGTTTTGACGCAATATAAAGCGCACAGCCTGATTAAACATATTCAGCAAGGGTGGAGCTTTTTGCTGCCCGAATTGAACGAATTTGTTGAAATCTGGCCGGCTCAGCAACAAACGTCGGAAGAATTGTGGTATCAGGGAACGGCGGATGCGGTGTTTCAAAACGTCGAAACCATTCGCCGCCATAATCCGCGTTATATTTTGATATTGGCGGGTGACCACATTTATAAACAAGACTATTCCAAAATGTTGGAACAGCATATCAGGACGGGTGCGAAAGCAACCGTTTCCTGTATTGAAGTCCCTATTGAAACGGCTCATTCGTTCGGTATCGTCGATACGGATGCGGAAGGTAATATTGTCAAATTTGTTGAAAAGCCTCAAAATCCGCCGTGTATCCCCGGAAATCCCGAACGTTCGTTCGCCAGTATGGGGATTTACATCTTTAATGCCGATTTCTTGATAGATCTGTTGGAAAAGGATGCGCTGGATAAAGAATCTTCGCACGATTTCGGCAAGGATTTATTGCCGTCTTTGATCGGCAAAGTAAAGATCATGGCACATCGTTTCCAAGACAGTTGCGTCTTTAACAAAACTGATGAAGCCTATTGGAGAGACGTCGGAACGGTAGATGCGTATTGGGAAGCCAATATTGATTTGACGAACGTTGTTCCCGATTTAGATTTGTATGATTCCCGTTGGCCGATATGGACGTTTCAGGAACAGCATCCCGCGGCGAAATTCGTTTTTGAAAGCGAATTAAGAACGGGTATGGCGGTTAAGTCTTTAGTTTCCGCAGGGTGTATCATTTCCGGATCGACGGTTCGCCGCTCTTTGCTGTTTTCTTCGGTCAGAGTTCATTCTTTTGCTTTGGTTGAAGATTCCGTTGTTTTGCCTAACTGCGTGATAAATCGCCATGCCCGTATTCATAAAGCGGTCTTGGCGGAAAATTGCGTTGTGCCGCGCGGGGCGGTTATCGGTGAAAATCCCGAAGAAGACGCCAAAAACTTTTATGTTTCGGAAAAAGGCGTCGTCTTGGTAACGCCCGAAATGTTGGAGCGTTTGCCGCCGCCGCCGGAATTGGCGTGATTTCTGTTAAAGGCGGAAAATTAACTTTCCGCCTTTTTTCATGATAAGGAAATGCGGATGATACGGGTTCTGCGTTTTTGGATTGACCGTTTGATAAATTGGATGAAAATTCCGACGGCATTGCTGATGATTTTGGCAGTTCCTGCGGTTTTACAGTCTTTTGAACGTTACTGGGTCATCAGGCATCAGCTGAATTTTCATAATTTGATTTATTTTGCGGTCGGTTTGGCGTTTATGTCGGCGGTCAGAGTGTTTTTAGCCGTGCGCAACGGGTGCGCCGAAACGATGGAACATGAATTGACGCATACGGTATTTGCTTTGCTGACGCTTCATCCCGTACACGGTGTCAGTGTCGAAGACGAAGGCGGCGGTTCCATGAGCTTTTCGGGAGGAGGAAACTGGCTGATTGCGTTATCGCCGTACTGTTTTCCTTTGCTGGCTGTCGGAATGGGAATTTTCGGCGCAATATTTTATAAAGCGACGGGGACGTCTCCCGATTGGATATATATCGGGATGGGATGCGCGGTCGGTTATAATTTATTTTCTTTGGTTTGGCAGGTTCATCCCGAACAAACCGATTTTAAAGCCGCAGGATATTGGTTCACGATATGTTTTTTGCCGGGAGCCAATCTTTTGATGTACGGAATGCTTTTGGCGTATGTCGAACGCGGCTGGTCGGGGATTGAATTTTTCTGGCGCTTGGTCATTTACTACGGACGCCATACGATTACGGGGATTTTATAAAGACACGATCGTGCGTTCGCGCGCGGCAAAAGCGGAAGAGAGTTCCTTTTTTGCCTGATTTTCGATAATCCGCATGGCTTCGTCATTATGGTCAGGAGAATGATGGAACAAAGCGGTTTGTTTTGCATCGGCGGATTTTGCGATGTTAACGGCTTCCTGCCATGTTGAATGTCCCCATCCGACGTGGGAAGCATATTCTTCTTCTGTAAATAAGGCGTCATAAATCATCAGGTCACAATTTTTTGCCAAGGAAAGAACGTTTTGGTCAGACGTACCCGCGATATGTTCCGTGTCGGATATGTAAGCCAAAGATTTACCGTTATATTCAATTCTGAAACCCGTGGCTCCGTTCGGATGGTTTAACGGAGCGGTCACGACTTTGACGGTGTTATCGTATAAAAAGAATTCGTCTTTTTGGTCGAAATCTTTAAAAATCAAGGATGACGGGACGGAATGGATGGGCATCGGAAAGAACGGGGAAGACATCTGCATTTCAAATATGGAACGCGTATCCATTTCCTGTCTTGGTGAAGCGTATATTTCCAAAGTTGCGTGTTTGCTGTAGATCGGGGCGAAGAAGGGAAAACCGCTGATATGATCCCAATGGGTATGGGAAATCAGCAAAGCGGCATGATCGGATTTTTCACGAATAAGCTTTTTCCCCAATTCGCGAATTCCGGAACCGGCATCGATAATGACGATTTTTCCGTCCAGATTTAGCTCGACGCAAGTGGTGTTTCCGCCGTAGACCATATAATCGGGTTCAGAGCAGGTCGTGCTGCCGCGTACTCCCCAAAACGTGACAAGAAATCCCATATCACCCTTCAATTGCATAACATATTAAAATGATTATAAAACTTTTATTCTGATAAAGAAAGCATAAGTTTCCCGAATTCGTCCGCGGAACTTAACGCGATGTCGGGAGCGCACGGGTCAAAGACAAGTTCGGGTTCGTTATTGAGAACCTGGATTAAGAAAAGCCTGTCAAGCGCATTATGTTGTTGAAAGAGGGTCTTTGCAGCCAAGAACATATCGTGGTCGGTTCCTTCTCCGGCTAAGCTGTCGCCGCAAACCAATATCGGGCCTCCGGTGTTCATGGCATCTGCAAGGAAACCGGATTTCAGCAAGGCTTTTCCTTTGTTATAGGATCGGGAACGAATTTCGGCGGAACCGCTTTGGTCGAAAGACGCGACGAACATACCGTTCGGGTTCGGCAAAGCGGAAAGATCTTTGTTCCCGAAACAGTCTTGACCGTTGACGGTAAAAAGGGCTTGGTTTCGAAGCCATTCAAAGATTTCTTCAAAACGTTTTCTGTTCTGTTCTGCGGGAAAGCTGATGATATTGACGTAACACAAATTTTTTTTGCATTCGTATCTGACGTATTTTGCGGCGTCGGGGAACAGTTTTTTAATTTGCTTTGCCGCTTCTCTCATTTTTTTGTTGGCGAATTTTTCAAAATCAAGCTCGGCTTTGTTCTGTTCTCGGTCGGAAGAACGGCGCATCAGGCGTATTTCGCCGTTTTTGACGATTTGCCGTCCGTGTCCCGCGACGGCGTTGAATTTTGCAAAAGGCGATTCTTTGCCGCCCAAAAGGTCGTTTAAAGCCCCGTCCGCAATAAAGAGCTTTGTTTCGGGATCTTTTCTTTTTGAATCCCAGTGACGCCCCGTTACAAAGAAAACATTTCCGCCTTTTTGCCGGATATTAAGAAAAGCCTTTGCCGCATTCGGGTTCAGAAAGCACTTTTTAATGCCGAACAAACGTTCGTTTCCGCGTTCGTAGCTTGTGTTTCCCGCCAGACAGCAGGTATAATCCAGATCGGAAAATACGCAGGGCGGATTTTCTTTGCAAAGGCGGATTAAATTGTCCATACTTTTGAACATGGGGCAGTTCCGACGGGTTAGCACAAATATCTTTAAGGATAACATGCCCGATTATTTTCGCCAGACGTTTTAAGCCGAAGGTGGGGCAAAAGATGAAAAAAAACGCATTTCTATGTTTGTTGGTTTGTTTAATGTCGGGAACGTCCGTTTGCGCGGCACAGACCGATGCCGATGCGGCGGAGCAGCCTTCTCAGACGGTGCAACAACAGGCTCCCGCGGCAGAAACGAAAGCGGCTCCGGCATCCAATACGAAAAAAGTCAAACCTTTGCCGACTTGTTTGGACTTTACCGAAGTTTATTCAAGGGCTGTTTTGGGAAATGCCGAGGCCTCGTCCGAAGACATGGAAGAAATGATTTCCCTTTCGGCAATCATGATGGGGTATGTTTCCGCTATGCAGGACATCTACGGCGGCTATTTGGTCGGAATGAGCCCGAATGATAACGAATGGACTCTGCTTGAATACGTGAACAAGCTGTGCTTGGAATACCCGCATTGGACATTTCAACGGGCGGTTCGTTCCGTTCCTCCGATTCGCAAAACGATGGATTCTTTGCGTGACGGGGAATTTACCCGTTGTATGGCGTATGTCGAACAGGCAAAACAAACGATTTGCGCCCCCGTATGCCAGGCTCAACAGCCTTTGCAATAAATATAAGTTTTGAATCTTTTTAAAATATTTTTCATCAATATGAAAAATATATAAATTTAAAAGATTGAAAAAACTTTGTTCTTGTTTTATTCTCTGCTGCGAAACAGGGGGTACGAACATGGATACCATCAAAATACGCGGGGCAAGGGAACACAATCTGAAAAATGTCGATTTGGATTTGCCGCGCAATAAGCTGATCGTCGTTACGGGATTGTCCGGATCGGGCAAGTCGTCTTTGGCTTTTGACACGCTTTATGCGGAAGGTCAGCGCCGATATGTGGAAAGCTTGTCCGCTTATGCCCGCCAGTTCGTCGATTTAATGAAAAAACCGGACGTCGATTTGATTGAGGGGTTGTCTCCCGCGATTTCGATTGAACAAAAAACGACGTCTCACAATCCGCGCTCCATCGTCGGAACGGTGACGGAGATTTATGATTATATGCGTTTGTTGTGGGCGCGCGTCGGCGTTCCGTATTCTCCAGCGACGGGATTGCCGATTGAAAGCCAGACCGTGTCCCAGATGGTGGATCGTGTGATGGAGATGCCCGAAGGGACAAAGCTTTTATTGCTGGCGCCCGTTATTCGCGGCCGCAAGGGCGAATATAAAAAAGAAATTCAGGAATTTCGCAAAAAAGGATTTCAACGTCTGAAAATAGACGGCGAGGTGTATAATATCGAAGAAACGCCCGACTTGAATAAAAATGTCAAACACGACATTTCCGTTGTCGTTGACCGTATCGTTGTTCGCGAAGGTTTGCAAAGCCGTTTGGCGGATTCATTTGAAACGGCTCTGGAATTGTCGGACGGGCTTGCGGTGGCGGAAGATGCTTCAACGCATCAGGAAACGCTGTTTTCGTCAAGATATGCCTGTCCCGTGTCGGGCTTTACGATAGAAGAAATAGAACCCCGTTTGTTTTCTTTTAACAATCCGCACGGATTTTGCCCCGTTTGCGAAGGGTTGGGGGTCAAGCTGTATATCGATCCCGCGTTGGTGATTCCCGACAAAACCAAAACTTTGAAACAAGGGGCGATAGCGCCGTGGACGGCGGGGTCGGGGGAAATTTATCCTTGGCACGAACAGGCTTTGTTCGGGCTTTGCCGTCGTTTCGGAGTTTCCATGGACGACAAATGGGAAGACATCGCGCCGCACATTCAGGATTGCATCCTTTACGGCGGCCGCGGGTTCGAAGGCGTTATTCCGAATTTGGAACGGCGATATTTTTCGACGGATTCCGATTGGATGAGAGAGGAAATTTCTCATTATCAAAACAACGCGCCGTGCGAAGCGTGCCACGGTAAAAGGTTGCGTCCCGAGGCGTTGGCGGTAAAGATTGCCGGCAAAGACATTGCCGAAGTAACGTCCATGTCCATTGCTCAGGCCAGAGAATGGTTCGGAAAAGTCGAAGAAACGCTTAAGCCTCAAAGCCGTGAAATTGCCGCTCGTATTTTAAAAGAAACGAACGAACGGCTGGATTTTTTAATCAATGTCGGTTTGGGATACCTCTCTCTCGGGCGCGAGGCGGGGTCTTTGTCGGGCGGCGAAAGCCAGCGCATCCGTCTGGCTTCGCAAATCGGAACGGGGCTGACAGGCGTTTTGTACGTGTTGGACGAACCGTCGATAGGCTTACATCAGCGCGACAATGACAAGCTGCTTTCGACGCTGTTTCGATTAAGGGATTTGGGAAATACCGTCGTTGTCGTCGAACATGACGAAGACGCCATACGTTCTGCGGACGTTGTCGTGGATATGGGACCCGGTGCGGGAGAACGGGGCGGCAAAGCGGTCGCCGTCGGTTCTCCTCGGGAAATCATGGAAAATCCGTCTTCTTTGACGGGAAAATACTTGTCGCATGAAAAGCAAATCGCCGTTCCGAAGGTTCGTCGGACGGGCAACGGGAAAAAGATTTCCGTCATCGGTGCGCGCGTTCATAATTTAAAGGACATTAACGTTGATTTTCCTTTGGGGACGTTCATTTGTGTTACAGGCGTTTCGGGCGGGGGCAAGTCTTCTTTGGTCATAGAAACGCTGTATAAGGGCGTTGCAAAAGCTTTGAACGGCGCTCGTGAGCTTCCCGGAGCTCATGACCGGATAGAAGGGTTGGAAAACATAGATAAAGTCATCGACATTGACCAATCTCCGATCGGGCGGACACCGCGCAGCAACCCTGCGACGTACACGGGCGTATTTTCTCATATCAGGGATTGGTTCGCGGGATTGCCCGAAGCAAAATTGCGCGGGTATAAAGCGGGACGTTTTTCGTTTAACGTAAAAGGCGGACGGTGCGAAGCGTGTCAGGGCGACGGCGTTTTGAAAATCGAAATGCATTTCTTGCCCGACGTTTATGTTGCGTGTGACGAATGTAAAGGAAAGCGCTATAACCGCGAAACGTTGGAAGTCAAATACAAAGGCAAATCGATTGCCGATGTATTGGATATGACGGTTGACGAAGCTGTTTCGTTTTTTGATGCGATACCGTCGATACGGGACAGATTGAAACTGTTGCAGCGTGTCGGGTTGGGGTACATTCATCTGGGGCAGTCTGCGACGACTTTGTCGGGCGGGGAAGCCCAGCGTATCAAGCTGTCCAAAGAATTATCCAAAAAAGCGACGGGACGTACGCTTTATATATTGGACGAACCGACGACGGGATTGCACTTTGAAGATATTTCCAAACTGTTGGAAGTTTTGCATCAGCTGGTGGATCAAGGCAATACGGTTGTTGTGATCGAACACAATTTGGAAGTCATCAAAACGGCGGACTGGATTATTGATTTGGGACCCGAAGGCGGCGACGGCGGCGGAAAAGTCGTCGTAACGGGAACGCCCGAAAGCGTTGTTAAAAGCAAAAAAGGCTTTACCGGACGCTATTTAAAGAAATACCTTGAGAATTAAACGGATGAAAACGTTTTCGGAACGTGTATAATAAATTTTTGGGAATTTCGAAAGTGGAGAAGGGTAATGTCAGTTTCGTCTTTTTTTAAAAAGAACTCGGTTTTATATCCGAGCGGCATTGAAAGCGATGACAAAGACGTCGGTCGTTGGCAGTCCGTTTTGGCCGGGTTAAGCACGGAAAAAAAGCCGGACGATATTATTGAAGAAGAACTTCTTTCTTCCGACGATTTAAAGAAACAGGAAGCGTTACAGTCTATTTTAGATACTGCTTGTATGGTTGTTGCGGGCAGGCAAGTCGTATCGGATGTTTTTCGTTTAGACTGTTTGATAGGCGTTCGCGCAGGTTTATCGGAACCTGTTTTGTATGATTCTGCCGCGAAAAAGATTTTGATTTCCCTTTCGGACGATTTTTCCCCGGAAGACAAGTCGGCATTTTTTATTAAGCAATGTGTTCTGGCATTGCAGGATGCGGAAACGCCGGGGATTTTTTCGGATGCCGAAGCAAGCGTCGTCAAATCGATTTTTGCCGTTCAAATGAAACAGGAATACCCCGATGTTTTTGAAAAGATGACATTCCATAAAAAAGACAAGATGACGGCGATGTGCGAACATTTATATTCGTCGTTTAAGGATTGGAATAAAACGGTAGCGGAAATGTTCAAGTTTTATAAGTAACTTGCTTTTTTCGGGAAAGAAAAAGCCTCCGAAAAAACGGAGGCTTTTTTATAAAATCCGTTTGCGCGGTTATAAGATTCCGAAAGAATTTAAAAAGACCAGAACGACGGCGATCGGAGCGACGCACCTGACCAAGATTTTGAACAGGCTTTGGGCATATTTATTTTTAAAGATTCCCAGATTTTGTACGCCGTAATACCAACCGACGACCAGACACGTCAACAATCCTCCGACGGGTAACAGAACGTTTGAAGACAGGAAATCGAACAGATCGAACAAAGTTTTTCCGAAGATTTTGAAATCCGCCAATACGCCGAAAGACAGGGAAACAAAGATTCCGATAATAAAGATCAAAGAAGCGAACAAAGTAATGGATTTATGTCTGGACACCTTCATTTGATCGCCCATGAACGAAACGACGACTTCCATCAAAGAGATGGCGGACGTAACGGCGGCGAACAGGAGCAACAGGAAGAACAAAAACGCGAAAAACTCTCCGAAAGGCATGGCAGCGAAGATTTTCGGCAAAGTAATAAAGACCAAAGAAGGGCCGGCGTTTATGGGGACGTTAAAAGCGAACATCGCCGAGAATATGGTAACGCCGGCGAGCAGGGAAACCAAAGTATCCAGAAGCGGGACGGGATAAGTCCCTTTAAACAGGTCTTCGTCCGGTTTGATATAAGAGCCGTAAGTAATATAGATTCCCATTCCGACGCTTAAAGAAAAGAAGCTTTGCCCCAAAGCTGTCAGGAAAGTTTCGGAATTTGCCTTTGAAAAATCGGGATAGAAGAAGAAGCTGACACCTTGTTCGGCATTTTCCAAAGTCAACGCGCGCACCATCAGGACGATCAGCAACACAAACAGCATCGGCATGATGATTTTGCTGTATTTTTCGATGCCTTTTTCGATGCCCCGATAAACGATGAAGGCGGAAATAAAGATGAAGGCAAACAAATAAACCAGCGGCTTGATCGGCGAAGAAATGAATTGGTTAAAGTGTTCTTCGTAATTTGACACCTGAGAATTAGTAAGGGATTCGATGAGATAATAAACGATCCACGAACCGACGACGCTGTAATACGGGACGATGATGCACGGTGTAAAGACGCCCAAAGCGCCGATAAAAGTGAATTTCGGATTTATGGCGCGCATGGTTCCGACGGGATCGGAACGCATTTTTTTACCCAATCCCATTTCGATCAGCAGGAACGTAAAGCCGATGAATGCCGTTACCAACAGATACATCAACAGGAAAGCGCCGCCCCCGCCCTGAGCGGCGATATAAGGGAAACGCCATAAATTTCCCAGTCCGACGGCGGATCCCGCGGCTGCCATGATTAATCCGAATCTGGACCCCCAAGAAGCTCTTTTTGCCTGCATTATTTTCAATCCGAAAAAAGGTTAAAACCGAGAGGATTTTATAAAAAAGCGAAGGATTTTCAATAAAAAATAAACCGTTATGCGTTTGAACGAGGCTCTTTTTTCAGGCACAGGTAAAGTTCGATCATTTTTTTTAAAGCATTTTCGCTTTGTGCGCCGAAAATCATGGTTTCTTTGTTAAAGATCAGACAAGGGACGGCTTTTATGCCTGATTTTTTCCATCCGGAAGGAAGTATGGCATGGAAATTTTGTTTATCGTTGAAAAAATCTTCGGCGGAAGAAGGGAAAATAATTTTATTTTTATCTGCAATTTCTTTTAATACGCCGATATTCGAAATATCTCGAGCCGAGCAAAAATAAGAATAAAATACGTCTTCCATGACGATATTACCCTTATTTTGTCGGAACGCTTCCTGAATAAGCATATGGGAAGGTCTGGAATCCGTGACGGGGGGTAAATTGTCAAAATTGATGTTGATGCCTTCGTTTTTTGCGATATCGGCGACTTTATCGCGCAATATTTTTGTTTTTTCCGCTGCGTTCGGAGACATTTCCGGCGGCAAAGGAAAATTAAAAAACGGAGAAGGCAAGATAAAAAAAGGCCTTGCGATCAGAGAAGCTTTTACTTTAGGAAAGCATTTAAGCGCGGAATCCAAGCGTCTTTTGGCGATATACGACCAAATGCAAACAGTATCAAAGATGAAATCAATGCGCATGGATCCACCGAAGAAATCAATTTTCTATACAATAGCTTCTTTTTATGTATAAATTCCTAATAACAAGAGGATTATATACGGGAAACCGCATGCCGGGCGTTCAGGAAAAATTACGGAAGTTTATGACGGGACTGTCCGAAGGACGGCAATCCGAAGATCATTCTTTTTCAAAGGATGGAGCGTCGGAAAATTCCGAACGGGAACGTGCGGAAAAAGAAAAACGCATTGCGCTGTTTCGATTAAAGAACAGAACGGTCAGCCGTCCGGATAAAAAAGATTCGGATTCGCAAAAAAACGACGGTCGGTACGTTAAGCCGAAAGAACTTAAGGGGGCTTCGGATAAGAAGGATGCGCCGAAGCCGAAAATTGACAGAGGCTTGGCGGCGTTGATCAGGAGGCTTCGGGGCATTCCGGCATCGGAAAAAGCCGTTATGCCCGTGAAGGATGACGGGGATGAAGTTTTGTCTTCGCCCGATATTCAAACAGAAGCATCTTCGGAAACATTGTCCGGCAACGAAGAAACGGTTGCTTTCGGATTATCCGTTCCCGTCGGGGTTGTTTATTGGGATGAATTTAACGGGCTTGCGGATCGGATTGTCAGCGTACGGCGTATTTTTACGTCCGGATCCGATATTTTAACGGATTCTTTTTGCCATGATTTGCTCGTCCCGCGTATTATTGCACTGTCGCGGACGGTTCGCTGGTATGACATTTTTTCTTTAAAGCCATATGAAGATCCCCGCAGCCTTCTGCTAAACGGATTGCGAGACGTTTTGCCCGACGGGCAAAATCCCAGCCCTTCTTTGCTATCAGTTCTTTCCAGAGTTCGCTACGAACTTTTCGGTTTGGCTTATGTCGGGGGTGTCGGGAGTGCGCGGGGCGATTATGAAAACGGCGTGATTTTAAGTTATGTTCGGGAACGGTGTTCGGATATTCCGTTTGATACGAAAGAAATCTTGAATTATATTTCTTTGTTGTCCGCAGATGAACAAAGCTTTTATGAGTCTGCGGAGATCATGGTAAAACAGCCCCAAGATGTTCTTCGGACGTTTGTAGATGCTTTTTTGCGTTTAATCACGGCGGACGGCATTATTCATGACAATGAGCGGGAAATTTTGGCGGAGTTGTTGTATATTTTAAAGTCTGAAGGCATTGAGCCGGAAATGTTGGGGCTGAAATGACAAGAGAGGTCGGTATGCGTTTTTTTGTATTTATGATTGCCGGGATATTGTGTTTGTTTGACGGGACCGCATACGGTGCCGGACGCGACAAGACGTTTGAATCTGTTTTACAGGAACAGTACAACGCGAAAAAAGCAAGAATACAGCAATTGTTTAACGAAAAAATAGAAAAAATCGGGGAACGTTCCGCCATACCGGAAGACTTGCGCCAGATGTTGATTGATCAAGCCAACGAAGTCAAAGATTTCGACATCAAAACGTTGGATGAAAAATTGAATTTGAAATTGAAGCATGCCCGCCAACGAAGCGTTATTAAAGACAGCTTAAAAGAAGACGCCATGCGCCGTGTTGAATGGGTTATGGAAAACGAACGCGAGTTTGAAGCCAAAAAACAACAGCGGGAAGAAGCGTCCAAGAAAGTTTTGGACGGTTCTTCAGAGCCTCAGAATGCTGCCGCACCGCTGAAGCCCGAAGAACAGCCCGCGCCTTCGGAACAGAACGCTTCGGCGAAACCGCAAGAACAGCCTGCACCGCGACCGCAAGAGCAACCTGTGACACAGCCTGCAACGCAACAGCCTGCAACGCAGTCTGAAGAACCGCAACCGTCTTCTTCCGCGGCGCCCGAAGAAAAATCAACTTCGCTGGAAGCCGTGTCGGAACCTGCGCCTGCTGTAACGGAGAACGCGGCTGAAAAAACGCAGGAAGAACAAAAAACGCCCGATTCCGAATCTTCTGCCGATCCGCAACAGCCGAAGTCCGAAGCCAAAATAACGGACGACGAACTTGCCGAGATAGAAGCCGTTGAACGTGGCTTTATTGACGAATTGCGCTATCTCGGGGCGAATGACGAAGAAACGAACCGAGCTCTTGCCGAAAACTCGTCTTTGATTCAAACCATGAGGAACAGCGGGGCGACAAAGGACGAACTGTTGAAAAGACTTGAACAGGAAAGAGAACGGCTTATTGAAACGGTGAAAGCCAGACTGGCTTCGGAAGGCGGCGAAAAGTAATTAATGCGACGGAACGCTTTCCGAAAAGGACGGACTCAAGATGTATAATTTTCTTGCGAAATTCAAATTAAGCACGCGCGTATGTGTCGGTTTTGCCCTGTTGGGGGCTTATGCGGTACTGTTGAGCTTTGCAGGGATGTTTTCCGTCGGTGCCGTGCATCGCGAATATATGTCGGCGAATAATACGATAGAAAGCGTTCGTCGTCTTTCTTCGTTGGAAACGTCTTTGTTTTCCCTGAACCGTTTGCTGATGTATTTTTCCGAAAAAACAAGCGTTGAGGATGTTCAAAACATTCAAGACGCATTGGCGGACTATGAAATCAGGATTTCGGAAATCGAACCGTATCTGGATGACCCCGATATAAAAGAAAAATATTTGGGAAATCTGAAAGCGTCAGTAAGCAAGTATCGCACCGATTTGGACGAGATGCTTACTTTGAGGGACAAAAGCGCCGCTGCGACGGAGAAAGTCCGTCTGTATGCAGGACAGGCTACCGAACGTTTATCCGCGATGATAGAAGAAGCGACGCTTCCGTCCGCGACGTTTGCTCTGAACGCGCTTCAGGAACAGCTTGATACGCTGACGGGGACGTTCGAAGCCGTTTCTATGGAAAAGAACGAAGCCGAAAAACAAAAACAGATTAATGAAGAATTGGAGGCTTTAAAGAAATCGGCAAATGCGGCGAAACAAGCCGAGATGGTCAATTCGAAGCAGTTGAAAGTCGTTTTGACGGCGATAGGAAATTTGGAAAACGAAGTCCGTTCGAAAATAAAGACGGATAAGTCGCTGACCGAAAAAGTCAAAACTGTTTTTCAATTTGGAAAAACCAATGCTTCATCGGTTAAAGAATTGATAGATTCGCTTGTTATGAATTCGGCTCATTTGATGACGGATGCCGAATCGTACAAACTGTTGTTTCAAAAGTTGTTTGTTTTGGCAGCGGGGTTTGCGGGTATTTTGACGTTTGTCTTGGCTTTTTTGTCGTTGTGGGGGATACGGTATCCGTTATCCAGACTGATAGAAAATATGCGTGAAATCGCACGCGGGGACAGGTCTGTTTATATAAACTTTACGGATCGCAACGATGAGATCGGTTTGTTGGCGCAGGCGATGTCTGCTTTGTTGTCGAATCTAAGAGGGGACAGTGCGGCGTCATTGGGCAGCGGTGCGCCGTATGCGTCCGTATCGGACTATGTGCCGTTGGGGGCTGCATCAGGCAGCGTTTCGGACGAAGCCGAACGGACGAACACGACGGAAGAAGGCAAAGACGACGAATTTGCATATTTCGGAGAAGGCGCCGGCGATGCGGAAAGCCAGCTTTACCGAATGTTGGCACTGGTCAAACATATCCATACGGCGGCGGAAACGCTGTCCGTAGAAACGGGCGTTCATTTTTCGGCATATCAGAAACAATTTGATTCGCTGACGAATGTTTTGACGGTCTTGCTTAGGGAAACGGATCGCTTGTATGAACATTCAGGATTTTCTGAACTTAACGATTTTTCGATGCTGAGCGAACGGGCGGCACAGCAATCGGCGGCTTACAAAGAAAGTTCCGAAGAGCTTGTTCGCCGCAATGAACAAGGGGCTCAAGCCTGTGAATCCGTTATAAAACAAATAGATTCCATTAAACTTTTTTCTTCGGGTCTTTCGAATTGGGCTCATATTATGTCTGATTTGTCGGAAACGATACAGCGTATGTCATCGCAAACGAAGATATTGGCTTTGAATGCGTCGATAGAAGCTGCGAAAGCCGGAGATAAGGCGAAATTTTTCGGGAATTCTGTTTCGGAAATAAGGAATCAGGCGCAACAAACCTCACTGACGGCCGATCAGCTGTTAGCGAATTTGCGTGATATGCAAAATGAAACGTTTGCCTTTTCAAAGGCCGTTGACGATGCCGTGAGCGACATCCGTTCCGTTTATACCCTGTCTTCTGAAACGGCGGCGTTGGCGGCGGCGCAACGGGGGAATTTCGGGGAACAGGAAGCCTTGTTAAAATCCGTCGGCGACCGTGCGGCAGGTGTTGCGGAATATGCGGCAGGTTTGGGAAAAGTATTGGGAGGCATTTCCGATGCCGTCAGAAAAGCCGGTATTATTTTGCCGGATCTGAAAACCGAAACGGATGCGGTACAAAGAAATTTGTCCGAATTTATTTCCGAATTGCCGACCTATGAAGAATAAAAAGAGACGCTAAGGAATCAGGGTGATCTTTTTTTCTGTTCAAAGCGTCCGATATTTCCGATGAATTGCTCTATTAAAGACACGGAGTGTCCCGAAGTTTCGGTCTTGTCTTGGTCAATAGAGACGGACATACCGTCATTCATATCCTTTTGCTGTATTTCCTGCAGGATGCCGTTATTGTCGAATTTCAACACGGTGATGTGCCGTTCCGTTTCTTTGGGCTTAAAGAAAGCGATGCGTTCTTGAACGGAGCTGATGTAAAGCCAGTATTCGCTGTCAAAGACGGTTTTTGAGGACGGCGTTCCGAGAATATTTTGGACTTGAGTATAGGGAGTTTCGCCGATTTTAAGCAAGGCGAGTTTTTCAGGATCCGGCGAATCGCCGTGAGCATCCAACATAGGGGTGCAGGCGTTTAAAGACAGAGCCAAGGCGATCAGTTTAAAAGTTTTCAAATTATGGATCATTTTCAAAAACCGTATTTTAAAAAGCCGAAACCGCGAGTAGAATACAGCGAAAACAAAATGAAGGGAACCCTGCAAATGCATCAGGCAAAGAATGAATTTTCACGTATAGCGGATGTTTCTCGGATACCGACGACGTCCATGGTTATGGATATAACGGCGAATGCGTCGGAATGTAAAGCTTTGGCGGAACGTTTCGGGATTCCGTCGGTTGACGGGTTGACGGCGAAAGTTGTTTTAAAATCACTGGGCGGCGGTCGCATTCGGGTCAGCGGAGAATTGGCGGCGCGGGTGAAACGGATCAGCGTTGTTTCTTTGGAAGAATTTGAAGAAGAGGTCAAAGACAGCTTCAGTGTTTTGTATGAGCCGGAAGGAGCCGAAATCTCATTGAGAACGAATGAGATTGATTTGGATGCGACGGAGGAAGAAGAAAAAGAAATAATAGAAGACGGCAAGATAGACGTAGGGGAATTGGTTGCCGAATATTTGTCATTGGGATTGGATCCGTTTCCGCGCCGTTCGGGCGAGGAATTTATGCCGTACGGCGAAACAGAGACGCGAGAGAACCCGTTTTCGGTTTTGGAAAAGCTCAAGAAGGATTAAAAGCTGAAGAAGGATTGAATTTTCTTGCAGTTTTGAAAAAATTTTTATATGACATAGGTCTTGGTTTCGTATTCCCGCCAGGCGGGGGTATGAAAGATTGCGCTAATTCTTTGAAGAAAGAGACAGAACAATGGCTACACCTCGTAGTAAAAAATCAAAATCACGCCGCGATATGCGCCGTTCACATTTGGCTTTGGGAACGAATGCCGTTATGGAATGCCCGAATTGCGGGGAAATGAAACGTCCTCACAATGTGTGCTCCAGCTGCGGTTATTATGACGGCAAAGAAGTCGTCAAGCAGAAGATCGAAGAAGGCGCTGTTTCCGAAGCGTAAGACGGACGAAACCTGATATAGGGGGCGATTGTGGAAACGAATCAGCCGCTTGTCCTTGCCCTGGATGCAATGGGCGGGGACAAGGCGCCCGACAGCGTTATTGGCGGTTTAAAGTCGGCACTTCATAAATATCCTGACGTACAGTTTATTGTCTTTGGCGACGAAGGCAAAGTTATGCCGTATATGGAAAAATATGATGTAGATCCGAAACGCTATCGTTTTGTGCATACGCCGGATTACGTCCGCTCTGACGAAAAGCCTTCCGCGGCGGTTCGTTCAGGTCGCAAGTCAAGTCTTTGGCTTGCGATAGAAGCCGTTAAGAACGGTGAAGCGGCGGCTGTTGTCAGTGCCGGGAACACCGGAGCTTTAATGGCTTTTTCCAAACTGATTCTGGGAACGATGCCCGGCATTCACCGTCCGGCGATAGTAACGGTTCTTCCGACTCGGACGGGCAGTTGCGTTATGCTGGATTTAGGGGCGAATGCGGAATGCGACGCGCGGAATTTGGTTGAATTTGCCGTCATGGGCGAAGTTTATTGCCGTGCCGTATTGAAACGCGAATGCCCGACGGTCGGTCTTTTGAATATCGGTTCGGAAGAAACCAAAGGTCGTGACGAAATCCGCGAAGCGGCACATATTCTGAAAAATACTCCGTTGGGGCATGAATTTAAAGGCTTTGTCGAATCGGACGATATCGCCAAAGGAACCGTGGACGTATTCGTTACGGACGGTTTTTCCGGAAATATTGCGTTAAAAGCGATTGAAGGTACCGTAAAATTGATGCTCGGTTTGTTAAAGGACGCCGCGACCAGCAGTATTTTTTCAAAATTGGGCTTTTTGTTTGCCTTGCCGTCATTGCGGAAAATCAAAAAAAGCATGGATCCCCGTTTATATAACGGAGCGATGCTGATCGGATTGAAAGGCATCTCGATCAAAAGCCACGGAAACACGGATGCGTTTGGTTTTTTGAATGCCATCGGCGTTGCAATAGACACCGCACGGCACGATTTGGTCGGAAGCATAGCCAAACAGCTTCCTTCGGTTGATTTGTTTGATAAGGAAAATACGAAATGACAATGTTGCGCTCGCGAATCATCGGGTTGGGGTCTTTTTTGCCTGACCGTATCAGCACAAACGATGATATGGCCAAAATCGTAGACACCAGCGACGAGTGGATTGTTACCCGAACGGGGATTCGCCAGCGCCATTTCGCCGATGAAGGAATGTCTTCATCGTATATGGCAACAAAGGCCGCCGAAGAAGCTTTGAAAATGGCCGGTATAACGGGAAATGATTTGGACTTGATCGTGCTGGGCACGGTTACGCCGGATAAAACGTTCCCCGCAACGGCCGTGTATGTCCAAGCCGCTTTGGGGATGGAACACGGGTGCGCCTTTGACGTTGTGGCAGCGTGTTCCGGTTTTCTTTATGCCTTGAGAACGGCCGATAATATGTTGCGCATGGGGCAGGCTAAAACGGCATTGGTTATCGGCGTTGAAACATTGTCCCGCATTACAGACTTTACGGACAGAAATACGTGCGTGTTGTTCGGTGACGGTGCCGGATGCGCCGTGTTGCGTGCAGAAGAAAGCAACGGTACTTCGGATGATCGCGGTGTTATTGATACGTTGATTTATTCAGACGGTCGTTATGCTCCCGAACTGTGTTCGACGGGCGGTCCGTCAACGAACCATGATGTCGGCTATATTACCATGAACGGTCGCGAAGTATTTCGTCATGCCGCCGTTAATATGGCGGATGCGTCGGAAGAAATTTTGGCAAAGAACGGTATTTCGTTGGATCAGGTTGACTGGCTGATTCCGCATCAGGCGAACAGCCGTATTTTGGAAGCGACGGCAAAACGCTTGGGAATACCGATGGAAAAAGTGATTTCGACGGTCGGAGAACATGCGAATACGTCGGCGGCATCGATACCTTTGGCTTTGTCCGAAAGCTATAAAAGCGGAAAGATCAAAGAAGGCGATCTGTTGCTGTTACCCGGAATGGGGGCAGGCTTTACGTGGGGAGCCAGCCTGATTCGGTTGTAACAAAGGCGTGAAAAGCGCGTGATTTTCTATTTTTGTGACGCAAAATCTTGAAAAAGATAACAAATTCCCTTAAGCTCATAAGATGAGGGCTGGTAAGGGAAGGATATATTCATGGCTGAAACAAGTATAAAAAATGTTACGCGGGCAGAATTATCTGAAGCAATTTATCACGAAATAGGCTTGTCAAGCAGTGAGTCTGCTCACTTATTGGATCAGGTGCTGGAAGAGATATCCAAAGCGCTGGAAAAAGGTGAAACGGTAAAGCTTTCGTTTTTTGGGACGTTTTCTGTCCGGCAAAAGAAGATGCGCGTCGGTCGTAATCCGAAAACCGGTGTTGAAGTTCCGATTATGCCGCGTCGCATATTGTCGTTTCGGCCGTCTCAGATGTTAAAGAAACGCGTTAATTCCGAGAAATAAGATTAATGGAAACGGATACGGAAACAGAAGATAAAAAAGCTGCCAGAGCGTTTCGTACGATTGCGGAAGTTTCCGAAGAATTAAACGTTCCGCAACATGTTTTGCGTTTTTGGGAAAAGAAGTTTGAAGAACTGGCTCCTGTTCAGCGCGGAGGCGGTCGCCGCTATTATCGTCCCGAAGATATAGCATTGCTGAAAAAAATCGAGTATTTGCTTTATAAAGAAGGCTATACGATAAAGGGCGTCCAAAAATTATTAAAAGAAGGGCGCATCAATGCGGTTGCCGAAGGAGTTCAGCCGTCGGAAACGTCGGATGCGGAATCGGAAAAAGGTGCCGAATGCAAAGTGAATTCCGCTGCGTTGGACGCCGTGATTTCCGAATTGGAAGAGATTGCGGATCTACTAAAAAAAGCCGTTTAAAAATATAAAAAAATAGGCTTGCAATTCAAAAAACGGCGTATTATATTGCCCTTACTTTGACGGAGCGTGGCGCAGTCTGGTAGCGCACTTGTATGGGGTGCAAGGGGTCGGAGGTTCGAATCCTCTCGCTCCGACCAAAGTGAAAAGGCGGATGAAAATCCGTCTTTTTTTGTAAGAAACCTTAAGGGCTCTGCTGTCGTGGAAAATGAAGAAGAAAGCAAACACCCTTTAAAATCGGCAGAAAACGGTTTTGCGTTGTTGCCGATTATTGTTTTTGTGGGGTTGTTTTTCGGGGCAGGGTTGCTTTTCGGCGATTTTTATGCTTTGCCGGTAACGTTTGTTTTTTTAATAGCGTTATTTGTAGCTTTTTTGCAAAACCGGGATCTGGGGTTTGAAAAAAAATTGGAAATCTGTGCCGGAGGAGCAGGAGATTCAAACATAGTCATTATGTGTTTGATTTATCTGACGGCAGGCGGATTTGCCGGCATTGCAGAGGCTTCGGGCGGCGTTTCTTCGGTTGTTAATTTGTCGCTGTCTTTTATTCCCTCGCATTTTGCCGTTGTCGGGTTGTTTTTGTTGGGGTGTTTTATTTCCATGGCGATGGGAACATCCGTGGGGACTGTCGCGGCGTTGACTCCGATTGCTTTGGATGTCAGCGAAAAAACGGGCGGAAATTTGCCGATGTCCGTCGGTGCTGTGGTGTGCGGAGCGATGTTCGGCGATAATCTTTCTTTTATTTCCGATACAACAATTGCCGCCGTTCGGACGCAGGGATGCGAAATGAAGGAAAAGTTTAAAGCCAATTTTAAAATCGTATTTCCTGCGGCTGTGTTGACTGCAGTGGTTTTTTACGGTCTTTCCGCCGGAGAATCTTCGTTTCAACGCGAAAACCTGCCGTATGATTTTTGGCAGGCTTTGCCGTATTTGGGAATTTTGGCAGGAGCACTTTGCGGTTTAAACGTTCTTGTACTGTTGGCGTCGGGGACGGTTTTGTCGTCTTTGGCGGGGGTGCTGACAAACGGAATGTCGTTTAAGGAAGTTCTTTTTGCCATAGGGCAGGGAATGTCGGGAATGTATGAAATCTCGATTATTGCTCTGTTGGTGTCATGCATAGGGGCTTTGGTTCGTTATGACGGCGGCTTTCAATGGATATTGGGCTTTATTCAAAAAAAGATGTCGGGGTATGTCGGTGCGCAAAGCGGAATAGTTTTTTTAGTCGGATTTTTTGATTTGGCAACGGCAAACAATACCGTTGCAATCGTTTTGGCAGGACCGATGGCTAAACAGATTTCGGAAAAATACGGGATAACTCCGCAAAGAAGCGCGTCTTTGTTGGATATATCGGGATCGGTGTTTCAGGGGCTTTTGCCGTACGGGGCTCAATTATTGTCTGCGGCAAAGCTTTCGGGAATAACGTCGGTCATGATTTTACCGTATTTGTATTATCCTGTTTTTATGGGGATAAGCGCTTTTTTGTTTATTGTATTTTTTTCAAGAAAGAAGCTTGTTTGAGCTTCTTTTTCTTTGTTTTGCGGGAAAGATGAAAAGATGGTATAATATGCGCCGAATTTTGTTTCTTTCGGCGAAAGGGGAATCTGATGCCCGTTAATTTAAGAAATGAAAAAGCTCTGAACCAATACATAGAAAACTTGGTTTATCACGGAGAAAAGCACGAAGCCTTAAAACCTGCGGAATTGCAGGATAAAGCGTTTGTCGGAGAAAATAAGGACAAAATCATTTCCGCCATGATTTACCAATGGATGAAGATGCGCGTCAGGGAACATTTGACCGAAAGCAGCGAAGTTCCGTATTTGGAACCTGTGACGGCTGCGGACGAGAAGGATCCTGCATGGTTAAAGGCGGCTTTGGCGGAAGGGCGTCCCGTTTATGATTTTAATGCGGATGAGATTTCCGAAGGCTTTTATAATAAACTAAACGCGATCAGGGATTGTTTTTATTCGTCGTGTTTGGATTATCTGGACAAAGAACTGTCAAAGCCGAAGGTTAAGCTAAAGGTTGATTATTTAAAGACGGTTCATGATTACGATTCATTTGAAAAGGCTGTTATAGCGGCGAACAAGTGGCATGAAGGTCTGGCGAAGGCGGCGCAAAAGCAAACGTTCAAGGAAGAAGACCGTCGTCGCATGGAAAACGGCACCGAATTTGTCATGGATTTGGGAGACGGATTTAAGGCGGTCAAGCTGTTAACGCCGGAAGCGTTGGATGCGGAAAGCGACAAGATGGGGCACTGTGTCGGTCAAGGCGGATATGACCGTGCCGTCAAATCGAATGCGATACAAATTTATTCCATTCGCGATGAAAAAGGCGAACCCCATGTGACGTTTGAAATTCAAAACAATCTGGTCAAGCAATGCAAGGGCAAAGCCGACAAACTGGTTATCAAAAAATACTTGCCGTACGTTCAAAAATTTATCAATCGTATGGGGTTAAATCCGTACGATGATGCTAAAAACATGGGTATGGTCAAGGATATTTCCGGCAAATTTATCAATATGTACGAAATGCCGGAAGGGGCTCATTTTAAGAATTTGGATTTGTCGAATACGGAAGTTTCCGTTTTACCCAAAGGCGTTATTGTTGACGGCTATGCCGATTTAAGCGGCACGCGGTTGAAATCTTTGCCCGAAGACTTGAAGGTCGGCAAAAATCTGAGCATTAACGATACGGGAATAGAAAGTTTGCCTTTCGGATTTTCGGTCGGAGGATCTTTGTCTGCGAAACGTTCGGCGTTAAAGGCTCTGCCGGAAGGGTTGAGAACGGGCGGTTCTTTGGATGTTTCCGATACGAAAGTATCGTCGTTTCCGCGTACATTTTCGATAGGAAAAGACATAGACATCAGTCGCACGGAAATACGGGATATTCCGTCAGATTTAAAGGTTAACGGCGATTTTTCGTTTGTGAATACGCGGATTGATTTTTTGCCCGAGAAATTGGAAGTTGCTGGCAGTATGAACGCCGAACGCAGCGATATCGGATCTTATCCCGCCGGCGTAAAAGTCGGCAAGGATTTGAACTTGAGGGAAACGGCGGTTGAAAAACTGCCCGACGGATTAAAAGTCAACGGTTCATTGTTTTTGACCCATTCACAAATCAGCGAACTGCCCGAAGGATTGGAAGTCAAAGACAGCCTTTTGTTGTGCGGGCCTTACATTTCGCGTTTGCCCGACAATTTTAAGACGGGCGGCGATTTGGACATCAGCGGGACACGGATACACTCATTGCCCCAGGGGTTGGATGTCGGCGGTTCTTTAAATATGCGCGGTTCTTCGGCAACGGAGATTCCGTCGGATTTAAAGGTTGGCAAGGATTTGAAATTGGGCAGTTCGTATATTGAAAAGTTGCCGGACAACTTTACGGTCGGCAGGAATTTGGATTTAAGTTATTCGTCGATTCGCGAATTGCCCAAAGGGTTGAAAGTCGGAGGAATACTGGATATTTCTTCGACATCTCTCAAGGAAATTCCGACAGGGACAAAAGCTGACGGTTTTATTCGAGCGGGCAATTCCGACGTAGCATATATTGCGCCCGACATTGATTCTAAAAAGATTACGGGGCTTTCTCCGGAAAAGGTCAAAGAAGCCAAGCTGGCATACAGAAAACGTGCGGCACAGCAGGAAATCCGCCTGAAAAAGACGCAAAAATCCAGAACGTCGGCTTCCGTACGCTTTGGAATAAAGGGAAGCGGCAGAGAATAAAATTTTCGTGTAAGGATGCTGATGTCTGAATTGTACGAATGCTTGGCAAAAGGCGATATGAAAGGCTTTCGTGCGGCTTTGGACACGGCGTCAATTGACGATTTAAAAGGCGTTTTGGTTACTTCGGCGGAATGCGGAAATCTGGATGTCGTAAAGCTTTTGACGCAACGGGGCATTTATGATTCGTGGGCGATTGTCTCGGCATCATCGTACGGCAGGCTTGACGTTATCAGGTATTTGTTGCAGCACGGCGCAGGAAACCGCAAAGCGGCGCTCATCGGTGCGGCTGCTCACGGAAAGCTGGAGGCTGTAAAGCTTTTGATGCAGGACGGTTTTTCGGATACGAATGAAGCTTTGGCAGACGCGGCGATGCGCGGCTATTTGGATATTGTCGTTTTTTTGACGGAACACGGCGGAGATATCACGGCTCCCGTTTATAATTCTGAAACGGCGGTCAGTTTGGCGTGGAAGCACGGACACAAAGACGTTTGTGCTTATTTTGATAAAGTATTAAAAGGCTGAATAACGCCGGTTTTTTTCTTATAATTTTGGAATTCGATTTGTGCGACCGCGCGTTGAGAAGGGTTTAAGGCGGAAGCGTCCAAAGCTTCATCGGGTTTCGGGAAATAGTTTTCGGGATAAACGATGCGATATCCTTTTTCGTTGTTAAAGGCGTAGACGGAAGGTTTTTGTTTTTTTTCCGCTGTTTTCAGAGCGTTCAGATAAATAAAGAATTCATTGTCTGCGATTTTGATATTTCTTCTTTTTAATCTGTTTTTAATGACGGCGGCATAAGCGGCGTTTTTGATATCTTTTTCGCCGGGCGGGGCTTTGATGACGATTGCGCCGTTTTGTAAAATTCTGCGTTGTTGTGTTTTGTTCAGGCGTTTAAAGAATTGGTTTTCCGCATTGATAAAAGCGGCTTGCTCACGAAGTTTGTCTTCCCAAAATTTCAGGTCTTCGTCTTCAAGCTTTTGTTCGGCTTTAAAAAATTCGTGCATTTCCGTGCTGCCCCGTTCGGGGTATTTGTATTTTCTGTACGAGACGGTTCTTTTCTTCGTAACAAAGGGGATTTTGTCCGGTCTTTGTTTTAAATAGTGCAAGAACGCTTCTCTGAGACGTTCGGAGGCTTTGTCATTCGGGTTTGTAACGGATCGTACGGGCAGATTTTTGCTGATATCCAGCCGATAAGTTATATTTTCGTCGGAATTTGAATTTGAAGAAAATGAAAAATCGTTATTAATGTTTAGATTTGCCGTCACATCATTTTCTGCGGGATAAAGAGCAGTCATGATTTTTTTAGACATCGGCGTATGGAAACGTTCGAACAGGTTTGTTCTGGAGTATATTTGAGGTTCGACGGTTTGTTGTTGGAAATCTGGGATTTTGAAAGTTAATTTGCCGTCTTTTTTATTTACGGAAGGTATAATAACATATACCAACAGCAAAAGGATAAAGAGCAGTCTGAAAGAACTGAAAATCATTTTCAATCATCAAAATTGTACGAACTCTTGCTATAGTAAGCGAAACTTTTTATGAAAACAAGGACAAGGACGTATGGGAACAAAGGACTATTGGGATAATAACTGGTCCGAATGGGAACAGGATTTGCATCCGTCGTTGTTTGCGAAGTTTTGTCTTCCGTATTTGTCCGAGGCAGAGGGCGGACACATATTGGATTTAGGATGCGGCAAGGGTAGGGATTCTCTGTTTTTTGCCGAGCGTGGTTTTTGCGTAACGTCTCTTGACATTTCGGGAACGGCATTACGGGCATTTGAACATCCGAAGATCAGGAAGGTTTGCGGGGATATTTTGTCTTTTGATTTTTCAGAGGGCTTTGATGCCGTTTATGCGAATTTGTCGTTGCACTATTTTTCCAAAGAAACCGTCAAAGTGATAATCAGGAAAATATATGATTGCCTGCCGATAAACGGTTATTTTTTTATGCGTTGCAAATCCGTTCACGACGAACTGTACGGACAGGGTCGTCATATAGAAGAGAACATGTATGAATATGAGCACATTCGGCGTTTTTTTGATATAAAGTCGACGCGAGAATTATTGTCTTTGTTTCGGGAAGTTTCGGTTACCGAAGCGAACGAATATTATTTTGGGAATTGTTCGTTTATCGACGTTGTCGCAAAAAAGTAATATACAAACATCATAACTTTTTGCTATTTTTAATAGTCTTGTTTCTAAAGTTTATAGCGTCGTACAACGCTGGTCAGTGGTTGTACTGCTAAGAGGAACCGACAGTTAGAAACAGGCTTTTTTTGTAAAATCAGTTTAGGTGTTTAATGGGCAAGATTTTTTTATTTCGTTTTTTCAAAGTCAGTCAGGTTATAAAATAAACTGTCCGTAACATTTGTTCGGACATGAAAACCGGCGGTTTGTATTTATACAAACCTTTAACCGGAATTCATGTTTTTTGAATGGATTTAAGTATTTTTACAGGAGGAAGAGATGACGTTTGAAGCAGGAGAAGTATCGGCAGAGGAAGAGCCGTTGGTCAATTCATGGGTAGCGCAGGAAAAGCAATTCGGCCGTAAATTTTTAGATTACTGGCTGTTCGGGCGTCCGTTGGTTAGTAAGGCATACAGGATGGCGGCGGATCGCGAAAGGGGATTTTATTTTATAATGAGCGGGGAAGAGACGCGCGGTTCTGACGGTCCCGTTATAAATCCGACATATTTCTTTTATTTATGGTGGAAGGGGGGCTTTGTCGAAATCTATTCTAAGATGGAAGAAAAACGTAGGAAGATGGAAATAAACGGAAGGATCCGTAATAAATTATATTTTCTTAAATACAATATATTCAAGATGTATTTGCATCAAGATGAACCGATTTATTCAAAGGAATATTTGTTTTCTGTGATAGAGGAGGCGTTTAAGGCCTTTAAATCATGGGGGAATGACCCTTATTATGATTCATATCTAAAGGATGAAGATGTTGTAGTTAATTATGACAATGTTGAGTTGATCGGGGATTGGGAAGGGTAAAAAAAACGCCTTTAGCTCAGGCAAACCGAGCAAAGGCGTTTCTCTTTCGTGAAATATCAGTTCTCTGTTTCCGAAGCTTCGTCGTCTTCGGTTTCCTTTTTTAAAACCGCACGAACTTTTTTGACCCGGAAACCGTCTATTTCCAATATTTCAAACGTGCAGTACGGGCAATCTATAACGTCTCCGACTTTCGGTTTGCGCGCAAGCAACCCGAAAACATATCCGCCGATCGTGTCTTCTTCGTGTTCCTCTAACGGATGAAGTCCCATATATTCCATGGCTTCATCCAACAAGGTCATTCCTAAAAATTCGTACGAACCGTCGTCGCGCATCTTGGCATCAACTTCCGTAGCTACGTCGTGTTCGTCTTTGATGTCGCCGACCAGTTCTTCCAATACGTCTTCCAACGAAATTAAACCCGACGTCCCGCCGTATTCGTCTATAACGATCGCCATGTGAATGCGGCGGCGTCTCATCGTATGAAGAACTTCGGATACGGACAGGCTTTCCGGAACAAATAAAACTTCCCGCAACATTTTGGTCAGATCTTTTTCTTCGGAATTCATCAAAATGTCGCGCAAATGAACCATCCCGATTACGTTGTCTTTGTCTTCGTCACATACGGGATAACGCGTATGGCGCGTTGAACGGACAACTTCCATGTTTTCTTCGTACGAACATTCCAAATAAAGGCATTCCATGTCTTGACGCGGAATCATGATTTCTCGGGCGATTTTGTCCGAAAAATCAACAGCGTTCTTGATGATTTCGCTTTCCGTCTTGTCAATAATGCCGCCGCGCTGGCTGGCGCTGGCAATTAATTTGATTTCTTCTTCGGAATGGGCGACTTCGTTGTCTTTGGCAGGGCGAATGCCGAATATTTTCAGGCATAATGCCGCTAAGTGGTCAAAAATGTAAATGACCGGATAAAAGATTTTGGCAAATAAATAAAGCGGGCGAACAACAAACATGACCGAAGCGCTGGTCTTTTGTATGGCGATCGATTTCGGTACCAGTTCCCCGAACACAACGTGCATCAGCGTAATTAACGTGAAGGCTACCGCGAAACTGACGCTGTGCAATAATATGGGGTTGTCTTTGAACAAAGGTCCGAACAGAGGATCAATAATAAATGCCAATGCCGGTTCGCCGATCCAGCCCAAAGCCAACGAAGCCAACGTAATTCCAAGTTGCGTCGCGCTGAGATATGAATCCAATGCGCTTGTTACTTTTATGGCAAGCTTGGCTTTTTTATTTCCGTGATGCTGCATTTCTTCCAACTTTGAACGCCGGATTTTCACGATTGAAAATTCGGCGGCGACGAAAAACGCATTCATCGCGATAAAGAAAAAAGCGCAAACAAGCATTATATAAGGGTGTTCCATGTTATCCTCAAAAACACATTAACTTTTTTCGGTTAAAAACGAACAATAAACAGGGGCGTGATCCGACGTTTTTTCCTTGTCCCGATAAGTATCGCAGACTTCGGCGCTTTTTAAACGGTCGGCAAAAGCGGGGGACAAAAACAGGCGGTCAAGAAAAATCCCGTTATTCTTGGGGCGCGCGCCGCCCTGATAATCCCAGTAAGTGTACAAGGGGCGTAAAGATGCTTTTTCCCTGACGGCTTCGGTCAGTCCGAAAAAAGCCAGCTTTCTAAATCTGTTCCTGACGGCGGGAAGGGTAAAAGCGCCGTTTTCAAACAATCGTATGTCATAAGCGTCGCCGTCCGTTTCAATCACATTGAAATCTCCGCCCAAAACAAAAGGAATTTCACGTTTCATCAAAAAAGAAACGCGTTCGTTCAAGGCGTCCATCCAGTCCGTTTTGTATTTCAGGCGTTCTGCACCGTCGGGGTCGGAAGCCGAAGGCTGACCGTTGGGAACATAAACGGAAATAAATCGTTCTCCGTTATTGTTTTCGGCTTCGATATATCTGGCTTGATTGTCGGGCGCGCCGGGCAAAGCGTCGCAAACGAGTTTTAATCGGTTCTTTGATAAAACGGCGACCCCGCAATAGCCTTTTTGTCCGCTGACCAGACAAGAGTAGCCTTCGGTCATTAATTCCAACGCGGGAAAGTTTTCGGTTTCCGTTTTGATTTCCTGCAACAACATAATGTCGGGAGAAAATTCTTTTAAATATTCCGTCAAAAGGGGCAAGCGTACTTTGACAGAGTTTACGTTCCACGAAGATACGCAAGAAACGGCGTCTTTTGAAACAAAATCAGTATGATCCGGAACAGGGTCCATTTTTTTATCGGAAAGCCTTATTTAGTATTTTTTATTATACATACAGTAAAAACGCTTTTAACGCCACAGAAATTTTATTCCGATTGCATCGGTCGGATTTTTCGGTATTTAAGATTGCGACGGACTTTGCCCCTTTGCTATACTTTGATTGTAATGAAGAAAGGCGGAACGTGAAAAGGTTTCTTTGTTTTATTTTGGCGTTATCTTTTTTATTCGCCGATGCTTCTGAGGCACAAGCGGCCAGACGTCGTCGCGCTTTGAAACCTAACAAGCCCAAAGTTGTGCTGAATATAAATATGGGGGATGTAAAGTATCTGTACCGTCGGCGGGAAGACCTTGAATGCGAAAACGACAATGTCGGCGGTTGCGCGCATATCGAAATGTATTATTCGCCGCAATTGATGCAAACGGGATCCGACACCGTTTTTCAGGTGGAAATAGGCTTTAAGGATTTTGTCGTCGAGGTGTCTTCGGATTATCCGAAGGGGTCGTGCAAGTTTAATTTGGTCTTAAAACATGAATTGACGCATGTGGCGTTTGCGCGTGCGGCTTTGGAACGCTATGCCCATGAGATGGGGGCGGCTCTGTTGGCTGAAGCCGAAAGAATGAGAACGCCTTTTTCAAATCATGATTTCAACAGACTGGTCAGGGTCGGTTACAAACACTTTGTCGAAATAAACAAAATACAGGAAGAACAGCATAATCTGATGGATTCAAAGGGCAATAACGCTTATCAGTGGGAACAGTGTCTGGGCAAAGACTGAAAAACCGGAATGCTGTTTATGCCTTTTTGTGCGCCGCCTTTGCCAAAGCGACAAGAAAAACGTTTCATAAAGGCAAACGGCAGTTTTTTTTGAAACAAAGCGTAGCTTTCCGCATCGTTTTATGTATAATACGGCGAAAATTACAGTAAAAGGCGGTCTTTGAAATGGAAATGGCTTCATACGCGACGTTTGCGGAAAAAACGCGGGGGCGGCTTTATCCCGAACGGGAAGCTCCCTACCGTTCCTGTTTCCAGCGCGACCGCGACAGAATTATCCATTCCGAAGCGTTCAGACGGCTGGAATCCAAAACTCAGGTGTTCGTTTATCACGAAGGCAACAGCCTGCGGACACGGTTGACCCATTCTTTGGAAGTTTCGCAAATCACGCGGTCTTTGTGCAGGATGCTGGGGCTGAATCAGGATTTGGGCGAAGCATTGGCTTTGGCACATGATTTGGGGCATACGCCCTTCGGACACGCCGGAGAAATGGCTTTGAACGAATGCATGAAAGAGTACGGCGGTTTCGACCATAATGCTCATTCCTTAAAGATCGTAACGTTTTTGGAACAGAAATATCCGCGATTTGACGGCATTAACCTGTGTTGGGAGACTTTGGAAGGCTTGGTCAAGCATAACGGCCCGCTGATTGGAACGGGCAAGCCGCCTTTGCCTGCCGAAATCGCCGAATACAACGAAAAACAGGATTTGGAGCTTGCCGGTTATCCGGGGGCGGAAGCTCAGGTTGCTTCTTTGGCTGACGACATTGCTTATTGCAACCATGATACGGACGACGGGCTGAAAATGGATTTAATCCGTGTCGAAGAGCTTGAAAGCGTGCCGTTTTTTAAACGCCATTACAATCAGGTCTTAAAAGAATATTCCGCCGTTGACCATTCCAGACAAGTCGCTGAAACAGTGCGGCGCATGATTAACGATATGATTTTGGACGTTGCGGAAACTTCTCGGCGCCGTTTGGCAGACATCCGTCCGGAAACCGTCGGCGACATCCGTTCTTTGAAAGAACCCGTCATCAGATTTTCCGAAGAAATGACCCGAGACATGGAAAGCTTGAAAGCTTTTTTGTTTCCGAATATGTATCGTCATTATAAAATCAACCGGATGACCAGCAAAGGAAAGCGAATAGTCAAAGATTTGTTTTCATTGCTGTTTTCCGAACCGAATTTGTTGCCGCTTTCCTGGCAACGCCGGGCAGAACGCATGCCGGATATGAGGGCAAAAGCCCGATTGACGGCGGATTTTGTTGCCGGTTTGACGGATGCTTCGGCAATAGAGCTTCATACCCGTTTGTTTGACCCTCAGGTGAGGATTTGATTCATGAATATCTTTAAACACATCAGAAATAAAGTTGTTGCTTCCGTGGAAGAATTGGTCGCCGAAGGCAAATTGCCGCACGCCGTGGACACGTCCCGCGTTGTTGCAGAGCCGCCGCGCGATGCGGCGCACGGGGATGCGGCGACGAATGCCGCGATGGTTTTGGCGTCGCAGGTCGGTATGAAGCCTCGTGATTTTGCGGCTTTGCTGGTTGAACGGCTTAAAGAAAGCGACATTATCGAAAGCATTGAAATTGCAGGTTCCGGCTTTGTCAATATGCGCTTGTCCAAAGCGTTTTGGTACGGTCGTCTGAAAGAAATATTGGAAACGGGAACGACGTTCGGTTCTTCGGATATCGGAGACCGCCGCAGAATCAATGTTGAATTCGTTTCGGCGAACCCGACGGGACCGATGCATGTCGGGCACGGACGCGGCGCTGTTTTCGGAGACGCTTTGGCGGAATTGTTGAAAAAAGCCGGATATGACGTAACGCGCGAATATTACGTGAACGATGCCGGGTCTCAGGTTGATGTTCTGGCGCGTTCGGCATACCTTCGCTATAAAGAAGCGTTGGGCGAAGACATCGGCACCATTCCCGAAGGATTGTACCCCGGAGATTATCTGATTCCCGTCGGCAAGGCTTTGGCGGAAAAAGACGGCGACAAATGGCTGGGCAAACCCGAAAGCGAATGGCTGGCTTATTTCCGTTCCTATACGACCGAAGCCATGCTTGACATGATTCGGGACGATTTGGCGGCACTCGGCATCAAGTTTGACGTGTTCTCTTCGGAAAGAAAGTTGGTGGAAGCCGGAAAAGTCAGCGGCGTCATTGACTTTTTGCGTTCTCAGGGATTGATTTACGAAGGTGTTTTGGCTCCTCCGAAAGGCAAACTGCCCGACGATTGGGAACCCCGTCCCCAGACATTGTTCAAAGCAACGGAATTCGGGGACGACGTCGACCGTGCATTGAAGAAATCGGACGGGACATATACGTATTTTGCTTCCGATATGGCTTACCATTTGGATAAGTACCAACGCGGCTTTACGGATATGATAGACGTCTGGGGCGCGGATCACGGCGGTTACGTCAAACGGATGCAGGCGGCGATCAAGGCTTTGACGGGCGGCAAAGGTCGTTTGGACGTCAAGTTGTGCCAAATGGTGAACCTGATGAGCAACGGCGAACCCGTTAAAATGTCAAAACGCGCGGGAACGTTCGTTACGTTGCGCGACGTTATTGACGAAGTCGGCAAAGATGTCATGCGTTTTATTATGCTGACGCGCAAAAACGACGCTCATCTGGATTTTGATTTGGAAAAAGTCAAAGAACAGTCTAAAGATAACCCCGTTTTTTACGTTAATTATGCTCATGCACGTGCTTGTTCGGTTATGCGCCGCGCCGCAGAGCTTTTTAACGGGGAAGATTTGTCGGATGCCGCGCTGAGTAAAGCTGATTTGACTTTGTTGTCCGATGAAGACGAAATCGCGTTGATTCGGTTGTTGGCTTCATTGCCGCGCCAGATTGAAGCGGCGGCGGAAGCGTTTGAACCGCACCGTATCGCATATTATTTGAATGACGTCGCATCGGGTTTCCACGGTTTGTGGAATAAAGGTCGCGATAATGTCCAGCTTCGTTTCTTGGACGAAGAAAACAAGCCGCTTTCGATGGCTCGTTTGGCATTGGTTCGCGGCGTTATGACGGTTATTGCGTCCGGACTGGGCGTATTCGGAGTTACCCCCGCACAGGAGATGTAAGCCATGTTTCCTCAAGATTATCGGGAAGATGATCCGTTACGGGCGTTCAGAGAAGAACGTTTGGAACAAAAGCGCCGCCGTCCCGCCATTTTAATCGGCATTGCCGTCGGCGTTGCCGTTGCTGCGGCGGTCGGTTGGATGACGTTTGGAAAATATGTGTCGCTGTACGGCGATGCGGACGGGGAACTGCCGTTGATTAAGGCGGATACTTCGCTTTATCGCATTCGTCCGAAAACGCCCGGCGGAATGGACGTTCCCAATCAGGACAAGCTTGTCTATGACCGTCTGCGCTCGACGGAAGGCGAATTGAGCGTGGAACGCTTGCTTCCGCCTCCCGAAAAACCCGAAGCTCCTCAGGAATCGGAAAAAGCCGATGATACTTTACCGACGGATGTCAAACAAAGCAGCGACCCGATCGGAGCGTTGGCGGAACACGTTTCGGAAACTTCGGAACTGGCATCGGGAACCGTATACGATGAAAACGGCGTTCCCGTAGAGGTTATGTTCAGAACCGTTACGGAAGAAACGGTTTCGACGTCTTCTCTGCCGGAGAAGGCACCCGAAACACAAAAAGCGCAGGAACAGTCACCGGAACCTGAAAAAACGCAAGAATCCTTGAAAAAGGAAAAATCGGAAACAAAGACTGAAACGAAATCGGAACCGAAACCGATTTCTGCCGCGCCAGAGCCGAAAACAAAAGAAGCGACGCCTCAAAAAAGCGAACAAAAGAAAGAAGATTCGCAAAAATACAGCGTTCAGCTGATTTCGGCGCGCACTCAGGCGGGAGCCGAAGGCGAACGGAAAAGATTGTCGCGCAAGTATCAGGATTTGATGAAAGACCAGCCTTATTCGATTTCCAAAGTTACCGTCGGCAAGAACGTTTTTTACAGGCTTCGCGTCGGATCGTTCGAAACGCGCGAAGGGGCAAAAGCGTTGTGCGACCGTTTCAAATCCCGAAAACAGGAGTGTATCGTTGCCAAATAATACGCCTTCATCCGTTATTTTCGGCTGTGAAGGGACAACCTTAAGCCGTTTTGAAAAGGATTTTTTTAAAAACGTCAATCCGTTGGGCTTTATCCTGTTTGCGCGAAACGTTGAAACGCCCGAACAGCTGAAGTCATTGACGGCATCACTGCGCGAAACGGTCGGCAGGGAAGACGCTCCCGTTCTGATAGATCAGGAAGGCGGACGCGTCCAACGTTTAAAACCGCCTTATTGGAAAACGTATCCCGCTCAGAAAGTATTCGGGGATCTTTATGCCAAAAATCCGGCGGCGGCATGCGAAGCCGCACATCTGAACGCCCGCTTAATCGGTCGGGATTTAAAGGCTTTGGGAATAGACGTTGATTGTCTGCCGTTGTTGGACGTTCCCGTGGCGGGAGCGCATGACGTTATCGGAGACAGAGCGTTTTCAACGGATGTACAAGCCGTTTGCGATTTGGGAATGTCCGTTTGCGAAGGGTTGTTGGACGAAGGCGTGATGCCGATTATTAAACATATTCCGGGACACGGGCGTTCGTCTTGCGACAGCCATCTTGATTTGCCGAAAGTTACAGAAGGTCGGGCTGAACTGGAAAAGACGGATTTTTATCCTTTTAAACATTTGGCGTCGGCTCCGTGGGCGATGACGGCTCATCTGCTTTATTCTTCGATAGATTCAGAACATCCCGCTTCTTTGTCCGCCCGCGTGATTGAAGAAGTGATTCGCGGTTTTATCGGATTTAAGGGATTTTTGATTTGCGACGATTTGTCGATGAAGGCGTTAAAAGGCGATTTTGCTTCTTTATCCCGTCAGGCGTTGGATGCGGGATGCGACGCTGTTTTGCATTGCAACGGAAAACAAGAAGAAATGAAAGCCGTTGCCGACGGGATACGTCCGTTGTCGTCGGAATCGTCGGAACGTTTGCAACGTTCTTTCAGTATGCGGGAAAAATCCGAAAATAAAATGCCGTTTGTAGAAACGCAGGAAGCCGTTGACAGGATAGCGGCATTGCTTTCGGAGGCTGAATGAACGAAGAATTAAGCGTTGCGGACGAACTTTACCGTTTGTCGTGCTGGGTGTTGCCTGCGATGGCGGCGATTATTTTGCACGAAATAGCTCACGGATATGCGGCGCTTTACTTCGGAGACGATACGGCAAAGAAGGAAGGGCGGTTGTCTTTAAACCCTTTTAAGCACGTCGACCCGTTCGGAACGGTGATTTTCCCTTTGTTTTTGGTGTTGGTGCATGCGCCGTTCATGTTCGGATGGGCAAAACCCGTTCCCGTTGATTTTTCAAAATTAAAAAAGCCGAAATCACAAATGGCTTGGGTTGCGGCGGCGGGGCCCGCCTGCAATTTTGCTCAGGCTCTTTTATGTTTGGTTGTGTTGTCTTTATGTAAACATTCAGGCTATATACCGTCGTTTTGGGTTCAGATGGTTTTGGTCAATACGGTGCTGTTTAACCTGTCTTTGATGATTTTTAACCTGATCCCCGTATTGCCGATGGACGGAGGGCGGATTTTGACGGGGATTTTGCCTTTAAAAGCGGCGATACGTTTTGCAGGTACCGAGAAATACGGCTTTGTCGTGATCGTTTCATTGTTGATTTTGGTGCCGATGTTGGGCGATTATATCGGCAGAGATTTTGATTTTGTGTCTTATTTTCTGGCGGGGGCGTTGCAGCGTCTGGTGTCGGTATTGGCAGGCATTTTCGGAATATAGGGAGAATCTTTGATGGGCATTGGTTTTTGGCAACTGATAGTCATTTTATTGATTGTTTTGGTCTTGTTCGGGCGCGGCAAGCTGCCTGCTTTGGCGGAAGACATAGGTAAAAGCGTCCGTTTGTTTAAAAAAGGGCTGGCAGAAGACGAGAATGTCGAAAAAAAAGCAGACATTAAGGTCATAGAAAATAAAGCCGAGGAAAACAAGGAAAAGGATGTTTAAGTGTTCGGCATCAGCGGGTCGGAATTTGCGGTTGTTTTGGTTATTGCGCTGATTGCGGTCGGACCGAAACAGCTTCCTGATGTCTTGCGGGTATGCGGCAGGGCGTATCGCGGATTGCGTCGTTTTTGGCGTAAATGGCAAAACGTTGTGGACGACACGCTTTATGATGCGGACAGACTGGCGGAACGGGCGGAAAGATATTTGACGGAAAAAAAAGGACGGCAAAGATGAATGAACCGATTTTTCCGCCGGAATTTGACGAACGCCTTGAAAACGAAGAAGCGGGGCTGATGACGTGGGTCGGTCATTTGTCCGAATTAAGATCAAGACTGTTAAAGACTTTTTTGTTCTTCGTTTTTTCGTTTGCGGCGGTTTATCCTGCCGGAGAGTATATTTTAGATTTTTTAAGCGTTCCTTTGGCAGATTCGATGAAGTTGTCCGGCGGGTCGGGGCGAATGATTTTTACGGGCGTTGCGGAAGGCTTTATCACTCGTTTAAAGCTGGCGGGATTTGGCGCGTGCCTTCTAACGTTTCCGTTTGCGGCGTTTCAGCTGTGGCGGTTTATTGCGCCGGGGCTTTATGAAAAAGAAAAAAGATTTGTTCGTCCGATGTTTTTCGCGGCGCCCGTATTGTTTTTATGCGGCGGTGCGTTTGTTTTTTATGCGGTTATGCCGGCAGCGTTCAAGTTTTTGTTGAGCTTTCAACAGCTGAATGCGCAAGACGGGGCTTTACCCGTCGTGTTGGAAGCCAGATTGCAGGAATACCTTTCTTTTTTGATTTCTTTGTTTTTGGCGTTCGGTTTAAGTTTTCAGCTTCCCCTGGTTTTGGTGGTTCTGGCGCGATTAGGGCTGTTCACGGCGCAAAGCCTGAAAGATTTTCGACGCTATGCCGTTGTTTTGATCTTTATATTGGCGGCGATAGCGACGCCTCCGGACGTTATCAGCCAGTTTGCATTGGCAATACCGCTGTTAATCCTGTACGAAGGCGCGATTTGGGTCATAGAACGGGTTGAAAAGAACGCAAACTAGGTCTATAACAAAAGAAATTTTTTTGCAGGAGTAACCATGTACGACATTAAATGGATCAGGGAAAATCCCGAAGAATTCGATAAAGGCTTGGAACGTAAAGGTTTAGCGCCGCGTTCTGCCGAAGTTCTTGACTTGGACAAGAAATATCGCGCTTGTCAAACGGATTTGCAGGAAATGCAGTCCCGCCGCAACGACTTGTCCCGTCAGGTCGCGGAAGTCAAAAAGAACGGCGGCGATGCCGAAGTTTTAATGCACGAAGTCGGCGCTTTGAAGCGCGGCATGGCCGATATGGAAGAAGACGGACGCCTGATGGCGGAACAAATTGACAAGCTTTTGTCTTCTTTGCCGAACCGTCCTGCCGACGATGTGCCCGACGGTCCCGACGATTCTTTTAATGTTGAAATCCGTCGTTGGGGTGAACCGCGCAAGTTTGATTTCAAACCGCTTGAACACGATGAACTTGGCGCAAATCTGGGTATGATGGATTTCGAACAGGCAGCTAAGGTTTCGGGCGCCCGCTTTGTCTATTTGGCAGCCGATATTGCCCGCATGGAACGCGCTTTGGGACAATATATGCTGGATATGCATACCCAACAGCACGGTTATACGGAATACGATGTTCCTTTGCTTGTGAACAGCGAAGCGGCATACGGCACGGCTCAGTTGCCGAAATTCGCCGAAGATTTGTTCCGTACGGAAAACGGCTATTGGCTGATTCCGACGGCGGAAGTCAGCCTGACGAATATGGTCGCCGGCAAAATTATTGACGAAGACGCTTTGCCTTTGCGCTTTACGGCTTTGACGCCCTGCTTCCGTTCCGAAGCGGGAGCCGCCGGCAAAGATACTCGCGGCATGATTCGCCAGCATCAGTTCTATAAAGTCGAAATGGTCAGCATTACGGCTCCCGAAAAATCATGGGAAGAACATGAACGCATGACGAATTGCGCCGAAAATATTTTGAAAGGGCTGAATTTGCCTTATCGCGTTGTTTGCCTGTCTGCGGGCGATATGGGCTTTAGTTCGCGCAAAACCCACGATTTGGAAGTCTGGATGCCCGGACAAAACAAATACCGTGAAATTTCCAGCGTTTCCAACTGCTGGGATTTTCAGGCGCGCCGCATGAATGCCCGTTGCAAAAACAAATCTCAGAAAGGGACGCGCTTTGTCCACACTTTGAACGGGTCGGGCGTTGCCGTCGGTCGCGCGTTGATCGCCGTGATGGAAAATTATCAGCAAGCCGACGGTTCAATTACCGTTCCCGAAGCCCTTCAAAAATATATGGGCGGACAAACGGTCATTTCTGCAAAAAAATAAACGGCGACGGGCGGTTTTGAAATGCGAATTTTAATCTGTAACGACGACGGTATAAAAGCCGAAGGGATTAAAGTTGCAGAAGAAGCCGCCCGTTCTTTGTCCGACGACGTTTGGGTGGTTGCTCCTGCTTTTGAACAAAGCGGAACGGGACATTCTTTTACCGCCGGGCGAACCATGACCGTAAAAAAAGTCGGCGACAAACATTATACGGTTGAAGGAACGCCGACGGATTGCGTGATTTTCGCATGCCGCTATTTGCTGAAAGACGATTTGCCGGATTTGGTGCTGTCCGGAGTTAATCAGGGTTCAAATTTAGGTTTTGACGTTGCATATTCTGGCACTATCGGCGCAGCGATAGAAGGCACATTGCAAGGAATCCGTTCCATCGCGTTGAGCCTGTACGGAGCGAAAAACGCCGACGAGGCGGCTCATTGGGAAACCGTGCGCCGTTATGCTCCGGAAGTTATCAAAAAACTGTTGGGCATCGGCTGGTCTTCGGGAACTTTAATGAACGTTAATTTTCCCGCCGTTTCCGTAGAAAAATGTTCCGGAATAGAATTTCCCGTTCTCAGCCATCGCAAAATCGGTGATGATGTCCGTGTTGAAAAAACGTCGGAAGACACTTTTTCTTTTAAAATCGGTTTTTTGCGCACGGAAGATGATTCTCCCGGCGCCGATGTCGAGGCTGTTTCCCGCGGCGCCGTTACGGTAACGCCCGTTTCGATCAGCTTCACGGATATGGGAATGCTTCCTGTTTTAAAAGAACGCTTTTAAGTACAGATATAAAAAAAACAGCCTGTTTCGGGCTGTTTTTTTTATCTTATGTCATTTTAAGGGCAGGGGAGCGACTTTATATTGTCCCGGAGCGATCTGAGCCGCATCCGTTTTTACGCCGTATTCCTCAATGATTTTATTCCCTTGAGTGTCAAGAGCCGCTTTCGGAGCAGGAGCTTCGGGTTGTGCCTTCGGCAAAGTGAATTTTTTCGGATCCGAAGGATAAGCGTTTTTCTGGAAACGCATCAGCATATATCCCGTTCCGCCGCCGTATGCGGGACCCGATACGCCGAATGAATAATTCATGCCGATGACGCCGTAATCCAAATCGACGTAATCGATGGAATAGACCGTGGAAATCAAAGACGTCGAGATAGTCGTAAATTTACAACGGTAACCCGTATCTTCCATTAAAACGTAATCGGGTGTTTTGACAAACAGAGCGTTTTTAGACGTTCTGCAAATCGGGCGCACGCTGTTATAATGAGTATTGTAATCCAGTGCGATTTCGATGGTTTGTTCTTTTTTCTTTAATCGCACGTCTAAGATTTTAGCGGAATCGATAACGACGGTTGCGGGGGTAACGCCGGCTTTGATTGTGAATTTAATGTAATTTTCAAAGCACATTCTGGAATTCGGATCGGCGTCGCACAACAAAACGGTTGACCCCAGATTGTTGTCAAAGAGGTTTAGAAGGCTGTTATACAAAAATTCGCGCGTCATATTCGTGCGCGCGGGGGCACATTGTTGTGTTCGGCATACGACGACGGAATTTGCGGCCTTTGGCGTCAAGATTGTCATCGGTTCGAACGGGGAGGGGCCGTTAAAGATTTCGTCAATGATGCCGCAAGATGACGTAACGGTCAAAAGCGCGGAGAAGGTCAAAAATTTCTTAAAAGAATCAAGGCGTTTCGACAAGTTTTACCCCTTTAATTACAATAATTGTCTTTTAACAATACCATATTTTTCGGCGGTATCAAGGGTTTCGGCATTTTTATTAAGAAAAAAGAGCCGCGAAAGCGGCTCTTTTTTTACGGATTTTGATTTTAAGCTTTAACGACGTCCTGAGCCGATTTGCCCACAATTTCTTTATACATTGCGGGATCCGTGGCTCCTTCCGAGCTGAACAGCAGAACGACGCTGTTTTCATCAAGCTTTAAAGCTTTTCTGAATTCTGGATTTTCGCAAGCCGTGACCAAGCCCGCCAATCCCGAAACACCGGATTCACCGGACACGACGGGCGTATCGGCACATTCTTTGTTTGCCAGATCGCGCATCATCACGGGGATAAGCGTGTCAGGGATCGTCATAAATCCCGTGGAGTATTCTTTTAAGATTTCCAAAGCCAGCAAAGACGGTTCCCCGCAAGACAGACCTGCCATAATTGTTTCAAGATCCCCGTGAATGACGGTATATTCGTCGTTTTTAATGCTGGCATACAGACAGTCCGCATTTTTGGGTTCAACGGTCGTGAACAACGGGCGGTTTTTATGCATACGGCAGCAGATACGGCTTGAAACGGCAGCCGCCAAACCTCCGACGCCGCCTTGAACGAACGTATGGGTCGGATGTTCGGGGATTTGTTCCAAAGCTTCGTTGACCATGACGGTATAGCCGTGCATAACGTCGCAGGGGACTTCCATATATCCGGGATACGAGGTGTCAGAAATAACGAACCAGCCGTTTTTGGCGGCGTCATCGGCGCAATCATGAACGGAATCATCGTAATTTCCGTTGCAGCGGATGACTTTTGCTCCGTATTTTTCAATGGCTTCCTTACGTCCTTCGCTGACGCCGGCATGGATGTAAATGACGCACTTTGCGCCGAACATCTGAGCCCCCCAAGCGACCGAACGCCCGTGATTGCCGTCCGTTGCAGAGCATACGGTGATTTTTGAAACGATGTCGTCGTATTTATGATCCAACAAATCTTTTGTAGTCGCCTTTTCACCGGCGATTTCGCGGATTTTGTTCAATAACAGGCGGCATACGGCATAAGCTCCGCCCAAAGCCTTAAAGCTGTCCAATCCGAAACGCGTGCTTTCGTCTTTGTAGTAAATCGCTTTCACGCCCAACTTTTTGGCGTATTTATCCAAGCTGACCAACGGCGTTTCCTTATACCCAGGCCAAGTCGAAATTTCTGCATAAGCGGCTTTGAAACCTTCTTCATTTAAAACCGTTTCGGCGGCTCCGCCGATTTTATCGGGTTCGGCCTTCGGATTAATAAGCAATTTGGCTTCGCCGGCTTCAAATATCTGCATCTTGTAATTCCTTTGATTATTTGTATCGCATAGCCAAAAAGAGAGATGGCTTTTTGCTGTTTTCACGGCTACCATCATAACAATCTTATTCGTTTAAGCAACTGATTTTATACGGAAGGCAACCATGAAAAAAATTGATAACGCCGATATCGAAATCCTGTTTAATCAGGCAAGAACATATTCCGTTTGGGAAAACAGAGAAGTTCCCGATGAAATATTGCATAAAATCTATGACTTGGCAAAAATGGCGCCGACTGCCGTAAATTGCCAGCCGATGCGCGTCGTGTTCGTCCGTTCCCCGGAAGCAAAGAAAAAACTTGAAGCTTGCTTGGATCCGGGAAACCTGAAAAAAACAATGTCTGCTCCGGTAACGGCAATTATTGCAGGAGATACGCGCTTTTACGATCATCTGGGAAAGCTGTATCCGATAGCGGATGTTAAACCGTGGTTCGAAGGAAACGCCGAAGCCGTCAACGATACCGTGCTAAGAAATACGGCTTTACAAGGGGCATATCTGATCTTGGCTGCCAGAGCTTTGGGGTTGGATTGCGGCCCGATGAGCGGGTTTGACAAGCAAAAGACCGATGAAGTTTTTTTTAAAGGAACTCCGTATAAATCAAATTTTTTATGCAATATCGGCTACGGCGTCCGACCCTATCCGCATCCGAGATTGCCGCGCTTTGATTTCGATGAGGCTTGTAAAATCTTGTAAAGGAAAAAAATATGTCAAAAACGGCATTGTTAATTGTTGACGTTCAAAAGTCTTCCGCGGAAAATTCGCCTCTTTGTGCAAAAATAGAAAAATTGCAGGAAGATTACGAACATATTTTCGTTTCAAAATTCATAAACGAAAATTCGCCCTTGATACGTCTGACGGGATTTTCCGGGTATGCCGATGAAAGTCTGAACTTTACGCCCGTGCCGACCGCCGTTGTATTTGAGAAGAACATTTATTCGTCGTTTTTACCGCAAATGAAGGCGTTTGACGAAATACACCTGTGCGGTTTTGATACGGATGCCTGTATTTATAAAACGGCGCTGGATTTAATCGAAAACGGCGTGCGCCCCGTTATCCTGTCCGCATACTGCGCCAGCGCAACCGAAGCATTTCATCGTGCCGGCATGGCATTGTTGGAACGTAATATCGGCAGACAAAACATCCGATAAAGAAAAGCCCCCTTTATTCAGGGGGCTTTTCTTTATTTTTTGGGAACGGGCAATTCAAAAATGTCTTCGTTTCTGAATTGCGCGATTGCGTTTGCCGTTGCCGCAGGAGTTGGAATCATGCCGATTTCGCCGATTCCCGTTGCTCCGTACGGGCTGTTGGCATCAGGGACTTCAATGCCGATGACTTCAATATCAGGAGTTTCCTGCGCCCGTAAAACGCCCAGTTTCGCATACTTGAACGAAAGCGGAATACCTCCTTGCGCGGGCAGGTTTTCGCTTAACGCATGCCCCAGTCCCATATGCACGGCTCCTTCGACTTGTCCCGAAAACAGCTTCGGATTGATGACTTTGCCGACATCATGAGCCGCAACGACTTTTGCCACTTTTCCCGTTTCTTCATCCAAAATGACCGCCTGACAGGCATAGCTGTAGCATAAGTGAGTTTTAACGGGCTGTTGCGGATGTTCACCGAACGGGTACGTCGTCCAATCGCAAACATAAGACCCGTGATATGTTTTTCCTGCCAGTTCTTTTAAAGAATGCGTCTTTAAGTCTTCGCGAAGCTGCTTTGCCGCGTCAATAATGGCGTGACCGATCATGACCGTACCGCGAGAAGAAGTCGTTGCGCCCGTAATCATATCGCCGTCGGTCATGGATTCAGCTTCCATAATCTCGGGAGGCAATCCCGTTTCCTGACATAAAAACTGAACGGCCATCGTATGGATGCCTTGCCCCATTTCCGACAATCCGTGCCGGATAACGATATGTTCTCCGTCATCTTTGACGGTTACGAGAGCTTTTGCTCCGTCATCTTTGCCGTTTCCGACGCCAGAATTTTTCATGGCGCACGCGATGCCTGCGTATTTTGCGGCTTTAAATTGGTCTTTGACTGCCAAAAGGCATTGTTTTATACCGACGCCGGTATCCAAAATCTGTCCCGTCGTTGAGTATAATCCGATATCCAAAGCATTATCATAACGGATTTGCCAACGGTCAAATCCGCCTTGCTTGCACAGGTCGTCTATGCAACGTTCCATTGCAAACAAAGCCTGATTGACGCCGAAGCCTCTCATGGCGCCGTTCGGAATGTTGTTGGTATAGACGGTTTTGTTTAAAACGTCGATATTCGGAACAAAGTAAGCACCGGCGGCATGACCGGCAGCACGTTCCAAAACTTTGTCGCCGACAGAGGCATAAGCCCCCGTATCGCCGATGATTGTCGCTTGAATAGCCGTGAATTTTCCGTTTTTATCGCATCCGAGTTTATATTTTAACGTCATCGGGTGGCGCTTGGGATGCATGCGGATGGATTCTTCCCGATTTAATTCGACGCGAACGGGGCGTTTAAGAAAATAAGCTCCCATTGCGGCATGCCCTTGGACGGTCAGGTCTTCTTTTCCGCCGAACGCGCCGCCTGATTGCACCTGTATCACATTAACATGCGTTTCGGGCAATTTTAATATGGCGCAGATTTGATGGCGATCCTCAAATATGCCTTGCCCTTGAGAATAAACGGTGATTTTTCCTTCATTATCGCAGGTCGCAACGCTTGCTTCGGTTTCCAAAAAAGCGTGCTCGACGCGCTGAGTGTGAAAAGTTCCTTCCGAAATATAAGCCGATTCTTTGAAAGCCTTTTCGACATTGCCGATTTTTATAAAGGATTCATTGAGCAAATTCGCACGGTCGGGGTGAACTTGCGGAGCGTTCGGCGCCAAAGCTTCTTCCCATGTCGAAACGGGCGTTAAAACATCGTATTCGACTTTGATTTTTTCAACGGCATCGCGGGCTTGGTCTTCCGTTTCGGCAATAACGTTCGCCAAAACGTCCGAAATGCAACGCGTCGTCTCCCCGACACCCACCATAAACGGCCAGTCATGTTTAATAGTACCGATCATTTGTTCGCCGGGAATGTCTTTGCGTGTCAGAACACGCAAAACGCCTTCGGATTTTTCGGCTTCGGAAACGTCAATGGAAAGGATTTTCGCCTTGGGGTATTCGGAAAACTTTAATGCGCCGAACGCCATATTTTTCATTACGATGTCGCCCGTAAAGGGGACTTTGCCCAAAACGGCGTCATGCGTATGATATTTATTCAGGCATGTGCCGATTTTTCCGCTTTCTTTGGCGTTCAAAGACGGCATCGGCTTTTCTCCGCGCAGGATTTCGGCGGCGTATAGGACGGATTCAATGATTTTTTTGTATCCCGTGCAACGGCAAATATTTCTGTTAATGGCTTTTCTGACGTCTGCCGGTGTCGGGTTCGGATTTACGGACAGCAATGCCGCTGCCGCCATAACCATTCCCGGAGTGCAATATCCGCACTGGATACCGCCTTTTTCAACGAAAGCGGCGGCGAAAGCTTCCTGAGCTTTTTGTTCAAGTCCTTCGGGCGTTATAACGGATTTTCCTTCAATGCGTTTCATCGGCGTGACGCAAGCCAACGTCTGTTTTCCGTCAACCAAAACGGAACAGGCACCGCAAGCTCCCTGAGAACAGCCGTCTTTAACGGTCGTAATATGATGGTCTTCGCGCAAAATTTTAATCAACGGGCGGTTTTCATCGCCGTCATAAACGATTTTTTGACCGTTTAAGGTAAATTCCATACCGAATACTCCCGAATAAAAAGCGTTTTAATAAATAAAAAAGCCCCTCTCCGAACGAAGAGGGGCTTTTTATAGCCCGTCAGACGGGATTATTTCTTGATGGCTGCCAGATACTTGGCAGGGAAGGCCGCATAGAATGCCGCCGCTTTGACCAAGTGGTCAACGGGGCACTGGTCTTCTACGGAGTGAGCGTAGACTTCGTTCGCGGGACCGAAACCGATTGTCGGAATCTTGTGCAATCCCATCGTTGCGATACCGTTGGTCGAGAAGGTCCACTTATCGACTTTCGGAGCGTCGCCGACCGTATCTTTGTATGCGGCGACGGCGGCCTGGCAAACGGGGTGATTTTCTTCCAAAACCCAAGTCGGATAGTATTTCTTGAAGTTCGGCACATATCCCGTATAAGACGGCGTCGTGTACGTCAAAACTTCGACGTCTGCGTCTTTGCCCAGTTCCAATCCGGCGCGTTTAACGGCGTCTTTGACTTCGTTGACGGCGATTTCTTCGGTTTCTCCGGCGGTCAGACGGCGATCCAAATGGATGTAGGCTTCGTCGGGAACGGCGCACAAAGACGGCGTTTTGCAGTCAATGTAAGAAATCGTAATCGTGCCTTTGCCCAAGAACGGATCGTTGTGCAAACGGTCATTTAATTTTTCGATTTCGTTTGCGACTTTTGCCATCATGTAGACGGCGTTTTTGCCGCGTTCCGGAGCCGAACCGTGGCAGGAAACGCCGTGCGTGCGAACACAGATTTCCATACGGCCGCGATGTCCGCGATAAATGTTCAGGTTCGTGGGTTCCGTAATGACGACGACTTCGGGCGCCGGATCAAGGACTTTTTCTTTCATGATGACGTCCCAGCACAAACCGTCGCAATCTTCTTCCTGAACCGTTCCGGTTACCCACAGGGTATAATCGTCTTCCAATCCCAGATCTTTAATGATTTTACCGGCATAAACCATGGATGCCATACCGCCTTCCTGGTCGGAAGCTCCGCGTCCGTAAATGATACCGTTTTCCAGTTTGCCTTTATACGGATCGCAAGACCACAGCTTCGGATCTGCAATGCCGACGGTGTCAATGTGGGCGTCCATGGCGATAACGTGTTTTCCGTGTCCGATGCGGCCGAGAATATTGCCCATCTTGTCAATGCGGACTTCGTCAAAGCCGACTTTTTCCATTTCCTGTTTGATGCGCTGGATGACTTCTTTTTCATGGCAGCTTTCTGAAGGAATGGCAATCATGTCGCGCAGGAATTTCGTCATGTCGTCGCGATATTTTTCGGCGGCTTGAATGATTTTTGTATCCATAAGGTAAGTTTCCTTTCTTTGATATTTTGCGAACAAAGGAAAAGAAGCCTGCTAGACGGGCTTCTTTCCCTTGAAATGTTTTTTAGAAATTGACGCGTGTTTCGCCGCGTTCTTTCATGGCTTTCAAAACACCGACGATGTCTTCAAAGCGGCGGTTCATAATCATTGAAGCAATGATATAAGGTTTCCAGCCGGCTTCTTTGTAGGTGTCAATGCGATAGCGGTCAAAGACGGAAGCGGCGACTTCGCCTTCTTTGCAGGAAACGCCCGTGATGTCGGCAGGCAGGCAGTGCATGTACAGTGCTTTACCGCCTTTGGTCAGTTTCATTTTTTCTTCGGTGCATTCCCAATTTTTGAATTTGGCGTTATTGGCCAGACATTCTTTTTCCAAAGCTTTCAAGCCTTCCATATCTTTGGCTTTCAGCAGTTCGGTACGGCGTCCCATGACGGCGTACGGAGCCCAGGATTTCGGATAAACGATGTCGGCGTCTTTGAACGCTTCTTCCATCGAATTGACGATTTCGAACTTCGTGCCGTTGGCTTTTGCCTGTTTCGCGGCGATCTGTTCGACTTCGGGAATCAGGTTGTAGCCTTCGGGGTATGCCAAAGAAACATCCATGCCGAAACGCGTCATCAAACCGATAATACCCTGAGGAACGGACAAAGGCTTGCCGTACGACGGAGAATAAGCCCACGTCATGGCGATCTTTTTGCCTTTCAGTTTGTCCAAACCGCCGAAATGTTCTTTCAACCAAGCCAAATCAGCCATGGCCTGCGTCGGATGGTCAATGTCGCATTGCAGGTTGACCATGGCGGGGCGAACGGGCAGAACGCCTGCGTTATAGCCCATGTCCAATGCCGCGCCGACTTCGCGCATATAAGCGTTTCCGGCGCCCAGGTACATATCGTCGCGAATGCCGATGACTTCGGCGCAGAACGCGATCATATTCGCCGTTTCCTGAACGGTTTCGCCGTGAGCAATCTGAGATTTGCCTTCGTCCAAATCCTGCATGCCCAGTCCCAGCATGTTGCAGGCGGAGGTAAAGGAAAAGCGCGTACGCGTCGAATTGTCACGGAATACGGAAATTCCCAAGCCCGTTTCAAAACATTTTGAAGAAATATTTTTTTCGCGGAACAATCTGAGCACTTCGGCGACCAGCAAAACGCGTTTGAGTTCGTCTTCGGTTTGTTCCCACGTCAATAAGAAGTCTTTTTTATGCAGATTGGATTTCAATCCGGCAATATTATCCATCAATCCTTCAAAAACTTTACAGCAGCAGCCGTCTTTCTTCGTCGAGCAAGCGGATTGTTCCGTTTTGCAGGCAGTGGCGTCGGCCTTTTTTCTGCAACAAGTTTTTTTCTTTGCTTCAGTCATGATTTCTCCTGTTAAAAAATAAGAATAAGAAGCTGAAAAATTAAACTTTGACCGTTTAAAATTTCGTCTAGCAGTTAGTCTAAGGGCAGGGGATTTTATAAGTCAACAGCTTAATATGAAAAAGAAATGAAAATTTTTCTTGCAAAATCCCAAAATTTTAGAGTCATTATTTTCGTCAAAAATTTAACGGGAAAAAGACAATGCAAATAAGTTTTGATGATACAATCGCAAATGTGTTGCCCGATGCGGCTTTGGGCGTTTTGAGCTGTGTTGCCGACGTTACCGACAATCCCGAAGGTCTGGAAGCCGAGTTTGATATTTTGATTAAAACGCTGGCAGAACAATATACCTTATCGTCCGTCGCCGAAAATCCTCATGTGTCTTCAACGCGAAAAGCGTACAAAGCTTTGGGTAAAGACCCGCTGAAATATCGCAATTCCGCCGAAGCCATGTTGCGTCGCATCGCCAAAGGAAACGGACTTTATCGGGTAAATAATGCCGTTGACATCAATAACATCGTGTCGGTTTCTTCGGGATATTCTTTGGGATCGTACGATATGTCCGCAATTCAGGGAAATATCGTGTGGAAACGTACGCCCGACGGCGAAAAATATCAGGGAATAGGCAAAGACGTTCTGAATATTGAACATTTGCCGGCTCTTTATGACGATTTGGGCGTCTTCGGAAATCCGACCAGCGACAGCAGAAGAACCATGATTGAAAAAGGAACGGATAAGCGTTTGCTTTATGTGATTTATTCGTTTGACGGGGCAGGGCAACTCGAAAATCTTTTGAATATGACGCAAAGCCTTTTGGAACGTTATGCTGCGGGACGAGATTTTTCAAAAAGTGTTTTGACGGCTTAAAAGCTTTAAATTTTCTGAAAAGAAAGCCCCTCGAAAAGAGGGGCTTTCTTTTGTCGGTACGGTTTTATACGATTTCCGGACGGATTTCGTCGGGTTTGCGGTCGCGCATTTTCAACGCGCCCGACACGCACATCTTTGTACAGAACGTGCAGCCGACGCATTTTTTCGGATCAAACACGGGGCCGAGTTCGCCCGGAGTAACCGCCTGATATCCGCAGTGCGTGCAGTTCCCGCAATGAACGCATAAATCGTAATTGCATTCGGGAATCTGCTTGACGGGCGTCAAGTCCATAAAGTCCGTTACGGGCTTGGGCTGTGCAATACCGATCAGTTCGGAAACGGATTTCAATCCGCGTTCCGCCAACAGGTTTGACAGACCGAGTTCCAGATCTTTGATGATGCCGACGCCGTACTTTAACGCGATCGAGCAGAACTGGACGTTCTTAACACCTAAAGCAAGGAAGTTCGCGGCATCCAAATAGCTCATGGGGCCGCCGTTACCCGAAATTTCAATTCCCGTCGCTCCGGCATTTGCCAAAGTCAGATAGCTGACGGGCAAAACGCCGTGTCCGCTGGAACCGACGATAACGGCTTCGTCCCATTTTCCGGAACCGCTCATGCGCGGGCGGAACGCCAAAGACGGGAACGAGTTTGCCAACGTAATACCGGCTTTTTTATTCGGGTATTTCGCAAACACTTCCTGAATGGCGCGAATAATGGGAATGATGGACGTAACGGCGCCGGTCAGCTTGAACATCTTGGGAATGTTCGGGTCGCTGACTTCCATGACGTAGTTGATGATTTTGGCAGTCAGAGCGGCGTTTTGAGACACGATGTCGCCTTCCGTTCCGTCACCGCCCTGAGGACAGGACAGAGAATATTCAACGGCGACGGCGCCGGCATTTTCCAGACGTTTCGTGTTCGCCTGCCAGCCTTTGCGGTCGTGTTCTTCGTTGCCCGTGACGGGGCCGCCCGTGGAGCCGATCGTCAATCGGTCGGGAAATTCCTTGCGCAGACGTTCGATTTCCGGACAAACATGGTTCAGGGGATGGTCTGAAACATTGTCGCAGTTCGCAAACGTCAAATCCGAGAATTTAAACATATAGCCGGCGGGAATATGTATATCGGCGGAAGAGCCGACTTCAAAAGCCGTCTTCATGACGCCGCCCGCCCAACCGGCTTCGTACGCCAGACGCATCTGGTCGTAACCATCCGTATGCGGTGCCGCTGACAACAGGAAGGGGCTCCGCATTTTGAATACGTTAAAAAAATCGGTTGTTAAGTCCACCGGCTTTGTTTCAAGGCCGTCTGCAACGGTGCAGCTTTTAGCCTTATAAGAAACGACTTTGCTGACGGGGCAGGCGATTTCTTCGACTTCGCCCGTAATGACGCCGTGAATGGCGTTCGCGGCATTTTTACCCGAAGCAACGGCTTCGACAATCGTAGAACCGCCGTGATCGCAGTCGCCGGCATAAATAACGCGTTCGCTGGCTTGTTTCGGATCGCCTTTGCTGCCGACCGCCATGACGACATGGGTAAAGCCCGGACGCTTGATCGTCGTTTCGGGAATGTCTTCCAGTTTAGAGCCGTTAAAGCGCGTCTTGCAGGTGTAAAGCGTATATGTATCGCCTTCCTTTTCGATTTTTTCAACGCGGGTCATGCTGGTGATGTCAATCATGTTGTCAATCAGCCATGAACGTTCTTCGTTGGTCAGGCGCATGTCGCAAACGCGACGGCGCACGAACATTTCAACGTTTTCGGCGCCGGACGATTTCGCCGTAACGGCGCAGTCCGTTGCAACGGCTCCGCCGCCCAGAACGGCGACATTGCCTTTAGTAACGTATTTTTCGGGTTCGCGCAGGTAATCCATAAAGGACAGCGTCAATTCTTCGCCGGGGATTCCCATTTTTGCACTGTGCGGTTCACCGACGGCAACGATAACGCCGTCGTAACCGTCTTTGAGCAGATCGTGCGGATTGGCAACGCGATGGTTCAGGTTCAGCGTAATGTCGCCGAACGTCTTAATGTATGCCCAATCTTTTTCGATGACGGCATGAGGCAGGCGGGCTTCGGGAATTAAATTCGCGGCGCCGCCGACTTGCGAAGAGCCTTCAAACAGCGTAATGCTGTATCCTTTTCTGGCTAAAACGGCAGTCGCTGCCATGCCTGCGGGACCCGCGCCGACGACGGCAACGTTCTTGCCGTTCGGCTTTACGGGAGCCGGAGCTTCCATAACGCCCATGGAGCGTGCTTTTTCCAAAATGGTCGCCTGAACGGCGGGAATTTTGATGGGAACGTCAAACGCCGCACGAGAGCAGGCTTTCATACAAAACTGGTCGGGGCAGGTCAGACCGCACATTTGTCCGAGCGGGTTTGATTTTAAAATCGATTCCGCCGCACGGGCATAGTCGCGTTTCCCGCCGCATTTCGCCGCCATGATAAAGTCGGCGGGCGAACAGTTCGCAGGGCAGGCTTTCATACAGGGTTTGCTGGCGCAATAAAGGCACCTGTCGATTTCGGATTTTAATTGAGCATCCGTCAAATACAGTTTTTTGTTCATACAGTTCTCCGGTCAGTCAAATTTAAAAGCGGTTCCAAAGTTTTTCGGATAATTCGCGAGAGCGGGCATAAGCACGTTCAACGTCAATGTCGAGTTTTAACTCTTTGTTTTCCATCAACACTTTTCCGTTTACGACGGTCGTGTCGACGGGAACGTTTGCAAATCCGAAAATCAAATGCCCCAGCCACGTCGTTTCGTCCAACGGCGTCGGAGCCAGATAATCCAAAATAATCAAGTCGGCCGCGGCACCTTCTTTTAACGTGCCGATACCGAACCCTTTCCACAGGCGTCCGACGATTTTTGCGTTATTGAAAGCAATCGTCGATGCAATTTCCATAAAGCCGCAAGCCGGATCTTTATGGCCGTATTTCTGAGCCCACAGCCCGCAACGCAATTCTTCGCGCATATTCACGGTCATGGCGTCCGTACCCAAACCGACCAGAATGCCTTTTTGCTGCATTTTGATAACGTCGGCAATTCCGACCGTGTTGTTCAGGTTTGATTGCGGGTTATGAACGACCATCGTATCGGTTTGAGCCAACAAATCCATTTCGTGATCGTTGATGTGGACGCAATGCGGACAGATGGTTTTCTTGCCCAAAACGCCCATGTCGTAAAAGCGTTCGACGACGCGCTTGTTATGTTCTTTCAGACAGGCTTCTTCATCGTCGGCGGCTTCGGCCGTATGGACATGGAAACCCGTGTTATGGGCTTTGACGAAATCGACGGCCTTTTGCAACGTCTTGTCTGAAACCGTGAAAGACGCGTGCAGACCGTACAAAGCTCTGAGCATATCGTCGTTTTCTTCTTCGCAACGTTTGATGAAAGCTTCGTTTTCTGCCAAGCCTTCTTCGGCGATTTTTTCGCCGTCGCGGTCGGAAACTTCATAGCACAGGCAGTTTCTCAGTCCGACTTCTTTGCCGGCTTTGGCGATAACGTCCAAAGATCCCGTCACGGCGAACGGCGAAGCGTGATGGTCGATCAAAGTCGTCGTTCCGTTTTTAACGGCGTCAATCATGGGGATTAAAGCGCTGTAATAAGAATCTTCCAAAGTCAGTTTTTTATCCAGACGCCACCACAGGTTTTCCAAAACCCCCATAAAGTTTGAAGCGGGTTCGGCTTTGCCCAAGCCGCGCACCATCGTGCTGTAATAATGCATATGGGCATTGATGTATCCGGGCATAACGATGCGACCGCGGGCATTGATGGTTTTGCCCTTAAAGTCCGTAAATTCGGAATCGGGAGCTATTTTTTTTATTTTTGTCCCTTCGATTAAAACGGCATGGTCATACAAAACGGGCGCTTTGGCGTCAAACGTCAAAACAACGGCGTTGCGGATTAACAAAGATGTCATTTAGAAAAACCTCACATAAAATGATATTGCGATAAGTCTAAACGTTTTTTCGGCAAAAAGGCAAGGACGCTTGCATAAATTTTTTCATAAAGACGTTTCTTTGTGAAAAACATTATATTTTTCTGAAAAAATGCTTTTTGTCCAAATTGAAGTATGATACTTTATATTAAATAAAAGGATGTGTACGGAGAACACAAATGTCTTCAGAGTTGCAAAAAGCTTTGGAACTCAAACTTTCAAACTACCAGTCAAACAGGGTTGACCGTTTGATTCGAAGCGTGCGTGAATGTTCTCCGTTGGGAGCGGCTTTGATGGACAAAGTGCAACGTCAAAACTGCAAAGTCGTTTTGGGTAGCGGCATGAAGGCTGCCGGAGCTTTTATAAAAAAAGACAATACCATCCTGTTAAACCATCAAATGTCTGACGAACGGCTGATGTCAACGCTGGTTCACGAAGCGCGCCATATGGAACAGTATGAAAATGCGCCGCTTTGCGCGGCTCACTACGGGCTGAATTTGGAATCTCTGATTCGTGTTTGCCGCGCAAAAGAAGCGGATGCAAAGGCTGTACAATGTGCGGCGGCTTATCAGATGCTGGATTCCAATCCGAAAGTTTGGAAAGAATTTTTTAAAGCGTCTCCGAAAATCGCGATGTCGTATTTGGAAAAATACAAACAAACAAAAAGTATAGAGGCGTCTTTGCCCGAAGCATTCAAAGCCTGGTACGACGATTTGGATTATGCCGACAAATACGACAGAAAAATGCTGTCTTTTATGGAATCCAAAGTGTCCGATAATGAACGCGATTTGATGGAAGACGGCTTTTCTTCCAAAAAGACCGTTGAAGACGTATGCAGATACGGGTCTGCATGCTACATGAGGGGCGAAGAAGGCTTTTTGGAAACCAAACGCGCCATGACGGTAAAGGAAGACATCTTTTTCAGATGTGCCGACGTTTCTCAAGCCGCTTTTGACAAGGGGCTGTGCGAACAGAAGGATACGTCCTTTGTAAAGTTTTTCGTTAAGTCGGCAGGCGGCATCATCGCAGGGAAGGATAAATCAGACAAAAAGCCGTCCGCATCGGAAGAATGGTCGTTTATTATGTCTTGTTTCGATAAGAAAACGGCAGGACGATAACGGAAAGGATGTCATTTGATGAGGGAAGAAAAATTATCTCATGGATTTCAAGACCGATCCGCTGATCAGTCCGAAATGCGGATGAAAAATCTGATGCGCCGCGTTTGCGAAAGTTCGCAAATCGGGGCGGAAACTTTGAGCGAAGCGACAGCCCGCGGATGCAAATATGTTTTTTCGGATGAATTGGGAAGCTGTTTGGGAACTTACTTTCGGGAAAAGAAGCTGGTAGCGCTTAATCCGAAATGTTCTGATGCGGATTTGGCGTCAACGCTGGTTCACGAAGCGCGCCATGCCGTTCAAAAGGCTCCTTTGCTTTCGACGGAAAAAAGCATTTGTTCTTTGCTGACGGGGTGGAGGGCTGCCGAAGCCGACGCCATGGCATTTGAATGTGCCGCCGTCTACGAAATGCGGAATACATATCCCGAAGCGTGGTTTAATTTCAAATATTCTCATAAGAATGTCGCTTTGGCATATTCCCGTACGGAAAAAGAACCGAGTGAAGGCAAAACTCCCTTGGGTGAAGCGTTTAAAGCATGGTTTGACGATGCTTCTTACGTTGCCCGTTACGATCGTGAAGCTTTGAATTTTTTGGAAGACAATATGCATCGGGCGGGGTGGAGTTTTTTGCGCGACGACGTTTCGGGCAAAAATATTGCTTTAAATCTGTGCCGATCGGGATCTTCGCCGTATTTGCCCGATACGGATTTTTTGGATTCCAAGAGGGCGTTAACGGTCGGAGAAGATATTGCTTTGCGCTGTCGCCGTGTGGCGGATGATGCGCTGTTGACGTACGGGCGCAAAGATTTGTCTTTGACGCGCTTGTTTGTGCGTTCTTATGACGGCAGCGTCCGCCCTGCGGTTCGGGACGATACGCCGGCTCATGTCGTTTCACGCGAAAAGAACCGGCAGGAATTGAACGATGCTTTGCGCGAGGCTTTGCCGCCTTGGGCGATGTTTAAAAAGGGAACGAAAGGCCGATAAGATGTCAACGCTTGACGTTTTGTTTTCGGGATTTTTTCGTGGCGATTCTTCTGCCGGACGTTCCGAAGAAGAACGCATCGCCGATATTTTGAAAATTGCCGAAAGTTGCCCGACGGGTAAAAAAGTGTTGGACGACGCCCGCGAACGGCATTCCCGTTTAAAAATCCGCATGGTTCCCGGAATGAAACATATGGGAGGCTATAATTCCCGCGGACGGACGATTTCTTTAAATCCGTCTTTTTGCGACGAAAAGCTTGTAACGACGCTGATACACGAAGCAAGCCATTCGTTGCAGGACGAAGATATTTTTGAACGCGCGAACTTAAAATCAATGATTATGGCAACACGGGCATGTGAAGCGGATGCTTCGGCTCATGAAGCGGCCGCTGCTTTTGAAATCGGCGGCAAAGTCAGGGATTGTTTTGCTGAAAACCACTCTCAAATTTTAAAAGCGTATGAAAATGAGATTTCTTTAAGAGGAAATCCGAATTCTGCTTTGGCGGAAGCTTTTAAGTCTTGGTACGACAATAAAAGCTATGTTGCGCTTTATGATGACAGGGTGTTGGCGTATGCCCGCAAAAAAGACTATGTTCGTCCCGGCACGGTTTTTAGCGCCGATCGGATTTTAAAAGCAGCCGTTTCGCCCGACAAAGACGGAAAGCGCTATATTGAAGATTCGGCATCATTCCTTTATGAACAACGTTTTTTGACATTATCGAGAAAGACGGCATTTAAAGGGCGCTATACGGGATTTTTGTGCAGCGACAGGTCATTGACAGAATGTTATTCTGAGCGCAAAGACGGCAGCATTGCGTCTCCAAAAGTGACCGGGGCAGAGCTGTCCGCCTTTGTTCGCAATAAAGGGAGGCAGACATGATTACAGGCGATTTGGGAGCTATTTTTCCGAAACGCCCTGCTTCGGAAGAGGGGCGTTTGCAGGATCTGATGAAGCTTGTTCGCGAACACAGCCCTGTCGGAGCCGCCGTTTTGGAAGAAGCCGGCGATTGCAAACTGTTTTTTTATGAAATGTACGGTGCCGCGGGGGCGTATTACCGCGGATTGAACGCAATCGCATTGAACCCGCATTGTTCCGATGCTCAGCTGTTTTCAACGCTGGTTCACGAAGCGCGCCATGCTTCGCAACGCTATGCCGACCCTAAAAATCCCGACATGCAAACGCAAATTCAGCTTAACAGGGCAAAAGAAGCCGATGCCATGGCGTTTGAATGTGCGGCGGCGTTTGATGCCAGAAATACGTATCCCGACGCATGGGACACTTTTGCGGTATCTCATTTAAAGGTTGTCAAAGCTTATGCCGATGCGGCTTTGGAAACGCAGGATCGGGCGGCGTGCATACGGGAAGCGTTCAAAGCGTGGTTTGACGATCGGTCATACGTTAACCGCTATGATTTGCTGCAATCCAAATATATTCATTCTTCATATATAAAAGAAGAAAAAGGGTTTTTGCCGTCATCGGAAATATTGGAATCGATTTGCCGTTGGGGATCCGACGGCGGATATATGTCGAAACATTCTGATTTTTTGGAAACGGAACGCATAATGTCGGTTTCTCGGGATGTCTACGGCATTTATGAAAAAAAGAATGCCGAAGGGGCGTTGTTATATCCCAAAATCGGGCGCGATTATTCTTTGTATTCGTTTTCCGTCATTTCTGAAACGGGAAAAATAAAGCCTTGCGTTTTTAGTCAAAAGCTTTCTTCGGCGAAAGAAGCGCTGTCGTTCAGTCCGACGGCCGCGGCATTGATTGCGGATTTTGAATCTGAAGGGGGACGGATAATTTTTGCGTCTCCGAAACGGGCAGAGCAAAAAAGTACGGAGAAACCGTTTTCTGTTTTTATTTCTGCGGACGCTTCGGACAACGAAGCACTGAAAGATATTGTTATCAAGATCAGAGAAAGCGGAACTTTGGGGCGTGATCTTGCGGCAGGGCGGTTTTTGGGCGTCGGCGATGCCGTTTCGGCGCATCGGGCTTTTTGTGCCGACAAGGGAGCCGTTTTGGGCGCGGTTTGTTATGAGTTGCGCAGAAAGAACCCCGATTTGTGGAGATGGTTTAAAGAAGAAAATCCGTCTCAGGCTGTTGCGTACGCCAGATCCAGACAACGTTTTTCGGATGCGGGTATGGCTTATGAGGCGGCGTTTAAAGCTTTTTACGGGGACAGGAAAGCCGTTCGCCGCAGCGACGAATGTGTGTTGCAGGGGGTCGGATACGGAGCACAAAGGCAAAATTTAAACGGAAGTCTGCAGCGCTTCGGGATCGGGAAGTGTAATTTTTACGTTCCGGGCAGTAAGGCTTCTTTTTCGGCTTCTGGGTATGTCAGCGGTGATGAAGCATTGAGAATGGATTCGGACATTCTTTCAAAATTGAAAAAGCTTTCCCGTTCGAATTCCGCATTTGGCGAAAAAATGGACAAAAGTGCGGAAGCCTTCTGTACATGGCCCGAAAAAAGAAGTATAATATCGTCAGGAAAGAAGGTCGGCGCTGTTTTAGCCGCATGGTTCAAAGGAGACAAAGCCAGATGAACGGCGGATTAGACATACCGGAATATTTTGAAAACCGCTTGCCAAATGACAAGTCGGGGCGGATGCACCGTTTGCTTGAACGCGCATCGAAATTCAGCCCGACGGCGGCAGAAGTCATTGATGACGCCCAAAGCAGGGGATGCCGTTATGATTTTATGAGCGGTATAGACGGTTATGTCGGTTTTTATGACGCCCGAACCAATTCCGTTTGCTTGAACGTCATGCTTTCAAACGATGAACTGGTAACGACATTGGTTCACGAAAGCCGCCATGCCGTTCAGCCGAACTGTCTGTTGTCCGCCGATAAAAATATCAGGACGAATTTGCAAATCAACAGAAGCAAGGAAGCCGATGCAATGGCTTTTGAATGTTCGTCGGCGTTTGAAATGCAGTATAATTATCCGAAAGCGTGGCATTTGTTTAAAAAGGAACATCCTCAGATTGCCGTTGCATATGCACGGGAAATCAAACAAAGCGGGGACAGAAATTTCGCCATCGGAGAAGCTTTTAAGGCTTGGCATGACGACATCGGCTATGTGTCCGAATATGACTGTGATGTTATAAAATATTTGTCTTTTCAGTCAAAACGGGCAGGTAAAAAGTTTTTAACGGGAAATATGCAGCCTCAGGAAATATCCGGTTTGTTCTGTACGCATCACGGCAAGGGATATTTAAACGATCCTGATTTTTTGTCTTCGGAACGGGCTTTGGGAATCAGCGAAAGCGTATTGGCTCAATCCAAGCTGTTGGCTCGCAAAAAAGAAATGCTCTACGGCAATTTTGATGCTTCGGTCTATGATTTGGTGCCCCGTCCTTCCGACGGCAAGGATTTGACGTTTCAAAGCAAAAATTATTTTGTGGCGAAAATTCGCAATAACGGTCGTTGACGGGGGCTTTTTATGATATCAAAAGCATTCGGTCAAAAAAAACTGCCTCTCCATCCTTCGGAACGTATGCACGCTTTAATACAAAGGGTGTGCCAGAACAGCCCGACAGGCAAAAGCATATTGGAAAAGTCATTAAACGAAAAACGGACACAATTTGTTTTTGCGGACGATATATTGCCTTTGGGCGTATATATTCCATCGTTAAATACGGTTTCTTTGAATGCGCGTTATTCTGACGAAGATTTGTGCAGTACGCTGGTTCACGAAGCGCGCCATTCGTTGCAAGGTCATATTGAAGGCGGAAATTTAAAAAGCCGGCTGTTGATTAACAGAACTCAAGAAGCCGATGCAAAAGCTTTTCAATGTGCTGCGGCATTTGAAATGCGAAAGGCATATCCCAAAGTGTGGGAAAGCTTTAAACGCTCAAGTCAAAAGATCGCTTCCGCTTATGAGAAAGAAGCAGAAAAAGGTCGTAAAGCCGCACTTGGCGAAGCATTTAAAGCTTGGTTTGACGATCGTGACTATGTCGACCGCTATGATTCCGACGCCGTTTTGGGGGTTATGGGAAGAGCCCGCCCCGATTTAAAGGAAGTTTCCGAGATCCGTATAATGAAATCGGTCTGCTCCGGTTCGCAAGAGGGGGTATATGTCGACAGTTCTTTTTTAAAAACGGACAGGGCATTGACTGTAAAACGCGGTACGGCGTTCAGATTGCGCTTGGCAGGGTTGCCGATTAAGGACAAATCTTTTTATGATTTTAAGATACCGAAATTGTGCGGCAACGGTGTTCGTGAAATAAAAAAGAATTCTTTTGCGGCCAAAGCGGCGGCGTTTTTGGCTCCCCGCGACGACGGCAGGTAGGAGAGGACGAAATGGGGCTTTTAAAAACGATTTTCGGTAAAAGCAAACAGGAAAAAAACGCCGAAGACGAACGGATAAATTCTTTGATAGAGCGGGCGACAAAAGCGTCTCCGATCGCAGCAGACGTTTTAAAAAAAGCCCAAGACAACGGAGTGTCTTTTGTTTTTGACGACGGGATGAAAAATGCCGTTGGCGCGTATAACCCTCTTTTTAAAAAGGTCTGTCTTTCATCACGGGCGTCGGATGAAACGCTTTTGACGACGATTGTTCATGAAAGCCGACACGCAACGCAAAAATTACGCAAGGATTTTTCTCAAGACCTGAAGTCGGCAATTCAGATTAATCGGGCTCAGGAAGCCGATGCCATGGCTGTTCAGTGTGCGGCGGCATTTGAAATGCGTCGTTCGGAACCGGATGCCTTTTTGGATTTTTCAACCGAATATAATTATATTATGTGGGGTTTCCAGAAAAACTACGAAAAAACGCACAGTATGGATGCCGGTATAGAAGGAGCTTTTAAAAGCTGGTATGAAAATGACCGTTACATTTCTTCATATGACGAAAGAGCAGTCGATTTTATGCGTATCGGTAAATCTCAAAGAAGCGCTTTTACACAAAATGTTCCGGAAAAGGATATAGCGGACGCTTTATGCAGGTTTAACGGAAAACGGTATATAGGGGCTGCTTTTTTGGGCAGTCAAAAAGCGACGACCGTTCACGCAGATATAGCCAAGCGTGCGGAACTGTTAGAAAAGAAAGGCTTGTTCGGGATTCTGAGAGGCAAAGAAAACTGTTCGACGGATTATTTTTTCCTCAGGAACGAAGACGGAACCGTGCATAAACCGAAACGCCGTTCATCCGAAGAGACTGAAATTATAAAAGCGGCTTTGCGAACGAAAGGGAGGATCTGCATTTAATGGGAACATTAAAAGATCTTTTTGATTTAATAAAGAACGGTCCTCAACAGGAAACATCCGAAATATCGGATTCCCGCATAAAGCAGTTAAGGGAAAAGCTGTCCAAATCCGGAACATTGGGCAAGAGTATTGTTGATGCGGCGATAAAGCAAGGCATTGTTTTTTGTACGGATACCGACATGGGCAATAAATCGGGCGCCTATATTCCGGCAACGGGGATGATTGTTTTAAATTCAAATATGTCTGACGATATTCTTTTGGCAACGATGGTTCACGAATCCCGACATTCATTGCAGCCGCACGGGTATTCGCATTCGGACACCGTAAAATCGGCGCTTACGGTCAATCGCGCGATGGAAGCCGATGCGATGGCTTTTGAATGTGCGGCCGTTGTTGAAATGAAGACGTCGGAACCCGGAGCGTATAAAGAATTTAAAACTCATCATCCCGTGATTACGGATTGTTATGAAAAAGAGCTTTCTGCGTCAAAAGACCCGTTCAAAGCGTTGGGTAAAGCGTTTGAAGCCTGGTACGAGAACGGAGCATACGTTAATCAATACGATGCGGCAGTTTTGAATTTTATGTCGCTGGGGTCAATATATCGCGGAGCTTATAAATATGAGCGTCCTGCTTTGGAAGTATCGGAAAAGGTTTGTTCGTTTTTCGGGAAAAGCTATATGCCCGCATCATTTTTTTCGTCTTCAAAAGCTTTAACAGTATCTTATTCGACGGCGCAGCGAGGGGCAGAGATAGAAAAGCATCATATACGTCATTTTTTGCGCAAGCCGAAAGAAACGTCGTTATCGCTGATGTATGTCCGCATGCCGAACGGAGAGATTAAAACGCCCGAACGTTTGATTGTTTCGACGGCAATTAATTTAAGGAAACGGCTGGAACGTTAAGTCTTTTCTTGAAGATTAGAGAAAAAACTGATAAATTTGTCTAATAACGGGAGGACGTTTCATGGGTGTTTTTGATTTTTTCAACAGAAAGGACATACACCGGCAACAAGACCGGCGCGTACAGGAATTGTATGATCGTGCTTCGGAAACCAGCCCGATTGCCAAACGGATATTGGAACAAGCCGTGAATAACGGAATAAAGATATCCATGATGTCCGGCATGGATGCGGTAGGGACGTATGACGACGCTAAGCGGAGCATTTTTTTAAATCCCGAAATGTCTGACGAAATTTTAATGACGACATTGGTTCATGAAGCGCGTCATTCGGATCAGAGCGTATATTATACATCAACGAATACGATTGAATCGGCGATTAAAGTGAATCGCGCGATGGAAGCCGATGCGATGGCGGTTCAATGTGCAGCTGCTTTTGAAATGCGGATAAGCGATCCCGCGATATTTTCCGAATTTAAAGGGAAGCATCCGCTTATAGCCAAGGCATATGAGGCGGAAATAAAATCCAGCAAAGATACGCAAAAGGCTTTAAGCTCTGCATTTAAGGCATGGTATTCGGATGAGAAGTACGTTGACAGCTATGATCATGATGTTGCGTGCTTTATGAAAAAACATTACAGTCCCAGCCGTTCTTTGCGTTCGGTTTCGGACAGAGATTTGGTTATGAATTTGTGTCCTTATATGCGCAATGATAAGGATTTTTTTGCTTCTAAAGAAGCCAATACGATGAATCGCGAAGTTTATGATGCGGCGCGTAAGATAGAGACGGACAAGATGCCGTCATCGCGCAAGGTCAAGAGGACTTCATTGGATACAATGTATGTCAAAGAATCAGACGGCAAAGTTACGCCGCCGTTGGACAGGAGCTATCCGCAAATGCAACGGATGACGGTTCAAAACATGGCCGCCCGGCTGGGGCGTTTGTCGTCAAGGTAAGAAATTCCCCGCTTTTAGAGCGGGGTTTCTTTTTTCAAGGATTTTTGAGATTTTTATCAATAATATCTTAAAGGTTTATTGTATTTTTGAATTTTGACGGATTTTAAGGAAAAATTTACTTTTTTTCGGAAAAGAAAGATTCTAAGTGTTGCATCCTGAAAAGATGGCGTTATACTCCTTTTTTGTTTTTTATGTTTCAGGAGAATCCCGATGATTTTCAATCCCGCAATTGCTCAGGAAGCTGCCGCGGCGGCAGAGCAAGTCCCCGCAGGAGATCCGGCGAGGATATTGTTTCAGTTTTTTATAATTTTTGTAGTTTTTTACTTTTTTCTGATTCGTCCGCAACAGAAACGGCTTCGCGAACATCAAGCCATGCAGGCCGGCGTTTCTAAAGGCGATATAATTGTTACGACAGGCGGGATCGTCGGCAAAGTCATTCGCAGTCACGAAGAAGATTTGCTTGTGGAAATTGCGGACGGCGTCCGAGTTACGGTTGTCCGTGATCGCATAGCGGGTAAGCGGATGGCGGATAATGTGCCGTCTTCATTAAAAGACGCCGCTAATGAAAATGAAGAAGAATTTACGACGGATAAAAAAGGCAGCGAAGGCTTGAAAGAGCTTTTGACGAAGAAATAAAGGAAAAACTGATGTTCAACTATCCGAAATGGAAAATTGTCCTGATCGGTATAATTTCGGCGCTTGGAGTATTCTTTTGCGTTCCGAATTTTTTGCCGCAGGCTCAACAGGAAAAATTGCCCGAATGGTGGAAACCTCTGACATTGGGGTTAGACCTTCAAGGCGGTTCTCAGTTATTGTTGCAGGTCAATCTGGATCAGGTTGTCAAAGATCAGATGGGTGCGGTACAGGATGCCGTTCGCAATACGTTGCGTGAAAAAGGCATTCGCTATACGGGTTTGACGCAGGAAGGCGACAAATTAAAAGTCCGTATCGTCAATGACAACGACATACTGAAGGCAAAAGATTTAATCCGCAAAACGGATAAAGGCAATTTGGACGTTTCGGAAAAAGAAGACGAACTGACGGTATCTTTTACGGATCCGGCGTTAATTCGTATGAAGACGACGGCGGTAGACCAGTCGATTGAAATCGTTCGCCGCCGTATTGACCAGTTGGGAACGCGTGAACCTTCGATTATGCGCCAGGGCTCTGACCGCATTCAGGTTCAGCTTCCGGGAGTTGAAGATCCAAACGAAGTCAAGAAACTGTTGGGTAAGACGGCGAAGATGTCGTTTCATTTCGTTGATGAAAAGACGTCGATAGCGGATGCGCGCCGCGGTAAGATTTCTCCGGAATCCAAGGTCGTTCCGGGTGATGAAGCCGCGTCTCAGGCTTATTATGTCATTGAACGCAAAGCCATTGTCGGCGGCGAACACTTGACCGATGCCAGAGCCGATTTTCAGGAAGGCGAAGCCGTTGTCAGTTTCCGCTTTAATGCGTTTGGCGGCAAACGTTTCGGCAATGCGACCAGAGAAAATGTCGGTCGCCGTTTAGCCGTTGTTCTGGACGGCAAAGTTATTACGGCTCCCGAAGTCAAAACGGCAATTACGGGCGGCAGCGGCATTATATCTGGCAGCTTTACGACACAATCGGCCAGCGAACTTGCGATGATGCTTCGTTCAGGCGCATTGCCGGCTCCTTTGGATGTCGTCGAAGAACGTGTTGTCGGCCCCGGATTGGGAACGGATTCGATTAACGCCGGAAAGCTGGCATGCGGCATCGGTATGGCTTTGGTGTTGCTGTTTATGTTGGCAACATACGGTTTGTTCGGAATTTTTGCCGATATCGCGTTGGTTCTGAATATGGTCATGCTGATAGGCTTGATGAGCATTTTGGAATGCACTTTGACGTTGCCGGGTATTGCGGGTATCGCTTTGACGATGGGGATGTCTGTTGATGCGAACGTTTTGATTTACGAACGTATGCGCGAAGAACAGGCTTTGGGTCGTTCCGTCCTGAATACGATAGAAGCCGGCTTCAGCAATGCGTTTTCGGCGATTTTCGATTCAAATTTGACCAGTTTGTTCACCAGCTTGATTTTGATATGGTTCGGCACGGGACCCGTTCGCGGTTTCGGCGTAACGACCAGCTTGGGCGTTTTGACGTCGGTCTTTACGGCGGTTTATGTTACCCGTGTTTTGATTTTGGCATGGGTTAAAATAGCCAAGCCTAAATCTTTGAATGTTTAAGGAGAACGTTTATGAGGCTGATTTCTCTGTTTACAAAATCGACGAATATAGATTTTATCGGTTTGCGCAAATATGCGTTCTTCTTTTCCGGTCTTTTGGTATTGATTTCGATCGTGTCTTTGGCAACAAAGGGCTTGAATTACGGGATTGACTTTAAAGGCGGCATTTTGATGGAAGTCCAATCCGAACAGCCCGTGGATATGAAAATTATCCGCGAAAAACTGGCGGGATTGAATGTTGACTTGCAGCCTGTCGGAGAAGACGGCACCGAAGTTTTGATTACGGCTTTGGGGCAGGGGACGACGGAACATGAACAAATGAAAATCGTCAAAGTCATTCGTGATGAATTGGGCGATGAATTTTCCGTTCGTCGCACGGAAATGGTCGGTCCCCGCGTCGGCAGCGAATTGATACGCAACAGTATCATAGCCGTTATTTTAGGCGCTTTGGTTATTTCGATTTACATTTGGATGCGTTTCGAATGGGAATTCGCATTGGGCGTTATGATTTCAATCGTCCATGATATTTTAATTACGCTCGGTCTGTTTTCGGTATGCGGGCTGGATTTTAATATGACGATTGTCGCAGGGTTGATGATGTTGGCAGGGTATTCGACAAACGATACGATCGTTTCTTATGACCGTATGCGCGAAAATCTGCATAAATATCGCAAGATGCCCATTCCCGAAATGATTAACAAAACGGCAAACGATATGTTGCCCAGAACGATTATGACGGGTATTTCGACGATTTTGGCGTTGATTGTTATGCTGTTGATCGGCGGTGAAGCTTTGGAAGGTTTTGCCATTGCAATGCTGTTCGGTATTATCGTCGGAACGTATTCTTCGGTTTATGTCGCAATGCCGTTGTTGATGTATTTGGACGTTCGCAAGACGATGGAAAACAGCAAAGCTCCCGTCAGCCCGTACGACCACGTCGGTTAGGTCGCGAACGATACGAAAAAAACGGGGGAACATTTTCCCCCGTTTTTTATGTTCAAAATTATTCTTTTAAAAGGTTCATTAAATCTTTGACGGCGTTTGACGTGCTGACGGCAACGTCGCGCAGAGTTCTGTCCAACATGTAACAGGGCGTTGATATGATTTTGTTTTTCCTGTCGATGCAGACTTCTGCGGCAGAGCAGACCTGATGATTTGCGCCCATGTTTTTTAAAGCCATGGCGGTTTCGGGATCGTTTCCGATGGTGAGGGTAACGTCTTTTAATATTCTGGCGACCAGAACCGGAGCGATGCAAAGGGCGACGATGGGCTTATGCGCCTGATGCATTTCTATGACGGCGCGTTCGACGTCGGGATGAACCGAGCAGTCGGGACCTTTTTGGGCAAAGTCACACAGGTTCATAACGGCGCCCATTCCTCCGGGGATCAGCAAAGCATCGTAATTTTCGGCTTTAAAGTTTTTTAAAGTGTTTATTTCGCCGCGTGCGATACGTGCGGCTTCAACCAGCATTCTTCGTTTTTGCGGTTCCGGCTGCTTTGTGAGGTGATTGATGGTTACACCTTGGTCGCCTTCGGGAGCAAAGCAGTCATAATCGGCACCTTGTTGTTGAATGGCAAGCATGGCGGTGACGGCTTCATGGATTTCGGAACCGTCCATCACACCGCATCCGGACAGCAGCACGGCAATTTTTTTTGAGTTCATGTAAGTATCCTTTTTATAATGATTGCGGAAAAAACTTTCTGTTGTAATTATATACAATAAGCGTAAAACATACTCAATAAACTGTTTTTTAGTGCGGGGAGAGGCTCTTGAAATACGTCAGCACGCGGGGAAAAGCCCCTGTTTTAAACTTTGAAGAAGTCTTGCTGGCAGGATTGGCTGAAGACGGCGGGTTATACGTCCCTGAGGAATATCCTGTTTTTTCAAAGCGGGAAATGTATGAAATGCGGGCTTTAAATTATGCCGATTTGGCGGTCAAAGTTATGGCTCCTTTTACGAAAGGCTGCTTTTCCGAAGCCGAATTGAAAGAGATGGCATCCGCGGCGTACGGCAATTTCAGCCATGACGCCGTTGCGCCGTTAAAACAGATAAAAGACGGCTTGTGGGTTATGGAGCTTTTTTACGGTCCGACGCTGGCGTTTAAAGATTATGCTTTGCAGCTTGTCGGATTGATGTTTGACAGAGTAATGCACTGTCAAGGCAAGCGGATTACCATTGTCGGCGCGACGTCCGGCGATACGGGATCGGCCGCGATTGAAGCCTGTAAGGACAGAAACGGTCTGGACGTTTTTATTTTGCATCCTCACAACCGCGTTTCCGAAGTCCAACGCCGTCAAATGACAACGGTTTTGTCGGAGAACGTTTTTAATATCGCTTTGGAAGGGACGTTTGATGATTGCCAGTCCGTTGTTAAAGCGTTATTTGCTGATCATGATTTTCGAACGGAGTATGCTCTTTCTGCGGTTAATTCGATTAACTGGGCGCGCATTATGGCTCAGGTTGTTTATTATTTCAGGGCGGCATTGTCTTTAGGCGCGCCTGACAGAGAAGTTTCGTTTGCCGTGCCGACGGGAAATTTCGGCAACGTCTTTGCGGGGTATGTTGCAAAAAGAATGGGATTGCCCGTCAAACGCTTGATTTTAGGGTCAAACGAAAACGACATCCTGCCGCGTTTTTTGGACGGCGGCATCATGGAAAAACGGGAAGTAAAGCCTTCGATCAGCCCGTCTATGGATATACAGGTATCATCGAATTTCGAACGTTTGCTGTTTGAGGCTTCCGATCGTAATGCCGAAACGGTGTCTCATTTGATGGAGACGTTTAAATACGAAGGCGTTTATAAAGTTCCTGCGGATATATTTTCCCGCATCAAGGGGGATTTTTCAGGTGTTCGTTGCAGCGACGACGAAACAAAGTCGGAAATCGGTCGCATATACAAAGGTTCCGGAGAGCTTTTGGATCCGCATTCGGCGATAGGCGCGGCGGCGGCAGAGGCATATCTTGAAAAAGAGACGCCGACGGTTGTTTTGGCGACGGCGCATCCTTCAAAGTTTCCCGTTCCCGTTCGCGAAGCGACGGGCATTACGCCGTCTTTGCCGTCCCGTTTGTCAGATTTGTTGACGCGCAAGGAAGTGTTTACGGTTTTGCCGAATTCTTTGGATGCGGTGAAATATTTTATTCAGACGCATGTACGCAAGGGGTAAGGGATAAAAGACATGACGGCATTAGTATCGGTTCTTCCGAACGGCTTGAGGGTTGTTACGGATGCGATGCCTGAGCTTGAAAGCGTTTCTTTGGGCGTTTACGTCGGTGTCGGCGCGATGTACGAACCGAAAGACTTGAACGGCATTTCTCATTTATTGGAACATATGGCGTTTAAGGGAACAACGACGCGATCGGCTCGGGAAATAGCAGAGGAAATAGAAGACGTCGGAGGCTATATCAATGCCTGTACGGCACGCGAAACGACGTCATACTATATCAAGGTATTAAAAGAAGACGTTCCTTTGGCTGTTGATATTCTGTCGGATATTTTGCAAAATTCGACCTTTGATGCGGAAGAATTTGCTCGTGAAAAGACGGTGGTATTGCAAGAAATCAGCCAATCTGCGGACACTCCCGATGATATTATTTTCGATTATTTCCAATCGAAAGCCTATCCAGACCAAGCGATCGGTCGTGCGATTTTGGGGACGGCAGAGACCGTTAATGCCGTAACGAGAGAAACGCTGGATCATTTTATGAAAACGAATTATACGCCTTCGCGCATGATTGTTTCGGCCAGCGGGAATATTGATCATGAAACGTTTGTGAACCTTGTTTTCCGTTCATTCGGAGGCTTAAAGCCTGCGGAAGGGTTAAAGGCGGATCCTGCGGTTTATTGCGGCGGTGAACACAGGGAAAACAGGGATATAGAACAGGTTAATTTGTTACTGGGGTTCCCCGGAGTTTCGTTTTACGACAAAGATTATTATACGGCACAGCTTTTTTCGACGTTGTTCGGGGGCGGGATGTCTTCGCGTCTGTTTCAGGAAATTCGGGAAAAGAAGGGGCTTGTTTATTCGATATATTCTTTTTCGTCGTCGTATTCGACGGGCGGTACGATCGGTGTTTATGCGGGTACCGGCGAACAGGAAGCTGCCGAAGTCCTTCCTGCGGTATGTCGGGAAATTAAACGGCTTTACGACGGCGTAACGGAAGAAGAACTGAACAGAGCAAAGGCTCAGCTCAAGGCAGGGATTTTAATGTCTTTGGAACATCCTACCGCGCGCAGCGAGCAGAATGCGGGACATTTGCTGGTCTTTGGCAAAGTTTTGGGAAAAGACGAGATTTTAGAGAAAATCGCAGCCGTTTCGACCCAAGACATTTTGTCTTTATGCGAACGCGTTTTTACGGGAACGCCGACACTGGCTGTTTTAGGTCCGTCAGGGAATGTTCCCTCATACGAATCCGTTGCGAATATGTTGGCGAGGGATTGATGGAAACGGAAGGCGGCGTTTTATTTCAAATCATCAGGATAGGCAATGCCGTGAAAGTTATTGCCGTTGACGAAGTTACGGGAACGGAAATTTCGCTGATGGCGCCGGCGAATACGCCGCTGGTTTCTTTAAAAGCTGCGGCAAAGAAGAAACTGGCTTATGTGATGAATAAAAATAAACAATAGTCAAACCGCATGATAATGTGGTACTAAACGAACCAAACGGATTTTATTTTGGAGTGTGCAATGGCAGAAAAGATAGCGATAGCTTCGGATCACGGCGGTTTTGAATTAAAAAATGCCTTATCGGAACATTTAAAAGCCGCGGGGTATGACGTTTTGGATTTGGGAACACATACGCCGGCGTCGGTAGATTATCCCGACATTGCGCAAAAGATGGCGGAAGAAATCAAGAACGGAACGGTAAAAAAGGGAATATTGCTGTGCGGGACGGGAATAGGCATCAGCATAGCGGCGAACCGCTTTCCGTTTATTCGTGCGGCGTTGGTTCATGATGCGTTCGGTGCCCGTTTGTGTCGGGAACATAATGACGCGAATGTTTTGGTCTTGGGCGGTCGTACGACGGGACCGGAAGTCGCGTTTGATTGTGCCCGTATTTTCTTGACGACGGATTTTTTGGGCGGTCGCCATGCGCGCCGTGTTGAAAAATTATCACATCTTTCCTGCTAAAGGGGGCTGGCAACAATGACGAACGAATTTTTTTCAAAGAGCTTGAAAGAGGCGGATCCGGATATTTATGACGCGATTTGCAAGGAATTGCGCCGCCAGCAGGATCAAATCGAATTGATTGCTTCCGAAAACATCGTTTCCAAAGCGGTTTTAGAAGCGCAAGGCTCTATTTTGACGAACAAATATGCGGAAGGTTATTGCGGAGCGCGTTATTACGGCGGATGCGAATTTGTTGATATTGCGGAAAGTCTTGCAATAGAACGAGCCAAGAAACTGTTCGGATGCGAATACGTAAATGTTCAACCTCATTCGGGGGCTCAGGCGAACGGCGCGGTTTTGTTAGCGTTTTTAAAGCCCGGTGATACCATGATGGGAATGTCTTTGGTTGCGGGCGGTCACCTGACTCACGGTTCAAAAGCGGCGTTGTCGGGGAAATGGTTTAATTCCGTTCAGTACGGCGTTCGCCAAGAAGACGCTTTGATTGATTTTGACGAAGTCGAGCGTTTGGCGCGCGAACATCACCCGAAACTGATTATCGCGGGCGGTTCGGCTTATCCGCGAGCGATAGATTTCAAGAAATTCAGAGAAATAGCGGACGAAGTCGGCGCATTGTTTATGGTTGACATGGCTCATTTTGCGGGCTTGGTTGCGGGGGGCGTACACGACAATCCGTTAAAGTATGCGGATATTGTTACGACGACGACGCACAAGACGTTACGCGGCCCTCGCGGCGGGATGATTATGACGAACAATCCCGATATAGCCAAAAAGATCAATTCTGCGGTATTTCCGGGATTGCAGGGCGGACCGTTGATGCATGTTATTGCGGCTAAGGCTGTTGCACTGGGCGAGGCGTTAAAACCTGAATTTAAGATTTACGCCCAAGATATTGTAAAGAATGCAAAAACTCTTGCAGAAACTTTAAAGCGCCGCGGTCTTGACATTGTTTCCGGCGGAACGGATACGCATTTAATGCTTGTCGATTTACGTCCCAAACATTTAACGGGGAAACTTGCTGAAAAGAGTTTGGAACGCGCTCATATGACCTGCAATAAAAACGGCATTCCGTTTGACCCCGAAAAACCGACGGTTACTTCGGGCATCCGTTTGGGAACACCGGCAGGAACGACGCGAGGCTTTAAAGAAGACGAATTTAAAAAAATCGGTGAGCTGATCGGCGATGTTTTGGACGGGCTGTCGGCACATCCTGATGACAATGCCGCGGCGGAAGAAAAAGCCAAATCCGAAGTTTTGGAATTGTGTGCCCGTTTTCCGATTTATGAAGGATTGATGGTCTGAGGAGAAAAAGATGCGCTGCCCTTTTTGCGGCCACGAAGACACGCAAGTAAAGGACTCTCGTCCCAGCGAAGATAATTCGGCGATTCGCCGCCGTCGTTTTTGTACGGCGTGCGGGTCTCGTTTTACGACGTTTGAACGGGTACAGCTTCGCGAACTGACGGTTATCAAAAAGGACGGAGGCAAGATGCCGTTTGATCGCGACAAATTACAGCGATCGATATCCATAGCCGTGCGCAAACGTCCGATCAGCCCGGAACAGGTTGAGCTGATTGTGAACGGCATTCAACGCCAGCTGGAAACGTCCGGGGAAAACGAAATACCTTCGAAACAAATCGGCGAAATGGTTATGGAAGCGTTGTCCGGGTTAGATCCCGTCGCATACGTTCGATTTGCATCCGTGTACCGCGATTTTCGGGAAGCGAAAGATTTTAAAGCTTTTATCAGCAGTCTGGAAGCCGTTTCAAATTTAAAAGATCAAGAAGAGAATAAAGATGTCTAAAGTAAGAACAAACCGCAGCACGTCGCGTTTATCGGCGATTCAGGCGTTATACAGTCTGGCGATGGGGGATAAGACCATAGATCAGGTTGTCAAAGATTTTATGTCCGGCAATGTCGGGGGCGAAGTCATAGAAGAAAACGAAATAACGGGAGAAGAAACGTTTGTACCCGTTATTGCGGCGGAACCGGCATTATTTTCCGGGATTATGTCGTGTTATGCGGACAACGCCGAAAGAATAAACGATATGGTTAACGCGTCGTTCACGGAAGATTGGCCGAAGGAACGCGTTGAGCCGACGTTAAAAGCGATTTTGCAGGCGGGAGTTTCCGAACTGATGGCGTTTCCTGACACGCCGTCGCCGATAATTATCAGCGAATACGTTGATATTGCGCGCAGTTTTTACGACGGACCGGAAGCTCGTGTTGTGAACGGCATTTTAGACCGTCTTTCCAAGCTTCTTCGCGAAGGTTAATCGGGCTTTATTTTCGTTCAATGTAAAAGATATCGTTTTTTTCGTCAGAGTCTTCTTTAACGGTAAATTCTGGTTCAATGACGTTTTCATTTTTTTCTTTAAACGGCTTGAATGCCTTTTTCCAAAAGAAGAAGGAAGAAGTTATGCCCAAAGACAGCATGACGGCATAGAGGATATAAGGCCAAAAGAACAGTAACACGGCGGCCCAAGCCGGCCATCCCCACGCCTGAACGGCGCCGTATACGCCGGCAAGCGGACCGATTGCGGGAATAAGGGCGAGCAGGAACGCCGCAAAAAAGGCAAAGATCCAATGCAGTCCGAAGAAATACATGATTCCGTCCAAAGCTGCAACAAGCTGCACCAGCGTAAGGAGCAGATAAGAAACGGCGAAAATAACGGGAAGTTTTAACGACATGCGGCTGTATTTCCTGAAAAGCGATAAATAAGTATAGCTTTTTTAGGGTAAAATGCGATATAATTTTTTATAGACAGAAAGGTTTATGATAATTTTTTCTTAATTGTATTTTGGCATACTTTTCTGTAGAAGACAGTGAGGAGTGTCACATTATGAGAAAAATGGCAGTAGAAACCTTGTGCTTTGTATTCCAAGATGCCGACGGCATTCTAAGCTTTTCGCTGAACGAATACGAAGGGGCACCGAATAATCCGAGGTTTATGTATGACGGCGATCGCCGTTTGTTGCTGTTGCGCCAACCCGGTCAGCTGATTGCGTTGGATTCGATTGCAGAAGAATTTTTGCCGTTGTTGCAACGTTCCGAAAAAGTGCGTTTTGTGGAAACACCGGAAGATTCTTCAAAGATCGTGCGCCAATACGATATTTCGGTTACAAAAATCGAAGACGATACGTTGCCCGCCGTTACGGAACCCGAATCGCCCGCCTTGGCAACGGCGGTTTAAGTACGCACTAAATAATCATATTTGTCAGAAAACGCCCTTGAAGGGGCGTTTCCCGTATCTTGGCGGCATTGATCCAAAACAGGAAAAAAATCGTTTTCATAAATATTTTGCAATGCTTCGCAAAAAAAAGAAATGTCTTGTTCTTCCAGATTTTTGGATTTTTTGCGCACGGCGCCGATTAACGCCGAAACAAGAGCGTTAATTTCACACAAAATAAGATAATCCGCTTCAGCTTTTTTCATTGTCCGCGCTCCGTATTGACATAAACACGTTTATAACATTTTGTTGTTTTTGTCAATAATAAAAGCGGAGCGCATCAGAAAAACTTACGGAGCCTGAGAATGTTGAGCCGTTATTTCAGGCAGATCGCGCACAATCTTTTGAAACAAATCGCAACTGATTTGGCGATATCGTTTAAATCCGTATTTTCGTTTTAAACGAGCCCAAACGGTGTTGATGTGAATTTTTTCTTTTAGAGCGGTTTGTTTAACATATTTTCTCAGCATCTCGATTTCGTTGTGTGAAATAAAACAACTTTTAGACGTGTGGGAGAATCGCTAAATCTTGAGATGGAAGGGAGCGCTAAAAAAAGAGAAAACACAAAAGACAGGTTTTGAAAACATCTGATTTTTCATGTGTTTTTATCAAAACGACTTTTGAATTTCCGGTAGACACGACATTTCCGTTTCCGTTGACGGTTACGGTTTGTGCAACATTTTTTTGTTCCGAACTGTCTGATTTGTCGGTATTTTCCTGTCCGTCCGGAGCGTCCAACAATTCTTTAAGACGGCGGATTTTTTCGTCTGTTTCGTCGGAAATGGGAGATCTGTTATCTTGTTTGATCATGCGACGGCCTCTATTACCCATTCAATGGCTTTTTGTGCCCGTTCTTCGGATTCCGATAAAATAATGTCATAAATGACGGAAACGATGCGGGCTTCTTTTTCGGGAGAAAAAGCTTTTTTGTTTTTGTCTTCGTATTTTTTCAAAAACAATAGAGCAGTTTCCAAAGCGGCTTTGTTGACGGCGGGGCTGTCGCTGTCAAAACCGTACAGCCAGTTCGGCGTGACTTCAAAAGCTTCGCAAATTTTGCAAAACATGGCGCTGTCCGGTTCGCGTTTGTCTTTTAAGTATTGGTTCAGCCGGCTTTGGCTGATTTCCAGCCGATCAGCCGCTTTTTGCTGGGTCAGCCCCAGCTGGGACAATTTTTCCTGTAAGCGTTTTCCAATCATAACCGTTCAATCCTTTATCAAAGTTGGAATGTGTCATATTGGCATACTTTATCACAGGGTTAAATAAACGTTTTGAGCTTGATTATTATATCTTATTGTGATAATAATAACATTATTAAAAATTTTTAAATCGAGAGGATAAAATGGCAAAACCTGAAAAAAAACGAACAAAGACTGACGGTAAAGAAGAATGCGGAGTACTGGTCAAAATGTTTCGCAGCGGTAAGCTGGGGCGTTATCCTTTATGTTTAGACCGTTTCAGGGCAGGTGTGCGGTTAATGCAGGATTACAGATTTTCGTCATTTGTCCCGAAAATCACGTCTTCTTATGACGAAACGGCATTTATCCGTTCCGGTCGTCACGGTTCGGAAGAATGGTGCGGCGGCAGACAGGCGGCGGCTCAGAGATATTTGGATGCTTTAAAATACGTCGGGAAATACGGCGTTTATGTTTTGCATTTTTTAAGAGACGAAGAAAACGTCCGTTCGTTTATTTTTAAACATCCCGTTTTAAACGAAGCCAGCGTGACGACGTATCGAGCTGTTTATAAGGCATTATGCGAAACGTTGGATTTATTGGCAGAGTTTTATGCCAAAGAAGATGAAAAATAAAGGAAAGCCCCCGAAGACGGGGGCTTTCTTTGTTAAGAGTATTTCGGGCGTTTGACGTATTGTCCGTTTCCTTTTTCGGCTTTCAGTTCGCCGTTGGCAAAGACGATTTTGCCGTGTGACAGGGTATAGACGGCAGATCCCGTAACGGTAATGCCTTCAAAAATATTGGCATCAACGTTCATGTGATGGGTTTTGGCAGAGATCGTTTTTTGTTTTTGAGGATCCCAAACAACGATATCTGCATCGGCTCCGTTTTCAATGCGCCCTTTTTTGGGGTAGATGTTGAAAATTTTTGCGGCATTTGTCGAGGTTAGAGCAACGAATTCGTTCGGTGTCATCCGACCCGCATTTACGCCGAAATGCCACAAGATTTCCATACGGTTTTCAACCGTGCCGCATCCGTTCGGAATTTTTGTAAAATTATCTTTTCCCAAACGTTTTTGTTCGTTTTTAAACGGACAGTGGTCTGTTGCGATAACAGAAACGGTTTTTGCATTTAACGCGTTCCACAAGACTTCCTGATTTCCCTTCGGACGGAACGGAGGGCTGAGGACATGAGCGGCGGCAAATGTGAAATCCGGACTGGAGTACACGGAATCGTCAATGATTAAGTAACCCGGAACGGTTTCTCCGAAAACGCGTTGTCCGTTTGCTTGGGCGCGTCTGACGGCTTCGACTGATTCGCGACAGGACATATGAACGATATAGACGGGACAGTCGGCCATTTTTGCCAGCATAATGGCTCGGTTTGTTGCTTCTCCCTCAACGACGGGCGGTCTGGACATCGGGTGCCCGACGGGAGCCGTTACCCCTTCGGCAAGGAGCTTTTTTTGCATATATTCGACGACATCGCCGTTTTCCGCATGGACTTCGGGCATGGCGCCGATTTTGCGGCAATGAGCGAACGCCGGCAACAGGCTTTCATCCGGCAACATCAACGATCCTTTGGCAGACAGGAAGAATTTATAAGTGTTGACGCCTTCTTCTTCCGTTAATTTTTGCATTTCTTCGGCGATACCTTCGTTCCATGCGGTAACGTTGATATGAAAAGAATAATCTACCGCCGATTTTTGCGCCCATTCGCGCCAAGTCTGATATGCCGGAGTCATCGGGGCATTTTTGTCGGGAACGACATAATCGATAATCATTGTTGTTCCGCCGGCGGCGGCTGCGGCCGTTCCCGTAAAGAAATCGTCGCTGGACACGGTTCCCATGGACGGCAACTGCATATGCGTGTGGGGGTCGATGCCGCCCGGCATGACGTAAGCGCCAGAAATGTCAAAGATTTCCGTTCCCGCGGGCAAATCCAGGTCTTTTCCGACGGCACAAATTTTTCCGCCTTCGCAATAGACGTCGGCTTTAAACGACCTGTCGTCATTGACGACCGTTCCGCCTTTTAAACAAATTCCCATATTAAGCCTCCAAAAAGTTTTTCTTAATCATAACATTATCCGTTTCTCCGACGTCAGGGAAATTTTTTATTTTTTATCGAAGCTGTTTCTTTTATAGTTTAAGCGGTTTGAAAAGCGGGGCATTCATGGGAAAAGAAGAAAAGCTTCTGTTAAAATATTTTTTTGCCGCATTACTGGCATTTGCGATGTTTTATACGGTTTTGACGCGTTCGTCATTTTATGACGAAGACGGTTTGCCCGTCGCGGGAATACAAAACGACACATTAAAAATTTCAGGAGAAAATATTGCAGGATCGTATGCGTTATTGCGATTGTTTGAAAGCGGAAAAAGTCCCGAAGAAGCTTATAATCCCGAAATTCAAACCGATTTTGTAAAGAATGTTACGGGGGCGAACGGCGTTTTTCGTTCTTTTTCGGCTCCGACATTGCCTTTGGTGATTGTGCCTTTTGCCGAATTGGCTTACGGCGAATTTTATTCAATGTGGCTGACGTGGGGGCTGTTTTTCTTTTCGGCGTCGCTGCTTTTGCTGTTTCCCTTTATTCAGGCCGTTTTGCTGACGTTTGCTTTTCCTGCTTTGTTTTATGCGTTTTCTTTCGGCGGCGGCGGGTTGTTTTATGCGGCGGCGTTGATTTTTTTGCTGACAAAAGCGGATAAGTTCCCGAAAACGGCGGGTTTCATCGGCGGATTAAGCTTTGTTTCGCCGTTTTACGGTTCGGCGTGCGTGGTTGCTTTATTCCTGAAAAAATGTAAAGCGGCGGCTTTTCTGGCGCTGGCGTTCGGTGCATTTATCGTTGCGGGAGCTTTTTCCCGTTACGGGGCGAGCGGCTTTTTAGAAGCGTTTGAAGGCGGCATTGCGGCTTTGAAAGAAAATCCTTGCGGCTTTGCATCCGTCATCGGCGCTTCGGCTTGTTCCGGCGCGTCGCCTGTTTTGGCGTTGGTTTTTCAGATTTTTGCGATTGTTTTGACGGTTGTTGCCGCATTCGGAATTTTTAAAAGGAAAACGGCGAAAGAAAACGTTAAAAACGCTTTTTTCTGTGCTGCAGTGGTTTTGTGCTTTCCGATGTTTGAAGCGGCTCAATACGCCGTTTTATGTGCTTCTTCCGCATTCTTGATCTGTGATGTCCGAGAAAGGGGCAGCTCGGGAATATTTGAAAAAGCGGTGCTTTTGTCGGTTTTTCTGGCTCCGTATGCGGATCCGTTTTTTGCGGTGTCATTCGGATTTTCCGTCATTCCCGTGATAGCGGCGGGATTGGCGTTTGTTTGTCGCGAACGTTCGTTTTAAATTTCCGCCGCCCATACGATGCGGGCATCGGATTCGCACAGGCGAGTTGCTTCTCTTTTTTCAATCGAAAAGCGGCATAGCGAGTAATTTCCGTTTTTAAATGCCGTAAAATAAAGGCTTTCCCCGTCATTTGAAAAATTTAACATGTCCGGAGAATCCGCTTCAAAAGAAAGGTTGTCTTTTCCTTTCAGGATAATGTTGTCGTCTTTGACAAAAGCGAGTCTGCCGCTTTGTTGATGATAGGCGGGCAATTTTGCGTTTGTGTCGATTTTTGCGGTTCCGCGTTTGGAAGGGGAAGCGGAAATCATCATCAATTCGTTGTTTCGTCCCGTATAAATCAAAGCGTCGTTGCCGCCCCAGCACACGGGAGAAAAAGCGGCATCGATTTTAAGCTGGACGGGAAACCAACCGAATTCTTCGCGTAAAATCAGACGCAAGACGGGGGAGGTTTCATCTTCGCCGTATTCGATAAAGGCGATTTTTTGCCGGTCGGGAGAAACGACGGGGTACGCGATTTGATGTTTTGAAAGAGTAAAGACCAATTCCGGCAAGGGGCTTTCGGTAATTTTCAGGTCGGACAAAGCGATAAAGCCTTTTTGATCGTCGTAAAAGACGCCGCAAATTTTTCCGTTTGACGCGCAATAAGACGGATATCTTAAATCAGGCATTCCCATTTCCCTGATTTGCCCGTCATGCATCAAAGCAAAGAAGCGCGTTTTTGAAAATTTTTGCTCTTGAACGGCAAAGACGACTTGATAAAGCGGCAATATGACCATAAATCCTATTAACCCGTAGGAAAAAAATCAGTATATTAACTTGTAACAGGTTTTCTTGAAAAAAAGGAGAGTTTTTTATGCAAGCCGAAAATCAAACAATGACGAATGCGCGGCGCAGTTTTATGCAATTGCGCGAATATATGAATTCCTGCATCGTCGGCCAGTCGGAATTGGTTGACCGGTTGCTGATAGCGTTGCTGGCGGACGGTCATTTGTTGGTGGAAGGTGCTCCGGGCTTGGCAAAGACGAAAGCCATCAAAAAACTTTCCGAAGCATTGGAAGGCGATGACCAGCGTATTCAATTTACACCGGATCTTTTGCCTTCGGACATTACGGGCAGCGATATTTACCGTCCCGAAACGGGGACTTTTCAATTTCAGCCGGGACCTGTTTTCCATAATCTGATTTTGGCTGACGAAATCAACCGCGCTCCTGCGAAAGTACAGTCCGCTTTATTGGAAGCCATGGCGGAACGCCAAGTTACCGTCGGCGGGAAAACGTATAAGCTGCCGAAGCTGTTTATGGTTATGGCGACTCAAAACCCGATTGAGCAGGAAGGGACGTATCCTTTGCCCGAAGCGCAATTGGATCGTTTTTTGATGTATGTGAAAATCGGTCAGCCCGATGCAGAATCCGAACGCCGCATTTTAAAGCTGGTTCGCGACGAAGCGTTGGAAGTGGCGCCGTTGACTTTTGAAGCCGTGCCGCAAACCCGCGTTTTTGAAGCAAGAAGAGAAGCTTTGGGCGTACATTTGTCGCCGTCTTTGGAAGAATATATCGTCCAGCTGGTTATGGCGACGCGCCGCCCCGAAGCGTACGGCGACAAATTCAAACGTTGGGTCGCGTTCGGGGCAAGCCCGCGCGGTACGATAGCTTTGGATCGTTGCGCTCGGGCAAAAACGTGGCTTGAAGGGCGGGATTACGTCCTTCCCGAAGACATTCATGCCGTTGTTCATGATGTTTTGCGCCACCGCGTCATTTTGACGTTTGAAGCCGAAGCCGAAGGCATTACGCCCGACAGCTTTCTTGATGTTTTGTTGAACAGGGTACCGATGCCGTAATGCTGAAGAAATTAAAATCTTTGATAACAGCGGGGTCTTCTTCGGAAAAAGCGCAAGCTGTCACCGAAGGCGACGGTGTGCACACGACGCTGGGCGAATTGCTGGCTCAGCGACGTTTTGTCCCGCTTTTGTCATTTGATTCTTTGGGCTTTTCAAGAACGGAAGGGGCAGGTTTGCACCGTTCTCCGTTCAGAGGGCGCGGCATGGAATTCGACGAAGTCCGGATTTATCATCCGGGCGACGATATCCGCATGATTGATTGGCGCGTTACGGCAAGAACGGGCAAGACGCATACAAAGCTGTATCGTGAAGAACGCGACCGTCCCGTTTTGTTTTTGGGCGATTTCAGGTCTTCCATGCGCTTCGGGACGCGCGTGGCTTTTAAATCCGTCATTGCGGCGCGTATTTTGGCGGCTTTGGCTTGGGCGTCACGGGAAAACGGAGACAAGATCGGCGCAATTATCATGTCGGCATCCCGCTATGCCAAGATTGCTCCGCACCGCCAGATGCGCCGTTTGATGGAGGTCTTTACCGCCGTTGTCGAAGCGGCAAACGACGATGCCGACGAAAAAGGCAAAAACCTGCACGAAGCTTTGGCAGAGTTACGGCGTGTTTCCAAAAACGGCGGACGCGTCTATATTATCAGCGATTTTCACGATTTTGACGAAGAATCGAAAAAACATTTAACGTATATTTCCAGACATTGCGATGTCGTGTGCATCCAAGTTTTTGATCCATTGGAAGAAACGCCGCCTCCGCCGGGAAGCTACCGCATCAGCGACGGTAAAAAAACAACGACCATTCATACGGATGATCCGGCATGGCGGGCGGAATACGAAAAAGTTTTTTTGGAACCCCGCCGCCAACTTGAAAACTTTTGCCATAGCCGCAACATTATCTACATTGCGTTGCGTACGGATCAAAATCCTGCCGAAACCGTACGAAAAGGCGTTTTGACGGCAGAACGGGCTTAAAGGAGGAAACCATGAATCCGACGGGACAGGGAATTGATTTGTCGGGATTGCGCGACATACATTTGCCGCCGTTGCCTTCCGTATGGCCTCTTGCCTGGGGATGGTGGGCTTTGGCGGGCATTGCGGTGCTGATCTGTGTTGCCGTTTGGCTTTTGATGAAAAAAAGGCGGATGAACGCCAAAAAGTACGCTTTGCGGGAAATCGACAGCCTTTGTCAAAAATATGCCGAAGATCCTCACCGTTTGGCGTCCGAGCTGTCTTTGTTGCTTAAACGTGTGGCGCTGATCAGGTTTCCTCGGGAACAGGTTGCGGGTGCTTACGGAAAACAGTGGCGAGAGTTTTTGCAAAAAACGTCTAAAAAGCCTCTTTTTAACGGAAAATCGGCAGAAATCCTTGAAACGGTCATGTATGTCCCCAAAGGCACCGTAACGGTCAAAGATGCGGCGGATTTGGCAAAATCCGCCAAAGAATGGATTATTGAACACGCATGATTCATTTCGCTTTTCCTTTTTTGCTGTTTTTATTGCCGTTGCCGTATTTGGTACGGCGGTTTTCGACAGGAAAGGAAGGGGAGCTTTCCAAAGCCGTTAAGGTGCCGTTTTTTTACGAAGTCAAGGCAATATCTTCAAAAATGCCCCGTTCGTTTCGTTTTCGGCGGGCTTTTATGATGCAGGCGGCTTGGATTTTTTTGCTGTTTGCGGCGGCTCGCCCGCAAACGCCCGCGGGGATTCAAAGCTATGTCGCGCCTGTTCGGGATTTAATCCTGATATTGGATATTTCAGGATCAATGCAACAAAAAGATTTTATTTCCGAAAACGGAGAGGCTCTTGACCGCTTAAGTGCCGTCAAAGCTGCCGCCGATACGTTTGTCCGCGCCCGAAGCGGAGACCGGATCGGCATTATTTTGTTTGCGGGGCAGGCGTCAATGTATGTTCCGTTGACCGTTGACTACCTGACTTTAAGAGAAATGCTTTCTTCCGTTCAGGTCGGGCTTTTGGGCGGCATGACGGCAATCGGGGATGCTTTGGGGATGGCGGCGGATTATTTAAATAAATCCGAAACTGCGCAAAAAGTGGTCGTTTTATTGACGGACGGCGTTAATAACGCGGGAAGCCTGATGCCTCCCGATGCTTTGAAAAAAGCCGTTTCCGAAAATGTCAGAGTTTATACGATCGGTGTCGGGAAACCGTCTGCCAATCCTGCGGAAAGCATAGATATCGTGCTGTTGGGAAAAATCGCCAAGGAAACGGGCGGACATTTCTATTCCGTGGACAACCCGAAGGGGTTGGAAGAAGCTTATCAAAAAATTTCAGATGCGGAACCGTTGTCTCAAACCGACGTTTATCTGATGCCTCAAAAAGAACTGTATCCGTATCCTTTGTTCGTTTGTCTGGTTTTGTTGAGCGTGAACGTCCTAAAAGGCTTAAGCCTCGGGCTTTGGTCGAAAATAAAAAGGAATACGGGCAAATGAACGAAATTGTCTTTTTACGCCCGTGGGCTTTTTGGTTTTTGATACCGTCATTGTTGTTTTGTTTTCGGGCGTTCGGAACGTCCGAAGCATGGGGAAGGGCGGTTGATTCGCATTTGTTGCCTTTTTTGTCGCGGGGGAGTGGCGGGCAAAAAAGGATTTTGCCGATTTTATCTTTTTTTGCTTCGATTTGTGCGGTTTTGGCAATGGTCGGGGTCGGCGTTCAACGAACAAACGGGACGCTTTACGCTCCGAAAACGCCTGTCATGATTATGGCAGATTTGTCGCTTTCGATGCGGGCAAAAGACGTCTTTCCGAACCGTTTCAGCGCGTTGCAGTTCAAGTCGTACGACATCTTAAACGGTTTAAAAGGCATGCCCGTCGGTTTCGGAATTTTTGCAAACGAACCGTATTCTTTGCTGCCGACGACAACGGATAAAAGCGTTATTGAAAATATATTGCCGTTGTTGAATTTCGATTTGGTTCCGGCTCAAGGATCGCGCATAGACCGTGCTTTGGCAGAAGCCGTAAGAATGTTAAAATCAACGGGAGCAAAAGGCGGGGATATTTTTTTGCTGACCGACGGAGGAGAAGAGGTTCTCGCTCAACAGGACGATGCTTTGAAAACGGCGGAATCTTTCGCTGAAAGCGGCGGTCGTCTGTTCGTTTTGGGCATAGGGACGACGGCGGGGGCGCCGTTAATGCAAAAAGACGATACGCCGATAACGGACAGACTGGGAAATCCCGTACACCACAGGTTAAAAGAAGAGTTTTTAAAAAAGCTCGCTTTGAAAGGAAACGGAGCTTATGCTTCTGTGTCGGCGGACGGGTCTGATACGGCTTTTTTAATGCGGTCATATGCCCGTTTGTTTCAGGATGCCGACGCATCGGAAATCAATGTTAAAAACGATCCTCGCACGACGGATATAGGGTGGATGTTTTTATTTCCCTCTTTGTTGGTGTTTCCTTTTTTGGCGGGCAGAGGCGCTTTGAGCGTGCTGTTAATATTCGGATTTTTTTCGGTTCCCGCAAATGCTTCGGATTTATTTTTGAATGCTCCCGCCCGTGCCGAAAAAGCCTTGAAATCAGGCGATGTGTCTAAAGCGTTACGGATTGCCCGCGATGCGGAAGACTTTAAAACGTATTATAATACGGGGACGCGTCTGATACGGATGGAAAACTATGATGCCGCGGTAGAGATGTTAAAAGCCGCCGTTTTTGAAAATCCGAATTCCGAAGATGCGCAAGTCAATTTAGAGATTGCCGAACGGTTAAGAAACCGCGAACCGCCTCCTGACGGGGGACAAGGCAAGAACGATGATTCGAATGGCGACGGAGATTCTTCGGGAAATAACGAAGGCAATTCCGATAATGGTACGGGCGGTTCCGGTGCGCCTTCTGCGGGCGGCGGGAACGGCGAAGGGGATTCTGAAAATCAGGAAAATAACTTAAACCAAAATAATAAAAACAACAAACAACATACTGATAATAAACAAAATGACAACCAAAACAGTCCTCAAGAAAATAAAGGAGAAGCATCGAGCGGAGCCTCAGGGGCTTCCGATAACGGACAAGGAGGAAATTTTGAAAACAAACCTTCAAACACTCCGTCCGAAGGGCAGGGGCAAGGCGGCGGTGCACCGAAAATCCCCGATGATCCGTCTTTGTTGTTAAAACAGAAAATTTTATTCCAACATCTTAGCGGGCGTTATCCCCCCGAAAGCTTGCAGGGGGCGGAATGGTAAGGTTTTTGCTGTTTGTTTCGCTTTGCATGTTTTGCAAAAGCGCTTTTGCCCAAGAGGTCTTTGCCGAAATCTTTCCCGTCAAAAAAGACGTTTTGGTCGGCGAAGAATTCGAAATCAGGCTAAGGCTTTGGGATTCCTTGGGATTGGCAGAAATCAGATTTATGCCGGTCGATTGGAAAAACATTGACGTTTTCCCCGATAAAAACACCCTTGAACGCGTCATGAACAAAAACGGCAAGCCGTATCAGGTAACTCAAGTCCGTTTAAGGGCTGTCATAAAAACCGACGGCGCGCAAAGTTTTCCGTCTTTATGTATGTCGGCAAAAGTGCCCGAAGAAATCATTCAGGGAAACGTCAATTTCGGGCGGGAGTTTTCAAAAATAGAAACGTCGGCATATAACCGCGTCGTTTTTTCCAAGAAAATCAAAGAGCTTAAAGTTTGTTCGGAGCCGTTTTCCGTTACGGTGCGCAAACTTCCCGATCATAAGCCTCCGCTGTTTCCCGCCACCGATGTCAAGTTTTTATCGGGCATTCTGCCCCGTTCCCTTGTCGCAAAAGTCGGTATGCCCGTAAAACGTTCCGTCGTTTTGACGGCGGCGGGGACTTTGCCGGGATTTCTGCCCGATATTTCGTCCGCCGCGCCTGAAAATGCCAGAACGTACGAAGGGCGCTTGGAACGCAACCTTTTGACTTCGGGCAGAAATTTGTTGGCAGGCATCAGAAAAACCGAAGTCTATATTCCCCAAAGCGAAGGGGAACTTGTTTTGCCGGAAATCAGAGCGGATTGGTACAATACGCAGACGGGAAAAATTGAAACGGCACTCTTGCCGTCCGCCGTAATTAAGATAACCCCCGCCGCTGCGGCGCAAAAAACAAGGACGGCGGAAGCCGAACCGAAAAAAAACAATAATGCCTTTTTTGATTTTGAGAAGCGTTTAAAAAACATCTTTTCCGTCTTTCCTTTGCCGCATACGATGCTCTGCGTTGTCGTTTTTACCCTTTCGGCAGTTTTTTCAATATTCGGAATAGCAAAGCTTTCGCGAAGCTTTAGAAAAAAGCGTGCCTTGGTTGCCGACCTTAAAGAAGCGTGCCGCGCCCAAAACCCGCAGGATATAGAAAAGGCTTTGATTCGTTGGGCAGACAGCATTTCCGAACAGACCGTGCTGAATTTGTCGGACGTTAAAAGGGTGATTAACGGCGAAGACGAAGATTTTCTTCGGGTTTTGGAAGAACTGAATTTCCGTTTATACGGTCGTACAAAGTTTTCGCAAATCCTGTTTGAGCGGTCTGAAGAAACGATAGGAACGGAAGTTTGGAAGGCTTTTGAAAACAAAAAGCCTTTAAAGAAAAAGCCCGCTCCGAAAAAAGACGTTTTTCCCGAATTGTATCCTTAAGGTTTCATCATTAAAACGGCGTCTTCCGCAGGCAGATCGTCGGGGGTGAAAAAATCGATGATGCGCCCGCGTTCTTTAAATCCGCGCTTTTCGTACAGTCGACGCGCCGCAAGCCATTTTTCGGAAACGATCAGGACGCTTTGCGTTGCCTGCGGGTATTCTTTTGCGATTTTCTGTTCAAGCGTGTCAAGCAACAAAGAGCCGACTTTCTTGCCTCTCCACGACGTCAAAGTTCCGAAGGACGTAATATAAAACAGCGTACCGTCATAGCAGTGGGCTTCTTTCGGTTCGTGTCCCAAAGCCAACGTTTCGGCACAAACGGGTCGGTCTTCCCGCCACAGTTCGGAGCAAATATAACCGCCGATTTCTTTTGTTTGAGTGTCTTCTGCCAACAGAAAACCTTCCGGAAAGGCGGATATCCTTTTTAAGTACAGGTCTTTATCTTCTTGCAATCCGGGTAAAAAGCTTTCTTTTTCAATGCGCATCACGGCATCGATGTCCGAGGGCAGGGCAGTACGGCAGATGACTGGCATTTTTTTATCCTTTTTAATATAAACCGTTCATTTTCGGCTTTTATCCGAACGGCATTTAAGATACAACAGAAAAAACGGAATTCAAAGGCGTTTCGGTATTTTAAGCTTGAATTTTAACGTAAAAAAGCTTCTAAAAGAAAACACCTTTATTTTTTGGGGAGGACAGTTATGACCCGTTATCTGATTACAAGCGCACTTCCATATATTAACGGCATCAAGCATTTGGGCAATTTGGTCGGTTCAATGCTCCCCGCCGACGTTTATGCCCGTTTTTTGCGTCAAAAGGGCGAAGACGTTTTGTTTATTTGCGCAACGGACGAACACGGAACGCCTGCCGAGTTGGCCGCATTGGAAAAAGGTCAGGACGTTGAAACGTTTTGCACCGAACAACATGAAGTCCAGCGTTCCATTTATGAACGTTTCGGTCTTTCTTTCGATCATTTCGGACGGTCGTCTTCCGAACAGAATACGGAATTGACCCAGCATTTTTGCAAAAAGCTGATGGAAAACGGCTATATCGAAGAACGGACGATTAAACAGGTCTATTCCGTTGACGACGGTCGTTTTCTGCCTGACCGTTATATTGTCGGAACTTGCCCGCATTGCGGTTACGAAGCTGCCCGCGGTGACCAATGCGAAAATTGCACCCGCGTTTTGGATCCGACGGACTTGATTAACCCGCGTTCCGCCGTGTCGGGCAGTTCGAATTTGGAAATTCGCGACAGCAAGCATTTGTTCTTAAAATTGCCGGATTTGGAAAACAAAATTTCGGCATTCATTGACGAACACGAAGCCGAATGGCCCGTTGTCGTGACGTCAATCGCCAGAAAATGGCTGAAAGAAGGTTTGCGTGAACGTTGCATTACCCGCGATTTGAAATGGGGCATTCCCGTTCCCGTTGACGGTTTTGACGGTAAAGTTTTCTATGTGTGGTTTGATGCTCCGATCGAATATATTGCGGCAACACGCGAATGGGCGGACAAAGACCCGCAAAAACGCGATTGGAAGTCGTGGTGGTACGACGCAAAAGACGTTCGTTACATCGAATTTATGGCAAAGGATAATATTCCCTTCCATACGATTATGTTCCCTGCAACGCTGTTGGGATCAAAAGAACCGTGGAAAAAAGTCGATTATATCAAGGGATTTAACTGGCTGACTTTTTACGGCGGAAAGTTTTCGACCAGCCAAAAACGCGGCATCTTTACAAATCAGGCTTTGGATGAATTCCCTGCGGATTATTGGCGCTATTGGCTGATGGCGAATGCTCCGGAAAATTCGGATTCAAGTTTTACCTTCACGTCGTTTTCGGGAATGATTAACAAAGACTTGAACGATGTTTTGGGAAATTTTGTGAACCGTGTCTTGAAAATGACGGCTGGCAAGTTCTCGAACGAAGTGCCCGACGGCGGACAGTGGGGCGATTTGGAAAAAGAATTCGTCAAAACTCTGTCCGCACGTATCGCCGATTACACAAAATATATGCAGGCGATGGAATTCCGCAAAGCAATGGTTGAATTGCGCGCCATTTGGGTCGAAGGCAATAACTATCTGACGGCGGCGGCTCCTTGGACGGTCATTAAAGAAGACAGGGAAAAAGCCGCAATGATTTTGCGTTTGGCTTTGAATCTGATTCGCGTTTATGCCGTTCTGTCGGCTCCCGTTATTCCGAATGCGTCAAAAGAAATGATGAGGTTGTTGAATTTGGACGTTGCGGATACGGCATGGATCGGAAGCGATACGGCGGAACAGCTTCAGGTTTTAAAGGCAGGACATACTTTTAATGTTCCTCAGGCTCCGCTTTTCAATAAAATTATGCCCGAAACCGTTGCCGAACTGTGTGCACGTTACGGAGCCGACCCCGAACAGGAATAACAAAATAAGGAGAAGGCGTTTATGAAAGCTCTGGGATACGTAAAAGGAACCTTTTCTTTAATCGGAGATTTCTTTCGTTTGGGAATGATTTTCATTAAACGCCCTCACTATTTGCTGGTGTTGGCGGGAATTGTCGTCGGTATTTTTTATTTGTGCGGCATTCCGCCAAAACAGTTGCCCGAATGGTGGAAAAAAACTTTTGTTCCCGCAGTGTCGTCGCGTGTCGATGAATTTGCCATGCGTACGAAAAAAGCCGCTTCTCCCTTGACGGATGCCGTGTCCGATTTCGTGTCAGTTCCGAAAAAAGAACCGGAACAAACGAAGGAAGCGGAAAAAGTAAAAGAGCCCGAACCTTTGTTCGTAACGTCTCCGAAAGCGCCCGTAAAATGGGGGCGCCAAACGGGAAAAGAAAACGAAACTCAGGGAACGGCGGCTCCCGTTGCTCCCTCGGCGCCTAAAGAAGAATATAAATTTAAGCAAAAAGAACGGGCGCATCCCGTTGAGAATACGGCGGCTCCCAAAAGAAGAGTTCCGGCTCCGGAATGGAGCAGGGTTGACGAAAACGTTCAAGCGGCTCCGGTCGTTATGGTTCCCACTCATGCCGAAAACCGTGCCGAGGTTTTGGATAAAATGCTTGATAACGTTGTCAGAGAAACGGCTGTTGCTCAAAACAATGCGCCGCAATATCGCCGTCCGCAAAAGGCGCGGGAAGACGGAACGTTTGTTGAAGGAATTGCTTCGGTTGTCGGAGGTGACGCTCTGAAAATTAACGGAAAAGTCATCCGTTTAAAGGGGATACGCATAAAATCCGGCAAAAATGTCGAAGCATACAGAACGTTATCCCGCCGCGTTTCAAATATGCATGTCAGCTGTTTTATCAAAAAAGGCGAAGACAAAGCCGAGTGCTATGAAGGAAAAGAAAGCCTGTCGCAATACCTGATTGATATGCGATTGGCAGATTAAACGCTTTTTCCTGTCAGGCTTTTCCTTGAACGGCAGAAAGCATCAGCGGGTCAATGCCGAGCTTTTTCAAAGCATTTTCCCATTTTCGTTCGGGCGGCTGTTCGAACAAAAGCTCGTTGGAAGATTCTACGGGAAGCCATGCATTTTGTTTGATTTCTTCTTCAAGCTGACCCGCGCCCCACGAAGCATAGCCGAGTGTGATTAAAAATTTTTGAGGTCCTGCGCCTTTTGAAATGTCGCGAATGATTTCGGTCGTTACCGTCAATGAGGTTAAAGCCCCCATCGGCAAAGTCGCTTCGCTGACATATTCGGGCGAATGAAGGACAAAACCGCGAACGACGTCAACGGGACCGCCTGCCAAAATGGGGGGCTGTTTCGGCAAAGATGCCGGTTCCATGTGCAACTGGGTCAAAAGATTGTTAAACGAAATTTCGCGGATCGGGCGATTAATCGTTAATCCCATGGCTCCTTCTTGCGTATGGGCACAAATATAAATTACGGCCTGTTCAAAACGTGCATCTCCGATTCCCGGCATGGCAATCAGGCATTGTCCGCTTAAAAAAGGCATCTTTCTCACCCGTTCCTTTTATTTTTAATAAAAAACTCTTCTTTTTATGATATCCTTTTCTTACAAAATAAAATACAAAAATTAAAGGATGTTAAAAATGAAACGGAAAAAATTTTTAAACGTTGCATTTTTTTTGTTTTTTTCAGGCTTGGCTTTGCTTTCCGTTTCCGTTGCCGCCGAAACCGCAAATGTTGAAGAAAATGATTTCTCCTCGGAGACCGTAGAGCCCATAACGCCTTATGTGCCGGTCATTCCCCTGACCCAAGAAGAAATCGAAAAATATAAAACGATGTATTTTTCGGATAAATTGAGCTTCTTGTACGAATATTACGTCAAAAACAAACAAAAAAACGTCACGGATGCTCAAATTTTGCAGGAAATGACGCGTTTGGACGACGAGGGAGGATTGATTTCCGTTTTTTCGGATTTAAAGGGAAAGCTTAAATCTTTGGAAGCGGGATACCATCGTACCATTGATGAGATTAACCAAGCCATATTGGAAAAATACCCCGGGAAAACAGAATATTTAATTAATTCCGAAGATAAAAGCACATGGAAAAATATTCGCTATTTTGCCTTCGGAGATAAATCTTTGGATGATTTTTTGCAGTCATTCAAAGACGAACGTTTCTATTCTGAGATTTATACGGCTCCGTACGGACAATTTCGTTTGGCGGCTTGCGCGAATTTAAAAAACAAGAAAAAAGTCCACATGGCTTTAATCGCTTTGTTGACGCCGGGATACAGAATTTTGCGCCAACGGGAAGGTGAGCCCTTTATTCCCGTAAAAACGCAGGTTACCACATCAAAAGGAATATCCGTATTGCCTCTGCAATATCCGTTGACATCCGTTTTCGAACTCGGGAACGACAGAGCTTACGGCTATTCCGGAAAAATTCTGTTTCCGTTTGAAGTCGAATTTGAAACTCCCGCCAGTGCGGCAAAATTTGATCTGACGGCGACATTTAAAATTTGCGATGCGGACGGACAATGCAAAGATGAAACGACCGAACCGTTGAAGTATTCTTTTTTTGCGGATCCCTTTTTGGAAACGCCTGTTTGCCCCGATTTGAGAGAAGTCTCCATGACGGTTCCCGCCGGAGGATTGTCCGGACTGAACTTTAAAAAAGCAGGTTTCAAAGAAGATAAAGACGGAAATATCTATTTGTTGGCATCATTTGAAATTCCTGCCGTTAATATGGATACGCCCGTTTTGCACGTCGCAAATACGAACGGTCTTCGCTTTGAAACGCCGTTCTTTGTCGGTGTGGACGGGGATGCCGTTTTCCGTTCAAAAGTCCTTAATCCACAACATTTAAAGAAGATCGGAAAAGCAAATTTGGTTTTGACGGTTTTCAATTTAAACCGCGCTTCGGAATTTTCCGTCAGTCTTTCGTTAAAAGACGTTTTCCTGTCCGAACGGAGCGTGTCCGTTTTTAAAATGTTCCTGTCTTTTTTGTCAGGGATAAAGTTTATTGTCTTAACGCCGCTTTATTTGCTGATGAGCCTGTTTTTGTATCAAATGCTTTTTGTTCGCGGAAAAAATCCTCAAGCGACTTTGGATTTTGCTCAAGGGGCTTGGTACGGGCTGGCTTTGTTCCTAAGCGTCGTTTGTTCAGCCGCGTTTGTCATTTATTTCTTTTTCCCGAACGTGCCGTTCGTTTGGGGACAACAGCTGAATTCGCCGTTTTTCAACGTTTTGCTTTGCGCTTTATTCCTGACTGCGCCCGTGTGGATGATGAAGCTGTTTGATGATAAGTGCGTCGAAAAATATACGGGAAAAATCAATCCTCTGTTCAAAGCGGCAGGGATGGTGTCCTGTCGGCAAAAGGCGGGTATGTCGCTGGCGTTGATTGTCGGAATGATGATGTTGTTTTCTCCGATGCTGTCAACGTACTTTGATTTGTATGCTTTGCTCAAGCCGTTTCCCGTCGAGTACGGAATTTGTTTCTTGTTCGGCATTGTTTTTCCGTTTGCCGCGGCGTTGATTTATTACAAACCTGCGGCGGAATTGCCCGTAAGGAAAATCCGCTTTTTAAAATTCGCTTTGTTTTTCCAAGCTTATTTGCACGCTTTTTTGCTATGGCTGATTATCGGTTCGGAAAGCGGACGTTGGATCTTTTTGGGTGTTTTTGTTTTCGCGCTTACATCGTACTTCATTTTAAAAAATGTCAGCAAAACTCAGGCAACGAAGAAAAAGCTTTTCGCCGTTTTTCTCGTTTTAATGATTCTTTTCGTGCCGTTTTTGCCGAATTCCTTAAATTTTTCGGGTTTTGCCGCATACCCGTTTAACGAAAAAGACCTGCATAAATTCGTTCAGGAAGGTAAAGCCGTTTATGTCAACGTTTCCGAAGATGCCTGTCTTGCCTGTCATTATAACAGGCTTGCGATGTTATATTTCGGCGGGACTGTTGCAATACGGCAAGGCAAGCTGGTTATTATGACGGCGCCGTATAACACGCCGTATCTGAAAGATTTTCTGAAAGATACCGGATTATACACGTTGCCGACGAATATTATTTTCGGACCGGCGGCTCCGCAAGGGATGCTGTTGCCGTCCGTTATACATCCGACGACGGCGGGAATAGCGGTTTCCGAGATGTTTCGCTTTTATCCTTACTGATTGTTTCTGGTCAGCGGTGCAAAAGAAGCATTGATAAAGTTTGCCAAAACTTTTGGCACCAGCTCAATATTGATGCCGATTTTTCCGCCGCTGACGCAAAAAGAATCAAGGGTAAGGGCACTTTCGTCAATGAAAGTCGGAAACGGCTTTTTCATTCCGACGGGCGAGCAACCTCCGTGAATATAGCCGGTCAGCGGAAACAATTCTTTTAAAGGCAACATTTCGATCCTTTTTTGACCTGCGGCGACTGCGGCGGCTTTCAAATCCAGTTCTTTGGCGCCAGGGATAACGAAGACGAAGTGTTCGCGGGCAGGAGAAACGGTTACCAACGTTTTAAAAACCGTATCGGGAGAACGCCCGATTTTTGCGGCGACGGACACGGCATCGATTTTTTCGTCGTTGATTTGGTATTCAATGACCCGATAAGATATTTTTGCCTGATCCAGCATTCGCAAAGCGTTTGTTTTATGCATTTTTCCCGCCGATAAAAAAAAGCCCCCGTTATATGGGAGCCGTTTTGGCGGATGGGGTGAGATTCGAACTCACGGACTCCGTAAAGAGTCGTCGGTTTTCAAGACCGATGCATTCAACCGCTCTGCCACCCATCCGAAATTCACGGTCATTTTGTTAGATTTTTTTTAAAAAAGCAAGAGCAGATGATAAAAAAATATAATATCTTTTTTATAAAAGGACTTAAGTGTTGTTTTTAAATCAAGACTTTCAATAAAGTTAATGAGACGTTAATTTTTTCTAGAGGAATAATAAAAAGCAGTGCATAATAACACATCTTTCGTTTGTTGCAAAAGGATGGGTCAAATGAGTGATGAAGCAAAAGAAAACGCCGCGGAAAACCAAACTGATGAAGTGGCGGCAAAGGCACAGGAAGTCAGCAAAAAGCTGTCCGGATTTTTAGGAGGAATTGCTGAAAAAGCCAAAAATATCGATATGAAGGATTTGGCGGAAAAAGCCAAACAGAAGGTCAGCGAAGCAAAAGACAAAGCCAACGAGTTGAGCGTCGGAAAAACAGAGGATTTTGCGCAACCTCGCGAAGAAATATCCTTGGAACAGATGAAAGAGCTGTTTCATAAGATGTCCGGAAAAATGATCGAACAAATGCCTCCTCTGGTTGAAGCGATGCTGATGGATATGTGCGTAGGCGATCAGATGATTTATAAAATTCTGTCGGGAGCTTCGTCTGATACGGCGGCTCTGGCTTTGACGACGAAAAGCCTGTTATGCTTTTCAAAAGTGTCGGAACAATATTCTTGTACCGTTTATCCGTTGACGTCGGTTCAAGGCTTTTTCCTTCAACCGCCGCGCGGTGAAACGGCGGGGCGCTTTGCCGCTTTGACCGACATGGGAGAAGCCCGTTTTCCCCTGCTGAGCATTGAAAGCTATTGCAAGGCATTGGTTTTATACAGAAAATTACGTGAGCTGACGGGTAAATAAACCCGATTTGCAAAATACAAGGCGGCTTTTAAAAGCCGCCTTTTTTATGAAGATTAACGAAAAAATAACGCCTTTTTCATACCCTGAATAAAAAGGGGTGAAGTTGTCTTTTATGAACTCTTTAATAAAAAAATGTTTGTTCGGATGTGCCTTTTTAATGCCGTTTTCCGCTTGTGCCGCGGGAGGGGCAGGTCTGTCTTTCGACGAATGGTATGAAGAGTTCAGACGTGAAGCCGTTGAAAACGGTGTTTCCGCTCAAATTCTTGACAGCGCTTTTTTCGATGTAAAACTTGTTCCCGCCGTTATTTCTTTTGACCGTAAACAGCCCGAATTCCGTCAGGATTTTCAATCTTATATCGATAACGCCATCAATTCGCTGAGAATTAAAAAAGCTCAGCGGTTGCTGAAAACACATAAAAAAATCTTTGATGAAATTTCAAAAAAATACGGTGTTCCCGCACCGTATTTGGCGGCCTTTTGGGGAATGGAAACAAATTTCGGAAATTCGTTCGGGCGGTTTTTCATTATCAATGCTTTGGCGACGTTGGCGTACGATACGCGTCGTCCCGATTTTTTCAGATCCGAACTGATGAAAGCGATCCGCCTGATACAAAAAGGCATCCCTCCGGAAAAAATGAAGGGATCTTGGGCGGGAGCCATGGGGAATTTTCAGTTTATGCCGTCCACCTATTTGGAATACGGTGTCGATTATGACAACGACGGCTATATAGATTTGTGGAACAGTTTGCCGGATGCTTTGGCGTCGGCGGCAAATTATTTGTCTTCGGAAGGTTGGAATCCGAAGCTTCCGTGGGGCAGGGAAGTCTTTTTACCCAAAAAATTTGATTGGACGCTGATTGAACGCAAAAAAACAATCGCCGAATGGAAAAAAGAAGGCGTCCGCTTTGCCGGAGAAATCGAAGAACCCGAAACGACGCCTGCCGAACTGTTTTTGCCTGCCGGCATACAGGGGCCTGCTTTTTTGGTTTATTCAAACTTTCGCGTCATTATGAAGTGGAATAAATCCGTGCTTTACGCAGTGTCTGTCGGTCATTTGGCAGACAGGATTCAGGGAAAGCCCGCTTTTGTGAAAAAATATCGTGAAAAAACGGCGCCGTTCACGATGGAAAATTCTATGGAAGTTCAAAAGATTTTGGCGGAATTAAAGCTTTATAACGGGGAAATCGACGGCGTTCTGGGACGTCGCAGTCGCGAAGCCGTTCGCCGCTTTCAAAAAATGTACGATCTGCCCGAAGACGGATATGCGAATGCGTCTTTGCTGGAATTTATGCGTTTGGTAATTAACGGAGAAGTCGAACAAAGCGAGCTGACGTTTGACGAGATTGTCGATTTGCAAAAAATCTTGTCCAAGGGGCAATATTACAAAGGTCCCATTGACGGAAAGTTGGGCAAGACGACGCAACAGGGAATAGACTTGTTTAAAAAAGTCTACGGGATCCGTTCCGAAAAAACGGACAGAAGGCTGTTGGAAAAAATGAAAGTCCAACATCTGCGCAACATGGAAAACGGAGAAATCGATCCGTTGGTCAAAGAATTTCGCCGCCGCGAAGAGCTGAGATTGCGCGAAGAAATGAAAAAGAAAAGAGAGCTTGCTCGTAAAAAAGCTATGGAACGTCGCCGCCGCGAAGAAGAACGTAAACGCGAAGAACGTCAAAAAGCGTTAAAGCTTCAAAAGGAGAAAAAGACGGTGAAACCTGTTGAAAGTAAAGTGAAAAATCAACAAAAGCCGTCGACATCCGTTCCCGGAGCCGCTGTAAAGAAAAATGCAAAAGGGGTTGAAACGAAAAACTCTGCGGATAAGGAGAAAAAAACATAAGTAATCTGCCTTGATTTGAAAAGGCAATCCCGTTATGTTTGTTGTAACTCGAAATATCGGAATGAAACGTCATGAATTTGTTTTTTAAAACGCTTATGATTTCTGCAGCCGTTACGTCTTTGGGGGCGTGTTCGGACAGCACTCAGGTGTTTTCGTCGGCTCCGACGGATTTGTCCGTTCAAACGTCAGGCGAATCCGACGGCTATTATAAAATAGGAAATCCCTATCAGGTTTCCGGCGTTTGGTATTATCCGAAGGAAGATTACGCTTATAAAGAAATCGGTGTTGCTTCATGGTACGGCGCGGATTTCCATAACGGCATTACGGCAAACGGCGAATTGTACGATATGCACGGATTAACGGCGGCTCACAGGACTTTGCCGTTGCCCAGCATTGTTCGCGTGACGAACTTGCAAAACGGACGCTCTTTGGTGTTGCGCGTTAATGATCGCGGTCCGTTTGTAAACAACAGAATTATTGACGTTTCCATGCGCGCGGCTCAGTTGTTGGGATTTAAAGATAACGGAACGACGCAGGTTCAGGTCGAAATTTTGCCCGAAGAAAGCAAGGCTTTGCGCGATGAAATTCTGGCGTTGGAAAAATCGGGCGTCGCAGCGGCAGGCATTAAGTCGGCAACGGCTCCGTCCGAAAGGGCTGCGGCTGAAGAACCGGCGGCACAAACGGTTGCTCCGCCGAAAGATTTGGGCTTTTCTCCCGACCGCCCGCGTCTGGCAAATCCGAGACCCGCCATGGATGCGCCGTTGATTACGGGGGGCGCTCCTCAGGAAACGACACAGAAATATAACGATTGGGATGAAGATTTGCCTAAGGCTCAGGCGGAAAAAACGTATCAGCCGCCTGTCGTACCCGAAGTCAAACCGAAACCGGCTCCGGCACCCAAAAAAGAAAAGAAAACAGCGCGAAAGCCGGAGGCTTCTCCGAAATCTTTGAATGTTACGACACAAACGGCTCCGGGATATTATGTCCAGGTCGGCGCGTTCGGCAGTACTGAAAATGCCGCAAAAATGCGCGACAGAGTTGCTTCGTTCGGTTCGGTCGTCACATCGCCGGTTACGGTGAACGGCAAGACGCTTTATCGCGTACGGATCGGTCCCGCCAGTGCGAAAAAAGCTTTGGAAACCATCGACAGAGTTACAAAATCCGGAATTTCCGGCGCTCGTCTGGTCGAAGAAAAAAATGTCGCTCCGTCAGCCGGGCGGCGGTTGGATAACGAATTCTGATAAATCTGAGGGGTAAAATGTTCTCTAAAACGCTTTTGGCTTCGGCCGCGTTCGTTTTGGCTTTCCATGCTTCGGCTTTTGCCATTGATACCAAGGCAAAACAAGCCGTCTTGGCAGATTTTGAAACAGGAACCGTTCTGTTCGAAAAAAATGCCGATAAACCGATGGCTCCGGCTTCCATGAGCAAGCTGATGACGGCTTACATTATCTTTGAAAAGCTGAAAAACGGCAGTTTGGAGATCGATGACGTCTTTACGGTCAGCGAAAACGCATGGAAAAAAGGCGGTGCCAAAACGGGCAGCTCGACAATGTTCCTGCGCGTCGGAGACAAAGTTAAATTAAAGGATTTGCTCAGAGGCATTATCGTTCAGTCGGGCAATGACGCTTGTATCGTCGCGGCTGAAAATATCGCCGGTTCGGAAAAAGAATTCGCTGAAATTGCCAATAAAAAAGCCAAAGAAATGGGCTTAAAACAGACGCATTTGGTAAATTCGACGGGATGGCCGCATCCGAAACATAAAATGTCTCCGAATGATTTGGTCATTCTGGCTCGCCGTTTAATTCAGGATTTCCCCGAATATTACGGCATTTATTCGGAAAAAGAGTTTACTTATAACAAAATACGTCAGGAAAACAGGAATCCTTTGCTGTTCCAGATGCCCGGACTGGCTGACGGCATTAAAACCGGTCATACGTCCGTTTCAGGTTACGGTCTGACGGCTTCCGCCAAAAAGGACGGTCGGCGTTTGATACTGGTTATCAACGGGCTGAAAACAATGAAAGAGCGCGGCGAAGAAGCCGAAAAGCTGATTTATTGGGGCTTTAGAGAATTTGATAACTATACCGTCTTAAAAGACGGCGTAAAAGTCGTTGATGTGCCCGTTTGGTTGGGCGAACAAAAAACTGTTGAAGCCGTGCCCGCCGAAAAAGTCGTTTTGACCTTGCCCAGAGGAGAGCAAAATAAAGTTACGGCTTTTGTAAAATATGATGCTCCGCTAAAAGCTCCCGTTGCCAAAGGTCAAAAAGTCGGCTCAATTACAATATCCGCTCCTGAACGCGACGATGTAACCGTTGATTTGATTGCAGCGACAGACGTCAAAAAATTGGGATATTTCGGACGCATGAAAGAAACCGTCAAATATCTGTTGTTCAAGCAGATAAATTAAGGAATAAATCGTGAAAAAGGGCTTTTTCATTACCTTTGAAGGCGGGGAGGGAACAGGAAAATCCACTCAAGCCCGCCTTCTTTCCGAATATCTGGAAAGCAAAGGGCTGCCGTGCGTTTTGACACGGGAACCCGGAGGATCCGAAGGCGCCGAAGAAATCAGAAATCTGGTTGTGAAAGGCGAAGTCGCCCGTTGGGACGCCGTTACGGAAATGCTTTTGATGTATGCGGCCAGACGCGACCATTTGGCAAAAAAGATATGGCCTGCTCTTAATGAAGGAAAAACGGTTATTTCCGACCGGTTTGCCGATTCAACGATGGCTTATCAGGGGTACGGATATAAAGGGGCGCCGTCTCCCGAAGACATTGAACGTTTGTATGAAATCGTTGTCGGGTCGTTTAAGCCTGATTTAACGATTATCATGGATTTACCGGTTGAAAAAGGTTTGGAGCGTTCTTTGTCCAGAGACGCAAATTCAAACAGATACGAACGGATGGGGATGGATTTTCATAAGTCTTTGCGGGACGCTTTTTTAAAGATCGCCGAAAAAGCCCCCGAACGTTGCGTTGTGATTAATGCCGATCAGTCTGTTGACGATATTCGCGCTCAAATCACGGATGTCGTGAATGAACGTTTGTTAAGCAGAGTATAAGCCATGCCCGAAATCCGAAATCCGGAAGAACAAAACGTTTTGTTCGGACATCAGCATGCTGAACAAGGGCTTTTGGATTTATGGAATAAAGGGACGCTGGCGGGATCGTGGCTGATTTGCGGGCCTAAGGGAATCGGAAAGGCAACATTGGCTTATCGATTGGCTCGGTTTATTTTGAATAACGGAAATAATGAAGGGCAGGGACTGTTTTCTGATTTGCCTTCTGCGGATACTTTATCCGTGGGGGAGGGGACTTCGGTTTTTAATGCCGTTGCTCAAAAATCTCATCCCGATTTAAAAGTTGTCGAACGCTCTTTAAAAGAAGAAGAGTTAAAAAGTCGCCAAGCCGTTTTAAATGCCGGAAAAGCATTGGACGAAGAAACGGAAAAAAATCGAAAGCGCTTTGATGAAATAAGGGTTTCCGATATTCGTGAAGCGGAAGATTTTTTGCGGCGCACTTCGGCAAACGGCGGTTGGAGGGTGATGATTATTGATTCCGCCGATGACATGAATGTCGAAGCGGCGAATGCGCTTTTGAAATCGTTGGAAGAGCCGCCTGAAAAAACATTGATGCTTTTAATTTCTCATAATCCCGGAAGATTGTTGGCGACGATCAGGTCTCGGTGCCGTCGGTTGAATTTAAAACCCGTCGATGATGAAACCGTTGAAAAAATCTTAAGGCAGGCTTATCCCGATTTGTCGGACGAAGATGCTCGTTCTTTGACGGTTTTGGCGGACGGGAGCCCCGGAAAAGCTTTGGAGCTTGCGGCAAACGGAGGAAACGACTTGTTTGAAAGTTGGCTGTCCTTGTTTTCCGCTTTTCCTGATTTTTCCATACCTTCTTTGTACGATTTTTCAGATAAGGTATTGAAAGACAAAGAAAAACTAAAAACCGTTCAAGAGCTGATGCTCATCCGCCTGACAAAAGCGGCAATTCAAGCGGCATCGGGACAAACATATCATTTCGTCGGCGACGAAGAACAAATAACAAAAAAAATCACAAGCTTAATTCCCGTTTTAAAACTGATGGATATCATTGATGAAATCCGTTCCGATTTTTCGGACATATACTTGGATCAAAAACAGGTTTTTGTTAATGCCTGTTTAAAATTGCAACGAGGCGCGAAATGAATTTAACGGACAGCCATTGCCATTTGGATTATCCCGATACAAACAGCGATAAAGCCGTACAAGAGGCCGAACAGGCGGGAGTGACACGCCTGTTAACCGTTTCCGTAAAGCTTTCCGACCCGTCGCCTGTTTTTTTATCGGAAAAGTATCCCAATGTTTTTGCGTCCGTCGGCGTTCATCCGGAATATGCCGCCGAAGAAGAGGAGGGGACAACCGTCGAAGCCCTTTGTCGGGCTTCGCAGCATCCCAAAGTCATCGGATTCGGAGAAACAGGGCTTGACTATCATTATAATTCCGATACGAAAGAGGCTCAAAAACGTTTGTTTCGCATACATCTGAAAGCGGCTAAAAAAACGGGTTTGCCGGTTATTATCCATACCAGAGATGCCGAAGAAGATACTTTGGAAATTTTAAAATCAGAGGCATCACCGTCTTTAAAAGGAGTTTTGCATTGTTTTTCTTCGCGGGCTTTTTTGGCGACGGAAGCCTTAAAGCTGGGGTTTTACGTTTCGGCATCGGGGATTATTACTTTCGGAAAAGCCGAAGAATTGCGCCAAACTTTTAAAGAAATCCCCTTGGAACGCCTTTTGGTCGAGACGGATTCTCCGTATCTTTCTCCCGTGCCGTTCAGAGGCAAGACAAACCGTCCGTCCTATGTCGTCAAGACGGCGGAAAAACTGGCAGAAATAAAGGGAATAAGCGTTGAAGAACTTAGCGAAATAACGACACGCAACTTTTTAACTTTGTTCGGAAAGGCCGTATAATGATGAAAATAAGAATATTAGGGTGCGGTTCGGCGGGCGGCGTTCCGATGATCAGCCGCGGATGGGGAAAATGCGATCCGAATAATCCGAAAAACAGGCGTTTAAGAACATCTTTGCTGGTACGAAATAATGATGACAATATATTAATTGATACCGGACCTGATTTGCGAGAACAGCTTCTTTGTGCAAAAGTTGACAGGCTTTCTGCTGTTTTGTACACGCACGAACACGCCGATCATACGCACGGCATTGATGATTTGCGCGAAATCAATCGAGTGATGGGCAAGGGGATTCCCATTTACGCCAATCAAGCGACTTTAAAGGTTTTAAAGGCGCGTTTCGGCTATGTTTTTCGACCGATTAACGTTGAAAAAGAGCCGTTTTTTCATCCATGGCTGGAACCGAACCTGATCACGCCGGGCGAACCGTTAAGAATAAACGGATTAAAGATTACGCCGTTTTCTCAGGATCACGAATGGACGACGAGCTTGGGCTTTCGTATAAAAAATTTCGGATATTCGACGGATGCGGTTCATTTATATGATTCTGCATTATCCATATTAAAAGGCATAGATGTGTGGGTTGTCGGATGTTTGTCGGAAAAAGACCATCCCAGTCATGCTTCTGTTGAACGCGTCAAAGAATGGGTGAATATTTTAAAGCCGAAGCGGACGATTTTAACGCACATGTCAATCGGCATGGATTATGACACGTTAATCCGTCAGCTGCCCGAAGGGATTGAACCCGGGTACGACGGCATGGAAATCGAATTATAAAAAATCTGAAGAAAAAGTCCGTCAGCGGGCTTTGACGGCTTATTTTTAAGCCTATCACAAAACGCGGTTTCTTGTTTAAATATGAGTTATTTGACATAATATACACTCATTTACATTTTCTTTTGTTATGTATTGATTTTGTGATGATATTAATAATGCCAATGTTAAAGCGGCAGTATTTAATAAAGTTCTGATTTTTTCCCATGTTTTTTTTGCATCGTCTGATTTTGCTGACCAGATAGACAAGTCAAGCAGAGCTTCTTCTCTTGGGATGCCGGCAAGGTCGGCGATTTTTATTAGGGTTTCTTCGGAAGGTAAGGTTTTGTTTTTGTACATAACAGAAACAGAGTTTGCAGAAATTCCTATTTTTTGGGCGATTTTGCTTAGGCTGTATAGGTTCTGTTTTTTTTGGGCTTCTGAAATGTAATCTTGGAAATTGCGCATCCTGTCCCCCTTATTTTGGCTCTAATATATAATATTATGAGTTTTGGCTGTTGACAAATTTTAATATGCTGTATTATGCTTGTTTTAATACGTCATATTATGGGATAAACAACAATGACAAAGCAATCAATAGCGGAACGAATAGAGTTTAACAACTGTTTAGAGAATATAGCTTGGGCGATGGAGCATGAAGCCCCGTCGTCTAATAGGGGCTCTATGAAGTGCAAGCCTCGTTTAAAAACATTAAGGGAAGTCAAGTTTTATGAAGGTTATCAATCTTCTGATTTTAAATTTTTGTCGAAGGGTTTTGATAGCTTGCAGGAAGCTTTTAACGTTCGCTTAAAGGAACACATTGAACGTTTAATTGTATCGAAGAAAAAAGAAGCGGAAGGGGTAGGGCACGAGGTAAGTTTAGGCTTAAGTTTGTCCTTTTTTGGTGATTTTCAAGTTTTTTCGCGTGGAACAAAAGGCATCAAATATATTTTGAAGAATGATAAAATTGAAATTTTTATCAGTTCTTTTACGGCTGATTGGGGCGTTTCGGTACGTTATTTGTCTTCGGCATTGTGGCAATATGGGACGAACGAAATGCGTGTATATGTGCATGCGTTGTTGAACGAATGGAGTAAAAAGGCGTTAGAAGGGACTGACTATCATCGTTTGAGCCGTGCGGATGTATGTATAGATTTTATGTCTTCTAAAATGCGTTCATTTATGGAACCTGATATTTTGCGGGGCATTGTTATGCCGCAACGGGTTAAAAATTCTGTAACCTGCGATCCGAACGCGGGGAAAAGTGGAAATGAAAAAGCTTTTGGAATATGTCGCGGCGGATATTTTCAAACGTTGACATTGGGAAGCCGTTCATCATTACAGCTACAAATTTACGACAAAGCGGCAGAAATTAGCGAAAGTTCAAAGAAGACGTTTTTTTTCGAACTTTGGAGCCGAAACGCGCCTGAATTAAAGGGCGGTATAAAGAAAGACGTTTGGCGTTTTGAAGCTCGTTTTTTTGCTCCTTTTTTACGGAATCGAATGATCCGAACGTATGAAGATTTTATGCAATATTGGTCTCCGCTTATATCGGAAGCTCTTTCGATACGTCGTTTGACTGTTCCAAGTTTGACCGATAAGACGCGGAGCCGTTGGGCATTACATCCAATTTATTGTTTTCTGTTTGAAGCTTTTTCGGTTGGTTCGTTTAGTTTGCCGATTGGTCGTTATTTGTTGGGCAGTCGTGAACACGCCAAGCAACGGGCGAGCAAGCAACTTGCTGGTACGTTGTTGTCTTACGCTGTTTTGTTTAATCACGGCATTTTTGACGAGTTAGGGCTTGCGAAGGTTATCCACTCTGCACGGCTTGATTTGCGTAGTGATAAGAGGCTTCGGGAGAAAGAAGAACGTGCACGGGAACGGTATAAATTTTTGGAAGCTGCTTAAGTTTCAGCTGGGTTTAGATGTCCGACCTGGCGAAATTTTTTGATTGGGACATAAGGAGTTAATGTTATGCAAAAGAAGCTTGTTGTTTTGGCTGTTGAAAATTTTGAAATCAAGGATGACAAGACGGGGGAAATGATTCCTTCGAGCAAAGTTTATTTGGGGGAACGGCGAAGCGACGCTGATTTGAAGCGTGGTAATCGTGGTTTGTCAATGTTTGACGTTTTTTTTATGCGGGAACGTCGTGAAGTTTTAAAGGGACTTGTTGCCGTTCCAGGCATTTATGAGGCGGAAGTTGACATTGAGCTTCGCGGTAAGCGTGCTTATCCGCGTTATAGCGGCTTTAAATTTTTATCCGAGATAAAAGGCATTGAAATATGATGTTGGGCGAAAAAGTTATTATTGTTGGCGAGCGTTATCAATCTTTCATTGATGATGATAGCGGGGAACGTATAGAGGGGAGCAAGATTTATTTTTTGCGTCTTTTAGAAGGTCGTTCTACAAAAGGATATGAAACAGGAAGTCTTGTAATTCATCCTGATTTATCGAGCAAACTTGTAAGTTTGCCTGGTGAATATGAAATTAGTTATTCCGTGCGACCATTTAAGGACGGCTTATTTCGTTGCGTTGTTGATGATCTTGTTTTTGTGCGCGGATTATCGATATGACGATGCATAATCTTTTGACCTGTGTTGAAGATACTGGGGCAAATAGTGGTATCTGCCCAGATGGTTATAAGCCTGTATTAGTAACGGGATATGTACAGACGACCGATGTATCTTTTGATGCAGGTCAAATGGAAGATGCATTTAACGCAGGTTTTATAATCGTTCTTTGTTTTTATCTTCTTGGGGCTTGTGTTGGTGCTGTTGTAAGGGTTTTTCGAAGTAATGATTAAAATTGATTATTCGGAAATACTTGCAGATGTTATTAAGGCGGTTTTATCTGTTTTTGATAGGATGAGCGGCTTACAGCTTATTATATTTTCTTCTTTTTTGCTTATTACTTTGTTTGAAAAAGAAAGTAAAGCACGAGCAAAGATAAAAAAAGCGAAAGAACGGGAGGAACGTCAAAAGAAACGAGAAGAAGCACGTATACGCAGAGAAGATATGCGTGAAGAGCGATATAGACGACAAGAAATATATCATCAACAGATGTTACATGCTCGGCGTGAAATATGGAAAGAATTGCATACTTTGAATAAAAATTTGGAGTATCGGTCTTTTTCAGATTTAAGTCGCCGAGAGCAAAACAAAATCCGTTCTTCAGTTCGTCGAGCTGGTTATTCAGTTTTTTAATTCCGTGAAAAACGGGGTGCGTGCCTGACGCAATCAGGTTTTAAATGAAAGGTGTTAAGAATGTTTAACAAAATGAAGATGTTGGCTCTGGCAGGTTTGGGCTTTATTGCGAGTGGTGCTACGGCTATTGCCCAAGAAGCAACTCCGTTGACAGATATGGTCAGCGGTCTTGATTTGGGTGATGCAGAAGGCGCCGTTGTTGCGGCCGCCGGTGTTATTATCGGTTTGGTCGTTTTGATTTTCGCCATTCGCAAAGTGCTTGGACTTTGGGGGCGCTGATGCTTTGGGGAAGGGTGCACACTTCCCCGAAGTATTTTTTTAAGCGTGTGCTATGCGCGCGCTTAAAAAAATACTTCGGAATAGGTGGAAGATGAGTAAAATTTCAGATTTTTATGATCGTCTTTATGGTGGTGAAGCTTCAAGTTATATTTTTTATTATAACGGGACATCGGGTACTGTTGATATATCTTCAAGCTTTTATAATGATTTGCCAGCTGTTTATGAATTAACTTATGACATGTGGTCTGGAAATTTAAGCGTACAAGATTGGTATGATGCAACAAATTCATATTCGCTGACAGGTAGTCCTGTTTTGCAGTATTCGGTTTGTCCGAAGGGCGTTTGTATAAGTGGAAATTTGCCTAATCCTTATAAGATATTAGAACTAGGTACAAATACGACTTTGTGGCTTAACGATGATGGTTCTTTTGATGAATTATCTTATGAGCCGTTTAAGCCAGCATCATCATCGGCAAGTTTGACATCTTTGTTTTCAGATTTTGATTATACTGATGCGTATTCAGCCTGTTATGTTGTTGGCGGTTTGTTGTTGTTTTTAGTCGTATTGCTCTTTTCTGTTTTTCGTTTTTTAGGATTGTTAAGGGAAGGGGGTCGAAAATGGTGACTTGGTCGATGCTTTTTTTTCTTGCGGGTCTTTTTTCGGCATCTGCTTGTATAAAGGGAATAAATTTTGATTAGGCGCTTGATAGTTTTTGTTTGCCTGTTTTCTTTTTTGTTCGTTGGAACGGCTTCGGCTTTTTCATCGGCGGTAGTAAAAACGACTGTTCAACGTGTTTTAACGAAGGCTTGTACTTTGCAAGGAGTTCCTGCAAACGATAATCGTTGTTTGAGGTTGGTTAGTGGAGCGAATACAGTTTTAGCAAACACGTTATCATCTGGTTATTTTTTAGTTACTAAGAATTGGCTTGGTCTTTTGTTAACGTTGTTGTTTGCATATTTTAGTAGTGATAAGGAAATAAAGGTTTCATCGGATAAAACGATAACAGTCGATGAAAATTTGAATGTCGTTAAAGAAGAGGTAAAAAAAAGTGATGTTGAAATTCCTGTTGTAACGGATTTTGTTATTGGCAAATGTGTTGAAGATAATTGTTACACTAATTTAGATTATCAAGAGATGCGCCAACATTTTAACGAGCAGGAAGGTTCAGTTGATGTTACTGGCACAGATTTTGTTTTTTCAGTTCGTTCGAATTATAGCGGAATGGTAGCTGTATATTATAAAAGTTTAAAAAAAATGATGGCAGATTTGGTGGAACATCCAAGTAATTTGCCTTATTTTTCATCTTCTGGAGCTCCTAAAGCGATATATTTTCCGTCAGAGACTTTGAATAAGACCTATGACGTATGGTCTTCAAAAAAGAATTTTTCTGGTTATTCGACGGATGTCGTATGGTTGGACAATGAGGGCAATACACATAGTGATCGTTTATATTTTCCTCTTTTGTATTCTTCATCTTATGGGGCATGGGATGGAGATGAGTCTCCTGTTGATATAAATGAAGCCGCTTATGATAAATTTTCAGCGGTTCAGGTGTCTTATCCTAATCTTCCTTTAGATGAATATATTGAGCAGGCAGAATTAACAGAAAATGATCAGGCAGAGGTACTTTCGGCAGGTATTATATCAGATGCTGTAAATTCGTTGTGGCAGTCAGTTGCTTCTCAAGCTGACTATGACGGTTTGCCGTATCAGTCTGGTTTAATAACATCGGATGTTGTTCAAAGTGTCGGCTCATTGCCGAGCTTGGGCGATGCTGTTCAAAATATTCCGACTGTATCGACCGGAACGGGCGGGGCTCCTCAATATGATGTTGAATTATCTCCTGATACTTCGACGGGCGGCGTTATCGATCCAGAACCGACGCCAGATCCTGAACCTGTTCCTGATTATGATGTAAATGTTGATGTTGATTTTGGACCTGATCCAGGTGTTGGTTCTCCTGTTTTGGAAGATATACCGACGGCGGCAAATATACTTGACCCGATTTTTAATTTATTCCCCGTTTTGCGTAACTTTGAAGTTCCTTCTGGCAAAGGTGGGGAGTGTCCTCATTTGCAATTTACTATGTTTGGTCAAGAATATGATATTGGTGCGCATTGTGATTTGTTGGAGGAACAAAAGCCTGTTATACAGTCAGTTTTTGCTTTGTTTTGGCTTGTTTTGGCTTTGATTATATTATTGGGGGCTTAATATGTTTGGAATATTGGTTTCCGCGTTTAATACAGCTATGGCGTTTATTTTCAAGAGTGTTATAGCTAAGTTTTTTGTTTTTTTTGCTCTTTATTTTGTTGTTTCCGAATTTATATCTTATCTTTCTTCAAAATTGCCTGATTTTTCGGAATTATCTGGAGCTTTTTCAGCGCTTCCTTCAAATGTTTGGTATTTTTTGGATTTAGTGAATTTTAGTCAAGGATTTTCACTTTGTCTTTCGGCTTATTTGCTTCGTTTTATGATTCGGCGTATTCCTTTAATAGGCTAAGTCAATGGCTATATTGTGTTATTGCGGTCGTCCAGGTGCCGGTAAGAGTTATGAAGTTGTTAAGAATGTTATTTTGCCAGCTTTGAAAGATGGTCGTCGTGTTGTTTCTAACATTGACGGTTTGAATAATGAAAAATTTCGAGCATATATTAAGGATAATACAGATTTATTTGATGAGCAGATTGGCGAGGTTGTTACATTTTCGCGGGAAATTTTAAGGCAATCTCATTTTTATCCCGTATCTCAAGACGATCCTTATTCATTTGTTAGACCTGGGGATTTAGTCGTTGTTGATGAGGCTCAAAATTTTTACGCTCCTTTTATGAAATTGAGCGAGGAAGAAAAGATTTTTTTTCGTGAGCATCGTCATTTTTGCGATGCAACTGGCAGGGGGTGTGATTTAGTTCTTTTAAGTCAGCGCTTCCAAGACATTCAACAGTTCGTCCGCGGCGTTGTTGAAACGGTCTTTTTTATGCGTCAGTTAAAATTTTTAGGCACAAAGAACGTTTACACGGTAACAGCTTATGAAGTTAATCAAAATGGTTATCCTGCTGATAGGCTATCTTTTAAAACGCATCGTTATCAGGATTATGTATTTAAGCTTTATTCCTCAACAGCTGTAGAGGGCGGTTATCAAGCGACGGTTGATAATCGCCAGGCTGTTTTTTTAAAGCGTGTCGCTTTTATGGGGTTTTGTATTTTTGCTTGCTTTTTTCTGTATAATTTGACGTTTTCCCTTCTTGGGGGCGACAAGGTAAAAAAGATAAAAGAGCAGAAAAAACAACAGGTTAATTTTGTTCGAGCAACGCCGACCGCTTCTTTATCTGCTCGAACTTCTGATAATATATCTAAGGATTGGCGTATTGCTGGCGTTGTCCGATATTCTGGGGTTCGTTATATCGTTTTACAAAATAAGGATGGAAATTTCAGGCTTGAGCATCCTCAAGGATTTACGGGGAAGGGGGGTGCGATGTTCGGCAAGATTAACGGCTCAATTGTTTCTTATTGGAGCGGTGATTTTGAGGATGAGAAGGGGCTTGGTTTATGAAGAAGGCACTTTTTATTTTATTGCTTGTTTTTTTAGCAGTGCCTGCGTCTTCGAACGCGCCGCGTTCGGATGTTGAGCTTACGGCGGTTCGCTTGCGTGAAGCTGCCGCGTTATATTATCGCGATATTTATCCCGATAATTATGTATTAGAGCCTGAAATAATGGCTGATGAGCGGTTAGTATCAGTTCGGTTGTATGATATAAGTAACAAGTCAGATTGGACGGCATTTCTTGATAATCTTGGTTATCGTATAGAACGTCGGGGGAACGTTGATTTTGTTGTTGCGAAACAAAAGAAAGAAGATGTTTTTGATGATGAAATTTTTGTTTATCGACCTTTATATAAGACGGCGGAAGATTTAAAGGGCGCTATATCTGGGTTGTTTGTCGGTATTATCGGCGGCGATAAGAATGAACTTATATTTAAAGGGACAAAACGAGATATAAAGACGATTAAAGAAGCTTTGAAACACTTTGATAAAAAACAAAAAGAGTTAGTTATAAAAGGTTATATTTATGAGGTTACGACGACAAAGAGCGACGCTTCAGGGCTTTCGATTGTTGCCGATGTATTTAAAAATGCAGGTGTTGCGATAACGAACGGAACGAAGCTTAGTAATTTTTTGAGTTTTAAAAATTCTGATGTTGATTTTTATTTTTCGGCTTTGTCGAAGGACGATCGTTTTAAAATTTTATCTCGTCCTTCTTTGCGGGTACGAAATCATCAGAGCGCAACGTTGACAGTAGGGCGTGATGTGCCGACGTTGGGAAACGTCACATATCAGGACGGACAGGCTGTCCAGTCTGTAACGTATCGAAGTTCAGGCGTTATTTTTGAAATAGTTCCTGAAATTTTAAGAAAGACGGTTAATTTGCAAATACGTCAAGAAATGTCGAATTTCGCCGAGACCGTGAACGGCGTCAACGGTTCTCCGACGCTTGTAAAACGAGAGCTTAAAACAAATGTAACGGCATCGAGCGGGGAAACGTTGGTTCTGGGGGGATTGATTGAAAATAAAGATACGGACAGCTCGGCAGGCTTGTCTTTTTTGCCGTCATGGACGGGGGCGAAGTCAAATACTAAGGAAAATACGGAGATTTTGCTAATGTTATATGTTGAAATAATATGATAAATGTGAGATTATAATAATTGATTGCTTTTTATTGTACAAAAAAAGCCCCCTAAGAGTTGCCGCTCAAAGGGGGCTTTAGTTTTTATCTTACCAAGCTTCTTTTATGAAGCTCAATAAGAAAAGTAAGGCTAACCAGCAGGTTAGCATAGTGCTTCTTATTGTACTCATTGTTTCCCCTTTCTATTTTAGGGTTGAAACAAAGCACCGAGCAAGAAGCCCGCATCGGGGCTGTTGCCCGATGCCGATTCCCGTTTTATCGGAACGGGAAGGGGAACGCTAGTCTTTTTTGAGCTCTCTTATAAGAGGGAGGGCTTTAAAAAAAGAAGGCGTAGCGTTCTTTTTTGGAAGTTCGCCCCTCGGCGAGAGAGAGAAGCGGAAAGTCAAGGACAAAAAAGAGGAGGGGGTTCTCCCAAGTTGCAGGCAGAATGCCGAAACTTGGGGAAACCTCTTTTTTGCTCGTATTATCCTTTACTTTCCAAGATTATTCCCCCTTTGGGGGCGAGGGGGGGTCAAAATCTGGTTTTTTTTCTTTTTTTATTAAATAAACCATTTGAGGGGTCATTTTAAGGATTTCGGCGATTTGTTTTGTTTTGAAATTGTTATCCAGAAGTTTTTGGATCATAAAACGTTGGGCATATTTTTTCAGCGCTTTTTTTTCTCTGTTGTATCTTGCATAGAGAAAAGCTAAGTCATCGGGGTTTTTATCTAAGTCGGATGCGACAAGTTCAATAGCTTCTCTCGTCATCATTCCATGACTTATCCAGTAATCGATTGAACGGAAGATTTTGTTTTTTGCTCTTTTTAAATATTTTCTTTGTTCGTTCTGGGTGTTTTTTTCATTTTTGATTTCTGTTTCGAGCTCTGCGATTTTTTGTTTGATCTCATAAATCAGGTTTTCGATTTTCATTTTTTTATTTTAGGTTCAATTGTTATGTTGGAACGTGAAAGCTTTTGATATTTTTAGACATTTTAACAAAAAGTAATGAAAACGTCTTAAGCGCATTATTTGACATAATATACATTATGCGACAATTATATATAACCTCTTAAAATAAAATTGGCGAGAAATAAATGAATATAACGGATTTTGAAAAGAGTTCGCAGAACGATGCACAGGCTTTTAAACAATGCTTATCACTCAATATCTGTTTTTGTTAATATCTGTTTTGTTATAATTTTTGAAAAAGAAAAATAACGAAACATTAGAAATTCAGAAAACAGAAAAACAAAAAAAGCGGCTTTAAAAGCCGCAAATGTTTGTCAAAAGTATTTATTACATTTAATGCGTAAACAGGTCTCTAAATCGCATTACCGATTTTACACGACGAAGATTTCCGCTTTTAAAAGCATTGTAAAGCATCTTGTCCTGGAATTTTAATTTCGAAGGGAGAATGAGCCCCTCTCCTTCCAATTGCTCCAAAGTTTCCAAAATCAAATGATATACTTCTGCATTTTGGGACAGATCGTTAAACTTCACCATTAAATAAACAAAATTGTAAAAAGCGTTTTTGGTGTTGAAAATTTTTAAAGATTTTCGTTCTTTCTGTGTCAGTTCCTTGTGTTCAAAGCTGCGTTCAACGGCATAAATTAAGTCTTTATATTCCAAGATTTTTTGGGGCGTAACCTTGGAGCTTGTCTGAGACGTTTGCAAAATGCGGTGCGTTATCAACGTGTACGGACAGGTTACGACTTTTTTTGATGCGCTCAAAGTTTCCAGGTTGAATAAAATATCGTTAATTGCCGGCAATGTCAGAGCAAAGCGAATATTTTCCAGAATCTCTTTCTTATATAACTTTGTCCACATCAGCATATGAATTTTCTTTTTACGAACGACATAGTCGTAAAAAGGTCTGGAAGTTATTAATTTCGGCTTTTTGAGCCGTTGATCGTTATAGGTTTCGAAATTCACGGGATCGTCATTGAAAAAGACGCCGTAATTGCAGACAGATATGTCTGCCCCGTATTTTTCGGCATAGCCTAATAGGATTTCCAGATATTGCGGATGATAAAGGTCATCGTTGTCCAAAAAGGATATCCATTCGCCCTGAGCAACGTTTAATCCGACGTTTCTTGCGGCGCTCCCGCCTTGATTCGCCTGATCTATCAGCTTTATTCGAGAATCTTTTTGCTCGTACTGCTTTAGAATTTGCAAAGTTCCGTCTGTCGAACCGTCATTTATGCAAATACATTCAAAATCGGAAAAAGTTTGGTTTAAAACGGAATCCAAACAGGCTCCGATAAAACGTTCCATATTATAGACGGGAATGATAACGGAAACTTTTGGCATTTCAGTTATGCCAGCTTCATTGATATGATAATGTCCGGATCGTCAACGGAACCGTTGGCTCCCCTACCCCGTTTGATTTTATCGACGAATTCCATTCCTTTAACGACTTTTCCCCAAACGGTATACTGTCCGTCAAGCCACGGACAATCGTCAAAGCAAATAAAAAACTGGCTGTCCGCACTGTTCGGATCCATTGCTCTGGCCATGGAAACGGTTCCGCGGACATGAGGTTCTTTGGAAAATTCGGCTTTAAGTTTTTTTCCGCTTCCGCCTGTCCCTGTACCGTTCGGGCAACCTGTTTGTGCCATAAATCCGTCAATAACGCGATGGAATTTTAAGCCGTTATAAAAACCTTGCTTAACCAATTCCTTGATGCGTTCAACATGTTGCGGCGCCAGATCGGAGCGCATTTCAATTTCGACGATGCCGTCTTTTAATTCTAACAGCAACTTATTTTTTTTGGTGTCAGCCATAAATTTCTCCCAATTCCTTGTAGCGGGCATTAAGTTTCGCCGCGATCGCGTCGGAAACAAAAGAAGAAATATCGCCGCCCAGACGGCAAATTTCTTTTACGAAAATTGAAGACACAAACTGATGGCGTTCGGACGCCATTAAGAAGACGGTTTCGATTTCCGGAGCCAAACGGCGGTTCATGACGCACATTTTGAATTCGTATTCAAAGTCAGATACGGCGCGCAATCCTCTGAATATGATATGAGAATTGTGTTGACGCGTGAATTTTACCAACAAATTATCCATCGGCTTGACGTCAATGGTTTTCCCTGTTTCCTGGGCTATTGCGTCGACTTCCGAACGTACCATATCCATTCTTTCTTCCAGGGAAAAAAGAGGATGTTTGATATCGTTAACGGCGACGGCGATGACCAATCGGTCAACAACGGAAACGGCGCGACGAACAATATCCAAATGACCGTAGGTCACCGGGTCAAAGGTTCCGGGATAAATTCCGATACGTTCGGACATTTGCGCTCTCCGTTATTTGTCAGGCGTTTGACTTTCTTCAGCCTCATTTTCCGACGGGATTGAAACGTCATTTTGTTCCTCACCACCCGTTTGGGCGTCATCATAATCTTCAATACAAGTCGCAGAAACAACATGTTCGGAATCATTTAAGCGGAACATAATAACGCCCATCGTATTACGGCCGGCAATGCGAATGTCTTTAACCGGCATACGGATAAGCTTGCCGCCGTCCGTAACCAGCATCACATGAGCCGTGTCCGAAACGGGGAAAGACGCAACGACCGAATCTTTTCTCTTCGTATTGTCAATGTTCGTAACGCCTTGCCCTCCGCGTCCCGTAATACGGTATTCATATGCGGAAGATCGTTTGCCGTAACCGCTGTCCGTAACAGTCAGAATAAATTCTTCTTCTTCCTGCATTTTGCGGAATTCTTCATCAGACAGGGTAATTGAAGACGTTGTTTCTTCCGTTTCGTCGGCGGACGAAGCATCTTCAGAACCTTCGGCGCGGCGCAAAGCCTTTGCCGCTTTCAAATAGGCATTGCGTTTTTCCATATCCGCATCGCTGTGGCGCAAAACCGACATGGAAATGACTTCATCGTCTTTTGCCAGTTTTATGCCGCGAACACCCGTCGATGTACGACCGGAAAATACGCGGACGTCAGAAACGGGGAAACGGATGGACTTACCGCCTTTTGCCGCCAAAAGAATGTCTTGGTCGTCGGTGCAGATCTTGACATCAATCAAAGTGTCGCCTTCGTCAAGTTTCATGGCGATCTTGCCGTTGGCTTTGACGTCAACAAAGTCCGAAAGCTTATTGCGGCGGACGTTCCCCGAACGCGTTGCGAACATAACGTCCAAATTCTGAGCTTCCGTTTCATCTTCGGGCAGCTGCATAATCGTCGTGATGCGTTCGTCCTGTTTCAAAGGCAACAGATTAATCAAAGCCTTCCCCGTCGACTGCGGAGATCCGACCGGCAAACGGTAGACTTTCATCTTATAAACCAATCCCGCATTCGAGAAGAACAATACCGGCGTGTGCGTGCTGGCAACAAAAAGGTTCGTTACGTAATCTTCTTCGTGCGTATTCATGCCGGCACGACCTTTTCCGCCGCGCTTTTGCGCACGATACGTCGACAGGGGAACGCGTTTGATATAGCCCGTGTTCGTTACGGTTACAACCATATCTTCGCGCTGAATTAAGTCTTCGATATCGTGTTCGTATTCGACTTCTTCAATGGTTGTGCGGCGCGGCGTGGCAAACTGTTCTTTGACTTCAATCAGTTCGTTGCGCATAATGCCGTACAGTTTTTCTCGAGAAGCCAAAACAGACAGCAATTCTTTAATGACGCCGCCCAAATCCATTAATTCATTGTGGATTTTTTCACGTTCCATGTTCGTTAAACGAACCAATTGCAAGTTCAATATGGCATCGGCTTGCGTTTCCGAAAGCTTGTAATGTCCGTCAACGACTTCATGTTCGGGATCGTCAATCAAATCAATCAGCGGAGCCACTTCTCCGGCGATCCAGTTTTCGTTCATCAATTTTGCTTTGGCTTCCGCTCTGTCGAAAGAAGAACGAATCATGGCAACGACGGGATCGATGTTTTCTTTGGCGATGGCCAGACCGACCAAAACATGAGCCCTGTCACGGGCTTTTCCCAGCTCGAAAATCGTCCTGCGACGAATGACTTCTTCGCGGAACGCGATGAAAGCGGAAATCATATCCCTCAACGTCATCATTTGAGGGCGGCCGCCGTTCAAAGCGATCATATTTGAACCGAAGCTGGTCTGTAACGATGTATAGCGGAACAGCTGGTTTAAAACGATTTCAGGATGATGTTCGCGTTTAATTTCAATAACGACGCGAATGCCCTGACGGTCGGATTCATCGCGTAAATCTGCGATGCCTTCAATCGTTTTTTCACGCACCAATTCGGCAATGCGGGAAATCATGGCCGCTTTGTTGACCTGATAAGGGATTTCCGTAATGATAATGGCCCAGCGGTCTTTCCGGATTTCCTCGATATGAGTTCGTCCGCGCATAATGATGGAGCCGCGTCCCGTCAAAGCCGCGGAACGGCATCCGGAACGCCCCATAATGAGGCCTCCGGTCGGAAAATCAGGTCCCGGAACGATTTCCAACAATTCTTCCGAAGTAATGTCGGGATTATCAACATAAGCGATGGCGGCATCGACGACTTCGCCCAAATTATGCGGAGGGATATTGGTCGCCATGCCGACGGCGATGCCGCCTGCCCCGTTGACCAGCAAATTCGGAAAACGAGCTGGTAAAACGACGGGTTCCGAAACCGTTTCGTCATAGTTCGGTTGGAAATTGACCGTATCTTTGTCAATATCGTCAAGCAACATATGGGCGGACAAGCCCAAACGAGCTTCTGTATAACGCATAGCTGCGGGGGGATCGCCGTCAATCGAACCGAAATTTCCTTGAGAAGAAATCAGCGGCACGCGCATCGAAAAATCCTGAGCCATACGCACCATGGCATCATAGATGGCGGCATCACCGTGCGGATGGTATTTACCCATGACATCGCCGACGATACGGGCGGATTTTCTGAACGGTTTATTATAATCGTAACCGCCTTCGTGCATGGCGTACAAAATACGGCGATGGACGGGTTTCAATCCGTCGCGCACATCAGGCAAAGCACGCGAAACAATTACGCTCATTGCGTAATCCAGGTAAGAACGTTTCATTTCATCTTCAATGACGACGGGCGAAATTGAAGTTTCTGTTGAATTGTTTTCTGCAGCCACGATTTATATCCGTTATGTTGATACGAAAATTTTATTAAGAGATGTGCTTAAAAGGGGATCTCATCATCAAACGCCCCTGCCCCTCCGGCAGAAGGTGCAGGCTTTGAATCCCAACCCGATGCAGGAGAATCCATCATCGGAACGGCTCCGAACGAAGCGTCGGCTCCGGCGTTGTTTTTAGCGTCCAGCAAAGTCATTTCGCCGCGATAATTTCCTAAGACGACTTCCGTCGTATATTTTTCCTGTCCGCTGTTGTCTGTCCATTTTCGGGTTTGCAAAGCGCCTTCGACATAAAGTTTCGTCCCCTTGCGGACGTAGCGTTCCGCTATTTCGGCCAAGCCTTGATTAAAAATAACGACGCGGTGCCATTCCGTTTTTTCCTGACGTTCGCCGTTTTTGTCTTTCCACGTATCGCTTGTCGCCAAAGAAAGGGTAACGATCTTTTGACCGTTTGACGTTTGGCGGACTTCCGGGTCTCTGCCGACGTTTCCCACCAAAATAACTTTATTGACGCTTCCAGCCATTATTAAAATCCTTTGATTGATAAACGAGAATTATCCTTTTTTACACCGAACCGCCTTTAAAAGGAAGTATTATTTTTTAATAAAAAAATATATTAAAAATCAATATGTTATTCGGCAATCTTATAAGCGTTTTCATGCCATTTGTACAGAGCTTGGGGCGGCAGTTCGACCATATCGCCGAAATCATCAAAAACGACGGGACCCGCAATGGTGTCAAAGGGGATGTTTCTTGTATTAAGCTCTTGTTTATCCTTTGGAATCTGCATTCGGATTTGAGCGGCGGCATAGGCTAAAAGAAGCGTGTCCGACGGTTCTGTTCCCGAAAAGCGCATGGAAGCAATCAATGCTGCCGTATCAGCCAGATGGCGCACTCCGACGGCGTCCATAAAATAGATTTCATGCTTCAGACTGCCTGTCATACGGTTAAAATCCGCTGTTTTTAAAACATTCAAGCCGATAATCGGGGTTTTTAATCCGGCTTCTCTGACTCTGGAAACCAGACGGACGGCTTGTTTGGGAGACAGAGATGTGATAATGATATAATCTGCTTTAAAATCAGATGCTTTTTCAAGTTTTTTGATGTTTTGGTTCAGATGGTTTGTCGGCAGATCCAAAGTTTGAAAGCTTCCTTCGGGCAATGTCTTTTCCAACATTTCGGCAAACCTGTTTGCTCGAACGTCCCCGTCCTTTAAAATCAAAAAGCGTTTTCCCCTGTACTGCTCGTCAAGCATGTCGGCAAAAGGCTTGAACTGTTTTTCCGTATTGATTGATAAACGGAAAACGTTCCGGTTCTTTAACGCCGTCAGTTCGGGATCAACCGCCAAAACGGCAAAATACGGAATTTTTGCTTTAAAATACTCATTCTGTGCGGAAACCGCCGACAACGCACAGGTATAACCGACAACAAAATCCGGCGACAATGCCGCAATTTCTTTGGCCTGTTTTTTCCCGTTCAAAAAGGAGCAGCTTTCGTTAACTGTTTGAACGGAAACGCTCTGTTCCGCATCGGAAAAAGCTTTTTCAATGCCCAAAACGATATCCCGTTCGGCAGAGCTGCCTTCCGGAGCGACGACGACAGCATTGACAATGCTCTGCGCCGTTGCGGCGCCGCATAAAAAAAGTGTCCACAGACACTGAAAAAAAACAAACCGAAACTTTTTCATGATGTCTTGATTAGCATATTTTTTTTCAAATTTACAGCAGGAATAAAAAATAATCCCGCCAAGTCGCTTTTTTGGTTGCGTAGAAACATAAAATAACACAAAGTAGCCCTGAACGAATCAGATATTTTGACGGGCGGCGCCTTTAAAACAGGGCCAAACGTCTGTTTTTTCACTTGTTATCTAGAGGCGATAATGACAACAGAAAATCTTGACAAGCTCTTTGCTCCGAAATCAGTTGCCCTGATCGGCGCATCCAACCGCGCGATGTCCGTCGGTTCCGTGATTATGCAGAACCTGTTGGAAGGCGGTTTTAAGGGCGATATCATGCCCGTCAACCCAAAGGGCGAGCTCATTCACGGCGTCCAATCTTATAAAAGCATTTCGGAATTGCCCAAAACTCCTGATTTGGCCGTTTTGTGCATTCCTCCTCTGGCTGTTCCCGATTCCATTCAGATGTTGTGCGAAAAAGGAACTCGCGCCGCTATTATTATTGCCGCAGGCTTGAATATTGAAAACGACGCCGGCGAAAATTGCCAAAAGAAAGTCGCCGAAACGGCTAAAAAATACGGGATGCGTATCGTCGGTCCGAACTGCTTGGGCACGTTGGTTCCCCGCATCGGTTTGAACGCCAGCTTTACGACGACCCCCGCCATTGACGGCAAAATCGCCTTTATTTCTCAGTCCGGAGCTTTGTGCGTTTCCGTGTTGGACTGGGCTAAACCCAAAAATATCGGATTTTCTTATTTTTCTTCAATCGGCGACGCTATGGAAGCCGGTTTCCCCGATATGTTGGATTATTTGGCTGACGATCCCGATACAAACGCGATCTTTATGTATATCGAATCCGTTAAAGACCGCGAAGGCTTTATGAAAGCCGCTCGCCGCGTCGCCAAAAAGAAACCCCTGTTCGCCATCAAATCCGGACGTTCCGCAGAAGGAACCGCCGCAGCGGCTTCTCATACGGGCGCTTTGGCAGGCGGCGATAATGTTTATGATGCTGCTTTTGAACGTGCCGGCATTATCCGTCTGCAGGATTTGGAAGATATGTACGCGGCCATGCAGTTCTTGGCATATCGCGAAAAAGTCCAAAGCCGTAACGTCGTTATCTTGACAAACGGCGGCGGCCCGGGTGTTTTGGCTGTTGACGGCTTGATTAAAGCCGGCGGTAAGCTGACAAAGCTCTCCGACGAAACAAAACAGAAATTAAACGAAGTGTTGCCCTCAACGTGGTCTCATTCCAACCCTGTTGACATCATCGGCGACGCTCCGGGAAAACGTTATGCCGATTCTTTGAAAGTCCTGTTGGATGCTCCCGAAGTTGAAGACGTCTTGGTCATGTACGTTCCGACGGGCGTGACTTCCGGCGAAGAAGTCGCGGAAAAAGTTCTGGCCGTTGAAGCCGAACGCAAATCCGGCCGTATCTTCGGTTGCTGGGTCGGCGGTTATGTCGTTATGCCCGGTATCGAAATGTTCAAAAACTTCGGTCTGCCGAACTTTGAATCCGGAGAAAAAGGCGTTAAGGCGTTCGTTTCCGTTGCCGATTCTCAGGAATTGCGCGAAACGCGTCAAAAAGTCGACGCCGTTAAACCCGAAGTCAAACCCGTCAATAAAGAAGCCGCTCAGGCCGTTATTCGCAAGGTTATGGCTGAAGGTCGCAGCATTTTGACGGAATTCGAAGCAAAAGAAGTCTTCGGTTATTACCAGATCCCCGTCGTTCGCACGAAAATCGCGAAAAACGCGGAAGAAGCCCGTAAAATCGCCGAAGAAATCAATGCGACCGTTGCCGTTAAGATTCTGTCGAACGACATCACGCACAAATCCGATGCCGGCGGCGTCAAGCTCGGCTTGAAAACGCCTGACGAAGTTGCAGCCGCTACGGAAGAAATGCTGACGCGCATTGCCAAAAACATGCCGAATGCGAAATTGGACGGCGTAACGGTTCAGGAAATGATTTCCAAACCGCGTCCGCACGAAGTCATCGTCGGCGTAACGACGGATCCGATTTTCGGTCCCGCCATCATGGTCGGACAAGGCGGTACCGCTGTCGAAGTCATGAAAGACAGCGCAATTGCCCTGCCCCCCCTCAACAAAGAACAGGCTTTGCATGCATTGTCTCAGACGCGCATTTATAAGCTGTTGAAGGGCTACCGTGATCGTCCCGCCGCCGATATTGACGGCATCGTTCAAACGATGGTTCAAATCGGGCAGATGGTCGTTGACATTGATGAAATCACCGAACTGGACATCAACCCGTTGCTGGTTGACGAAAACGGAGCCGTCGCCGTTGACGCCCGTATCGTTGTGAAGCCCTATACGCCGGGAACGCCCCGTTTGGCAATCAAAGAATAATTAAACAAATGAAGAAGCCCCCGTTTTCGGGGGCTTCTTTTTTTATTTACGCTTTTAAAAAAATCAATCCGTGTTTTGTGACGTATGTTATTCCTTTCGGCGGTTTTGGAACGCCCGTCGGATTGGCATCCGTCTTTTTTAAAATCGGATTTTCGGGAAGCCAAACGGCGTGGCTTGAATAAAATCCGTTATAAGCGTAACTGTCAAACAGCTTAATTTTTCCCGAGGACGTTTTTTGCAGCATAACGGACCAATGGTCGCCGACTTCTGTATTATTGATCCGAATGATGCAAGAGGCGTTTTCTTCTTTTAAGCGCCGGTCAATCTCTTTTGACGCCGCATCAAAGCTTTCGACGGTTTGAGCATAAGGAAGCTCATAGCTAATCTTAACGCCGAATTTCTGAAAAGCATAGGCGCTCCCCTGCTCGACCAAACGCAGGATTAAATCATAATCCGTGCCGTGATGAAGAACTTCTCCGATTTTACCGGCATCAATCAAATATTGCATCAAATGCTGATAAAACAGGCAGCCGTCGTTATACGAAAAATATTTTTTTCCTTTTAAAATTTGGCGGCAGGCATTTATTACGGCATAGACGCCGCAAAAATAATCGATTTCGCCTTGTGTATATGCTTTCATGTTTTTCTCCTTTTCTGAACGGTAACAAAAACGTCTCTTTTCAAAAAGTATTTTTTCGGTTCTAATCTTTTTTCGTTTTTTCAGGAGGATGAAATGAAAAAATTAAAAAGAAAAAAACGAAATCCGATGGCAAAAGAATTGTTATTGTCCGGAAAATATCGAATGAGGATTGTAAAATCGAAAAAACTCTATTCGCGGAAAGAAAAACATAAAAAAGGCTCTGAACATCAATATTCAGAGCCTTTTCTTATGGTATTTTCATTCAAATTGCCTAAAATAAAGCAAAAAGGAGACGTAAATGACCGACTGTCAAATCAAAGAAGTAACGCGCGATTATCCCTTATCCTTATTGTTGGACGCTGATCCGGACATAAAAAAGATTGAAAAGTATTTAAACAAAGGACGTTGTTTCGGTTTGTTCTTAAACGGCGTATTGATTGCGGAATATGTCTTAAAGACGAATAAAAAAGACAAATCTGCGGAAATCGTAAATTTAGCCGTAGCCAAAGAATACCGCCGACAAGGGTATGCCCGTATTTTAATCAAAGACGCTTTGGCGCGTTCCAAAGAAGAAGGTTGGAAGACGGTTGAAATCGCAACGGGAAAAGATTCATTTCAGCAAAAGTTTTATCAATCGTGCGGTTTCGAAGTCTATTGCGTTGAAGAAAATTATTTTCCCGAACATTATTCTTCTCCGATCATAGACGAAGGCGTTGAATTAAAAGACTTGGTCAGGATGCGGATTTCCGTTTAAAAAAAAAAGAGGGGAAGTTTTCCCCTCTTTTTTGTTTTATTTTGCGGGTTTTCCGACGGTTTGGGAAATAATGATGTCGTCTTCATCCTCAATTCCCAGCGCTTTTGCCAGAGCATCCCGATCAATCATGCCTCGCACGACGTTATAGAGTCCTTTGGAAGCACAGTATAAACCGACATTTTGATAAGCCGAACCCGCATGCATTCCGGCGTATTTATCATCCTCATCGGCAACAAACAATAACGTCACGTGAGCGTTTAAAACGAAATCCTGTTTTGCCGCCAACGGGCGCAAATCTTGAGCCGTTACGGGGATTAAAGAATTTGCACGGGCATCATAACGGAACGCGCCGTCGGCTTTCAAAACGTAGACTTCCATATTCTGGCGGTTTCTTGCCGTCGGAATAGTCCGTTTGTCAGGTCTGTTATACCCCCAGGCCGCCCATAACATATCGCTTAACGTTTGATTGTCCAACGCTTCCGTTGAAAAGGCACGCTCTGTCTTACGTTCTTTCATAGCCTGCATCAGCGGCATCCCGCCCGTTAAATCCGGAGCCGGCAATTTTACGGCTTCTTGGGCAAAAGCATCAAAAGTCATAAATAAGCTTGCCATAACGGCAATGCATAACCTCATGAGCACCTCCTTAATTTAGTAGACTGTTGTTTCCGCTTTTTTCAAGAAAGCGGGGACTTCGTCGGCAGGCATGGGTTTGCTGATAAAATAGCCTTGAATAATGTCGCACCCCTGTTGCCGCAATAACTCCAGCTGTTCTTTCGTTTCGACGCCTTCCGAAACGATTTCAAGTCCCAACGTATGTCCCAAATTAATAATCGCGTGAGCGATTTCCGCATCGTCATAATTATTCGTCATATCGCGAACGAACGACTGGTCGATTTTTAAACGGTCAACTTCAAAACGTTTCAAATAGCTCAAAGACGAATAGCCCGTTCCAAAGTCATCGATAGCCAGCTTGATGCCGACGCGCGACAAGCGTGACAAGATATTATCCGCTTTTCTGGCATCTTGCATAACGACGCTTTCGGTCAATTCCAGCTCCAACCGTTCGGGAGCAATATTTTTTTCAAGCAAGACCTTTTCAATGCCGGCGGCCAGATCTTCCTGCTGGAACTGAACGGCGGAAAGATTGACGGCGACCGATATTTTCGGCAATCCCATATCATCCCAGACGTTCAAATAGCGTAAAGCTTCTTTTAATACCCAATCGCCCAAAGGAATAATCAGTCCCGTATCTTCGGCAATCGGGATGAAGCGCATCGGAGACACCATTCCGCGTGTGGGATGGAACCAACGAATCAAAGCTTCAAAAGCTTTGATTTTTCCGGTTTTCAGATCCAGCTGAGGTTGAAAGAACAAAGCAAATTCATTTTGAATCAGGGCTTTTCTCAAGTCACGTTCCAAAGCCAGTCTGTCTTCGGTTTCTTCGTTCATTTCCTGAGAAAAGAAGAAATAGCTGTTCGGCGCGGAACGAACGGCCGTATGCAAAGCCATATCCGCAAAATTGACCAGCTTATCCGGATCTTCGTCATCATCTGGATATATTGATATGCCGACACAAGCACCGACGTTGATTTCGTTGTTTTCCAACATAACCGGAGACAAAATAGTTTCTATCATGTTTCTGGCCAGCATGGCTGCGGCTTCCATACCGGTCAGATCCTCGGATATAATTGCGAATTCGTCTCCGCCGATACGAGCGACGAAATCTTTCGGAGAAACCATTTTTGACAAGCGTTCGGCGATGACTTTTAATAATTTGTCTCCGGCGGAATGACCGAGCGTATCGTTTATCCTGTTAAAGTTTGTCAGGTCTGCAAAAATCAAAGCGACTTTGGTTCCGCGGCTTTTTGCGCGGCGCATGATGACGGTCAGCTGATCATGGAACAACCGTCTGTTCGGCAACCCCGTCAGCTGGTCATAATTTGCCAGATGCATGATGCGCCCTTCGGCATTTTTTCTGGCCGTAACGTCATCATGGACGGCGACGAAATGCGACAGGCGCGTATTACCGTCCATAATCGGGGTAATGGTTTGTTCCACCGTGTACAAAGAACCGAATTTATGACGTTCAACCAATTCGCCGCGCCAAACTTTGCCGCTGTTAATGGTGTCCCACATTTCTTTATAAAAAGCGTCGTTTTGTACGCCGGATTTCAATATGGAAATACGGTGATTTAAGACTTCGTCTTCGCGATATCCGCTTAATCTGGAAAACGCTTTATTAATCCACAGGATATTACCTTCGGCGTCCGTAATGAAAATGGCGTTGGCAGCCGATGCCATTGCGGCGCGTTGCAAACGGAGGCTTTGTTGGTCGGCGGCGATTTGCATGGCCATGGCGATCCGCAGGGAAAAAGATTCCAAACGTTGGATGGTTCCCTGATCCAAACGCCCCAAGCGGGAATGGATTTCCAGAACGCCTTCAATGCCGTTATGGGACAGCAACGGGAAAACGATAATCTGACGGGTATGAGCTCTGCCGTCGGAATCGATAATTTTATCGCCTTCCAATTCGACGATGCAGGTTTGTTTTGTTCTTACGGCGTACCCCGTCGGCCCGAAAGTTTCGGTCAAGTCATCCCAACGGATGGGCTTTTGCGGGAAACCTGCGGACAGCTTTCCGGAAGCGGCGCATACTCTGATTCTGCCGTCATTTTCTTTTGTGCCGATCCAGACCAGCGGGCATCCCAGCAAATCAACGATTTTATCGCAGATATAAGCGCAAAACTGTTCATGAGTCTGACCTCTGAGCACGCGGCGCAACGTCGTATGCAAAACGGCATCCATGCTTTCGGACAGCTGGCGGCGCGAAATGTCGCGCATTTGGCAAACAAAGACATCTCCGTCTTTTGCCGCAACCTTTGTCATAACGATTTCGACGGGAAATTCGGTGTCGTTTTTGCGTAATCCGACGGCTTCGGCCGTATTGTCATTCGGAGCTGCAATCAACTTTGCCAAAACGCCGAGCGGCGTATCCGGAGCTCCCGTATCCGGCAAAACAACGCGTACCTGACGGGACAAAAGCTCGCCGTTATCATAGCCGAACAGGCGATGCGCCGCCGTGTTCGCCGAAACGATAACGCCGTCGCCGGCTATCTCCATGACGGCACTCAGATTGTTTTCCAAAATAGAAATCAGGATAGAACTCCCTTCCTAAGAAGCTGTTTTCGCCTAAAATTTAAATAAATATACGATAAAAATCAAAGGAAATTCACTGAATTTCCCATATTTTTTTTCCAATAAAACAAAACATTGATTTTTTCGGCCGTCTGTCTTAAAACTTTTGAATAACTTATACAAAATTATCGGTTCAAAGGATTTAAAATGCCTGTTTCCCGCGGTTCTCTTTTCGGTTTTATCGGCGGCTGGATTTTGGTGGCCGCTTCTATTCGCCTGTCTACGGAACAGGTCGGCATTTTCATCGATTTGGCCAGTCTGATTATTGTCTTGTTCGGTTCTTATGCCGCCATGTTCATCGGATTTGAAGCCAAAGACGTCTTTTATTCAAACCATCTCTTGCTTTCCGTCTTTAAACAACATCAGGACACCAACCTGTCATATAAAAACGAAGTCGGACGCATCGTCAGATGGGCTTATATCGTCCAAAAAAACGGCTTGCAAGGTTTGGAAACCGATGCCGCGACTTCCGTCGGAAATGACCCCTTTTTAAAATACGGCGTCGATTTGGTCATTACGGGATATACAGGTAACGAAGTCCGCGAAATTCTTAAAGAATCCGCCTTCAGCATCTATCAGCGCGAAACTCAGCACATTGACGTTTTAAAACAGCTTGGCGCCTATACTCCGGCATTCGGAATGGTCGGAACGCTGATCGGTTTGATCGTTATGTTGGGATCCATGGGAAGCGATCCCGATTCAATCGGTACCGGTATGGCCGTCGCCTTAATTACGACACTGTACGGTATTTTGTTCGCCAGATTGCTCTATATGCCGGCGGCAAATAAAGTCACTCAGCGCGCCGATAATTCTTTGTTCAGGAATCTTCTTTTGGTTGAAAGCCTGGTCTTGTTGGCAGAAAGAAAAAGCCCGCGATACATTCAGGACAAAGTCAACGCGTTCCTTGATCCTTCTCAGCATTTCCTGATTGACCGCGACATGAACTGATAAAGGGATTGCCCGTCCATGATGCCTGAAAAAAAACCGGAAGAAAACCTTGAAGAATGGATGACAACATACAGCGATATGGTTATGCTGTTGCTGTGTTTCTTTGTCATGTTGGTCGCCGCTTCCAAAGTCGATGCCGTGATGTTTGAACAAATCAGAACGGGAATTGCACGCGAATTTATGGACAGGCAGGTCGACCAGCCCATTACTTTGCTGATCGCCGACCTGAACGATGATTTGAAAACGCTCCGTTTGGACGAACGCGACAATTTGTTGGGCGACGACCATTTGGGGGTTGTTCTGGATTTAAACGCCAACACATTTTTTGACAGCGGTTCTGCCGAATTAAAACCCGAAGCCACTCCGATCTTAACCAGATTGGCGTCAACCCTGAAACTTAAGCAATACAACATCTTCCGTTTTGAAGTACAGGGGCATACGGACGATAACCCCATTAACACGGAACGTTTTCCTTCAAACTGGGAACTCTCTTCCGCAAGAGCTTCCGCCGTAACGCGTTTTCTTATTAACCACGGCATTGATGAAACCCGCCTGCGCGCTGTCGGAATGTCAGATATTCAGCCCAGATTTCCTAATCGGGATGCCTACGGCGCTCCTATTCCGCATAATCAAGAAAGGAACAGGCGCGTCGTGATCAGAATGGATCCCGTTTATAAATAAAAAGCTCCGTTTCGGAGCTTTTTATTTATGCGACGTCATCTTCCGCCGCTTTGACATGCAGTTCCAAAACAGAGCGCAAAATGTCCAAATCCGTCGCTTCGGACAAGCGATGTCCGGAATTTTTCAAAACAATCACTTTAACGTTATCGCTTTTGACGGCATTCATTATTCTGAAAGAGGTTTTGACGGGGACACAATCGTCTTTACCTCCGTGGATAAGTGTGACGGGGCTCACGATATCCAACGTTTTTTTATCTAACAGAAAATATTTTTCGGCATCGTTGAACAACTCAAACGTCCACGGGTCTCCTTCTTCCGTCCAACCGTTCGGAGTATAGATAACGCCCTTTGTTTTTATGTCATTTTTCTGCGTTTCCGAAAAAGAATTCCATAAATCAACGGTGAAATCTGGCGCAGCAGCCATGCCGATTAAACCCGAGATACGTTCGGGACAAGCCAAAGCGCTTAACAGCATGATCCAACCGCCCATGCTGCTGCCGACTAAAATCAGCTTGCCGCGCGTTACGCGGTCAATGATATCCAATGCGTTTTGGAGCCATTTGCCGATGGTTCCGTCCGTATAAACGCCGTAAGATTCTCCGTGTCCCAAAAAATCAAACGCCGTAAAAGATACGCCGATTTCGCGGCAAGTCTGTTCCAAAAACAAAGACTTTGAAGCGTTTTTGTCAGACAAGGTTCCGTGCATAAAGACGACGTTTAAATTTTTTTTGCCTTCAATATGGCGATACGACAAACGTCCGTTTGAAGTTTCCAAAAATCCTTCCACCACGGTTTCCTTTCAATGATTAAAGTAAGGGAATATCATCCCCGGCGGGAACGTCTTGAGTTTTGTTTTCTTCTTCTTTTGTTTCTTCCGCTTCGGCTTGTTTTTCGGCGGGCTCTTCTTCGGGACGTTCGATAGCGCCGAGATCGTCGTCTTCTTCGTCGTCGCTGAAGAAACGGTCTTTAAAGCTTGAAATCAAGCCTTTGTCGGCTTTTGCCTCATCTTTGGCTTTTTCGGGTTCTTTCCCGTAATTGTCCGCCAATTTTTTACCTTCATCACGAATAGACTGATCTAAATTGCTGTCCAGCATTTTTATGGTTTCGTCAATGGTCGGAACAGAACCTTCGTTTGCAAATTTGCGTGCCAGTAAAAATAGTTTATAGCATTCCGCCAAATCCGGCTGAACGGGATTGCCTTCGCAATACATCGGCGCCAAACGGAACAAAGCTATGGCATTATTCTTGTCAGCGGCTTTTTTAAACCAGTTAAAAGCTTCCTGATAATCGCTGCTTTCCATACCCTGCCCCAAAACAAACAAATCGCCCAAAACGATCATGGACAATTCATCGCCTTTTTCCGCTTTGGCTTTCAGAATTTTCAGGACTTCCGCAAAATTGTTTTCACGAATGGCTTTGTTTAAAATACGGCGATTAACGCCTGCCGCAACGATCAAAGCGTCCAATTCGGTCTTAACGGTGATTTCCTGAGGCTTTTCCGCTTCTTTATTTTCCGTTTTCGCGGCATCCTTCTTGGTTGCGGGCTGTCCGTCCTCTACCTGTAACAAATCATTTTGATTTTTATTCGGAATGGATTCTTCGCGTTTCTTTTTGCGCCATTTCTGAGCGCTGGCTTGAGCAACCTGAATTTCTTCGGGACGCATTTTTTCAGCCATCTTGTCGCGCAAAGCAGCCCCCTGCTCTCTTTTCGGAGACGGCGCATATGCCGCAATCAGGTTGTAATACATATGCGCGCCGACGGGATTAAACGGCAGACCGCGAATTTCCGTGTTTGAAAACAGCTCTGCCAGTTTCATTTGAGAGTCAACGTCTCCCTGATCGGCAGCCAGCTTATACCAACGCAACGCCCGACCGTAATCCTGCGGCGTGCCGATACCGCCGACGTACATCCGCCCCAAAGCCGCTTGAGCCGTATGATAGCCCTGATCGGCTGACTGGCTGTAAAATTGAAATGCTTTGACGGGATCTTTTTTCGTTCCGAGCCCTTCTTCGTACATCAGCCCCAGATTATACTGAGCCAGATAATTTCCTTTATCGGCAGCGACTTTAAACCACTTTAAGGCTTGCGAATAATCTTTTTCGGCAAATTTTCCCGAATAGTGAGCATTCCCGACTTTCAAAGCGGCTTTTTCGTTTCCTTCTTCCGCCGCCTTGCGGTACACCTTCAACGCCTGAATTTCATCGGCGGGAATTCCCAAACCGTTTTCTATCATTCGAGCCAGCTGATAACGGGCTTCGGAATTTTGTTCCTTTTCCGCCAAGCGCGTAAATTCTTCCAAAGCAAAGACGTAATCTTTTTCTTTTAAAGCGTCTGCGGCCTCCTGATACGTGGCATAAGCAGGTGAACCGGAAAATAAAGTACCGAACAATGCCGCCGAAAAAACAAAACCCGTAAGACGCTTTTTCATAGTCTTTACCCCTTTACAAAAATTTTTTGACCGTTGCCATAAAATCGGCAACGGCAATCGGTTTATAAATCACGGCATCGAATTCCGATAAAAATTCTTCGGCCGCCTTAACATTCGGAGCCGCCGTAACGGCAACAACCTTCTGACCGTCCGTGTTTGAGCGAATAATGTGCGTCAACTCAACTCCGGAAATATCGGGAAGATAAATATCCGTCAAAATCAAATCGAACTTTCTTTCTTTGAACACCCGCAACGCTTCCGTCCCGTTTTCAACGGCCGTAACGCCGACATCCAAAATCGTTAACAAGTCGGAAAACAAACGCCTGTTCAATTCGTTGTCTTCGACCAACAAGACCTGCCGCTTATCCGTCAAGATTCTTCTCCGCGCACATCTTGCACCATGTCTGCCAATTTTTTCATATCATGAATGACCAGCGTCCTTTTTTCGCGGGTCACGATATGTTTTCTTGCCAAATCGTTCATTGCGCGAGCGACCGTTTCTCTGGCCGTGCTGACGCGTCCGGCAATTTCGTTATGTACGGGAACGGGAGTAATATAAACTTTTCCGTCTTTTTCGACGCCTTTTTCCCGCCCAAGCCTTAAGATTTCCGCATGAATGCGGTTGTTTGCGCCGAGCGTGCTTAATTCAACGATGCGCGTGCTGGCTTGACGGATAATCAAAGACATCCGTTGCATAATCCGAAAGCCGACCATGGCTTCCGTTTTCAGGCATTCTTCAAATTTTTCGCCGGACAAAAAAGCCAACGTCGAAGGTTCCAAAGCAAATACCGTCGCAGAACGGGGTTCTTTGTCTATGGCGGCAAGTTCTCCGAAAAAACCGCCCGCCTCAACATCGTCAAGTGTTACTTCTCTGCCGGAAAGCGTGTAAACGACAATGCGGACTTTGCCTTTTTGAACAAAAATCAAATCCGAATTTTTGTCTTCTCTGTTGATGATTTCCTGTCTGGCGTTGACGTTTTTCCAGCGCAGGACTTTATCAATTTCCCTGCGAAAACTTTCGGAAGTACCTTCAAACAACGGAAGAGAATCTGCTCTGAACATTAGTGCCGACCTTTTAGGTTTCTTATTTAAACACGACGGTTCGGTGTCCGTTCAACAACACCCGTCGTTCAATATGATACCTGACTGCGCGCGCTAAAACAATGTTTTCTAAGTCTTTCCCCAAACAGACCAGTTGTTCGGGCGTATTTGTGTGGTCAACGCGTTCGACCGCCTGTTCGATAATCGGACCTTCGTCCAAATTTGCCGTAACGTAATGCGCCGTCGCACCGATCAGCTTGACGCCGCGTTCATAAGCCTGATGATACGGGCGGGCACCTTTAAAGCTGGGCAAAAAAGAATGGTGAATGTTAATGCACCGCCCCTTTAAAGCATCGCACATTTCGTCGGATAAAATCTGCATATAGCGCGCTAAAACAACCAAATCGGCATGCAAATCATCCGCGACGGACAAAATTTGATTTTCCTGTTTTCTTTTTTCTTCAAAAGACGCCCCTTTCGGCAACGAGAAATAATAATACGGGATTTTGTGCCATTCGACGAATTCTTTCATGTCGGTATGGTTGGAAACGACGGCGGCGACATCTATCTTCAACAGCCCCGTTCTCCAACGGTGCAATAAATCGTTCAAGCAGTGGCTTTCTTTGGAAACCGCCAAAACCACCCGTGCAGGACGATCGGCATCGTAAATGTGCCAATCCATGTCGAATTCTTCGGCAACGGGGCGAAAACGTTCTTTAAAAGCTTCTCGAAACGGTTCATCGCTTTGTGTCGTAAAAACGATACGCATAAAGAACAATGCGCTCATCGGATCGCCGAACTGAGCGGCTTCAACGACAAAGCCGCCTTCATTTGCGACCGTTCCGAAAACGCGTGCCGAAATCCCTGTTTTATCGGGGCAGACAATGGTTAAAATATGGGTTTCCTGAGGCATTTTTTCTTTTCCGATTACTTTAACAAATTGTGACATCATTTTGTTTTTTCTTGATTTTCTTTTGCAAGGGCTGCCATTTTTTCCATCAATTTGCGCATCCCTTTTATCCGATCTTTCGGCGTATCCCAAACACGCATATAAACAATCTTTTGATCCGGTCTGATTTTAGCCGTTCCGCAATTTTGCGCAATAAATTTAACCAATCCCGCCGGATTCGGAAATGTATTGTTGCGCAAAGTTACTACTGCGCCTTTCGGACCGGCTTCCAGTTTTTCAACGTTTGCCTGACGGCACAAAGATTTAACGGCTATGATTTCAAGAAGGTTTTCGACTTCATTGGGAAGAGTGCCGAAACGATCAACCATTTCCGCCGCCAATCCCTCGATTTCATTGACATCCGAAACTTCTGCCAGTCTGCGGTATAGCCCCATGCGCACGTTCAAATCCCGAATGTATGTTTCCGGAATTAAAACGGGCATTCCCGCATTGATTTGAGGCGACCAGTTCTTATCTTCCGCTTCATTCGCGTCAACGCCGCTTCTAGCTTCCGCGACGGCTTCTTCCAACATTTGCTGGTAGAGTTCGATGCCGACTTCACGAATATGTCCGGATTGTTCTTCGCCCAACAAATTTCCGGCACCGCGAATGTCCAAATCGTGGCTGGCCAGCGTAAAGCCCGCTCCAAGCGTATCCAGCTTTTGCATAACTTCCATACGTTTTTGCGCCGTCTTTCCTATTTTTTGGCGGGCAGGCAATGTCAGATAAGCATAAGCCCTCGTTTTGCCCCGTCCGACGCGACCGCGCAACTGATACAGCTGAGCCAAACCGTACATATCCGCGCGATGGATGATGATCGTATTGACCGACGGCATGTCAAGACCGGATTCAATGATGGTCGTTGAAAGCAAAACGTCATATTTTTTATCGGCAAACGCCGTCATAATGTCTTCCAATTCCGTCGGCGTCATCCGTCCGTGCGCGGCGACGACTTTGATTTCCGGCGCTATTCTTGACAGCGTTTTTAAAACGTCGTCCATGTCGGAAATGCGCGGGCAAACATAAAAAGTCTGCCCTCCTCTTAAATGTTCGCGCATCAAAGCTTCGCGAATGATTACCGGATCAAACGGCAAAACAAACGTTCTGACCGCCAAACGGTCAACGGGCGGCGTTGCAATGACGCTTAATTCCCGCACTCCGGTCAACGCCATTTGCAACGTGCGGGGAATGGGCGTCGCCGTTAACGTCAAAACATGAACGTTGGAACGCAACTGTTTTAACCGTTCTTTGTGCGCGACGCCGAAATGCTGTTCTTCGTCAACGATCAAAAGCCCCAAATTCTTAAACGATACGTTCTTGGACAGCAAAGCATGAGTACCCACGACGATGTCCAACGTCCCGTCCGCCATTTCCTTTTTTGTCAGAGCGGTGTTTCTGGCATTCACCAAACGGGACAACATGCCGACGCGCACGGGAAAGCCTGCCAGACGCTTGACAAACGTTTCATAATGCTGTCTGGCTAACAGCGTCGTCGGCACGACAACGGCGACCTGAACGCCGTTCATGGCGGCAACAAAAGCCGCTCTGAGCGCGACTTCGGTCTTTCCGAAGCCGACATCCCCGCAAACCAGCCTGTCCATCGGGCGGCCTTCGCCCAAATCTTTTAAAACGTCATGTATGCTTTTTTCCTGATCTTCCGTTTCTGCGTAAGGAAAACGAGCGCAGAAATCGTCATAAACGCCTTCGGGCGCCGTCAGTTTTTCGGCAGAGCGCAAATAACGTTCGGCGGCAATCTTGATTAATGCATCAGCCATGTCGCGAATGCGCTTTTTCAGCTTTGCCTTTCTGGCCTGCCACGCGTGTCCGCCCAGCTTATCCAGCAAAACGCCCGCCTGTTCTGATCCGTAACGGGACAAAACTTCGATATTTTCAACGGGAACAAACAGCTTGTCATCATCGGCATACATAACGCACAGGCAATCATGCGGCGCTCCGCCGACCTGCAAAGTCATCAACCCCTGATAACGCCCGATGCCGTGGTCTATATGAACGACCAAATCGCCTTCGTTTAATGCGGAAACGTCGGCGATGAATTCTTCGCCACGTTTTTTGCGCCGAACGGGACGGATTAAACGATCCCCCAGAACATCGGCTTCGGAAACAACGCAAAAAGTATCCGTCCTGTAGCCTTGTTCCAACGGCAAAACGATAAATGAAGCGGCATTCTTGTCCGAATTCAACGCGTCATCCCATCTGTCGGACAATATCAAAGGCGTTCCCCTGTCGCGCAACAATCCGGCGATGCGTTCGCGGGAACCGCCCGAATATGCCGCCAAAATCACTTTACGACCATTGCGGCGTTCTTCATTGATATAAGACTTGACTGCTTCGTAAATATCGGTGTCGGGAACGGCGCGTTCGGCGGAAAAATCTTTGCCCGCCCTGCCCATGGCGTCCAAAGCGCCTTTCATGTCTTGGGGCGCGGCAAACGGAAACAAATCATAAACGGCGCGTCCCGACAGATTTCGTTCGAATTCTTCTTTGCTCAAAAACATCAGTTCCGCAGGAACGGGATGATAAATAATGCCGCCTTCGGACAAACCGTCTTTTTCGGCTTCTTTTCGGGCATTATAAAATTCTTCGATCTGATCAATGCGGGCATTGATGCTTTCTTCTGCCTGATAATCCAAAGAAACAACCGCATCGGGCACAAAAGCAAACAAAGTATCCATCCCGTCGTGGAACAAAGGCAACCAATGTTCCATGCCTTGGAAACGACGCCCTTCGGAAATGCTTTCATACAAAGCGTCGCTGATTCCCGCCCCGAACAGCCCGCGATAATTCGTACGAAAACGGGAAACCGCTTCGCTGTCCAAAGCCACTTCGCTCATCGGCTTGAACACAAACGCAGACAGATTGCCGGTCGTTCTTTGTGTTAACGGGTCAAAAGTTCGGATGGTTTCCAGTTCGTCTCCGAACAAATCCAAACGCAACGGTTCGGGATGTCCCGGAGCATAAACATCGATAATTCCGCCGCGCACGGCATATTCTCCGGCTTCCATCACCTGTTCCGCGCGCACATAACCGTTACGTTCCAAAAAAGTATGAAAAGCCGTTTCGTCAAAAGCCTTTCCCGCTTCGACGCTCAGAGACGCATTGAAAAAATCTTCGGGAGGGACACGTTGCAAAACGGCATTAACCGTCGTCAGAACCAAACGTGCACGGGGTTTTGTTTCCGTATGCAGGCGCGTCAAAGTTTCCAAACGTCTTGCGACAATGTCCGCATTCGGAGACACGCGGTCATAAGGCACGGTATCCCATGCGGGAAAAACCAGAACTTCGACGTCGGGCGCATAAAAAGCCAGCTCTGCCGACAAATCGGATAATCTGACGTCATCTCGGCAAATATGTAAAACATCGCCCGTACGTCGTGCCGCTTCTGCCAGAACGAGGGCGGAATAACCGTCGGGAACGCCCGAAAGCAAATGCCTTTCGGCTTTTTTTGAAAATTTCAGCATTTTTTGAACTTGCCCCAAGTCGGAGGTTAAGTCATAAATACAATATAGGCTTAAGAAAATCACTCATTTTTTTCAGGAAAACGCCATGCGTCCCGAAATCCTGTTCCCTTATTTTGCGGCTTTGGAAACTTTGCCGGGGATTGGCAAAAAAACGGCTGTTTTATGCGAAAAGCTTTGCGGTCCCGCCGTAATTGACCTGTTATGCCATATGCCGAACGGCTTTATTGACAGAAGGTTGAAAGTCAAAACGGCAGAAGCTCCCGACGGAGCAATCGCGACTTTGGAAGTCCGAGCCGTCGAACATATCCCGCCGTATTCGAAAAAAAGCCCCTATAAAGTCATTTGCGAGGACGATACGGGAGAAATCTCCGTTATATTTTTCCACGCGTTCGGCGATTATCCCGCCAAAGCCCTGCCGATCGGCGAACCGCGCCTGATCAGCGGAAAAGTAGAACGGTTCGGCGCTCAAAAACAGCAAATTCAAATGCTTCATCCCGATTACATCGTTCCCGTAACGCAAGCCGAAAAAATCCCCGCCATAGAATGCGTCTATCCTTTAACGGCGGGAGTGTCGGGAAAAATCCTGAACAAAGCTTGCAGAACCGCCCTTGAAAAACTGCCGGATCTGCCCGAATGGCAGGATGCCGAAATGCTTAAGAGGGAAAACCGGGAAAGCTTTAAAAACTCTTTGAAAACCCTGCACATCCCCGAAACAGAAGAGGATATTGCAAAATACCCGACGGCAAAAGCCCGTCTGGCTTATGACGAACTGTTAGCCAACCAGCTGGCGTTATGTCTGGTTCGCAGAAATATGCGCCGTTTGCCAGGACGAAGCATTAAGCCTGCGGGAAATCTCAGAAAAGTAGCCTTAAACAAAATGGGCTTTTCTTTAACCCGTGCGCAACAACGCGTCCTGTCCGAAATTGACCAAGACATGGCATCTCCTTCCAGAATGTTGCGCCTTGTCCAAGGCGACGTCGGCAGCGGGAAAACGGCAGTCGCTCTGCTGGCAATGCTGAATGCCGCCGAAACGGGGGCTCAGGCCGCTTTGATGGCGCCGACCGACATTTTAGCCAACCAGCATTTTGAAAAAATAAGAAACATTGCCGAACCGATCGGCGTTCGCTGCGTATTGTTAACGGGGCGTAACAAAGGGAAAAAACGAGCGGAAATCCTTGAATCCATCCGATCGGGAAATGCCGGCATCATCATCGGAACCCACGCGTTGTTCCAAGACGACGTCATTTTTAAAGATTTGGCATTAACCGTCGTTGACGAACAGCATAAGTTCGGCGTTCAGCAACGTTTGGCTTTGTCATCAAAGGGCGGTGGCGCAGACATGCTGGTCATGACGGCGACTCCCATTCCCAGAACGCTTGCTTTGACGTACTACGGAGATATGGAAGTCAGCCGTATCGACGAATTGCCGCCCGGCAGAAAACCGATCACCACACGCGTTCTTCCGTCTTCACGCTTGGACGAAGTCGCCCAAGCCCTTTCCCGCACCGTTGCCGACGGAAACAAAGCTTACTGGGTTTGCCCTTTGGTAGAGGAAAGCGAAAAAATTGATTTGGCGGCGGCACAAGAACGTTACGAATATCTGAAAGCCCGTTTCGGCGACCGTGTCGTTTTGGTTCACGGTAAAATGAAATCTGCCGAAAAAGACGAAGCCATGCAACGTTTTGCTTCCAATTCCGCCGACATTTTGGTGGCAACGACGGTTATCGAAGTCGGTGTTGACGTTCCTGCCGCGACCGTAATGGTTATCGAGCATGCAGAACGCTTCGGATTGGCACAATTACACCAGCTTCGCGGACGCATCGGACGCGGAACGAAAGAATCTTCGTGCCTTCTTTTATACGGAGAGCCTCTGTCGGAAACGGCAAAAGCCCGTTTAAAGGTCATGCGGGAAACGCAGGACGGTTTTTTAATTGCCGAAGAAGATTTAACCTTGCGCGGAGCGGGCGAAGTTTTGGGAACGCGTCAAAGCGGGTTGGAAGAATTCAAAATCGCCGATTTGTCCGTTCACGGAGATTTGCTGAAAACGGCACGAAATGACGCCAAGTATATCGTGAACATTGATCCGGAACTGCAAACGCAACGCGGTTGTGCGCTGCGTTTGCTGTTGTATTTGTTCCGAAAAGACGAAGCCGTCAAGACACTTCGTTCGGGCTGATTTTAATATTCGGCGCGAACAAATAAGGATTTTCTTAAAAAAACTTTTATATCCGAGTGAATTTACGGCGTTTCCAAATATGCGATCGGATCAACGGCTTTTGTGCCGCGACGAACTTCAAAATGCAACTGCGCCTCTTTAACGTTCCCCGTCCTGCCCGCTTTTGCCATAACCTGTCCGCGTTTAACGGTCTGACCGCGTTTAACTAAAAATTCCTTATTATGCGCATAAGCCGTCATCCATCCGTCCGCGTGCTTGACCAACAACAGATTTCCAAACCCCTTCAGTTCGTTTCCGGCATAAGCGACAACGCCGTTTTCCGCCGCACGGACATAAGTGCCTTCGGCAACTTTGATGTTAATGCCGTCATTATGGCGCCCTGCCCCGGCCGAACCGAAACGCGTAATGACTTTTCCCTTCAAAGGCCAGGCAAATTTACCTTTTGAACGCGACGGCGGCGCAGGAAGACGGACTTTGCTTTTTCGGGCGGAAACTTTCGCCTTTTTGGAAGTCGTTCGCTTCAACGGTTTCGATGCCGACGATTTTTTCTTAGGAACAGCCTTTGACGGGACTTGTTTCCAAGACGTAACGGTTTGCTGTTTTGCCGTTACGATTGCGCCGGGCAAAGACAAAACCTGCCCCGGATAGATGCTGTACGGCCACGAAATTTTGTTGTGGCGGGCAAGAGAGCTCATATCCACGCTGTAGCGGCGGGAAATGCTGTAAATCGTATCCCCTTTCGCAACGACGTGTTCCGCCGTTTGCGGTAAACGCAGCTGTTGCCCGGGCGTCAGCAAAAAAGGCGGACGAAGACCGTTGATTTCAATCATCGAACGGATGGGAACGTTATATCGGCGGGACAAGGCGTAAACGGTGTCCCCTTTGGCAACCGTTACCGAAGACGAGGAAGAACGGGCGACTTTCGGCGTTGCAGGTGCGGTTTCTTCCCGAACGGGAGGCGTATACTGCGGAGAATTTGCCGCGCGCACCTCTGCCGAATACGATGCGGGAATACGGCTGCGGGCGTACAAAGGAACGGAATAGCCGCACGCCGACGTTAAAAGCAAAGCTTCAAACGCCGCCAATATGCCGACCGCCCGCGTGTAGTTCATACGTTAGCTCTCCGTTTTTTTATAAATTTATTATAAAAACTCTTTGCTAACAAAGGGTTTAGAAAACTTTTTTGCAAAGGGTTTTTGTTTTTTATTTTAAATCAATATGTTGGAATAAAAAGTTAAATAAAAGTCTTATGTTTTTAACCCTTTATTTTTTAAGGATTTTTTTGTAAAATAGACAAAATTTTTTAAAACATCAGGATACCTAAATGAGCGCTCCTAAAACCGTTTACGCAAAAGATTATAAAAAACCCGAATATCAGGTCAAAAGCGTCGATATGACTTTTGAACTGGACTCGGAAAACACAAAAACGACCGCCGTCATGGAAGTTCGGCGCGAACCCGATACGCCCGAAGGCGCTCCTTTGTTCCTGAACGGCGAAGAATTAACGCTGACAGGACTTTCTGTTAACGGAAAACCGTTGAAAGAAACGGATTACCTGTTGAACGAAGACGGGCTGACCATCCTAAATCCCCCCTCTCAATTCACCTTAAGCATTCAAACGGATCTGAATCCGAAAGCCAATACGAAATTGCAGGGATTGTATGAATCGGACGGCATTCTGTGCACGAAATGCGAAACTCACGGTTTCAGACGCATTACTTTCTTTCCCGACCGTCCCGACGTTATGCCCGTATGGCGTACAACGCTGATCGGCGACAAAGAAAAATTGCCCGTTTTGATTTCAAACGGCAATAAAGAATCCGAAACGGAATTGCCCGACGGACGACAAAAAGCCGTCTTTTTCGACCCGGTTCCGAAAGCATGCTACCTTTATGCCGTCGTCGCGGGAAAACTCGACAGGGCAAAAGACCGCTTCGTTACCCGTTCGGGGCGCGATGTCGAATTAAACGTCTTTGTCGAAGCGGGAAAAGGCTCTATGAGCAAATACGCCGTCGATTCCTTAAAACGCGCCATGAAATGGGACGAAGACACGTTCGGCAGAGAATATGACCATGACGTCTTTAACATCGTTGCCGTCAGCAATTTTAATTCGGGCGCCTGCGAAAACACGTCGTTGAACATCTTTAACGACAAGTACGTCCTTGCCGACCCGAACAAAGCAACGGATGCCGACTATGCCAACATTGAAGGCGTCGTCGCTCACGAATATTTTCATAACTGGTCGGGAAACCGCGTAACGCTTAGAGACTGGTTCGATTTAACACTTAAAGAAGGGTTGACCGTTTATCGCGATCAGGAATTTTCTTCGGATCAGCGTTCCCGCGCCGTTAAACGCATCGAAGACGTTGCTTCTCTTCGCGCGGGACAGTTCCCTCAGGACGCGGGACCGTTGGCTCATCCGATACGCCCCGATTCTTATATTTCGGTACGCAGCCTTTATACGGGCACCGTCTATAACAAAGGCGCCGAAGTCATCAGAATGATGGAACGTATGGCGGGAAAAGAAGCTTTCCGCAAAGGGATGGATATTTATTTCGAACGCAACGACGGAAAAGCCGTTACTTGCGACGATTTCGTCAAAGCCATAGAAGACGGCTCAGGCTTGGATTTGCGGCAGTTCAAAAACTGGTACCATCAGGCGGGAACACCGACCGTTACAGCAAAAGGCGTCTATGACGAAAACAATAAAACGTATTCTCTGACGTTGGCGCAAAAAACGCCGCCGACGCCGGGACAGCCGATTAAAAAGCCTTTTGTCATACCTTTGGAAATCGGATTGCTGGATAAAAGCGGAAATGACATGCCTTTGAAAATCAAAGGAGAGAAAGACGATGAAAAAACATCAAAAGTCATCGTCTTGAATGCTACGGAACAGACGTTCGTTTTTGAAAACGTCAAGGAAGAACCCGTTTTGTCTGCAAACCGTGCTTTTACCGCGCCGATTTATTTCAAAACCGAATATACGCCCGAACAGCGCGCGTTGCTGATGGAAAAAGATTCCGATCTGTTTAATCGTTGGGACGCGGGACAGCAGTTTGCCTCGGACATCATGCTGCAGATGGCAAACGACATCAAAAATGGCAAAGAAACAACCGTCCCGCCGGCATTCATTAAGGCGTTAAAAAGCTATCTGAACGACGAAAATCTGGACAAGGCTTTTATTGCAAAAGCTTTTGCTTTACCGACGGAAAAATCCGTTGCGGCACGAATGGACGTCATTGATCCCGATGCCGTGCATCAGGCTCGTTTGGAATTGCGCCGTCATATCGCCGTTGAATTAAAGCAAGACTTTGAAAAAGCCTATGCTGCAAATAAAACGCCCGGAGAATATGTCCCCGACGCGGCAAATTCCGGAAAGCGTGCCGTTAAAAATACGGCTTTGAGCTATTTAAGTCTGTTAGACGATTCTTTGGCGCTGAAACAGTATTATTCAGCGCAACAAATGACCGACAAAGATGCCGCCGTCCGTGTTTTCGCCGCCAAAGACACGCCGGAAGCCAAAAAAGTCATGGATGATTTTTATCAGACTTATAAAAAGGATTCTCTGGTCGTTGATAAATGGCTGACCATGCAGGCAACCGCCGCCAGATCCGATACGTTGGAAACGGTCAAATCCCTCTTAAATCATGAAAGCTTTTCCATAACGAACCCGAACAAAGTCCGTGCTTTGATCGGGGCGTTTGCCAACAATAACCCGACGGCGTTTCATGCAAAGGACGGTTCCGGATATGATTTCGTTGCCGAACAAACCTTGGCCGTCGATAAAATCAATCCTCAGGTGGCAGCGCAGATTCCCGTTGCTTTGGGAGATTGGAAAAAATATGATGCGGAACGCCAAAAACTGATGAAAAACGCTTTGGAGAAAATTATGAACGCCCCGAATTTGTCCCCGAATACTTATGAAATCGTTTCAAAATCTTTGGGAGTTGTCAAAGAACCCAAAAAAAACGAAAAGTCCGCCGCTTTTTTTAAGGACGCCTCTTTAAAAAAGTTTCCGAGCGGCGCTAAAACGGCGGCACCCAAAGTGCCCGTTAAAAATTTAATTCAAGGGCGTTATGAACGCTGAACTGCGGGATTTGATTTTCGTCGGCGCCGTTTGTGCGGCTTTGGGATTTGCCGCGGGGCAATCCGTCCCTTCCGTTTGGACGCCTGAAAACGAGCCACGAACGCTGATGCTCAGTTCGGAAGCGCAAAATATTCTGAATAATGCTAAAAATAAGGCAAAGCTTTCTGAAAAAGAAACGCTTGCCGCCTTATCTGCTGCCAGAATACGACTGATGCAGGATGTTTTTGAAAAAAAATACACGCCCCAACGCTTAAACGATGCCAATAATAATATTGCAGATTTGGCAAAAGCGTCAGGATTGTACTGGAATGATGTTTTAAGTGCCCTGCCCCCTTCCGACAGGCGCGTTTATCTGAAATGGTATGCGAAAAACAGGCGCTTTTTTGAAAATAAGCTGACGGAAGCTTTATTGCCGCCGGTTCCCGAGAAAAACGAAAAAGCTCCCTGAAACGGGAGCTTTTCTTTAAAATTTGTTGGATTTTGGGAAGCCTACGGGCGGCAATTTTCCGACTTGGGCTCGATGCCCCGTCCAACCGACCAGATTGGTTTCAATGCGTGTCCCGTTCCCGCACGGATAGGCAAGACCGTCCGCTTTGTTAAACAGTTTGATGTCCGATATGCCGCAATTTTCTTCTTTGTATTTTTGCATAAACACGCCCTGCCCGCGTGTCATTTCGGGAATTTCGCGGATATCGAAAACCAAAAGCTTGCGGTTTTCGCCGACAACGGCAACCGTATCGCCCTGATACGGCAGGCAGAATTGTGCTTTATCCCCTTCCGACAGGTTCAATATGATTTTCCCGTTCTTTGTTTGGGCGATTAAATCGTCTTCTTTGACAACAAAGCCTTTGCCTTTCTTTGAAACGATCAGCCGTTTCGCACCCGCCTGATAAACGAACATGCAAACGATTTCATCGTCTTCGGGTAAATCGACGGACAAGCGAAGCGGTTCGCCGAAACCTCTGCCGCGCGGCAGCTTATCGGCACTTAACGTATAAAAACGTCCGTTCGAGGCAAACAACAAAATCTTATCCGTCGTTTGAACGTGCATGCCGAATTGCAAAGAATCTCCTTCTTTGAACTTGATGTCATCGTTCAGAGCAACGTGACCTTTCAAAGCCCTGATCCAGCCCTTTTCGGACAAAATAACCGTAATCGGTTCTTTTTCTATCATGGCTTCCAACGGGACTTCTACAATTTCGGGAGCCCCTGTCACTTCGGTACGGCGCTTGCCCAACGGCGTGTCTTGACCGTATTTTTTCTTCATTTCCTTTATTTCCGAAGCGACGGCTTTCCATCTTAGCGCTTCGTCGCCCAACAACGCTTCAAGCCCTGCCTTTTCTTCCGCAAGTTTGTCATGTTCGGTTCGGATTTGCATTTCTTCCAGCTTGCGCAAAGAACGCAACCGCATATTCAATATCGATTCCGTTTGCAATTCCGTTAAATTAAACCGTTTCATCAAAACGGGCTTGGGTTCGTCTTCTTCGCGGATAATCTTGATGACTTCGTCCAAATTCAGGTACGCTATCAGCAAGCCGTTTAAGACTTCCATACGGTTGTTGATTTTTCCCAAACGGTGCGTCGACCTGCGGATTAAAACGTCCTGTCTGTGATCCAAAAAGGCTTTCAGGACTTCCTTCAGGCTCATGACGCGCGGCACGCCGTCTTTGTCCAAAACGTTCATGTTCAGGTTAAAATTAACCTGCAAATCCGTTTGGCGGAACAAATGTTCCATCAGTTGTTCGGCTTCTATCGTGCGGTTGCGCGGTTCCAAAACAATGCGCACGTTTTCTGCGGATTCATCGCGGACATCCGCCAAAAACGGAAGTTTCTTTTCCAATAAAAGCTTGGCAATTCTCATAATCAGGTCGGCTTTTTTAACCTGATAGGGAATTTCCGTTACGACGATCTGATACAGACCGTGAGAAAGTTGTTCCTTTTCCCATTTCGCGCGAACGCGAATGGCACCGCGCCCCGTTTCATAGGCTTTTAAAATGTTTTCGGGGCGTTCCGTGATAATTCCGCCCGTCGGAAAGTCGGGACCTTTTACAAACTGCATCAGGTCTTTGACTTCGCTGTCTGGCTTTTTTATCAACAGCAACAAAGCGTCAGCCAATTCCGCAACGTTATGAGGCGCAATGTTCGTCGCCATACCGACGGCAATGCCCGAAGACCCGTTCGCCAATAAATTCGGAAACGCTGAAGGCATAACGACGGGTTCTTCTTCTTCTCCGGAATAAGTCGGGCGAAAATCAACCGTGCCGTCGTTTAAATTTTCCATAATCGACAGAGCCACGGGCGTCAGGCGGGCTTCGGTATAACGCATGGCTGCGGCGTTGTCTCCGTCAATATTGCCGAAGTTTCCCTGCCCTTCGACCAAAGGATAACGCACGGCAAAATCCTGAGCCAAGCGCACCATCGCTTCATAAACCGCCGTATCGCCGTGCGGATGGTATTTACCGATAACGTCGCCGACGACGCGGGCGCATTTTTTAAATCCGGACGACGGATCCAGCTTTAACAAATTCATCGCATAAAGCAACCGGCGGTGAACGGGTTTCAATCCGTCGCGCACATCCGGCAAAGAACGCGATACTATTGTGGACATCGCATAAGCCAAATAGCGTTCGCCCAAAGCTTCCGCCATTTTGGTTTCTTTGATTTGTTCGTTTTCGCTCATTTTGTCAGCCTTTAAATCTTATCTCCTTCGCCGCCGTTGCATACGGCCGCGACAAAACGCGCCCTGACAGAAGGAATACGGCAGTCTAGCGTTTTTGAAAGGTAATTTTCAAGAAAAAAACCCGTTAAAGAAAACGCATCTTTCATCTCTTGAAGATTTTTCGGCGCCATGGCAGGGACTGTTAAAAATTCGGGCAAAGGCAGAAGACGGTCTTTCCAAGGTTCGGCCGCCGCCGCATTGACTGCCCGTCCGGATTTCGGAGAAACATAAGCCAAATTTTCCGTCGTTCCGCTTAACGCGCAGTGCGTCAAATCCAGCCCGAAGCCTGATAAAGCCAGCAAATCCAATTCCCATCGGACATAGCGTTCTTCAAAACCGTCAAACGGCAACAGCACAATCTGTTCCAGCGTTTTTTCAAAAAATCCCGACAGATCTTCCCGTTCCGGCAACAAATCCGACATCGCGCACAAACAAGACAACGCCGTCAATCTGTGCGAATCATTCATGACGCGAACGGCATAAGCCTCTGCCAATTCGGCAAAAACCGTCCCCAAATGTTCTTCCAAACGGGCTTTCCAACGCAACTTTACAAGATTACCTTGCTGAAACGTTCCTGCCTGACGTTTGCCAAACGCCCCTTTGCACAATCCGGAATGTCTGCCGTGCGCGGAAGTCAAAAAAGAAACAACGGCATCGTTTTCCCCGTACCGCTTAACAGACAGGACTATCCCCGTATCCGCCCACTCAGGCATTAAAATCAAGCCCCCAATCCCGATATCTGGCAGGATCGTCGCCCCATTTTTCGCGGACTTTGACAAATAAAAATAAATGTATGCGGCTTTCAAACAGTTCTTCCAGTTCTTGGCGGGACTGAGAACCTATCTTTTTTATCATAGAGCCGCCCTTGCCTAAAATAATGCGGCGCTGATTGTCTTTTTCGACATAAATCGTTTGTTCTATCCTTGAACTGCCGTCCGGATTGTCTTTCCACATTTCCGTTTCGACCGTCAAAGCGTACGGCAATTCGTCGCGCAAATTCAAATAAAGCTTTTCTCGCGTGATTTCCGCCGCCAATAAACGGTTCGGCAAATCGGAAACCTGATCTTCGGGAAACATAAAAGGACCTTCGGGCATTTTGGAAATCAAATATTTTTCCAAATCATTGATGCCGTCTCCGCTTAACGCGGAAACCATAAAGGTTGCATCAAAAGAATATAATTCATTCAACTCTTGCGACAATTTCAAGAGCCGTTCCCCTTTAACCAAATCGACTTTGTTTAAAACCAAAGACGCTTTTTCTTTGTTCTTTTGCAAAGAACGGACAATGGAACGCGTGTCGTCGTCCAGCCCCCGTTTCGCATCAACGACCAAAAGTCTGACATCGCAAAATTCCGCTTCGCTCCAAGCCGACGCAACCATAGCCCGATCCAGCCGACGTCGGGGCTTGAATATCCCCGGCGTATCCACCAGAACAATTTCACAGTTGTCTTTAACAAAGATTCCGCGAACTCTTGAACGCGTCGTTTGCACTTTCGGCGAAACAATCGACACTTTTGCGCCGACCATATAATTGACCAACGTCGATTTTCCCGCGTTCGGTGCCCCCAGCAACGTTGCAAAGCCGCATTTCGTCTCAGCCATCGAAATGTACCGCCTTTAACAAAGCCGCCGCCGCCGCACGCCCCGCTTCGCGTTTGGAGCTGCCTTCTGCCGTTGCGGGAGGATACCCCTTAACCGTTACTTCCATAACAAAAACAGGGTCGTGGTCGGGACCGCTGATGCTTAAAACCTTGTATTCGGGCAAAGGCAGCTTGCGTCCCTGAGCCCATTCCTGTAACGCCGTTTTTGCATCAACGGGAGGCTTTTTGCTTTCCTTCATCAAGGGCGTCCAAAAACGTTCCACGAACTCTTTTGCCGTTTCAAATCCCCCGTCCAAATACAACGCTGCAATCACGGCTTCGCAAACGTCGGAAAGCAACGTCTTGGAATGTTTGTCCACGGAATTCTTTTCGCTTTTGGGAAAAATAAAATAATCGCCCAATTTCAATTCTTCGGCAACGACAGCCAAAGTTTCCGCCTTGACCAATTCAGAGTGGCGTTTTGCCAAATCGCCTTCGGCTTCCTTGGGATACGCATGAAACAGCATATCCGCAACAATCAGCCCTAAGACGCGGTCGCCCAGAAATTCCAAACGCTCATATCCGATAAAGTAATTTCCGAACCCCAGCGTTACGGCTTGCTTTAAAAGACGCTCGTCTTTAAACGAATATTTTAACGGAGCATAGAGTTCTTTGTAATCTTTGCCGAATATCATGATTAATGAATCCCGTTAAACAAGCGAGACCAGCGCACCGCCATCGGCCATTTCCATATTTCCCACCAACGAGCCGTTCCGTCGTTCGAGAAAAACAAAAATTTCGCTCTGCCGACAAGATTTACGGCGGGAACAAATCCGACCTTGACCGAACGGCTGTCCAGCGAATTGTCTCTGTTGTCCCCCATCATAAAGAAATGACCTTCGGGTACCGTAAATTCTTCCGTATTATCAAAAGGCCCTTCGTCCGACATTTCAATAATCGGATGGCGGACGCCGTTCGGCAAAACTTCGATATAGCGGTCGAAACGCATGGCTTTTCCGCGTTCGTCGCGCATTACAAAATCTTTGTCCGCAATACGTTCTATTTGTTTGCCGTTAATGTACAGCCGCCCCTGTTTGACTTGAATTTTATCGCCGGGCATGCCGATCAGACGTTTGATATAATCCGTACGATTATCCGAAGGAAGCTTAAAGACGATAACGTCGCCCTGTTTCGGTTCTTCATAAAAAATCCGACCTTTGATCAAAGGCATGCTTAACGGTAAAGAATGTCTGCTGTATCCGTAAGACATCTTTGAAACAAACAGATAATCTCCAACCAACAAAGACGGAATCATTGACCCTGACGGAATGCTGAACGGTTCAACAAAAACCGTTCTGACAAATAAAGCGATCAACGCCGCATAAAACAACGTCTTTACCGTATCCCAAAAACCGGATTTTTCTTCCATTTCTCAGAGTCCTCTTTCAGAATTTATTCGGATATGTCTTCCGCGCTTAAAATCACAACAGCCTGCGCCATCGGATATTCATCCGTCATTGAAACATGAATCGCGGCACGTTTTCCCGCCGGCGTCAATTCATTTAATCGTTTTAAAGCACCGCCCGTCAACGTTAATATCGGTCGTCCTCCCGCCAGATGGGAATTTTCCATATCACGCCAGAAGACTCCTTTGGAAAGTCCCGTTCCCAAAGCTTTGGAACACGCTTCCTTTGCCGCAAACCTCATCGCATAAGCCGAAGCCCGTTTTTTTGCCGACTTTGCCCCTCTCGCATCGCACAAAGCCCGTTCGTTTTTTGTGTAGATCCTGCGGCAAAACGCTTCGCCCGAACGCTCCAAAACGCGTTCAATCCGACGTATGTCCACTAAATCCGTCCCGATGCCGATAATCATCTTTAATCCTGTGAACGGCGAACCGAACTGATGCCGGGACACGCCCTTAATGCTGCCATGATATCATTTAAATGGCGGACGTCACGGACTTCTATATCCACGGTTAGCTCAAAAAATCCCGCAGTTCGGCTCAGTATCTTCAGATTGCTGATATTGCCGTGATTCTTTGCAATAACCGTCGAAAGTGTCCCGAGACTGCCGGGCTGATTTACCAAAACCAAGCGAATTCTGGAAACATGGCTTTCTTCCGAAACGACGTCTTCATTCCACGAAATATCCAGCCAACGTTCCGGTTCAGCAGAATATTTTTCCAACGTCACACAGTCTATCGTATGAACGGTAACGCCCTTTCCCGTCGTTACAATCCCTACAATCCTGTCACCGGGCAACGGATGGCAACATTTTGCAAAATTGACAGCCAATCCCGGAATTAAACCGTTAATCGGCATATTATCGTGTTTTTTATGATCGGGGACTTTGTCGCTGACTTTCTTTGCCGAACGCTTAATCGCATCAACAACGCGCACAAAACGAGACTTGTGTCCCGGAAAAACGGCGTCAACAACATCGGAAGCCTGTATCAACCCTTCTCCGACCGCCGCAATTAAATCTTCGACTTCCGTTTGCTTGAAATTCGACAAAACGTTTTCCAAGCTCTTGTCCGTATATTCATATCCTTCGTTTTTATAAGCGCGCTGTAAAATCTGACGACCGGCTTCAAGATACTGTTCGCGCTTTTGAGCACGTACAAAACGGCGTACTGCAGCTCTGGCCTTGCCCGTTACGACAAAACGTTCCCATTCCGGAGACGGATTTTGCGTCTTGGACGTTAAAATTTCCACTTGGTCGCCGTTATTTAAAATCGTCCTTAACGGGCGGATTTTGCCGTTAATCTTAGCTCCGACACAACGGTTTCCCACCCCTGAATGAACCGCATACGCAAAATCAACGGGCGTAGCGTTCTTGGGCAGCGTAATCAAGTCCCCTTTCGGAGAAAAACAGAACACCTGATCCTGATACATTTCCAGTTTCGTGTGTTCCAAAAATTCTTCGGGATTATCCGCCTGTTCCATAATATCCAACAGTTCGCGCATCCAACGGAACTGGCGACCGTCCGTTTTGTAATCCCCTTGTTTATAACGCCAATGCGCCGCAACGCCGATTTCGGCAATCTCGTGCATTTCCTTTGTTCTGATTTGTATCTCGATACGGTGCTTTTCAGGACCTATGACGCCCGTATGCAAAGATTTGTATCCGTTCGGCTTCGGCGTGGAAATGTAGTCTTTATAGCGCCCGGGAACCATGGGATATTTCGTATGGATTATCCCCAACACATGGTAACAGTCGGCAACTGTCGGCACAATGATGCGGAAAGCTATAATATCGGACAGCTGTTCAAACGTGGCGTTCTGACGCTGCATTTTGCGCCAAATGGAATAAGGGGTTTTTTCGCGCCCCGTGATTTCGACCTGAATACCGGAATCCTTCAAATCGTCGTAAAGGGCTTTAATAATGCGGGAAACTAAATCCCCGCCCTGCTCGCGCAAAAAAGACAAACGGGCTTTGATGGATTCATAGGCTTCGGGATGCAGTTCTTTAAAAGCCAGTTCTTCCAGCTCGTTTTTCATTTCCTGCATGCCGATGCGCTCGGCCAGAGGCGCATAGATTTCCATTGTTTCCGTCGCGATGCGGCGGCGCTTTTCGGGATTTTTGAAAAAGTGAAGCGTCCGCATATTATGAAGACGGTCTGCCAGCTTGACCAGCAAAACACGAATGTCATCCGACATCGCCAACAAAAGCTTGCGGAAATTTTCCGCCTGCTTCGTTTGGTCGGACTGAAGCTGAAGCTTGCTTAATTTCGTAACGCCTTCAACCAGCTTGGCAATTTCCTCGCCGAAGAGGTCTTTGATATCTTCATAGGTTGCGGCGGTATCTTCAATCGTGTCGTGCAACAAAGCCGTAACGATGGAAGCATAATCAAGCTTATATTCCGTCAGGATACCCGCGACTTCGACAGGATGGGAAAAGTACGGGTCTCCCGAAGCGCGCTTCTGAGACCCGTGCATTTTGACGGCAAAGACGTATGCCCGATCCAGACCTTCTTCGTCAACATCGGGGTCATAAGAACGGACCCGTTCGACCAATTCAAACTGTCGGAGCATCTTTGCCGCCTTTTTCTAAAAAGGTCAGGGTTCTTCGGAAACCTCGAAAGAACCGGCGGCAGCGACTTCCTGCTGAGCATCGTTCACATACGCAAATTGTTCGTTCAAAGCGGCCAATTCGGCTTCGGCTTCTTTGATTTCGTTTTGTTCGGAAGCCGTTTCTTCGGGTTTGACGAACTTTTGCATTCCGGAAATCAGCGAATTTTCCAAATTATCCAGATTGATCGTTTCTTCCGCGATTTCACGCAAAGCGACAACGGGATTTTTATCGCGGTCGCGATCAACCGTCAAAGGTGCCCCGGCGCTGATATCTTTCGCCCTCTGGGCAGCCATTAAAACCAATTCAAAACGGTTGGGTACTTTTAAAACGCAATCTTCTACGGTAACGCGTGCCATGTCTTTTTCTCTCGATAAAAATAAACAGATTCAGCCTTAGGGCATATTGCATATATCTGCTTTTTTTGTCGAAATTGCAAGCCTATTCTTTTATTATTTCCTGATCCGCGGGTAAAAGACGAATTAATTCGGAAATGCTTTGTTTTAAAATGGGATGTATCCAATCCGGCGCAATCTCGGACATCGGGTACAGCACAAATGCCCGCAAATGCATCCGCGGATGAGGAACTATCGTTTCGGGCGGTTCGTTTATAATTTCTTCATTATACGCCAACAAATCCAAATCAAGGACTCTTGCGGCGTTTTTAACCGTCCTGACGCGACCGAGATCGGCTTCAACGCCAAGCAACGTCTTTATAAGCTCTTGCGGGCGTTGTTCCGTTTTGATCGAAAAAACGCGATTATGATACCAAGGCTGAGACGAAATCGGAACGGGTGCCGTTTTATACCACCCCGAACACTTTTCAATCAAACACCCCCGTTGTTCCAAAAGCTCAAATGCTTTGTCCAGCGTTTGATACACCGTTCCGAATGAACTGTCCAAATTGCCGCCCGTGCCGATAAGAATCATCTTGGATTTTTCCTTTTTTGCCGTTATCCTGTATTTCGTTATACTTATATAAACAACATATTGAAAGGAATAATTTTATGCGTTGTTATGCCGGCGAAAAAATCGCTTTGTTTATTGACGGTTCAAACCTTTATGCCGCCGCACGGGCGTTGGGGTTCGACATTGACTATAAAAAGCTTTTGGACTTTTTTTCCACAAAAGGACGTTTAATCCGCGCCTTTTACTATACCGCTCTGGTCGAAGATCAGGAATATTCGCCGATCCGTCCGTTGGTTGATTGGCTGGATTATAACGGATATACGATGGTTACAAAGCCGACAAAAGAATTTACCGACGCTCTGGGACGCAGAAAAATCAAAGGAAATATGGATATCGAATTGGCTGTCGATTTGATGGAAATGGCAGAAAACATAGACCACGCCATTTTATTTTCGGGCGACGGCGACTTTAGAAGCTTGGTCGAAGCCGTCCAACGCAAAGGCGTTCGCGTTACCGTCGTCAGCACGGTTCAGTCTCAGCCGCCGATGGTCGCCGACGAACTGCGCCGTCAGGCTGACCACTATACGGATTTGTCCGATTTGGCGCCGAATATTTCGCGTTCGCCGCAAAGTGCAAAGCTTGATCCTGCCGTTCTGAAGGCTCAAAGTGCTTTGTACGACGCAACGCCGGATGAAGAAAATTCTGATTATGTCCCCTGATTTACCGCTTTCTCCCGATAAGAATTGCCGTTTATGCCCGAGGCTGGCGGCTTTTCTTGATAAAAACAGGGCTCTTTATCCGTCGTTTTGGAATGCCCCCGTCCCTTCTTTTGGCAACTTAAATGCCGAATTGCTGATTGTCGGACTGGCTCCAGGATTAAAAGGTGCCAACAGGACGGGGCGTCCTTTTACGGGCGACTTTGCGGGAAACCTTTTGTACGGCATGCTGATTGAATTCGGATATGCGACGGGCGAATATAAAGCAAGCCCCGACGACGGCGTTGTATTGACGAATGCAAGGCTGACGAATGCCGTGCGTTGCGTACCGCCTGAAAACAAAGTAACGGGTTCTGAAACAAATACTTGTAACCGTTTTTTAAAGTCGGAAATTAACTCTATGCCGAATTTAAAAGCCGTCTTGGCGCTCGGAACGGTGTCTCACGGAGCCGTGTTGTCAGCGTTCGGAGAAAAGAAAAGCGCTTTTAAATTTGCGCATGCCGCCGTTCACGACCTGACGTTCAAAGGGCGTCCCGTTAAGCTTGTCGACAGCTATCACAGCTCTCGTTATAACGTAAACACGGGAAAGCTGACCCCTGAAATGTTCAAAGAAATGTTCACGACTTTGGACAACGTTATTAAGAGCATGCGATAAAAAAGCCTCCTTTTCGGAGGCTTTTCATCTTTTACGGTTCAAGATATTTAACCAGTTCTGACGGATAAGTCGTGCTTCTGATGATCGGAACAAGCTTGGGCACCGACATTTTCGTCAATGCCGACAGAGCATCAAGTGTTTCCCCCTCTTCCGAAACGGCTTCCGTCTGCAATTTATCGTAATTTTTTGTAACAAACATGGTTAACCTGTTCGTTTCTTTCTTTTCTCCGATTTTTACCATATCAATATAAAATTGATTCGGCATATATTCCCAAAAAGATTCATTTGCTATATCCGTTGTAATTCCTGTTGTTCCGGAAATCGAAGCAACAGCAGAAACTATATCAAGAATTCCGCCCGAACTTACCGTACTGTCCAAAGAAATAAACTGGTTATGATACCCTTCGGACTTTGCCAACAGACGTGTTGAATAGCGTCCGCGTTCCAACATGATATCGCACGGCGTTGTTCCTACAAGTTTTCCATTGTGATATATTTTTACGCCGAATGGTTGGCTGTCGATAAAAATTTTCTGCTGTTCTTCATGAAGAAGGGTGCCGCAACCGCTTAAAAGAAATAGGGCAAAAAACAAGAATTTTTTCATTTCAAACTCCGTTATTCATTATTTATACAGCTCGTCTGATAAGCTTTGTTTTAAATGGTGTTTTAATAGAGCAACGTATGCCTGCATTTCCGTTTTAATTTACTTAATCATTTCATAAAGAGCAATAAAAAAGCCTCCTTTTCGGAGGCTTTTCATTTATGAAATTCATTGTTTATGACCATGGAGAATGATCGTCCGAATTAACTTCTCCGAATAATCCTCCGGTGGAACGACGACGTTCTCCCCGCTCGACGGAAGATTCCGTTTTTCCCGAAGAAAGTCCGCTCAACGCCTCTATACGGGATGACAAAGGCGGATGCGTCGAAAACAATTCCGAAAATGACGGTAAATCCGTAATTCCGAACGCTTTCATTTCAGAGGGCAACGGTTCGGATTCCATGCGTCCGAGTGCCCTCAACGCGTCAATCATATCTTCGGGGCGTCCCGTCAGCTCTGCCGCGCCCGCATCAGCACGATATTCTCTATGTCTTGAAAAAGCACATGACAGAATACTTGCCAAAATACCGAACAAAATCTCAAAAACGGGAACAACAACATAATAGCTGAAACCGCCGATACGCCGTTCTCCGTCCGAACTGCCGCGGTTTTGCAAAAACAATGCGGCTACTCTGGCAAAAAAGAACACAAACGTATTCAAAACGCCCTGCAATAACGTCATCGTTACCATGTCGCCGTTGCGAATATGAGAAACCTCATGAGCCAAAACGGCTCGTATCTGAGGGCGCGTCATCCCCTGCATCAATCCCGTGGAAACCGCAACAAGCGCATCGTCTTTAAAGGCTCCCGTCGCAAAAGCATTCGGCGTCCCTTCATAAATCGCGACTTCGGGCATTTTTAACCCTGCTCTGTCCGACAAATCACGAACCGTCGAAAGCAGCCAAGCCTCTGCTTCGTTTCGCGGAGACGAAATAACGGATGCTCCCGTCGTCATTTTGGCAATACTTTTCGACATCATCAAAGAAATAAACGAACCCGTAAAGCCGCAAACCGCCGAAAACGCCATCAATTGAGCATAATCAATCCCGTTCGCCGTCAGCCAGCGGTCAACGCCCAACAACCGAACCAGAACGGAAATCGTTATCAACACCACAAAGTTTAAAACTAAAAACAGACCGATACGCTTAAACATTTTCTTCCTTTTTCTGAGTTTATATAAAAATAAATAAGGTGATTCCGGCAAAATAAAAAGGGGAAGATTTCCCCTTTTTTTATTTTTTCGCATCCGTTTCGTTCGGTATTTTGCTTTCAAGCTTCGGAATAACCGTTTCTTCGGGCGTTATCGTATAAACAATCGCCCCCAAACGTTGTCCGTCAATGCCGACGACGGGGAACGTCCCTCCCGTCAGATTTAATTCTTCGTAAGAAAAATCCTGATTTAAATCGATTAAAGACAGAATTTTCTTTTGCGTTTTGGGTTCAAGTTTTCTTCCTGATCCGATTGAGCTTAAAAAGGCTAAATTTTCCGCCGTGCACCATCCTGCTCCGACCGTCGGGTTTGCTTCGCGGCGGCGCATTTTAAACCACGCCATTTTATTAAGACCTATTTTATCCAGAGCCGTATAAACTCTGACTTTTCCGAAACCGGAGAGCGCATCGGGCAAATTACCGACCATTCGGGGCAATGCTTTGGATATTTTTATGTAGCCTGACTTTTCTCCCTTTAGCTTTAAAAGAACGCTGTACACAACGTCATCCGAAGGCAGGCGTTCCCAAAAACAAGAAGAAGACGTTTCCGATAATTCCGCTGGAATCCTCATTCTGCCGCGATAATTCTTATCCCCCACTCTGACAAAAAAGCGCGTATTCGGATAATAAAACAGATATTCGGCATCAAAGTCTTTTGCCAAAATGCGTGCGTATTTATCCGCCGCTTCCATCATATCCGATGTATCACGTTCTTCAGACGCACTTAAAACGGCGGGGTCTTTCAGCATCGTCTGACGAGCGAACTTTTTAAGTTCGGAACAAACGCGGGATTCTTCGGAACGGATAAAATCCTGCATCGTTTCGGTCGCCGTTCGGGGCGTCGCAGAGCTTAAAGCTACGGTTTCCGCTTCGGTCACGACAACGGGTTGCGCCGCCGCATCGGACGCGGAAAAAGCGGAAGCGAAAAAAATGCAGGCAGCAATACGAAAATATGCGTTCATTTTTTATCTCTCCCGCGCAAAATCACAGATCTTTCAAACGCTTTAAAGCCTCTTCGACTTTTACGGCGGCCTCTTTGGCTTCCGCAAGTCTTGCCTTTTGCTCCTCAACCACGTTTGCGGGAGCTTTGGCGATAAAGCCTTCATTGCTTAAACGCCCCGCCAGAGAAGCAATTTCTTTTTCAAGCTTTGCTTTTTCTTTGTTCAGTCGTTCGCTTTCCTTGGCAACGTCAATAACGCCCGCCAAAGGCAACAAAATTGTCGCCGTACCGAAAACGCTTTGCGCCGCCCCTTTGGCATCGTCCGCAGAAGCGGAAATCTCGGCCTTTTCCAATCGAGCCAACGTCCGTATCAGCAAGTTGAAATCCTGCAACCGTTTTGCTTCAACCGAAGACGCATCCCGCAAAAACATCGTGATCTTTGCCGCGGGGGGGACGTTCATTTCCGAACGCAAAGAACGTATCGCCGTAATCAAGCCCACAACCCAATCCAAATCGGCTTCCGCTTCGGGATTTTCCAATCCGCTTAACTCAGGCCAAGGTGTTACGATCAGCTTTTGCGGGCGTTTGTCGCTGATTTTCCCCCAAAGCTCTTCGGTTACAAACGGCATAATCGGGTGCAACAGAATTAAAATCCTGTCCAAAACCCAAGCCGCCGTCGCACGCGTTTCCGCTTTGACGCTTTCGTCATCTCCGTAGAACAAAGGTTTGGCAAATTCCAAATACCAATCGCAGAACGTTCCCCAAGTAAATTGATAACCCGCATCGGCGGCTTCATTGAACTTGTATTCGTCCAAAGCAACCGTCGCCTTGCGTACTGCCGCCGCCGTCTTGGAAATAATCCATCGGTTCAGCGGATTCTTAACGGACTTCGGATCAAAACCGTCAACGGGCTTGCATTCGTTCATTTCGCAAAAACGTGCCGCATTCCACAGCTTTGTTACGAAATTGCGGTATCCTTCCACGCGGCTTTCGCTCATGCACACGTCGCGCCCCTGAGCCGCCATCGCCGCCAGCGTAAAGCGCAAAGCGTCAACGCCGTATTTGTCCGCCAATATCAACGGATCAACGACATTGCCTTTGGATTTTGACATCTTGCGGCCTTGTTCGTCGCGTACCAACGCGTGAATATAGACCGTTCTGAACGGAACATCCTTCATAAAATGAAGGCCGAGCATAACCATTCGGGCTACCCAGAAAAAGATAATGTCAAACGCCGTAACCAAGACATTCGTCGGATAATAGCGTTCAAGTTCTTTGGTCTTATCAGGCCAGCCCAACGTCGAAAACGGCCAAATCCCAGACGAAAACCACGTATCGAAAACATCGGGGTCTTGCTTTAATTCAACGTGCTTGCCGTAATATTTATCCGCTTCGGCTTGAGCCAGTTCAACGTTTTCTTCCACAAAATAATGTCCGTCCGGCCCGTACCAAACGGGAATCTGGTGCCCCCACCACAGCTGGCGCGAAACGCACCACGGCTGAATGTTGCGCATCCATTCAAAATACGTCTTTTCCCATGATTTCGGCACAAATTTCAAACGACCGTCTTCAACGACTTTAATGGCTTCCACAGCTAATTTCGGCGCATCGACAAACCATTGATCGGTCAGCCAGGGCTCAATGACAACGCCCGAACGATCCCCGTAAGGTATCGTCATCGGATTGTCTTCTTCTTTTACGAACAATCCTAAAGATTTGACGTCTTCCAGAACTTTTTTACGGGCATCCGCCGTCGTTAAGCCCCGATACGCTTCGGGAACGTTCTCGTTTAAATGAGCCGTCGCATCCAATATATTTATCATTGGCAGATTATGGCGTTTGCCGACTTCATAGTCGTTGAAATCGTGAGCCGGCGTAATCTTTACCGCACCCGTCCCTTTCGTCGGATCCGCGTGCTCGTCCGCAATAACAGGAATCGGACGATTGCAAATCGGAATAATAACGTTCTTGCCGATTAAATCTTTATAACGTTCGTCGTCCGCACTGACGGCAACCGCCGTATCGCCGAACAACGTTTCGGGACGCGTCGTCGCTATTGTAATAAAACGGTTCGGATCGTTTTCGACGGGATATTTAAAATACCACATCTTGCCGACGACTTCGCGCTGTTCGACTTCCAAATCCGAAATAGCCGTTTGCAAAAACGGATCCCAGTTGACCAAACGTTTCGCCCGATAAACCAAACCGTCCTTATATAACGTTACGAATTCCTGACGAACCGCACGGCACAGACCTTCATCCATCGTAAAGCGTTCGCGCGGCCAATCCAAAGACGCTCCCAAACGGCGCAACTGTTTCGTAATCTGTCCGCCGGACTTTGCTTTCCATTCCCATACTTTTTCTATGAACTTTTCTCTGCCCAAATCGTGGCGGGAAATTCCGTCTTTGGCCAACAGGCGTTCTACAACCATCTGAGTCGCAATCCCGGCATGATCCGTTCCGGGTTGCCATAACACGTCTTTTCCCTTCATACGCTGATAACGAATCAGCGTGTCTTGAAGCGTAAACGTCAGTGCATGCCCGATGTGCAAATTCCCCGTAACGTTCGGAGGCGGAATCATAATGCAATACGGTTCTTTGTCTGAATTCGGATCACAGGCAAATGCCCCTGATTTTTCCCATTCTTCGTAACAAGACGATTCAACTGCGGCAGGGCTGTAATTCTTGTCCAGCATCGCCGTTCCTCCTTTTCATTTCAGTCATAAAAAAGATTTCCTCAAGCCGTTCGACTTGAGGAAATGCGGGGTTGTACATTTTATTTAAAATCAAGTCTGTCGGTAACGCGGGCGATTTCTTTGCGTACGACGCGTTCGACAATGTCGGGTAAATTCTGATCCAGCCATTCTTTCAACAGCGGCCGGAGCAATTCGCGAACGATGCTTTCCAACGTAACCATCGGAACACCGACAGCCGCATTTTTATCCGCGGCAAACATTTGCGTCAAATGGCTGAGCGAAGCGGCCGTCGCTTCTACCGCCGGCGCCGAAAGCAATCCGTCTTCTTCGCGAATCTTGTTGCCGATAATTTTGGGAATATCCTTAAATTCATCGGGAACGGGGTCGTTTTCAGCGACGGGTTTTACAACAGGTTCCGGCGTAAAATCGTCTTCTTCGGACTGAGCGTTCTTTTCCACGGGAACAATCATATCCTGCGTTAAATTTACCACACTTTCCGAAGGCTGTTGAACCGGTGCGGGTTCTTCTTTCGGAGCAGGCTGATTGTTTTGATAAACGGGTTGCGGCGCAACTGGTTCGGAAGCTTTTTTTTCTTCAACGGCAGGAGCCGGCGCAGGTTCGCCCTCTCCGTCCGCAAGAATGCTGCGGATAGAAGCCAGGATGTCTTCCATTGAAGGTTCGTTCTGATCTGTCATTGTTCGTCCAATTCTCATAAACGGTACTTTAATATACCATCTGAATCAAAAGGGGCAAGATGAGATTTAACCTCTTGCCCCAAAAAAACCGTATTTTTTATCAACAAGATGAGCTTATGATTCAGAAACGTTCTTTGTTTCGGAAGGCGCCGGCGTTTGTTTTTCGTCGGCTTCGGATTTTTCTTCTGTTTTATCCTTATTTTCGACCGTTTGTTCCGCTGCTGCTTTTTTACGGCGATACCTGGACAAATCAAGCCCGAGACCCGACGGAGACATCATCCCCATTGATGACAAGAGCTGATATGCCGCAACGACCTGATCTCTTTTTGCCGTCACGACGCTGACGCGAGCATCCAACAGTTCCTGTTCGGCGTTCAAAACGTCCAAAACGGTACGGGTTCCGGCTTGTTCTTCTCTTTTAACGCCGTCCAAAGCAAGTTCGGAAGCTCTGACCTGTTCTTCCAAAGACTTCAAAGACGCTACCGAAGAATGATAATTTTCCCAAGCCTGGGTCGTCATTTGGGCAACATCCCGACGTACGGTATCAACGTTGATGCGAGCCTGACCCGCCAAATGTTTGCTTTCCCTTACTTTGGACGCGACGCTGCCCGCCGTATAAAGGGGAACATTCATAACCAGCTGAACATCGGAAGCATCGGCATGCCCTTTAAAAACTTCCCCGCTGAAATTCGTTTTGGTTTTTGCATGATAAAACGAACCTTGCAAATCCAACGTCGGATAATGTCCGGATTTCGCAACGTCAATAGAACTTAAAGCGCTTTTTGCCGCCTGTTCCGCCGATGCCAGCTGAGGATTGCGCTTTTCGGCAATCTCAAGCGCTTCCGCCAAAGTTTGGGGGAGTTTCGATTCGGGAACGGAAGGCTCGTAAATTTTATCGGGCATTTTGCCTATGACTTGGCGATATGTTGCATACGAAACCTTTAATGCCCCTTCCGCATCGATTCGCGAAGCAACAGCTCCTGCCAAGCGCGCTTCTGACTGAGCAACGTCCGTCTTTGTCAATTCTCCGACGCGAAAACGATCCTGAGTATATTCCAACTGACGGCGTAAAACGGCTTCGTTGTTTTGCGTCAATTTTAACAGCGCCATGTCGCGAATCACATCCATATAAGCCGTCGCGGCGCTCATTAACGTGTTTTGTTCAACGGTCTTTAAATTCGCGCGTTCCGCCTCAAACTGAGCCTTTGCCGCTTTGACCGACGCAACCGTCCCAAAGCCGGAAAACAAAGGTTGCACGGCATTAACGCCTACGTTATAGGGATCGTCTTCCGTTTCCAAAAAATTCGGGCGCATGCGGTTTCGATCATAACTGTAGCCGTAGCTGGCTTCTCCCGCGATTGTCGGTTTATAGCCTGATTGGCTCTGAACTATCTTTTCATAAACTGAACGTAAATATGCCCGTTGCGCCAACACCTGCGGATTCGCAACATATGTATATGCCAATGCTTCTTCCAATGTTTCCGACTGAACGGTTCCTCCCGCCAACATCATCACGGACAATGAAACCCCGGACAATACTTTTTTCAAATTCAGCATTGAAGTCCCTTTCCTGCCTTTCGGGTCATACAAACAACATCCGCATATTTATTCACGGATATAAAAACGATTCTCTTTTACAGTCAAAACCGCCCAAATATCAACAAATAACTTTATAAAACTTCATCAAAAACAAAATTTTTGTATTCCGAGAGGCGGATTTCGGGATTAAGAGCAATGTCAAAAGCAAACGTAAATGACAGCACACCGTTACGTTTTATGACTTTTCCGGCCTTTGCCGATAAAGATCCGGGTTTCGATTCAACATAAACCATCCGCCCGCCTTCCGAAAGTTGCGCAATTAAATTTTCGGGAACCTTCGTAACAATACCGTCTATATATATAACGTCATACGGCGCCTGAGACGGAAAACCGAGATCGGGATTTTTATTTAAAACCGCCGCATTATCCGTTTCCAACAGAGTTAAAATTTCCTGTGCCGTCTCGCAAAAACCCGAATCCGCCTCAAGCCCGATAACAGCACGGGAAAAGTTGGACAATAATGCCGCCGTATATCCCGTCCCCGCCCTGACGTTTAAAACAACGTCGTTCGAACCGGCCTGAGCCAATTCCAATAATCGTGCCGCCGTCAACGGCTCGAACAAAAAAACGCCTTCGCGGATAAGAACGGGTTCATCGCTGTAAGCCAAGCTTTGCAAACGGTTGGGAACAAACAATTCCCTCGGAACGCGAGACATCGCTTCCAGTATCTTCGGAGACGAAACGCGATTCGGAATAAGTTGCCCCAAAACCATATTCTTTCGCGCCGATTCAAATGACGGCAATGATTGAAACAACGGCATGCTCCATTAAAATTCCTTTGAAAACATACTATATAAACCTTTAAAAAAGCAAACAACTTCACAAAAAAACGCGCTTTCATTTTTTTTCATTTTTTTATTGACCTGTCGCCAAATCAAATGTATAAACATCCCTGTCTTGAGCGGATCGCTTGAGGAACGGCTAAGGCCGAGTGGCAGAGTGGTTATGCAGAGGACTGCAAATCCTTCTATATCGGTTCGATTCCGGTCTCGGCCTCCAATCGTTCCATTCCGGAGTAGCTCAGCGGTAGAGCAATCGGCTGTTAACCGATCGGCCGGGGGTTCGAATCCCTCCTCCGGAGCCATTTAAAAAAGCCTGACATAAAGTCAGGCTTTTTTTGTTGCTTCTTTAAAATAGACAAAATTGACAAAACAAAGATATATGCTATCTTATATATTAAGTTATCACTATAAAAAAACAGGAGAATAAATATGCCTGATTCTTTACAGCAGCGTTTTGAAAATCCGTCTTCCATACCTCAGGCTTCTCCGACACAAAACAATGTGCAATCTCAAAATCCCAATGTCTTGTACGCTCTTGATCCCGAGGGAAACCGCCTGTTTCCTTATACTCTGGATCCTGAAATGGACAAATCTTTAGTCCCGCTTCTTTCAGAAAGCGTTAATCGTGCCTGTCTGTCAAAAACCGGACGCGACACTTTGCGCCAAGCAAGCGAAACGGGGCATTCTTTTTTGCTCTATGCCGAAAATGACGGACGCGGCGGTTTCTACAACGATGCTCACCGATTAATCTGTTTGCATGCAAGCGACGACAAAGACTTTATCTGTTCCGTTTTGGTTCATGAAGCGCGACATTCCATTCAGTTTGACCAAGTGCCGGAATTCCGCGAAACTTACAGAAACAATGACTTGAACTTTAAATCTTATATGATCGTTAACCGCGCCATTGAAGCGGATGCCGTCGCCGTACAAACAAAATTCGGGTATGAACTGGCTCAGCTGGGGGACTATGGACCGCTTAACGTCATAAAAAACGGATATTTCTCCGCCGCCGCCGAAGCCGTTGAACAAGCGGCGGAAAAAGGAAAACTTGACCACCCCGACACATTAAAAAATGCCGCAAATGCTTGGTATAAATCTTCGAGAATCATCTGTTGGTATGACGATTATTATTCCAAAGCAGAAAAAGCCCGTCTTGCGAAAGCGCCTCAACAAAGAAACCTGTCCGACCGACAACTGGGGCGTTTCGTCGAAACTCTCTTTAAAGTCAACGGCGTTTCCTATGCAGGAAATTCCGCCGATTATCTGAAATCTCCGGAAAAACTTTCTTTGTCAGAACAAGGGTATTTCAACATTCAAGCCGCCAATGCCGCTTACGGAAAAACAGACCGTTCCATTGATGATATGTTCGTCATAAATCCGAACACATATAAACTGATGGATTATACCTACGGGCAAAAAGCCGAAATGTCGCCGAAACAGGTCAAAATAATGGAAGGAAAAGCAAAGAATTTAAAAGAAGTGTTCTTGCGCTCAAAGCTGAGAAAATTTCAAAAAGCGCGTAATGCGAACAAAAAAAATTCATCCGTAAATATCTCAGAAATTATTCAAACTCGTGCCAAAAATTCCCGTTCTTAAGAAAGGCTAAAAATTTTATCATAGTTTTAGAGGTGTCTTATGGAATTTTGCGGTTTTCTCAGCGGACGTTTGGGCTCTGACAATCAAACGCGCGGTCTGATACTGGAAGCTGAAGCGGATAAAAAAGTCCCCGTTACCAGAAACAAAATGCTTCAATCCGTTGACGGAAAAATCTTGGACAGAGGGCTGTTCCCCGATGCGTTTTCTTTTCAAAAAGCCGTAAATGATGCTCTGGACACCTACTTAAAAGACAATCCGAAACCAAATGTCTTTGTCCTGCCCTTTAACCACGGAGACATGGAAAACGCAGGAAAAAACACTGATGCTTTAGCCGGCGCCGTTAAAGAATATTATAAGAACAATAACCTCGGAAACGTAACGACTCTGGTTCTGACCTCCGCTTATTTCGATTATAAAAACGCCGACATCGCAAACGTCCCCTACCACCTGATGACAAAAGAACAGGCAAACGCCGTCGAAAACAATCAAACCGGCATGAAATGCAAGGTCGTGCCGACTTTGGGCGTTGCCGGAAACTTAACAAAAGTACGCATCAATCAGGAAGCAAACTCTCCGAAATTTTCAGAAGAATTGGCTCAGTTCAAAAACGGCAAGCCGACAGCCTTCTTTTCTTTGGGCGGGCGCGTCGAAGGTCCCGAAATTAAATTCACGCTGAAAGATGCGGAAAATCTCTGGAAACGCGCTAAAGAATTCCAAGAAAAAGGATTTAACGTCGCTTTCGGAAACAGCCCGAGAACACCGACCGACGTTACTGACTTTTTGTTTGAAAAGTGCCGCGAAAATAATATGGCTTTTTACAATGCGAAAAAAATCGCTCAAAACGATAACGAAGCCGCCGATTTTCGCATGTATTCCGGAAAATACAAAAAAGAATTCGCCGAACAAAGCCAAAAAATCGGGAACATATATCCTGCAATACTTGCGCAAAGCAGTATCGTTATCGGAACCATGGACAGCTTTTCTTACACTTCCGATACGGCTGCCTTGGGAATAAAAACCGCCGTCTACGGCGATATGGAAATCGATCCGGAAAAACGTCCCGATTGCCACAGGCTGTTTAACGCTTGCAAAAACAAGTACGTTTTGGATTTAAACGATGACCGCGTCTTTGACACGGCATTTTCAATGCCCGTATTGCCGCAGACCAATTCAACAATCATTAACGCTGTCGATAAGTTTCTAAACGAAGAAAAGAAATCTAGATTAACGACGCTTAAAGAAACTTTTTACCAAAGCAAAAAGCAACAAACACCTTTGGTCTTAAAGTCATTAAAATCGAAAAGCCGATAAAAAAGGAGGGATTTCCCTCCTTTTTTTATATCCTGTTTTTTTATTTTTCATTCGAAGAAGAATGATGATGAAAAGCCGAAGGCAATGAAAAATCTTCGGGACGTTTTTTGACGATAATCCCCAGAGAAATAATCAGCTTCAACCCTTCTTCAACGGTCATATCGACCGGAACGACGTCTTCTTTTTTAAACATCATCAAATATCCGGAAGTCGGGTTCGGCGTCGTCGGGACATAAACCGACAACATATCCTTGCAATTCAACGAGTGCTCGACTTCGTAAGGAGCATCCGCCGTCACAAACGCCAACGTCCAAGCGTCTTTTCTGGGGAACTCGACCAGAACGACCTGTCTGAACGCATTTGATTTTTTTGAAAAAACCGTTTCAAAGATTTGTTTGAATGCGCTGTATATGCCCGATACGAACGGCATACTTTCCCACATTCTTTCCCACTGGCGCATGCACAAGCGCCCGACAAAGCCCGTTGTAAAGGCGCCCAAAAGTATCATGGCGACCAAAACAATCACGACGCCCAAACCGGGAATGGCAAAAGGCAAATATTGTTCGGGATTATATTCGGCAGGAATTAAGCCTCTGACTTTGCTGTCGATAAAATTGACGAACAGGACGGCTAAATATATCGTCAGAGCCGGCGGAGCGGTAACGAGAATCCCCGTTAAAAAATAGTTCCGCATCCGTGCGGCAAAACCTTTTTTATTATTGTCTTTACCAGGAGTTTCTTCCGCCATTGTTTTTACCGAAAAATATCAAGCCAACTGAAGTATTCCCTTATCGATTGCCTTCAGCATAACGGCGATATCCCGCCACGGTGCAACGGGGCGCCCGTCATCCTGAAACAAATCAATTCCTTTTCTGAAGCAGTATTCAAAAATGACTTCGGGATCCGCTTCCAGCACTTCATCCCAAAGAGCCTCCATATCCGGATTGCTGTAATCGGGCAAGTCCCCGAAAATACCGTATAAAATCGTATCCCGATCATCCGAATAGAGCAAAGCCGAAAGCGGATCGGCTGCCGAGACCGCATTTTCCTGCTGTTTTTTCAGCTCTTCTTTTGACGGCAAAAAAGACGCGGCCCGTATCAAATTGTCTTCTTCCGCAAATTGATTAACCAAGACTGTTATCCTTTCAAATTTAAGGAATAATCGTTTTATATAGATTGCAAGGTTACGCGTTTTCTGTCAAGGGCGCGCAGTGCGAAAAAATGTTTTTTTTAGCTTGATTTTTCGATTTTTATTTCAAAAAAAAATTATAAATTTCATAGAGTTGCAAAAAACAAAAGGCGGGTAACCTTACCCGCCCTTTGCAGTTGTTTATTTTAAACCGTTTTACATCCCGCGTGCTTTGCGGCGAGCCAATGCCGTAAAGGCAACATTGGTATTGCTTTGTTCTTTGGACTGTTCCAACGGCATGAAACGATAGAACTTGTTCAAATCCTTAAAGCCGTTTTCCAACGTAACCATATGCTTGTCATAAGCCTTACCCAGTTCGGGATCATCCTTTTTAATGGATGCCAGCTGTTGCAAGTGACCTTCAACACCGATGGAGTAAGAAGCAATTTCGTTAATTTTGCCGTACATTCCCTTAACTTCGGGCAAAACTTCCGCGCCTTCCTTCTGCCAAGCAAACGAGCATCCGAGACGAACGGCACCGCCGTCGGAACGAATATTGTCGCCGACCATAACCGTTTCTTCGGGCTTCGCATTATGGCGATCCAAAATCCCCTGCATAACGGCAGGATTGGGTTTCCACATATCGGCAGAATTCATAACCAGCTTGTCGCCCAGCTTTGCCGCAAGTTCATCACGATACTTATCATACTTGCTGCCCTTGACCTGCATGGGGGCTTTCTTAAACTGAATCTTGCCGTCAACTTCTTCCGTCGTGTGGTCGGCACGGCAAACCATTCCGTCAATCAGATCAATGGGGAACTTCATATCCGCCAAACGTTCAACGGCACCGGCAATCGGAGCGTCCGTATAAAGAACAAATCCCGTTCCTGCGGCTTTGGCCTTGCGAACCGTCGCAATAACGCCTTCATAGACTTTGTTGCCTTCCGAACGTTCTTTTTGAATCTGGTGAATCAGCGCGGCATCATGTTTTTCCAAACGAGCGGCTTCTTCGGGAGATTTGCCTTCCAGGCTGAGCATCGGAGCTTCTTTTACCAACGCCGATATGCTGTGGAAACGTGCATAGCCCGATGTATTGTCGCGAATGTCCGCATACAACACGTCTTTGTCTATGCCGCGGCTGGCTGCCAGCTGTTCAACGGCTTTGTCCGTCGTCAGACCCCATACGTTAAAGAAGTCCGAAATCGTATTGTCGATATCGCTGACAATTAATTTGACCGGGGTTTTTTCTGTCATGATAGCCTCACTTAAAAAACATTTCCTTGTTAGATTCAGTTATACAGAACCTTTTTCTTTTTTTCAATACCTTTTTGTCTATTTTTTCGATTTTTTTTCATCACATCGCTCACAAAGCACTAAAATCATTATTTATCAATATGATAAAACAAAATATTCTTCGCTTTTACCTTTTTTTAAGACGAAACAAATTTTAAAAAACGAAAAATAAATGCGGAATTTTCAAAAATAGACAAAAGCCAAAAACAAGCGATTCACTTTGTTTTCAATCTTGCCAAACGATGATCTTGTTCTAATATAGGCTCTCCTGATGCTTTGAAAAGGACTTTTTGATGCTGTCTGCCGAAATTATTGATTTGGAATACGATTTTATCGACAACGGAAACGGCGATCTGATGATGTTAATCCAAGCCGTTCCCGATTCTCCCGCCGCCCCCGTCTTTTATTTCGACGGTTTAAATGCCGCTTTGTTCAAACGATCAGACAACCAACTCGCCCCTATCGCCTATATCCCAGCCAAAGTCAGAAAATTATTGACGCAAATCGAACAAATCCTTGTCGCGGAAATGAACGATGACGAAGAATTCGGCGAAGTCTATAAAGCGCCGGTCATAATCCCCGAAGACGGAATTCTGCCTTATCCGCAAGAGATGTTAAATGACGTTAATCCCGAAATTTTAAAAAACGGCGAAAACAATGTCTGATACGAAATCCGTTCAAGATTTGTTACATATCATGGAACGCCTGCGCGACAAAGAAAACGGATGTCCGTGGGATGTCGTTCAAACGTCGCAGTCCATTGCGGGATATACTCTGGAAGAAGCCTATGAAGTCTATGATGCCGTCGAACGGAACGATTATGATTCTTTAAAAGAAGAATTGGGCGATTTGTTGTTGCACGTCGTTTTTCATTCCCGCATCGCCGAAGAGAACGGAAAATTCGATTTTTCGGACGTTGCTCAAAGCGTCGCCGACAAAATGGTCAGACGCCATCCCCACGTATTCGGAGATGCCAAAGATTTGCCCAACTGGGAAGCGCTAAAAAAAGAAGAAAGAGAGCAAAAGAAACAATCGGGGATTTTGGACGGAATCGCCAAAGCCCTCCCCGCAACCACAAGAGCATATAAGCTGCAAAGCCGAGCCGCCCGCGTCGGATTTGATTGGGACAAACCGTCTTTGGTCATTGATAAGATTGAAGAAGAAATGAACGAATTGAAAAATGAAATCGCTCAGCCGTCTCATGCCGACCAACGCGAAGACGAAATGGGTGATTTGCTGTTCGCTTGCGTCAATCTGGCAAGAAAGCTGGGCATAGATCCCGAAAAAGCCTTAAAACGCACCAATGCCAAATTCGAACGGCGTTTCGGGTATATCGAAAAATGTTTAAAAGAACAAAACAGACCTTTTGAAAAAACGTCTTTGGAAGAAATGGAAGATCTGTGGGTTCAGGCAAAATTAAAAGAGCGCCAAAAAAGTTAACGATCGTAAAATTTGCTCATCAAATTGCTTTCCCGACGAATGCGTTTTCCTTTGCCCAGTCGGCCGCTTCCAATAAAAAACAAGCACATTTCTATGGTCTTTTCTTTCTTTTGCAAAAAGAAATGAGGGACGCCGAGCGTTAAAAAATCTTCTTTGGCGTTTTTTACAAAAGCTTCCGAAACTTTTAAAATGCCGTCGTTGTCTTCGCCCATAAAAGGCAGATAGCCTTTGCCGTTATCTTTTCCGCTCATCAAAACGGCAAAATCGCCAGACATTTCAGAAACATTTTTTGAAACGAATTCGGGCGTAATATTGCTTCCCATCTTGCCCAACAAAAACTTATACCATTTCTTTTCCGACCACTTCCCCGCCCAGGAAAAGCCTTTGTTCGGGGCGGAAATCATGACGACGCGACCCAAAACGGATTGCCATTCGGGCTTCATCATCAAAGCCTTCCTTAAAACCAACCCGCCGACACCGTGCACAATAAAGTGAAGACGTTTGATGTCTTTTCGCCTTTTCAACGCCGCATTTAACTTTTTCGCGGCGCCTTCCAAATCAGAACGAAGCTGGGGATAGCTGAATGACACCGCTTCGTACCCTTTGTCGTAAAAAGCCGTTTTCATGTCATCAAAAGATCCCGGCGTTTGAAACAGTCCTTGAATGAAGACTACCGTTTCTCCGTTCGGCTTCGGCTCTTCCCATATTTTTAAAAATTCGGGCAATTTGTCCGAACAGGCTTCAAAAGTCCCCGAAAAACGCCGTACATCATGCGAATCAAGCAATCGGCAACGATGCGTCCAGATGTTTTCCTGTATCCGCCATCCCGCATATTGATAGCGGTCAAACCACCAAAACATCCCCCCGCACGTTATAAAAGGTATTGTCATTCGCATTTTTTCCTTATTTGTCTTTATGTTAGATAATAGTAGATTTTTCATAAGCGAATCAAGTAATCTTCCAAAAAACGCTTTGTGCGGAGCTGTCATGAAAAAAATAGAGGTATTTACGGACGGAGCATGCAGCGGCAATCCGGGAATCGGAGGCTGGGGAGCCGTCCTGCGCTACGGTAAAGCCGAAAAAGAACTTTGCGGTGCTCATGACGCGACGACAAACAACCGCATGGAAATGACGGCCGTCATTTCTGCTTTAAAAGCGTTAAAAGAGCCTTGCGAAGTCGATTTATACACCGACAGTCAATACGTCATGAAAGGCGCGACCGAATGGATGGACGGCTGGGTAAAAAACGGGTGGAGAACCGCAAACAAAAAACCCGTCCAAAACAGCGATTTATGGCAGGAAATTTTTCATTTAAAGCGGACGCACCGCATCATTTGGCATTGGGTCAAAGGACATGCGGGGCATCCGGAAAACGAACGGTGCGACCTGTTAGCCCGCACCGCTTTGCAAGAATTAAAAGAATCCTTAAAATAAACGTTACCGAGCGACGTAACCGGTTAAATGCGTCTTGTTTTCTTCATAGCTTTTAACAGCCGCGGCTATGACAGAAAAAGCTTCGTGCTGATCCAAAAAGCCTTCAACGACGACCGTCTTGTTTTCAAGCTTTTTATAATCTTCAAAAAAGCGTTGGACTTCTATCATTCGATGGGGCGGCAGCTCGTCTATCGAAGAATAATGCGCATATTCCGGATCATCGGCGTGAACGGCTATGATTTTGTCATCCGCTTCGCCCTGGTCAATCATCTTCATAACTCCGATCGGGCGTGCCGTCAAAATCGTCAAAGGATAAACGGGTTCCTGTCCCAAAACCAAAATATCCAAAGGATCGTGGTCATCACAGTACGTGCGGGGAATAAAGCCGTAATTTGCAGGGTAATGTACGCTGCTGTACAAAACTCTGTCCACCCTTATCAAACCGCTTAATTTATCCAGCTCGTATTTATATTTTGAGCCCTTGGGAACTTCAATAACCGCAGGAACGAACTGAGGAACCTTGCCGGCCAGTTCTACGTCATGCCATGGATGCATATAAAACTCCTAATCTTGTTTTTTCAAAATGATAACACCCTTGCCTTTACGAAGAAAGCTCAAAACGCTTTGCCTTAAAACAGTTTGCTCAAAAAAACTCAACGCGTTATACTCTTCTTTATGTTTTCAGGAGAAAAAATTTGCCCAAAAGACCCGAACAGGAATCGTTTTACGAAATCCATCTGAACAAACAAAACGAGGTAATGATTTCCTTGCGCGCCAGAGAAGAAGAACCTTCTTCCCCCGTCTTGCTGTACGACGGCGGCGAACATGCTTTGTTATACAGAACGCCGCAAAGTACGGTTCTTTTGGACTTTATCCATCCAGACGCCAGACAGGCTTTGTTTAACGCTCCTTCCGCATTAATTGCCGAAACAAAGAATTTCAAAGTCGTCCGCGAATACACTGCCGTTTGCAGACAAGTCAAAAGCCTGCCTCTTGACGGTTCGGGCATCAAGCCCCTCTTGGACGCCGATACTGCAAAAACAATAGACGAACGCCATTTATACGAATGAAACAATATCAAACCGTTTTCGCCGTCCAAACCGAGGGCGGGCATTTCACAAACATTACAAACGCCGTGCAAAATGCCGTTCGGCAAAGCGGCATTACCACGGGATTGATAACTTTATTCATCAAACACACTTCTGCCGCCCTGACAGTGCAGGAAAACGCCGATCCCGACGTCTTATACGATTTAAAAAACTTTTTTGACAGAACGGTTCCTCAAGACAATTCCTTGTACGTCCACACCTACGAAGGAAAAGACGATATGCCCGCTCATATCCGTTCAACGCTGACGGGCGTTTCTTTAAACATTCCCGTCTCAAACGGCAAAGCGACCTTGGGAACATGGCAGGCGGTCTACGTTTGCGAATTCAGAAATCACCCCAACGTCCGAAACGTCGTCTGTCATATTATCGGAGAGGAATAAATTCCCGCCATTTCCCGCCGAAACAACATTCCAACGGACGGTATTCGGCTTTATAAGCCATATTCGGGCATTCTCTTATAAAATACCCTAAATAGACGTAAGGCAATCCGCGTTTTTCCGCTTCTTCCACCAATTTTAAAATCAAATAGCGCCCCAAGCTTTTAAACGGTTCGGACGAATCAAAAAAGCTGTAAACCGCCGACAAACCGTCATCCAAAACATCCGTCAGCATCACGCCCTTTAGCGCGCCGGTTTGTGTATCTCTCGCCTGCCCCAAAACGGTTTCGACGGGAGAATCTTCTATCATGGCTCGGAATTCTTCGAAATACATTGAATTCATTTCGCTGCCCTGATGACGGGCGGACAAATAATTCCGAAACAAAGCATATTGTTCGGAATCGGCTACGTTCGGCAATATCGAAAAAGACAGCTCCGCATTTAAACGAAGAGTCTTTTTCATTTTTTTATTCAAATGAAATCCTTTTACGTCAATGCGGACGGAACGGCATGCCTGACATTCTTCGCAAACGGGGATATAGCAAACCGAATGACTGCGCCTGAAGCCCGCCCGAGACAAAACGTTTGCCCATCTTTGAGCATCGGTTCCGCTGATTTCGGCCGCAAGCTTACGTTCCGTCCTGTCCGGCAAATAAGGACAAGGAACCGAAACCGTCGTATAAAATGCCTTTAGCGGCAAAGCGTCCTGAGAATGCATTATTCCTCCGTTCAAAGGAAAGTATGCCCCTTATTTTTTAAAAAATTGATAACACTTTTCCGTCTTGACCCGACAAAAAAATTTCGATACTATAATCAGGTATTTTATTTAACCGACCCGTGTTAGGGCGGAAAATCCTGAGGTCTCCGTAAGGAGACCTTAGTTGTATCAGAGGACAACTTGGTCAAGATTTGTTACATTGACGAATCCGGTGATTTGGGAACCATGCCCGAAAATCCGCCCCCCGACGGAAACCATCAGCCCGTCTTGGTTATCGGCGGCGTCTTTGTTGACCACAATACCCTGTATGATCTGACACACGATTTCATAAAGCTTAAATACAGATATTATCCCGGATTAAACTATCCGACCGATAAATTCCTGGACAGAATCATCCCTGAAATCAAAGGCGCCGACTTGCGAAGAAACGCTTTGCGCGGTTCTAAAAAGCTTAAACGCCATGCGTTCGGCTTTTTGGATCGCATTATCGAGCTGTTCTTTAAATACAACATTAAAATCGTCGGCAGAATTTGGGTCAAAATACCGGGAAAAGCCTTTAACGGAAAAGCCGTCTACACTTCGTCAATTCAAAGCATCTACACCTACTTTGACCATTATTCCCGCAGCGAAAACGATTACGGAATCTGTATCGCCGACAGCCGAGACCAAATCAAAAACGTCAGCGTTTCTCACTCGGTCTTTACTCAAAAATTCCAACACTTACACCCCTTGTATCCGAACATCGTCGAAATGCCCTGCTTCGGACACAGCAATAATTTAGCCGGATTACAGCTGTGCGACATCCTGTGCTCAGCCTTTTTATTCCCGATTGCCAGCTATGCTTATTGCGCCGACTTTGTCCGAAACGTCCATGTGCAGGAAACCGCCTACGATTTCAGAGAAAGATACGGTCGCCCCTTGCGCGAATTGCAATACAGATACTCAAACCCGCAAGGATACAACATGGGCGGCATCGTCGTTTCCGACCCGATGCAAAAACAAAATGCCATAGCCATGTTCAAAGATATTCGCAAAGATTAAAAAAGCCTCTGAAAACAGAGGCTTTTTTTATCGTTTCAAGCGAAAATTTCATTCCGCGTCTTTTTGATATTGTTCCATACGAGCCAACAATTCTTTTTGGCGTTCTTCCTGTTGTTTTTTGTTTTCTTTGATGCGTTCGACCAACTGAAGCGCCAAAGCCTGACCGTCTTTGATTTCCTGCGGCGTCATTGAACGAATCAAGCGTTCCAAATCGGGTGAAACCTGAACCAAATCCTGAGCATTCGGAAACATCGCCGACAGGCTGACCACCATCCACGCATAGGCTTTTGCCGAATCTCCGCGTTTATAGGCGTAAATGTCGGCAAGCTTTCTTTGCGCTTCGACAAAGCCTTCTTCCGCCGCTTTGTTCAGCCAATAAACCGCCTTTTCATAATCCAGCGGCACGCCCTGCCCCGACGCATACAAGCTGCCCAATCCGGCTTCAGCCTGAGGAATGCCCGCTTCCGCCGCAACCTTATACAAATCCGCCGCACGTTTATAGTCTTGCGGAATGCCTTCGCCTTTTTCCGCCAAAACCGCCAATCGAGCCGCAGCTTCCGCATTGCCCTGCTTTGCCGAAGCATCCAACCAGGACAAATCCGCATTCGTTTGAACGGCTTTGACATAGCCGTCTTTGACGTTCGCGTACAGGTTTTCTATCTGTACCATTGCCGTTTTCGAACCTTTTGCCGCCGCCATATCATACCAAATCTTGGCTTTGGACAAATCCTTGGGAATACCGCGCCTGCCGAATTGATAAATCTTGCCCAACATCAGCTGAGCTTCCATATGCCCTTGAGCTCCCGCTTTTTCCAACCACGCGACAACTTCTTTGTTCGGATGTTTGCCTTCGCGCGAAGCGTCATAAATCTTTGCCAAACGGTATTGAGCCTCCGCATCGCCGGCATTACCCGCCGCAAAAAACCATTTTTCGGCACTTTTAACGTCTTTTTTGACGTCCTGATAATATTTCCCCAAATCAGTCGCCGCGGCAACATCCCCGTTTGCCGCTCGCGCGCGCAATTCTACGGGATCCACCGCCGCCATCGACGGAACGCTCCACAAAAGCATCGCCCAAAATATCAGTTTATTCATTTTTCCCTTCCCCTTCCTTATTATCGTTTTCTTTCGTTTCTTGTTGCGGTTCTGATTTTTCCCCCTTTGATTCGGTTTTTGCGCCTTCTTTTGTTTCAGCCGAAGCTTTTTCCGTTGTTTGAGCCGGCTCTGCGGCTTTTTGATCTTTCGTTTCGTTCGAAGCGCTTAATCCTATCGGACGAACGATAAAATCATCCGAGAACGGTATCGTTTCGGTAATCGGGTACCATAAATTGACCGTATCTTTGATCACCCTGACCGTACCCGGTTTCCACCAACGCGGCCAAACAAGTTCTTCGGGCAGCTGATAAGGCATGAAACGGCTGACATTTTTGGGCAAAACCGTAAACTGGTCAACAACGGCACGGTCAAAACGGTTGAACGCATCGTCAACAATTGAACCCGACAAATTGGCTCCGCTCAGATTTGCCCCTCTGAACGTAAAGGCACGCAAATCCGAATTTGACAAATCAGCCCCGCGCAAGTCGGTTCCGGACAGATCAATGTCATACGACGGATGTATTCCCGCCGCTGGATCCGTCAAAATAAACAAAGCCGTTTGAACTTCGGGTTTAAGCGGTGTGTACGGCTTAAACAAGTCTTCCGAGCTCCATTTTGAATTGCGGCGCACGAATGCCGCCAAAATATCAATTTGAAACGGTTCAAGCTTTTTATCATACCGGGCAATACATCCCATCGTGCACAACGCCCACATTTTTTCGTCAAAAGACGTATTCGGCGCATCAATAAAAGACATCGCCCTTAATGCCAGATTCGTATTCGACACTCTGCCCTTCAGGCGGTCTTCACACATTTTTTGAGTGCAACCGTAGGCTATTTCGCCTTTTTCTTCATACGTGTCGCGGAAAATATCAACATCATAAGACGCCGATTCAAAGTCTTCGGGCGGTTTGGGCAACTGCGTGTCGGCATCAATAAGCGTCAGGCGAAGCTGTTCCGCCGTCAATCCTTCAAAGAAGCGAATATCCGCCCCTTTAAAATCCGTGTCGTAAATTTTCACTCCGCTTAAAACAATCGGCGGTTCGAAAACGGTTTTTGAAAAATTGGCGCCCGACAAATCCGCATTTTTAAAAGAAACCGTATTGAATTGCCCCTGATAAAACCAAGCATCCTGCGCTTCCGCCCCTTGAAGCTGGCAATCACGGCAAACCAGATTCGAAAAATCGGTGCCGTTGGCTTCCATTTTTTCAAACAGAACGTTGTTAAAAACAGCTTTGGTCAAATCGGAATCGCTGAAATCAATTTGAACGCCTTCCACGTCTTCCCACGCGGTGTTTGCCAGCTTTGCCTGAGAAAAATCCGCCAAAACGGCTTTGGAACGTCTGAATTGTGTATTCGTCAAATCCGCCTGTTGGAAAAACGCCATGCTGACATCGGAATCGATGATGTGTCCGAAACGCATGCGAACGCCTTTCATATAGGCTTTTTCAAAAGAGCTTTCCTGAATCAAAACATTATCCATTTCCGCTTTTTGAAAAATCGAGTTTTGTATTCGGGCATTCAGAAAAGATGCTTCGTTAAAATTGGAATACGAAAAATCGGCTTCGTCAAAATGCGTGCGGATAAAATCATTCTTTTCAAAATTAATGTGAGTCAAATCCAGCGGACAAAACTTTGTTCCGCCGAAACGCGAAGACAAGACTTCAATAGCCATACGGACGATTTGAATGTTTTCGGGCGGATAATCAAACTTGTCCGGCGTATAGTAGTCGGCAGGCCACGGATAGCATTTTTGAAGGAATTTCGCGACTTCGCGCTTTATTTCGCAATCTGTTTTTCCCAACGGCTTTTTATCGCCCATCATGCGATACAGAGTCGCCAGGACAAAGGCCTTTTGAGACCCTTCGCACGTCTTGAGCTGGCGGAAAATCCAAGCCGGCCATTCCGATTCAAGATACGGACGGGGATCGCCGTCGTCGTCTTTTTCTTTGGCGGCAGCCTTGACGGCTTCGGGGAACAAAGGCTTGTCTTCTTCCTTTTGGTTGACGGTTTCGATTTCCTTTTTCAAGTCGAGCAAAGGGAAAATGCGGATCGGTAACGGAACGACGCTGTCGGGAGTTCCTTTAACGGCTTTGCGATCTTTTTTAACCAAGTCTTCGGGCGGCAAAATCATGACCTTGACGGGAGCAAGCACGTTTTCCTGAGCCGTTGCCAACGGCGTTTCGCCCTTATCGTACAAAGAAACGCCGACGGGCGTTTTAATGCCGTGTTTTTCGTCGATTTTGCTTTTTTCGGGCAGATTGTCAGTCGTTTTTGCGATGACGACGCCTGTTTTGGTCGGGACGTATTTTGACGCATGAGGCGAATCGACGGAGGCGGTATCCTGCACGGGCAGAAAATAGACGATCACGGCGTTCGGTTCGACCGCCGCGATTGCCGCAGACACAAAAAATGTTGTCAAAACAACGGGTAATAAACGTTTCTTAATCCGGTTTATGAGCATTTCTTTCAACCGTCGGCAACCCTTTCCGTATCCATTGCGACAACCCGTAATTCAGTATGGCAACGTCTGTGAACCCCTTTGAACGTAACGCCTGATACGCCAAAAAGACTTTGTTTTCATCACGCAACCCGATAATCACGATCGGCGTTTCCTTGAACCCTGCCAGCCTGTCCGCCGTTTCGTTCAATCTCAGCATAAACTGTTCAAACGGCAGGTTAATCGCGTTGTCTATATGTCCGAACATATCGTAAAAATTTTCCTTCGGACGAATGTCTATCATCAAAAGATCCGTCTTTGACGCAATCTTTTGTTCCAAATCCTTCGGATCAATATAAATAACGCCCGAACCGCGCATTAAACGGCGAATGTAAGGGATAACATACGTAAACAAACAAAAAACGGCGATAACCGCAATTAAAATATTCGTAAAATTCGCTTCCATGGCGCAATCCGTAAAAAAGTGTTATTAACGTCTTTGGTAAAAGGTATATTTTAAGATATACGATATGTCCGAAGAGCAAAAGACAAAAAAGGAGTTTTTTCCCTATGAGCTTACGCCCCGTTACCGTAATCGGCGCCGGACTGGCAGGTAGCGAAGCCGCTTGGCAAATAGCAAAAGCAGGCGTCCCCGTCGTCTTAAAAGAAATGAGGCCGCGCCAAACCACGCCTGCCCATAAAACAGGATTGCCGGCAGAGCTGGTTTGTTCAAATTCTTTGCGTTCGGATGACGCTTGCCACAATGCCGTCGGCTTAATGCACGAAGAAATGCGCCGGTGCGGTTCTCTGATTCTGGCGTGCGCCGATAAAACAAAAGTCCCTGCGGGCGGCGCTTTGGCAGTTGACAGAACCGCCTTTTCAAAAGCCGTCGAAGAACAGTTAAAATCAAATCCCCTGATTACTTTCGTCACGGAAGAAATTTTAAACCTTCCTTCGGAAAACGACGGACTGTCGATTATTGCTACGGGACCTTTGACGACGCAAAATCTGGCATCCGACATTCAAAAACTTACAAATTCCGACTCTTTGCACTTCTTTGACGCCATCGCCCCCATCGTCGAAGCCGAGTCCGTTGATATGTCAAAAGCATGGAAACAGTCCAGATACGACAAAGGAAACGGAGACGACTACATCAATTGTCCGTTGGATGAAGATCAATATAACGCCTTTATTGACGCTTTGCTGAGCGGTGAAAAAGTCGCCTTTAAAGAATGGGAAAAGAACACGCCCTATTTCGAAGGGTGCCTGCCCGTCGAAGTGATGGCGGAACGCGGCAGGGAAACTTTGGCTTTCGGTCCCATGAAACCCGTCGGGCTGTGCGACCCGCACACGGGCAAACGCCCTTATGCCGTCGTCCAGCTGAGAAAAGAAAATAATCAGGGAACGCTGTTAAACTTGGTCGGATTTCAAACAAAACTGACTTACGGCGAACAAAAACGCGTTTTCAGAATGATTCCGGGGCTGGAAAATGCCGAATTTGCCAGACTGGGCGGCATACATCGCAATACGTTCATCCGATCGCCCGAACTTTTGGACGAGACTTTAAGGCTTAAAGCCCGCCCGAATCTGCGTTTCGCGGGACAGGTAACGGGATGTGAAGGATATGTCGAAAGCGCTTGCGTCGGATTAATGGCAGGATTGTTCGCCGCTTGGGAAAGCTTGGGAAAAGATATCGTCATTCCTCCGAAAGAAACGGCTTTGGGCGCAATGTTAAAGCACATTACGGCGGCGGATCAGCCCGACTTGTTCCAACCGATGAACATCAATTTCGGTTTAATGCCTCCCCCGCCCGTCCCCGAAGGCAAAAAGAAAATCAAAGGTTTGGACAGAAAACGCGCGCAAAGCGAACGGGCGTTAACGGCTTTGGACGAATGGAAAAAAACGGCAGGTGTCAATGGCTGAAATCAAACGAACAAAAAATGCAAATCAGGAAAATTTCCCCGTCGGTTCTTTTCTGATTCCTTCGGAATTAAGACCACATATCTTTGCTTTTTACGATTTTGCCAGAACGGCGGACGATATTGCCGACGCTTACGGCGTTTCGACGGCGGAAAAATTGGAAAAGCTTGACGCCCTTGAAGCCGTTCTGACCCAAAATGCTCATGCCGACGATGAAACTTTGTGCGCACAAAAGCTTTTTGAAAGCCTGAAAGAACGCAACATCACGGATCAGCACGCCAAAGACCTGCTCAAAGCGTTTCGCCAAGACGCCAAAGGGCATACCTATCACACTTGGGAAGACGTGATGGCTTATTGCCGCAATTCGGCGGGCAGCGTCGGACGTTTCATGTTGGATTTGCACGGCGAAAATCCGACGGCGTATTGGCCTTCGGATGCTTTGTGCGCCGCTTTGCAAATGAACAATCATCTGCAAGATTGCAAGGAAGATTATCAAAACCGTTCCAGAGTCTACATTCCCAAAGACTGGTTCAAAGCCGAAGAATTAAAATACGAAGCCTTGGACGACAAAACGACCTGCGCCGCCATGCAACGCGTCTTTAACCGCGTTACCGCAGGCATTGAAGGATTGCTGATCGAAGGATCTTCTCTGCCTTTGGTCATCGTCAATCGCGGATTGAGAATGGAAGTGTGCGTCATTTTCCGTTTGGCGCAACGTCTGCTGAAGAAACTGAAAAAGAAAGATATCCTGAAACGAAAAGTCGAATTGGCAAAAAGCGATTGGATTTTTGCTTCGGCTTGCGGCATCATCGGCGGATTAAGAAGGAAGAAAATAGAATGTCTGAAGAAATCGGATCTGAAAACGCCGAACGAATAAAACAACGGGTCGAAGAAATCGTTAAACGTTCGGGCAGCTCTTTTTATCCCGCGATGCGTTTGTTGGGAAAAGAAAAACGTGATGCCATGTTCGCGGTGTATGCCTTTTGTCGGGAAATCGACGATATTGCGGACGAACCGGCTCCGTTGGAAGCCAAGAAAAAAGCTTTGTCTGTTTGGAGAGAGGACATAAAACGGATCTACGCGAATGAAACGCCTTTGTCCGACGTTGCCTTGGCTTTAAAAGACCCCGTAAAAAGATTCAACCTGCCCGAAAACGAATTTACGGCATTAATTGACGGCATGGAAATGGATATTCCCGACGGGATGCGTGCTCCGACGATGACCGAACTGGAATTATACTGCCGTCGCGTCGCGGGAGCCGTCGGTATGCTGTCCGTATGCATTTTCGGCGATTTTTCGGAAACGGCTCAACGTTTTGCCGTTTCTTTGGGCGAAGCGTTGCAAATAACGAATATCCTGCGCGACATGGGCGAAGACATGGAACTGGGACGCCTGTATATGCCAGAAGAATGTCTGAACAAAGCAGGCATCGTCATTACGGACAATACGCCGTTGTCTGAAATTTTAAATCATCCGAATTTAAAAATCGCCAGACAGGCTTTGGCGGAAAAAGCTTTGTTACGTTTTGCCCAAGCGCGGGAAGCTTTGGAAAAATTAAACGCAAAACAAATGAAACCCGCAGTCATCATGATGAAAGTTTATCAAAAGATTTTCGATATGATGCAAAAACGGGGATGGGATGTCATTGACCCCCGTCCGAAACCGTCAAAATTATGGATGGCGGCAACGGCCGTGCGGATTTGTTTGTTCGGAAAATAAAAAATGACGGTTCATATTGTCGGAGCGGGTATCGCCGGATTGTCTGCCGCTTTTGCGCTGAGCCAAAGACATATTCCAGTCGTTGTCTATGACGCTTCCGACCGTTCGGGAGGACGGTGTCATTCTTTTTATGACAAACGGTTGGGTTGCGTTATTGATGCCGGAACGCATTTGATGTTGGGATCTAACACGGCGTTGTTGGATATGTTGGAAAAATGCCCCACGTCAACGCCGCTTGTCCCCGTTGAGCACGATTTTTTATTCTTTAATGCCAAAACAAAAGAAACTTTTTGCGTTGACCCGCGACGCCCCTTGTCTTTTTTCGGACACATTAAAGAACTCTATCCTCTTTTTGCGGAATCCGTCATGAATACGCCGTACGGTCAGGTCGATTTTCGGATGCTGATGAAAACGGGGCTTAAATGCTTGGGTAAAAAGAACGGGCAAGCGTATTTGGCGGTGCCGTCTTTAAAAGCTTGCATTATCGACCCCGTAGAAAACGAATTAAAACGGCGGGGCGTTGCGTTCCTTTTTCATAAAAAGCTGGTTCGAATACGCGAAAATATGCTTTGCTTTGCCGACGAAGATAAAATCATTCCCGAAAAAGACAAAGTCATCCTTGCCCTGCCCTCCGAAAATCTGAGCCGACTGGTCGTCGGCGCGGCGGAACAGCCTTGCAACACGATTGTCGGCATTCATTACAAAACTGATGCACAACTGCCCGAAAACAGGCTTTTTATCGGACTGACGCATTCTGTCGGGCATTGGGCTTTTAAGCAAAACGGCATCTTGTCGGTCACGATCAGCGCCGCAGACGATTTGCTGAAAAAACGGCGCCCAGAAACCATCGCGGGAACCGTATGGCACGACATACAAGGCGCTTTGTCGGAAGGACACCGACTGCCCCCTTACCGTTTTATCGCGTCAAAACGGGCAACTTTGCACCAAAGCAAAGTCGTCAACGCTTTGCGTCCGCCCGCAAACATCGGTTCAGATCAAGTCTTTTTGGCCGGCGATTCGACCGACACGGGGCTGCCATGCACCATTGAAGGCGCCGTACGGTCGGGCTTCCGCGCCGCCGCGTACATTGACTGAAAAGATATATTTACTTTCAGCCTTAAAAAGGAAATAATTTCTAAAGGAAAATAACCTTAAGGAGTACCTGATATGGCTTTTGAATTGCCTAACCTGCCGTTCGGCGGCGACGCCCTTGAACCCTATATGTCCGCCCGTACGCTGGAATTTCATCACGGAAAGCACCATCGCACATACGTTACAAACTTAAACAACCTGATCAAAGACACCGATTTATCCGCAAAAAGCTTGGAAGACATTATCCGTGCAACCGCCGGCGATGCTTCAAAAACGGGAATCTTTAACAATGCTGCTCAAACATGGAACCACACGTTCTTTTGGAGCTGTCTGACCCCGAACGGCGGCGGTGCTTTGCCCGAAGGTTCCTTTAAAAATGCCGTCGTCAAAACTTTCGGCAGCGAAGAAAAATTTAAAGAAGAATTTAAAGCCGCCGCAGTCTCTCAATTCGGCAGCGGATGGGCTTGGCTGGTTTTGGAAAACGGAGAACTGAAAATTACAAAAACTTCAAATGCCGATACTCCGATTGCTCACGGACAAATCGCTTTGATGACCTTGGACGTCTGGGAACACGCTTATTATCTGGATTACCAGAACCGTCGCCCCGATTTTGCTCAGGCTTTTCTGGATAATCTGGCAAATTGGAACTTTATTGCCGCCAGATACGCCGAAAACGTTTAATCCGTATATTAAAAAAAACGCCGAAGAATTTTTCTTCGGCGTTTTTTCTGTTCCCTTAAGAACGCGTTTCCCTTAAAACCGCACATATCCTTTGCATACGTTCATCCGTTCTTAGTTCCTCTATCGTCTTTGACAGCTTATGGCGCCAGTTCGGATATTCCGTACTGGTTCCAGGAACATTCATTTGTGCCGTTTGTTCCAAAATATCTTCCAACTGCGGCAAGAACAGGCGGCTGGGAGTTGATGCCAGATATCGATAAACATACTCTACCATCTTTTTCGGCAATTCACGCCCGTACAGTTCTTCTTCAAAACGTTCGGGAGACATAAACCAACGCCCGACACGAGACAAAGCCTCTATAATCGCACGGCGTTCCAACGTCCTTGCGGCATACGCTTCCATCATTTTTGCCGAATCTTGGTATATGCCCAAATCATGGGCGATTTCGACATCGCTGCCCATCCAAAAACCGGGAAGCGTCGGCATATCGTGCGTTCCTGCCGCAACCAAAGCCAGCTTCGGATAGTGTTCGGGCGGAATATAGCTTCCGTCTTGATTTCGTTCATAACGGAAGACTCTGAACGACAAAATGCCGGCCTGCTCCAATGCTTCTCGGAAAAAGCTGGGAACAACGCCCAAGTCCTCTCCGACGACCAAACAGCGATTGCGGTGGCTTTCCAAGGCAACAATGCCGACCAAATCCTTAAACGGATAGGCAACATACGCGCCCGGAGCCGTCTTCGGAATCCAAAACAATCGAGCCAATCCCATGACGTGGTCGATGCGGACAGCGCCCGCGTTTTGCATATTGGCGACCAAAATCTTGCGATACGACGCATATGCTTCGCCCGTCATAGCGGCGGGAAGCATCGGAGCAACCCCCCATTCCTGACCGTTCGGATTGAAAATATCCGGAGGAGAACCGACACTGATTTCAGGCGGGAACAAATTTTGTGCGCTCCATGTTTCCGTGCTTTCGCACGCAACGCCGACCGCCAAATCCTGATAAAGACCGATGCTTAACCCCGCTTCGTCGCACGCTTTGGCGGCAGATTTAAACTGTTCGTCCGCGATCCACTGCTGATACATAAAATATCCGACGCGGTCGGCATTTTTTTCGGCAAAGGCTGAAACCGCCTTATTATCGGGATGAGAATAATCATCGCCCCACGAACGGAATCCGCCTAAAACGCCTTTTGCGGCAAAGTATTCGGCTAACGCCTGATAAATTGCCATATTCTTTAAATCTTTGCCGCCCGCTTGGCAGAATTCCATCAAAGCCCTGCCGCGTTCTGTCGGATGTTCGACTTCGACATTATTCTTAATAAAATCGGCATAAAGAAGTTCCAGCGCTTTATTCTTGATTTCGCTGACCAACGTATAATCAACCAAATCGGAATCACGGGCTTGTTTTAATTTTTCTTTGAAGTCTTTTGATGCTTTGTATTTTTTCAATGCATCGCATTGAGCCGCTTCGGGAACGGCGTCAACGTCAATGTAAAGCGGATTTAAAAACAACCTGCTTGAAGAATAATACGGGCTGGCTGTTTCTGGTTTTGTGGCAAACAACGTGTTAATCGGGTTAATGCCGACGATGCCTGCTCCGAATTCAGCCGACATATAAACGGTTTGTTTCAAATCTGAAAAATCGCCGATGCCCCAGTTCTTTTCCGAACGCAGGGAATAAAGCTGTAAGGGAAATCCCCAAGGACGGTATTGATCGGTGATGAAATCGGGCATATAGCATTTCTGCGGCGCGACGACCAATGTCATTTCTCTGCCGTTTTCGGGCAATCCGTCGGCTTGCACAGCAACACAATGGTAGCCCCATTCTTGCGGGACAGGCAAAGAAAACTCTCGGCGTTCCATCATGCGGCCGTTGATTTCCCGCGTTTGCGACACAGGCATATTATCAACGGATGCAACGCCGCCGTAGACATGACCGTTTTCCATTTTTACCGACCAATGCAACATAACGGGAGAATCATGAGCGGCAATGCTCAAGGGAATACGGATTTCCCCGTCTTCGCAATGCACGACAAAAACCGCCGGCAACGCCCGTTCATAAGGACGGTTCAGCATAAGGGTCAGGCTGTGTTCGGCTTGCTGTTCCGTATCGGCAGGTAATCCCATCGCTTTCAGCAAAGCGCGTTTTGTTGCTTCATTTGTCTTAAATATTCCGGCATCTGCTTCGTATTCCGGCAAAATGCCCGTCAAATCAGCCAATTGATCCAACATTTCAGAATAGCTCAAAGACACTGTTTTCCCCTTTGCATTAAATCAGTTTGGTGAAACCTTCGTCCGTATCGTCGTCGAAATCGTCCGGCGTCGCGACGGGTCCCATCGGTCCGTACATTAAAAAGTCAAGCCTGTCCAGATCTTCCGGCGTCGCGACCAAACGTCCGGCCAAAGCTTTTTGGTTAAAGTTACCCAAAATCCCCGTCGCGCCCTGTTTCGCATGCAATTCGGCTTTTTCCTCTTCGGAAACGGGCGTGTCAAACAGCAAAAACGACCATGCCGGAACATTATAAAGGCTGCCTGCTTCGAAATTTTCGCCTTGCACAATGGAATTATCCCGAGACGTATCCAAAATCAGCCGCCACGGCATTTGCTTTTTCAGTTCGGGCAACGTCCATTCGATTTCTTCGTCATAGGCGTTTAAAATCATAAAAAAGTGATTGTCCGACGAAAATAAGCCTTCATCATTGCAAAAGCTGGCATTCAGCGCTCCAGACAACAAAGCCGACAAACTTTGCGCATACGGTTTATCCCAATCCGAAGACGACATTTCCAAGCCTTCGGGCGTCATCCAAGTAATGTCTTTGATTTCCGTTTCGGACGATTTTTTGCCCGAATAATACCTCTTGCGGCGAAACACCCAATGTTCCGAACGCAGCTTCAGCAAAAACTTTACAAAATCCCGAAATGCCGCATCCTGTTCCGTGATATCGCCCCAATTCAGCCAGCTGATCGGACTGTCCTGACAGTAAGCGTTGTTATTGCCCTTTTGCGTGCGGCAAAATTCGTCGCCTGCCACCATCATCGGTGTCCCCAAAGACAATAAAAGCGTCGCCATCATGCCCCGCATTCTGCGCCGGCGCAAACTTAAAACGGCGGGATCCGAAGTTTCTCCTTCCACTCCGCTGTTCCAGCTGCGGTTATTATCGGTACCGTCGCGGTTATTTTCTCCGTTCGCCATGTTGTGTTTTTCGTTATAGCTGACGACGTCGCGCAACGTAAATCCGTCATGAGCCGTAACAAAGTTGATACTGGTCCACGGGCGGCGACCGCGATAGTTAAAAGTTTCGCTGGATCCCGTCAGTCGGGAAGCCATATTACCGATCTGTCCCTTATCGCCTTTCCAAAACAAACGGACGGTATCGCGGAAACGGTCGTTCCATTCCGCCCACCCCGGCGGAAAAGCCCCCAACTGATATCCGCCAAGACCGATATCCCAAGGCTCTGCAATCATTTTGACACGTTGCAAGACGGGATCCTGCTGAACAGCCGTCAAAAAGCCCGCATTTTGCGTAAAGCCCTTTGCCGTTCTGGCCAAAGTCGGAGCCAAATCGAAACGGAAACCGTCTATATGCATATTTTCGACCCAGTAGCGCAGGGAATCCATAACCAGCTGAGTAACTCGGGGATGTTCAACGTTAAACGAAGCACCGCATCCCGTCGTGTCATCATAATATCTCGGATTTGACGACTGCAGACGATAATAAACCGCATTGTCAATGCCGCGGAAACACAAAGTCGGTCCCATTTGATTGCCTTCGCCCGTATGGTTATAAACGACGTCCATCAGGACTTCGATACCGGCATCATGGAATACGCGAACCATATCTTTGACTTCGGAAATATTTCGTCCCGCCATGTATGACGGCTGAGGCGCAAAATAACAAAGCGGATCATAGCCCCAGTAATTCGACAAACCTCCGTCTTTTAAATGCTTGCCCGAAAAAAAAGCCTGTATCGGCAACAGTTCAACGGACGTAATCCCCAGACCTTTTAAGTAATTGACCGCCTCAGGAGCCGCCATGCCGGCAAACGTTCCGCGGATATGCTCTTCGATTTCGGGATTTTTAAACGTAAAACCTTTTAAGTGCGTTTCATAAATAACCGTTTCGTTCCAAGGCGTTTGCGGGATTTTATCTCCGTTCCAATAAAAAGAATCGTCCACAACGATACACTTTGGAACAAACGGAGCACTGTCTCTGCGGTCAAAAGACATATCCGCCTTAGGGCTGCCGAAACGAAACCCCAGCATCGTTTCTTGAAAGCTCAGATTATCCGTGATGGCTTTGGCGTACGGATCCAACAACAGCTTGTTATGATTAAAACGGTGTCCGCGTTCTGGATCATACGGTCCGAAAACGCGATAGCCGTATAATTGACCGGGCTCTACGTTCGGCAAATAGACGTGCCAAACTTCGTCCGTCCGTTCGGGAAGCGCTATCCTTTGGACTTCGCGCGTCCCCGTCGGATCAAACAAGCACAACAAAACTTTTTCGGCATTTGCCGAAAACAACGCAAAATTAACGCCGCGTCCGTCCCATGTCGCCCCCAAAGGATAAGGCTTGCCGGGGAAAACGCGCATACCGGTATTCATCAGGGCAAAACTCCGAATTCAGCTTTAACCCTGCGGCACCAATATGATTGTCGCCAAAGGCGGCAACGTAACAAAAATCGAATTCGGACGGAAGTTCCACCCTTCTTCCGAAGCTTCCACTCCGTTCGGATTGCCCATGCCGCTGCCGCCGTAAATTTCCGCATCCGAGTTGAATATTTCAACATACTTGCCCCCGTGCGGTACGCCGACGCGGAAGTTTTCGCGCGGAACCGGCGTAAAGTTGCTGATCACAACGGCGAAATCGTTCGGATTGTCGCCGCGGCGAATAAAGCTGAACACGCTTTCGTCCGCATTATCCGCGTCAATCCATTCAAAACCCGACGAATCAAAATCGTGCTGATACAGCGCAGGCGTTTCCCGATAAACTTTGTTCAGATCGCGCACCGCATTTTGAACGCCTCTGTGCATCGGATCGTTCAACAAATGCCACCCCAAAGAGCTGTCGCAATCCCATTCGCGGTCTTGGGCAAATTCGTTGCCCATAAACAACAGTTTCTTGCCGGGATGTCCGTACATAAAGCCGTAGTACGCGCGAAGGTTTGCAAATTTCTGCCAACGGTCGCCCGACATCTTGTTCAACAAAGACCCTTTGCCGTGAACGACTTCGTCGTGAGACAACGGCAAAACAAAGTTTTCGTTAAAGGCATAAATCATGCCGAACGTCATTTTGTTGTGGTGGTAGCGGCGATAGATCGGATCTTTGCTCATATATTCCAACGTATCGTGCATCCAGCCCATGTTCCACTTATAACCGAAGCCCAAGCCGCCCATGTATGTCGGACGGGAAACCATCGGCCATGCCGTCGATTCTTCGGCAAACGTCGCCGCACCGGGCGCGTTTTCATAGACAAGCTCGTTTACGCGGCGCAGGAAGGCAACGGCTTCCAAATCTTCGTGTCCGCCGAATTCATTGGGTATCCACTCTCCCGGCTTGCGGCTGTAATCCAAATACAGCATCGAAGCAACCGCATCAACGCGCAATCCGTCGATTTGATATTCCTTGTTCCAGAACAACGCATTGGAAACCAAGAAGTTATTGACTTCGCGGCGTCCGTAATTGTAAATCTTCGTTCCCCAATCTTTATGTTCGCCGCGGCGCGGATCGGCATGTTCATACAGCGCCGTACCGTCAAAATTGGCTAATCCGAAAGAATCCTTGGGGAAATGTCCGGGAACCCAGTCAATCAAAACGCCGATGCCCGCACCGTGCAAAGCGTCTACCAATTCACGGAATTCATCGGGCGTGCCGAAACGGCTGGTCGGCGCATAAAGCCCCGTCGTCTGATACCCCCAAGACCCGTCAAACGGATGTTCGCTGACCGGCAAAAATTCAACGTGCGTAAAGCCCATGTCTTTGACGTAATCAACCAGCTCTTTTGCCATTTCCTTATACGTCAAATAACGCATCCCTTCGTCGGGATTGCGGCGCCAAGACCCTAAATGGACTTCATAAATCGAAATCGGAGCCCCCATATCGTTAACGGCGCCGCGTTTCTTTTCCCAGCCCTTTGTTTTCCATTCATACTTATCAAGATCGTACACGACCGAAGCCGTTGACGGGCGTTTTTCCGCATAAAATGCAAACGGATCGGCTTTCAAGGGCAACAGATTTCCTTCGGGTCCCATTAATTCGTATTTATACATAACGCCTGCGGCAATATGCGGAATAAACAACTCCCAAACGCCGGAAGACCCGCGCGGACGCATCAAATGGCGGCGACCGTCCCATTCGTTAAACGTGCCGACAACGCTGACGCGGCGCGCATTCGGCGCCCATACCGCAAAACTGACACCGGAAACGCCGTCCAAAACAATCGGATGCGCTCCCAAACGGTGATATTCGTCAAGATGCGTCCCTTCGGACAAGAAATAAATATCCATATCCCCCAAAACGGGACCGAAACGGTAGGCGTCTTCCGTATCATACGAACCGCCGTTCCATAAATCTATGCGCAAACGGTATTTAAAAAAGTCTTTGACGTCTTCGCCAAACTCGTATTGAAACAGTCCCGCACTGTGGATTTTTTCCATCTGAGCAATAACTTTGCCCGTGTCGTATTCCAATATGTAGACGTTTTGAGCCTGAGGCTGAAACGTCCTGATTAACAGCGCACCGTCAACGTCTCCGCGATGCATCCCCAATATGGAGAACGGGTCTCCGTAACCCGAAGATACCAGAGCCTCGACAATTCCTTGATCCAAATAGTTTTTCATTACTTGCGTTCTCCGTTAAGGTCTATCAATCTCAGCATACCGTTTAAAGGAATAGCCACCCAATCGGGACGGTTTGCCACTTCATATATAACTTCGTACAGCGCTTTTTCCAAAACAAACAAGTCCAGAATATCCTGTGTCGTCTGTTTATTATCCGGCAAAGACGGGCATCCTTGCATATTGTCGAAATACCCCTTCAAAAATGCCGATGTCGCACGTTCCTGCCAATCCGAAACCAGCGGCGTGATAATCGCCCGGTGTTCCGGAACGACAAACATCAATACGGCTCCGAACGCCGCATAATCAAACGAACGAACCATGCCCGCCACGTCTTTCAACACCGTGTGCTTGATTTGCCGTTCCATCAGAGGGCGCAACGGCTCCCCTTCAAAATCCAGAATATAAAAGTCTTTGTCCGCGACAACAACCTGTCCCAAATGATAGTCGCCGTGAAAACGCGTCTTCATCGCTTTGACGTTTTCGGGAACAAGCGCTTTAATCCTGTCGGTTAAAACGGACCAATGAGCCAAAAGATTTTCCGTATTTTCCTTTATTTCGCCGCTCAGATTGCCCAAGCCGTTCTTCATAACGCCGTACGTTTTTTCCGCCTGAGCCAAAACCTGTTCCGTCCAGGATTCCAAATCTCCCGCTTCCACGGGAACGGGCGCAAAAACGGCGTCCTTACCTTTGGCAAAAGCCTTATGCATTTCCGCCGTGCGCTTGCCCAAAGTTTCCACCATCTTTAAATAATCGGCGTGATAGTCTCCCCCCGCCTTTTTATCCAAAGCATCGGCAAAAAACTTCTTCAGGTAATCCATCGTATAGTTCCAACCGTCGCCCTGATTCGGTACAAACGCCTGCAAAATACCCAATGCCATCGGACGACCGGCTTTCAACTTCAATTCAATGTCGCCCAAGTACGCCGGCGTGTTTTTAAATCCGGCTTCTTCGGTCAAAAAGCTCGTCGTCGCAATTTCGGGATGATTGCCCACGGCAACGCGACGATACATCTTTAATATTATCTTTTTGCCAACGACAATCGAGCTGTTGCTTTGTTCAACGCCCAACAGCTTTTGAGACGCACCCTCTACCGATTTAATCAGTTCTTTACCTGCCTTTGTCGCCGAAGCCGCCAAAAAAGCTCCGTCACCGACATCCGTTTCGGAATCTTTGCGCATCAAAGACAAAATCGCCGTCGCAAAATCTTTCGATCCGACCGCATCATAAACAATGCCGAGCTTTGTCCCGTAACATACCGTCGCAATCACCGACTGAGGCTGGGCTTCAAAAATCTTCTTCGCGCCGTTCTCCCACGCCAAACGAACGGGAATGGAATAAAACTGTTTCTCCGCTTCCTGCAACGATACGCGCACAATCAAAAAGAACGTATCTTCCTCATCATTCAGCGAAAATACGTTTTCAATCATTACGGAATTGATAACATCATCTTTTGCTCCGTACCATCTTTTCGACGGTAAAAAATGGGGCATATGCGAGCATAAGGCTTCCTTAAAAAGCTCGCTTTCAAACAACTTGGAGAGTTTGTCCGAATCTACAAGGATAATCTCTCCCGCTTTCAAACCTGATACCATCAGCTTTCCCTCAAACGTTCGTCGGAACTAAAGATTTCATAGTATGGCGCACCCGTTAAAAATAAGAAACTGTTTTTTGTGTGTTTCATCACTTTTTAGTGCGCCGTACCTTCTTAATACCCGAAGCGGTCAATCGGCGTAATGCGATATATCTCGGCTTGGTTGCCCGCAGGATACAGATTGACCCACATTTCCGAACCGCGAACCTCATATTGGCGACCGCTTAACAGCTCTTCAACCCAAAAACGACCGCCGGGAGGCACCCCCATATCTTCGGACGGGAACCAAATCCTGCCGGATTGCCCCTGATGCGGGTCAAGACTGATCGCCGTAAAAATCATGTTTGAACGGTCGTCCGTCATCTTGCCGTAAAACATGATGTTCGGATTTTCGGAACCGTAAAAACGAAGGTTTTCGTATAGTTGCAAAGCCCGATTCTCGCCGCGGATCCAGTTAATCTTGGCTATCAGGTCTTTGATGTTGCCTTCTTTGTTCCAATCGCGGACTTTGATTTCGTATTTTTCGGAATGGTCAAATTCCTCTTTGCCCCACAGCCCTTCATTTTCGCATAATTCATAACCGTTCAGCATCCCGTACGACGGAGAAAGCGTCGCAGCTAAAATAAAACGGATGATAAACGACGCTCTGGAAGCATCGTGCAAATAAAACGGCATAATATCCGGCGTCGTCGGAAACAAATTCGGACGCATGTATTCTTTCATGTCCGACTGAGTCAGTTCGGTCATGTATGCTTCCAAATCCGCACGGCTTTCGCGCCAGGTAAAGTAAGTGTACGACTGTGAAAAACCGACTTTTGCCAACATCTTCATCATAGGCGGTTTTGTAAACGCCTCTGCCAAAAAGATCGTGTCAGGATATTTTGTTTGGACTTCGCGGATAACCCATTCCCAAAACGGAACGGATTTCGTATGCGGATTGTCTACGCGGAAAATGCGTATTCCTTCGTCTGCCCAAAACAAAAACGTATCGCGCAGTTCTTTCCACAACGATTCTGATTGCGCACAATAAAAATCGACGTTCACGATGTCCTGATATTTCTTCGGCGGGTTTTCCGCGTATTTAATCGTGCCGTCGGGACGGAAATCAAACCATTCCGGATGTTCCTTGATCCACGGATGGTCGGGAGAACATTGAATGGCAAAATCCAAAGCGACTTCCATTTCCAATTCGCGTGCACGGCGTACAAAAGAACGGAAATCGTCCATCGTGCCCAACTGAGGATGCACGGAACGGTGTCCGCCCTCGCTGCTGCCGACGGCGTACGGGCTGCCGACATCTCCGGGTTCGGCAACCAACGAGTTGTTTTTGCCTTTTCTGTGAGTATAGCCGATAGGATGAATCGGCATCAGATAAACGACGTCAAAGCCCATTTCTTTAATTTCGGGAAGACGCGCTTCACAGTCTTTGAACGTGCCGTGAACGCCGGGAACACTGCCCTGAGAACGGGCGTCCATCTCGTACCAAGCCCCGAAACGAGCCCGTTCGCGATCAACCCAAACTTCCAGTTCGCGATCGTAACGGCACGACTTTTCCCTGTCCGGCCAACGGTCCATCGCCGCCACGACGGCTTCGGACATCAAAAGGTTCGCACATTCGTATTCGTCTTCGGAAGCATCAAAGCGGGTCAACACGTCTCTGAGCAATTCGGCATCCGTCTTTTGTGCCGCGGGATCGCGCACATCAGTCATACTTTCTAAACGTTCCAAAGCCTTGCGGACGATATTTGCCCCTTCGACCAATTCCAAAACAACGTTTTGTCCGGCATTACGTTTTTTTGTCGTCCCGTCCAGCCATGTCCCGTATTCGTCAACCCAAGCCTCTATCGTGTAGATATAACGGGTGTTTTCGTTAAAATAAAGCGTTCCGCCCCAACGCGACAAGCCGGGATTCAGTTCGACCATGGGAACTTCCCACCAGTCCTGAGAATCAGCGCGACGACACATAACGACTGCTTTGAGCAAGTCATGGCCGTCTTTAAAAATATTGGCATAGACGTCCATCGTATCGCCGACTTCGCGCTTGACGGCGTAGCGTCCCGCATCGATCTCGGGTGAAACGGCTTCTATCGTAATCGGAGAACTGGACGAATAATCCATCGGATGATTTTTGCGTTCGCGCAAAACCCACCCGCGCTTGCTGAGATTTTTGACGTCGCTGCCCGAAACGACGGGCGTTTTTTTCGGCTTTATTTTTCGTTCCTGACCCATTGGACTGCTTCCCGCAATTAAGTTTTCGATATGCTAAAAATACACAATCGTTCCGCCCTTTTCCAGTCATAAATGATTTAAAAGACATTGCCGAGCCCAAAAAAATCGGTTAAAAATTTTTCAAGAAAAAACTGCGCGCTCCCCTTAAGGAAAGGATAAAACGGATGGCCTCGGTTACCGGCGGAATTTTCCCGAACGGAACGTCTTTGGAAAGCTTGCTTCCCGAAGGGTGCGACGCTGATAAAATCCGAAAAGAAGTCGAAAGTCTGTTCGAAAAAAAGACCCGTTTCCTGCATTCGGAAAAACGCCCCGTCCTGATTAACCTGTCGGGATTGCCGGCTTCCGGGAAAACGTTCCGTTCCAAAAAAATCAGGCGCAAGCATCCGGACTTGCTTTATATCGGCTTTGACGAAATCATGGAATCGCTGGACGAATACAAAAAAGACTTTGCCCGCGACCCCAAAAAAGCTTTTGAACGTTGGGAACTGCCCGCCAGATGGATCGGATACAACCTGCTCGACAGAGCCGTCAACAAAAAATTTCCCGTCTTGTTCGAACACAGCAACGCCAATCCGAAACATTTGGATTTATACCGCAACATCATCAACGAAGGCTACTTTGTCGAAATGCGTTTCATTGACGCGCCCCCCGAAACGGTGCTGCCCAGACTGAAAAAACGATCCAGATATTTCCCCGAACAGCAGGTTACCGAACGTTGGCAAGTTTTACAAAAATTGTTACCCGACTATAAAACGGCCGTTTCAAAGTTCATCGTTCTTAAAGGCAATATCCCTGATCCGAAACGGCAAAAACATTTAAAAAAATACCCTTTGCCGCCCAAAAACATACGCCCCGAACGATACAGACGAAGAGCTCACTTTTAAATAAAAAGGCTTTACTCCTTCTTTTTTACGGAGCCTTACGCGAAAAAAAATTGAATTTTCCATAAAAACCGCTAAAGTATAAAGTGCGTGAGAAGAAAAACAGCTCTGCAACAACGAATTAAATATTCTTTTGGGAGAAAATTGAATGTCAAACGAAGATAAAGTCCGCGAAGCAGCCTACTTTATTTGGCTGAACAACGGTTGCCCCGAAGGCGTCGAAATCGACTGCTGGCTGGAAGCCGAAGTTCAGGAAGGCGGCAAAGAAGGCGAATGCAAGTGCGCATGCGAAGAAAAGCCCGCTAAAAAAGCTCCGGCTAAAAAAGCCGCCGCTAAAAAAGACGAAGAAAAGCCCGCTAAAAAAGCTCCGGCTAAAAAAGCCGCCGCTAAAAAGTAAGCTGACTTTTCATTTCCATAAAACGGCTTTGATTTTTCAGAGCCGTTTTTGTTTGAATAAAACCATGTCAAAAATTCTGCTTCTTTCCTGTTGCGCCCCTTGTTCGTGCGCCGTAATACAAAAGTTCGCCGAAGAAAAAAAAGACTTCGCCGTCCTGTTCTATAACCCGAACATCCATCCGTTGCAGGAATATCTTAAAAGAAAAGAAGAAAACGAAAAATTTTGCAATTCTTTGGGCGTTCCGTTCATTTCTTTGGAATACAATCCGCAAGAATGGTTGAATGCCGTCAAAGGGTTGGAAAACGAACCCGAACGCGGAAAAAGATGTTCCGCCTGTTTCCTGATGCGTTTGCGCCGCGCCGCTGATTATGCCGCAAAAAACGGTTTTGACACGCTGACTTCTGTTCTGGGCGTGTCCAGATATAAAAATCTGGAACAAGTTAATTTAGCGGCAAAAACCGCTGCCGACGAATTCGGCATCGTTTATGACGATACGAATTGGCGAAAAGGCGGATTGGAACAAAAACGCCAGCAAATCGTCAAAGAAACAAAGATGTATGCCCAAAATTATTGCGGCTGCACGTTCAGCATGTCGCGCTTGCAAAGCCGGTCATAAAGTTTTTCTTTATGTTTCTTTTTCAAACGCTTTGTCTTTCGGCGCAAGTCCTTTGTCAGCGCAATAAAAACAAACAACGCCAGCGGAACGTTCGCAACGGGATACGCCAACCAAATCCCTTCTGTCCCCCATTTTAACGGTAACAACAAAACAAACGGAACCTGAATAAACAAATTCACGCATGAAACTGCCGTCGCCGTCTTTGCATTGTCCACCGATTGAAAATAAACCGTACCGACCAAAATAAACGCTTCCAAATAACATGTCAGCAAATGCAAACGAAGTCCCGTCAAGGATGCTTTATGCAGTTCGGGATCTTTAGAATTTACCAAATCGATGCAAAAATCCGGAAAGATATAAATAAATGCCATAAAAACGGCCGCACTTATGAACACGACTTTTAACGCCATTTGCAACACGCGCCTGACGTTATAATATTTTCCCGCGCCGTAATTATAGCTGACAATGGGTTGAATACCCGCAGACAACCCTTCGGAAAACATATAATACAGTCCCGAATAATACCCAACCAACGCATAAGCGGCGACGGAAACCGATCCGCCGTATTTGTCAAAAACATAGTTGTAAAGGGCTCCCAAAAAACTGAAATAAACGTACATAAAAAAGCTGGAAAAGCCCAAAACGGACGTCTTTACGGTCGCTTGCAAAGAAAACCTTAAATCGTTAAGTTTCAGGCGCAGGTTCGCTCTGCGCGAAAAGAAATGTCCTAAGGAAATCAAGGAAATAACGCCTTGAGCCCCGACCGTTGCCAAAGCAGCACCTTTCATTCCCCACTCTAAATGAGCAACCAACAACCAGTCTCCGACAATATTGGAAACCGCCCCTGCCAGCATCAGCTTTGTAGCCAAATTCGGATGGTCGTCGTTGCGAATTAACAAAGGAAAAGCCGTCGCTGATACCGTAAACACTCCGGCGACCTGCAACACGGAAACATATTCCATGCCTTTGGCTATGACGTCCGGAGCGTCTTTTATCTGCAAGTTAAGCACGGGCAAAGCGGTATAATGCAAAAAGAAATAAACAAATATGCCCGCCGCAACCAACAAAATAATGCTGTTTCCGACATAACGGCGTGCTTTTTCAAAGTCGCCCCTGCCCTTTTCAATCGAGCATAACGCGGCACCCGCCGTGCCGATCATCCCGCCCAATCCCAAAAGAACGCCGAACAACGGCCAAATCAGATTAATTGCCGCCAAACCGTTCGTCCCGATATATCTGCCGATAAAAACACCGTCGACCATAACGTACAACCCGTTTATGACAACGGCCGCCAATGTCGGAAGGACGTACTTCCAAAACAGCCTGCGGACGGGTTCGGACATTGAAATATTTTCGCAGGCGGACGACAAAACAACCTCCTTTTAATCTTCAAAGGCTTACAGGATACCCGTTCCTTTTGCTTTTATCAATAAAAAAGCGCCGTCTTTTTAAAACGGCGCCTTGTTTGTTTATACTGTATTTTAAGGCGTATAAAGCGGCTTTAAATCTGCTTTAAGCGACTTTTTCATGGTTACTTTGGCACCCAGACGCTGGTACTTGTACGGTTGTTTGCCTTTGATGCACGGCGGGCAGACAACCGCGCCGACATAATAAGAACCGGGCTTTAAATCCGTAAAACTGAAGTACCCCTGAGCATCCGTCTTAACCGTGCGGGTGTGTTTGCGCGCTTCGGGCAGAGGCGGTTCCAAAAAAACGCCCTTTGACCAATGGCGTTCAAACCATTCCGTGGAATAATCCGTAACGGGGTTCGCAACGACCAGCTGATTTGCCAAACATTTCGTTTCGCCCGCCGTATCTTTAACGCACAGGCGTCCGTTGATTTTTGCCGTCCCCTGCCCCGCATACGGAGCATATTGTTCGGGAATGAACTTTGCTTCCCTTTTGACGGGAGGGGGGCATTTTGCAGAAGCAGGTTCGGGTTTCGGCGCCGAAGCGCAGGATGAAAGAACGCAAATACCGGTTAACAGAGCTATATATTTTTTCATCTTTGTCCCTTTCTTTGTTCAACCTTTTATATAATTAGAAAGCTTTTGGATTTTCCTGTCAACCGATTAAAAAAAACTGTAGGCGTCTCCGAGTATTTTGTATAATCTGATAAAATTAAAAAAAGAGGTCGGACGATGCGATTATGGCTTTGCGTTTTTCTGGGATTATTCTTGTTTGACAGCGCCGTCATCAGCAATTTTCAGCCGTCCTATGCCGCAACGCGAAGGTATAAAAAAGCAAAAAAAAAGCCGGTAAAAAAAGTTAAGAAAAAAACTCCCGAACAAATCAAAGCGGAAGAACAACAAAAAAAAGATTTCAGAAAAGCCGAAGCCGACCTTTACGCCCAAAAAACGGATGCCGCTTTGCCCGAATTGGTCAGGCTGTGCAACGCAGAATATTTGCGTGCCTGTTCCATGCTGGGATTTGCTTACGTTTCGGGACGATACGGCGTCAAGGAAGACTTTGACGAAGGCGTCAAGTGGTATCAAAAATGTGCCGACAAAGAAAACAACTTCTTTTGCCACAACGAACTGGGACGTTTGTATTACAGGCGCAACGAATTTGACAAAGCTTTCGATTTTTACCAAAAGGGCGCAAAAGCCGGAAATTCCGTCGCGGAATACAGACTGGGACGGCTCTATCTGGAAGGAAAAGGCGTTCCCGCAAACGCCGAACGCGCTTTAAGATGGTTGCGCCGCGCCGCTCATGACGTTAAAAAACCCAGCAAAGACGCTCAATGCGCTTTGGTCGAAATGTCTTATTACGGCATCGGTATGCGACCGAGCGCAAAAGATACTTCTTACTGGCTTAAAAAGTGCGACAATAAATTCATCAAAGCCTTGCGCCTGTTTTACGGACACGGCGTCAAAAAAAACAGAACCGCCGCTAAAGAAATCTTGGAACAAGCTCAATTAAACGAAGCTTTGAACGATTGGAACGATTTTATCGGCAATTCGAAACCTTCCGTCGGAAAAACATCGGTTCGCGATATCGCCATACCCGAAGACTGCTCTCCCAAAGAACTGTTATTCGGCACGGGAAGAAAAAATCCTAAAATTCAAACATATGCCGTTAAAATTTTCCATCCCGACTATTACCGTTCCTTTGATGTCAGAGACGGTGTTTCTTCGCACGGAACGGACGGAAGAGATCAGGTTTTTGAGGCTTGCGGCATCACTCTTTATACAACGCCAGAAAACAAACGCCTGTTGAACAGAGCCTTACATCAAAAAGCCGTTATTAAAATCAGCGTCTATAAAAATGCTTGTCTGGGCGCGGAAATGACCGGCGTTTGCGATTTGAATCTTCCGTGGCAGGAAAAACGGGAGGATAAAGAATGAAGTTGCTGATTCTTGCCGTTTTTTGCTTTTCCGCTCTGATTGAAAATAAGGCTGCGGCTTATTCTTATTCGTATGTACCGAAGGTATCGGCACCCGTCATTTATAATTTTCTGTACCGGCGCAGGGAAAAGTGCGAAACGGGAAAAAAACACGAATATCCCGGAAAGAAATACGGCGCTTGCCTGTCTTGCCGCGGAAAATCCGTCTATATGATTGACGACATCAAAGACAAAGCAGGCTGTTTCCTGTGTCCGGAAGGCACGCTGATCGTCAAAAAAGACGGCTATCCCATGTGCCTGAGCAATTATCCCGTAACCGACGGTAGTGCACGAAAACCGGACGGCGAAAAAGTTTCCGACGAACAAGCCGCCCTTATCGCAAAACGCCTCAGCGCAAATTACAAGACTTTACTGCCTCCGCCCCCGAAAGAAGAAACCTTTCAAAACAAAGTAAAGCTGAAAAACGTTTGTGAGACTTCTTATCCGAACGACGACAGTGCCGCCAGGCAAATTGCAACCTGCAAAAAATTAGCCGCGACAAACGACTTTTTATGCCCTTATGTTGAAAAAGACGCTTCGGGGAAATGGGCTTGCCGGGCGTGCCCCAAAAACGCTCCGTACAGAAAAGCCGACGGCGGTTGCTTTACCTGCCCGTACGGAGAAGAAATGGTGTCTTTGGAAAACGGAGAAACCGTTTGCGCGTCCAAAGCTCCGAAAAAGAAAAAAACAAGCTATCTGGCAACGCCCAAGAAAAAAGCCGCCTCAAAAACAAAAAGGAAAAAAACTAAAAAACGCCGTTAAAAACGGAAATAAATAAACGGATTGTATGTTGAGCCTGCCAAAGACAAAAACGTCAAAAAGAACAGGCACAAAAGCCACAAATTCAACAATGCGTTACGTAACGGCGACTTTTTTCCCTGATCTAAAATATTACGGAATACCCCGAAAGACGCCAGAACGCTAAAGACAAACGCCGCTATAAATAAATTATCCGTATAAAACGATGCTCCGTTGTTTGCATCTGTTTTCAGGCAACCAAACATCACTTTTAAATAATCCGTCGCATAAGGCAGATTATCCGCGCGGAATACAACCAACCCTGTCAAAAAAACAAAATCGGCGTAAATAACGCGAAAAATTGAGCTCAGACTGTTTTTAGGGTCTTTTTTCAATCCTGTCAGTTTTTCGGAACATATAAAAATGCCGTTCCATATCCCCCATATAATGAAAGACCAGCTTGCCCCGTGCCAAAATCCCGTTACCAAAAACACAAAAAATAAATTGAAGTACTGGCGGAACGTTGAAACTCTGTTCCCGCCCAACGGAATATACAAATACTGTTTAAACCATGTTGACAGGGAAATATGCCATCTGCGCCAAAATTCGGAAACCGATCTGGACAAATAAGGATAATTAAAGTTTTCCAAAAACTTAAATCCGAACATATGCCCCAATCCGATAGCCATATCGGAATATCCGGAAAAATCAAAATAAAGCTGCAGCATGTAAGCCACCGCCCCCAACCACGCGGCGGAAACCGAAATTTCAGAAACAGGCAAAGCATATATGGTGTCAACAACGCCCCCTAACGTATTTGTCAACAGGACTTTTTTTGCCAAACCGATGATAAATCGTTTGACGCCGTACATGAAACGGTCAAACGTTTCGCTGCGGTTGTTAATTTCTTCGTAGACGTCGTGATATTTTACGATCGGTCCAGCGACCAGTTGGGGGAACAAAGAAATGTAAAGAGCCAGCTTATAAAAATCGTATTGAGCTTCAACTTCACCGCGATAAACGTCTATTAAATAGGAAATCGCCTGAAACGTATAAAATGAAATACCGATCGGCATAATGACTTCGATAAAAGGAAAGTCAATAAAATCGCTTCTGTTCAGATTTTCGATAAAAAAGTTGAAATACTTGAAATAAAACAAAAGCCCGAGATCAACGGCTATAGTTCCCCACAATACCGCTTTTTTTCTGAACGGGATTGCCATTTTTTCGATCCCGATTGCACCGACGTAATTGGCAACAATCATAAACAGCATCATTGCCAGATAAAGCGGTTCACCCCACGCATAAAAAATAATGCTGGCAACTAGCAAAACATAATTGCGCATCCGAACCGGCGATAAAAAGTACAACGCCAATACGGACGGCAGAAAGATATGCAAAAAGGTTAGTGAACTGAACAGCATTCATCAATCCTCGTACAAAGACATCAAAGACGGGATATAAGCGTCATATGTATGCAAAATCAAAATATCGGGCTTGTATTCCAAAATATCATTTTCGTAAAACGGCATATAAATGTTTTCGTTTTTCCGACGTTCTCTGATTTCGGCGTTATAACGGCGTTTCTGAATTTCTTTAAACGTATGACCCAAAAAACCGATAAAGTTTTCGCCTTGAGAATCCGTAATGTAAAAAACTTTGTACCCCGCCCCTTTTTCGTTATATGCAAAGCTTCGAGGCTTGCATTGGTCATCGATCTTCAAATCCGACGAATGCTTGTGATCATAAAAAGCAAAATCCAGATTGAAAACGCTTTCGTCATTATATGCCAATGACAAATATTGCGTACCTTCATTAAAACTCCGGTCGCATTCCGCCCGAACTTTGCGTCCGGTCATCCTGTTGTACTCCGAAAGAGTTACGGGGGTGACGGACGGAAAGTCTTTTTGAATCATCTTCATCAAAGCTTTGTACCCCGCGTATGCGCCCCGATCCGTCCAATGATGGTCCGTTTTAAAGTACAGCCACTCGTCCGTTTTTTCCTTTTCGCTCAAAAGAGCATCCTTCAAATACAGAAAATTAACGTCAGGCAGTCTGTCGGAAAAATACTGTTCAATCCTGTCCATACGGTCAACGTCGGAAGAACGTTTTACCCTGTCCGAATACAGCTCGGGATAAACATGATGTTTGTACGGAGAAACCATTACATATAACTTTATGCCGTTTTCGTCACAAAAATGCTTTAAACGGCGCAGATTATAGCTCATTTTTTCCAATTCGGATTCAGAAAAAGTATCCGTTCCTTTAAAATTGGAAATGCGTCCGTGAAACATCCAATCGTCTTTTCCAATCACAATTCCACGTCGTTCAAACTTTTTATTTACGATGTTTTGAAAGGCGTTATACAAATCTATCACCTTGTCACGGCCAGTAAATCTGTCTTTAAACCATTCGTCAAACTGGCGACCAAAGGCATTATTCACGCGACCGTTCACAAAAAACTTTGCCAAAGGAGCCAGTTTTCTGTTTTCACGACTGATATCGGAATCAAAATCAATATTTGAAACGGGTAACAGCAAGGCTGACAAAAAAATTATCAGGAAAATTCCGTCAATACGATTGGAACAAAGCTTTGCCTTGCAAAACAGACTTGAAAATGCGACGGAAAGCCTTTCAAAGACTAAAAACCACAGAACGCATAAAGTAAAAAACACAGGAAAAACAAAATGTATTTTTCCTTTTTGTGGCGTGTTCAGGAACAATGTTAATGTCGCTCCTTCCGATGCTCTGCCGGATATGCCGGCGTCGTTTTTCACAAACTTGACGATATTTTCGGAAAAGACTTCGATATTCGAAGACGGATAAGAGATTTCATGTTCCCCTGACAAAACAAGGTTCTTTATTTCAATCATTCCCGCCCCTGCCGAAAAATTCATTCGAAGACCGGTCAACTTGTCAACGGGCAAGATATAAGACACCGTGCGAAAAGCCGTGTCGGGAGTTAATTCTCTGACGGCTTCGTTTTCTTTGACGTCCCGTCCGAAAATCGAAATTTGAACCTCGCTTTTTCCCGACACTTTCGCATCAAAAGAAAACAAAACCTCGCGCGAACAGAATAAAGGGCGGCAAACGGCAACGGCTATGACCGTCAAAACAAACAATGTCAAAAAACGTTTAACCGTCATCCGCTATTTCCGCGTCAAATCTGCCAACACGCCGTGCAAAGTCCGAATTTCCTGCGACGTCAACAAAGTACGGGCAAAAATATTTCTCAGATTCCGCATCATTCGCGGTTTTTTTTCAGGGATTCTGAAGTACCCCGCATATTCCAACTCCGTTTCCAAATGTTCCATAAAATGTTCGATTTCGTCTTTGTTTGCAGGTTCGGTATTCGGCATGACCAAACGTTCGCTTTCCGTTGTATCGTTTGTTTTAAACAGCTCATATCCTGCCAGCAAAACCGCCTGAGCCAAGTTCAAAGAACAATGTTTCGGATTTAGCGGAATATTCACGATGGCATCGGCCAAAGCCACATCGTCGTTTTCAAGTCCCGTCCGTTCGGGACCGAATAAAATACCGCATTTTGCGTTCACCGAACGGATATCTTTTGCCATCCCCTCTGCCGTAAAGACAGGTTTGATCATATCGCGAGAACGTCCCGTCGTCGCATAAACTTTATGCAAATCTTTGATTGCCTCCGGGACTGTCTTGAACACTTTGGCATTATGCAAAATTTCATCGGCGCCCGAAGCCGTCGCCAATGCTCTGGAACATAAATGATCGTCATCGGGATCCACCAAACGCATATCCGTCAAAGCACAATTCATCATGGCGCGGGCGGCTGAACCTATGTTTTCCGCCAGCTGAGGGCGGACAAGGATAAAAGCAGGGGAAAAATCCTCTTCTTGCAGATCGGTTGTCACGTTTTATATCCGTTCTTATTGTTGAAAGTCTTCGTTATACATCTGCTTTGCTTGTTTTTCAAGCAAAAGGCGAAAATCTATGCCCGTCGCATCTTCAGCCTTACGGATGGCGTCTCGGCGGTATTTCGCAACATCTTGTGTCGTTTTGATATCCAGCGGTTTAATGTTTTTCAGCGCATCCTGCATCAATTTCGATGCATTTTTAGGATCTTTTTTCATTTTCTTTTCCAGATCCTTCGGCATTTCAATACCTTGCGTACGCATCATGTGAACTGCGGCAACAGCCTCATCCGTTGACATCGATTGATAAACATTGCTTTCATTTGCCATATTCGCCGATGAAGAAACGTCCAAACCTTCGGGAACAGGCTTCAGCATCAAAAAGTCTTCTATTGATAAATTGCCCAGCTGATCAACCTTTTGCCCCGTCTTGAGAGCATTTTTTTCAAGTTCTTGTTTTTTCTTATTCTTCTTAACCAGGTACGCCGCTCGATCGGATATTGAAAGCTGAGGCGCCGATTGTGCTTCCGTAACAAAAAAGATTAACGCTAAAACGAGGCACACTGTTGTTTTTAATTTTATCATTTTCGGCATCCTCTGAAATTTTTTACTTATTTCACAATAGCCCAACTTTACGGCGTTGGCGACAAAAAAAGAAAACGCCGCCTGCATTTTGCAAGCGGCGCTTGAAATTAAAAAAATTACTTCGCCGAAAGCAGATCCAAAGAATTGCCCAAAAGGTTATCAAAGGACAATCCGGTTTCCTTTTCAAACTGATCCATCAGGAAATTTGCGCCTTTGTAGACGGGATTTTTGCGACTGCCGCGCTCGATCGTCGCCAAAGAAGCCATAATCCGCTTTTTAACGGCTTTGGGAGCCTTTTTGAATTTTTCCTCAAATCCAGACGGAATGTCATATCCCATCGCGCGCAGATGACGTGTAATCGACAAAATATTATGCATATTGACTTCCGGCGCCGTCGCACGCTGTCCGTAATCTTTGCCCCAAGTAGTTAATTCGCCCGTAAATTCAGGCATTTTTGTGTTCCAAACATTATTTGCCCCGCCTTCATACGTCGGCTGATAGGGCTGAGAGCCGTAATAAACCGGCGTCCCCTGACCCGGCATAACGACCTGCTGATAAACCACCGTCGGCTGTTGTTGCTGATAAACAGGCTGTTGATATTGTTGCGGATACTGTTGCTGTTGAACGGGCTGCTGTTGAGCCGCCCACGGGTTGGACGGCAACGACTGAGACCGAGCTTCAAAACTGCCCGTCGCCACTGCCAACGCGCCAAAAGCCAAACAACGCAAAATCTTCTTATATTCGGTATTCATTTTTGCCTCACCGGATAAAATCCACCCTGCTTATTATAGAATACACGTTTTATCCCAAAAGCGATAGTTACAAATATGTGTCGTTTTTATAACACGCTTTGTATCACATTGCTTATTGGATCAGGCGCGCTTCCATTGCGTCCCCGTCGGCGTGTCTTCTATCAATATGCCGTTGTCGGACAATTCTTTGCGAACCGCGTCTGCCGTCGCAAAATCTTTCGCCTTGCGCGCAACGGCACGCTTTTCAATCAGCGCTTCAATGGCTTCTTCGCTTAATCCCTCTTCCGACGAGCTTCCTTTGAACCATTCCTCGGGCGTTTTATACAAAAGCCCCATCAAACGTCCCGAAGCAATCAGACGACGTTTATAAGATTCTGCCTCTTTCGCCGTCGGAGCTTTGTTCATCTCGGAAACCAGATAATGCAAATAAGCTATGGCTTTCGGCGTATTTAAATCGTCCTGCAAGGCGGAAACGACTTCGGAAGCCGGCTCCGCATCCTGAAGATCCGCAGGCGCCGTGTTGCGCAATGCCGTATATATACGATCCATCGCCTGCTTCGACTGCTTCAATCCTTCGTCCGTCCAGTTCAACGGCTGATGATAATGCGTGGACATCATATAAAGGCGTACCGCTTCGCCGGGGACTTTATCCAAAATCTCACGAATCGTAAAAAAGTTCCCGAGAGACTTGGACATCTTTTCGCCGTTAACCATCAAATGGCCGTTATGTATCCAGTATTTCGCATAAAAATCGTGTCCGAACGCACAGCATGACTGGGCGATTTCGTTTTCATGATGCGGAAAAATCAAATCTTGACCGCCGCCGTGGATATCAAACGTTTCCCCCAAATATTTGCTGCTCATCGCCGAACATTCCAAATGCCAGCCCGGGCGACCGAAGCCCCACGGACTGTCCCAGCCCGGCTGATCGTCAACGGAAGGCTTCCACAGCACGAAATCCGCAGGATCTTTTTTATACGGAGCAACCTCAACACGGGCTCCGGCGATCATTTCATCCATCGATCGCCCCGACAAACGACCGTAAGACGGCATCTTGGACACGGAAAACAAAACATGCCCCTGCGCTTCGTACGCATAGCCGCGATCCACCAAACGTTTAACCAGATCTATCATTTCCGGAATATGTCCCGTTGCACGAGGCTCTACATCCGGAGGCAATGCATTCAATTCCGCTATGTCTTCATGAAACAGACGGGAAGTCCGTTCCGTAACCGAAGAAATCGGTTCGCCGCTTTCTTTTGAACGTTTAATGATTTTATCGTCCACGTCCGTAATGTTGCGCACGTATGTAACCTTCGGATACATCAGCTTCAACAAGCGGTACAGCGTATCGAAAACAATTATCGGACGCGCATTGCCGATATGAGCGCGATCATAAACCGTCGGACCGCAAACATACATCCTGACGTGATTGGCGTCCAACGGAACAAATTCTTCTTTTCTGCGAGACAGCGTATTGAATACGGTCAATGCCATTTTTTTATCCCTGCAATCGTTTTAAAATTTCTTCGCGCCCCAGTACGGGCAACAACGTCTTTAATTCCGGCCCCTGTTCGCGTCCCGTCAATGCCAGACGAAGCGGATGGAACAAATCTTTGCCTTTGCGCCCCGTTTCGGCTTTCAATGCCGCAGTCCATTCGGAAAATGTATCTTCTTTAACGGAACCTGCCGGAAATCTCGCCGCGGCAAAACGGCAAAATTCGCGATCAGCTTCGGGTATGTCAAAAATATGCCCCGCAGAACAGATGTCCTGCCAATCCGCCACATCATCTATTTTTGTAACGTTCGGAGACACGGCATGCCAGAATGCCGGTGAAATTTCCGGTTTTCCTTTTTCCTTTAAACGGCTGTTCACTTCATCCAAAGGCATTTCATGCAAAACGCGGGGATTAAGTTTAAAAAGTTCGTCGGGATCGAAATGCGGTTGTGCACGTCCGAAGCGGGATAAATCGAAAATTTTTGCCAATTCTTGCAAATCATGACAAATGACGACCGGCTCAGGTGTTCCCAAACGAGCCAACAAACAAGAAATGGTCATCGGCTCAATTCCTTCGTCTCTTAATTCGCGAGAGCTCAAGCTTCCCAATCGTTTTGACAGTTTGCCTTCGCGTCCCGTCAACAAAGGCGGATGCCCGAAAACGGGTATTTTTCCGCCCAAAACCTCGAACATCTGGATTTGAACCGCCGTATTGGTAACGTGGTCTTCGCCGCGAATAATATGAGTAATGCCGAAATCCATATCGTCAATCACGGATGGCAGCATATAAGGAAAAGTTCCGTCTTCGCGTACAACGACGGGATCGCTTAAATGCGCCCCGTTATAAGCGCAATGACCGCGAACCATGTCGTCCCAAGACGTTTCTTTGTGTTCAAGAACGAAACGGTAATGAGGACGGCGACCTTCGGCTTCATATTTGCGTTTTTGTTCTTCGCTCAGACGCATCCCTTCGCGGTCATAAACCGGCGGCAACCCGCGCGCACGCTGACGGCGGCGTTTGTATTCCAGTTCTTCCGCCGTTTCATAGCACGCATATATCCGACCTTGAGCCTTCAAGTCTTCAACAACCGCCCGATAACGATCCAACCGTGCGGATTGGTGTTCAAGCCTGTCCCAAGAAATGCCCATCCATTTTAAATCTTCATAAACGGCCTGTTCATATTCGGGTTTGGAGCGTTCAACGTCCGTATCATCCATGCGCAGAACGTACGAAACTTCTTCTCCCGTTTTGAAATGAAGATTGTCGGCAAACAAGCGGTTTAACAAAGCCGTGCGCAAGTTGCCGATATGCATATAGCCCGTCGGGCTGGGTGCAAAACGAACACAAATCACTTTAATCAGACCTTCTTGGTAATCGGGTAGTTCCAATCGTCGTCAAACGAGCGGCGAGACAGTTTTATTCCTATCGCGCCCTGTATACGCTTATATTCGGATCGATGCAACAGCGTATAAACTTTGCGGACGGTTTCGGGATCGTGCCCCGCATCGATGACTTCGTCAACGCCGGCATCCTGTTCTATCAGCATTTTCAAAATCGCGTCCAGTTCGGGATAGGGCGGCAAAGAGTCTTCATCTTTTTGATTCGGGCGAAGTTCTGCCGTCGGTGCTTTTGTTATTATGCGATCCGGCATAATACGGTCGATATTGTTTTGTATCCAGCGCGGACGGTTTTCGTTACGCCATTTTGCCAGGGCGTAACCGTCCGTCTTGTACAAATCTTTCAACGGAGCGTAACCGCCGCAAGAATCTCCGTACAACGTCGCATAGCCGACGGCATCTTCCGATTTATTGCAGGTATTAAGCAGCAAGTCTCCGAATTTGTTTGACAAAGCCATCAACAAAACGCCGCGCAAGCGTGCCTGAATATTTTCTTCGGTCGTATCGGCTTTTAAATTTCCGAAAACAGGCTTGAGCAATTCGTCAAAAGCCTTCATCGGTTCGACAATCGGCAAAACGTCGTAACGGATTCCCAGCATTTTTGCCGTTTCTTCAGCATCTTCCAAGCTTTCGCGCGACGTATAAGGCGACGGCATCATAACGGCGCGGACCTTATCGGCACCCAAAGCATCAACGGCGATCGCCGCCGTCAAAGCGCTGTCAAACCCGCCGGAAAGCCCCAAAAGAACACCTTTAAAGCCGTTTTTGCGCACATAATCGCTCACGCCGACCGTCAAAGCGCGCCAAGTATTTTCAGGTTCTCCCGTCCAAGGGAAAGAAACCGTATCAACGCTGGCCACGCCGGGTTCCCACAAAGGAAGACATTCGACAAAGCCGCCGTCCATGTCCAGCATGAACGATCCGCCCGCATAAACGCAGCTGTCATCCCCTCCGATCAGGTTTGTATAGACTAGCGGCAATCTGATGCGCGATGCAAACGTACGTGCGTGTTCCAACGTATCCGTCGCCGTTCCCGTACGGTACGGGCGGGCATCCAAAACGATCAGCTTATCGGTTCCTTCGACGTTCACGGGTTCAAAGCCGACGGAAATTGCAACCGTTCGTCCGGCTATTGTAAAGCGGGTTCCGTAATAAACTCCTTTAGAATTTATCAAAACGGGTGTCGCACCTCCGGCACCGTCGGGTATGGCGGTAATCATTTCGCGACCGTTATGGTACATTTCCGGCAACATGCCGTGAACCTTTGCCATAAAAGACTTGGAATACGCCAAATCCCCCAAAGGCCATCCCGTCAGCGCATAAGCCGGTAATATAAGCGTTTCCCCTTTGGCCTGGGGGCACTGTTCCGCCGCCCAATGAATTAATTTAAGGTTGCCTTCCAAATCGCCGGGTGTCGGGTTTATCTGTGAAATCAGCATTTATCTACCTCTAAAGAAAAGATTTAATTGGAGACAGTTTATATCCGTTTGCTCTATAAAAAAAGAAGAATATCAAGATAAACGGATTTCCGCCGCCCTTCTTAAAATTTCATCTCGGGGCGGCAACGCTTCCTGAGCCCCCGCTTTTAAGCAAGCCAGCCCCGCCGCCGCGCAAGACCGTTTCAAAATGTCCGTCATATCGCATCCGGCTTCAAGATTCGCCGCAAACGTCCCGACAAAAGCGTCCCCTGCCCCCGTGGTATCCACGGGACGAATATTTAAAGCGGAAGCCTCCAAGACTTCCCCGGCGTTTGCCGATAAAGCGCCTTTGCCTCCCAGTGTCAAAACGCATGTCCCGCCCGTCTTTTCGGACAGAGCGCGCGCGGCAAAGCGGGCGTCCCGAGCTTCTTTACCGAAAAACGATCCGTAAACGGAAAGCGCCTCGATCTCGTTCACGATCAAAACATCCGCAAGTTCCGCCGTTTCAGGAGGCAATTCCTTTGCCGGCGCAACGTTCAACAGACATTTCATCCCTTTTTCTTTGGCTCGACGCATCAATTTTATGTTTTCCGAAACGGGCGTTTCCATTTGCATGACCAAAACGCCGCCTTTTGCCAAAAGCGTGTCCGGCACTTTATCCGCCGACAAATCGCCGTTCGCGCCTGAAGCGACGACAATGCTGTTTTCCGCCGAAGAATCCACAAGAATCATCGCCATGCCCGTCGGTTTGTCGGAACGTTGGACATATGAAACGTCAACACCTGCTTTCTTTAGTGCGCTCAAAGAAACTTCCGCCAATTCGTCATTTCCCGCCGCACCGACAAAAACCGTGTCGGCACCCGCACACGAAGCTGCTACGGCCTGATTGGCACCTTTGCCGCCCGGCTTGACAAAGCTGGACGATGTCAGAACGGTCTCTCCGGGTAAAGGAAAATGCTCTACGTTTAAGAAAAAATCGTTGTTCATTGAACCGAAAACAATAACCATGTTCCGAAACCTCCGTTAAAAATTAAGCAATATTAACCTGATACGGATTAATACGTGAAGGATTTTGTTTCTTTTTCGGGCAAAAAAAGGTATCATCCTAAAATTAAAATATTTTGAGGAACGCCATGTCCGGACAAAAATCCTTTGAAGATACCTTCGACCATGATCCAAACGCGGTCTACGAGGAGGAAGAAGAAGAAGATTTGGGGCGCGATGACGAATTCAAAGATCTGCCTTTGCCCGAACCTCCCCCCGAAAAAGAACAAAAAAGCTCGTATAAAATTAACAGAAAAAGAAAACGCTCAAATGCGGAAGACGATTCTGCCGCGCCTTCCGTCCCCGGCGGATTGATGAAATATGTCTTATTCGCATTGGCCGTTACTGCCGCATATTTATATATGCAAAGCCCGGATGAAGTCAAAAAAGCGGCGTTGCAAACCGTCCGAAAAAACATCATAACCGAAACCGGCGATAAAAAAGATTCCTCTGCGGACAGCACGGTCGCACAAACAAAAAATACGGCTATGCCCGATTGGCTAAAAGCTTATGTCGCCTCAGAAACGAGTCACCAGAAAAATATCGCCAAAGAAGAAACGCCCGTTTCGGAAAAAACCCGCAGATTAACAAAAGATTTGACGGCAGGCGAAAAAGTTTTAAAACCGACCTTTCCGCCTCCGCCCGACAAAATCAAAGAAGAACCTTCCCTTCTTTTGAATTTGCCCGTTGCGGGAACGGCTTTACCAAGCTCAAAAGCCAGAGGTTTGTTGCCTTCCTTGTCCGCCGCCATGCAACAAAATGACGATTTGCAACAAACCGTTAAACGCATTTCTCAAATGACGCTCAATGAAACGGACATCTTCCGCGACGCCGTCAAAAATATGATTTATCAGTGGGCGGATGTTGACAATATTCCCGATTCCGACAGCGATTATTCAAAGCGTAAAACCGCAATCGTTGACATTATCCGTACAACGCCGCCGAAAATGATTAAAGTCTTCCAAGGCAATAAAATGGTCGACGTCGTTGATGAAAGCGTTCCTTTGCCCGAGCCGCCCCCTGCCCTGACAGATGAAGGCGTCGCCGAAGAATGGAACAGATTTTCAAATGAAATCTTTTACGATGTCTTTGCTCAAAGCATCCTGAAAAACAGCGGCGTCAAATCTGCATATTTTGAAAATGCCAGAAAAGTTTCGTTTGAAGAATCAACTTTGCAAATCATGGCGGATTTGTACCCTTTGCTGGAACAAATACTGCCTTCCAAACCGAACAAAAAAGAAAAAATGAAAACAATCGAACCTGTTTCTTCTTTCCTGTTAAAATCATGCGGTTCGGACATGGAATGTTTGGCGTCTTATGATATGCTGATGGAAACATTGGGGTTTTCACCCGAAGACTTGAAAATTTTACAGGACAAGCCGCTTAGCGTCTATGACGATTAAAGGAATTCGGGCGTGCTTAAAAACTTTATATCAAAAGCAATTGCCTTTTTCCCCGCGGATTTAAAAGATTGGCATTTAAAATCCAAAACGGATTTTTATCGCCTGTCTGTTTTCATTGTCCTGCTCTGCCTTGTCTTCGGAAGTGCGGCATACCTGTTTTATTTTCAGGCAAATGACGCTTTCGTTTATTTCAGATACGTTTCAAATGCCCTTAAAGGCTACGGTTACGTATGGAATTCAGAACCCTTCGCCCATGCGGACGGCTATACGGGAATTCTTTGGGTGTTGTTGTTGCAGGCGTTCGCAACAATAGGAATAAGCATCCCCGTTGCGGCAAACATTCTGTCTTTTCTTTTTTCTTTGGGAAGCGTCGGAATGTGCTTTGCTTTCCTTAGAAGAATGCCTTTGCCCGATTTAGACCGCCGCAAAAGCTTCTGCATATTCTTAATCGTTTGCTTTATCCTGATAACAAATACGACTTTTGACGCCTTTATGTCATCGGGAACCGAAGCGGCTCTGTTCAATTTTTTGGTACTGTGGTGGTGTTTTGAAGCTTCCGCTGCAGACAGAAACCCTGTATGGATGACGGTTTGCGCCTCTTTGATTGCCGTCACCAGAACGGAAGGCATCGTCTTTATTCCCGCGTGTCTGCCTTTCCTTATCTTGTTACAGACGGAAAGAAAAAGCCGAAAGAATGCCGCTTATACGCTGTTAGCTTTTTTGCCCTTTGCGGCTTTTGCCCGTTTTTTGTTTTGGCGCAAAAGTTTCTACGGTTCTTATATCCCAAACGCTTTTTTAGCCTCATTCGAAGAAACGTTCCCCCCGTTCGCCTGGGATTATCTTCTGTCGTTCGCCGTTGAATACGGGCTTTATTTCTGGGTACCCGTGTTCGCTTTGTGGACATTGATGTTTTGTTTGTTCAAACGTTTTAAAATGTTCATTATTCCCGTGCTGTTGGCTTTGCCTTTCGTCGCGTATGTCGCATGGCTGGTCTTTTTAACGGGAGCAGATACTTTGGAATACAGGCTGCTCGGGTTCTTTATCCCCTTATGCCTTTTGGCGGGTATTCGCATGATTACGCAAAACATCAGCGCGACATTCCGATTCTTATGTATTTGCTTGGGACTTTACTGGATTTGTGCCTCGCCCATTCCGTGGACGCATTATTTCCTGACCCGTGATTTAAACACAAGGGCTCAGACGGCTTTTTTGTATCAGCCGGTATCCAAAACTTTTGAATGGCTTTTCTCAGACTTTTGGGACGAAGCTCAAAAACGATTGATTTCCCAAGGCATCGCCTTGCGCCGACAGGAACACAAAGTCTTGACCGAAGAATTGCTGAAAAGCTTTCCGTCGCGCAAAGACGGCGAAAAAATCAAAAAAGAACACAGCCGCTTGTTCGCATGGAGCTTTGCTGGCGTCCCCGCTTGGGTCTTTCCCGAAGCGTACATCATAGATTTATCGGGACAAAATGATCCCGTCATTGCCCGTATGCCCGTACGCAATCTCGCAAACAGAAAAATGGGACATGACCGCGTCGTGTCTCCCGGATATCTGATTTGTTTTAACGGCGGCGCCAACATAAAAGTAACTCCGTTCGACGGAAAGCCTGACGTAGCCTATCTGGCTTCCGCCCCCTTAAACGAAGCCGTCATTCGGGGATGTGAAGCGTTTTGGCGTTCAATGGTAAAAGAAAAAATAGATTATCCCGTCCGATTAAAAAATCCGGACGAACAAAAACGGATTTCAAAATGAAATCCGTTTTTTTATTAACGTCGTTAAATTTCCGTCAGCTTATCAAGCAGGAATTCGCGCCCGACCTTGACGCGTTTTTCGCCGTCATAACTGATAATATCGGCTGTTCCGTAAGTTTCCGTCCATTTTTCGGGCAGATAAGACCCCGTGCCGACGACATCAATCGGCGCATTTGCCAAAGCCATGACATGGCATTTTTCTGGAGAAAAGCCGCTGGAAACGACAATTTTGACCTTATCAAAACCTGCGGCGTTCAGGCTGTCGCGCATATGCCAGACGGCAGCGGCGGAAACCCCCGTTCCGATCAAGTGGCGCAATTCGCGTTCTTTGCGATAGCCGCGAATGCTTTCGGGAGCATTCTTTTCCAAAACGGCATAAGATTTCGGCGTATCCAACCCTTCAATAAAACGCCCGCCGTGCGTATCAAGGCGCAATGAAATTCGCCCCAACGCCGCCAATTCCGGAAAACGGTAACAAACGGCAAGACCGTCGGTAACTTCGCGCCCGAAATAATCGACCAGAACGGACAAATCCTGTTGAGGAAACGTTTCATGATACATTTCGGCGGCACGAACCGTCGAGCCGGCATAACCGATCAATGCATGAGGCATCGTTCCTAAGCCTTCTTTCAATCCGAAGAACGAAGCCGTTGCATCGTTTGCGGTTCCCAAAAAGCCTTTTGCGCCGGTTTTCTTTGCCGCTTCGGAACCGACGGACGCCGCATAAGCCATCAGCTCCGCCATTTCCGCTCCGGCGCAGTGGCGGGCATCCATCGCCAGAAAAATCGCATTCGGCAGCTCTTGACACATGGACAAGGCATTATATGCCGCAACGCAGGCTGCACCCAGTTTTTGCAACAAAATCGTTTCTTTTTCGACTAATGCCGTGAATTTTCCCGTGATGTACATCATCGGTTCGCCGGCACCGACCCAATCGCCTTCTTTGTAATTATATTTGATTTTTACCGTATGTCCTTCGGCTTTCAATACGCTTTCAAGCCAAGACACGGCCAAGCGCGGCGCAAACAAAACGGGACGTCGCAAAAATACGGCATAAGTGACTTCTTTGTCGCCGAATTTTGAAACGATGGCTTTCGTTCTGGTAAAGTATTTATCCGTATAAGCCGGAACGTCTTCCGCCGTCGGTATCGCATTGACTGAAGGCTGATGAGTATCTGTCATAAGGTTTCATTCTCCATATATCTGAACAGCGGTTTTCCGTCGGCTGTTTCCTTCTTTAAAATCTCGGCTACCAAAAATGCCAATTCCAAAGATTGGTTCGCGTTCAGCCGAGGATCGCAAAGCGTGTTGTAACGTTCTGCCAAAATTTCTTCCGTAATCTCCTGTGAACCGCCGACGCATTCCGTAACGTCCTGTCCCGTCATTTCGAAATGCAATCCTCCGGCGTAAGTGCCTTCGGACTTATGAACGGCAAAGAACGTTTTCACTTCTTCCAAAATATTATTAAAGTCGCGGGTCTTATACCCGTTTGACGCCACTTTGGTATTGGCGTGCATCGGGTCGCACGACCAAACGACTTTGTATCCTTCGCGTTCGACCGCACGAATCAAAGGAGGCAGATTTTCCGCTACTTTATGAGCCCCCATCCGCACGATAACCGTCAATCTTCCGGCTTCATTCAACGGGTTCAAAACATCGCAAAGCCTAAGCAATTCATCGGGATGCGTTGTCGGACCGACTTTGACGCCGACGGGATTGCAAATTCCCTTGGCAAATTCGACATGAGCCCCGTCCGCCTGCCGCGTCCGTTCCCCGATCCACAGCATGTGCGCCGAACAGTCAAACCAGTCCCCCGTCGTCGAATCAACGCGGGTCATGGCTTCTTCAAACGGCAAAAGCAATGCTTCATGCGACGTATAAAACGGCGTTTCGCGAACGATGGGCACGGCTTCCGCCGTAATGCCGCAAGCCGCCATAAAATCAAGCGTTTCGCTGATACGTGCCGCAAAACGGCGATAATGTTCGCCCTGAAGCGAATTTTCGACAAAGCCCAAATTCCATTCCTGAACTTTGTTCAAATCGGCAAAACCGCCTTGAGAAAACGCACGCAACAGGTTTAACGTCGCAGACGCGCGATGGTATGCCTGTAACATCCTGTCAGGATTCGGCGTTCTGGATTGCGGGGTAAAATCTATGCCGTTGATGTTATCTCCGCGATACGAAGGCAACGTAACGCCGTCAATCGTTTCCGTCGGCGAAGATCTGGGTTTTGCAAACTGTCCTGCCAAACGCCCGACCTTGACGACGGGACGCGACGCACCGAACATCAGCACGACGGCCATCTGCAATAAAATGCGAAACATATCGCGAATATTATCTGACCCGAAATCCGCAAAGCTTTCGGCACAATCGCCGCCCTGCAGTAGAAAAGCCCGTCCGTTCGCCACTTCTGCCAAAGATTTTTTTAAACGCAGAGCCTCTTCCGCAAACACCAACGGCGGATATTTGCGCAATTTTTTTTCAACGGCACTTAAATGCGCCGAATCTACGTATTCCGGTAAATGAAGGGCGGGCTTTGAACGCCAGCTGTCAGGCATCCATTCGTCCATCGGCATCCTCTGTTATTAAAAACCTATGCTTGTTTATAAGACTTATTTCTCTTTTTGACGAGTCAATTCATCACTTTTGTTGCCGCTTTCTTCGCCGTTTGTCATCGTTTCAAACAACATTTTTTTGAAACGCCGCTGTTCGGCTTCAAAAGCTTCGCGTTCCCGACGCAAACGCAACATCAATTCGTTTAAATCTTCGTCTTCTGACGTATCGTCTTTTTCTGCCTGAGCTTCGATTTGTTTCAGTTCTTCGGTACGTTTTGCCTGATGTTCGTCGGAAAGAAGGCGTTTGAACACTTCCTCCTGACGTTCGTCGGTCGGATCGGGAACAAAAGCAGGTTCCTCGCGCGTCAAAGAATAATGCAACGTTTCAAGATCGCAACGCGCCGTATGATAAGAACATGCCCCAGTCGCCCGTATCCGTTCAAAACCGCCTGCTGTTTCGGGAATGTCTTTGATACAGCGCACCAGCATATCGGAACAGTATTGAAACGTCCCCGTCGGCAAAGAAAAAGCCAATCCCAAAGCGCCGGCAATCAGAAAAACAACCAACGCGGCAGGAAGCCATACGGACAGGCTGCCGAAAACGCCGCGCCGCGCAAGCCGTCCGAAACGCTTTATCCTGTCCGCCCAAACGCTCATATTATTCAACCGTTACGCTTTTTGCCAAATTTCTGGGCTGATCAACGTCGGTTCCTTTGGCTACTGCCGTGTGATACGCCAAAAGCTGAACCGGCACGGCATACAAAATCGGCGCCACAAAAGGATCGACTTCGGGCAAGACTATCGCCGCCGCAGAACGGTCGGAAACTTTTGAAACGCCTTTGCTGTCGCCGAAAAAGACGACTTTTCCGCCGCGGGCAATCACTTCCTGCATATTGGAAACCGTCTTGTCAAACAGTTCGTCCGAAGGCGCAACCACCACGACGGGAACGGTTTCGTCAATCAAAGCAATCGGACCGTGCTTCATTTCGCCCGAAGCATACCCTTCCGCATGAATATAAGAAATTTCCTTTAATTTCAAAGCGCCTTCCATCGCTATCGGGAAACTGCTACCGCGCCCCAAATATAAAACGTCACGCGCATCGGCAATAATGTCCTGAGCAATTTTTTCAATGCGTTCGTCATTATTCAACACGTCCGCAACGCGAGACGGAACTTCGACCAAAGCTCGGGACAAGCGCACTTCTTCGTCGCGGGGCAACGTCCCCTTCGCCCGCCCCAGCGCAATCGCGAAACACGCCAAAAGCGTCAGTTGCGTCGTAAACGCCTTCGTTGAAGCAACGCCGATTTCAGGTCCTGCCAACGTCCTTAAAACGCAGTCGGATTCCCTTGCCATCGAGCTTTCGGCAACATTGACGATCGAAACAATTTTCTGTCCGTGTTCTTTGCAATAACGCAACGCCGCCAGCGTATCCGCCGTTTCGCCCGACTGAGAAATAAACAGCGCCAACCCGCCTTTGTCCAAAACGGGAGAACGATAACGGAATTCGGACGCCACGTCTATGTCAACCGCGACGCGGGCAATCGTTTCTATCCAGTATTTGGCGACCAAACCCGCATAGTACGACGTTCCGCACGCCACAATCGTCATCCGCGTTACGTCCTTTAAATCAAAGGGCAAATTCGGCAACGTAATCGTATCCATATCCTGATTGATCATCGTATTCAGGGTGTCGCCGATAACCTGCGGCTGTTCGTAGATTTCTTTAAGCATAAAGTGGCGGTATTCGCCTTTGCCGATCATGGCGCCCGACGTTGCCGACAAAATGACTTTACGTTCGACTTTGCAGTCGTTTTCATCATAAACGGTAACGCCGTCTCTGGTTAAAACAGCCCAGTCGCCGTCTTCCAGATAAGAAATCTTTTGCGTCAAAGGCGCTAAAGCCAAAGCGTCAGAGCCTAAAAACATCTCGCCGTCCCCGTAGCCGATCGCCAAAGGAGACCCCTTGCGCGCCCCGATCATCAGTTCCTGATGCCCGGCAAACAAAATCCCCAAAGCAAACGCCCCTTTCAAGCGTTTCAAAGATTTTGAAACCGCTTCTTGCGGCGTGCACCCTTCTTCAATTTTCTGGGAAATCAGATGAACGACGACTTCGGTATCCGTTTCGCTTTCGAATTTGTGTCCCAATTCTTCCAGTTCGGCTTTTAATTCGCGGTAATTTTCTATAATCCCGTTATGCACGACGGCGACATATTTCGTCGCATGCGGATGGGCGTTGGCTTCGTTGGGAACGCCGTGCGTCGCCCAGCGCGTGTGACCGATGCCGATCGTTCCGGGAAGCGGTTCTTCGGCAATCTTTTTTTCAAGGTTGACGATTTTACCTTTGGCGCGGCGGCGTTCGATTTTGTCGCCGACCAACGTCGCTACTCCGGCCGAATCATAGCCGCGGTATTCCAAACGTTTTAACCCGTTGATTAAAAGAGGCGTTACTTCTCTGTTGCTGATAATTCCGACAATACCGCACATAGCTTTTTATCCCTGTTTTGAAAGATTTTCTTTTTCGGATTTTTTCTGTTCACGAAACTTTGCCGCCCAACCGCCGAAAGCAACCTGTTTGCCGCGTCCGACCGCCAAAGCATCGGCTTCGACGTCTTTGGTAATAACGGAACCCGCCGCCGTCATCGCGCCGTCACCGATTTTGCACGGTGCAACGATTACCGTATCCGAACCGATAAACGCGCCCGCGCCGATGTCCGTCTTGCTTTTAAAATATCCGTCGTAATTGCAGGTAATCGTGCCTGCTCCGATATTCGTTTTGGCTCCGATACGCGCATCTCCGATATAAGACAGATGGTTGACTTTCGCTCCGGCTTCGATTTTTGATTTCTTGATTTCAACAAAATCGCCGATATGGCAGTTTTCGCCGATATCCGCTTCCGGACGCAGGCGGGCAAAAGGACCGACCTTTGCTCCAGAACGGATATGCGCCCCTTCGAAATGGCAAAAGCCTTTTATTTCCACGTTATCTTCAACAACGCATCCCGTTTCGAAAATAACGGAAGGCTCTATCACGACATCGCGCCCCAAAACGGTGTCAAAGCTGAAATACGTCGTTTCGGGATCAACCATCGTAACGCCCTGATCCAAAAACTTTTTGCGCAGACGGTTTTGTGCCGTCCGTTCAATCAAAGCCAAATCGGCACGCGAATTAGCACCCGCCAATTCTTCTTCCGACCCTTCGACGACGGCGGCTTTAAGCCCGTCCGCGCGTGCCATCGCCACAATGTCCGTCAGGTAATATTCGCCTGCCGCGTTGTCGTTTTTCAATCGGTCAAGCCATCCGAGCAACCTTTTGGCATCAACGCACATCACGCCCGAATTGCACAGCCCGACGGCACGTTCGGCTTGTGAAGCGTCTTTGAATTCGACGATTTTTTGCAATTCGCCGTTTTCGACGATTAAACGACCGTATTTGGCAGGGTCTGCGGGACAAAAGCCCAATACGACGACGGCGGCGCCGTTTTCGCGCGCTTCGATCATTTTTTCAAGCGTTTCTTTGGTAATCAAAGGCGTATCGCCGTAAAGAATCAATACGTTTCCGTCAAAGCCTTCCAATTCGCTTTTTGCCGCTTTGACGGCATCGCCCGTGCCTTGCTGTTTTTTCTGGACGACCGAGGGATGAGGCAAAACCGTCCGTGCGACCGAATCCATATTCGGACCGACGACGACGACGGCTTTTTGAGCGTTCAATTCATCAACGGTTGCCAACAAATGCAAAACCATCGGACGACCGGCGACCTTATGTAACACTTTGGGCAAATCCGATTTCATGCGCGTGCCTTGTCCGGCAGCCAGCACTACGGCGCAAAGGGGCTGATGCATCATAAAAAATCCTTTCATACACCTTTTTCTTTGAAGTGAAATTTGGCATACTTGCGAAAAAAGTAAAATAAAATATTACAACGGTTTATTACGGGCGGTAAAAAATGGAAAAAAAGTATGTGATTTTCGACCTTGACGGCACTTTAATCGACAGCATCCCCGACATGTGTCGGGAAATCAGCCTGTTGTTAAAAGACTGCGGTCGCCGCCCGTTAACAAAAGACGAAGCCGAATCCGTCATCGGACACGGCGCAAAACATATGATTGAAGGGGCTTTTGCTTTAACGGGAGAGCCGTTATCCCCCGAACGGTGCGAAGAAATTTTAAAAGTTTGGATCAATCAATATTCTCACGCACAAATGAATTTGACCAAACCGTGGGAAGGAGTTCCGGAAACTCTGCAAAAGCTGAAAAAAGACGGATACCATATGGCTGTTTGCACGAACAAGCCTGCGGCGCCGACGGCCGCCATTATGAAAAAGCTGGATTTGGAACAATACTTCGAGGTTGTGTTGCATGCCGATTCTCTTCCCGTTCGCAAACCGCGCCCCGAACCGTTGTGGGAAGCCGTCAGGCGCATGGGCGGCACGAACGACCAAGCCGTTATGGTCGGCGACAGCGAACCTGATGCCGAAGCGGCAAAAAATGCGGGATTTCCCGTTATTTTGCTGTCTTTCGGATATGCAAGAAAACCGATGAAAGAAATCAATCCGACCGCCGTTATCGACCGTTTTGCCGATTTGCCCGACATTTTAAAAAAAGTGTAGAATTTTTCACTTTTCAAACAGCGCAACCAATTCCGTATGCGGCGAATAAATAAATTGGTCAACAGGCGTCAGCCGTTTCATAACGTATCCCCCGCGCGATAATATTTCCGCATCGCGGGCAAACGTTGACGGATTGCACGATACGGCAACAACAACGGGAACAGATGAACGGGCTATCTGTTCGGACTGAGCCTTCGCCCCGGCGCGCGGCGGATCAAAAACAACGGCATCATACTCGTCCAGTTCGTCCGAAAAAAGCGGCGTGCGAAATAAATCCCTGCATTCCGTCTTAATGCGCCCTTCCGATGCGCTTTCCAACGCCTTTAATGAAAAAGACGCCGTGTCCACACCGTAAATTTTCCTTTTCTTTTCCAAAAGCGGCAACGAAAACGTCCCGGCGCCGCAAAATAAATCCGCTACCTTCTTTGATTTTCCGACGTATTCACGCACTTTGTCCTGTAAAGCGCGTTCTCCTTCGCGGCTCGGCTGTAAAAAAGCTCCCGCAGGCGGTTTTAACGAAAAACCGAAAACATCCAAAACAGGTGCCCGCCCCACAAAAAGAGGTTCCGGAACATCCCGTTCCCCTCGCCGCCACGATATGCGCGCAATGCTTAATTGATGTCCGATTTCCGACACCTCCTGACGCCACCGCAAATCGGCTTCAAACGGTAACGTTATCAAAATGTCCGCTCCGTTATCCGCCCATAAAACGGAAACGTCTCCGACACCTTTTTTCGTCCCGAACGACAAAGGTGCTTTTTCAAAAAAATCACGCAACGGAACAATTAAACGTTCCAGTGCTTCGGTCAACAAAATACACCGTTCGACGGGCACAATCCTGCCGCTTTTGGATTCGTTCAATCCGAAACGGCGCATCTTTCCGTTCCACATAACTCCGAACGTTACGCGCCGGCGCGTCCCGTGCGGAACGAATATCGGATCTTCAAAACACGAAAAATCAAAATCGGGCGGAAACAACGCCTTAAACGAATTCAGTTTAAATCTTTTATAAGTCTCAAGCGACATATGTTGCAAAGAACATCCCCCGCAACGCCCGAAATAAGGACATAACGGTTCCGCACGTTCTTTACTGCAAGACAATACCCGAACCAATCGCCCGCGTTTTCCCGTTTCATCGGGTTCAAATTCCACGTTTTCGTTCAAAAGGCAGCCGGGAACATAATATCTCTTTCCGTCCGATTCGACGATGCCGTCCCCCGCACTCCCCAATCCGATTACTTTTCCTGCAGGCATTTATCCGTCCTCTTGATTGTTTTTAGAATGACTTTTTAACCCGATTTGAGTAAACTGTAAACGGTTTCAAAATAGCATAAGACGCCAAAAAAATGTTAAGAATACTGATTGCCGACGATCATGAATTATTTCTGGACGGATTAAAAATGGCTTTGTCTGATTTGGACGACGACATGACCATTGATGTCGCCCATAACCATACCGAATTACAGGAAAAAGCCGACGGAAAAACACAATATGACTTAATCTTAACCGATTTGGCCATGCCCGGAATGGCTTGGCATGAATCTCTGCGCCTGTTAAAAGAACATTATCCAGATACCCCCGTCGCCGTCTTGTCCGCCGTTTATGACAGAGAAATCGTCTTGCAAGCCGTCGATATCGGCGCCGCAGGCTTTATCCCCAAAACGTCATCAAATAAAATTATCCTCAGCGCCATACACTTAATCCTGTCCGGCGGACTTTACCTGCCTTCCGAGCTCTTGGGCGATTCAAACCAAAAAGTAACAACGGCATCAGGCGAAGTCAAAAGCCTGCTTACTCCCCGTCAATTGGACGTCCTGCGCCTGATGGGTCAGGGAAAGCCGAACAAAATTATCGCAAGAGAATTGGATTTGTCCGAAGGAACCGTCAAACTCCACGTAACCGCCATTTTAAAAGCTTTGAACGTCATAAACAGAACAGGCGCCGTTATCTCCGCCAGAAATTTGGGGCTGATCGAATAATGAAATCCAATGACGCAGGTTTATTTTCTCAGCTGTCGGAAACGTTAACAAAACTGCAGGCCTTGCCCGTTTCTCATATCGAACAGCTGGTCTTGCCGGAATTGTGCAGGCTGTGCAGCGTCGAAACACTCCTTGTCTTTCAATCCGTACCGGGGGAAAATTGGGCAAAACGCATATTGGGCTATTCTCATGATATGCTGCACCCCTTAATGCAAATGTTCCGCTTTGAACGAATGAGCCATTTGTGCTATCGCCCCTGCCTGATCAAAGATAATATCACTAATCCGGAAGTGCGCGCCACTTTGTTAAAACAAGGCGACATATCCTTTTTTATTTATCCCGTTCATTTGGAAAATGCCGGAACCGTCTTTTTTTATTTTTCCTCAAAAGACAAAAAACACAGGTGGAACGAAAGCATCCTTGCCGTCGTTTCCAAAACCGTCGCTTTGAGACTGTGGGGCGAAGAAGAAAAAAAAGCTCATAAAAATGATGCCTTCCTGCTTTCTGCCGCCAGCCATGAAACAAGGACACAATTGGCGGCTTTTCTGGCTTTGACCGAAAGTCTGGAAAATAAAAATTTGCCCGATGACGCCCTCGCCGACGTCGGTTTGTTGCAAAAAACCGCCGAAAACATGCTCCAAACGCTAAACGGTATCCTTGATTACGGAAAAATCAAATCAGGCAGAATGCGTTTAAATCCCGTCGCGTTCAATATCGGTGAATGCATCAAATCAATCATCGAAATCTTTACACCCCTTGCTCAAAAGAACGGAATCGAACTTTCTTGCGATTTAAGCGGCTTATCGGCTCCGTCCATTAATATGGATCCCGTGTTGATTAAACAGGTCGTCTTTAATTTGTTGAATAATGCCGTCAAAGTCGCCCCGAACGGAAAAATTCGCTTAACCGTTTCTTCCGATGATGATAAACGGCTTATCCGTGTTGCCGTCGCCGATACGGGTCCCGGCATTCCCGAAGACATCAAAGAAACACTCTTTGACGCTTATGTTCAGGCAGACCCCATGAAATCAAAAGGAACGGGGTTGGGATTGACCATATCAAAAAACATCATCAGCTTTCTCGGCGGAACAATCAGAGCCGACAACAATCCCGAAGGCGGCGCCGTTTTTTCTTTTTCAATTCCCTACGAACCCGCCGCACAAAAAGACACTGCCACATTGCCGCTGAACATATTGTTGATCGATGACGATCAAATGAGTTTGAAGCTGACCGAAGCCTATTTGTTGAAGCTGAACCATCATGTTTCTTTGGCTGACAGTGCAGAAAAAGGGCTGGATATGCTTAAACGCCACCATTATGACGTCACGTTCGCCGATATCCATTTAATTGACCTTGACGCGTTGGAGCTGTTGAAAAAAATTCGCGAAATTCCGGAACGAAACGAAATGCCCGTCTATGCCTATACCGCCTCGGGAGACCCCAAAGAAAGAGACGCCTGTCTGAATGCCGGATTCAGCGGCGTTCTGATTAAACCTTTGCCGAAAGACGTCTTTAAAAACATCCTTGACCAAATCGGAATACTTAAAAAATTCAGGTTCTCGGATTCTCCGCTTGAAAATTCATCATTTGATCTGAAAACCTTGATCGCATTCAAAGACGCCATCAACCCGGAACAGTTCGACGTCCTCGTTTCCGAATACCTGTTGCACAGCTATACCCTGTTCAACGAAATCAACCGCGCGTTTATGGAAAACAACCCTTCGGACTTGTACAGGTTCGCCCATAACCTGAAATCCGCTTCAAAAACGTTCGGCTTGAAACTGTTGTCCAAGTGCGCGGAACGAATTGAAAAAACCGGAAAATCGGGAATCATTCCCGCCGAAAAAACGGCAAAAAACATTAAGTTGTTGGAAAAAGAATATAAAAAATCTACAATGTTGTTACAGCAATATATACAGGAAAACAAATGACGCGTCCGATTAAAACGGCAAAATCGTACTCTACGGCTTTGGCGGCAGTTAACAACCCCGCCGAAATCCCCGCTTATTTAAAAAAAATTTACCGCTTCCAATACTTAAACGAAAAATTTTCCGAATTAATCGACGGAGAATGGATGGCTAAATTTCAAACATTCTTTTTCGATTCAAAACTGACAAAATGCGTCACCGACGAAATCAGAGAAGATATGAACGTGTTGCAGTTAGGTGTCGCTTCCGGAAATTTCGAACGCGAAGTCGCCGCAAAAATGAACAGTACGGGGCTGTATCGCATTGAAGATCTCAGTAAAGTCCGGTTGGAAGCCTGCCGTAAAAAACTGGCGCCGTGGACAAACGTCCTGTTGGATCAGCAAGATGTCTGCGTGCTGACCAAAAATCCGAAACGATATGACGCCGTTATTTGCTATTTTATGCTGCATGAATTGCCGGACGTAAGAAAAAAGGCTTTGGTCAAAAAGGCTTTTGATTCCCTTTTACCGAACGGTTGCGTCATATTCGTCGATTATAACAAACCGCATCCTCTTAATCCTTTGGGATTTTTCGTCAAGCGCTTTAACCGCATTTTTGAACCGTTTGCCGAAAGCTTATATTATCATGAAATACAATCTTTCGCCGACAGTTCTGCCCCTAACCTGATTTGGGACAAAAAAACGTTTTGCGCGGGCTTGTATCAATGCGTCATCGCCCAACGACGCTAAGCACTTAATTGTAATGCCATTTCTGCAGGCGAATCACAAAAGAAAGAGCTTACTCCCCAACTTTGCAGCTCTTTGACTTTTTGTGCGTCATTTACCGTATACGCCAAAAGAGCATATCCGTCGTCCAAAATTTCGCGAGATAATTCCGGCGTTAACAAATCGGCGTCGTAATTGATTGAGTATGCCTGCGTTTTTTTCGCCGCGGGACGCCAGTCGGGAGAAACGTCTTCAACCAAAACGCCCCTTCTGATCTGCGGCGCCAAAGCAAAAGTTTCTTCCAGCGCCGACCATTCAAAGCTTGAAAACAAAAGCCTTTCGGAATCGTTAAATCCGTGTTCGCAAACGACCTTCCATACTTTATTTGCCGTTTCCAGAGCCAATGCGGGACGGGACGGCTTGATTTCAATATTGACGTTTGTTCCGTAAGAATTCAGCAAATCAAGGACTTCCGCCAAAAAGGGAATCCGCGTTCCGCCCTGAAGTTCGAAAGATTTTAATTCCTTTGCCGTATAAGCGTCCAATCGCCCCAGATCGCGGCCGCACATCCGATCCAATGTTTCGTCATGAAAGACCATGACTTCTTTATCGCCCGACAGCATCGCATCCAATTCGACCCATTTAACGCCCGAACGGCATGCATATTCAAACGCTTCCAACGTATTTTCCGTTTTGACGGCTCTGGCACCGCGATGCCCGATAACCAAAGGAAGATTAAAGCCCATTTTTTATCGTGTTTCCCTTTTGTATTTTTAAAAATTGCGTATATGATGCAATCGACTATAGGATTTTGGGGAAAAGATTACAAATGCGATTTTTTCATTCTTGGCGAAACGTTCCCGCAGAATATCAAAATGCCGTCGTGGCCATCGGCAACTTTGACGGTTACCATAAAGGACACCAGCGCATCGTCGAAGAAGCCGTTAAAATCGCAAAAGAAACAAACCGTCCCGCCGTCCTGATGACTTTTGAGCCGCACCCGAACGCTTTTTTCAGACCGAGTGCTCATTCCGCCTTTCGCCTGACCCCCGTCAGAACAAAAGTCAGAGCGATTTCCCGATTGCCCATGTCGGCATTCTTTGTTTTTGCATTCAACGCTCCGTTTGCCAACATGAGCGCCAAAGACTTTGTTCAAAACGTCCTGATTGACGGATTGCACGCTTCGCGCATCGTCGTCGGAGACGATTACGGATTTGGAAAAAACCGCGAAGGCGATATTGAATTTTTGCGCAAAAATTTTCCGAACCTGACCGTTACCGCCGTTACGAAACTGCGCGACGAACATGATGAAATCATTTCTTCGTCCAGAATCAGATCGTTCATTCGCGACGGGCGCGTCGATATCGCGGCAAAGCTGATGGGACGCCCTTTTGAAATCGAAGGGCGCGTCATTCACGGTTTTAAACGCGGCAGGACTTTGGGGTTCCCGACCATCAACATTGACCCGAAAGATTCAATCACGCCAAAAAACGGCGTTTATGCGGCTCAAGTCGAAATTGACGGCGTGTTTCATAATGCCGTTGCCAATATCGGCACTCGTCCCACCGTCAACGGCGAAGGCGTCCTGTTGGAAGCTCATATCATCGGATACGACGGAAACCTGTACGGCAGAAGATTGCGCGTCAGGCTGATTCGGTTTATCCGCCCCGAACGCCACTTTTCCTCTTTGGAAGAACTGAAACAAAATATTTCTTCCGACACTCAAGAAGCTCAAAGGATCTTGCAAAAATGAAAAATATGAAAACAGCTCTTTTCTGCGCGCTTGGCGTCATTATCGCAGACCAAATCAGCAAAGCCGCTGTCCTGTACTATTTTTCAAACGGCGGGCATACCGTAGAAGTCGCCCCCTTTTTTAATATTGTTTTGGCGTGGAATAAAGGCGTCAGCTTTTCCCTGTTCCATTCCCAAGCATTGGCTCCGTGGGTGCTGACCCTTGTCGCTTTGCTGATCTGTGCCGTCATTTTACATTGGATAAGCATGGAAAACGACCCGAAAACCAGAAACTGTTTCGGATTGATTTTGGGCGGTGCGCTCGGAAACGTCATCGACAGAGTAATACACGGCGCCGTCGTCGATTTTTTGGATTTCCACGTCGGCATTCATCATTGGCCTGCTTTTAATATAGCCGATTCGGCTATTTGTGTCGGTGCTTTCTTTATTTTATTTTGGAACATCTTTATCCTGTCCCCCGATACGGCTCCCGCTTCAAAAAAGGAAAACAAAAATGACTCTAACCCCTAATTCTCTGCGCGCCTTGACCGGCATCCCCGACATCGAAAAAATTCACAGAAAAAAAACCGCCCTGATCATGACCGGTTTCCAAATGGAATTTTTTACGGGTCTCCTGCCCGTCCCAGACGCCTATAATCTGGTCGAACGCGCCGTCAAAATTATGGATTGGGCAGATAAAAACAAAATCAAAACAATCCATATGCCGAAAACCGCAAAAAGCCCTGCCAGCCCCGTCTATGCCCCGAACAGCGAAGGCGCGTCTTTTCATCCGGAACTGACTCCGAGACAAAACCATCTCATGTTCCCGAAATACGGTACCAGCATCTTTGCCGGAACCATATTGCACGGGAACCTGCAGGCCGACGGTATCGATACTTTGATTTTGGCAGGAATGACGACACCGCTGTCAATTATGATTTCCGCCCACGATGCGTGGTCTTTGGGGTATAAATGCCTCGTTCTTGCCGATTTGACGGCGTCCAGAGATTTGCTTTCTTGGGATAAGACAAAAGTCGTTTCCGCTTCAAAAATTCAGGAAGCCTGCCTTGCCGCCATAGAAGACCGTTTCGCTCAAGTCATTTCGTTCGATTCTCTGACCGCTTTGCCCGTCAGCACCGATTAACGGAGTAACCGCTTATGAAAATATTCGTCTTACCGCTTATTTTAACCGTTCTGGCAGGATGCGCCGACAGATATGCTTTGGATAACCGCGGCCCCGACGCGTACTCGGTAACGGCAAAGCCTCCTTTAAGCTTGCCGCCGGACTTTACTTTGCGCGCGCCCGTGCCCGCAAAGAAAAGCCCGTTGCCCGAAACGCCCGATGCCGAAAAAATCCTGACGCAAGATTCCGGCGTATCGAAAAGCACTGACGAAAACAAATCCGAAACGCAAAAAGAAGAAAAATCTGAACTGTCCGAAAGCGAAAAGGAGCTGTTAAAGCAAGCCCCCGATTCCGATGCCGCGAACATTCGCGAACAGCTTGAAAAAGATGCAAAAACGGAAGATGACGACAGTCTTTATTTGGAACGGAAAATCAAAGAATGGCAGGAAGAAGATGCCGAAAACCTCAATGCCGAAAAAGAAGCCGAAAGACTGAAACAAAAAGGCATTAAAACAACGGGTGCCGTAAAATGAAAAAGCGCCTCTTCTTTGCCTGTTTTTCGGTTTTCTTTTTGTCTTTTTCCAAAGCGGACGCTTTTATTCCCGCGACAAGCTTCGTTCTGGACAACGGGCTTGAAGTCATTGCCGTCGAGAACCGCCGTTCCCCCGTCGTCACGCATATGCTTTGGTACAAAGCGGGCGGAACGGACGATCCGTTGGGAAAATCAGGTCTGGCGCACGTTTTGGAACACATGATGTTCAAAGGAACCGCAAAAATCCCCGACGGTGAATTTTCAAAAATCGTTTTCCGCAACGGCGGCGAAGAAAATGCTTTTACGGGACCGGATTACACCGCCTATTACCAAAACATCGCCCGCGACCGTTTGGAAACCGTCATGTTTCTGGAAGCCGACAGAATGAAAAACCTGCGCCTGAGAGAACGGGATTTTGCTCCCGAACTGGAAGTCGTCAAAGAAGAACGCCTGATGCGTTATGACAACCGCCCCTTAATGCTGTTGCAAGAACGCAAAAACAAAGCCTTATGGGGCGATCATCCTTATTCCAGACCCGTTATCGGATCTCTCAAAGAATTAAATTCTTTGACTTTGGATGACGTTAAACGGTTTTACGAAGAACATTATTCTCCCGACAACGCCGTTCTTATCGTCGCAGGAGATATTTCCGCCGAAGAACTGAAACCCTTGGCGGAAAAATATTACGGGAAAATCCCTCCCCGCCGCGGCGCCGTTGAGAAACACACGCCCAAGCTTCCTTATCCCGTCAACGCGCGTCTTGAAATGAAACATCCTCAAGCCAAAATATATACTTTGACCAAAGAATACGCCGTTCCTTCTTACGCAGACGGCAATGAAAAAAAAGCCCGCGCCTATGACGTTTTGGCAGAAATGTTGGGCGCCGTCCACGTCGGCGCATTGTACCGCCGCTTTGTCGTCAGAGAAGAAATCGCCCGCTCCGTCGGCGCTTATTACGACGGCTTGTCTGCGAAACACTCGACCTTTCTGATTTCCGCCGTTACGGACAATCAAAAATCGTTAAAAAAATTGGAAAACGATTTGAATGAATTCCTTTCTTCGTATGCCGTTACCGAAAAAGAAATCCGAAAAGCAAAAAAGCGTCTTTCCGCCAAGCTGGAATACGCCAACGACAACCCCGAAACGGCGGCAAATTTTATCGGCAGACTGAGAATGACGGGGCTTTCCGCCGACAACCTTAAAACATGGAAAGCTGATATCGAAGCCGTTACAAAAGAAGACGTGGAAAACGCTTTAAACGACATGCTTCACGCCTCTGCTTGTGCCGTGACCGTTTTGATGCCGGAGGACAAATAAATGAAACGCGCCGTTTTGATAACTTTAATGATGGCTGTTTTCCCCTTTGTTTGCGCGCAGGCGACGCAAACAAATCCCGTCATCAGGAAACCCTCTAAAATCAGGGTATTGCCCAAATCGCAAGCGGAACTGCCGAAAATCAAACCCGTCGAGTTTCATACGCCCGACATAAAGGAAATCACAACGCCGAAAGGCATAAAAGCATGGCTGGTTGAAGAAAAAGACGCGCCGCTGTTTTCCGTGTCCGTCATATTTCGCGGCGGACAGGCGTCAGATCCCGAACGGCTGACCGGATTGACGGAGCTGGCAGTGTCTTTGCTGGACGAAGGAGCGGGCTCGCTGAATGCCAAAGAATTTCAAGAAAGGCTGGCTCAAAACGGAATAACCGTTTCTTTTGACGCAACGGCGGATACGGTTACCGCATCTTTGACGGCATTGCCCGAACATAAAAAAGAAGCCTTTGATTTGTTCAGGTTGGCATTGACAAAGCCCAGATTTGACCGAAAAGCCGTCAAACGCGTCAAAGAACAAATGTACGCCGTCATCGAAGCCAGAAAAGGCCGTCCCGAAGACATGGCTCAAAAACGTTGGAACGAGCTGGTATTCAAAGGGCACCCGTATTCCCGCGTTCTGCCGACCAAAGAAGGCGTCGAAGCCGTCGGACGGTCAAATCTGAAACGCTTTGTCAAAACGCGCTTTGCAAAAGACAACCTGATCATCAGCGTTGCGGGCAACATTTCCGAACAGGATTTAATTCCTCTGTTGGATGACACGTTCGGGGATCTTCCCGAAAAGTCGGATGTCCTGCCCGTTTTGCCGTTTTCGCCGCAACGCAAAAAGGGAATTGACGTCTTGACCATGGATATTCCCCAAAGCGCAACGGTTTTCGGACACAAAGGAATTGCCAGAAACGACCCCGATTTTTATTCGGCGTTGGTGTTAATGCATATTTTCGGCAGCGGGGGTATGTCTTCCCGACTGTTTAACGCCGTTCGCGAAGAAAAAGGACTGGCGTACAGCGTAGGCGCCGGATTGTCCGTTCGCCCGAATGCTCCCATGGTTATCGGAGCGGCGGCTTCCGAAAATTCAAAACTTTCCCAAGCCATCGAAATCATCAAAAACGAATGGAAAAAAATGGCAGAAGACGGACCTACGCCTCAAGAATTAAAAGACGCCAAAACTTATTTGACGGGGTCATTTCCGTTGACTTTTTCATCAACCCCATCCATGGCCGCCTTTCTGTCCGGCATGCAATATCACGGCCTGTCGCCCGATTACTTAAAACGGCGCAATTCCCTGATCGAAGCCGTTACAATCGACGACGCCCGCAAAACCGCCAAAAGGATTATGGATCCTGAAAGTTTGTTCTTTGTTGTCGTGGGGAAACCTGCTAATCTTTAGAAAATCTTTATTTTTCGGAGTATAAATCATGACACTGACCGATTTGAATGCTTGGAAAGCACTGGAAAAAAATTACGCTGCCGTCCGCGGATTGCAAATGCGCGACATGTTCGCCGAAGACCCTGAACGCTTTAACGAATTTTCCGTTTCTTTGGGGGATTTTCTGGTCGATTATTCCAAAAACCGCATCACGAAAGAAACCATGTCTTTGTTGATTGAACTGGCAAAGGAAACCGGCGTCGAAGCCATGCGCGAGAAAATGTTCAACGGCGAAAAAATCAACGTTACCGAAAATCGCGCCGTTCTGCATACCGCTTTGCGCAACCGTTCCGACAGACCCGTTTTCGTTGACGGCAAAAACGTCATGCCTCAAATCAAAGCCGTCCTTGAAAAGATGAAAACCTTTTCGGAAGCCGTCCGTTCGGGCGAGTGGAAAGGTAAAACGGGCAAAGAAATTACCGACGTCGTCAATATCGGTATCGGCGGTTCCGATTTGGGTCCCGTCATGGTCGTCGAAGCTTTGAAACATTACGGAAAAGACGGTCTGAACGTTCATTTCGTTTCAAACGTTGACGGAACGCACATGGCAGAAACTTTAAAAAAACTGACTCCCGAAACGACGCTGTTCATTGTTGCGTCCAAAACTTTTACGACGCAGGAAACGCTGACAAACGCAAAAACGGCGCGTGATTGGTTGGTCAAAGCCTTGGGCGAGCATGCCGTCGCAAAACATTTCGTCGCGCTGTCCACCAACACCGAAGAAGTCAAAAAATTCGGCATTGATCCCGCTAATATGTTTGAATTCTGGGATTGGGTCGGCGGACGTTATTCTTTGTGGTCGGCAATCGGATTGTCGATTGCGATCGCCGTCGGTTTTGAAAATTTTGAAGAATTGCTGAACGGTGCTTTTGAAATGGATGAACATTTCCGTACGGCGCCGCTAAACGAAAATATCCCCGTCATCTTGGGATTGCTGGGCGTTTGGTACCATAATTTCTTCGGCACGGAAGCCTATGCCGTCCTGCCTTATGACCAGTACCTGCACCGCCTGCCCGCTTATTTGCAACAAGCCGACATGGAATCCAACGGTAAAGGCGTTACAAAAGAAGGAAAACCCGTCTGCTACACCACGGGACCGATCCTGTTCGGCGAACCGGGAACAAACGGACAGCATTCGTTCTATCAGCTGATTCATCAGGGCACGCACTTAATTCCGTGCGACTTTATCGTTCCCGCGGTGTCTTTGAACGAAAGCGGCGACCATCACCCGATTTTGCTGTCAAACGTTTTTGCTCAGGCCGAAGCGTTGATGAAAGGCAAAACAGCCGCCGAAGTCCGCGCCGAATTGAAGGAACAGGGCTTAAGCGCAGAAAAAATCGAAGCCTTGCTGAACCATAAAATCTTTCAGGGCAACCGTCCTTCAAACGTCATCGTCGTTACGCGTTTCGACCCCAGAACTTTGGGAAAACTGATCGCCATGTACGAACATAAAATCTTTGTCCAAGGCGTCATCTGGAACGTAAACAGCTATGACCAGTGGGGCGTTGAACTGGGCAAACAGCTGGCGAAAAAGATTCTGCCCGAAATCAAAGGCAATAAAACGGTTACGACGCACGATTCTTCGACGAACGGCTTGATTAACGCCGCCCGTGCTTTAAGAGAAGGTCTGTAATCTTATGACGATCCGCCTTTTACCGCCGACGCTGGTCAACCGCATCGCTGCCGGCGAAGTGGTCGAACGACCCGCCGCCGCGGTAAAAGAGCTGGTCGAAAACGCTTTGGACGCCGGCGCAACAAAAATCGACGTTGTCCTCTCCGAAGGCGGTAAAGCCGCCTTATGCGTGTCGGATAACGGCAAAGGAATGAGCGCCGACGAACTTTCTTTAAGCGTGGAACGCCACGCAACGTCAAAATTGCCGACAGATGATTTGTTTTGCATCAACTTCTTCGGTTTTCGAGGCGAAGCTTTGCCTTCCATCGCGTCCGTTTCCAGAATGACGCTGACCTCAAAAACAAAAGAAGCCGATACGGCTTGGTCTTTGTCGGTCGAAGGCGGACAAAAAGGTGAGCCTGAGCCTGCCGCCGCTCCCGTCGGAACAAAAGTCGAAGTCCGCGATTTGTTCTATGCCGTCCCTGCCCGCTTAAAATTTTTAAAATCCGCTCAGACCGAAGAAAATTATATTGCAGATATTTTAAAAAAATTAGCTTTGGCACATCCGGACGTTTCTTTCAGCCTTACCGACGAAAAGAAAACGCGCCTGAATTTTAAAGCCGTTGCGGAAAACCAAAAAATCGAGCGCGTCCGCCAAGTTTTGGGCAACGAATTTGCCGACAACTCCATACAATTAACCGCCGAACGGGAAGGCATTCGTTTAAACGGTTTTGTCGGATTGCCGACCTTAAACAAAGCAACTTCTGCCGACCAATATTTTTATGTCAACGGACGCCCCGTCCGTGACAAACAGCTGAACGGCGCCGTTAAAGCCGCTTATCAGGGATTGTTGGCTTCCGACAGGTTTCCTTCCCTGCTTTTGTTTTTGGATATCCCGCCGACCGATGTCGACGTTAATGTCCATCCCGCAAAATCAGAAGTCCGTTTCCGTTCGCCCCAAACCGTCCGTGCACTGGTCATTACCGCCATTCGTCAAGCGTTGACGGAAGCAGGACACAAAACATCCTCCTCTTTGGCGACAGAAGCCCTCAACATCGCGGAAACGGGAGCTTATCCCGTTTCGGAACCTCAGCCCTTCCCCGTTTTTAAACGCTCCTATGATTATCCGAACCCTGTCCGCGCCTTTCCGTCGAGAAAACTGCCAAAATCACCCGTCGCCGTCAATTACGGACTGTTTGAGCAATCCGAAACTTTTTCGGTGCCGACGCCGCAATATGTTGAATCAGCCTCCCTCCCCCCTTATGCAAATACAGGGAACGAGGAAACTTTTCCGCCTTTGGGACTGGCTCGGGCACAACTGCACAAAACGTATATTATCGCTCAAACAAAAGACGGAATCGTCATCGTTGACCAACATGCCGCTCATGAACGCCTGACGTATGAGGAAATCAACAAAAATTATCAAACAGGAAATGCGGCTTCTCAGTATTTGCTGATCCCCGAAGTCGTAGAAGTCGGAAATGAAAAATTAAACGCGTTAATTCAAAAAGCTCCCGAACTTCAAAAAACGGGATTGTTGCTGGAACGCTTCGGAGAAGATGCCGTTTTGGTGCGCGGAATCCCCGCAGTGCTGGGCGAAACCAATGTCCGAAATTTAATTACCGATCTGGCAGATTCCCTTTTGGAATGGGGCGAAGCCGTTTCTTTGAAAGACAAAATCAAAGATGTCTGTGCCACAATGGCTTGCCACGGTTCCGTTCGAGCCGGAAGAAAATTGGACGTATCGGAAATGAACGCTTTGTTACGTAAGATGGAAGCCGTCCCCTTTTCCGGACAATGCATTCACGGCAGACCGACCTACATTGAACTAAAACTGAAAGATATCGAAAAACTGTTCGGCAGACGGGAGTAATTCTGACATGAATAAAAAAATTTCCGCTTTATCCTTCCTTTTACTTTGCGGTTGTTCCGTCACTTTTAATTTCGGACCGCAATCCTGGTATGAAGGGGGAAATTTCAGTTCAGCCGCGCCTCAGGCAAGCGAAAAAGATTCTTCGTTTGATACGGCAAAATATGTCGCCATGCTGATAAAAGCCGGCAAAAAAAATTCTCCCGCCAATACCGACCTGACCGAAAAACAAGAAAAATCCGTCTTGTTCAGATTAAAGAATTTAAAATGTGCGGGATTTGAAAAAAACGTAAATATAAAAGAATCCGCTCTTATCCGAAACGCCTTAAAATCCGTAAATAAAAATTTGGAATTTCCCATGAACTACGGAAAGTTTTTGGCAGTTCAATATCAATTTGCAAAAAATGAAAATTCGAAAGCCGCTTTTTCTTGCGCTTCTGACATCAGCGGTTTTGAAAACAGCCTGTCTTTTTCGTATCAGCTGCCAAATGCTCCTGAAACAGGATTGATCTTCAAAAATGACGGAAATAATTTAACTTTGGCAGGCGTTATTCGCGGAAACGAAAAAAATGCCTGTTCGGAAACGAATTGCGATCTGTTGTTATTGCAATACTTGATTACCGGTTCCAATGACGGTGTTTCCGATATTCTGAAAGATTTCGCCGGTATTCCCTAAAATAAAAAGGCTGCCTTTCGGCAGCCTTTTTAATGTTCGTTTTTTTAGCGTCGCGCCGCCATATTTGATTTGACGGACAACAGTTCTTCCGTTGACAAACGTTGCTGCGGTTTGCGCTGTGCAGAAGAATTATTTTGTTCCTGCCCCTTTTCGGATTGATAACGGCGTTTGCGTTCCTCAATCTTTTGACGGCGTTCTTCATGAGTCTTTTTAAATTCTTCCGTTTTCTGAATATCGCGCTGTTGATGTTTTGAAGAAAACTTCGCTGCGATAATGTCATAAGCGTGTTCTTTAAAGTATCCGCTGTTTGCCAAAGCTTCATACAACGCAACAATACGTTTCGGATCACGCTGTTTTTCTTCCGTCCGTCCGGGGCGTTTAAATTCGGGGACTTCGGGATTTTTAACGTTTGAATTTTCGTTACCGTTTTTACGATATCCGTTCAAAATCTCGGAAATTTCCTTAAAGACAGGAATTTCTTTGATTTCATTGACTTTGACATGCATTTTCGGGCGCCAGTTTTTCCAAGGGATACGGCTGGCTCCGTCGGGTTCAAAGACTTTTTCCACAGCAGAGCTCTTGGAAGCGTGACGTTGACGCGTTCCGGGAATATTGCCCATATAGTTCGTGCGGAACATATCGCCGAACGGGAACAGCAACATTGCTGACCTTGCCTGTCCCAAATAGTCGGCGACAGCCTGTTCGAATTTCGGCGGAACAGATTTTGTATCATGGGCGGGATCCCATACGGCCTGTGCGCCGACACGCTGCCAGCAGCCTTTTTCGTTCAACGCATAGTTCAAAGACATACGTTCAGTTTCGAACTGACGGAAATCTTTATTGCGCTGTTCGTCACTTTCGTAATAGCCCAAGTAATTCTTCAAATGCACGTCGCGAGCCGTCCATTGGCTGGCCAGAGACGGCGTATCGTGAGTCGAAGGAGCCGCCGTTGAATACTGCGGATATTCTTCGGGATGACGGAAAGCATTGTTATCGCCGCCGTTCAGATACCCCCATTCGCGTTCAAAAGGCAACACGCGATATGACAAAATGCCGTGATCCATCAGCTTATCCTGGAAGCCCGGAGGCAACTGCCCCAAGTCTTCTCCGATCAGCATACATTTGTTTCTGTGGCTTTCCAAAGCGGCAATCGCCATCAGATCGTCAACGGGATAATAGACGAAGGCACCTTCTTTTGCCGTTTTACCGTGAGGAATCATATACAACCGTTGCAGCTGAAGAACGTGATCCAGACGCGTACAGCCTGCTGTTTGCATATTGCTGCGCAACATTTCGATAAACGGCTGATACTTATGTTCTTTCAAAGCCTTAGGCTTATATCCCATTACTTCCCAATTTTGTCCGTTCGGGCTTAATACATCGGGAGGCGCGCCGGCAGAGGCCTTCATAAACCAATCTTTACACCCCCAGCCTTCGTATCCGTACGGTGCACTGCCGACGGCGATATCGGTGTACATACCGATTTTCATGCCGTTTGCGTGGCAAACTTCCTGTACGTTTTCCATCTGGCGCAATGTTTCCCATTGCAAGTAGGTATAAAAACCTATGCGTTGCTTATGCGTTTCGGCAAAGGCTTTTACTTCGGGAGTATGAGGATCCTGATATTCTTTCGGCCAATCGCGCCAATCGGGCAGTTTCGGATCGTCTTTGCAGAAATGTTCCGACAATGCCTGCCACAATGCAAAATTCTTCAGACGTTCGCCGCCTTTTTCAACGAACCGGCGGAATGAATCGTGGCGTTCTTTGTCGCCCTCTTTGACGAACGTCGCATAGCATTCTTCCAAAATCGGCATTTTCAGTTCAAAAGCGGCCGTGTAATCGACATCGACTGAATCTTGAGCGGCGCGCCGTTTCGCCTGATATTCCGGAGCGTCATAAATCAGTTTTGCATTCTCGCTCTTATCGAAATCGGGAACCGCCGTCACGTCCAAATACAGATGATTAAAGTAGGTACGGCTGGCAGGAGAATACGGGCTGGCTTCTTCGGCGGCATTCTGGAACATCGCATGCAACGGGTTCACGCCCAATATGCCGGCGCCGTGCTTGCCGACCGTATCGGCAATTTCCGCCAAATCCGACAAATCGCCGATTCCCTGATTTTCATCAGAGCGCTGTTCATAAAGTTGAACGGGAACGCCCCAAGCCTTGCCTCCGTGCGCAATATCAATCGGGTCATAGCATTTCGTCGGGGCATAAACCATTTCCGTCTTTGCCAAAGGCTGACCGGGAATCGCCATTTCCAATGTATGATAACCGATATCCATGTCGGCAGGCATATCAAAAGAACGCTTTTCATATAAAACGCCGTCGACTTCGCGGCGCATCAGCTTGCCTTCCATATCATAAACGGGCTGAGTGTCGGAAATGCGTACCTGACCGTTATGAACCTGACCGTTTTCTTCCGAAACCTTCCATGAAAGCGATTCATTTTCCTTGCCGACCGGAACGACAAACTCAACCTTGCGCTGGCGATCCTTGCGCAACACGCAAATCGGAGGAAGCGGATTTTTGTATAAATCGTCCAAAGACTTGTTCAAAGTCTTGTTTATAATTCCCGCATATTCCTGATCGGACATGTCTTTTTGTTCAGGCAACACATCCAACGCAATCAATAACGACTTTTTGTTTTCTATCGTAGCATGTTGCGCTATCCCGGACATAACCGCCAACAAATGCAGTTCGTATTCATTCAAAATCGCCATTACGTCACCCTTTGATATTGAAGTGTTTCGATAAAATGCTAAACTTATTTTTAATATATGACACTTTATTCTTCCTTACCAGACTTTTTTTCCGAAAAAAATTTTTTTTCGGAAAATTTTTGGAAAAAGAAAAGCTTCTTTAAAAACTCTACAGGAAAGAAAATGTTAAACATCAAAAGGATATTCTTTCTTACATGCTGTTCGGTCTGTCTTTTCGGTTCCGAATACGCTTTTGCCCTGGGACAAAAACCCGTCAGAGATGCTTCCTACTACATTCAGGAATTAGGCTTGCCCGAACAAACGGAGGATGATTTCGTTCTCCCCGTACCCGAAACAAAAATCCTGGCAAAATGCGGAGAAAGCGGATTTGGAAACGAGGCCGTCGGCATCCTGATTACTGATAAAGGCGAAGCCTACGGGTATTCGGGACAAACTCCGATCAACAGCTTTAAGCCCTCCGTCCTTTTAGTGAAAAACAAGGAAGATATAGACAAAATTTTAAAATACGCCGACAGCATCAAACTGGAATCCGTCTCCTTTAAAAAATATCCCGAATCCGCCACCGTCTGCGGCTTGGACTATCTTAAGGATTTCAGTGTCCACTCCACGGCTTGGGCAAAGCACCCCTATTTAAGGGAATCAGACCCGCCCCCTCAAGAGCTGATTACCCTGTTCGAAGCCATTAACAACGTCGTCAAAAAACAGCCGCCCTTCCCCGATAAAAAACAGGCAGAAAAACAAAATAACGAAAAAAGCCCGACCGGCAATAAAACCAGCGACAATAAAACCGATATTGAAAAAAGCCCCGAATAACGGGGCTTTTCCTTATGCGGCGTTTCGGCTTATGCGTTCTGACGCGTTGCCGAAAACGTAATCTTTGGGTAATCTTCCGCCGTCTTGTTTAAATGCCACGCGTTGCGCGCCAAAAATACGGGCTCGCCGTCGTGGTCTTCCGCAACGGACGCCCTGTTCGAATCTATAAAAGCCTTTAAATCCGAAGAATTGTCCGCCTTGACCCAACGCGCCGTATAAAGAGACGTCGGTTCGAAAATAACGGGAATCTCGTATTCCGTCCTGATACGATCCGCCAAAACGTCAAATTGCAAACTGCCGACAACGCCGACAATCCAATCCGTGCCGATTAACGGGCGAAAAACGCTGGCGCCGCCTTCTTCCGCAATTTGTTGCAAGGCTTTACCCAAATGCTTGGCTTTTAACGGATCCACAGACCTGATTTTTTGCAGCAATTCCGGTGCAAACGTCGGAATGCCCGTAAAAACAAGATGTTCCCCTTCCGTTAAAGAATCGCCGATGCGCAAGTTACCGTGGTTGGGAATGCCCAAAATATCTCCGGGCAGAGCCTCTTGCGCCAATTCGCGTTCTTGAGCCAAAAACATGACGGGATTGTGAATCGGCAAATACTTTCCGCTGCGATTGTGCAACAGCTTCATTCCGCGTTGGAAATGCCCCGAACACAAACGAACAAAAGCAATCCTGTCTCGGTGTTTCGGATCCATATTCGCCTGTATTTTAAAAACAAACGCGGAAACTTTGTCTTCATCAGGCATGACTTTTCTGGTTGCCGTCGGTTGCGGACGCGGAGACGGCGCATAGCTGACCAACCCGTCAATCAATTCGCGAACGCCGAAATTATTGACCGCACTGCCGAAAAAGACAGGCGTCATGGAACCTTCCAAATAAGCATTAACGTCAAAAGCAGGGCACAATCCTCTGACCATTTCAACATCGGAGCGCAGTTTTGAAACGGCATCCTCGGGCAACAAAGCGTCCAGCTTTGCGTCATCCAGTCCGTTACAGGTTTCTGCCGGTTGCGGAAGCTGAGATTTATCGGCATTTCTGTCCATCAAAACCAAACGATCGTTTAACAAATCGTAGCACCCTTTGAAATCGCGCCCCATACCGATCGGCCAGCTGGCGGGAGAAACGTCCAAGGCAAGCGTCTGTTCGATTTCTTCCAACAAAGCGAACGGGTCTTGAGCTTCGCGGTCCATCTTGTTGATAAAGGTAATAATGGGAACGTCGCGCATACGGCAGACTTCAAACAGCTTGCGCGTCCGATCTTCGATACCTTTGGCGGCGTCAATGACCATCACGGCGGAATCGACTGCCGTCAAAACGCGATAAGTGTCTTCGCTGAAGTCTTCGTGCCCCGGCGTATCCAGCAAATTAAACGTACACCCCGCATATTCATAAGTCATCACGGACGAAGCAACCGAAATACCGCGTTCGCGTTCCACTTTCATCCAGTCGGAACGCGCTCTTCTTTGTTCTCCGCGAGCCTTGACCGCGCCTGCCATCTGAATGGCGCCTCCGAACAGCAACAGTTTTTCCGTCAGAGTCGTTTTCCCCGCGTCAGGGTGAGAAATAATCGCGAATGTGCGTCTTTTTGATATTTGTTCCAAATCTTGAGCCGTAAGCATGCCGTCGTACCTAAAAATAAATTGATGCGGCATTCTACAAACGTAAAAAAAACTTTTCAAGAAAGCTTTTCCGTTTGCAAAAAAGGCCGCTTCATGCGGCCTTTTCTTTTTAAAATCTTACGGACACGGACACAAACTTTGCGTCGTCTTCTTCTTTGCCGTCGAAGACGTCTTTTTCGCCGTTGTTTTCCGTTTAGTCGTCGTTTTCTTTTTTGAAGCCGTCGTTGTTTGCGGGCAAACGACCGAAGGCGTATTCAAACATTTCGTGATGCATGCCGATGCCGCTTTGGCATTTATGCCTTTGTTCGCATCAGTCATCCCCAGTTTTAAATAAACCAGTTTTTCAATGGCTTCCTGTTCTTGTTCCGCTTCCGCCGGCGTAATCAGCCCTAAATTCTTTAACATTTCGATACGGCGCAAGGCGGTCGCCCCTTCCAACATATTCACGGGAGGCGGAACCGGCGTCATACGACGTTGAGGATTTGACGGCAACAAAGCTTCCAAAATCATTTCTCGTTCGACGGCATGTTCGCGCGGCGTGATGGAGCGCAGTTCCAATGCCGTTTTTAACGCGTTCAACCGATCAATAATCGTTTCGGCGGACGGCACGGGCAAATCCATGCCGAGCCCGGCGGGAGCCAGCGTATAAGGCAACAGCCCGCCCAAATTTGCCGCTCGGCGTTCTTCAAATTCTTGGCGTGTTGCCAGCTGTTCGTCCGTTAAACGCAAAAACGTCAAAAAACGCTGAACAATATTCCGTTCGCCTTCGGAAAGCATATCAAGCCCGCCCTTTATCGGCGCGACGGTTTCGGCAATTTGCATGCCTTGCGGCGAAATTTGCCCCGTTACGGCAATTTCTTTGCCGTCTTTAAAAGCGACTTCGGTAAAATCCGCCGTTCCCGTTTCGGGATTGACGGCGGCAAAGGGGCGTTTTTTATGTTCCATAAAGGTCAAACGTCTGGCCGCCGTTTTGGTCATTTCTTCGGGAGGAACGGGCTTAAATGCTCCGAACATGGAAATTTCCCCGCCGTTCATTTCCAAAATATCTTCGTAATAGCGGCGCGATTTATTCGGGAACCCCAGACCTTCAAACGCCAATCCCGCCACCATCATCGCATACGGATCGGACGGATTATCCCTTAATGCCGACACGGCATAATTTGCCGCATTCTCATAATCGCCCGCCGTCAAAGCCAGCGTCGCATTGTCCGTCATCGTTTTGGCGCAGCCGCCCATAAAAAGCAAGCCTGACAAAGCAACGGCACTTCCCGTTATTTTCAGCCTTTGACGCAATTTCATTTAAAGCCCCCCTTCTTTATTCCGTCCCCACTTTTCTTTCAGCATACGGCGGTTCAGCATAAACCATTGCAAAGAAATAATCGTAACGGCATTGTTGATTTTCCCGTCTAAAAGAGCCTGTATCGCTTCGTCGGCGTCCCAGACCAAAACGCGGGTGTCTTCGCCTTCGTTTTCCAGCCCCGCCTCAACGGCGCATTTCGAAGAATCCGTCTGACCGCAAAAAACGTACAGCGTTTCGCTCATCCCGCCCGGAGACGAAAAATACCGGCAAATCGGAATGATTTCTCCCACTTCGCATCCGCTTTCTTCGACGGCTTCGCGGCGGGCGACGGCTTCGGGCGTTTCGCCCTGACCGATAATTCCTGCAACGCATTCGGCAATCCACGGGTTTTCGCCCGTCAGATAAACTCCGACACGAAACTGTTCGACCAAAACGATTTTTTCCCGTTCGGCATCGTACAGCAATACCGCCGCCGCGTGACCGCGTTCCATGACTTCTCTGGAAACGGTGCGGCTCATCGTCCCGTCATAGCGCGGGTATCTTAAAAAATATTCGTCCGCCTTGAAAAAACCTTTATACAACGGCTTTTTTTCAAGGATTTGCACGTTTTCTGCCGTTCTTTCCACCATAAACGGATACTCCGAAACAAAAATTTGTTATATGATATTCCCCAAAGATTAACAAATATCAAACCACGGGAGAATACTCTTGGAAATATTGACCGCTTCCCAAATGTATGCCGTAGACAAAGAAACCGTTGCAAAAATTATGCCGGAATTTGAACTGATGTCAAACGCAGGCTTTGCAACCGTGTGCGAAATTTCAAAAAGATTCAAAAAAACACCCGCTTTCATCCTGTGCGGCAGCGGAAATAACGGCGGAGACGGCTTCGTCATCGCAAACCTGCTTCAACAACGCGGATGGTCGGTCGAAGTCGTCTTTACGGGAAACCTGCCCGATTTAAAAGGTGCCGCTTTGAAACACGCTTCTCGTTGGAAAGGCGTCACTTCACTGATGAATCCGAATTTAATCAAACGCCTTTTGCAAAAAAAAGCCGTCCTGATTGACGCCATGTTTGGAATCGGACTGAACCGCCCGATGCCCGAAAATCTGCAAAGCTTTGTCAAAAAGGTCAACGAAACCGACATTCCCTGCATCGCCGTCGATCTTCCGAGCGGCGTCGCGGCGGATACGGGAGAAGTTCTGGGGGCTGCCTTAAAATGCTGTCTTACCGTTACGTTTTGCCGTCCTAAACCCGCTCATTTCCTTTATCCGGCAAAAGAATACGTCGGCGAAACCGTCGTGTGCCCCATCGGCATCCCCGATGAAATCGTCAAAAACCAAAATCCGCGATTTTTCATAAACGATGAAACTCTGTTTAACATTCCGCCTTTAACGGCTCAAACGCATAAATACACCAGGGGCGCCGTTTTGATTTGCGGAGGTTCGGAAATGACGGGAGCCGCTCGTCTGGCCGCCCGTGCCGCACGCCGCGCCGGAGCAGGATGGGTCGCCGTCAGCGCCGACAAAAACGCTTGTCCTGCTTATGCCGCGGATTGTGCCGAAAATATCGTCTTTCCGATAACCGCCCCCGAAGACTTTAAAGACGTCGTTCAAAATCCGAAAATCCGCGCAATCGCCATAGGATCCGGTTGCGGCATCTCACAAACGACAAAAGAACGTTTAAAAATCGTTTCGGACTCTCAAAAACCTTTTGTCGCCGACGCCGACGCCATCGCTTTTGCCAAAGACGTCGACATGAAAAACGCCGTTCTTACCCCTCACGGCGGAGAATTTTATGCTTTATTCCCAGAACTGAAAGGTTTGAACAAGCTTTCCGCCGCACTAAGCGCCGCAAAAACGCTGAATTGCACCGTCGTCCTTAAAGGCGCCGATACCGTCATCGCCTGTGCCGACGGACGCGCCGCCGTTAACGCAAAGACTTCGTTTGAGCTCAGCACCGCCGGAAGCGGTGACGTGCTGACGGGAATAACCGCCGCCATGCTTTCAAAAGGCTTACCCCCCTTTGAAGCCGCCTGCGCCGCCGTATTCCTGCATTCCGAAGCCGCCGTCAAGGCAGGAAAAAACATCATTGCCTCGGATATTGTCGATTGCCTTTGAAAATCTTCGCCGCCAAAGGTAAGATATTGTCATGTATCTGTTTTATTTGTTGCGACATAAATTCTGGGTCATGTTCTTCTGCTTTAAGCACGGATTGTTTTGGCGGGGAATCGTTCATGACTGGGATAAATTTTTGCCGTCCATGTTTCGCGTTTATGCGCGCCATTATCCTCAAATCCGCGAAATCAGAAGCAAAACGGGACACTACGATCCTTTACAGGCTACACCTGACTACCGCATCGCCATCATGGAACATTTCAACCGTGCAAAACACCATTGGCAACACTGGGTGCTGTTGAACGGTGTTACTCAACAAGCACAGGATATTCCCGAAAAATACGTTCGTGAAATGATTTGCGATTGGGCTGGCGCAGGACGGACACGACAGGGCAAAGACTGGCACAAAGGCAAAGTCCGCGAATTTTTTGAAACAACGCGCAACAAAATGGTGTTGTCCGATGAAACCGTCCGCTTGATTGAAAAAAATCTCGATAAAATGGGATATTGATTTCAGACTTTTTTTTCAAAAACAGGCGTAATGAAAAAGGCTCCGAAACGGAGCCTTTTTTTAATGTCCGACACCTGTGTATTCAAAGCCTTGAGCTTGTGCGGAACTTTTATCGATCAGATTTCTCAAATCCACGATTTTCGGTGTCCTTAAGGCTTGTTTCAACCGAGCCAAATCCAAAGATTTAAAATCTTCCCATTCGGTCAACACAGCCAAAACGTCGGCGCCGTTTGCCGCATCATACGCATCCGAAGCATATTCCAGCTTGTCTGCGACCAATGCCTTTGCCGTTTCCATGGCTTTCGGATCATAAGCGCGGATTTTGACGTTATGCTTTAACAGTTCGGCAATAATATCCATTGCGGGAGATTCGCGGCAATCGTCCGTTCCGCCCTTGAACGCCAAGCCCAAAACGCCGATCACGGGATTTTCAATTCCTTTGACAGCCGCCAAAATGCGTTCCGCCATTTCCGTTTTGCGGGCGTCGTTTCCTTTAATCGTCGCTTCGATCAAAGACATATTCACGCCGTAACCGCGTGCCATATACGCCATCGCGTTGGTATCCTTCGGAAAGCACGAACCGCCATAGCCCGGACCCGGATTTAAAAATTTGTTGCCGATCCGCGTATCCAATCCCATGCCTTTGGCGACTTCATACACATCGGCGCCGGATTTTTCGCAGAAATTAGCCATTTCGTTAATATAATGTATCTTCATTGCCAAAAAAGCGTTTGAAGCATACTTGATTGTTTCCGACGAACGGCGTTTGACAAACAACATATGAGCTTTGTCGCCGAACGGCTTATAAAGTTCCTTAACGACGTCTTTTGCCTTTTCGGTATTGGCACCGACGATGACGCGGTCGGGATTGAAAAAGTCATGAACGGCGAATCCTTCGCGCAAAAATTCAGGCAAAGAAACGACATCGAAATCCGCCGTCGGATTGATTTTGCGGATTCTCGCTTCGACATCGTCGCCCGTTCCGACGGGAACGGTGGATTTGTTGGCGACGACGGTGTACCCCGTCAAATAGCGAGCCAATTCTTCCGCGGCGGCATGAATGTATTTCATGTCGGCTTCTTTTGTAACGGGATGCGGAGGCGTTCCGACGGCGATAATCACGATATCCGCGCCTTCGACGGCTTTTTTCATTTCGGTTGTAAAAGAAATTTTTCCGGCATTCAGATTTTTACGGAACAAATCTTCCAACCCGTCTTCGAACAGAGTGATTTTTCCGGCCTTCAGAGCATCGACCTTTGCCTGAATGGCATCGACGCAAACGACGTCATGTCCCAATTCGGCGAACCCCACGCCCGTCGGCAACCCGACGTAGCCCGTACCGATAATTCCGACTTTCATAAGAGCATTCCTCAGAAAAAACAAAATATAGAACACATATACTTTATTTCGGGCATCGGGTACAGATAAATTTTACGCTTTTTCAACAGCGTTACCCGCTTTTTCTGGGTTAGTTTTTGCCAAGAGGAGTCATCTTTGTTTCCTCGAAATCAAGAGCTTGCGAATTAATGCAATATCTGTCTCCCGTTTCGGTCGGACCGTCTTTAAAGACGTGTCCCAAATGGCTGCCGCATCTGGAACAAACGACTTCGTCGCGTATCATAGAGTGGCTGAAATCCTTTTGAATTTTGACGGCGCCCGGCAAAGGTCTGTCGAATCCCGGCCAACCGCACGATGTTGCGAATTTTGATTTTGACGAAAACAGCGGTTGTCCGCACGCTCCGCAACGATAAGTTCCGTTTTCGTCAAAGACGACATACTTTCCGCTGTAAGGTTTTTCCGTTCCTTTTTCGCGCATAATTTTATAGCGCTCTTTCGAGAGTTTTTTCTTCCACATTTCTTCGTTTTTATAAGTGTGGCATTTTGCCCCTGTTTTTTGGAAATACTTTTGATGATATTCTTCCGCCGGATAAAAGTCGGTCGCGGGAAGAACCTGAGTAACGATCGGTTTATCGAAATAAGGGGCATATTCTTTGATTTTGTTTTCCGCGGCTTTTTTTTGTTCTGGGGTATTATAAAAGATTGCCGAACGGTATTGAGTTCCGACATCGGGTCCTTGTCGGTTCAAAGAGGTCGGGTCGTGAGAAATAAAGAAGACGTCCAGAATTTCATCCAAAGAGACCGTATTCGGATCGAAAGAGACTTTAACGGCTTCGGCGTGCCCCGTTTGTCCGGATGACACGTCTTTATAAGAGGGATTTTTAAGATTTCCGCCGATATATCCGACTGTTGTTTCGCGGACGCCGTTTACGTTATCGAAAGTTGCCTGTACGCCCCAAAAGCATCCGGCAGCCAGAAAGATTTCCGCCAACATATTTCCCTCCCATAGTTTAGAATTGATATAAATAATATAACAAGCCCATAAAAACAATTCAATATGTATCAAAAAGAGAATTTGACGCAAAATAATTATCTGCTACAATAAAGCCTGCGCGCGTAAATCATTATTGTATGTTGCGGTTTGACGCAAAGTAATTATCTGCTATAATAAAGAATATGCGGACTCGGTATTATGTAACGTTGCGGTTTGACGCAAAGTAATTATCTGCTATAATGCTATACGTTAGCGCAGGACGGTTTGTTCCGTTGCGGTTTGACGCAAAGTAATTATCTGCTATAATGTTCGTCACAATGTTCGTAATGTCCGTTTTGTTGCGGTTTGACGCAAAGTAATTATCTGCTATAATTAAAAAATGATCACTGTCGATAATAAACTGTTGCGGTTTGACGCAAAGTAATTATCTGCTATAATTTCCCGCCGCATCGTTACAACGGCTCGGGAGTTGCGGTTTGACGCAAAGTAATTATCTGCTATAATTTGGAAAAAATCGCCGAGGCTTTAGACAGCTGTTGCGGTTTGACGCAAAGTAATTATCTGCTATAATAATAGGCATTATTCATTCTCCGTTAATTGCGTTGCGGTTTGACGCAAAGTAATTATCTGCTATAATCGTCTACTAATGGATGGCCTGCAGGCACTAGTTGCGGTTTGACGCAAAGTAATTATCTGCTATAATTATTCGGCTATTTATGATAACGCTGATTTTGTTGCGGTTTGACGCAAAGTAATTATCTGCTATAATGAATGCTTTGGTGTATAATAAAGGAGTGAAGTTGCGGTTTGACGCAAAGTAATTATCTGCTATAATCCCGCCCTACATTTATTTAAGCTACTACATAGTTGCGGTTTGACGCAAAGTAATTATCTGCTATAATCGGCGCGGGAAAGGTACTTAAAGGCCTTGAGTTGCGGTTTGACGCAAAGTAATTATCTGCTATAATTTTGACCAGTCTGAATTCAAAACGGCATCAGTTGCGGTTTGACGCAAAGTAATTATCTGCTATAATTTCGTTTTCACCCCATGAAATCGGAGTTTTGTTGCGGTTTGACGCAAAGTAATTATCTGCTATAATTCCTTTCACTCTGCTATGATAAAGACACAAGTTGCGGTTTGACGCAAAGTAATTATCTGCTATAATTCTTCATCCTGTACTTCGGACGGAAGAGAGGTTGCGGTTTGACGCAAAGTAATTATCTGCTATAATAACGGACGCACGCATATCATCAACAGTAATGTTGCGGTTTGACGCAAAGTAATTATCTGCTATAATACAAGAGCCGAACGTCACATCGCCTATTGTGTTGCGGTTTGACGCAAAGTAATTATCTGCTATAATTCAAATCCGAACGTATACGACCTATGACCAGTTGCGGTTTGACGCAAAGTAATTATCTGCTATAATGACAAAGGAAAGGTTTTAAAGTATGATAAAGTTGCGGTTTGACGCAAAGTAATTATCTGCTATAATCGGAAGGATTTACGAGATAAACCGAGCTGAGTTGCGGTTTGACGCAAAGTAATTATCTGCTATAATTTTCATCACATACACACTCCTCTTCATCGAGTTGCGGTTTGACGCAAAGTAATTATCTGCTATAATGACTCCTTATTTAATCAGCAAAGTTTCTTCGTTGCGGTTTGACGCAAAGTAATTATCTGCTATAATAGTAAATAAAGCCGGTGATTTAAAGCTGGAGTTGCGGTTTGACGCAAAGTAATTATCTGCTATAATCTTTCTTTGAAAAGCCGTTGATTCTCAACGGCTTTTCTTGATTTTACCCTTCGATTTTTTAAAATTATCAACACCTTTTCCTCACACTTTTTTCAAAAATCCTTATCAAAAAAGCGTCAATTGATCCGGCGTTTCATGCATCAATACCGGTTTGCGATTGCATATCGTAATAATATCGCCAAACTGTTTATCCGTAAAAAATAAAATACTGATTTTCCCGTCTTGCGGAGCATTGCTTCGTATACGCTTCACAAACGGAAGCGCTTGTTCCCGCGTCCCGCAAAAACGGAAATAAACCGAAAACTGGCTCATTTCAAAACCGTCATCCAACAAAAAATTTCGAAACGCAGTTGCCCGTTTCCTTTCTTCCGGCTCTGTTACGGGCAAATCAAACATTACCATCATCCACATTAAATTGTATCCCGTAACCGACATCTATATTCCCCACAATGCCAAATCGGACATAGGAGACGGAAAATTCAGCGTATCCGATTCGCCTCGTGCGCATTTTGCCAACGAAACGGCAACATCATTGATGACATAGGATATTTCCCTGCTTCCCTTGTCCGTCGGCATTGAACACGACAACACACTGACCAACCGTTTTTTGGCGTCCGCCGTTACGCTGTCACATCCGTCGCCGACCAAGCGTCTGACACAAAAATCTATCATCGGACGAAACGGTTCCATCAAATCATCAGCCAGACACATCGGATTATATTGATTGCAATGATGCAGTCCCAAAGACGGATGCAAACCTGCCGCTACGACACTGCGAATAACGGATGAACGCAAAATCGTATAACCGTAATTCAAAAGGGCATTTATTCCCGTTTGCGTCCTGTCTCGGCGAAACGATTTCCCGAATAAAGTCTGAAAATAATATCGTGCCGCCTGCCCTTCCATATTCTCGGAATCTCCGCTTCTGACTTTTAAAGCCATTGATTTAAGAATTTTGGATTCCAAGCCGAACGCATCCAACACCGCCGCCTGTTGTCTGATTTTCGCCCGCACAACCTCTTTCCAATACCGATTCAAGGTCGTTTCCTTCATTGCCGCCTGAGCCGACATTATTGAACTTTGCAAATAATTGCCTTCCAGAGGCAATAAAACGGAAACAGGAACATGATTCGCCCCGCAAATAACCAAAGGGGCTTTTTGTTCCGCAAGACGGACAAGAAAATTATTGGAGTACGTCAAACCGTGTGCATTGGCAATCACGGCACCAATCTGATCAAAAGGGACGCGCCCGATTTCTTTGCCGTCTTCGAAAACCGCCATAAAACCGCGTTCAACGGCTAAATGGCGGTTATTTGACGTTATTTCAATTATCCTGTCCATCTGTTTCGTTTGGTATCATGGGACGTTTCGGATCGATAACACGCCCCAAAACATCAACATATATTTTACGAAGATTTGCCGACTGCATTGCAGTGGGATAGCCTCGCCAACTTAACTTATCAGCATCTTCTTTCGCTATTTTATGGTCTCTGAAATAGATTGTCCCGCCCGTCATTTTTTTGACTCTGGCAATAATTGTTTTACCGTCTTTCTCATAGGCGACCATATCGTTAATGCATAATCGCATAATCAGTTTCGCGTGGGCGTCCGTGTGCCGCCATTTCGGAACAAATCCCTTTTGATGGGCACAATAGTTCGGTATGATTTCAACCTGCCACTTACCCGCATTTTTACCCCTGTCCGGACAGTATATTTCCGCGTACGCATTGCTACCGTATACAGCATAGCGATACGGTTTTCCGTCCTTGTCCTTAAACGGTAAAATAACGTCTTTGTTGCGTTCGCGATATGTACGAACTTTATGTGTGCCGCGACGGGCAAAATACGACGCAATAATTTGTTCCTGTTCGGATTCTGAAGCCCCCTCAAGCAATACACGAAGCGGGTTCGCTGTCCCTTTTTGATCAATCAGGCAATCCAAATCAGATGCTTTCTTGATTTCGGAAACGGGAATTCGCTGAATCAATTTCCATGTTCCTTTTTTGCTGCCTTCTCCGCCCATACCGTAATAGGTTTCTTCATGTAATTTCGCCACCGTCCCGCCTTTGAGTATCGCCGCACGCGCATTTCCCCTGTCGGGTTTATGCGAAACGATAATTTCGTCAAAAACCCTCTTAATATCGGACAATCGAAAGTCCGCAAACGGAATATGCGGCGCTTTTTCCGACGGCATTTCCGGTTTGGCATAATCCCGACGCTCGGTTGAATACTTTTGAAGCGTTCCCCGATCCGTACACGCAACAACAAAAGCGTCAATCGCATGATGACGATGATCAGAACGGTCCTTTTCCTTTTGATCGCTTAAAATCGAATTCAGCCCCCAATGTTCGCGAAGCTTTGCCGTTAATTGTCCGGGAATGCCGTACACCTGATTCGGATTTGCCGCACAACATAAATAGCGTCGGGCTATCCGCGCCATATATTGCGTATCCTTCATCATACGCGCCAACAAATCGCCTTCGCTCTCAAAACGCGACATTGCATCAGATGCAAATTTCCAACGTTTGTTTTCCGGCAAAGCTTCAACCCGCCCCATAATGGCATTCCAGCGCGTCGAATCATTCCCGAATGCTTCAAACGGCGTTTTGTTCGCCTTTTCCCTGTTGCATCGACGACAGGATAAAACCTTGTTCGAGCGTCCGTCCATGAAAGAGCGCGAAAACGGAATCAAATGTTCAATTTCAAATTCTGGGCTGAATATATCCTGTTGCGAAATTTGTTTTCCGCAAAAAGGACAGCTTCGTTTCGTAGGATCAGTCGACAGATCTTCCCACAGCTTATATTTCATTCGGTTGTCATAGTTGTTACGAATATCTAACCGTTCAAGTTCTGCCCCTATCCGCTTGTTTTCCTTTTCGTTCAAAGCCTGTTCTTTGGCTATCGCATCCTTTTGTTTTTTGGAAAGTTTCAAATCCCTTGCCATTTCAACGACAATTTTGCGAGGATGACCGTATTTGGCAACCAGAGAATTAATCAGCTTTCTTAGCTGATTCAAAACAATATGAACCGTCGGATTGTTTATTTTGCCATAGTATTTTTCGGGAAAAAGTTTGTTTTCTTCACTGGGAACGCCGCCTAAAACATACCTTCTTAAAACTTGACCGTAATACGGCAATTCATCAAAGCATTCCCCGCTTTCGGGTTCAATGAACGTCTCATACTTTTCGGGCAACACTCCTTTAAACGAACTGGAAAATACATATCCTGCTTGTTTAACGGCATCATCATAAAGCATCCCTTCTTCCAAAAAAGGAATCAGTTTTTTCATTGCTTTTGCGCTTAACGAAGCGACCCCGTCGGGCAAAGAAACGTTCGCCGTATTTTTTGCCCGTTCATCGGACAAGCCATACTTCGTTTTTAATTCGGCGATAAGCTCTTCTTCTTTTTCAGCTCCTGTGATTAAGGCAACGATTTCTTCCTTTTTCGCATCACTAAATGAAAACCATTCCCGTCCGAAACACGCCGCATTTGAAAGTTTCCATGACGTCACATCGGCGTTTAATCCCTTGCGACGTTCACTTTCCAAATTAAATTTATTTTTCTGCAATTTTAACAAAGTCCTGACCTTTGCCCACGTCAAAAGCCCGTTCTTGTCCAAAGCTGAAAAATCCTCTAAAAGAAAATGTTTCAGAATGTCTTTTTCCTCTTTTGTTAAAGGACGGCGTTCATAATCGTCCTGAACATAAATTTGGTTAATTTGTTGCAACGCGCGGAATTTCTGAAAAACGACAGAAGCCGTATAAGCGCGACGTTCTCCGTCTTCAAATTCGCAAAAGCCCAATTCGACCGGCTTTAACGGTCTTTGAAAAAATATTGTATTAAAAATTTCCGTTTGCGCTTCGGGGCTTAACTCTTGCTGTTCAAAGATTTTATGCACTTCGTCTTCATACATCGCGCGGTCGGGATACATCTCGTACACCGTCTTGTTTTTTTCCGAATGGGAACGCATCCGTACGGGGACATATTCTTGCGTGCTGGTCTTGTCTTTATTCAAAAAATATAAAAACTCGCCCAAAGTCCGCGCCCCAGAGGCTTCCATCTTGGCGCGCGTTTTTAAAATCGCCTGTTTCATTGCACCGCTTTCGGAATCTTTTCGATCCGTCTTCATATTACTTTTAAATCCGCGCCGTTGGTTAATATGAAACAGCACTCTGCCCAATTCATACGGCTCCAGCTTTCTGTCCAAAGCCTCTGATCGCAGTCGGTAGGGGTTTAAAGCCTGCAATTTTTTGCGTTCCTTTATGTCTTCCGGCATCAGTCCGTACTTTACCAAAACATCCGTCAATCGAATACGGCGATGAATGTAACGGTCGCGTCTGCGCCTTAACCCGCGGGCAATGCGACGCACAACGGACAAAGGTTCGTGGGACTGAGCATCCCTGCCGTCCGAATAGATGCGTACTCCCAGACGTTCCAAATGTTCGGGAACACCTTCGTTCAGCCGCACAACGCTCCATCCTATTGATGTTTCCCCTAAATCCAATCCGAGAATATATTCAAAATCTTTCGCCATCTGATAAACCTTCTAAAAAATGAAAATATTTAAAAAACATCTTGCAATAAGATTTATAATGAGGCAACATAAATAATCATTGTAGCAGATGATTACTTTGTGCCTTTCCGCTAACAAGCCGAAATATGCACAAAATCAGGGGGCGTTACCGCGAGTATGCCCCCTTCTTCTTGATTATCTCGCTTGCAGAAACGAACGCCAAAGTTTAAACTCTTCCTAATTCTGTTACTTGATAAGGAAACGTCCTCATGCTCTATAAAAACGTCCTTTGCGCTTCTTTGGTCGCCTGTCTGTTCTTATCACCGATCCGGGCAAACGCCGCCGAAGCTCAAAATGCTAAAAACTCCGAACCGCCCAAAAAAGAAGAAAAAGGCGAAACTCTCGTTACCACAAAAAACAGAAAAAATTTAAACCTCGTCGTCTATAATCAAAATTTCGCTCTGGTCAACGATACCCGCACAATACCGTTCACAAAAGGCATTAACAGTATCGCTTTTCAAAACGTGTCTTCGCAAATCAAACCCGAAACCGCCGTCTTTAACGGTGACGGCGTCCGCGTCTTGGAACAAAATTTCAATTTCGACCTGCTATCCAGAAACTCTTTGCTCCAAAAATTCTTGGGCAAAGACATCCGCGTCGTCAGCACTAACCCGGCGACGGGAAAAGATACCATCGAAAAAGCAAACGTCCTGTCCGTCGATGCGGGATTGGTCCTTAAAATCGGATCCAGAATCGAAACGGATTATAAAGGGCGTCTGATCTTTCCCGACGTACCCGAAAATTTGCGCGACAAGCCGACTTTGGTTCTTGACGTCTTCAGCCAGCACGGCAGAAACAAAGATATCGAATTAAGTTATCTGACTTCGGGACTGTCCTGGCAGGCAAACTATATCGCAGAACTGAACAAAGACGAAAACGCCGTCAGCCTTGACGGTTGGGTTACCGTCACAAATACTTCGGGCGTAGACTATGAAGATGCCGACATCAGCTTTGTCGCAGGCAAACTTAATCTCGTACGCCCCGCTGTGCGTCCTCTTGCCAGATACGCCGCCGCAGGCGCCATGATGGATGCCGCCGTGCCGCAAAACGCCATGAGCGAAGAAGAATTGATGGATTATCACTTGTATTCTTTGGATCGCAAAACGACCGTCTTGTCAAATCAGACAAAACAGCTGGCATTGCTGTCCGCAAAATCCGTCAAAGCCGAAAAAGAATACCGCATTGACGATTTGGTCGCTTCTTATTTCCAAGAAAAAAATATGCCCGAATTCGACCCGAAAAGCGTCAATGTCGCTCTTTTGTTCAAAAACGACTTAAAGGCAGGATTGGGCGTTCCCCTGCCCTCCGGCACCGTCCGCGTTTATAAGCAAAACAAAAACGGAAAACCCCTTTTCGTCGGAGAAGACACCATTCGCCATACGCCGCGCGACGAAATGATCCGGTTGGAACTGGGCGAAGCGTTTGACGTAACCGCCGCCGGAAAACAAACAAAACGTTTCGACATCACGGATAAAATCTTTGAAGCAACCTATGAAATGACCTTCAGCAATAAAAAGGACGTCCCCGTTACCGTCTTGTATTATCAAACCGTGCCCATGAGCTGGACTATTTTAACGTCCACCATTGATTATACAAAACCCTCCGCCGGAAAAGTCATGTGGAAAATCCCCGTTGTCTCAGGGGGAAAAACAACGTTGATTTATTCCGTGCGCATAAAGCTGCCTTGATATGAAAAAGCAGGCGCTGTTTCTTTCTTTATCGCTTTTGTTTCCGTTTTTTTCCGCCGTCGCGGAAGAAAACGGGAAATGGCAGCCGTTAAAAGCCGATCCGGCTCTTGCGGTTTCCGCTTTATCGGGCGACGACGACGGAACAGAACTGCAAGAACGCGGAAACAGCTTATCGCGGCTTATTTCAAGCATCGGGAAAAGCCTGAAAGAAAGAAATCGCGAAGTCAAAGCCTTGTCTCCCGAAGAAACGGTTTCTTCCGCCATTCGCGACATGATCGAAATGTCTTATCCGGGCGGTGTCGAAGAACTGAAGCGCCGGCAAAGCAAAGCCGAAGACGATCTGTATAATTTAATCGTCAGTGCCCCGAAGTATATTTATCAATATTTTGCTCCGTTTTTGCATACGTTGCCTTACATGCCGGAACGCATCCTGAATATTCCGGGCATCAAAGAATTAAAAGGAAAATTCCCGACCCGCATTGCGCCGCAGATGAAGGAATATGCAAAAAAATACGGCAAATATATGTCGCCTTACCTTTATATACTTCTGATGCCCGAAGCTTTTCCCTCAAAAGATCGGGAAAAACACGTCTGGAAAAGCTATTCCAAAGTCATTACCATTGACGAAAACACCACGCCCGACGATTTCTTTTACATCAACAATAAGTCATTACTTGATAAGCATAAAATGCTTTCGCCCGAAGAGTATCGGTCGGGGAAATTCGCGTCTAAAGCCAAACAGCCTCAAACGCCCGTCGATAAGGTTACGGAAACGTCTCCCGTGACCCGAGGCGATATAGAAGCTTCGTTAAGCGCCGTAAAAGAGCTGAAAGCCGAATTCGGCACCAACCGATTGGACGAGTTCCATTCCTTAATCCGCAGAATGGCGTTGTTTGAAAACAATCTGCACGAAGAACTGTTGAACCCGTTTCAAGTGTTAATGGACAGGGTTGAACGCATGCCCGAAAAATACAGGGATAAAATGCGCACCGTTCTGGCAAAGCACGGTTTTACCCCGAAAACGTTCGGAATAACCATGGATAAAATCCTCAAAGCGCACCGAGTCGCAAAAATGACGCCGGCGACGGCGCTTAACCTTGCGGCATGGAGAGGATTAAAACGTCCGCCCGAATCTTTTGACGTCTTTTCCCCCGAAGATAAAGCGGAAGCTTGGCGCAGCATACAACTGTTTTTAAAAATGTATTCGACTTCTCAAGAAAACCTGCTTGCAGTCAAAAAATATAGTGGTAATATCCGTGATGCTTTGGGCATCAAAGATATGACTTTTATGGAAGCGCCTATTTACGGCATTTAACGCAAAGGAACTTATCATGGGCTGGACGGACGAACAGGTTGAAGAACTCAAACGCCTTTGGAACGAAGGGCTGACAACGGGCGACATCGGAAAAGCATTGGGCGTTTCCAAAAATGCCGTCGTCGGAAAAGCGCACAGATTGGGATTGAACAGCCGCCCTTCCCCCATTCGCCGCGGTGAAGAAGAAATCATCAACACCGTTGAACAAAATGCTTCTGCCGTTGAAGCAAAAGAAACAAAGAAAAGCCCTAAAAAAGTTGAAAAAGCCAAAGAAAAATTGTTCACGGTTAATGATTTGACGTCGACTTCCTGCCGTTGGCCCATCGGGGATCCGAAGGATGAAGATTTTCATTTCTGCGGCAAAGAAGCTTTGCCCGGAAAGCCTTATTGCCCGGAACACGCCGCCATTGCCTACGTTTCGGCAAAATCGGTCAGATAAAAACGTTGGATAAAAAAGGGGGATAACATTCCCCCTTCTTTTTTATTGCGGATCGGGATAACGCCACGTTTCGCCCTCAAAATTTTTGAATAAGACGAAATCACCGTCGCGTCCCAAATAATGGTCGGGCGTTAAAATAATTTTTCCGCCGCCGCCGGGAATATCAACCGCGTACGTCGGAACGGCATATCCGGACGTCCGACCGCGCAATGCGTCAATCAGCTCCAGACCTTGTTTTATCGGAACCCTGAAATGCGAAGATCCCGCTATCGGATCGCATTGAAACAAATAATAGGGGCGTACGCGCACTTTTAATAACGCGTGCATCAAACGTTTCAATGTTTCGGCGTTGTCGTTAACCCCTTTAAGCAAAACGGTCTGAGACCCCGACGGAATGCCGGCATCGGCGATTTTTTCGCAGGCTTTGTTCGTTTCCGCCGTTAATTCGCAAGGATGCGTGAAATGAAGGCTGAAATAAACGGGATGATACTTTTTGATAATCTTTAACAGGCTTGAAGTCATTCTCATCGGCAAAACAGCCGGCGTCTTTGATCCGATGCGTATCATTTCGACATGAGGAATGGAACGTAAATTCGACAGCAAATATTCTACAGTTTCATCGTTTTGCGTCAACGGATCGCCGCCGGAAACCAAAACGTCTCTGACTTCTTTATGATTGCGAATATATTCAAACGCTTTTTCCCATCTGTCTTTTCGGGGCAGACATTTTTGTTCGTGCTTTGCCACCAAACGGGAACGGGTGCAATATCGGCAATACGAAGAACAATAATCGTTGACTAAAAATAAAACGCGGTCGGGATAACGATGAACAAGCCCTTGAGAAACCATGCAAGGTTCTTCGCCCAAAGGATCCAGCGTTTCGCCTGCGGAAACCGTCCGTTCCGCTTTTGAAGGCAGAACGGTACGCCTGATTTCAGGGCAATCAGCCAAAAGCGACGCATAATACGGCGTTACGGCAACGGGAAAAGCCCCTTTTCGGGTCATTTCTTCGTTTTCTTCGGGGCTCAGATCCAAAAACGGCAAAAAATCGGACGGCTTGGTCAAACGATGAGCCAGCTGCCATTTCCAATCCCGCCAGTCCTTTAACGACACCCGAGGGAAATATTTTTTGCAAAACTGTTCCGATGCGCTCAGCATATAAAACCTCTTTCATCTGCTTTTCGGTTTTAGTACAATCGTTTTCAGAAAATAAAGAGTTTTTTCGGGGGAAATCATGAAAAAAAAATCTTTTTCGGCAAGCCTTGTTCTTTTCGCCGCTTTTTTGCCTGTTTGTGCGAATGCCGCCGACATCAGAAACGTTGATAACAAACCTTATACCCTTATTGTAAAAAGCAATACCGAAAATTTTAAAACCGTTATCGAAGCCAACGGTTATATCAAAGATTTATGCTCCGACTGCACTGTCGAAGTCGAAGGATACAGCATTTCCGATATTCAGGACGGCACGTCTTTTCGTTTGGCGAACGGCGTTTTAACAAACGCAGATTAATTTAGCCCCTGCGTCCGCGGTTTTTCATTTTTTGTTTTAAAAGCGTCCGAAACGCCGCTTTGATATTTTTCTTTGTCTTGTTTTTCAAAGCCTGCTTAACCGCATTTCCCATGACGGCGTTTTTGATTTTTTGAAAAGCCTGAACCGTATTTTTGGCATCCAGCTGTTTCCTGTCGTCAGGAGTAATTGAATCCCATATTTTTTGCAACTTTTGCGCCGAATCAAAATGTTCGGGCTTAAAAAACTCTTTAAACTGGCGGCGTTCCGAAACAATATCCAACAGCGTGTCTCCGCGATTGTCGGGACGGAAAAACATTTCCGCCGGCAAAATACGTCCCTGCTCTGCCAAAGACGTCATAACATCCGGCAAACGCCCGCAATGCGCCGCACGCATTAAATAATCAAAACCGGACATTTCTTCGCACGGCGCCGTTTTTAACGATGCGCCGATTTCTTCAAAATCTTTGTTTAAAGCGGCATCACGTTCCGATTTTAACGATTTTTCCTTTGCTTTGTTTGATTCTGCAGCCTTTTGAAGCATCTTTGTCAAAAGAGAAGATACCCCCGCCGTCTGTTTTTCGCCTGCCGAATGAAACAGACCTAAATGAATTTTAGAAACGCGGCAATCAGGATGTTGCAATGCTATCAATAAATTCTTTCCGCCTTCATCGGAAAAAGAACAGTTAAACAAATTCAAGTCGGTTATTTTTGTTTGCGGCAACACTTCCGACAAAGATTTTATTCCTCCGTTGCCGACCGCATTTCCGTAGACGGCAAAAGTTTCTATATTTGTATCCGGCAAAACTTTTGCCAATTGCGAAACACCGTCTGCCGTTATGTCGTTTGTTCCGAGATTTATCTTTCTTACAAAAGTATGAGGCAAAGCTTTTGCCAAAATTGCCGCACTTTCATCCGTTAGGCGTGTCGTTGAAACATCCAAAAACTTGACTTTAGAACCGCAAAGTCCCTCTGCCAGCCCTGCGGCTCCTTCTTTTCCCAAAGCATTATGCCCCAAAATAAGCGATCTGATTTCCGTTTGAGGCAACACTTTAAACAAAGCGGACGCCTTGTTTCCTTCAAAAGAATTTCCCTTTAAAACCAACCTTCTGATTTTTGTCGCGGGAAGGATTTCAGCCAAAAGAGCAGCGTCTTTTCCCCCTAATCCGTTCACGGAAATATCCAAAGACATCAGGTTTTTCATTTTTGGCAAAGCGATCGAAAATGCTTTCAAGCCTTCGGAATTAAAAAAGCCGCAACTGAGTTCCAAGGAAACCAACGGACGTTTTTCCAACATCTGAGCCAAAAAAGCCCCGTCTTCTTTATTTTTGCATCCGACGGCGGCAGAACGCAATGAAAGTTCCGTTGCATCGCTCGGCAAAGATTTTAAAACGGAAGAAATATATTTTTGAAAATCGGACGACATGGGAAAACCCCTTCCTTATTGCAAGCAGATTATACGCTTTTAAAAAAAAACGGCAAGACTGAACGAAAAAAAGCCCACTGACCGCAAAAGGTCATGGGCTTGTTTCGAGGCACAAAAGCTTATGCCGTAAAATCCGCCGGCAAGGGCAGTTTTGAAACGTGGCGAACCGACGCCGTATATTCGCGCACAATGCCGCGTTGCGGATTTTCATCCGTTGCATCGCTGAATTCGGCGACCAGAACAGTAGAAACTTTGTTTAAAGCGTCTCTGACGTCGACGTGAATATAATCAAGAACGATCATCTGATCCGCCGTTCTGTAAAACAAGGCGTGATCTTCGCCGCTATAAAGAATTTGAGGGCGTTCGGGGCTGCCTTCTCGAGCTTTCAAACAAAACAACAATTCCCCGTCTGAATTTTCAAGAATATCGTAGTAAGCTTCCGTTTCAACTGCAGTCTGATTCATCATTTATCTCCGTCAGCCTCGAAAGAGGCTTTGACTCTTGCCTTTCGCAAAAAATTTCGCATTAGTGTAGACGCATAACTTCCGTTCTGGCAAGAAAAATTTATTTATTCATAACGACATCCGTTGTCTTTCTGCGCGTATTGTAACGGCAACGATAAGAAATCTGTGTTTTATTGCCGTTCGCATCAATCAGCTGAGCCCGATCGCCGCTTAACGTAATCATATCGTTCAACACGTCAACCTGATAATTCGTAAATTTATAATCCTGCGGAGAAACCGTCCATTCAAAGCGGGAAGTAATTTCTTTGGCAACGGCATTCTCGCACGTAGCCATGGCTTCGGCTTCGTGTTGAGCATAATAGTCATTTTTTTTCATATTCATGCGCTTGCATTCTTCTTCCGTCGTGCACGCCTGAGGAGTTGCCGCCCCGGAAGAGAAACCTTCTCGCATCGCCTGAGCCTGTTCGCGGCGTTTTTGTTCCGAATACTGGCGGATGTATTCCATATTGCCGTCAATCGTCATGCGGATAAAAGCGGACTGGGTCATCGTAAAAGCGCATACAAGAACCAAAGCGGCCAAAACAACCTGAGAAACCGCCCAATTTTTTTCCTGAAATTTCGGCTTCATCGCGATACACCCGCCGACGGCGCCGCCCAAAACCAAAAACAACAAAAATTGAGACGCGCCCGAGCCTTCGGAAGTAATATCCGAAAACATCGACATAACGACCATGCCCAACAAAAAGCCCGCAAAATAAAATATGCCGGGTTCTTTTGTCGCCTGAAGCGCGGCTTCTTTTCCGATTGCGGCGCCAATCGCGGCAATGACGCCGAGAAAAAGCATCATCAAAATCAGCTTGAACATTCCGCCGAATACGGAAAACAACAGCAAAAAGATCATGACGGCGGCAAGAAATGCCCCGTAGACGCTTAACGTCCGCAAAGCGCCTTCCCTGTTTCGGGACAACACGGTTTTAAAATCGCCTTTCAGGACGGATTGTGCATCTTCGTCCGACAACAACAAGGCGTCTTTCAATTTTTCCTGCCAGTTTTGAATTGCCATTGATCCCCTCAACCCAAATAAAAATACTGTCCTATAGAAAAACATAAAACAAATAAAATTGCAACCGCGCAAAAGGCTGTACAATCATTTACCCGCCTTTGAGCAGGCGGTGTTTTTCACGTTCCCAATCCCTTTTTTTGATGTCTTCTCGCCGGTCAACCGTGTTCTTTCCCGTCCCGAGCCCCAGCTTGACTTTTGCTTTGCCGCGGGAATTAAAATAAAGAGACAGCGGTACCAACGTATAGCCTTTGCGTGCCACGGCTCCGATTAAACGGCGGACTTCCTTTTTATGCAACAACAGCTTGCGCGGACGCGTCGCTATATGTTTCATATACCCGATCGATCCGTATTCCAATATTGATGCATTAAGCAAAAACAATTCCCCTTCCTGCGATGCCGCATACGCTTCGTTGATGCTGGCGTGCCCGAGACGAAGGGATTTGACTTCCGGTCCGGTCAAAACTATGCCCGCTTCTATCGTTTCTTCTATCGCATAGTTAAAGTTCGCCTTGCGGTTCTGAGCAACCGTGCCTTCGGAAATCATTGTTTTGCGTTTATGTTCCGCCATGCTTCCTTCCTTATAAAATCCCCAGAGAGCTCATGGCGTCCCTGACTTTTTGCTTTGACAATTCGGATATTTCCCACAAAGGCAAACGCACGGAACCGTCTCCAAACCCCAGCAAAGCCGCCGCATATTTGACGGGACACGGATTGGTTTCCACAAACATCGCTTCGTGCAAAGGCAACAATTCATCTCTTAATGTCGCCAGCGTTTCAAAATCTTTTAACGCCCAGGCATTATGCAACGCTCTGCACAAACGCGGCGCCACGTTCGCCGTAACCGAAATACACCCGTCGCCGCCATGAGCCAAAAACGCCACAACAGTCGCATCTTCCCCCGAAAGAACGGAAAATTCTTTTTTTACCGCCTGTCTGATTTTGATGGGGCGCAAAATGTCGGGCGTCGCATCCTTAATCCCTTCAATTCTCGGCAATTCCGACAAACGACCGACGGTCTCGACCGAAATGTTAACCCCCGTACGTCCCGGAACGTTATACAATATCAACGGAATGTCCGTTTCATCATGAATGAACTTGAAATGACGGTACAACCCTTCCTGAGACGGTTTGTTATAATACGGCGTCACAAGCAATGCGGCATCGGCGCCGAGCTCTTTGGCTTTTTGCGTCATACGCAACGTCTTTTGCGTATCGTTCGTCCCCGTCCCCGCAATAACGGGAACCCGTTTGGCAACCGTCTTGACGCACAACTCTATCGTTCGGGCGTGCTCTTCGGGCGTCATAACGGCGCTTTCCCCCGTCGTCCCGCAGACAACCAAGCCTTGCGTCCCTTCCCGAAGCTGAAATTCTATAAAACGGACAAAAGCTTCTTCGTCAATTTCCCCTTGGCGAAACGGCGTTATCAATGCCGTCAATGATCCTTTTAACATGACGATTTCCCTTCTCAAGAAGAATAAATATCTGTTAAATTAACCTTATCTTAAAAAAATGCCACAAGAATCGTCAACAGCAGACTTTTTTCGGAGATACGGCTTTTGTTCAAACGGTTCATCCTTTCCGTTGTCGTTTTTGTATGCGCGCTTTCTTTCGGAGCTCAACAGCTCGGCGCCTACGCAAAACCCCGTATGTCCGAAGACAACTCTGCCCTTTATAAACAAGCCGTACAAACCGCTTTGGACGAAGACTACGCCAAAGCGCATTCTTTGGCCGTCCAAACAAAAGATCCCGGACTGATTAAAATTATCGAATGGATTCGGCTGACCGATACAAAAAATATCGCTTCTTTTGAAGATTTGACGGCTTTTATGAAAAAAAACAAAGACTGGCCCCGCATCTATGTCATTCGCAGAAACGCCGAAAAAGCCGCCGTCAATTCGGGCGATAAAAAACTGTTGACAAACTGGTTTAAAAAATATCCCCCCGTATCCGCCGCCGCCGTAATGGCTTATGCCGACATGATGCTTGAAAAAAAAGAATGGGAAGTCGCTTTGCCGATGCTTCACCGCCTGTGGATCAACATGACCCCGAGCGAAGAAGAAGCCGAAGAAGCAAAGCTCATTGAACAAAAACTGGCGTTCATTCTCGACGAAAAAGATTACGCCGAAAAAACAAAACGCCTTCTTGACAATAAAAAGGTCAACGAAGCAAAACAGCTGTTGCCGAAATTATCTCCGGAAGCCCGCAAAATCGCCGAAGCCCGCATCGCTTTAATCCGAAACGCAAAAGACGCCAAAGCCAAATTAAAAAAAGCTCCCGACGCCGTTCACGAAGACCCCGGCTTTATCTTTGACCAAATCCGCTGGTATCGCCGCAACAAAAAATACGATCAGGCCGTAAAGCTGTTAAAACGACAGGTGTCAGGAAAAAGCGACGCCTCGAAATGGTGGGCGGAACGTTCGGTCATCATCCGCCAATTCTTGAATGACGGACGGTTTTCCGATGCTTATAAACTGGCAGAAGACCATCGTCTTTCTTCCGGAGAACAGTACGCCGACGCCGAATGGCTGGCGGGATGGATTGCGTTGCGTTTCAAAAAGGAAAAAGAAGGCGCCGTTTTTCATTTTTCAAAAATGCTTGCTTCCGTAAAATCTCCCGTCAGCATCGCCCGCGGAGAATATTGGCTGGGACGCACGCATGAAGAACTGGGAAACCCCGAAGACGCGACCGAATGGTATGCCCGCGCCGCGAAAAAATTCACAACCATTTACGGTCAGCTTGCCGCCGAAAAAAGCAAAAAAGACAAATTGCCCGACTTGCCCGAAAACATAAAGCCGACAGAAAAAAATTTGCAGAAAATCCGCAATAACGAGCTGTTTTCGATTATGCAAATCCTGCAAAAAGCCGAAGCTTACGAATTATCCGAAGTTTTTGCCTTGCGCTTGTACGCTTTGTACCAAAAACCCGAAGAAATCGTTGCGCTGGCTCATTTGATGACCGAAGAAGCAGGACGCCCCGACATGGCCGTGACCATCGCGCGCCGCGCCCGTCAAAACGGCATTTATCTGGGATCTCTGGGCTACCCCGTTTTGGACATTCCCGAAGACAGCCCGACGGAACAGGCCGTCCTGTTGTCCATTATCCGTCAGGAAAGCAGCTTTTCCTCCCACGTCGTCAGCCCCGCCGGCGCCAGAGGGTTAATGCAAATCATGCCTTCAACGGCAAAACAGGTCGCTCAAAAAAAGAAAAAGAAATTCGCTCCCGAAATGCTGACGGAAAATCCCGAATTCAATATCGAAGTCGGCAGCGCTTATTTTTCGGAAATGGTTAAACGTTTCGGAGGATCTTACATTCTGGCCATTGCCGCCTATAACGCCGGCCCCACGAACGTCAGACGTTGGATCAAAGCCATCGGAAACCCTGAAGACGAAGACATTGACCCTATTGACTGGATCGAAATGATTCCCTTTAACGAAACCAGAAACTATGTCCAGCGCGTTTTGGAAAACCTGCATATTTACCGCAGGCATTTGAATTATCCCGAAGCAAAGCTGAGTTCGTGGAAAAAAGATTAAAGTACGTCTTTAATCTTCGGTTTTTTCATGTAATGTATTGATAATTTCCATGTTTTAGCGGCTTTTTGGCTCATCGGAGCGTCGGGATTAACAAAACGCCATCCCGCTTTTAACATTTTCTTTGCACGCCATTCGTTGCCTTTAAATCCCAAAACGACCGCCAAAATCAACGTAATCAGACCGATAAAATCTTCAAAGTTACTTGCAGGATTAAACGCAAATAAATCCTTGTACGTCGTAATTTGAACGGCTTGCTTCATCTTTTGAAAAGAAATGTAATACTCGGCACTGCACAGCGCAAACATCGTCCACGCCCATTTCCACATTCCCTTAAAAAACAAAGGAAGCCCGAACAGTCCGGAAAACAATAAAAACTGAAAGTTAAAGCCGATCCTTAAAACGTCCCGTTCTCCCGTTTCCGGCAAAACGATTTCGGCGCCGGGTCCTTTTGAAATTCCGAAAAAAATCAGTTTTAAAAAATCTTTCATTCCGTTCCCCGTTTTTTAAAAAAGCCTCGCGGCTTATAATCCTCTGCCCGCTTACCGTCGTGATCACGGGCTTCGGGATCGGCGCCAAGCTTTAACAAAGCCTTTTCCACGCTTTTGTTCCCGCGGGCACAGGCTGCCATTAACGGCGTCGTTCCCGATTTGTTGGGATGATTGACGTCAAAACCGTATGACTTCGCCAAATTTTCAACAACGCCGGGATTGCCGCAATACGCCGCAATATGCAACAACGTCGATCCGTCGTCTAATGTTAAACGAATATCAGCTCCCTTGGAAACCAGAAAATCAAAGACATCCGTTCTTTTAAAAGACAGCGCTGCAGCCAATAAAGGCAAAAAGCCCGGTTCTCCGTTTACATGAGCGCCGCTTTCCGCCAAAACCCGCACAATGCCGATCGGTTGGAAATGCGACAACGCCGAATAAAGCGACGGCCATTCTTTGCTTTCAAGATTGTACGCGTTTACGTTCGCGCCCCCGTTAATCAAAGCAAGCACATATTTTTCGGGGACACCCGACAAGCATAACAATCGTCTCAGGGCTTTCGTTTTATCTTTTTCGCGCAGGATAAAAAGCATCCTCAGCCTGTTTATTCCCCAAACGCAAAAATAAGCCGACAACAACCAAACAAAAAGCTCAAACAATATTTATTCCTTTCCGAAACGGAAAAAAGAATACCAAAAAAAATAACGAAAAAAAAGCTGTCGGCACATCTTCCCTTTAAATTCAATTCGCCTGCTCTTTTTGCTTTAAAGATTTTATTCGGATAAAAAAGAAGGCTCGTAAGAAACGAGCCTTCCTTGTTTGTTTTGTTTGAAACGAGATTAACGTTTCGAGAACTGGAAGCTGCGACGAGCTTTGGCTTTGCCGTATTTTTTGCGTTCGACGACGCGCGGATCGCGGGTCAGGAAGCCGGCATGCTTCAAAGCGGAATGCAGTTCGGGTTCGTAATTGTCCAAGCAACGGCTCAAGCCGTGACGGACGGCGCCCGCCTGACCGGACAAGCCGCCGCCGGAAACGGAAACCATAACGTCGAACTGACCGACGCGGTTCGTAACGGCGAAGGGCTGATTGATAATCATGCGCAGAACGGGACGCGTAAAGTACTGTTCGATATCGCGACCGTTCACCGTGATTTTGCCCGAGCCCGGCTTAATCCAAACTTTTGCCGTAGCGTCTTTGCGACGGCCGGTTGCATAAGCGCGGCCGAATTTGTCTCTTTGGGGTTCGCGAACGACGGGAGCAACCGCGACAACGGCGGCGGCTTCGGCTTTCGCCGCGGATTTCAGTTCTTCAAAAGATTTGATTTCGACCATAATTAACCGTTCCTCTTATTTTTCGGGTTCAAAGCCGCAACATCCAAAAATTCGGGATTCTGGGCTTTATGGGGATGTTCGGAACCGGCATAAACGCGCAGGTTCGTCATTTGCTTGCGACCCAGCGGGTTGCGCGTAATCATGCGTTCAACCGCCTTGATAATGACGCGTTCGGGATGATCGCCGCCGATGACTTTTTCAGCGGTAACATCCTTGATACCGCCGGGATGTCCCGTATGGCGGTAATAAACTTTGTCGTGCATCTTTTTGCCCGTCAGGTGAACCTTTTCGGCATTGATGATGACAACATAGTCACCGCAATCAACGTGCGGCGTGAAACAGGTTTTATGCTTGCCGCGCAAAATCTTCGCGACCAAGCTTGCCAAACGACCCAAAACCAAATCTTCGGCATCAATCAGATACCACTTCTTTTTGACTTCGGCCGGCTTAACGGATAAGGTCTGCATTACTTTTTCCTTAAAGTTAGCGTTAAAACTGGGCTTGAGTATGCCATATCTTTTGCGCGTGTCAACTCTTTTTATAATAAAAAAAGTTATATAAATCAATATGTTATAATATAGGTATTATTTTACCTCATCTAAACGCAAAGAAATTCCGCGCTCTGTCGCCTTTCTTATAAATAAGATTGAAAACCTTGTCGAAATTCAATAGGATGAAATTTCGGTTTTGCTCTTGTCTGAATGTGACCCCCATGAATACGGAAAACGAAAATACTTTGTCGATTTTTGCCCCCGGCGCTCCTTTTGACGCCGAAAAAGACGTCCCCTTTATGGTGCCTTACCATATCGATTTGGACGACAACGGCGGCGCAACGGACATGAAAACCTTTTATGAAGCCGGCGTCTGGGCTTATCAGGAACTTAAGGCTTGGCGCGACATCATCGGACAGGAAACATCCGACAAGCCCTTTATTCAAAAGATTATCGACGCCCAGTTAAAAACGCCCCGTTCAATCTATTCCGCCGCGGAATCGGTCTTAAGCGGCAGAATGTCCGCAACCGAAGGCTTTACCATCATCAGAAAGGATTTAAACGCCTATCTGACTTATAAAAGCATCCATTCCCGCGGGACTTTGGGAAAAATGGCGGCCATCATGTACCGCTATGAACCCATGCTGATGGGCATTTTAGCCGGCGCATCGGGCTCTGCCGACCTGTCGGACGCCAGAAACTTCAGCACGTCGGCAGATGCGGAATCTTTTACGTTCGGCTATGCCTTTACTTTGCAATTCCGGGTCAACGTCCAACCCGAAATGTTGGACGGGCGCATTTCCGAAACATTGCGCAAAATCAACGCCATCATCCGTCGCGTCGAACATGCCGACAAGATATTAAAGCCGCTGGAAACGGAACAGTTTAATTTACAGCAGGCCATTGAAGAATCCGCAAAGCAGTTGCAAGCGTACCGTACTGAGGTTGAACAGTGTCTGACCCGTTTGGTCAATGAGACACGCCAGACTTCGGACGCCGCGGTTAACGAAATGTGGAACCAGCTGAATTTGATTCAGGCGGATCACGAACGCCAGCTGGCATCTTTGCGTCAAAGCGTCGCCAGCAGAATACGTTACGGCACGGCGTTGGATTATTGGAATTCCCAATTTGCCATCAATCAGGGGAAAACGAACCAAATGACGGCGTGGTACGTTATTTCAAGCCTGTTTTTCGTGTTGGTCGTTATTTTAAACACCTTTATTTATATGAAGACGAACAGCGCCGTTATTGCGGGATCGGCATTCGGGTTGGCGGCTTTGTTGGCGGGCGGGTTGATTTATATGCTGTTGCAGACGCGCACCCGCTATGAAAAAGCCGCCGCGCAGGCTCAGGAAAAAGTTTCAATGCTTGAAACTCTTGCTGCTTTGGAAACCGAAGGGAAAACCAAGGACACCGACAGAGAAGCCGTTTTGGAAAACGTCTTTAAAACCAGCTTTACGCCTCCGTCTCAGGCTGTTTCGGCACCGTCGGCGGAAGAAGAAAAATAATTTTATACAAAAAACAAAAAAGTTTGTCCAAAACCCTTGTTTTTGTCAATTCACCGTGATACCTTAATAACGTGATATTGGCTTTATTATTGTGTGCGGACGACCGATATGAATGAAGTTTTGAATAACAACCGCGAAGAAAAAAAGATAGCGACCATTTTGTCCTATCCCATGAATCAGGTTCGCTTCTGGGCTTCCGAACAGTTTGGGCAAAAAAAATTCAATCCCGACACGTTTGAAAAGCTGGTCGAAAAAATCCGTCCGCTGGCTCAAGACGCCGATTTATTTGAAAACGAATTGAAAAATGTCCGCGCCGCTTTGGCGACGGGCGAAGCTTCACGCACGCCGAATCTGTCCACGCCGCAAAACCAGCTGTTATGGGGCGGCGCTTTGGCGACCATTGCCAATACTCCGATGCTGATGAAGGGGTGGAAGCCTCAAAACGTTTCCAGAAGCATGACCGATATGCCGCTGTGGTCTCAGGTAGCCCACTGCCCCGATGCCCGTTCGGAATTACGCGAAAATGCTTTTATTCTGGCGACTTCTTTGAAAAATCCGCAGACCAGAATGCGCTGGGGAGCGCCCGACAACGGATATCCCGACGTTTCTTATTATTTCAACCGCGACAAAAATATGATCAATCTGGACTTGGTCTGGAGCCTGATGATCGGCATGGAACATTCCCGTGCGGCGAACTTGCACGAAATCGGGCATTCTCAGGGAACCATCCATTTCCCTCAGGCGGTCGACAAAGCTTATGCCGACATGATTGACGCCTATAAAAAGTCCAGAGACAAAAATCTTTCCAAAGAGGAACGCAAAAAATACCGCAAAGAAATGCGGGCAAAGCAAATCGATTATAAAATGAGGTTCCTGATTTTTGACGAAGCGGAAAACAATTACGCCAACCGTTTCGCCGTTAATCAGTCTCAACGTTCGGCTCAGGATTTCGGCGTTGCCGTCAATACGTTGGAAACGACGCTGTGTTTGCCGTTAATGGGAATGGTCAGCGCGGACGGCAAGCCCGTTGAAAAGACCGGCGAACCGAGCGCGATGGATCGTTTTTCAAATTTGAAAAAAGTCTTACGCTATTCTTTCTATATTAACAACGGCATGGCTGACGATACCGATGCGGGGTGGGCTTCCATCGGCATTCGCAAAGACTGGCTGTTCGGTGTTGACAAAAACGGCAACAAGATTGATGCCGAAACTTCCTTTAAAGAAATCCGCCGCATGTGCACGGAGCTTGAAGCGTTACAGCCGACGTCCCGTGACCGTTTGGGCGGACAGAATTTCTACAACAAAAAAATGGAAGACTGCTCGGTCAAGCGTTGCGATTTGATTGACGAGTTGTATGAACGCTTTGTTTCTCCCTTGATTCCCGAATTGGTTCAGGAACAGGAAAAACAAATGGAGGAACGCAAGAAACAGCAACAGCAGCAACAACAGCAAGGCGGACAACAACAGGATCAACAGGACGGCGAAGGCGGCGAAGGACAGGGAGAAGGTCAGCAAAGCGACCAGTCTCAGGGGAACGGGTCTCAAAGCGGACAGCGCGGAGATTCGTCTCAAAGTTCGTCTTCGGGCGGCGGCAGCATGGGCGACATGGACGACTTTGACGATGACGACGAAGGCGATGCGTCCGAAACCGAAATCCAAAAACAGATTGACGACATGGAACGCCAGATGAGCGAAGCCGTCAAAAAGCTTAAAGAAGAAGCCGAAAAACAGGGCGAAGAAGAAAACGGCAAAGACGGCAAGGACGAAAAAGGCTCTGACGGCAAAGACGGCAAGGAAAACGGCGAAGGCAAAGAATCGTCCGAAGACGGCGATAAAGAAGGCAAAAAGGCCGGCAAAGAAGGAAAAGAAGGGAAAGAAGACAAGGATTCCAACAAAGACCAAGGTGAATCGTTGGAAGATTTGGTCAAAAAGCCCAACAATTCCGAAAACACGAAAACGACGAACGAATCGGAAAGCAAAGCCGGACAACAAACCAAAGAAAACAACAAAGGCGAACGTCAGGAAATCTGGAAAGGCAATCCGAAGTCTGCGGGCGGGAAACCGACGATCAACGACTTTATGCCCGAACGCCTGCGCGAAGCGAACGAATACAACGACATCATCAACCGTCATCAACAAACGACCAAACGCGTAAAAGCGCTGTTGACGCGGTTGCAGAACGAATATTTCGGCAAGGAAGTTGAATCCCGCCGCCGTACGCTTGTCCCCGAAGACAACGATTTGGGCAAGTTTGATTTGGATTCGTATATCGAACGCCGCAAAAAACTGGCAACGGGGCAACAGGTTGACGAACGCGACTTTGAACATTTCAAGGTCAAGGGCGAAAAAGAAAAAATCCCCGCGCCGATCGATATTGCGATTTTAATTGACCGTTCCGGCTCTATGGGCAAAGGCAAAGGCAGCAAGTTGGATACGGCTTTGTCGACGGCTTGCGTGCTTTATGAAGCGGCGCGCAAAAATCCGTACTTTAACGTTTACATTACGGCCATGGGCGAACCGAAAGCGCTCAGCGTTGCAGAGCCCGGACAATCCGAAGCGGAAATCGCCAAAAAGATTATGACCGTCCAAGACATTTGCGGCGGTTGTCAAGACCATATGCAAGACGCCATCTTGTCCACGATGGAACGGATAAAAGGCAACAAAAAACAGGAATATTCGGGCGTATCGCATTTCTTTGTCATTTCGGACGGGAACTTTGGCGACGAACGTTATTCCGTACCGACCGTCAAACAAATTTGCGAAAGTTCGAAGAACATCACGTTCAACTTCATTTTGACGGAAAAGAACAAAAACATGATTGAAGCTTTGTCCGACGAAATGAGCAAGGGCTTTGGTTCGCAACGCATTGACCGCGTCCATATTTCCGGCGAAACGGGAATAGACACGGCGCTGACCAGCATGCTGAACCGCCGCATGGTCGAAATGAAAAAGATACCCGCCCAGCGCAATACTCAAAAGAAAGCGCAAATGGGCAAATTGCTTGACACGCTGAATGCTCAGCGCAAAGACAGGCGATAAAAGGTTTTAAACCGTCCCGACGCCAAAAGGGGCAGTTATGTTAAGGAGAAGAAAACTATGGCAGAAATGAAAAAAGTCTATTTCGGATTGGAAGAAACTCCCATCCCCGCCGGATATAACAAAAACGGCGAATTCGAAACGTTGGCTTCCGAAGATTCGGCGCTGGAATTTAAAACGTTGCGCTCTGACGTTGAAGACATTCCCGTCGGCGAACGTTTGTATTTTGAAATGATGCGTAACCTGCCTTCCCGCAGCGTTCTGCCTTACTTTGTCAACGAATTGTCCCGCGGCGATTCAAACCGTACCGACCACGACCAGCAAAGCTATATTTCCGGTTTTATCGGCGCACCGTCCATCGGTAAAAGCTTTGCGTACAAAACGCTGGGAAAAATGACCCACCCCAAAGGCGCGTTGATGCTGAACTGCAAAGACGTCGACATGGGATCCATATTCTGCGAAACGGTGTTTGACACCAGCGCCGCCGACGCCGAAAAAGCAGGCATCGACGCAAAAATCATGCTGGGCAACAAAAATCCGGGGCAAGGCTTGAAACCCGAAAGCATTGAACTTCTCCGCAATGCTCTGGGCAAAGCCTTCAGCGAAGAAGATCGCGACGGTAAAAAAGTCTACTCCATCGATTGGAACGGCATTCAGGTCAAAGGCGATACCTTTGAAGAACAAAATTATCAAAAACAAGTCGTGGCGTCCTGTCTGACCCAAGTCTGCCAACAGGAAGGCATCAAAACCAACAACGGCGCCCAAAGCATCGGCATTACGACCCGTGACGGCATCGCCATTCGCGTTTTGGATCCGAATTCTCCCGATTACGGCCGCCGCCTGTTGCTGGACGAAATCAACCGCTGTAAACCCGGCACAATGCAGAAATTGTATGAATATGCCGCAATGCTGGCGGATCCGAACGTCGAAACCTGCGAAGTCATCGGCGGCGGAAACCGTCCCGTAACGTTGCGCCGCAGCGCATTCCCGCCCACGTTCCGCGTCAATTTCACCGGTAACCCCGCCATCGAAGGCATGGGTTCCGACGACATGGACAGCCCGTTCATTTCCCGTTTGGGTAACGAACTGGACTTGATGAACCTGCCCGACCCGACGGAAAAAGACATTGCCGACCGTATCGCGGGAAAACTGACGGGCGTTCCTTTGATGCAGATGTATTACGCTTATGAAGACGATTTTAAAAACGATCCCGAAGCGTTTACGGAAACAATGATGGCATTCCGCAAGGGCGGTTTGACGAAAAAAGAACAAGCCGCCATCCCCGAAGAACAGCTGATTAACATCCGCAACGCCAAAAACACCATGCAGGTTGCGGAACAGATGTCCGAATTCTTTGCGGAAATCCGCCAGCTGACGAACCCGAATTCCTCTTTGTACAAACAGTCGGGATTACAGTTGTCTCAGGAATATGAAGCGTACCTGAACAGCTTGGAAATCGACTTGCGTTTGGTCACGAAGTTTATGGAAAACGCCAGCGTAGAAAAACCCAAACCCGTCACGAAACCCAAATTGGGCAAGCTGATGGGCAAGCTGGGCAAACAACGCGAAAGCACCGAAGCGAAAAAGCCCGACATGAAAGAACGTCTGGCAACGCGCGGCGACCGTTTGGAAGAATACATCGAAGGCTGGATGGAACGTATTTTCATGCCCGGACACGGCGAAACGCTCGGAATCCAGCATGACGAAATGAAAGAAATGTACGACATCGCCAAAAAGATTGCCGCAAACCACGGTATCGGCGACCCCATCTTGGTCGAAGGCAAAATCAGCGGTGCGAAACGCATTAAAGACCTGTACAACGCCGACGTTTCCATGTTGCCCGACAAACAAACCGACGTTATCCGTAACGAATTGGCGGATTTGTTGGAAAAGAAACACGGCATCAAGTTGGAAAATCCCGAAGAGGCTTTACCGACGTTTGCAATCAATGCCGCTTTGGCGCGCGTCAAAGAAGCCGCGAACAAAGAACCCGAAAATGCTCAGGTTCGTTCGATCCACGTTTTGAACGACAATGCGGACACGGTTGCGGATACCCCGATCGTCGAAGCCGTCCTGACGGATGCTTCGGTTGCGGAAATGCCCGAACCGAAAGATTTGGCTCCGCACGACACGTTCATGGGCGCTTTGGCCATCCCCGTTTTGTCGGATGCCAACATCAAAGCGTTGTGGAACCATTCTTTGTCCGCCATGGAAGCTTTGGATCCTGACGACGAAACCGTCAAAATTGCCGAAAACCGTTCTGAAACGGGTATCGGACTGACGACGTTGCTGACCAACGACAAAGGCGAAGCCGTCGTTACGCACGTTTTGACGGATGCTCCGAACAAACGTACCGTCATTATCAGCGAAGACGTTGATAAAAAGGTACAGGATATGTTCGCACGCAACGGCATAACCTATATTGACAGGAAAGACCCGAAAGCGGCGGATAAAATCAATAAAGAAATCGAATTTATGACGGTCAGCCGCCCCAACCCGCAAGAAGTCATGGAATGCATGCAAGGCGCTTTGATGCTGCGCGACGCATCGGCAGGCGATACCTTAGGCGAAGCGTTGGCGGCGTCTTCGGCGGAAACGGTTCATAATCCGATTTTCGTATCGCACGTTGAACGTCCGCCCGTCATCGCGAAAGAAATGCTGACGCCGACGCGCAAAGCGGAAAAAGCCGCCGAAACGAATGCAAGCCCTTCGGCTTCGGTTTCTTTTGCCAAACCGCGCGAAGTCATGTCTTATGCCGCAACAATGCGCGCTAAGAAAACTCGTTAAGGAGGTTCCCGATGAAAACCGAAAAAACGGATATTAATCTGACCCCCGAACAGGCGGAAGCCATGCTGCCCGAAGTCGCCATGCAGCTGGCAACCCGCTATCAGCAAGACCCGATTGAAGGTTCTATGGTCTTTCAGTTGACCGAAGCGTGGCAGGAAAAAGTACTGGCGGAAACGGGGTATGCCGAAATCGCCAGAACCCCCGCCGAATTGGAAGGGTTGTTGCAGGACGAAATGCCCGCAAACGTAATTATTCCCGACGATGCGGCGATTACGACCGAAACGTTACGCGCCGTATTGTCCAGAAATTCCATGACTAAAAATATTCTTCTGGGCGTTCGGGAACCGGTCGAAAACGCGAAATAAACTTTTATTCGGGCGGAGGAAATAATATTTCCCCCGCCCTTTCAGACTTTGAGGAGACGGACGATGCCTTCTTTGTTTAAACGGGCAAACGATATGCGAAAATTATGCGGAGCCGGCTTTACGGTTGCCGAAGCGCATGCTCTGTTAAGCGATTTCTATGCCGGAAAAGACACTCTGCGCATCCCGCCGCACCTTGTAAAAGTCGCAGAGCGCTTCATTAATGATTTACCGCTGGACGGTAGCACGAAAATCGAAAAACAACGCCGTTCCCTGCCCTCTAAACTCAAAGAAATGAAAAAGCTGTATTCCTACGGATTTTCCGCGACGGGTGCCAGAGATTTTGTTTCTCAAATAAGAGACGAAAAAAACGATACGCTTAACCTGTCCCTTAACGACGTCCCGAACGATACGAAATTTTCAAAAGAGCTGATCGGACTGTTAAATCAGGAACTGCATATTTCGCGATTGAACATTGAAAAAGGGCTTCTGCCGAAAGAACTCTTCCTGCTTGATTTTATGAAAAATTTAAACGCAACGTTTGTTTCAAGCCTGACCCTTAAAGATATTCCGGCGTTTCAATATGAAAGCGTCAACCTTCAAAACGTCAAGGAATTGAAAATCATTGAAGGATCAAAGCCCTATGCCAGCTTGCCCGAATATACGTTTTTAAAAACGGCAGACTATATCTCAAAGCTGTCTTTGGCTCCCGAACGGCTGTACAAGGAAGATTTGACGGTCTTGAAAAACGGATTGCCGCCGAGATTAAAGGATTTTTCCCTTTATGTCGGGAAAGCCCGTTCCGTGCAAACGGCGGAAATCGTCGAAGCTCTGCCCGAAGGGTTGGACTCTTTGACTTTGGACAATTTGAAGTTCAAAAATTCGGACGATGTTCTGAAATTGCATAAACCCGTACGCTCTTTAAAATCTTTGGCTTTTCATAATTGCCGTTTCGAAGAGCCGGATATGCAGGCAAGATTGATTACGCGCCTGTTAAAAGATACGCCCGTTGAGCATTTGACCGTATCGGGGAAAGAAACGGGGCTGGCCGACGCACAGGTCAATACGATGCTTGAGGCGTTTGAACAGCCTTCTTCCATGATCGTAAAGCTGGATTTTCCCGATATCGAGTTGTCCGATGCGACAAAAGAACGTATCAACAAACTGGAAGAAACGCGTCAAAAAATGACGGGAAAAGTTTCGTATAATCATTCCGACACAAAGCCCGAAAAATCAAACGAAGAAACGGCGGCGTCCCGTTCTCCCGAAGAAGAACGCAAGTTCATTTTGTTCAAAGAAGCTTCGGCAAACGGCGACATTAACAAAATTTATGACGAGCTGGCGAAGGAAAACAAAACGCTGGAAACGTCCGATTATCAATTAACCGACGGGAACGGCAACAGGCTGATTGACGCTTTGGCGTATTCGAAACAGTTGAACAAAGTCTTTGCGCCGCAACATTGGAAAAACGCCAAAGACATGCAAACCGTTTATGATTTGTTGCCGGATATTCATAAGGCTCAGCTGGACGGCAAAGACGGCCGCCCGAATTTCAAAGTCTTGAAAAATCAGGTCATGGCGAATGCCGTGCGCCGCAACGTTACGGTCAATAAATCATTCGAACGGTAATTGGTTAAAATTATCCGAAAATATTGACAAAAAACGAAAAACGTTTTATTCTCCGAACAAGGTAAAAGGAGAGTTGCAGATGCCCGGTTTTTTGTCGTCATTGTTTTCTCAAAAAACAAAAGAAACCGCCCCTGCCCCGAAAACGTTGGAAGAACGTTTGCTGGATGTCGGCGTTACCGAAGAAGGCGCAAAACATTTCGCCGAAATCATTGAAAACGGCGGCGAATTCGTTTTCGATGCCAGAAAAGAAGCCCATTTCCCTCACCGCAATATCGCGATTAACGCTTTGGACTGTTTGCTCAAAGCTGCCGACGGAAAAACGTTTAAGTCCTTTATCCTTGTTTCTTTGAACAACAAAATCTGTTCCGAAGATCCGTCGAAAATTACCGTTACCAGAAAAATGCCCGACGGAACGCTTGTAAAACAAAAAGCGGAACCCGGAATGATCCGCCCTTATGATTTGTCGTTACTGACCGAGGGAAAAATAAACGTCAGCACGGATTGTTTCGGCGTAAAAAAATGTCTGCTTGAAGATAACGAAGCCGCAGGATTGGCAGGTTTTATGGAAAAAACGGCTCCTTCCGAGCTGGATTTTAGAGAAGTCGACATTAACCCGTTTATAAAAAACGCCAGCAAAGGATTGGATGAAGGAAAAATTACCCGATTCAGCGCGGATTTTTGCGAGCTGAGCGAAGAAAATAAACATGACCTTGCTCTTAGCATGGAACGATCAAACCTGACGCTTTTCCATATGCAAATGTTAAACAAAGGCGTCGGAAAACCGTTAACCTGCCTGATTGAAGCCTTACCCCCTTCCGTAACGGATCTGTCTTTGGACGACAATATGTTCACGGATAATGAAAAAAAAGCATTAATAAAAAAATTACCCGACTTGAAAGCTTTGCGCCGCTTGAGCCTGGAAAGTTGCGAAATCAGAACGTGGGACATAAAAAAAATGGCTGCCGCTTTGCCGCCGTCGCTGGAAACCGTCTCTTTAAAAGGAAATTCGCAAATCATGGATGAAGGGACAACGGCTTTGATCCATGCCATGGAAACCAAAAACCGCCTGTTACATAAGACCGCTTTATTCAAAGACGAATGGGGTGACGTCGGATTAACGGGCAATTCCGTGCGTGCACAAATGGCAAAAACGGAAACTGAAAATAAAAATTTTTATATGGAAAAAGCTCAACGCGACAAAGCTGAAAAAATTGCTTATCTGCAGTCGGGAAAAACGGTCGAAGAAAAGTTAAATGAAGCTAAATCTCCCGAAGAGGTAAAAGGGTTAATTTTCGAGACTTACGCCTTCGGAAACGTCGGCGACGCCTTAAAACGCATGCAAGAACTCAAAGCAACGTTCACACCCGAAGACTTATCAAAAGAAAACAAAGACGGATTAAGAGTTATTGATGTCCTTTCCGTTTCACGCAAGATTCCCGACCTGATTTCCGACAAACTGATTGCCGGCACAAAAAACCTGACGGCAGCATTCAATATGTTGTGCGATACGGACAAAAAACTGTTTGACGGGCAAAACGGACGTCCGACTTTTGCAAAAGTGAAAAATGACGTTATGGCCGCCGCCGTAAAACAAACCATTGCCGCCAAACGTTTTGAACGCAAAGGGATGTAAAATGGAAAAAAATTCCCCTGTCTTTGTCATCAGATCTTTGTTTGAACACGGCTATTCCCCCGCCGAAGCAAAAGATACCGTCGACTTATTCCTAAATCCTCCCAACGGCAATCTGATTTTGAATGCCGCTTTTTTCAGCGGTATCCATAAAACGTTGGAGGACGAACACGTTAACGCCTTAATGGCTTTAACCCCTGCCGAAAATATTGAACTGGAAGCCATTCCGTCACCGACCGCCGTGCCGGCATATTGGCTGAACGGTGCCAAAAAAGCGCCAAATCTAAAAAATTTGACCGTCCGAAATATGAAAATGGAAACGGAAGGTCGCGCCGCGCTGATCAGCCTGATCAAAGAAAAACCGTTAACGGGGCTGACGGTGGTCAATACCGACATTGCTTCCGAACAAATCGGCTTTTCGAACTTTTGTTCCGCCGTGTCAAAATGCGGCACGCTGACAAATTTATGCGTATCGTATAACAGAGGGCTGTTTGCTCCGATGATGGAAAATCTGACCGGCGCCTTAAAGACGCTAAGCTTAAAAGAGTTGGATATAAGCGGTCAGATGTACACGTCTCGGACATTTGAAGGATTGCCCGAGACTTTGGAAAGTTTAAGCATCAAAGATATGTCTTATTCTCATTTTCCGCAGACGGATTTTTTGTTCGCTCTGACGGATCTGCCGAATTTAAAGTCCGTCAATGCCGCCGGAGATTATTTGTTTTTCGATAATTTTGAAAAGCTTTGCCGCGCTTTGCCGGAAACAAAAATAGAGCGCTTAAATTTGCGTTGGGCAAAAGAGTCTTCTGCCGGAGAAAAGTTATCCGACAAAACTGCCGATGCTTTGATTAACGCGATGAAACAAGAACACTGCGTCTTGCACGACACGGGGTTGACCCAACCGTTTGACCACGATATTTCGCCCGAAATGATAAAAGAAATCGCGTATTGGGAAAATTTTAACGCCGATAAAATCGAAATTTCAAAAAACAAAGCCGCCATGCGCGACAAATATGAAAACGGCGACAGATCCCTCTTTACGCTGGCGGGAACGGGGCGTTTTGAAGAAGCTTTTCAACGCGCGCGTCTTGCCGTCGATGATTTCAAACAAAAAGACACGGCAGGAAAACCTTTAATCGTCCGTATCGCCGAAAGCAATCAACTGCCTTTGGTCTTTACGCCGACCCGTCTGAAAAGCGCAAAAGAAATGGGCGAATTGTGGGCTTTGGTTCCCGACAAATTCAAACCCCAGATGGACGGCAAAGACGGGCGACCGTCCTTTATGAAAATCAAACAGCAAATGATGCTGAACGCCATTAAAAACGCTGCCGTCAAAAAAAGTGCCGAACGGTAGAAAAAAACGTTTTTTTTGTCCAAAATTATTGACTTGAGGCTTTGTTTCTTTTACTTTTGTAATAAGGGTAAGTTTGTCTGAACAAAGGGAAACAAAGGTGTCTGTTGTTCAATCGGACGGCATAAAAAAAACGGATACGGCGGCTTTGAAACGCGATTTGGAAGAAATCGGCGTTTGCGAAGACGGCGCCGCACATTATGCTTCTTTGTTTGCTTTAGATGTGCCGTTTGACTTTGTGTTTACTCCCAGAAACCGCGAATATTTTAAAAACGGCGAAATCGCAGGAGAAGCGTTTGAACGTTTGTTGCCCGAAATAAACGGGCGCCGGTTTTCGTCGTTTTTCGTCGAAGATATCGGACACAGAATGAAATGCCCCGATTTCATAGCCGGAAAGTCCGTTTCCTTTCAAACGGATTCTTTAACCGTCAGGTGGTCAAAGGTTCCCGAAGAAAATTTAAGCGGTTTTCTGGACATGGTCGGAAAAACCGGAGCAACACGGTTAAACCTGCGTCAAACAAAGCTTATCCTTAAAGATGATGCGTTCGTTTGTTTCCTGAACGACAAAAAAATCGAAAGTTTGACCTATTCCGTGTCAGACGACGGTATGGACGGCTTTTTGGAAAAGCTGGGCGAAACAAAGCTTAAAAAATTTGACATGTCTTATTCCGACGCGCGCGAAAAAGGGCTGTCTTTGGCGTTCAGCCGTTTGCCGCCGACGTTGGAAGCTTTGGGAACCGAATGCAATATTATCGGAGAAGGGGCGGTTTTGGACGCTCTGTGCGCGGGAATTCGCCCGTTGCGCTTAAAAGAACTGAACCTGCAATGCTGTTCTTTGACCAATACGTCGCTGGAAAAGCTGATTGAGGCTTTTCCGCCGGAATTGGAATCTTTGAACATCGGCAACAATACCAACATAACGGATAAAAGCGGCAATCTTTTATTAAAGCGATTGAAACGTCCCGACTGCATTATCCGCAAACTGGACATTGACGGAATGTTCGGCATGTCAAAAGGATTGCAAAAAGAGTTGCGCGAAGCCGCTCAAGACAACAATGACCGCTATATGCAAAAATTACAGTGCCAAAAAGCCGAACAAATCGCCAAAACAAAAGAAGGCCTTCGCATTAAAAACGCCGTTAAAAACGCTTCAAAGGAAAATATAAAAAGCCTGTTGCACGATGCTTTGGAATACGGTGCCGCCGATGCGGCGTTTGATAAAATGCGCGAAACGGGTGCCGTCTTAACGTTAAAAGACGCCCTTGCAACAAACAAAGACGGAAAAACGTTATTGGAAGCTTGCCGCGACATGGGAAAGCTGCCGCAATTGATGGCGCCCGAAATGTTCGGAAACGTCAAGGATTTCAAAGAAGTGTTTGACGCTTTGTCCGAAAAAGACAAACGCCTCTACGACGGTAAAGACGGACGTCCGACATTGCAACAGGCAAAAAACAAAATCATGGCGGAAGCGGTCAGACGTTCTCTCGGTCGCCCGTCTGGAAAAGGGAGGTAACCGTGGGATTTTTACAATCCGTTTTTGAACGCTTTATCCCCGACAATATTTTGTTTGCCGAAGCCTTGGAAGCACGCGGCGTTTCGGATACGGGCGCAGTCAGGCTTGCCGAAGCGGCGGTTCCCCTGCCGAACAAACCTGCGGTTTTGACAATAGACGCCGGTTCCAATATGTTCGGAAAAGATAATGCCGTCGCCGTTAAGGCTTTGGATTACTTGCAAAAGAAAATCGGACGATACGATTATGTCGCCTTCGAGCTGAAAAATTTGTCGTTCGGAACAGCCGAAGAAGAAAATTCGGGTGCCGTCCTGAATCCTCCCGAATTTCGCGCCAAAAAAATGGCTCTGTTCAACTGCAATCTTTCAAAAAAGAATTTAAGCAATTTCCTGAGCGGCGTTAATAAAACGGCGGCAACGGCATTGGAAATCGAAAATACGAACTGTTCCGGCGTTTTCAAGGCATTGACGGTTTGCGGCGATTTTCGAGATCTTTCTTTAAAAAACGCAAATCCCGACAAAGACGATTTGAATGCTTTGGCAAAAATATTCCCGAACACTGCGTTGACCCGTTTCGTTTTAAATGAAAAAAATCCGTCCGAAGAAGGATTGAAAAACATCATAAACGCTTTGCCTGCAAGCTTGTCGGTTTTGAACCTGTCATCTTGCCCCGTCAACGCTGCGGTCATTGAGGTTCTGGCAAACAAGCTGGCAGAGCTGAAGCAGGTCGAAATCATTGATTTGTCAGGATGCGCCCTAAGCGCGCCGAACGTCGCGAAATTGGCGAACGTTTTACCCCCTTCGGTCAGAAAGTTTAATTTAGAAGGTGCGGAAATTTCGGACGATGCCCTGAACGCTCTTTTAAAATCGGCGAAACGCCCCGAAAGCATGCTGTATGAAACGAATATCGTTCCTGCGATTACTTCCGTTGCACATCCGGATCCGCGCTATTCCCAGCCTTTGGGTGCCGAATTGACAATGTCAGAGTTTGCCAACAAACAAAAATACATAAAAAAAACCGCACGGGAAAAAGCCGCCGTTATCGCGGCACAAAAAAATTCCGCCCCCGCAAAAGCGACTTTCGGTTTGGCCGGACGCTTGCACGGGCTCGGACACGATCTTTAAGAAAGGATACGAATATGGCTGAAATCACGGGACCTCAAAAAAGAAAAGATACATACTACGCCTTATGTTCCGCCGCCCACGCTTTAAACAGAAGGTTTCATCGCTATATCAACGAATCTATTATTGACGAAAAAGCCGCACGCTTAACCGATCAAATCCTGTCTTCAACGGCCATGCCGGTTGTTGATGCCGGACTGTTCAGTATGAGCGATGCTCTGGAAGTTTTGAAAAAAAACGATAAAGACGCTTTAATCGTCGAAAATGTCGCGTCGGGATATAAAATCCAAACGCCGATTGATGACAGCTTGTCAGATCCGAAGGTCGGACTGAAAGATATCAGAATCAGAAACTCGTCTTTGGAATATTCTGACTATATGCCCAAAACACGTTACGTCGGCGTCGAAAAACTGGCGTTTGAAAACGTCGCCTTGAACGGCATGTTTTCAAAAAGCATGCCTTCGGGAACCATTACGGACTTGACGATTGAGCGGTGTTCTTTGGGAAAAGTCCCGACATATGATCCGACGGCTCCGCGCTATATGACGATTTGCACGAATGCTTTGGAAATTGCCTCCAAAAACCCGCTCAAACACCTTTTCCTTAACGAGATGAGCCTGACTTCGGGTGAACCCGACAAAGAACCCGCCCCCGCCGATTGGTCAAAACTGCCCGTAACGCTGGAATATTTAAGCTTGGAAAAAACGGACATCATGCGCGCAAATTTCGACGGATTGATGAAAGCTCTGCCGAATTTGAAAAATTTAAAAGTCTTGGATTTGGCGTCCTGCGGACTGACGGACGAACACGGACAAAAAATCAAACAAGCATTACAGGCATCGCAAGCCACAATCATTAACCTGACGGGGAATCATTTTTCAGAACCTCTTAAAAATGAGCTGGAAGCCATAAAAGGCAAAAACGTTTCAGCATCATGGGAATATATGCACACGGATAAAGAACGTACATTAAGAGACCTTGCCAATGAACGCCCCATTGCCGCTTATTTAAAAAGCATGCACTCTAAAAAGGACATTCTCGAAAGCGATCTGTTACCCGCCGCCGTCAAAGGACAAGCCTTTCGCGACGTTTTGGACGCCGTAAAAAACTGCGGCGAAAAAATGGTTCCCGCCGATTACGACAAAAAAATCGATTCACAACAAACTTTGCTGGGAGCCTTAATTCAAACAAAACAGCTCTCGGACGTCTTTGAACCGAAATATTGGGACAATCCGAAGGAAATGCAGACCGTATGGGACAAAGTCCCCGAAACCGACCGTGCTCAGCTGGGCGGAAAAGACGGAAAAGTCGCCTTTGTAAAACGTAAAAATCAAGTAATGGCAAGTGCCGTCAAATCCGTTTTGTCCCAAAGAACAAAAAGAACGAGGTAAAAAATGGGCATCTTGTCAGCCGTATTCGGACGGAAAAAGTCCGAAAACACTTCAACGGACCGCTATAAACTTTATGATGCGTTAAAAACTTATGCCCGCATTGAAAGCTCTATCGCCGATCGTATTTCAAAAAGCATCGAGGAAGGCGGCGACGTGGTTTTTTCCGACGCGGAAAGAGGTGCCGACGCATCGGAAGCTTTCAGAATTTCAAAAGATTTCCTGAACGGAAAGCCGTTAAAATCTTTAACTCTGGATTACATTCACGAAAAAGATCCGTTGATTTTCGGTACGGACATTCGCGCAGAAAAACTGATTATAAACCGGACTTATCTGGCGGAAGAAGATTGGGATAAAATCGCCGGCTTTATCGAAAAAGGCAACATCAAAAGCCTGACGGTCAGTGACGTTGACAAAGACGACAAAAATCCTTACCCGCCGTTTAAACACCTTAAATCCATGCAAGGTTTGGAAGAATTGTGTTTCGAGGATTGTTCGCTCAGAGATTCCGACTTTACGACTCTGGCAACGGAACTGGTTTCAAAATCCGCTTTAAAAAAGCTCACTCTTCCCCAAAATTTCGCAAGAGGTAACGGCCTAAACGACATTATCCGCGCCCTGCCCGACACGATTGAAGAATTCGGGTTACGCAGAACGCCGCTCTGTGCAAAATACGGGGCGAAAGAAACGCTTGAAGTTTTGGCAGACAAAGTCGAAAAAATGCCGAATTTAAAAGTATTGGACTTGTCGGACTGTGATCTTGATGCGGACAGTTTAAAAATCCTGATGCCCAAATTGCCGCCGACATTAAAAGTTTTTAATCTGGCAGACGACATCAGAATGGATAACGAAGCGTTAACCGTCCTGATTGACCATTTAAGAAATCCGAATTGCCACGTTACGGAAACGAACGCTTCAACAGTCTTTGCAAGCGATTTTTCGAAGATTTAAAACGTCAGTTAAAAGAAGCCGAAGAATCAAATGCGGCCGTATCTTTGATAGACATTCAAAAACAAAAGGCGGACGAAATCGCCAAAGCCAAAGGCGAAAAAACGCTGAGCGAACGCATCAAAGAAGCCGACGCAAAAACCGTCAAGACATTTCTGCACGCCGCCGTTCAAAACGGTTTGTTGACCGAAACGTTTAACCGCATGGCAGAAATGGGCGTTACGTTAAATACTCAGGATTTAAATGCAACAAATAAAGACGGCGAAACTTTCGTTCAATCGTGCATCAAAATGAAACAGGTTGAAACTCTGATGCGTCCCGAAATGTACGGCAATGCAAAAGACTATCAAAACGTTTATAACGCTCTGCCCGATTCCGGAAAAAGAATGTTTGACGGACAAAACGGACGCCCCGCTTTTTCAAAAATGAAAAATCAGGTCATGGCGAACGCCGTCAAGAAAATGGTCGCAAATAAATCTGTCCGCCAAGCATAAAAGGATATAACCATGACGACGGACGCATTAAAGAGGGATTTGTTAAATTTAGGCGCAACAACGGCTTGCGCCCGATATTTTTCAGACCTGTTTTCTTCAAAAAGCATTGACAGCTTTTCTTTTACGCCCGTCCAAACGGCTTTTTATCCCGATCAGGAAATTGCCGAACGCGTTTTTCGCCGCCTGTGCACCGAAATCGACGGTAAAAATTTCAAAGAATTTGAATTAAGACTGATCAAAACAGATTCGTTTCATACGGACTTTTTTTCAAAACACGCTCCGAAATTTACCGCGGACAAGCTTACTTTTTCCTTTTGCAACCTGTCTGAAAAAGAAGCTCCGTTTTTAACCGAACACGTCAAAAACAGCGGCGCGACGCAAATAATATTATCCGATATTCCGCTTGGCGACCAATTGCCGGAAATCGGAAAAGCCGTCGCAGCCAACAATGTTTCCGATTTGTCTTTATCGCTTTATCAACCCCATACGGGCATTTGCGAATTTTCCGAAAGCTTGAAAAAAACCCGTTTGGAAAAGCTTTCTTTGTCGTTTTTCGGTCTTCGCCCGACGGAAGCTCAGGCTGTCGGCGAAAACCTGCCCTCTTCCTTAAAATTGCTGAGCCTGTCGAACCTGTTGCTGAACGACAGCGCGGAAAACGTCGCAAATTCCGTCGCCAAAATGGAAAACCTGTACCGTATCAACCTGATGGGCGGCGAATTAAAGGATGCGGGATTGCAAAAAATAATGAAATCCATGCCGCATTCCCTGAACGGACTGACCGTTTACAAGCAGCCCGACGTTACCGACAAATCCGCAATAAGCGTTCTTGACTTTGTTTCGTTTAAGGACGTCTTTACGACGTCTGCCAGTATGCGTTCGACCGGCGTTTCCGAAGAAATGCAACGTAAAATCACGGATGCGGCGAACGACAGCAAACGAACGCTTGAAGCGCTGGAAACCGCGCGAGAAAAGTTTAATTCTCCCGAAGGCAAACGGGTGCGCGAAGCATTGGATCGGGCAAAAACAGTCAGCGAAATCAAAGCCGCTCTCCGCGGTGCGGCGGAAATCGGATTGCTGACCGAAGGGTTGGATAAGCTGAAAAAAGTCGGAGGCTCTTTAACGGCTTATGAACTGAATGAAAAAGACGGGCTTGGCCGTTCGGTTTCGGGAATGGCCGTTGAACAGCGCAAAGCCTTTGAATTGTTTGATCCGCGTCTGCTACCCGATGCAAAAGAAATGCAAAAGCTTTTTGATGTGTTAAACGCCTACGGAAAACGCCAACTGAATGCACGTTACGGATATCCTTCGTATCAACAAGCCAAAAACGAAATGATGACCGCCGCCGTTAAAAAAGCTCTGGCGGCAAAAGGTCATTCCAAATAATAACAGCCCTTTCCTTGCGTTTATTTTCTTTTTGTATTACAAGTTGAAAGATAAAACGCCTGAAATACAAAGGGAAAACCTGAAATGACGTTTGTTGAAGAACTGCTGGAAGCCGGAGTTCCCCTCGAAACCGCCCGCGAAACCGTTGACCGTTTTATCCCCGATGCACAAGGACAAAGCACGTTGGACATCGGCATTTTTGCCGAAAACAAGAACGCTTTGCCCGTTTTTAAACGACGCCTGTTCGACGTGAACATCAAAAGCCTTTATCTTCATTTGCATAATTACAAACTGCGCGAAGACGAAAACATACAAAAGAACCTTGCCGAATTATTGCAGTCCGTCGAAAATACAAGCATTTCCGCTTTGAAAATCAAAGGCGTTTATTTGGGGCGCGACGGGTATCTTGCTTTGGATCGGGCGTTGACGAACGGAAAAATCGCTTCGTTAAACCTGCAATCTTCGGATTTGTCTCAATACACGGATTTGTTCGCCGCCGCCGTTAAAGATACGTTGCTTTCCTCTTTGTCTTTGCCGGCAAACCAGCTGGACTTGGAAAGCCTGGAAACGTTGGGTAAAGCCGTCGGCGACCTGTCGTCTCTGGAATATTTGGATATCGGCAGAAACGTCTATCTGGCCGGGTTTGAGTGCGTTTTGGAAAATTTGCCCGAAAGCCTGAAAACGCTGATTTTGTCGGAAACGACGTCGCCGTTCCAAGACATGGGATTTTTGGCACGGCGCCTGCCGAAACTGGAATTATTGCAAACGTTGGATTTGTCTTTGTGCCGTTTAAGCGAAGAAAGCATTATTACGTTGTCTTCCGTTTTGCCGCAAACGCATTTAATCCGCGTCAATTTGTCGTATAACCCGATGACGGCGGCGGGCATCAAGGCTTTGGCAAAAGCATTGTCCCGTCCCGATTGTTTAATTTTTGACACGGGGCTGACCAACGAAGAAAGCGAACTTGACCCGAAAGACATTGCGGAAATTTCGCGTTTGGAACGCTTAAACCGCGCCAAGATAGATACGGTTTATGCCAAAGAAGTCAAAGAATACACGGAATTTCAATCGGCGTTAAAGAACGCGGCGCAAATAAAAAAAGCCGTCAAAACGGCAGACGAACGTCTGTTAAAAGACGGCGGTCTTTTGTTCGCGGCGGCAAAAGCCGGCGAAATGAAAGCCGTCTTTGACAGGTTAAAAGAACTTGGAACCCGATTAAATCCGGAAGATTACTTTTCCGAAGACGGATTTGGAAAAACGTTGGCATATCTGGCAGGCAACGCGCGCCAGTTAGATTTGATTTTCGCGCCCGAAAACTGGAACGACCCGAAAAAGATGCAAGACGTTTTTGACGCCCTGCCCTCGCGCATGAAAAAACAATTAGACGGAAAAAAAGGACGCCCCGATTTCAGAAACATGAAAAACGAAGTCGTCCATAACGCGGTTTCCGTATCGAAATATGCTCCGTTATGTTGAAATTTGCCTTTATTTTTTAGACAAAAATATCCTTGCCAACACGGATTAAAACGGCTACCCTTATATTAACATACATTTTATAAGGATAGTCCGATGGCTCCTTCTTACACATTTACGCCGCTGTCCGTTAAGGATAAAATTTCTTCGGTTTTAGACAAAACACCTGCCGACAGCGATTCCATTCGATTCAACCTGTTTCCCCAAGACGCCATGACCGAAGACGATGCCGTCTTTCTGGGCGATCGCATCAAGGATTTAAAAGTTTCTTCTTTGGAAATCAGCGGAAACACGCTGAACGGCATCGGTTTGGAAACCGTTGCGCCGTATTTCACGGAAATAAAAAATCTGACGACGTTGGATTTAAGCGGCAACGACTGTCCGGGAGCTGGCGTTCCCGCTTTGGCAAAGGTGTTGCCGAAAACAAAAGTCGACACGCTGAATTTAAGCGGAAATACGCTTTATTCGTCTGCAGGATCTTCTTTGGGCGCCGCATTGCCCGCGACATTGATCCGTTCTCTGAATTTATCCAGAAACGAATTGGGCGACGCCGGTCTTGAAGCTTTGACGGGATCAATGGAACGTTCCAAGCTTGAATCTTTGCAGATTCGGATGAACGGCATTACCGACAAAGGTTGCGAGAAACTGGCTGCCTCCTTGCCGAAAAGCCGGATGAAAGAATTGGATTTGTCCTCGAACAAAATTACCGCCAAGGGGGCGACGGTTTTGGCTGAAGCCGTTGCAGGGACTTATGTGGAAAAGCTGTCTCTGGCAAACAACGATATCGGAAACGACGGAGCCAAAGCTTTGGCAAAAGTGTTGCCGAATTCAAAAGTCAAAGAGCTTGACCTGTTTGAATGCGGCATTACGGACGAAGGGGCAAAACATTTACTGATTGCTTTGCAAAATCCTGACTGCCGCGTTTCAAAAATCAACGTGAATGCGACGGAGCGTTATGTTTGCGGCGAATTGGACACGTCGCGCTTAATATCGGCAGAATTAAAAGGCATGATATTAAAAGCGGCGGAAAACAACAAAATGCGTGAAAACGCGCGCGAAAAAGCCATAGAAAACGCTACAAAAGAAAATACGTCCCAAAACGTTAAAGCAGAAGCGTCAAAAATCGAAACGGCAAAAGAAGCCGTTGAAAACGGAATGTTGATAAAAGCCGCTTATGCGGGGTGTCTGCCCGATGTTGTTTCGTCGTTGGCGTCAAAGGGACAAACGCCTTCTGCCGAAGCATTTTTAACGCCTGACGAAAACGGATGCACGCCGTTGTCTCTTGTTTGCGAACAAAAGCAACTGGCACAATTATTGACGGCGGATAATTTTAAAAACGCTCAAGACGTACAAAAACTGTGGAATGCCGTTCCTCCCGAACACAAAGACCAGATGGACGGCAAAGACGGGCGCCCGAACCTTCAAAAAGTTAAAAACGCCATTATGGCAAACGCCGTACGTTCCGCAATGCAGGCAAAAAAGAAACAGCGCTGACGTGATTTTCTCGAAAAAAAGCGGACGCAACACGATTGAGCTTGTTTTAAAACGTCTTTTTGCAAAGTATCCGTAAAAAAAAGCCCCCGTATTCGGGGGCTTTTTTTTCTTATCCTGCCTTATTTTTCGTCAGGCAGAGGATTTTTCTTAATCTTTGCATCGGCACGCAGTTTCTTTAATGCATCGGCGGATGCCGAGCTGCGGTACGACTGAATCAGTTCGCTTTCGACTTCTTCATACGTCGGCGGTTCAATCATCTGGCGTTTGCCCGCCTTGATAATATGATAACCGTACTGCGTCTTTACGGGTTTGGTCGAAATTTCGCCTTCTTTCATCGCAAACGCCGCATCCGAAAATTCGGGAACCATCAATTCGCGCGTGAATAATCCCAAGCTGCCGTCAGGCGCCGATTTATCAATCGAATATTCGCCCGCCAACGTTCCGAAATCTTCTCCGTCGTTCAGTTTCTTGATAATTTCCTGCGCTTCGGCTTCCGTCTTGACCAAAATATGAGACGCCGTCATTCCTTCTTGCGGCGGATTGTCGCGGACATATTGCTCATACAGCTTTTGAAGCTTTTCCTTCGTCATATTGTCGTTCACCGTCTTTTCCAAATACGATGCCGCCAAAATCTGATGCTTCATCAGTTCCAAACGTTTTTCCACCTTCGGATCCGCGTTCAGCTTTTCCTTTACCGCCGCATTGTACGCCAAAGTCGTATCAATGACATTGTCCAACAAAGGATTAAACAAATCCTTTAACGGCAACCGACTTAACTGAGGATGCGAATCATGCAACATCACGACATCACCGTAATAAATCGGCTTGCCGTTTACCGTCGCGACAACCGTCGTTTCCGTTACGGCATCGTCCTTTGCCGATTCGGCAAAAGCCTGAAACGGCAACGCAATGCACATCGCAACCGCAGCTGTTTTTAAAATCTTCATGGACATTCCCTTTTTGTTTTTGTGAACAAATTTGAATACGCTTATCATACGCACCTTTGTTTTTCAGGTAAAGCAATAATAAAATAAACGCCTTTTAAAGGACAGAAACATTGACACAAGACGCCGCTTAGGCTTAACTTTGCCTGTCTAAAACCACTAATAGCGAGGATTGGGTATGATCGGCGCATTGTTGCGTAAAGTTTTCGGATCCGCAAATGAACGTTATGTAAAGTCTTTGCAAAAATATGTCGCAAAAATAAACGCTCTTGAACCGGACGTCGCCGCGTTGTCGGACGACGAACTTAAAGCCAGAACCCCGTGGCTGAAACAACGGCTGGCCGACGGAGAAACTTTGGACGATATCCTGCCCGATGCCTTTGCCACCGTTCGCGAAGCCGCCAAAAGAACGATCGGACAACGCCACTTTGACGTCCAGCTGGTCGGCGGTATCGTCCTGCACCGCGGGCAAATCGCAGAAATGAGAACCGGCGAAGGAAAAACGCTGGTCGCAACGCTGGCCGTTTATCTGAACGCTCTGACGGGGAAAGGCGTTCACGTCGTTACCGTCAACGATTATCTGGCAAAACGTGACTCGGAATGGATGGGGCAAATTTATCGATTTTTGGGAATGAGCGTCGGTTCCATCCTGCACGGTCTGGACGACAACCAACGCCGCGAAGCTTATGCCTGCGACATTACCTACGGCACAAACAACGAATTCGGATTTGACTATCTGCGCGACAACATGAAGTATTCCATGGAAGACATGGTTCAGCGCCCGTTTAATTACGCCATCGTCGACGAAGTGGACTCTATTTTGATTGACGAAGCGCGTACTCCTTTGATCATTTCGGGGCAAGCCGAAGATTCTTCCGAAAAATACGTTCAAATCGACGCGTTGATTCCCAAGCTGAAGCCTCAGCACTATGAAAAAGACGAAAAACAGCGCACCGTTACCCTGACCGAAAGCGGCACGCTGTTCATGGAAGAACTGTTGCAGGAAGCGGGATTGATCACGGGCGCCATGTACGATGCCGCCAACGCCCCCGTCATCCATTACGTCGATCAGGCGTTGCGAGCACACAAAATGTTCCAGCGCGACGTTGATTACATCGTTAAAAACGGCAAAGTCGTCATCATTGACGAATTTACGGGGCGCATGATGGAAGGACGCCGTTATTCCGACGGATTGCATCAGGCTTTGGAAGCCAAGGAACACGTCAAGATCGAACCCGAAAACCAAACGTTGGCGTCCATCACGTTCCAAAATTACTTCCGTATGTACCCGAAACTGGCGGGCATGACGGGTACCGCCATGACCGAAGCCGAAGAATTCGGGGAAATCTACGGATTGGAAGTCATTGACATTCCGACGAACCGTCCCTGCATCCGCATCGACCACCAAGACGAAATCTATTGGACGGAAGACCAAAAATACAAAGCCATCATCAAGCTGATAAAAGAATGCGCCGAACGCAAGCAACCCGTACTGGTCGGCACGACGTCGATTGAAAAATCGGAAAAGCTGGCGGAACTTTTGAAAAAATCGTCGGACATTAAATTCAACGTCTTGAACGCGCGCCACCACGAACAAGAAGCTTATATCGTTGCACAGGCAGGCATGCCAGGTGCCGTAACCATCGCGACGAATATGGCGGGACGCGGAACGGACATTCAGCTGGGCGGCAATTTGGATATGCGCGTTGCTCAGGAATTGGCGGACGTTACCGACGAAAAAGAACGCGAAAAGCGCATTGAACAAATCAAAGAAGAAATCGAACGCGGCAAAGAAATCGCCATGAAAGCGGGCGGATTATACGTTATCGGCACGGAACGCCACGAAAGCCGACGCATCGACAACCAGTTGCGCGGACGTTCGGGACGTCAGGGCGACCCCGGCGCCTCCAAATTCTTCCTGTCTTTGCAAGACGATTTGTTGCGCATTTTCGGCGCCGACCGCATTGAAAAAATCTTAAGACCTTTGGGCGGCGTCGAAGAAGACGATGTCATTACCAGCCCTTGGATCAGCAAAACTTTGGAAAAATCTCAAGCCAAAGTCGAAGCCAGAAACTTTGACATCCGCAAAAACCTCCTGAAATACGACAACGTCATGAACGATCAGCGCAAAGTCATTTATGACCAGCGCAAAGAGCTGATGATGGCGAAAACCGTTACGGATACCGTTGACGACATGCGCGAAGAAATCATTACCGCAATGACGGAAACGTATACTCCGGACGACATCGCGTCCGAAGAATGGGATGTCGATGCGCTGGACGAAGAAGTCGTCAGAACTTTGAACCTGAAGCTTCCTTTGCATTCTTGGATTGAAGAAGAAGGCATCGGAACGGAAGAACTGACAAACCGCATCATAAAAGCCGCCGATGAAAAAATGGCTCAAAAACGTGCCGACTTCGGCGACGATCTGATCAATATGATTGAAAAAAATCTGACGTTACAGGTCTTGGATCAGGTTTGGAAAGAACATTTGCAGGTTCTGGAATATATGCGCCATACCATATTGTTGCGCGCTTACGGGCAAAAAGACCCCTTGAACGAATACAAACGCGAAGCCTTTTTCCTGTTCCGCGATATGTTGGGAAATATGCGCGAACAGGTAACGCGCCTGTTAATGCATATTGAACTGGCGCCTCAAACGGCGGAAAACATCGCTGCCATGCAGGCAAAACGTCAGGAAATGATTGAACGGCACGACGAACCCGAAGACGCTTTCGGCAGGCAACCTCCCGCTCAAAAAGAAGAACCTCTGGATCGCAGTCCCTTCCGGTACAACAAAGCCGATGAAATCGATCCGAACGATCCTTCAACTTGGGGAAAAGTATCCAGAAACGCTCCCTGCCCCTGCGGATCTGGCAAAAAATACAAACATTGCCACGGCGCGTTGCAGTAACCGCAAGGTCTTGCCCTAAAAAACATAAAAAGCGATTCTTTTTTAAGAGTCGCTTTTTTATTTATATTTTTCAATATGTTAAAATCTTTTAACTTTATTTTCACTTTTTTTCCTAGACGTTAAACACCTATATGGTATCCAAAAAGAAATCAGAAAGGCATTGGAGGTTTCCCGTGGATCCGTCCGGAATAGCAGCTCAGATCGTTGCAATGCAAAACCAAGCGCTACAGGCATCCTTGGCCGTTGCCGCGACAAAGCAGGCTCAACAACAACAGCAGGCCGTCGTCGATTTGCTTGTCGAATCAACACGTACCGTCGCTGCTACAAACGGAGCCCACGGAAACGTCGTTGACGTTCTTGTTTGATTTTCTTAATTCTCCTTGTTGTAAAAGAAAGGGTTTGTTATAAAAAAATAACAGGCCCTTTTCTTTTTGTTCTGAAAACAAATGCAAAAATTTTTATTGCCCTTCTTTATTCTTTCGCTTGCTTCGTGCAGCACGTTTTTAACCGGCGCAAAACAGCAAATCGTCGTACGATCCAACATTAACGGTGCCGAAGTCTTCTTAAACGGCGAAAAGGCTTGCGAAACGCCTTGCACCCTGACCGTCAAGAAAAGAAAGAAAGCCTATCCGATCACTTTAAAAGCTGAGGGATGGAAAGACGTTACCGTTGAATTGCATTCAGCCGTTAATGCCATGCTGACTTCAAATTCCAGCAATTTGTCCGTCGGTTCGCTGACCGACCTGACAACGGGGGCTTTCTGGGCGTATAATCAAGACACGCTTTACGTCGTGCTCAGCCCCGTTAAAGGAACCCGTAAAAAGGAAAAAATAACGGCTCTGGAACTGCAAAAATATGCTTTTTCGAACTATTCTCACATTCAGTCCGAAGCTTTGGTCGGGCATGACAAAGGCGAATATTCCATGACCTTGTCGAAAAAGACGGGGCTTCCCGTCGAAAAAATCTGGGAGATTTTGAAACAATCAAAAACCGCCGCAGATTTTTCCGAAGAAATCGCCGAAAAATTTAAAAACAGATAGCCTCAATGCGGGAAATAAAGCATTGCGGAAAACGGCACGCCCGCTTCCGAAAGCTTTGCACGCCCGTTCAAATCTCCGATTTCCATTGAGGTCACGGCTCCGACGACATTGCCGCCCAATTTACGCAAAACGGCAATCCCCGCAGCCAAAGTTCCGCCCGTCGCCAAAACGTCGTCCATAACGACCAAGCGTTCCGATACGTCAAAATCTTCCGCACGGCATTCCAACGTATCCGTACCGTACTCCAGTTCATAAGTATAGCGTTCGGTCTTGCCGGGAAGCTTTGATGCTTTGCGAATTAAAGACAAACCTATGCCCAGATGTGCGGCAACGGGCGCAGCAAACAAAAATCCCTTGGAATCTATGGCGAACAAACGGTCGGGACGGTACTGTTCAACCAGTTGCGTCATTTTACTGACCGTCAAAGCAAAGACTTCCGGATCTTTAAACAGCCCCGTAATGTCATAAAAATTAACCCCCTTCTTGGGAAAATCGGGGTATGTCGGAATAAAAGACGACAAATCAAATTGTTTTTTCATTACTGCCTCTGAAACGGTAAAGTTAATCCAATTCGGGAAAACCGAAATTCTTTTTGCGCGCCGGGCTGGCTTCATACGTGCCCAGCACCTGAACGCCTGCGGAAACGGAGCGCAATTCTTCCAACGCTTTTTGTCCCGTTTCGTTAAACTGGTTCATGGCAACGTCAACATAAAAAACGGGTTTTGAGTGGTGGCTGCCCGTCATGTATGTTTCAAGCTTTGTCATATTCAAATTGTATTTTTCAAAGACTTTCAACGCTTGGACAAGGGCGCCCGCAACGTGTTTTGTCTGGAATACCATCGTTGTGATGGCGGGCCCCTTGATTTCTTCGGCCGTCAACGGCGTCTTGCGCAAAAACAAAAAGCGCGTCGTATTGGAAGAATCGTCTTCCACGTTTTCCCGAAGAATCGTCATGCCGTAGCGCACCGCTCCGGCAGGAGCCAAAACCGCGACGTTCGGCTGGGAATCCTGAGACAAATCCCGTGCCGCACCCGCCGTATCCCATGTTTCACGCAACCGCGCATTCGGCAGGGCTTTCATTAAAAAATTGCGGCACTGAGCCAAGCCTTGAGTATGGCTGCGCACTTCGACAATACGGGAAACCGCCCGATCCAAAACGTCCTGATCGGGTTCGCGGCGTTTCCATTCCAAAAGCTGTTCTTCGGTCAGATTTTGCGGAGGCAATCCCCGTACAAAACGGGTCGGCATCATCAAACAATGGTGAATCGGCAAAAAATATTCCCCGATAATCGATAATCCCGATTCCGGAAGAATATTATAAACTTCCATTACGCGCCCTGCCGTAGAGTTTTCAACCGGAATAACGGCAATATCCGCTTCGCCGCTTTGAACGGACTGCATCGCATCCCCGAACGTCAGGCTGCCGCGGCAATCCGCTTCGGAAAAACATTGTTCGCAGACCATCGATGAAAAACACCCGATGACGCCCTGATATGAAACTTTAGTCATTTTTGCCTCGTTGTTTTCTTTAAAAGGAGCTTTTCGTTTTCAGGCTGATCCTGATGCGCTTCGATAACGCGGCGCCTGATATTGCACGTGCGGCGGAACAATTCTTCCAGCGTATCGCCTTCCTTGCGGCGAATTGCCCGCTGAAGCGCGGTCAAATCTTCCGTAAAGCGTTGCAATACGTTTAAAACGGCCTCTGAATTATTCAAAAAAATATCCCGCCACATCACGGGATCAGAGCCCGCTATGCGCGTAAAATCGCGGAATCCGCCCGCGGAAAACTTTATCACTTCTTCTTTGGTTTCTTCTTCCAAATCAGCCGCCGTTCCAACGATCGTATAAGCAATCAAGTGCGGCAAATGCGATACCAACGCCATGATCGTATCATGACGATCGGGCGTCATTTCTTCAACTTTCATGCCTGCCGTTTCCCAAACTTTGCGCACCAGAGAAACCGACTCTTCGTTTGAAGAGGATACCGGCGTCAAAATGCACCAACGCCCGTCAAACAATTCCGCAAAACCGTTTTGAGGTCCGGATTTTTCAGTCCCCGCAACGGGATGAGCCGGCACAAAAAAAACGTCTTCGGGCAAAAAAGGCTGAACAGCGGAAATAACGGATGCCTTTACGGAACCGACATCGGTAACGATACAGCCTTTTTTCAAAGCAGGCGCTATTTTTTCAGCCACCTTTCCGACGGCACCGACCGGCGTGCAAATAAAAACAATATCCGCGTCCCTCACCGCCTCTGCGGCATCGTCCGTCATTTCGTCGGCAATGCCCAAATCCAAAGCCGTCTGACGGTTTTCCGAAGAACGGGCGACCCCCGAAATTTTCCCCGCAAGACCGTTCGCCTTTAACACGCGCGCCAATGACGACCCGATCAGCCCGACGCCGATAATAACCGCTTTGTCAAACAACCGTTCCATGACGACTCCTTTTTCACGATTATTATATAAGATTTATGCTTTCCGAAACGAATTTTTGAGTTAATCTGAAAAAACATCGCTTAATTAAACGGAGATCCCGTATGGAAAGCCAAAATGAACTTATTGCCGTCATATCGGCGTTCTGCATCGTTTCTTTTTGTCTGTTTTTTACAATCCCCTTCTTTGCCAGACGTTACGGAAAATTTATGCCTGCAGACGCGGGAACGGCTTTGGTTCGGTCTTTCCATATTCCCCGCTTTGCCGCACCGAACGATCCGACGCGCAAAAAAATACGACGCCTGTTGTGGGCTAAGCTGTTTTGTTTTGCCGTGTTGTGGGGAACATTCGGTTCGCTTTGCGTTTTTGCACTGATTTATTTCGGATATTCTTTGGCTTTTCTGGTTATGCTGTGGATTTGTGCCCTGCTCGCCTGCATCGACGAAAAAATCCGTTTGCTGCCCGACGTGTTAACCGTTCCGTTGATGATTACGGGATTTTTGTTCGCGGCACTGAATGCGACCGAACTGACCCCTTTGGCATCGGCGGGCGGCGCGCTGGCAGGCATATTGTTACCGACCGTTGCAAGCGCCGTCATGACGCCCTTCCGTCCCAGAGCTTTGGGCGGCGGCGATTTTAAAATGCTTTCGGGAATCGGAAGCTGGATCGGATTTCCGCTGTTGGCCGTTACCATATTTTTGTCTTTTCTGTTTTTTGCCGTCATCGCTTTAATCAGAAAAAACAAAGTCGGTCCTTACGGAATGCCGCTCTTGGCGGCAGTCATTGCGGCGTTGATTTTACAGGCTTGCGGTTTGACGGATTCACTCTTCTTCGTCGTCTAATTCTTCAAAGACGGCAATCTTTTCAAAAACAAGAGGTTCTTCTTCAACGGGGGCTTCTTCCAAAATGTCGTCCAGCCAGTTTTTCTTTTCTTCCAGCTCGCGTTCCAGTTTGGACAGCGTTTTTTCCGCATGATGCAAATTGTTGTTGGCAACGGCAGCCATTCTGTCCGCTCCCATTCTGTTATAAACGGCCAAAGCACCCGAAAACACCTCAACCGCGCGTCTTAATAAATCCGAGTTGTCCGTTTTTTCAAACAGCATAAACAAAGCCGACGCCAAATTATTACTGGCGGAAGCCCATAACATCGGAAAACGGTCTTTGTCAATCACGGACAGTTCGCGTTCATAAAGCTCGACCGATTTTTCCAACAACGTCGTTTTCGGGCTGTGAGCACCGAATTCTTGCATCGTTCGCGCCAAACCGTTCACGGCATCAGCCCATTTTTCAATATGAACCGACGGCTTTAGCCGCCCCAATGCTTCTCTGTAAGCCGTCATCGCCGAAGCAAAATCTTCTCCGTTCCCTGTTCGAGACGCTATTTTCTGACGCACGTTGCCGATACGGATTTTCAAATCTCCCCATGTTTCGGGCTGAACCGAAGGCGATACCGACGAAACTGCCGCAACAAACGTTTCTTCCGCTTTTTTCAAACCTTGTATGTCTTGTTTTTTTTCTGCCGCAATTTGATGCAAAAGCCCCAGCTGACGATTAACAAAAACATACTCGGGCGCCGTCGGCGGCATTAAATTCAACGCCGCCTCATACGCTTCGGACGCCCGGGCGCGATCTTCGCCTGTCGGCTTTAAAACTCCGGCTAAAGACACTACGGTTCCGAAATATGCCAAATTCGCCGCCTGTTCTTCCGCATTCAAACCGACCATCGGCTTGATCGCATACGAAAAAACCTCTTGAACGGCCGGAGGCAAAAACAATCGCAACAGCTGTTCATGTTCCAAACGTGTCGGCACAATCGCCGCTATCGTAAAAATTTTTAACAAAGCACGATGTTCTTCTTTCATGTCAACAGGCAGATAAAAACGACTGCCTGCCTTTAAAAAAGAAGAACGCGGATCATTGGGCAACGCCGCACGGACGGCATGAAACTCCATCAGACGACCCGCCGCATCCAGCGTCGCGTATATACCGACGTCCGCCGAATGCTGCTTCATCCAAGAACGCATCTTCATCGCCGCTCGTTGCGGATTGGTATCGGTAACCGCCTCATCAACCACTTTGATTTTTAAATCCGGCACTCGGCGCAAAACGTCGTAAATTAAATCACGGCATGACGAAGATTCATCTCCGGCAACAGAAGCCAATAAAACAACCGAACCGTATGACGGCGGTTCTTCCACCATCCCTTCCAACAACCATTCTCTGATCGGCGTTCGTTTAATATCCGCCGGAAGAATTCTGGGGCGCTCCGATTTCGGAGTCTGCGGTAAGGAATGACGACGTTCGACTTTGACAACGGCTTGCTGCGGAGGCTCGCTTTTTTCTTCGCGTTCTTCACCGTAAGCTCCTCCGCGATTTTTGGATAACGAAAGAGCTCTGCCCGTCGGGCGGCGCACGGCAGAAACAGGTGGCGCTTCGAAATCCGACGAAGAAGACTCTTCCGAAAAATCGGCGTCAAAATCAAAATTAAATTCACTGTCTTCATCTTCGCCTGATTCCTGGGCATCCGAAGAAACATGCGTACCCGAAATCGGAGAAAGCTCTCCCGAACGCTGAAGCTTCGCTATATATTCGTCAGCCCCCTGCACCGATAAAACGACATTGTTGACGGCTCGGGCGCTGGTATCGTACGCGCCGTCCAGAACACAATTCGCTCCGAGCATGTCATCTTCGGTCTTCGTGGCTAAAACGCGCGCTTTCCCGGAAACCTCGTAGTACATTTCCACGCGGCCTTCCAAAATCGTATAAACAAAGCGGCAAGGTTCCCCTTGCTTAAAAATAACTTCGCCCGCCGAAAATTTTTTTTCTTTCTTTGGCATATGCGCCTCTGTCGTGCTAACAATATCTTTAACAATTATTGCCAGTGTAAAAGAGCTGAAAGGCAAACGCCATGAAAAATGCACTTTATCCCGAAATTAAAATGAAGCCCGGACACAGCCGCCGCATCAAAGCAGGCTCCCCTTGGGTTTTTTCCAACGAAATCGAAATGTCTCCTGAAACAAAAAGCCTGCCCGACGGGACTTTGGTCGTCTTAAAAGACAGCGATTCGACTTTTTTGGGCTTGGGCACGTTTAACGCACACTCGCTGATTTCTTTCAGAAAAATCGCCAACGACCCCAAAGCCGTCATTGACAAAGCCTTTATTGCCAAACGCCTGCGCGCTTCCGTCGCCCTGCGCGACGTCCTGATAAATTCGCCGTTCTATCGCCTGATCCACTCCGAAGCCGACGGATTGCCGGGGCTGGTCATCGATCGCTTTGACGATATTATCGCCTGCCAAATCAATACCGCCGGCATGGACAGGCTGAAAGACGAAATCGTCCGCGCCGTTGATGAAGTCTTATCGCCCTCTTGCATCGTATTGCGTTCCGAAAACGCCTCCCGCGCTTTGGAAGGTCTTGAGCCCCTTTACGAAGTCGCCAAAGGCGAATTGCCCGACGTCGTCAGCGTTCGCGAAAACGGCATCTATTTCTTTGCCGATTTAAAAGGCGGACAAAAAACAGGTTGGTTCTATGACCAACGCGACAACCGCGCCTTTGTCGGACGCATGGCAAGAAACAAACGTGTCATCGACTTTTATACTTACGCCGGCGGGTTCGCTCTGCACATGGGAATCGGCGGCGCAAAGGAAATCATCGGCGTTGACAGATCCGAAGCGTCTTTGGAATTGGCTAAAAAAGCCGCCGAAAAAAATAACCTGTCCGAAAAATGCACCTGGCTGAAAGACAATGCTTTTGACGTTCTGGAACGCATGAACAAAGAAAAAGAAAAATTCGATATCGTCGTGTGTGATCCCCCCGCCTTTGCCAAAGTCAAAAAAGACATTGCCGCAGGTTTGCGCGGTTACAGGAAAATGTCCAGACTGGCGGCAGGGCTGGTTGAAAAAGGCGGAATTTTGGCTTTAGGTTCATGTTCGCACCACGTCAGCCCCGAAGAATTTATGCGCGAATGCTGTCGCGGCATCAGCGAAGCCGGACGAAACGGACGCATCCTGCTGCAGGCAGGAGCCGGTGCCGACCATCCCGTTCATCCGCATTTGCCCGAAACCGCTTATTTAAAAATGCTTGTTTTACAGCTGGATTAGGGTTTTCCTTATTAAAAAGCCCGCCGATACAAAATCTGCGGGCTTATTTTTTTAGCGATAAAAAATCATATAAAAAGGCGGCTTTTATTAAAGCTGCCTTCAATTTTCACGATAAAAGCCTAATCCAAGCCCAGCGCGTGCTTGTACGTATCCAGAATAAATTCTTCTTCCTGACGATCGCTTTCGTCCATCTTGCGCAATTTTAAAATCTTTTTCATCGCCTTGATGTCAAAGTTCGCCGATTTGGCTTCTTCAAAAATTTCTTTGATATCGTTTTGAAGAGCTTTCTTTTCTTCTTCAATACGTTCAATGCGTTCTATGTATGACAACAAACGTTCGGCATCAACGCCGCCGACATTTACCGTTTCTTCCGACATAATTCGCCTCCTTGCCGTTATTCTTCGTCAGCGTCTTCCACATCAAAGGGGACGTTCGATTTTTCCGCCGTCGCCTCTGCCGCGGACACGGCCTTTTTTAAATCGGCTTCCGTGCACAAACCAAGCATAACGGGATTGCGTGCTTTGATATTCGCCATATTCCAATGCGTCCGATCACGAACCGCATCTATCGAATTCTTTGTCGTACCCAACAGCTTGCGAATCTGTGCGTCCGACAATTCGGGGTGATGCTTTAACAACCACGCAATCGCATCGGGTCTGTCCTGACGTTTTGATACCGGCGTATAGCGCGCCCCCTTTGAACGCGGCATTAACGGCGGCAAATCGGATACGCTGCGCGTCAGAACCGCCGTCGGATCCGCTTCGCAACGCGCAATTTCTTCCTTCGTCAACTGACCGTTCGTAACAGGATTCATCCCCATCATCGATGCCCCGACGTCTCCGTCGGCAATCGCCTGAATTTCCAACGAGTGCATCCCGCAAAAATTCGCAATCTGTTCAAACGTCAACGACGTGTTTTCAACCAGCCATACGGCGGTTGCTTTCGGCATAAGTGGTAACGACATAATATCCCCTCTTATTTCTAAATAAAGAAAACGTTGAGCTGAGAATAGCTTAAAACCACCTCTCAGGTCAAAACGTTAATCAAAAAAATTCAATCTCTTTAACGCCCTGCCACAAATCTCCGGGATTACCAGCCCGCATACCGCTGAAAATTTTTCCCTGACAAGACAAAAGACCGCTTTGTTTAAAAAACGGAATATATGCTCTGAACGCCTCTTCTTTTTCGACCGTTAACGGTAAAAAAGATTCGCCCTGATATACATAAACATTTCCGTCCAACGAAAAGCCGCGCGGGCGGTTTTCTATTATTTCCTTTGCCTGACTTTCGGAAAATCCGCTGTCTTTCAACAAATCGAAATGCGATCCTTCAAAGCCTTCTTCTGCAATAAGAATTCCCGCCTTCAAAACGACAAACGCCGTTCGCCGTCTGTGAAACTCCTTTTCCGAAGACATTATTTCGCCTTGTTATCGTCGCGGGCATCCGTCAGCATTAAATCCGCAGGAGCCTGTTCCGCCGGAATCGGATCGTCCATATGCCGGCAATGACCTTCCAAATACGCCCCCGGTTCTATTTCTATGCGTTCGTGCGTAATATCACCCGTTACTTTCGCCGACGTCGCCAAAAATACCGACCGTGCAAAAAGCTGACCTTCCACGCTGCCGTGCACTTTTGCCACATCCGCCTGTATCGATCCGACAATCTGCGCATTCACGCCGACCAACAACACGCGGCAACGGATATCTCCGTCAACACGCCCGTCAATATGGACTTCGCCTTCCGAAACAATGTCTCCCGTCAACGTTAAATCCGAACTGATAATCGAAGGAGACGCCGGACGGCGGTCATTATTGGATACTTTTTTTTCTATGTCTTTATGAACTTTGGAAAACATTCTTCTTCGCCTTGATAAAATTCATCGGATCTACGGCATAGCCCCTGACGCGAATCTCATAATGCAAATGAGCCCCCGTACTGCGACCCGTACTGCCGACGCTGCCGATCCTGTCCCCCGCACGCACGGTTTCTCCCTTGCGTACGAATATCTTGTCCAAATGGGCGTATCTTGTTCTGATGCCCATACCGTGGTCTATTTCAACCATATTGCCGTACCAGCCCCACATTCCGGCACGGACAACCTTGCCGGGAGCCCGAGTATACACAGGTTCTCCCGTAAATCCCCTTAAATCCACCGCTTCGTGACGAGCGGGCATTCCCTGAAACGGATCTTCGCGCGCACCGAACGGAGACGTAACCCGTATCCGCTTTATCGGCTTGCCCAGCGGCAAAGCGTTTTGAAGCGCCGTCAGCTCCGACCACCTGTCCAAACGCGTATTTAAGCTGGCCAACGAAATGTTCAAATTCGAATTCGGCACCTTCGGCATCGCCGCAGGAATAAACGGACCGCCCATCCCCCCGGATTTCTTGTCCCGCCGAATCCGGCTTAACAGCGAATTCATCCCGAGACCCGCCGTCTTTAACGTTTCAGATATGTCGGATAAGCCGTCCTCTATCGCCGTTATGTTCCCGTCCGCCAAAGACGCCATCTTTTGAAATGCCAAAATCTGCGTATCTTGCATTTCGGCAATCATTTCTTCCAAATCCTGAACCCGCTGTTTTAACTCCCGCGCTTCGGATGTCGCCAAATCCCTTTGCAACAAAGCCGTCTTAAAAGAAACGGCGTCTTCTGCAGGACGAAAAGCCGATACCGCCCCGCGCGCCAGCGTTGTCAGGCGTTGTCTGACATATGAGGCTTGAGCCTTTAAAAAAGAACGCTCCTCTTGCAAACGTTTAAATTCTTTTTCTTCTTCACTTTCTTCGGGCAATGAAAAAGGTTCCACCTTTTTAACCGCCGTTTCAGAAACCGATTCTTCACGCGCGTTGCCGTCCAAAGCCAACATCTGCCGATGGTTCTCATCCAGCTGTTCTTCTATGCGCAACGCATAATCTTCGTAAGCCGCCACATTCTTCAAAACATCCTTGTACGCGTTTTGAAGCAACGCGATTTGTTTGTCCTTAGCATCAACGGAACGGTCGTAGCGAACATAAAAAAACGAAGAAAATAAAAGCCATACCGCACACAGCGATAAAACACAAAAAATCAATGCTTGAGTACGAGTCGACAACGTAAAATAACGAACATCGTCCTCATGCCTGATCAAAAAATCGCGCGGAGGAAAATGTTTCGCAAAAAAACCTTTCTTTCCATTGGCTCTTTGCGTCTTTTCGTTCAAATTTTCCGTCATACGCGACACGGCGGTTCGTCCTTTTAAAAAAACTGGTTTTTTAATCACATCTTTATAGAATATATGACATTATTCTTTTTTTCGCCAACCACTTTTTTATATCGAGCCGTCGGAGGTGCGATTATGTCCGCAAAAATTAAAACCGCTTTTATTCTGGGTACTTGGTTCGGTTCGGGAAAAGCCCCCGTCGCTTCGGGAACGTTCGGCTCTCTCGCCGCTTTGCCTTTTGCTTGGGCGATGATGTATTTCGTCGGATGGCCTTTGCTGTTGGCGGCAACCGTCGTTGTTTATTTCATCGGCGTTTGGGCGGCAAAAATTATCATGGATGAAACAAAAACCGAAGATCCCGGAATGATCGTCATTGACGAAGTCGCAGGTATGTGGACAACCCTTTTGGTAACGCCTCTCGACCCGTTCAGCTATATGTTCGCATTCGCCTTTTTCCGAATCTTTGACATTACAAAACCCTTCCCCGTCGGTTGGGCGGATACAAAATTGAAAAATGCAACGGGTGTCATGCTCGATGACGTCTTTGCGGGAGTTTACGGATTGATTTGTATGCGCGCCTTATTGCTTCTTATGCCCGAAGGCGGTTGGACGGCTTTGGCAACGCAAGCCCCTTAAAAGCGTCATTCCGCGTCAAAAATAACGTAATCCCCTTCTTTGCCCATATTCAACAGGCTGCGCGCCGATTCATCAAGCATGTCCATATCTATGCTGTCCGGCGAAAGCTGGCGGACTTTACGTTCCATTTCCGCCCGACGCGCAGAAATTTCTTCCGCAACCTGAGAGGCTATCTTGATTTCCTGACGCAATTCAAACAAACGTCTCAATCCGCGCTCGCCGTTCACCGCATGGTAGCCGAAATAAAATGTCAGAACCAACCAAAACAACGGCGGTAAAATGTGTCTGAAACGACGGCGGATTTCCAAACCTAAACGCATAAAACTTCTGTGCCTTCTTTATTCAAGTCTTTATACAGTCGCCTTTTTAACATTTCTTTGCAACAAAAAAAGGGGAGAATGCGTCCCCCCTTTTTTTTCATTTAAACATCTTATTTATGGCAGCCGCACGTGCAATGGTCGCCGCAGGAACAACGTCCGGCAAAAATCGAACGACCCGCATACGTCGCCGTGTCGCCCAGTTCTTCTTCTATGCGAATCAGCTGGTTGTATTTTGCCAAACGATCGGAACGCGACATCGACCCCGTTTTGATTTGTCCGCATCCCGTTGCAACGGCAATGTCCGCAATCGTCGTGTCTTCCGTTTCGCCCGAACGGTGCGACAGTATCGCCGTATAACCCGCACGATGAGCCATATCAACGGCTTGAAGCGTTTCCGTCAACGAACCGATCTGGTTGACTTTGACCAAAATCGAATTCGCGACACCTTTTTCAATGCCTTCCGCCAAACGCGACGTGTTCGTTACGAACAAATCGTCTCCGACCAGTTGGACTTTGCGTCCCAGCGTCGCCGTCAGCAAATCCCAACCTTCCCAATCGTCTTCGGCACAGCCGTCTTCTATCGATTTGATCGGATATTTTGCGACCAAGTCTTCATAATACTGAACCATACCCGACGAATTAAATTTCTTGCCTTCGCCTTCCAGAATGTATTTGCCGTCTTTGTAAAATTCTGACGAAGCCGCGTCTATGGCAAAGACAATGTCGTCTCCGGGCTTATAACCTGCCGTTTCGACGGCTTTCATAATATAAGACAACGCTTCGTCGGCACTCTTCAAATTCGGTGCGAAACCGCCTTCGTCGCCGACGTTCGTGTTCAGCCCCGCCTGCTTTAAATTCGATTTCAAAGCCTGAAAAACTTCGGATCCCATCCGCACCGCTTCCGCAATGCTGGGAGCCGAAACGGGCATAATCATAAATTCCTGAACGTCAATCGGATTGTCCGCATGTTTTCCGCCGTTCAAAATATTCATCATCGGCACAGGCAAAACATGCGCCATCGTTCCGCCGATATAACGGTATAACGGCATGCCGAAATCTTCCGCCGCAGCCTTTGCCGCTGCCAAAGAAACGCCCAGAATCGCGTTCGCCCCGAGCTTGCCTTTGTTCGGCGTTCCGTCCAAATCTATCATCGCCTGATCGATTTCCATTTGTTCGGAAGCTTCATAACCGCAAAGTTCTTCCGCCAAAACGTCATTAACGGCGGCAACGGCTTTTTGTACGCCTTTACCGTTATAGCGATCCTTGTCCCCGTCGCGCAATTCGACGGCTTCGTGCACCCCCGTCGAAGCCCCCGAAGGAACCGCAGCACGTCCGAACGCACCGGATTCCAACAAAACGTCAACTTCTACCGTCGGCGTGCCCCGGGAATCCAAAATTTCACGCGCATGAATATCTATAATTTCTGACATATTCGTCTCCAATCCTTAATAGTTTTTCATCAGTTTATCGATGCTTTTCAGCGTTGACAATACATCCTTTAGATCAGCCAGCGGTATCATATTGGGACCGTCGCTGGGCGATTTGTCGGGGTTTTCGTGCGTTTCGATAAAGACGCCCGCAACACCCACGGCAACAGCCGCACGTGCCAAAACAGGCGCAAATTCGCGCTGACCGCCCGTGCTGGTTCCTTGACCGCCGGGCTGCTGCACCGCGTGCGTCGCATCCATGATAACGGGGCACCCCGTCTGTTGCGCCATTATCGGCAAAGAACGCATGTCAACTACCAGCGTGTTATAACCGAACGATACGCCCCGCTCCGTAACCATCACATTCGGATTACCCGCCGTTTCCGCTTTGGCAACAACGTTCTTCATATCCCACGGAGCCAAAAACTGACCTTTTTTAATGTTTAAAACGCGCCCCGTTTTCGCCGCCGCAACCACCAAATCCGTTTGACGGCACAAAAAAGCGGGAATTTGTAAAACATCAACAACCGGAGCGACTTCTGCACACTGATACGGTTCATGAACGTCCGTTACCACGGGACAGCCGTAGAGCTTTTTGATTTCCGAAAAAACATCCAAAGCCTTTTCCAAGCCTATACCGCGCGCACCCGTCGCCGAAGTCCGGTTCGCTTTGTCGAACGAGGCTTTAAATATATACGGAATATCCAGTTCTTTGGCGATTTCATAAATCTTTCCCGCCAAGCCGATTGCATGATCCTTGCTTTCTATTTGGCACGGACCGCCGATCAAAACAAACGGCAAATCATTGCCTGCAGTTACATTTCCTACCGTTATGCGGCGATTTGTCATATCTTCTTTCCTTAACGCTTAAAAAACAAAGAAGGAGACCCGAGAGCCTCCTTCAAAAATTACTTTGATGAAACGGGAACGACCGGAACTGCGGGAGCCTGCGTTTCGTTTTGCGTTACCGCCGGACGATCCAAAAAAGACTGTCCCGCTTTTGCCGCTTCGCTTTTGCTCATAATCGCCAGCGTCAGGCTTGTAATCATAAAGCAGGTCGCCAATATCGCCGTCGTGCGCGTCAAAACGTTCCCGACGGAGCGCCCCGTCATAAAGCTGTTCATTCCGCCGCCGCCCAAGCCGCCCAGCGCACCGCCTTCGGAACGCTGCATCAATATCACGGCAACCAGGCAAACCGCCAATATGACATGAATGGTCAATATAATCGTATGCATCTGCAAACCTCTTGTTTCAAAGGGGGTTGATTAAATGTCGGTTTCGATAATCGCCCAGAAATCGGCGACCTTCAAGCTGGCTCCGCCGACCAGTGCTCCGTCAACGTCAGGCAACGCCATCAGTTCGGCGGCATTCGCGGGCTTTACGGAACCGCCGTACAGCAAACGCATTCCGTCGGCTTCCTTTTGTCCCAATTTCGCGGCGATTTCCGCACGAATGGCCGCATGAACCTCTTCCACGTCGGCTGACGTCGGCGTACGTCCCGTGCCGATCGCCCATACGGGTTCATATGCGATTACCGTGTTTTCCGCCGTCGCATTCGCGGGAACGGAACCTTGAATCTGGCGGCGGCAAACGTCTATCGTCTTTCCGGCGTCGCGTTCGGCTTCCGTTTCGCCGATGCAAATAATAACCTTCAGACCGTTCGCAATAACCGCCGCGGCCTTTGCCTGAATCTCGGCATCCGTTTCATGATGATCCGTACGGCGTTCGGAATGACCGACGATAACATAAGAACACCCCGCGTCTTTAATCATGCCGACCGAAGTGTCCCCCGTGTGAGCGCCCGATTCGGCCGCATGGCAGTCCTGAGCCCCGACTTCAATGCGTCCCGCCGCAGCCTGAACCGCCGCAGGAATCAATATCGAAGGCGGACAAATCAAAACTTCACAGTTCGGATCCTTGACTGCCGCATATTTCTCGGCAATGCCGGATGCCAGTGCGGCCGCACTTTCCCTTAAACAGTTCATTTTCCAGTTTCCGGCAATCAAAGGACGTCTATTCGCCATTTCTTACTCCATACGTTTTAACAGCCATAATTAAAAATTATGAACAGGTGTACCACAGGAGCAAACCGAAAAAAACATTTAATTTCGCTTAATCGCCCTTCTTTTTAATAAAAGTCTGTTGCCTTCGGCGAACAGGGATTTTATTATCTGTTCGGTTCTTTTATAAAAAATGGGTTCCCTGATGTTAAAATTTTTCCGTGATCAAAAAGACAGTTGGTTCGTTAAAGGTATTCTTATCCTGACCGCGTTAAGCTTTATGACTTTGTTCGGCGTCAGTTCTTCGGGATTGAGCTTTGACAACAAAACCGTCGTGTCCGTCGGAAGCACTAAAGTTTCAACTCAGGAACTGATGGATAAATTCCGCAGAAACGTCGATGCGCTCAGCCGCATGACCGGCGGACAGTTCACGTTAAAAGACGCCGTCGAACGCGGCATGCTCATTTCAACCCTGCGCGAAACGGGATCGCGCGCCGCCATGAACGAAACCGTCAATCATCTGGGGCTGGCCGTTCCCGAAGACGCCGTCAGACAATCCATCATGAACGAACCGATGTTCTCGGGGCTGGACGGAACGTTCAGCAGAAGCGCGTTTAACGAATTTCTGAAAAACACGGGACAGAACGAAAAAAATTTCGTCGCGGACACCTTTTTGGACATGAAATACGCCCAAATCGCCGAAGCCGTCAAAGCCGCCACCGTTTTACCGCCCGAATTCGCAGAAACGGCGTACCGTCTTGACGCCGAAAAACGCGTCGTCGACGTTTTTAAAATCAATCCCGAAAAAATTAAAATCAAACAAAAGCCGACTCGCAAAGAACTGGAAAAAACTTACGAAGACATCTCCGAAAGCCTGATGGCGCCCGAATACCGGTCTTTTACGGTAATGTCTTTGTCTTTGGACGACGTCAAAAAACAAATCAACGTGTCCGACAGCGAATTGCGCGATTTGTACGAACAGGATAAAAGCGCCTATACCGTTGAAGAAGTCCGCAACGTTGACCAAATGCTCTTTGATACTCAAGACGCCGCTCAAAAAGCGTTTGATGCCGTAAAGAAAGGCGAAGATTTCTTTAAAGTCGCTCAACGCGAAGCCGGACAAACGGACGACATGACTCAGCTGGGCGACATTACTCCGTCCACCGCCACGGCAGATTGGAGCGAAGTTGTCTTTAACGCCAAAAAAGGCGAAATCGTAGGTCCCGTACAGACGTCTTTCGGTTGGCAGATTCTGCGCGTCAATAAAATCACGCCCAAAATCGAAAAGAAGTTCGCCGAAGTCAAAAAAGATTTGGAAGAAAAAGTCAAAAACGCCTTGGCTTTTGACAAGTTAACGGAGCTGTCAAAAACGCTGGACGACCGTCTCGGCGCCGGAGAAAAGCTGGAAACCGTCGCAAAAGATGCGAAACTGCCCGTAAAATCATATAAAAACATCGATTCCGCAGGAAACGACGAAAACGGAAATAAAACGGCTCTGCCCGAAGACATCGTTTCCATGGCTTTCCTGTACGAACAGGGACGCGACACGCCCATGACCGAAAACGGTTCGGGATATTTCGTGTTGCGCGTCGACGAAGTCGTCGAACCGACGATGAAAACGTATGAAAAAGCTTTGCCCGCTTTGAAAAAAGCATGGACGGAACAAAAACAAAAAGAAGAAGCCAAAAGCATCATCAAAAAAATTGAAAAAGATTTGATGAACGGCGCAAAGCCAAAAGATGCGGCAAAGAAATACAACGTTACGTACGAACGCATCCCTGATTTGACCCGTCGCAAACAAATGTTGCCTTCCAATGCCATGTTTGCTTTGTTTAACAGACCCGTCGGAGAAGTTGTCAGCGTTCCCGCCCCCAACGGCTATATCGTAACCCGTGCCGTCAAGGTCATTCCCGCCGATCCGAAGAAAAACGTTCTGGACGTCGCGCAGTTGCGCCGGCAAATCGTTGAAGAAAAAGCCGCCGAACGCACAAACGCCCTCTTAAACGCTTTCGGCGAAGAATTCGATTTGACCATCAACGAAGATGCCGCCAACGAAGCGTTCGGCGCAATGACCAAAAATCTGGAAGAAGATTATTACTGATAAATCTTTTAAAAACAAAAAGCCTCCGTTTTTCGGAGGCTTTTTTATTGTTCCCGAAACTTTATAAAACGCCGTTCTTTTCCAATTCCGAACGAAGCGCCCGTGCCGAAACAAAACGGTGCGTCCGAAATCCCAAACGGGTTGCCGTCGCAATGTTTAATTCCGAATCATCGGTAAAAAACGTGCTTTCGGCTTTAAGCCCGTAACGTTGCAATAAAATACGAAAAATCGGTTCTTCCGGCTTGGCTTGTTTTTCAATACCAGAAACGACGATCCCGTCAAAAATGTTCATAAAATCGTATTTCGGACGGACAATCTTGAACTTTTCTGCAGACCAGTTCGTCAATCCGTAAACGGGAAGTTTGGCGGAAACTTCTTTTAAAATGCTGACGGTGTCTTCATTGACCTTGCCGATCATTTCTTCCCAGCGTTTGTCAAACATTTCTATTTGTTCGGAATATTCGGGATGTTGAGATTGCAATTCTTTGACGGAAAGCTCAAAGGGCTTTCCCTTGTCCATAAGCCAATTCCATTCGGACGTGCAGATGTTTTGCAAAAAATATTCCGTTTCTTGGGGCGTCTTAAAGACCTTGTCGTATAAATAACGAGGGTTCCAATCTATTAAAACACCTCCGAAATCGAAAACGACCGCTTCAATTTTTTCCATACCGTCTCTCCTGCAAAAAAAGAATGTCAGAATCTTTTTTTTTATATAATATAACTTTAGAAAATTGCTTAACACTTATCCCCTCAAAAATGTTAAACACCAGCAAAATACCGAATCTGCAACCCAACGTAAAAAATCCTGCTCCCGACAAGCGGCATGGTTCCTTGTTCGCAGAAATGCGCGGGGCTTTCGGGAAAAAAGGTTGGCAGTTGCTGTTATTGACGTTGCTGATGATGTATTTCGCCGTTTGCTGGCAGGGCGAACGAGTCCTGCGTGCCCGAGTTTTCAACTTTTTTAAAGAAATCGGCGCAAACGGTTTCGGAGTTTCCTACAAAGAACCTAAATCCTCTTTTCTGGCGTTGCAAAGCGGTTTGTACTTGGACGACCTGACCGTTACGGCACCGAAAAGCATGGGCGGATGGCAGTTTAAAGCAGGGCGCATCTCGATTACTTTAAATCCTTTGGCGCCGCGCAATATTTCATTTTCCATGAGAGGAACGCATTCGCTGAAAACCGAAAAATACGGCGATATCCGTTTTATAGCCGACGATGCTCGCGCCGATATCAATACCGGGTCAAAGCTTTCCCCCGCTTCCGTTAAAATATATATTCAAAACGTCCGTTCGGGGACTCAAAACGCTCTGGCTGGGTCAGCTTTTGAACGCTTATTCTTCCGCTTAAAAAAGATTCCCGCAAAACATGACGGGCTTGCATCATTTTCTTATTCGTTTCAAACGGAAAACATTGTCTTGCCGGCAGGAAAACACCAAAGTTTGCCCAAAACCGTCGAATACCTTTATCTGTCGGGAGAAATCGACGGCATTTCTCAGCAACGCGAAAAGCCGCTGTTAAAAGATTGGCTGGACAACAGCGGTACCGTCGAAATTAAAAAAGGCGAAATCATTTGGAAGCCGTTGATGGCTGAATTTTCCGCCACGGCCGCTTTGAACGGCGCGTTGGAACCGACCGTGGCAGCCACCGCAAAAGCTTACGGCTTCTTTGATATGCTGGAAATTCTGGAAAACGAACATATCATCAGTTCCGGAAATTTGTCTGTCGCAAAAGTCGTGCTGGGACCGAGATTAACCGTCGAACACGGCGAAAACAGACCGTCTTTGTCGACGTCTTTCAGCTATCAGGACGGCAATTTATATGCAGGACAGATCGTCCTGATCGAAAAAAATACGGGCGATGAACCTTAGCCCCGCCCGTAATCGCGTTTCGGATATAAAGCTTAACCCGCCATAAATTCTTTCAGCGCCGACAACAAAGCTTCGCTTTCTTCGTCGTTTCCTATCGTCATTCTTAACGAATTCGGGAATCCGTACGAATTGACCGCTCTGACGATTATGCCTTTGGAACGCAAAAATTCGTCGGCGCGTTTCGCCGTCTTTTCCCCTTCCGTCGGAAAATCAGCCAAAATAAAGTTCGTTACGGAAGGCGTAACCGTCAGTCCCAATCGCGGCAATTCCCGTTGAAAAACAGTTTGCCATTTTAAATTATGCTCAAAGCTTTTCTTGACGAAATCTCTGTCTTTCATCGCCGCAACACCGACCGCCTGAGCTATCGAATTAACGTTAAACGGACCGCGCACACGGTTCAAAACATCGGTAATTTCCTGTGACGCATAGCTCCATCCCAGACGAATACCGCCCAGCCCGTAAATTTTAGAAAATGTCCTGAGCATCACGACATTCGGATATTTCCCGACAAACGCTTCGCCCGCGTTAAAATCGGACGCAGGAACATATTCCGCATACGCCGAATCCAAAACAACCATGACGTTTGACGGCAAACCGCGACATAAACGGTCAATTTCCCGAACGTTCAAATATGTTCCCGTCGGGTTTCCGGGATTGGTTATAAAGACTATTTTCGTTTTGTCCGTAACGGCATTCAAAACGGCATCAACGTCTATCCGTCTGTCTTTTTCCATGACGGTAACGGGGACGGCTCCGCATCCCAAAGCATAAAGGCGATACATCAAAAACGCATACTGCGTCACGATGACTTCATCACCGTCATTCAAATATGCGTGGCACAACAAACCTATCAGTTCGTCGGAACCGCACCCGCAAACGATACGGCTTTCTTCCAACCCGTGAACTTCGGCAATCGTTTGACGCAATTGCACGGATCCGCCGTCTGGATAACGGAACATTTTGTCCGCCGCCTTTTTACACGCTTCGACAACCGTCGGATTCGTTCCGAAAGCCCCTTCATTTGAAGAAAGCTTTATAACCTTGGATACGCCTTGTAAAGACGAGGCTCCTCCGACATACGCAGAAAGCTCCATAATGCTGTCATGAGCGGGGACGGGATATGTGTTCATTTTATTCTCCTGAAAAAAATCAGCTCAACGGAACGGGATAACCGCCGATTACCCTTAACATGGTAATTTTACCGTTTTCTTTTTCCATAACGCGCGCCAATCGGTCGTCTTTTTCGGACAGATAACCGTCCACTTCAAACAAATAAGCCTTGCGTGCCATATCAATCGTATGAGTATCGCAAATCGCATTTGTCGGAACACCCGTTGCCTTTAACAATAAATCAAGCGTGCTCAGGCTGATCGTGCCGTCCGTTTCCGCCACAAGAAGCGTACGGTCGTCCCCCGTCGGTTCAAACGGGATTTTCCCGACCGCATAAGCAATTTTTCCCTCGCCGCGACTGCGTGCAGGCCCCGTAATCGGAAGCTTTGCAAATACGCTTAAAGTCCTTTTATATTCCTGAGCAATCGAATACCACCAACAATCTTGCGTATCATCGTTCAAAGACAAAATGCCGACATTCGCTTCACCCTGCGTCAACTCTTTCAGAACCAGACCCGTTGAACGACACGGAAGCATCGCCGTGTACGAACCGAAAAAATCTCTGGCAATTTCAAGATTCCCCATGCCGCGTTCGGGCATGTAAACCGCAACGCACAACGGCGTTTGTATGTTCACGCAAGCGCTGATCAGCTCGCGCCATAAACGTATCAAGACATCTTTGTCCATCGCGCCCGAATGACGTTTCCATAAACGGCGCATGATTTCCATTTCTCTTGCCGGACGCAAAGAACATCCCGGCATTCCTCCGTGCTCTTCCGCTTTGACTTTGCCGATTTGTTCAACCAAACAAACCCGCCGCATTATCAAATCATGCAAAGAATCATCCACCGCATCTATTTCTTTGCGCAACGCATCTAAAGCTTCACTCATCTTATTCTTACTTTCCCGAAAATCGTTTTTTCGCTTTTCTTGTACTCCTTTCACTGTTAAAAATCTTTATGTTTTTTCTTAAAAGGAAAAAAGGTCATGCAACAGATTGAATTTTCAGATTTTATAAATCAAATAAAGTTCAATTCCGACGGATTGGTTCCCGTCATCGCTCAACAGTTCGACACGGGCGAAGTTTTAATGATGGCTTGGATGAATGCCCAAGCGTTACGGGAAACCGTCGAAACGGGGCGTATGTGCTATTTTTCCCGTTCCAGACAATGTTTGTGGCGCAAAGGCGAAACGTCGGGTCACGTTCAAAAATTAATTGAATTGCGCGTTGATTGCGATGCCGATACTTTGTTGGCGTTGATTGACCAGACGGGAGCGGCATGCCATACGGGGAACCGGTCTTGCTTTTTCAGAAGCCTGAAAAAGTAACCTGAAAAAAACAAAAAGCGGGAATTTCTCCCGCTTTTTCATAACATCAAAGAATGTTTGTTTTATTTCGTCCGACCTTTGGGTGCTTCCGTCTGCGGAGAAACCGTAAAGGAAACGACGGCACCGCTGACCAAATCCGGTTCAAGCTGAATCGTAGCGACGCGCGTATCGCGACGGAAAGACAGCACGCTGACTTTTGAACGAACGACCGTTATTTCGGTCCATCCGAATTTCGGCATTTCGGACATATAAAAATCAAACAAACCGTTCTGAGTATAAGGAGCGGTAAAGACCAAACGTCCGATCCAAGCACTTTCACCGCCGAACAACAACGACTGTTTCAAATCCATCGAAGCCTTTTCGGGAATGGGAATATCCTTAAACTGAGCAAAGCTTGGCGGCAAAGTCCCTTCCGCACCGTTCGAAGCTCCGGAATCCATGCCCTGAGACAGCGTACAAGCGCACAACCCCGCAAGCATAAACGCATACACCAAAGAAAATAATATCTTTTTCATTACAGCCGTCCTAAAAAAACTTTTTTCAATTTGTACTTTAGATAAAAAATCTTAAAAACACATTAATTCCGCGCTTTACTTTAATCCTCCTGCCTGTATGATACCTCTAAAGTTTTTCCGAAAGGCTTTCACTAATGACCAAATATATCTTTATCACGGGCGGCGTCGTTTCTTCGTTGGGAAAAGGAATGGCTTCGGCAGCCATCGGCGCCATATTGCAGGCTCGCGGATACAAAGTCCGCATGCGCAAAATGGATCCTTACCTGAACATTGATCCCGGAACAATGTCTCCCTATCAGCACGGGGAAGTCTTTGTTACCGAAGACGGCGCCGAAACGGATTTAGACTTGGGACATTACGAACGCTTTGTCGGAACACCGTGCCACAAAACGGATTCAGTATCAGGCGGACGCATCTATTACAACGTCCTGACAAAAGAACGCCAAGGCGCTTATCTGGGCGCTACGGTACAAGCCATTCCTCACGTTACCGACGAAATCAAACGCTTTATTGAATCAGATCTGACCGACGAAGATTTCGTCCTTTATGAAATCGGCGGAACCGTCGGCGATATTGAAGGAACTTTGTTCTTGGAAGCCGTCCGACAATTCGCCAATACCGTCGGGCGCGAAAACGCTTTGTTCCTGCATCTGACTTTGCTGCCCTACATTCCGACAGCAGGCGAATTGAAAACAAAACCGACCCAACATTCCGTCAAACAGCTTTTGGAAACCGGAATTCAAGCCAATATCCTGCTGTGCCGTTCCCAAATCATGCTGTCCGAAAGCGAACGCAAAAAAATCGCTCTGTTCTGTAATATCGCCCCCGAAGACGTCATTACGGCTTTGGATGCCGACAGCATCTATAAAATTCCTCTGATGTATCACGAACAAGGTTTGGACATCCGTATCCTTAAACATTTTAATATGTTGGACGGCGCTCCGGAACCCGATATGTCGAAATGGAAAAACATCGTTGACGTTATCGGAAATTGGAAAGACGAAGTCAAAATCGCCGTCGTCGGAAAATATTGCGGATTGCCCGATGCTTATAAATCTTTGAACGAAGCCCTGTTCCATGCGGGTATTGCTCATAAGACGAAAGTCAACGTGCGCTGGATTGAATCCGAAACTTTGGAAAACCTGTCCGAAGAAGAAATCAACAACACCTTTGCCGGCATAAAGGGTATTCTGGTTCCGGGCGGTTTCGGAACGCGCGGCATCGAAGGCAAAATGATCGCCGAACGCTATGCCCGCGAACATAAAATCCCGTTCTTTGGCATTTGCTTGGGAATGCAAACCGCCGTTATCGAAGCGGCTCGCCATCTGTTGGGCATCACTGACGCCAATTCCACGGAATTCACAAAAGAATGCACTCCCGTCGTCGCATTGATGACCGAATGGGAACAAGACGGCAAAAAACAAACCAGAACCGAAGACACCGATGTCGGCGGAACAATGCGGTTGGGATCCTATCCCTGCGAATTAAAAGACGGAACGTTGGCTTCTCGCCTGTACGGCGGAGAAAAAGTCATTCGCGAACGCCACCGCCACCGCTATGAAGTCAGCATGAAAATTGCCGAACAGCTGGAAAGCAAGGGGATGGTCGTTTCGGGACGTTCTCCCGACGGATTGTTGCCCGAAATTATCGAGCTTAAAGATCATCCGTTCTTTATCGCCGTTCAGTTCCACCCCGAATTCAAATCAAGAGCCTTTGACGTCCACCCCTTGTTCAAAGGTTTTATCGGAGCCGCCATTGAAACAAAAAACTCCTGACCCTCTGTTCAATATTTTATATGTTATATGCCCGCTAAAAAGCGTATAATATATTCTCATCGTCAACGGATAAGGATTCCTGTTCATGACAAATGCTTTGCATAAACTAAAACTTGTCTGCCTCGCCCTCTTGGGAATTGCGGCTTTTTATTTCTCGTTCGTCCTTTGGGATTATATGTTCGGAGGATGGATTGACGATTTCTATTTGATGTTGCCAAGACCTTTGTTCTCTTTGGTTACTTTATTCCTTATCTTCTTCCTGTGCCGCGTTTCGGGAACGCTGATCTTTATGCCGAAACCGAAATTGCGCGAAATTCTGTGCGACGGAAACGAAGAGCCTTCGTTGTCACAAATCGTTTTGCGCGCTTTTTCCGTTCCCTTCTTAAAAAGAATTTCCTTCTTCGTTTTGATGGTCATTCTGGAAATGATTTTCAGAATGCAGGCTATTCTGGTCTTTTTATGGAACGTCGATAATCCGTTATGGGAAAATTTCGCCGACGTTTCAATGGAAGCATTGATCATCGGTTGGACCGTCGCCGCATTCCTGATTATGGAACTGCCGTGGTTCTTTATGTTCTATGTGCTGTCCGTCCCAGGACATCCCAACAGAATTAAAGAATATAAATTCGGAACAAAGCTGTTCGTTTTTGTCCTGCTGGCTTATATCGTCATGAGGGCTTTGGGCATTATCCTGCCTTCGGGAACATTGATGTACGACGCGTTGCAGGCCGTTCTGTTCGTCTTGATTTCCTTTGGCGTCTGGATGCTGATGTATCGTCCCGCCGCTCTCGGATGTTGTTCGGGCTGCCCGATCAGAGCCGCGTTCAAAAAAATCATCGGCAAAAAAACGGCTTGTGAAATCCCGAATGACGAAAAAAAAGCGGATGAACAAAAATAAGGATTGAACCTGTCCGTATTATTAAATGCCCCCTTTTTCAGGGGGCGTTTTTTTCCGTACTTTCCTCAGCGGAATCCCGATATGAAACGATTTGTACTGACACACCTTTTCCTTCGTCTTCCCGTATCGTCCCCATCAGTTTTGCCATCAGTTCGCACGCTTTTAACACCGTTGCCGACTGGTATTCGACAGATCCCGTCGGTTGTCCCGATTTATCCAACACGGGAACGGGACGTCGAGAAACTTCTATGACTTCATGAACCGTCGACAGCAAATACCTGACAACTTTTTTTTCATCAAAACTTTCTTCTTTAAACAATCCGTCGTCCGAAGCTTTGTCCGTTAAAAGTTCTTGTTTTTTTTCAGGCTCTGACGTTTTTTTTGTTCTGCGCGCCGACGTTCCGACCAGACGCAATTTCTTTTTCTTTCTGATTGATTCTTCCAATACGCTTTCCATAACTTCCTCGTTTTTGATATAAATATAACTATATGTTATAAATTATTCTCAAAAAGTCAATATCAGCGTTATAAAAAAAGCGGCTTGCCCGAAAGCAAGCCGCCTTTTCTTGAAATCCGATCTTACTTTATGACGCGTTCAGCCGCCGCTTTTAATTCGGACAGCGTTTGTTGCGTCGGACGATAGTTAATGCTGACACACGGTTCGGGAACAGACCAACCCAATGCCTTGACAACATCTTCGACTTCGCTCATTACGCCTTTTTTCCAGCCGTAGGATCCGAAACAAAATGCCGTCTTGTTCTTAAAGCCCAAGCCCTTCATGTAAGACACAAAACCGCTCATCGTCGGCAAAATGCCGGAATTCAACGTCGGAGAACCGAACGCTACGTACTTTGCTTCGACGATATCGTTGATAACGTCCGAAATATGAGCGTATTTCAAAGAGCATATCTTAACTTTCAGCCCCTTTTCACCCCAAGCCGACGCGACCGTACGCGCCATTTGTTCCGTTGATCCCCACATCGAATCATAAACAACAACGGCACGATCGTCGTCATGACCGTAACTTGACCATTTAACGTACTTCGCGACAATCTCGGGAATATGCTTACGCCAAATGACGCCATGACTGGGCGCAATGGTTTCAATATCCAGACTTGAAGCCGCTTCCAGAACTTTTTGAACCTGAGCCCCGTAAGGCATAACAATGTTGCCGTAGTACTTCTTGGCTTCGTCAATAATAATGTCCAAATTTTCATCGTCAAAAATTTCGTCCGTAGCATAGTGCTGACCGAACGCATCGTTCGGGAACAAAATCTTTTCGTCTGCCATATAGGTCATCATGGAATCGGGCCAGTGAACCATCGGCATCAGCGTAAACGACAAAGTATGCTTGCCGATATTCAAGGTGTCGCCCGTTTTGACCGTCTGAATTTTCCAAGACGAGGTGTCGTAATGCAAACCAAGTCCGCGTTCGCCTGCCGCAGGGCAATACATCGTCGCGTTTTTGGCTTTTTCCATAACGGCGGGCAACGCTCCCGAATGATCCATTTCAACATGATTGCAAATCACAACGTCAATCTTTGCGGGATCAATGACGGAAGCGATTTTCTGCATCATCAAATCCGTAAACGGCGCCTTTACGCCGTCAATCAACGTCACCTTTTCATCCATAATCAGGTAAGCGTTATACGTCGAACCGCGAGACGTGCTGTATCCGTGAAACTCGCGCAAATTCCAATCTTTAACGCCGACCCAGTAAATTCCCGGTTTTATCTCGACTGCTTTCATCTTGAAGTCCTTTCTTAACTGAAAACTGACGCTGTCATACCACATTTAAAATCATTTGAACAGATAATCTAAAGATTTTAATACCCCTGATCCGCCAAAGAAAGCGTCTGATCATAGGATTTGTCAACGGACATTTCCGCAGGCGGCATCTTGTCTTCTTCGTTGCGATTCGCGTATATGCGTTCCGGCAAAAATGCCGAAGGCGCCATCTTCGTCTTTTGCATCATCTTGCGATCGTTAAAGTAAAACGGAGTCTTAAGCTTTATCGGATGATGGTGGTTCTTTTGAATAACCGCGTATTGCGTCCCGAACGGCATATTTAACATCCCCGACACCCCGATAATCGCATCGGCAACAACGCCGTAGCTCAGGTTATGTTCAAACGGATTTGAATCAACGCCCAAGCCTTCGCGGCGGCTGGTCGAAACAACGACTTTCGTTTGTTTTTCTATCATACCGTCCAAACGTGCCGCCGTCCCTTCGTTGTTGACGCGCATAAAAATTTTGGCGCCCGTATTGCCGATAATCGTTTCGACGGCTCCGCCGTAACGTGCCGAAAGTTCCGATAAATCACGACACGTCAACAAATACGCATACTGTTTCGCATAACCGATGCCTATGCCGTCCGCGACGCAAAACGACGGTATAAACGGATATTCGTCCAATATGTATAACAGCGGAAACGGACCGCACGGACCTTCGGACGGCGCAAAAATCGTCAACGTTCCTGAATTCATGTTTAAAAACATGCTTAGCATCGTTGAAGACATCGCGTCTTCGGGACCGCAAAGATAAAAGGTCACGGGCTCCCATTCCCCGGTTTCTGGATTCTTCATGCCGCGCTGATCAACGCTGACAAAATCGCCCGATGCCATGCGCGTGCGTATCGCCGCGTTCTTAAACGGCGCCAAGCCGGACAAAGCCATCGATAATACCGAAGAACGTTGCGTTTTCGGCAATGCCAATATTTGGTTCAGCTCGACCAATGCACGCCGGTTATAGCCGTAATAAGCGGCTTCTTCTATCGTATCTTCGAGTATTTTTGCCCAAATATCGGTCTTGAACGCAACGGGATCTCCGGCTTCGCGACGCGCTCGAAGTTCGGAAGTTACTTCCAGCTGCATCGCCGTAATAAAGTCCATCAACATCGGAAAGCTTGACTGGCGCCCGATCCACGCTTCCGGTATCGGATCCCATTTACCGATCGGCAAATAATTTTTCAGCGTTACCTTGCCTTTGCGAACGTTGCGAATTGCCTCACGGACTTCGGGCGTTTTTTCCATCGCGACATAGTACGTTTCCAAAACTTCCAAATCTTCGTCATCCAAAGCGTCTTCGTATAAGCGCTGCAGAAAATAATCGTTCGCCCGAGCTTGGTCGCACTTATCGCAGATATAGTTGATAAAGCCTTCCAATGCCGAACGTCCCGCCTTGATCCAGTACGGGTCCGTCCCTTCGGGACCGTCGCCCAGCAAAAAATACGCCAAGCCGCCGATATACGCCTGACGCCCCGGACACGGCGGAGGCAAATCTCCCGCCCCCAAAGGATTCCATGTCGGCCAAAAAACGCCTTCGGCAGGATTGTCGACCGCACAAAAATTTATTCTGAAAACGGGACCTAAAGAAGCTCTGTATCCCGAAGTCAACGGGAACAGTTCGCCTTTGGTATCATTGATAATCAAAGACATCTTGTCCGATTCCAAAATGGACGGCACGACGACGCCTGCCGTTTTACCGGCTCCCGACGCCGCGACGCACAAAACGGACATATATTCGTTCATTTTTAAAAGCCGCCCTTTCCACGAGCCTAAAACGAACAAAAATCCGTTCCACAACCCCATCTTTTTAACATCGCGTTCGTCCGCCAGACGACCGTTACCCATCGCCTGAGTTTCAAAATAATAAGGGTTCGTCGAAAACGCGATAATCGCCCCGGTCACAAAAGACAACAAAGGCAATGACGGTATCCAGATTGCAAAATTCCTGAACGGATCGGCCGCAAAATTTTGCATCCATTTAAAATAGCTTTTAATGAAATACGTCGGATGATCGGCGACATAAGCATAAAAATTCTTGACCGTCCCCCACGATTTTGCGGAAAATCCCTGCTCGACCAAATGCCCCAAAGGCATCGCGATAAAAGACAAAAGCACCGACACCAAAAAAGAATAAATGATACCGTGCGTTACCCAGTCAAACGCCTGATAATATTCATAATATTGTTCGTCTTTGCGGGACGGAGCTACGGGATATTGGGAATAGCGCGATACAACCATGCCTCAGCTCCTTTGTCTTTGGCGGTTGACGCGCGAACGGCGCGGTATAATTTTGCGAAATGCCTGCTTTACATGATATGTAACTTTTTCCGCGACTTTTGACATTTCTTTGACTGCCGATGCCGTTTTCGAAGGTTTTTCCTCTGCCTCGACGGGATACAAAATCGGAAAATCATATTTGCTGGGAGGCAATTCTTCTTTGCGACGCGGACGATGCAACGGGCGTTTCATGATTCTGTCGCGTTCGGAAACCGTTTCCAAAACAACGTCTTGAAGGCGTTCCTTCATTTCTTCGACGCTGGCTTGTTGACGGCGGCGTTCTTTTAAAATATCAAGTTCGCTTTCGTGGCTTTTTTCCGCGACGTCTTCCTGTGCCTGCAAAGCAGACGCAAACACGGGCGCAGGTTCCTGTAAAGCCGCAGCTTCCGCTTGTCTCTTTGCTTCTTCCGCGCGAAGCCGCGCTTCTTCGGCAGCACGCAGTGCGGCTTCCTGAGCTTGGCGTTTGGCTTCTTCTCTGGCTTGGATTTCCGCCATGACGGCTTGTTCTTCCGCCAAACGGCGCCGTTCGTTTTCCGCCGCAATCCGCGTCATTTCTGCCGCGACTTCTTCGGCTTTCGCCTGCTTTTCGCGGCGTCTTTTTTTCAAAATATCCAGTTCCGCTTTTTGCGATTTTACCATATTCGCCGTCGTTAAATCCGCTCCTGCCAGATTGCCTTTCCGAATATCCAAACGCCGACCCGGCATCTGCTTAAACGCATGCGTCCCGTCCAAGTACATCGGATCAATCTTTACGCCCGTCAGATTAACGCCGACCAGATTAACCCCGGATAAATCAATACCCGTCAAATCAACACCGCGCAAATCCAAACGGCGCAAATCCAAGTATTTTAAGTTCACTTTGCGAAGATCCAGCTTGCCTTCTTCCGCCTGAATCTGAAGCTGTTGCATCCGCTCCAGTTCGTTCAAAGCCTGTTTTGAAAGCTTTGCTCCCGAAATCAACGCGTTCTTTAAATACGCACCGTCCAGCAATGCGCCTTCCAAATTAGCGCCTTCCAGATTGGCTTCTTCCAGATTGACGCCGCGCAAGTCGGCTCCGCGCAAATCGGCTCCGCGCAAATCGACGCCCGACAGGTCGGCGTTCTTTAAATCCGCACCCGAAAAATCCGCAAACGACAGGGTGGCGCCCGAAAAATTCACCCCTGAAAAATCCGCACCGCTAAAAGACGTACCCTCTGCCAAACCATTAACGGCTTCCACGGCGCGGGGATCGTTTTCCCATCCCGAAAAACGGTTTTTCCGTTCCGCCAAAGTATCCGTTATTTTAACGCCCGCCACATAAGAAGACGTGCCGTCGTCCGCCTCGACCACTTTGGGCTGAGGCCTTTTATAAAGCGCGCTGGACGGTTTCGGACGGTTAGGCGCCCTTGCCTGTTCGGCGGCTGTTTTCGCGGCATCACCTTCCATGAAACGAATGCTCCGTCAACGTTTCTTTTGATTGGCCGCAGACGACGCCGGTTGCGCCGGTTGTTCGCTGAATTCTTTCTCAAATTCCGCAACAGACTGTTTATGCGCCGTTACATTACGTTTGACGGCTTCCATATTCGCAATCGGCTTCTTCTTGGCTTTTTCCATTCGGGCGCCCATTACCAAATCGGAATCCAAAAAACGCGACGAATACGATATCATCGCCGCTTCCGCCCCCGCAGGCGTCCCTATGCGCTTTCCGTTCACGACCGAAGACGTAAAATTAAATCCCTTGAACGATTGGTTCTTTAATAAATCCATAAATCCCGCAGGAACGCTTAAATTCGTAAAATCCGCACTGTCCGCCGAAAAAACCTTCGCCCGAACAATGTTGTTCAACACCGTCTCGTTTATGATTTTCTCGGAACGCAGCCCCGAAAAAGTAACCTGATCCAAAACGCCCGAGCCTTTTTCCATCAAATACGGGAAACGTCCCGTTATTTTTAGGTTTTCGATCTTCAGCTGACCTGATTTTACGCCGTTCTGATTGTAAACGGGAACGTCTATTTCCGACAATATCGCCTGACCCGACGGATTTTGTTTCGTCCCGCCGCGTTCCCCGATATTGTACTTATACAATTCTATCGAACCGACCTTTATTCCGTACATGCCTTTTTTGCGCTGAGCTTCGGATTTCGGAAGCGCCGTCAGCCCCGTAACCCGAAAACTGTCCGTATCGACGTCATATTCGACTTTTTCAAATTGGTAGTCATAAACGGGCGGCAACAATTTTCTGAAATTCTGCTGAGCCGTTATCGGTGCCTGCTTGGCAATTTCTTCTTTGGACGGCCCCGTATAAACGAATTTCGTCGCCGTCTTTTTTTTCGGAGCGAATTTTTCTTTTTCCCGCTTTATATCCGCCGCCGTACGTCCTTTCTTGCGCGTAAAAAATCGGCTGTCCCCCGAAGAATCGTCATCCCAGATAGAGCTTTCTTTGCCGTCGGCATCCGCATTTGTTCCCGACGTTTGCGCAAACGCGGGCGATAATACAAATACGCTTAAAACGGCTCCCGCAAAAAAAACGGAAATCTTCTGTGTCATAAAAGCCCCCTCTTCGTTCAAAAAGCGTTTCTTATATTTATACCAGCAAACCACGCTCCATCGCCAGCACATAAATAAAAAAACCGCCGCATTCGGCGGCGGTTTTTACGGTTTATCGAAAATTAACGGCGATCCAGCGCGTTCTTTTTCGCCAAAGCAGGCAACACGGAAACAGGTTTTTCCGCAGAAACAATCTTGACGTCTTTGTCTTTCAGCACCGACTTGTGAGCAGGAGAATCTCCGCCCTTACCGCCGGAAACAAAAACCTTCAACGGCTCGCCCTTCAAAAAGGCATCGGCCTTTGCGCGTTTCTGCATCTTGTTTTTATTTTCCATGCATTTGACTTTTTTCACTTCGGCTTCGCCCAGCGATTTGGAAACAAGCTCGTAAACGTTCTTGGAAAGATTGGGTTTCGCCAAAACCTTTTCCAAAGCGCCCTTCATCATTTCCTGACGTTCCGCGTCATAGCGTTTCCAACGCGTCAACGGCTTGACCGTATCCGCGGCAACCATCGGATTGATGGAATCCAACTTTGTCGTCATTTCGGCGACAAACGCATAGCCAGACCCGTCCTTTGCGTGCAAAGCGGGGGCATTGCTTGAAAATCCGCGCATGACCGCACGAACCTTGTTCGGATTCGTAATGACAAAGGCAGGATGTTCCAACAATCCCTTGACCGTCTTTAAAGCATCGGGGCGGCTTGCAGAAGCCTGCGTCGAAAGCCATTTATTTACAACCAAAGCTTCGTCTTTGAAACGATCATAAAAATCATTCAAAATCGCTTCGCGTCCCGCGCTGTTTCCGTCCGCCGCGTACGTCATCGCCGCCAAGCGATCCGTCATGTTGTTCGCATGATAATACTGATTTTCAATCTTGCGATCGATTTCGGGCTTTTCAAGCTTGGACAAATACATCAACGCCGTATTTTTCAATGCGCGTTCGCCGGAATTTTTAGCATCGGGAACATACGGTTTTTCCGTATTCAATGCATCATAGGTCTTTAAAAGTTCGCCTTCGAAACGTTTGGCAAACTCTTTTGCCACAAAAGATCTGGCCTGATGAACCGCATCAACGTCAACGACGTCCATCTGATCCGAAACATAGCTTTCCGCAGGCAAAGCCAGCGCTTTCGCCGCAAAAGCCTTATCCAGCTTGGGATCTTTCAAATACGACCCCAACGCTTCGATATATGCGGAATCAACTTTGGGTTCTTTTCCCGCCTGAATATCCTTAACGATATTCAGCATCTGTTTCACGCCGTACTGTTGCGCCGCATCCCAGCGGTTAAACAAATCCGAATCATGAGCCATCAAATGAGCGCGTTCGGCATCCGTGTATTCCATATGGAAATTGATCGGAGCCGTAAAGTCTCTGTTCGCCGACAAAACGGGTTTTTCGGGAACGTTGACAAATTTAATTTCGGCTTGAGGCGTATCCAAAACGATAACGCGGGACGTCCCTTGCGCTTCTTTTTCGTTCGCAAGCTGAAGCGGCATATCCTTGCCGTCTTTGTCCAAAAGCCCCATTTCCATCGGAATAACGAACGGCAGCTTAACGTCCTGACCCGGCGTCGGCTTTGTTTCCTGACGCAGTTTCAGCGTATACGTCTTATTCTTTTCGTCATAAACGCCTTCGGCAAATACGGAAGGCGTCCCCGCCTGAGAATACCAGCGTTTGAACTGAGTCAAATCAATCCCGCCGACTTCTTCCATGCATTTTGCATAATCGTCAATCGTAACGGCTTTGCCGTCGTTGCGTTCAAAATACAAATCGTTGGCTTCGCGGAATTTCTTTTTACCCAACAGCTTTTCATACATACGGATGACTTCCGCACCTTTGTTGTAAATCGTCGAGGTGTAGAAGTTATTGATTTCAACGTACGATTCGGGACGGACGGGATGCGCCAAAGGACCGGCGTCTTCCGCGAACTGTCCCGAACGCAAAACGGCAACGTCGCCGATACGGTTCACGGCGCGGGAACGCTGGTCGCGCGAAAATTCCTGATCGCGATAAACCGTCAACCCTTCTTTCAGGCTCAAGTTAAACCAATCGCGCGCCGTAACGCGGTCGCCCGACCAGTTATGGAAATATTCGTGACCGACGACGCCTTCCACGTTCGCATAGTCGTTATCGGTCGCCGTACGGGCATCCGCCAAAACATACGCGCTGTTAAAAATGTTCAGACCTTTGTTTTCCATCGCCCCTTGGTTAAAGTCGGAAACAGCGACAATGTTAAACAAATCCAAATCGTATTCGCGACCGAACGCCTTTTCGTCCCATGCCATCGAACGTTTCAAAGAATCCATGGCATAAGCCAGCTTGCCTTCCTGACCGTGTTCCGCATAAATGCCCAAAGACACTTCGCGTCCGGACATCGTAACGAACTTGTCATGGATGGAAGCCAGATCGCCGCCGACCAAAGCAAACAAATAAGACGGTTTCGGGAACGGATCCTGCCATGTTACCGCCGTGCGTCCGTCTGCCATCGTTTCTTCTTTTATCGGGTTGCCATTGGAAAGCAGACAGGGCAGCTTATCTTTGTCGGCGCGGATGGTCGTCGTAAAGACGGACATAACGTCGGGATGGTCGGGATAATAGGTAATGCGGCGGAAACCTTCGGGTTCGCACTGGGTGCAGAAAACGCCGTTCGATACGTACAACCCTTCCAGTTTTGTATTGGCTTTCGGATGAATGTCCGTTCCGACGGACAATTCAAATTCGGCGGGCGGATTGAATATGGTCAGCCCTTTGTCGTCAACGGCATATTCTTCGGGTTTCAAAGGACGCCCGTTAATCGAAAGCCCTGTCAGAGTCAGTTCGTCGCCGTCCAAATGCAACGGACGGACTTCGCCGGTCGAAACGTCATAGTCGCTTTTGACCTTCAGCTTTGAAAGGACGTGAGTCGTTTCTTCGCCCAAATCAAAATCAAGATTGACGGATTCAATCTTATAATCGGGCTTTTTATAATCTTTCAGATATTTGACTTTCGGCGTATTTGCAACCTGTTGTTCCGACATATTTGATTTCCCTTCCGATAAAATTTCGTCCAAGTGATTTCCATATTATTCGTGTTTTTTGTCTAAATCAAGAAAAAATCCGCTTTATTTCAAGCGAATCGTCTTGCATGACGGCGGTTCTTTTCCGTAAGAATTCTCGCCGATATCGCCTTTGGCAAAACAGCAGTAAAGGCTGAACAAAACCAGCAAACCGTACAACGTCAGCAACGCGTAAATAACCGTCAGATTCCTGAACGGAGACGCCAAAACACCCGCATACACGCTTGAAAAATAAACGCCGACAACCAATGCCGCCCCCAGCCACCAACCGCCGGTTCCCGTATCGTGAAAACGTTTGACGACCACGCACGACCCCACATAAACGGAAAGAAACAACGCCAGATTCGCCGCCCCCGAAACAACCGGAGAATATGCCGCAAACAGCGTCAATATCGGAAACACGCAAAACGCTCCCGCCAAAAACACTAAAAATGAATCGCGCGAAATCCGCCCGCGAAACGAAAACAAAAACCAAAACAAACGGTCAAGCCAAACCGTTTTCGGAACGGACGTGACATAAATTTCCGAAACGGCGCCAAAGCTTTCTTCAAAATCGACTTCGCATCCCGCCAAAGCAATATCCTTTTTGCAGGCATCGGCTTTAAACACATACCGCCTGCCGTCCTCGCCCCGCAATACGCCTTCGTTCGATTTGACGTCAAAATCCAAAACCAAGCCCTTCATCCGTACCTCCGATAAAAAACGGTTGCCATATCTTTCCTTTGCGGTTAATCAAAATCCCGAAAAAGGATTTTTCTATGACTTTAACCGAAAAGCTTCTCGTTTGGTACGAAAAAAACGGCAGGGATTTGCCTTGGCGCGTCAAAGGCGGCGCTCATCACAATCCCTACGAAGTCTGGCTGTCCGAAATTATGTTGCAACAGACAACCGTCAAAACCGTCATTCCTTATTTTCAGAAGTTTATCGCAAAATTCCCCGACATCAACGCGTTGGCAAACGCGCCGTTGCAGGACGTCCTGCTTTTATGGCAGGGAATGGGATATTACACGCGCGCAAAAAAACTGCACGAATGCGCAAAAAAAGTCGTCAAAGATTACGGCGGAAAATTCCCCGATAATCGCGACGAACTTAAAAAGCTGCCGGGTATCGGACCTTATACTTCCGCTGCCGTCGCTTCTTTGGGTTTTAACCTGCCCGAAGCCGTCATTGACGGGAACGTCATCCGTGTCCTGTGCCGGTTAAAAGGATGGGAAGAACCCGTTCCCCTTTTAACAAAAAAAATAGAAGACCTTGCGTCTTCCATGGTTTCTCAAACCCGCGCCGCCGATTATTCGTCCGCAATCATGGATCTGGGCGCAACGATTTGCACGCCACGTTCGCCTGTTTGCGAACATTGCCCGTGGAAAGAAGAATGCGTTGCCCGTAAAAAAAATCTGACCGCATCAATTCCAAACATCCGAAAACCCGAAAAGCTCGAAAAAAACGGCTATGTTTTTATTATTTTGAATAAAAACAACGAAATTCTGGTCAGAAAAAGAACGGAAAAAGGTCTGTTGTCCGGATTAACCGAGTTTCCCTGGAATACCGACAATTCTTTTCCTTTTGAGAACGAATGGCACGTTTCCGAGGTAAAAATATCCCATACGTTCACTCATTTTCGTCTGACTCTGAATGCGGTAACGGGGCATACGGAAAACGCAAACTTTGTTCCCGACGGATTTTTCGTGCCGTTAAACCGTCTGAAAGATTATCCGTTTTCGACTTTAATGCTGAAAGTTTTTAAAAAAGCAAAAGACGCTCATCTTGTTTGACTCAAGCGTTGCACTGACACGACAATCGGAGAAAGCGTATTGTTTCGACGCAAATTGTTTTCCCGCGCGTCCGCCCTGCGTTCCGAACGCATGACCGCCAACAAGGATACCGCCGGCGCGATTGAGGCTTCCCCGACGATTTTGTGCAATCCGCGTTTTAAATCGGATAAACCTATTTCCGTTCCCTTGCGCGCATAAACGTCATGAGCCGCTATCATAACGGCGGCTTCGTTCCAACGGGGATTGCCCGGCATGTCGCGCAGTGCGGCGTCGATATCGCGCTTTGAAATCTCTGAATTTTTGGAAGCCTTTGCCCGTTCCACCGCCAACAAAACGGCAGCGGCGGCGTTCGGATCGTCTTTGGGAACATCGGCATAAGCCGCGTCCAAATCGGCTGTCTCGGCTCCGGAAAGTTCGGCGCGCACGACAGCCAGCAAAACCGTCGGAGCCGCTTCTTTCAGCGGGCAGGTTATTTTTTCCGCCGCCTTGCTGATATCCGAAGACGAAACATATTTCTTTCCCGCTTTTTCCGCTTCAAACCCCGCCAAAATCACCGCGGCGGTGCTCCAAGGCGGATTAACGGGAATATCCCTTGCCGCATGACGAAGCTCGCTTGGCGTAATGTCGTCCCTGCCTGCCAGTTCTGCCCGCTTTTTGGCAAGCAATACCGCGGCGCGGCTTAAAACGGCTTCCACATCCATATCCTTTTGAGCACGGAAAAAATCAGGACGATCCAAAGGGCGAATCTCTGCATGGGGCAACGATAAAGAAAACAATTCCGACGAACCGAGCCTTTCCCTCGTCCCTGCGGAAGCCCCGCAGGGGAAAGCCGTAACTTTCTTTGAGTTCAGAAAAGACTGCAACATCGCCATCGCCCACCCTTTCGTCATCATGTATTTATGATGGCAGGCAACAGCACATTCTGTCAATAAAGCCTAAGGACTATATTTTTTTAAAATGCGTGAGAATCATCACTGATTAAGCTTTTTTTGCCACCCTTTCGCGGCGCGGTTATAAAGCTTCGGCACGTTTTGCGTCAGCTTTTGCCCTTGAATCGTTTGCGTCCCGCGTTCTTTCAAAAGCCTTTTCAAAAGATCGCCCCCCGTTTCGGGAAAAGCGATTATCCCCGCCACCGTCGGCCGTGAACACCCCGTCCCTTGCGGAAACGTAAAAGGTTCGCCGACAATCCGGCAATACGCCATGTCCGCGAAAATGCGCGCTTCCATATATGTGCCGTCATACCCCGTTACGCCCGATTCCTGCACAACGGGCGTTTTTGAAAAACGGCTTCTGATTTTTTCAAAAACTTCTTTGTGCTCGGGCAGAACAAAGCCGCGCCCTTGCAACAAATCCTGAAAATCACCGCGTATCAAAGGATTCTTCCATCCGCCGCCGAACAATAAAAATGCCGTCGGCATTTCAACGTCTTCGCCCACGAACGACAGCGTATAAAAAAATCCGTAAGCGCTTAAATATTCCGCCGTGCGCAAAGCATTTTCAAAAGCATATTCCCGCCACGCATCGGGCAGCCTGTACCATGACGGATCGGACGATTTCGGAGGAGGTTGCAAATAAAAATTGCCTCCGTCCCTCGTTACGGCGGCTTTTTCAAACAGTTCCGCCAACAAATCCGGCATAACGTTTCCCAGCGATCCGTAAAATCCGTCGGCGTCATACGGTTCTTTGCGTACCAAGCGCATCATATAATCGGGAAAATGGTTGAAAGGCCCCGTATCCCATCCCGAAACGGCGGTTTCCCCGTTCCGAATCGATATGACCGAAATGTTTCCCGTATTTCCTCCGTTACAAAAAGCTGCGGGAAATAATCCTTTTCCCTTTAAATCCATCGCGATATGAGCGTTATGAACAGGCGCCAAAGGAGCCCCTTCCCCGCCGTTCATAATATCGTCGGAACGAAAATCAAAAATAACGGGCATCCCTGTAAGTTCCGCCAACAATTCGGGATCGCCGATTTGAAGCGTGTACGGATCTTCCCCTTTTGCGACAGAAGGCGGAAAATGGTCGCACGTCTGTCCGTGAAAACCGATTGCGGCAATATCGCTTTTGGGAATGCCCGACTTCTCAACCAATCCGTTGACGCTTTGCGCCACAAGTTCCGTATATTCTTTCACGGTTTTTACAAAAAACGGATTTCTGGAAACGGTTGCCATATCGGCTTTGTTTTCAAAAACCAGCCGGCGCACGCCAAGCAAATCTTCGCGAAGCTTTTGAGGAAAATTAACCGTAAACGAACAGACGTCTTTAATTTTCGCCCCGTCAAACGACGTCAGGACGGCATCCGCCGCATCCAAAGAATTTCCCGTCATCACGCCGATGGTTAAAATCATTTTTTGCGCCTTAATTAAAAAAGAAATCCAGATTCCCGTGATTATAAAAGAGAAAATGCCCCCCTTCAACAATTTCGGGTTTTAAGTCTTTCCATGCTTTTTCCTGATTTTTTGCGGGGATGATACGGTCGTTTTTGCCGATAAAAACACGCGAAAAAGGATATCCCGTTTTGGGGAACGTCTTGTCATAACGCTCCAGCGCGTCAAGCTCTGCCAAAGAAGATTCGATCGTGCGCAAAGGAGCGTGTTTGTTAAATTTTTCAAGTTCGCTTTGCGTATCCAACAGGTAATCGCGGCGAAAATCCATATAATTATCCAACGTAATTCCTTTAAAAACGCTGATGACTTCCGGCGTCAGTCCGAATTCGGGATTAAACAGTTCGAAAACGCCCGAGAAGGCCGTTGCTTTGGAAACTGTCGGCAGTTTTTCTTTTAAAAACGGTGCCATAAATACGCCGCACGAAAAAGCCGCCAACGTGAAATTTTTATATTTGGAAAAATCAAACTCCAGCTTTAAATCCGTATAATCGTAAACGAACAAAACATTGCGTTCTCCGACGACGGGAACCATCGGCAGGTAATCCATCCCCCAACCCAGCAAAAAAATCATTAAATCTTTTGAATTAGCGTTGTTGATCAGATGTGTTTTCATGCAGCGCTTTCCTTATCAAATCTGGACAGAAATACGAAAAAAAGGTACAATTCAGCCGTTTTTACCCTTTTAAAAGCAGGAGTTTCCCGAAATGTCGCAAGAAAACACCCCTCATAAAAACGATATTGAAATTACGGGAAAACGCAATGATGATTTTAGCGTCGAAGCGGCAAAAGATGCCAAGGACGGACTTGACGCCGTTAAAAAAGACATTTCTTTGGGAGAACAGCGTTCCCGATACTGGGCGGAATCGGAAAAATCAAACCGCCGAAAAATTGAAGAAACCCGCCGCATGTCAGCGGCTTTTTCCCGATTGAACAAAGCCGTCAAAGCTTATGCCGCGGCGTATCCCGCAGAAAACATCGAACAAAAAATATCTTTCATGCTGACAAAACAAGACTGTTTTTCGGGAATTTCTCCGGACATTGAGGAAATCCGCGACGAGAAAAAAGGGATGTGGAACAGTATCAAAAATACCGCCAACAACATTTTCAATCCGTCGAATCCGAAAAAAGAACTGCATGCCGCTTTAAAACACCTCACGAAAACGATTGAAGAAACGCGCGTCGGGATCGATTTTTACCGTGCGGCGGAAAAACGCGGCGGCATTACGTTGGACAACATCGTCAAAAGCGGTCTTGCCATTGAAAAAAGCTATCAAAACGCTCTCGGTCACGATTTGGCACAAGAACGCACGGCGGCGGATTTGACCAAAAGCTCCAAAACCGCCCTGCCCGCCGCACAGCGCGCCGTTGACGATCTTCGCCTCTCTCGTCGGAACGCCGCCGACAAAATCGACGACGCCGACGCGGAAAGCAAAAAAAGCGTTCAAAGCTGACAAATTTTCAACCATTTAAATAAAAAGCGCCAACTCGTTGAGACTTTGGCGCTTTTTTCTTTTTTGCTGGTAAAGAAACAGGAAAAATTTTATCCTGATTGTCAGCTTAATTGAAAGGAAGAGGCAGACTTTTATGTCAGATGCAATTTGTTTTTATCTGAACGGCCAAAAACGGGAAATCACGAACGTATCCCCGACCATGACCGTTTTGCAGTATCTGCGCACCGTTGAAGGCCTGACCGGCACGAAAGAAGGATGTGCCGAAGGCGATTGCGGCGCGTGCACCGTCATCATCGGCGAAGCCGTCAACGGCAAAATGCGTTACCGCGCCGTCAACAGCTGTATTCTGTTGTTGCCGCGCATTGACGGCAAATACCTGATTTCCGTCGAAGGGGTCAAAAATCCCGACGGCACGCTTCATCCCATACAACAGGCAATGGTCGACATGCACGGCACCCAGTGCGGTTTTTGTTCGCCCGGATTTATCATGAGCCTGTTTGCTCTTTATCATTGGGAAGGCGAAACACCCGCCACCGACGAAGACATCTTTGACATTCTGGCAGGGAACTTGTGCCGTTGCACGGGATACCGCCCCATCATTGACGTCGCCAGAAAAATCGCCTGCAAAAACGATGACCGTTTTTCGAAAAACGAATCAAAAATCGTGCAGGAATTAAACGCCATACAACGCGTAACGCCCTTGGACTATGAATATGACGGACAACGTTACTTTGCTCCGCGTTCGATAACCCAGCTGTTGGATTTAAAAGAAGAATATCCCGACGCTCACTTTATGGCCGGCGGAACAGATTTGGGGTTGGAAGTCAGCAAAGGAATGCAACGCTTTCCCGCCGTTATCGGTCTGGACTGCGTTCCCGAACTGAACGTTTTGGAAGAAACCGACGACGCTTTGGTTGTCGGCGCCGCCGTTCCCTATGCTTCGCTGATTAAAATTCTGGCAAAGCTGTTTCCCCCGTTTGAAAAAATCGTCCGCCGCATCGGTTCCAACCAAATCAGAACGGTCGGCACGGTCGGCGGGAACATTTGCAACGGCGCGCCGATTGCGGATTCCATTCCGTCATTGATGGCTTTGGGCGCCACGATTGTTTTGCGTTCCAAAGACGGACGGCGCGAAATGCCCGTTGAAAACTTTTATATCGGCTATCACCAAACCGAACTGAAGCCGAACGAAGTTTTGGAAAAAATCATTATTCCGAAACTGCCCGAAGACCATATTTTCAAAGCCTATAAACTGGCGCGCCGCCGCGATTTGGACGTTGCGTCCATTACGGGGGCGTTTAATTTGAAAATCGATAACGGCATCGTTACGTTTGCGCGTTTCGGCTACGGCGGCGGCGGAGCCATTCCGCAGCTGGCAACGAACGCTCAAAACGCGATACTCGGCAAACCTTGGACGGAAGCCTGCGTTGACGAAGCCATGGAAGCCATGGTTCAAGACTTTATCAAACGCCGCCCCAAAGGGGATTACCGTTCCGATATTGCATTAAACTTGTTAAAACGCGTGTACGTCGAAACGACGTCTCCCGAAACGGATTTGGAGGTATGGAAATTATGAGCGATTTAATCAAAGGCGGCGTCCGCCAGTCCGTCCCCCACGAAAGCGCCCGTCTGCACGTTACGGGCGAAGCCGAATATGTCGATGACATCAAAGAGCTTCCGGGGACTTTGCACGCCTATATTCTGAAAAGCCCGAAAGCTCACGCAAAAATCAAAAAAATAGATAAGAGCAAAGCTCTTGCCTATCCCGGCGTTTATGCCGTTTTGGACGCTTCGGACATTCCGGGACACAACGACATCGCCCCGATTATCCATCCCGAACCGTGTCTGGCTCCGGGCGAAGTCAACTATGCGGGCGAACCCGTCGCCGCCGTCTATGCAAAAGACGTCTATACGGCTCGAAAAGCTTCGGAGCTTATCGAAGTCGAATATGAAGACTTGCCTGCCGTCTTGACGATTGAAGAAGCTTGGGAACAAAAAAGCTTTCTGACGAAACCCTTGATCGCAAGATTGGGTAACCCCGAAGAAGCCATGAAAAAAGCGCCTCACCGCATCAAGGACGAATTTACCATCGGCGGTCAGGAACATATGTATCTGGAAACGCAGGCGGCTTACGTCATACCGAAAGAAGACAATCAATACCTTGTCTACAGTTCGACGCAAAACCCGTCCGAAGTCCAGCGCGGTGTTGCCGATTTGCTGGGGCTTCCCTTTAATATGGTCAAGACGGAAAACCGCCGTATGGGCGGGGCGTTCGGCGGTAAAGAAAGCCAGCCTTCCATCTTTGCGGGCATCGCGGCGCTGGGCGCGTGGAAGACCAAGCATCCCGTTAAAATCCGTTTGGATCGCGATGACGACATGATTATTACCGGCAAACGCCATCACTATGTCGTTTCTTATGAAGTCGGGTTCGACGATGACGGTCGCATTTCCGCCATGGACGTAGACTACAAAGGCGGTTGCGGTTCCGTAATCGACATGTCTTTGCCTGTCGTGCAAAGAACGGTTTGCCACGGCGAAAACTGCTATTACATTCCGAATTGCGTCATTCGCGGACATCTGTGCAAAACGAACACGGTTCCGAATACCGCCATGCGCGGGTTCGGCGCGCCTCAGGGCATGGTCGGCATGGAAGGCATCATTGAACGGATTGCCCACTATTTGAAAAAAGACCCGCGCGACGTGCGCCGCATTAATTTCTACGGTACGACGGATCGCAACGTAACGCCTTATCACCAGACGATTGAAGACAACGTCATTCAAGAAATCTTTGACCGCGTCGAACGCGAAGGCGAATACGACCGCCGTCGCGCCGAAATATTGGAATACAACAAAAAATCGCCCTATGTGAAAAAGGGAATTTCGATTTCTCCTTTGAAATTCGGGATTTCATTTAACAAAGTGAACCTGAACCAAGCGGGCGCTTTGGTTTGTGTCTATACGGACGGCAGCGTTTTGATCAACCACGGCGGTACGGAAATGGGACAAGGCGTGAACACGAAAATGTGTCAGGTCGCCGCCGAAGTCTTTTCCATAGACATTGACCATGTCCGCGTAACGGCGACGGTTACCGACAAAGTGCCCAACACGTCTGCAACGGCGGCATCGACGGATTCGGACATGAACGGCATGGCCGTTAAAAACGCCGTTGAGAACATCAAAAAAACTTTGGTGGACTGGGCGTCTAAGTTTTATGAAGTTCCCGAAGACGCCGTCCGGTTTGAATCCAACTTTGTTTATATCGGCGATAAAAAGAAATTTTCTTTTGCCGATTTTGTCAAAGAAGCCAATTTAAACCGCGTTTGCCTGTTCTCGTCGGGTTTTTACAAAACGCCGAAGATTCACTTTGACGCCGAAACGATGACGGGACGTCCGTTCCTGTACAGCTGTTACGGCGTTTGCATGGCGGAAGTCGCCGTCGACATTCTGACGGGAGAATCTCATGTTTTGCGAGCCGACATGATTTATGACGCGGGAAAATCGTTAAACCCCGCCATTGACATCGGTCAGGTGGAAGGCGCGTTTGTCCAAGGATTGGGCTGGGCGCTTTTGGAAGACCTGAAATGGGATAAAAACGGCAATTTGACGACGCATTCGCCGACGACGTACAAGATTCCGACGGGACGCGATTTGCCGCCGATATTTAATGTCAAGTTGTTGGAAAAACCGAACAAGGAACCGACGATTTTCAATTCAAAGCCGACGGCGGAACCGCCTTTGATGTTGGCGATTGCGGTTTGGTTGGCGGCGCGCGATGCCGTTGCCAGCTTGTCGGATTACCGTCTGTTCCCGAATTTGGACATTCCCTGCACGCCCGAAAGGATGAGAAAAGCCATCAAGGACATTCAGGCGCGCTATAAGGAAATTCAGGACGCCTCAAAATAAAGAAAAAAGCCCTCGAAAGAGGGCTTTTTTTCATATCGCCTTTTTCATCATTTCATTAAATTCGATCGGGCTGAGGTCATAGCGGTAAAACGTCTTGTAAAAAGCTTTGATTTCTTCATAAAGATCGTAATCGGCTTCGTTCGGATATAACAGCTTCGGCAGCCATATCAGACCCAAATAACGGTTTATCGACGGCGGAAAACTGACCCAGTTATAAGGCGATGACGGAATCTCATAATACCGCCCTTCCCGAACCGCCCGCAATTGAGCCCAGACGTTCGAACCTTTTACCTCGTCATACGCGCTGTGCGGCGCAAACAGCACGACATCCGGATCCCACAGCAAAATACGTTCAAAATCAACGGGATCGCCAAAACCGCGCGCGGACATGTCCTCCATCACGGCAACATTGTCCCCCGCCATGTCTATCGTTTGTGCATGATAACTGCCCTTTGCCGCGGCGTTCATGCCTTTTTGCCCCAACAAATACAGCAGGCGTTTCGGTTTTTCCGCCTTTGCCTTTGCAAAAATGCGTTTCGCTCGAGCGTATATTTCCGCACTTTGGCGGGCAAAGCGTTCCCCTTCCTCTTCTTTGCCCAACAGCTTGCCCAAACGGCGAAACATCTCGGGCGTTTGTTCCAATCCCGCATCTATGTGAACGGCGGGAACCCCTATCTTTAAGGACAGGCGTTCCATATCCTTAAAAACGCTTTCTTTGCTTTCCCCGAGATCAACCATCATATCGGGAGACGCTTTTGCCAATTCTTCCAGATTTAAGTCCGCCGATCCGTAAAATTGTCCCACAACGGGCAAATCCAATATCCTTTTCGGGAAAAACTTTGCCGCATCGGCAGGCAGTTTATTGGACAGCGCCACAACCTTTTCCGGAGCAAACGCCAGCAATATCGCCTGAGCCGCAGGTCCCGAAGGCACAATCTTGTCCACCGCCGCCTGACACAAAGTCCCGTAAAAAGCAAAAAAGCAAAAAACTAAAAGCCTAAGCATCCGCTTCCCTTTCCTTTAAGCGCGGCAAACAACATTTTTCGCCGTCAACGGAAACAATGCGTGCCCGAACCCCGTACAGACGCCGTATCAAATCCGGAACAACGACTTCGTCCGGCGCGCCGAACGCCTGAACAGTCCCTTCGCCCAATGCCAAGACCTTGTCCGCATAACCGAACGCCAAATTCGGATCATGCGCCGACAATAAAACCGTATATCCGTCCCGCGTCAGTTTTTTGACACATTCCAGCACCCTCATCCTGTTGCCGTAATCCAAGTTCGAAACGGGTTCGTCCATGATTAAAAGTTTCGCATCCTGAGCAAGAGCTCTGGCAATTAAAACCATCTGACGTTCACCGCCGCTGATGCGCATAAAGCTTCTGTTTTTTAATCGGGAAATGCCGATTTGTTCCATTGATTTCAGGGCTTTTTTCCGTTCCTCCGTACCCGGAACGCCAAAAACGCCCGTCCGCGCCGTCGTGCCCATCAAAACCATGTCAAAAACACCGTAATCAAAGCCCGCTTCGCAAGATTGCGGCACATAAGCCGCCGCCAACGCACTTTGACGGGATGACATTTCTTTACGGTCTTTTTCGTTGATTTCTATTTTTCCTTCATAACCGTTTTCCAAGCCCAACAGACACTTAAACAACGTGCTTTTTCCCGCTCCGTTCGGTCCCAGAACCAACAAAAGCTCGCCCGCCTCCGCGCTAAAGGAAACATTCTTTAAGACCTGCTCCGCTCCGTAAGAAAATCCGAAATTTGAAACGTTCAGCATCATTTTGCCGCCTTCGGCCGCATAATCAGCCAAATAAAGAACGGTGCGCCGACAAAGGAAGTCAAAATACCGATGGGGATTTCACGAGCCGACAGACAACGCGCCGCATCGTCAACAATCAACAAAAACAAAGCCCCCAAAATCATTGACACGGGCATCAGCACTTTATAATCGTTCCCGACGATGCGCCGCGCCAAATGCGGAACGACCAAGCCCACCCAACCGATGACGCCGCTGACGGCGACGCCTGCCGCCGTAATAAGCGACGCGGAAAAAATAACCGCCGATCGGACGTAAGAAACATTTATGCCGATGGCTCTTGCTTCGTTATCGCCTAATGTCAGCACGTTGATCCGCCAACGCAACGCGAACAGCAAAAAGCATCCTGCAAACACGGGAACACCCGCGAAATTTAAAGCTTCGCGTCCGCCGCCCGACAAGCTTCCCATCAGCCAATACGTTATGGCGGGCAACTGATCCGTCGGATCGGCGACCAGCTTTACAAAAGAAATTCCTGCCGTGAACAAAGCGCCGACGACGATGCCTGCCAAAATCATGGTCAAAGTACGTTTTCCGGCAGATGCTCTGCTGATCAGGCAAACGGCGCCGACGGCGACGAGGCTGAACGAAAAAGCCGAAACCGCGACACAAATCCCGTTTCCGCCCGCAAGCAACGCCAAAGCCGCACCGAATGCCGCCCCCGACGATGCGCCCAAAATATCCGGAGATGCCAGCGGATTTTGAAACACTCCCTGATACGCCGCCCCCGCCGCCGACAAAGAACATCCGACCAAACACGCCAATAAAACGCGCGGAACCCTGATATTCCAGACGATCGCCTCGACACGGCTTGAAACATCCGAAGGAATGCCGAAAATCTTGTTTGCCAAAACATTGCAAGCGTCCGAAAAAGAAACGGGATAACGTCCGGCAGCAACGGATAAAAGCATCGCCGCCGACAAAAGCAATAAAGAAAGAACCGCCGTTTTTTGGAAACGCCCGCTTTTCGTTAAAAGCATAAAAGCCGCCTTTTTTCGCCGTTTGCCGTTAAAAAACTTTTCCTGTTTTGCCAAACGGGGCAAACTTTGTCAATCTTTGCAAAACGAAAAAGCTTGAAACGCCCGAAAATAACTGTAAAAAATAAACCAAGATCATTCTCAGAGGATATCATGCGCTTTATATCGTTTTTATTCGCCGCCCTGCTTTTCGTGCTTCCGAACACGGCTAACGCCCAAAAAACCGGTTCTTATTTCAGTTTCGGTATCGGCGGATGGGAAAAAAGCGAAAGCGGAACTTATACCTCAAACGATTTTTCGACCATACTTGACGCCGCCGCCGGTATCAGAAGATCCTTGTTCAGATTTGAAATCAACGCCTCGCAATGGGATAACGGCGCCAGAGAAGGCTTTACCGATTCCCTGACTTCGGCCTCCGTTAACGCCTATATCCACGTCATGCCCCGTTCTTTGTTTTCTCCGTACGTCGGCGGTGGGGTCGGATATATGTTTTCGGATATGGGAAATTCGCCGTTTTACATGTTCGCCGGCGGCATCGAAATTTCTCCGCGATATTCCCCAATCGGCGTCGCCGCGGAATACAGGTATTTCAAGCCGACAAAAAAAATCAAATCTCACGATTTTGACGGCGACGGCATCCTTTTTAAAACTTACTTCAATTTCTGAAGTGTGACTTCCGTCACAAAAGTTTCATATACCAAACGAAGGGCGAATGTTGACTTTAATACGCCCGTATCGGATAATTAAAAATTGAGGTACGGACGGCTTATACTTCTTTTTTCGTACCGCGAAAAACAAAGCAACGGCTATCGTTACCTGTTTTTTCGCATTCTCCGTTCCTGTCTTCTGACCGGGGTCGGGAAACAAGATTGAGCCTCTTGGCGGGATTACGGGTAACGGCCTTGCTTTTTTATATGTAAGAAGCCCCTCCTGATTCTTCAAGAGGGGCGTTTCTTTTTTTACGCGAAATAACCGTATTCGTGATACGACTTTATTCCCATGTGAAAACGAAGTTTTCTCAAGTATTCCAACGGATTTTTCGGGCGAACCAATGCGCCTTCGGGACGGTGAAGCCAATCGTACGTCCGCGTCAGCAAAAAACGCAACGCACTGCCGCGCGCCAAAACCGGCAAGGCGTTCTTTTCTTCCGCCGTCAAGGGGCGCACCGTATTATATGCCGAAAGCATCCGCGCCGCCTTGGTCGTGTTAAACTCCCAAATTTCAGGTTCGAAACACCACGCATTCAGGCAAACAGCCAGTTCGTAAGCGTAAAAATCGTTGCAGGCAAAATAGAAATCTATAACGCCGGAAAGCTTTTTGCCCAAAAAGAATACGTTGTCGGGAAACAAATCCGCATGAATGACGCCTTGCGGCAAATCCGACGGCCAATACGAACGGACGGCGACCAGTTCTTTGTACATTTCGTCGTACATGTCGGGCGCAATGTTATCGGCTTCTTTTCCGATGCTTTCCAACAAAGGTTCCCATGCGTCAACGGACAATCCGTTTTTTCTGAACCCTTTGAAATCCTGTCCCGCCAAATGCATCAACGCCATTGAACGACCTAATTCCGCGCAATGATCCGGCGTGATTTTCTTAGTCGACATCCCTTTTAAAAATGTCGTAATGCAGGCTTTTTTACCGCACAAATCCCTTAACGCCTTTCCGTCGCGCGCCGCAACGGGCAACGGACACGAAAAGCCTTTTGACGACAAATGTTCCATCAAATCCAAAAAATACGGCAGTTCGTCAGGATTGACCCTTTTTTCGTACAACGTCAGAATGTATTGTCCCCGATCCGTATGAAGAAGGTAGTTCGTATTTTCGATGCCTTCGGTAATCCCGTGCAGAGAATGAATTTCGCCGATGTCATAGTCGGACAGAAATGTTTCCAAATCGTCATTGGTAACTTCGGTATAGACAGCCATTTTTCTCTCCTTATGTCAGGGCGGCAGGCAGCGGAAATCTTACTTTTTCTTCCACTTCGGTATGTTCGGTTAACGTTACGTTGAAATGCTTTTGCAATTCGGAAATGACTTCTTCGACCAAAATCGCAGGCGCCGAAGCCCCTGCAGTAATGCCCAGCGTTTTAACGCCTTCAAGCCTGTCCCACTGTATTTCGGCGGCTCTTTGAACCAAAACGGAACGGGCGCATCCCGCTTCTTTGGCGACTTCGACCAGACGTTTGGAGTTAGAAGAATTCGGCGCGCCGATCACCATCAGCAAATCACAACGTCGGGCAATGGCTTTGACGGCACGCTGGCGATTCGTCGTCGCATAGCAAATGTCGTTTTGATGAGGCTTGACAATATGGGGAAACCGTCTTCTCAACGCATTCAACAGCCCTTCCGTTTCATCCAAAGACAGCGTCGTTTGCGTAACGTATCCCAAATTTTCACCCCAGTCGTCCGGAATTTCGTTCACCTGCTCTACCGTTGAAATCAGCAACATTTCGCCGTCGGGAACCTGTCCCATCGTTCCGATGACTTCGGGATGCCCGGGATGGCCGATCAAAAGCGTTTTTCGCCCTTCGGCATAATTCTTTTTGGCTTCCTTATGAACTTTTTCCACCAAGGGACACGTCGCATCCAACGTCGTCAGATTGCGCCGTTCGGCTTCTTTGATAACGGAAACGGGAACTCCGTGCGCCGAAAAAACAACGACGGCTCCGTCGGGGACTTCGTCAAGCTCGTTGACAAAGATCGCTCCTTTATTAGCCAGATTTTGAACGACGAATTTATTGTGAACGATTTCGTGGCGCACATAAACGGGCGTTCCGAATTTTTTCAAAGCCTTTGAAACGATTTGAACGGCGCGGGTAACACCGGCGCAAAAACCGCGCGGAGATGCTAGGATAACTGTCAATTCGGGCAAGTTTGCCATTTTCTTCCTGATGCTTTCTTATTGGTGTTTGCTGACTGTTGCACACTTTTAAAAACGCGTAAAGGGCTTAAATTTTTAAAAACTGCCCCGAAAGTGTTTTTTATTGCGTCCGAGTATGGTATATAAAATAAAATTTTTCGTTTTTTTGTTCAATTTCCGTTCCTTAAAGGAGGATTTATGGTTTTACACAAAGATATGGCGAATGCGCTGCGTTTCCTGGCTGCCGAAGGCGTTCAGAAAGCTAACTCCGGACACCCCGGAATGCCGATGGGAATGGCGGACGTCGCGACCGTTTTATTCACGAAATTTTTAAAATTCGACGCTTCCGCTCCGCACTGGGCCGATCGCGACCGCTTTGTTTTGTCGGCAGGACACGGTTCCATGCTGCTGTACAGCCTGTTGTACCTGACCGGCTATAAACAAGCCACGATGGATCAGTTGAAAAGCTTTCGCCAGATGGGATCCCGCATGGCGGGACACCCCGAATACGGACATCTGGAAGGCATCGAAACCACGACGGGCCCCTTGGGTCAGGGCATTGCCACAGCCGTCGGCATGGCTTTGGCTGAAAAGCTGTTGGCTGCGCGCTACGGCAAAGATATCGTCGACCACTATACTTACGTTATTTGCGGCGACGGATGTCTGATGGAAGGAATCAGCGAAGAAGCCATTTCTTTGGCAGGTCACCTGAGACTTAACAAAATGATTGTCCTGTGGGACGACAACCGCATCACCATTGACGGTGCAACGTCGGTCGCCACTTCGACGGATCAGCGCAAACGATTTGAAGCCAACGGATGGAACACCGATGCCGTTGACGGACATAATCCCGACGAAATCGCCGCCGCTCTTGAAAAAGCAAAAAAATCCGACAAGCCGACCATGATTGCTTGCCGTACGATCATCGGTTACGGTTCTTCCAAAGAAGGAACGGAAAAAACGCACGGTTCGCCTCTGGGTGCCGAAGATTTGCTGGCTGCCCGCAAAAAGCTGGGGTTTGAATACGCTCCGTTCGAAGTTCCCGAGGACATCCTGAAAGAATGGCGCGCGGCAGGCGCTCGCGGTGAAGCGGATCGCCTGGCGTGGGAAAAACGCTTTGCCGGCATGGAAGCAAACAAAAAAGCCGAATTCGAACGTACCGTTCTGAAAGCCGTCCTGCCCGCCGGCTGGAAAGAAGCAATGGCTGCTTATAAAGAAAAATTGCTGGCAGAAAAGCCCAAAGTCGCAACCCGCAAAGCGTCTCAGATGGCGTTGGACGTCTTGGTTCCCGCCATTCCCGAATTGTTGGGCGGCTCCGCCGACTTGACCCATTCAAATTTGACGGATGCCAAAGCATCTAAATCCATTACGAATACGGACTTTACGGGCAATTACATGCACTACGGCATTCGCGAACACGGCATGGCCGCCGCCATGAACGGTATCGCTTTACACGGCGGATTCATTCCTTACGGCGGTGCATTTTTGGTCTTTATGGACTACCTGAAGCCCAGCCTGCGACTGGCCGCTTTGATGGGATTGAGAACCATTTACGTTTTAACCCACGATTCCATCGGTTTGGGCGAAGACGGTCCGACACATCAGCCGATTGAACACCTGGCGTCCATGCGTGCCATTCCGAATGTCAACGTGTTCCGCCCCTGTGACGCCATCGAAACGGCAGAATGTTGGGAATTGGCGATTGAATCCGCTCATACGCCCAGCGTATTGGCTTTGTCGCGCCAGAACTTGCCCACGTTGCGTACAAGCGTTAAAGAAAACCTGTCCGCAAAAGGCGCTTATGTTATTTCCGATTGCTCGGGCACACGTCAGGTGACGTTACTGGCAACGGGATCGGAAGTCGAAATCGCCGTCAAAGCGCAGGATTTGCTGAAAGAAAAAGGCATCGAAGCCGCCGTCGTTTCCATGCCGTCTTGGGAATTGTTTGACAAACAATCCGCAGAGTATAAAAAATCCGTTTTGGGTGACTGCCCGCGCGTCGCGGTAGAAGCTCAGGGCGCGTTCGGTTGGGAAAAATACACCGGTTTGGACGGGGCTGTCATTGCCATGCGTTCTTTCGGTGCATCGGCGCCCGCCGAACAGCTGTACGAACATTTCGGCATTACGCCGACCGCCGTTGCTTCCGCTGCGGCGAACTGCGTGGCCGGAAAAAAGTAACTTAACAAGGAGAACTGTTTAAAATGCCTATGATCAGCTTACGCCAGCTGCTGGACCACGCCGCCGAATACGGCTACGGCATGCCGGCTTTCAACGTCAACAATATGGAACAAATCCTGGCCGTGATGAACGCCGCGCGCAAAACAAATTCGCCCGTCATCGTTCAAACGTCCAAAGGCGCCCGTTCCTATGCCGGCGACGTCATGATTCGCAATATGGTTCAAGCCGCTGCCGAAATGTATCCCGAATTGCCGATTTGCCTGCATCAGGATCACGGCGATTCTTATAAAACCTGCGTAACGGCTTTGGCAAACGGCTGGACGTCGGTCATGATGGACGGTTCGCTGAAAGACGGCAAGCCCGCTTCTCATGAATACAATGCCGAAGTATCCGCAAAAGTCGTTGAAACGGCTCATATGATCGGCGCTTCGGTCGAAGCGGAATTGGGCTGCATCGGTTCTTTGGAAACGGGGAAAGGCGAAAAAGAAGACGGACACGGCTTTGAGGGCGCTTTGGACAAGAAGCAGCTGTTGACCGATCCCGACGAAGCTTTTGATTTCGTCAAACAAACGAATGTTGATGCTTTGGCGGTTGCCATCGGCACTTCGCACGGCGCTTACAAGTTCACTCGCAAGCCCGACGGCGCGATTTTGTCGATTGACACCATCAAAAAAATTCATGCAAAAATCCCGACGGTTCATCTGGTTATGCACGGTTCGTCTTCCGTTCCGCAGGAATTGCAGGACATGATCAACGAATTCGGCGGACAGATTCCTCAGACCTACGGTGTGCCCATAGAAGAAATTCAGGAAGGCATCAAATACGGTGTTCGCAAAGTCAACGTTGACACCGATTGCCGTATGGCAATGACGGGCGCCATTCGCAAAATTTTTGCGACAAAGCCGGGCGAATTCGACGTTCGCAAATACATGGGACCCGCGATGGAAGAAATGGAAAAGGTCTGCATTGCGCGTTACGAACAATTCGGAGCGGCCGGTCATGCCGACAAGATCAAAGCCATTCGCCTGCCTGAAATGGCAAAGCGTTATGCTTCCGGCGAATTGGATCACAAGATCTGAGCGTTTTGATAAAAAGGAAAAGGCGGAGAAAAAAATCTCCGCCTTTTTTATGTAAAGGGATTATACTAAAAAAAACAAGGAGAGAAGCGATGATATGGTCTAAATTCATTATGAATTTCGTTGCCTGTTTTATCGGGCTGATGATTATCGTCTTTTTAGGAACGGCTTTTGACATGGAAATGACGTTTTCCTGGTATGCCTATACGATATGTTCGGTTTTAAGCGTCTTTTACGCGTGGACGAAAAGTGCGAACATGAACGCATTAACGACGGAAAAGCCGTCCGTTTCGGAACACGAACATACGGCACATCATCATCCTCAGCACACGACATCGCATAATCATCCATTGTCATAAATTCTTGAGAAGACTCTATGGAACGCTGTTATTATGCTGACTATGTAAAAACATTTGTTTCAAAAAATAATGATGAAATTTTAGGAAAGCTTGTTTCAAGCAGCGACTTTGATTCATCTATTTTTCAAAAAAACGCATGGCAAGAAGAAATAAACATTCTAAAAAATGAACTTGCCTTATTCTCAGATGGCTTTATTGCCTTTGAATATACCATTCCCCGCGTTGGAAAACGTATAGACAATGTTTTTATATACAAAAATATCGTTTTTTTATTAGAGTTTAAGGTCGGGGAGAGCAAATACAAAAAAAATGATATTATTCAAATAATTGACTACGCCTTAGACTTAAAAGATTTTCATAAAGAAAGTTCTTCTTTGATATTAGTTCCTATACTAATTGCCACAAATGCACCATCAAAAGAAAACAACATCTCTATTGATGAAAATAATATTCTAACCCCCGTTTTTTGCAACAAAACAAACTTAAAATATAATATAGATAAAATAACAAATTCTTTTAATTGCCCTTCAAACATTTCCCCAAACAGATGGATTGAGTCTCAATATTATCCTACACCGACAATAATTGAAGCAGCACAAAAATTATTTTTAGATCATACTGTTGAAGATATTTCTAGAAATGATGCTCACGCTATTAATTTAAGCAAAACAATTTGCTCTATTGAAAACATTATAGAATACAGCAAAAGTAATCACAAAAAATCAATTTGTTTTGTCACAGGCGTCCCTGGTGCAGGAAAAACGCTTCTAGGATTAACAATTTCAGCAAAACATCAATATAAAAATAAAGAAGAAAATGCTGTTTTCTTGTCAGGAAACGGTCCTCTTGTAGACGTTTTACAAGAAGCGCTTGCTATAGACAACTCGAACAATGAAAAAATAAATAAAAGCGCCTCAAAAAGAAAAGTAAAAGAATTCATTCAGCTCATCCACCACTTTAGAGATGATGCCCTTTCAACAAATGAAGCTCCTATAGAGAAAGTCGTTATCTTTGATGAAGCTCAACGAGCGTGGACACAAACCATGCTCTCGGATTTTATGAAACGTAAGAAAGGCATCATTGATTTCAAAAAGTCTGAACCAGAATTTTTAATAGAGGTCATGAATCGCCATAAAGACTAGGCTACGATTATATGCTTAATCGGCGGAGGACAAGAGATCAATACTGGAGAAGCCGGCTTAATGGAGTGGTTTTCAGCGCTGCATTCTTCTTTTCCTAATTGGGATGTCTATCTTTCAACCGAAATTAAAGATAAAGAATTTTTAGATAAAGATACGATCTTAAATCTACTTCCCAATGCTGTTCATGTTCCCGAACTTCACCTTTCTGTATCGCTTCGTTCTTTCAGAAGTGAAAATGTATCAAATTTTGTAAAATACTTATTAGATGCAGACAGAGAAAAAGCTATAAAATTTTATGAAACACTCAAAGAAAAATATCCTATTTTTTTAACGCGAAATTTATTAACAGCTAAAAATTGGGTAAGAAATCATGCAAAAGGTTCTAGACGGTACGGATTGATTGCCAGCTCAGGAGCTAAAAGACTTCGTTCTTTCGGAATATGGGTGCAAAATAAAATCGATGCCCCAAAATGGTTTTTAAATGGTTTTGATGATGTTCGTTCTTCATATTTCTTAGAAGAAACTGCAACAGAATTTGATATTCAGGGGCTTGAAATCGACTGGGCTATTGTTTGTTGGGATGCGGATCTTCGTTTTCAAGAGGAACATTTTGAATATTATAAATTCAAAGGAACAAAATGGGAAAATATAAAAAAAGAAGAAAAGATTAATTATCTAAAAAATTCTTATCGCGTTCTTCTTACTAGATCACGAGAAGGTTTTATCATTTTTATTCCTGAAGGTTCCCCTTCTGACGAAACAAGAAAACCGTCTTATTATAATGGCATTTATGATTATTTACTTTCTATTGGCATAAAAGAGATTTAGGGTATTGTTGCTTCGCCTTGCAGAGGATAGCGGCGGCGCACAAAAATAAAGTATGTAAAAAGCGCCGCAAGCGTAACTATCCATGACAGCGGATAAGACGCAAAAAGCCATTGAAACGTATGAAATTCCGAAATCTGAAACACCGTCGCAATAAATAAAAGCCTTAGACCGCACGCCCCCGCCAACGAAATCAACGCAGGCCCCAAAGACGCCCCCAAGCCCCTTAAAACGCCCGTCATCGTATCCATCATCCCGCAAATCGCATACGTCCCGCATACAATATGCAAACGCAGCAATCCCGCAGCTATCGTTTCGGGATTGTCCGTGTACACCGATAACAATGCCGTACCGAACGATACCGCCAAAAATCCCAGAATAATCCCCATCGTAAACGCACAGCCCAACGCTCGGTTCTTTATCTTGTTTATGCGTTCGTATTTCCCGGCTCCGATATTGCGGCTGATAAACGTCGTCGCCGTCGGCTGAAACGAATTCATGCTGACCCATACGAATTGTTCAATATTCTGCGACGCCGCGGAACCTGCCATATAAACAGGACCGAACCCGTTGACCGATGCCTGTATAACCAAATTCGACAGGCTGAAAACAATTCCTTGGAACCCCGCGGGAATACCCAGTTTCAATATCTTTAACGCAATTTCCGAATTTAAACGAACTGCCCCCAAATATAAGCGTATCGGGCTTCTTTGCCGTATCAGGCACAGCAAAACCAACGTCGCGGCAACAGATTGCGCAATCACGGTCGCCAACGCCACTCCGGCAACGTCCATATGAAAAACAATCACAAATACTAAATTCAAAACGACGTTGATAACGCCCGAAATGATCAAAAAAAGCAACGGACGCCGCGTATCTCCCTTGGCATAAAGCAACGCCGCACCAAAATTATAAACCGCCGTCGGTATCATTCCGAAAAAGTAAATCCGAGTGTATTGCAAAGACAACGGCAATACGGCTTCGGGCGTTTGCATCAAAACCAAAATGCGTTCTGCAAAAATAAAACCGAACGTCGCTGAAAACAACCCGGAACAAACGCCCAATGCAACAGACGTATGAACAACTCGGGCAAGCCTTTTATAATCGTTCGCCCCCAAACAAAGAGAAGCACATACGTTCGTACCGATCGTCAAGCCGATAAAAAAATTCGTCAGAAGGTTAATCAATGTCGTCGTCGAACCGACCGCCGCCAAAGAATGTTCCGATCCGAAATGCCCGACAACCGCTATGTCGGAAGCGTTGAACAACAGCTGCATTATGCTTGACGCCATCAACGGCAGGGCAAACACGAGCATCTTGGGCAATAACGCCCCGTTCGTCATGTCTATTCCGGATTTCGATGCCATCTCTTTTGCCTCCCGCGGGGGAATATACGCCTTTTTTGATAAATTAAAATATCTTTCCTAAAAAATCTTCCCTTAAAAAGCCTTTTGCGGTCTAATACCCTCACAAGAGTTAAATACGGAATCGGATATGACCAAAGACAACCCTGTCCTTTCTTTGGCGCCCGGATTAAAAAACTTTGTCCTGCGCGATCAAAACGGAAAAAGTATCGAGCTTTCTTCCGCAAGAGACGTGTTTTCCAAAACGCTTAACTCTCCGACTTTGATTTGCAACAAAACCCTTTTAAAAGGGCGCATGGGTTCTCAAATGCCAAGGTTTGCCTTGGATGTATTGGAATTGTTCGCTTTTGTTTGCCCCGCCGTCCCCTGCGTGCCGACGGCAAAAGAAATTGCCTCGTTTTTAGGCTTGCCACGCCCCGTCAATGCTTTTGAAGAAGCCGACACCCTCTTTAAAATAACGCAAACCCTTTTGGCACGCCTGTCCCGCATAACGGGCGACGAACGTCAAAACGCCCTTAAAACCGCTTTGCTGATGGAACGATCGGGAAACTGGGCTTGGGGCGCCGACGTGTTGGCAGCGTTGGGAGTCGATCCCTCAAAAACGGGAAGCGTCGGATTATCAGGTCTCGCCGTTTGGGACAAATTGCCCGAATGGGTCGATGCCGCCCCCGACGAACAACCGGGGTCGCTGCCCGTCCTGCCCGAAGAAGCCGCAGACAAGCTTTCCGCCCTGTTAAAAACTTCCGTCGGACAAAACCGCAATTTTTGTGCCGAAGACAGACCGGATCAGTTTGAATATGCCAAAACCGCCGCAAAAGCTTTCGATCCCAGAAAAGACGAAGGCTTTCCCGTTTGCGTGTTGGCAGAAGCGGGAACCGGCATCGGCAAAACATTGGGATACATCGCTCCCGCCGCCGTTTGGTGTGAAAAAAACGCAGGCGCCGTTTGGATCAGCACTTATACCAGAAACCTGCAAAAACAGCTGGACAACGAATTGTCCCGTTTGTATCCCGACCCGATCGTTAAACGAAGAAACGTCGTGATCAGAAAAGGGCGCGAAAATTATTTATGCCTGTTGAATTTTGCGGAAGCCGTCGGAAAAATACCTTTAAACCCTGCCGCCGCGGTTCCTTTGGGTTTAATCGCAAGATGGGTCGCCCATACGGAAAACGGAGACCTGACCGCCGGAGATTTCCCCGGATGGCTGGCAGATCTGCTGGGGCAGCGCGGCATTGATTCTTTGGCTGACAGGCGGGGCGAATGCATTTACGGGCAATGTCCGCATTTTAAAAAGTGCTTTGTTGAAAAAATTGCCCGCCGTTCAAAACGGGCGAAAATCATCGTTGCAAACCATGCTTTGGTCATGACGCAATTGGCAGGATACACCGAAGATGCGCGATTGCCCGTCCGTTTCGTTTTTGACGAAGGACATCAGATTTTTGATGCCGCGGATTCCGTTTTTTCAGCGCAAATCAGCGGAACGGAAGGGGCGGAAATGAGACGTTGGCTTTTGGGTGCCGACGAAACGCGTGCCAACGGACGGGCAAGAGGTTTAAAACGGCGCATTGAAGACTTGGCTTTGATTGAACCGGATATCGGCGCTTTGATGGACGAAGTTTGCGAAACGGCTCGATTTTTACCGCGTTCGGGGGCTTTGTCCCGCATAAAAAACCATACGCCGCAAGGAGTTTTCGAGCTCTTTTTGGCTCAGACATATCGCCAGGTCTGTGCCAGAACCTCCAATCCGCGCTCTGCCCATTCGTTGGAATGCGAGCCTTCCCCCGTTTCCGAAGAATTAAAATCTGCCGCCTTTAAATTATGCGACGACGTACGTTTGCTGGAAACAAAGTGTTCCGCTCTCGCCGCTTTGATCGAAAACCATATCGACAAAGAAGCCGCAAATATCGAACCTTATGACAAACAGCGCTATCTGTCCGTTTTGCGGTCTTTGAAAAAAGTCATTATCGAACCTTTAAGCGTCTGGCGCGTCATGTTGGAACAAATCGGCGATAAAACGCCCCAAGATTTTACCGATTGGCTGGAAATCACCAGAACGGACGGTATCGACACGGATGTCGGATACCACAGGCATTGGATTGACCCGACGTTTCCGTTTGCTCATGTGCTCAGAAATGCGGCGCACGGCGTTTTGATAACTTCCGCCACTTTAAAGGATAAAAGCGGCAATGATGAAGCCGATTGGAAAAATGCGGAAAAAAGAACGGGCGTATTCCATTTTAAAACGCGGGAAGTCCCTCTTGAACTGACGGAAAAAAGCTTTTTATCCCCGTTTGATTATGCAACAAATGCCCGTGTTCTGATTATTACGGACGTCGATAAAAACGATGCCGAACAGGTAGCGGCGGCATGTCGGGAGCTGTTTATCGCGTCAAACGGCGGCGCTTTGGGCATATTTACCGCCATTGCCAGATTAAAAGCCGTCTATAAGCGCATTAAGCAGCCTTTGGCAGAAGCCGGCTTGCCTTTGTTGGCGCAACACGTCGATCCCGTAAACATGACGACCCTTCTGGATATTTTCAAAGCCGAAGAAGATGCGTGTCTGTTGGGAACGGACGCCGTGCGCGACGGCATTGACGTTCCGGGCAGGTCTTTAAGATTGCTGGTTTTCGACCGCGTGCCGTGGCACAGACCGAACACCGCTCACAAAGCCAGAAAAGCCGCGTTCGGCGAAAACGGCGAAGCTTATAACCTGATGACGGTTCGAATGAAAACGGCTCAGGCTTTCGGGCGGCTGATCCGCAAAAAAGACGATCGCGGCGTTTTCGTCATGCTTGACCGAGCCGTCCCGTCAGAAACGCTTTCCGCGTTTCCCGAAGGATGCCCCGTTGAAAAAGTACCGTTAAAAGAAGCCGTTCGGAAAATCAAAGAATTTTTATAGACACATATTAAAATTCTCAAAGAAAGCTTTAAAAAAATACTTTCTTCGGCTACACTTGAACAAAATTTCGGAGATTTGTTTTCCTATGGCTGTCATACACGAAGAAGAATACGATTTCTTATTAAACACGGATGATGAGCTGATGCTGGTCTTTTACGGACTGGACAGTGAGCCGAAAAATCCTTCACTGGCATTGCATCAACGCGAATACGTCCTTTTGACGCGGGCGGCGGACGAACCGCAAATCCGCATGGACGACGTTCCCGACGAAATTTGGGATCATTTGTACAAGGTTAAAAAAGTCCTCGTCTGCGAAATCGACGAAGACGGCGAATTTAAGCACGTCTACGATATTCCCGTCGTTATCGCGTGATTCTTGCGCTTTTCCGTTTTATTTTTTCTTTGGCTTCATCTTAAAAAAGTTTATGATGACCCCTGTCTTTTTTTGTCTTTTTTACCCTTTCAGGAAAGAAAAAAATGGTTAAGGCGAACGAACATTATCTCAATCTTGCATCCAACTACCTGTTTCAGGAAATTGCCAGAAAAATCAAAGCTTATAAAGCGGAACACCCCTCTGCCGAAGTCATCAGTCTGGGCATAGGCGACGTTACCCAACCCATTCCCGAAGCCTGCATCGAAGCTTTGCACAAAGCCGTTGACGAAATGGGAAAAGCCGAAACCATGCGGGGATACGGCCCCGAACAAGGATACGATTTCCTGATTTCAGCCATCATTGAAAACGATTATAAAGCCCGCGGCATTTCTTTGGATTCCGACGAAGTGTTCGTCAGCGACGGTTCAAAATGCGATGTCGGCAATATTCAGGAAATCTTTTCCCAAGACAACACCGTCGCCGTCCCCGACCCCGTATACCCCGTTTATCGCGATACCAATATCATGGCCGGGCGATCCATAGAATTCCTGCCCTGCCTTGAAGAAAACGGATTTTCCCCCGCTCTGCCCGAAAAACCAGCAGGCTTGATTTACCTGTGCTCTCCGAACAATCCGACGGGAACCGTTATGGATAAAGCCCAATTGAAACGCTGGGTCGATTATGCCAAACAAAACGACGCCGTGATTATCTTTGATTCCGCTTACAAAGAATTTATCCGTCATCCCGATTTGCCGCAAAGCATTTATGAAATCGACGGCGCAAAAGAAGTCGCCATCGAATTGCGTTCTTTTTCCAAAACGGCAGGATTTACGGGATTGCGTTGCGCTTACATGGTCGTGCCCAAAGCGCTTAAAGCGACGACTGCCGACGGCAGAAACGCCGACTTGAATGCTTTTTGGCGCCGCCGTCACACCACGAAATATAACGGAGCCCCCTATATCGTCCAACGCGCGGCAGAAGCCGTCTTTTCGCAAGAAGGCAAAAAACAGGTTCGCAAAACCATAGATTACTATATGGAAAACGCCCGCCTGATCCGCGAAGGGCTGTCCGCAAAAGGCTTTAAAACTTTCGGCGGAGAAGACGCTCCTTATATTTGGCTGAAAACGCCCGAAGGCGTCACGTCGGAACAATTTTTCGACATCCTGTTGAACAAAGCCCAAATCGTCTGCACGCCCGGAAGCGGTTTCGGAAAATGCGGCGAAGGCTTTGTCCGCCTGACATCGTTCGGAACCCGCGAGAATACTGAAAAAGCCATTCAAAGAATCGGAGACATTACCTTATGAAAAACATCCCCTTTGTAAAAATGGACGGTCTGGGAAACGATTTCGTCATTATTGACAATCGAAACGACCCCGTCAGCTTAAGCACGGCGGACATCGTACAAATCGGAAACCGCAAAACAGGCGTCGGTTTCGACCAGATGATTATTATCGAACCTTCGGACAAAGCGTTCGCCCGTATGAAAATTTTCAATGCGGACGGATCTGCCGCAGGAGCTTGCGGAAACGGAACCAGATGCGTCGGAAAGATGTTGATGGACGAAACGCTTAAAACGTCTTTGGCATTGGAAGCGCCTGACGGAAAAATCTTAAAAACGTTTCGGGAATCCCCTGACGCGCTGGTTACGGTCGATATGGGGAAACCTGCTCTGAAATGGAACGAAATCCCCGTCGCCGAAGAATGCGACACGCTTTATTTGCCGAACCTTTGCGACGGTTTGCCGCAGCCTGTCGGCGTTTCCATGGGAAATCCCCATGCCGTGTTTTTCATTGACGACGTCGAAAACTTTGATATCGAAGCTTTCGGACCTAAAATCGAAAACCATCCGTTCTTTCCGGAACGCACCAATGTTGAGTTCGTACAAATCATTCGTCCCGATTTGTTAAGAATGCGCGTTTGGGAACGCGGTGCGGGCGTTACGATGGCTTGCGGCACGGGAGCGTGCGCCTCGTTGGTCGCCGCCGTACGCCGCGGACTGTGCGCAGAAAAAGCCGAAATCAAAATGGACGGCGGCAGCCTGTTCATTGAATGGGCTCAAAAAATCAACGTCCTGATGACAGGCGACACGCATTGCGCTTTTACGGGGACCGCTTTTGTATAAACGCGATAAAAAAACAAACGAAAAGCCCCGAAAACAATCGGGGCTTTTTGCTGTTGTGTTCTTTAAACCCGGCTTATTCGCCGAACGCTTTTTGATAAACGCCCAAAACAAGCTCTTTGGTGCAGGGGCGCGGGTTGCCTCCCGTGCAAACGTCCGCCATTGCCGCATCCGCCAAAGCGTCCAAGTCTTCTTTCTTGACGCCGATTTCTTTTAACGTCTGAGGTATGCCGACATCGATCGACAATTGACGAACGGCATCCACGGCGGCTTTGCGATATTCGGCCTGAGTCATTTTATCGACATCGGCAACGCCCATCATCCGCGCAATCTCACGGAATTTTTCGCCCGTGTAGCCTGCATTGAATTCCATAACGTACGGCAACAAAACCGCATTCGCAACACCGTGCGGCGTATCGTAAAACGCGCTCAGAGGATGCGCCATCCCGTGAACGACGCCCAAGCCGACGTTGGAAAAAGCCATACCCGTCATGTATTGTCCCAAAGCCATGCCTTCGCGTCCGTCGGGATCGTTAACAACAGCTTTGCGCAAAGAACGCGAAATCAGTTCAATCGCCTTCAAATTCAACGTATTCGACAGTTCCCAAGCTGCAAGCGTCGTATAGCCTTCAATCGCATGCGTCAGAGCATCCATCCCCGTCGCCGCCGTCAGCCCTTTGGGCATGGAAGACATCATATCGGGGTCAACGATCGCCACAACGGGAATGTCATGCGGATCGACGCAAACAAACTTACGGCGTTTTTCTTCGTCCGTAATCACATAGTTTATCGTCGTTTCGGCTGCCGTACCTGCCGTTGTCGACACAGCGATGACGGGAACGCTTTTATTTTTGGTCGGTGCCACGCCTTCCAAAGACACAACGTCCGAAAATTCGGGGTTATTGATGATAATTCCGATTCCCTTTGCCGTATCTTGCGGAGAACCGCCGCCGACGGCAATCATATAATCGGCGCCCGCTTTTTTAAAAGCTTCTACGCCGGCTTTTACCGTCGTTACGGCAGGATTGGCTTTGACTTTGTCAAAAATTTCATAAGCATAGCCCTGTTCGTCCAAAATATCCGTAACCTTCTTGACCACGTTGAACTTAACCAGGTCAGCATCGGTCACAATCAAAGCCTTTTTAAAACCGCGCGATTTAATTTCCGTAACAATTTCTTTCACGGCACCGTGCCCGTGATAGCTTGTTTCGTTAAGAATAAAACGTTGTGCCATATTCTTATCCTTTCATCATTAATTTGTCTGAAAGTATTTTAGGAGCGTACGTTCCGTTTCTCAAGGGTGAAAAAAACAAGCGCCCGTATCCGGACGCTTGTTTTTCCTTAGAAATTATATCTGAATTTTATCATGCCGGAATGGTTGGTGTAGTCTTTTCTGAATTCTCCGGAATAGCCCAGAGATATTTCAATATTATTATCAACCGTTGCCGTCAGGACGGCGCCTGCCGTAAACGCGAATTTTTCAAGTTCGCGCCCTTCAACGCTGTACGTCGTCGCGTTCGGCAAAGTCACAACGGCACCGTGCCCGTCCTGCTGAATGTCATAGGTAAATCCTAACGTGCCTTCAGGACGCAGGCGAACGGAATCAAACATGGCATAGTTTCTGGTCCATTTGCCTTCCGCCAGCAATGTCATAACTTTGCTGTCTTCATTTTTAATGGTCTGCCCCAGCGTATCCGTATGCGAATCGTTTTTAACCATCGTGTATCTTAAACCTGCCGACGGCGTAAAACCGTAATTCATCGTTTTTCCCATCATGAACTGAGCAGAAATAACGTCCGAATCGTACTCATCAAAAACCATTGAATCGCGAATTGAATACAAATCAATGGGTACCAAGACTTTTTCGTCGCGCACCGTTGATTGCCCGTAGCTTAAAATACCGCTGAAATAAACGTCCGCCGGCTTGTAGAAACCGTAGAGCATTCCTGCATTGCCGTCAATTTTCGTCGTACGGTTTTCTCCGTCAATATCAGACTGAGTATAAGCCCAACCGGCACCGACAACCAAACCTTCGCGGATTTCAACATCGACACCCGCCGCAAAACCCGAAGAATCTCCGTCAAAACCGCCGTAACCGTTGTCGCCTGATTTCAGCTCGGTTTTGTTATACAACCCTTGTGCCCAAATGCTGTAGCGCTTCATAGAATTTTCCCAAGGACGGCTGGATCGATACGAACTCGGTTTCGGACGGCTGTAATATGAAGCCGCAGGATAGATAAAGTCGTTGCCGCCCGAACGTCCGTACAATCCCGAACGTCCGTACAACCCCGTGTTCAACTGTGAAACAACCTCGCTCATACGGTTCGTTATCGTATTCAATACTTTGCTTTGAACGGCAACGACCGTCTTTGATCCCGCCGCTTCGGGATCGGGTATCAGGGTCGACAATGCTCTTTTATACGAAGGCAAGTCCGTTTGAGAAAGAACATCCATCATATTGGTCACACGTTCCAAAGACGTATTTTTTTCAAACAAGGGACCGTCCAAAAACGCCTGAGCCGCCATAACTTCGTTCATTGCCGCGCCCGAAGATAATGCAACATCCGAAGCTCCGGCAACCATCTGAACGTCATAGCACAAAGAATTGCCGTTCTCGCACCCTGAAACCGGCGTGAAACGATAACGGTTGTTGGAAACGACAAAACGGGAAGAGTCAATGCCGCTTTGCGTTTCTATCAAAGCATAGCGCCTTGCTTCCTGCTTAACGGCGACGCCGCGTGCCAACGTTGCGTTGATCGTAATGTTTCCCGTCCCCGAAAATGCCGCCGACTGTGTAATAATCTTTCCGAAATCGGTCGTATCGTTCATCATTAATGACATTGACGATCCGCCTTTAAATGTCGACGTGCCTCCGACCGTCAGCACATTGTTGTTCAGTGACAATGCGTTGCCTGCCGTAAAATTACCGGCGATCTGAGTATCGCGCCCCAAAGATGCCGATCCCGTATCCAAGGTAATATTGCCGCCCCAAGTGCCCTGAGCCCAGCTTTCGCCGAAAGTAATGCCGCCGCCGTTTTGGAAATTAAGCGTTCCCGTTCCGTTTAACGCGGCATTACCGGTCAGCGCAAGGTTGCCTTGAATGTTCAATTGCTGGTCAGTCGTCATCGATCCGCCCGAGAAGTTGATGTTTTGCCCCCCTTGCGCTGCCAAAGAAGACTCCGTTCCCGAAAAAGTAATATCGCCTCCGGAAATATTGATTGAACCGACGTTCGCCGCCGACATTCCCAACATACCGGAATTTACGTTGATCGTACCGCCGGAAATATTAAAGTCGCCGACGGTTTCTCCTGTTCCGCCTTTGAAAACAGAGGCTCCGGCACCATTCAAAGCAATCGTTCCGTTAATAATTGAAATGCTGCCCGTCCCGGAATGGACAAGTCCCGCCTGAGTAACGCTTCGAGCTTCCACTCCGCCGGAAGACGCCGTAACCGTCAAATCAGGTCCGCCGGCATCACCGCCTATTGTAATATTATTTCCAGAAGTTTGCGACGTAACCAAGGAATCCGTCAACGACACCGTCCCTGACGTAAAAGAAATCGCTCCGCTTCCAGACAAAGAAGAATCGCTTGCCGTTAATGCGGCGTTGTTTATGCTTAAGTCCTTAAACGTTACGGAAGAATTATTGCTTACCGTTACCGTCGCATCGTCGGCAAAAGAAACAGAGCCGTTTGCATTGTTCAGCAACGAACCGTCCAAAGACAATGTTGCTCCCGTAACGGAAAATGTTCCGCTGTTGCTGTCGGAAAACTGTATTTTTGATCCGGACACAAACGTCAAAGAGGTATCCTGACCGGAAACGGTAACGCCGCCGGTCGTTTGTGTTCCGTCCGCGCCTTTAAAAATTCCGCTGTCAGCCGACGTAAACGTATATGTACCCGACTGAATCGTAATCGAGCCCGTCGACCCCGTGTGTTCAATTCCGCCGTTTGCTGCTTTGAATATAATCCCCGAAGTTGAAGCCGATTCCCCGGGCATTGAAAAAATTATACTGCCTTCGCCTGTCTGACGGACAAAAGATCCGCCTTGCATTTCGAATTCCCCGTCCGAAACGGTAATCGTCTGTTTCCCGGAGATCAAAGAAGAATTGTTTAAATTAAACGTACCTCCGGAAATTGCTATCGTTGCATTATTTCCGGAATTAATGTCCGCTTCCATCAGATCAACGGTAGCTCCCGACGAAAACGATATGCTTCCCGAACCTTGATGAGACACCGCCGTTGTACGGTTATCGTACGATATCGCCGTCAAACTTGAATTTGATGCAAAGGTGATATTGCCGGTATTCTGGCTGCCCATCACGATTGAGGAAGATCCGCTCAATTTTATTTGTCCGCCGCTGATAACAATATCGCCTTCCGTTGCATTTCCCGCCTGAGAACCGCCTCGAACAATCTGCGCTCCGTCGAATAAAGCAAAATTCCCCGCCTGAATTTGAAGATTTCCCGTTCCGCCGGAATGGACGATTTTTGTATCTTTCTCTTGCAAAGCAACCGTCGCCCCCGTTCCGTTTTCCTCGGCGGAAAAGATCAGATTCCCCGAACCTTCCTGAACCAAAGAAGCCGCATCAAGCAAAGTAAACGTTCCGCCGTTAATCTGAACCGTCCCGCCCGTATCTTTGAAATTTCTTCCGACACCGTAAGAACCGCCTAATTTTGAATTTCCTGACAGAGTAAACGTTCCGTCCGTAACGGTCAGTTGTCCCGTCGAAGATGAAGACGTTGACCCGGCCTTCGCCCCGCGCGCCAACAGCGACGCATTGTCTTCCAATGTTATGTCGGCGCCCCCCTGCACGGAAGAATCTTCATCCGCGCGCATCGGCGCTATCGTAATCCTGCCGCCGTTCTGTGAATAAATTGACGACGTTCCGTTCAAAACAAAGAGCGCATTTTTGGAAAAATCATACTGAACCGCATCTTCCGTACCGGGAGTTCCCTCGTCTTCTGCGCCGCCCTGAACTTTAATATCATACGGCGCTATTGTTACATTCGCTCCGTCCGTAACGACAATATTTCCCGTATATGTTTTTTGATCTTCCTCTACGTTTAAGTAATATGCTCTCAACGATTCTTTTATATCCGTCTGAGTCAGACCGCTGCCGTCCCCTTCATCTACCCAAGTCGTCCCGACAGCTTTCTGTTCGCTTGACGCTTCAGAAACATCCACGCTGTTAATTTCAAGATTTGTCCCCGACGTTCCGCCTGCGTTAATTGTGATATCGGCAACGGACGGAGAAAAAGACAATGTCAGCATCAGTGCCGAATATGAAACGCTCGTAAAAAGTATTCTGCTTTGTTTTTTCATCGGATTCTTCCTGTAGCGAAAAAATAAGAGGGGAAAATCTTTACAGAGTTTAACCGTTCTTTATTAAGAAAGATTAAAAAAACAGCCTTTGACACGTCAAAGTTATATTAAAACAGCCTTTAACCGCCCTCGGCTTTGTTTCGGGGGTTAAAGGCTTTGAATTTTAGGAAATCTGTTACCGTTCAACGTCCTGCAGAAACGGAACGCCCTTTTAAATTATTTCGGACGAAATCTGCCATAACCTTGTTTTTAACATGTTGGAACAAAGGTCTGCCGTCCTGTCCGTCCATTTGCCGTTTATGTTCGGCGGGAACCAAATCCCACGTTTCCTGCATTTCTTTGGGATTTTTCCAAACAGGCGCCGTAAAAGCCGCCGCCAAAGCCCCCGATTCCGCAACATGGACGATCAATGCCTTGCCCTGTTCGTCGCAACGCTTAAAATCAGAAGGCGAAAAACCAGGCTGTTTTATCAACACATCGACCTGACCTGCCTTTGCCAGCGTAAAGGGATCCAACGTTTCCGCATTGTCTCCCGCATTGCGGACAGCTTCAAAAGCCTGTTCGCGTTCGACTGCCGCCCTTTGTTTGTCGGCATTTGCCCGTTCTGCGGCATAAACTTTTTCAAGAACGCTTTCCGACACGGGATTGCGCAATCGTCCCGCCACGGTGTTGCGCCTGTTTTCAACCGTCTTCCCCAGTTTTGTTTCGCACACCGTGCATTTCTTATCCGACAAAGCGTCCGCCAAAGCCAACGCCGTCTTGTCATCAACGGAATTTCCCGACAAATCGACGCTTTGCAACACGCCGTTTTGAAACGCGGGAAACAGCAAAGGCAACGTCCTGTTGTCAAGCCCCGTGCAACGTAATTCCAAATGCTTTACATGTCCGGATTTTACAAGCCCTTCGGCAAAATTCTTAACATTGCGCGGATCAATCAGCGCCACATCGTTCAGCTTTAGCGTTTCAACGGACGGCGGTAAATTTTCCGCCATTTGCCCCAACGCAATGTGATCAATGTTGTTAAAAGACAGATCCAGCTCTTTGATACGGGCGCCTTTTGAAAACGCAACGGCAAAACCGGTCAGCGCCGTAAAAGACAAGTTATTGTTCGGCAACGACAGCTTTTCTATCGGAGACGAACAAATTCCCTTCAGCATTCCGTCTAAAATCATATAATTTGCGATATCCGTATCTTCCATATAAAGGGATTTCAGCTTTGATTTCTCCAAAGAACGTGCAAACGCTTTATATGTGTCATTGTCGGGTTCGCAGGATTTGATTGACAAGGATGTAACGGACGTTTTCGGTAACGCATCAATAACGTCAGCCAAAGCGTATCTGGCGCCGAACGTATCAAAATTCAGACGGGCATTTATTCCCGCCGAAAACGTCCCCATGGACGTTTTCGGCTCATAATTCCAGTCGCGTTTTGATATTCTTAATTCCGTTGCCGAGGAAGAAGGCAGGATTTTTGCCAAAGCCTTGCCGATTCCCTTGGGAGCATCCTTAAAAAAACTTTTATCAAGCGTCAATATGCCGTCTTTCGGAGAAAGAAGCGTCTCGACGGTTTCTTCTATGCGTTCGGGATTATATCCGGCTTTGTACAGAGCCCTTTTTGCCAACATTTTTTCAAACATTGCTTTATGCCCCCTTTATTCCCTTATATTTTTCATCATACGCTCTTTTTCGAAAAAGGACAGCTTTTTCCTTATTTCCCGATAAAAAATTATACGCCCAAAAAATACGATTAAGTTGCTTATTTTTTCTTGACAAACAGCCTTTAATACATAAATCTTACGGTTGTTAAAAGATACGGATTATAAACCTAGGTTTATCATTCGGCTTTTTAATACCATACCGCCGTTTGTCTTCTTTTATCCTTCTTATGCTTTGCATAAGTGCAAGATTGAGCCTCTTGGTATAAGAAGGCCGACGGCGGTACCTCAAAAAAAAGCGGTTCTTTCGAACCGCTTTTTTTATCATTTCCCGATCCTTAGCATTCGCAAAGCGCTGACGCCCGCGCCGAAACCGTTGTCAATGTTGACGGTACATACGCCTTCCGCACACGAATTCAGCATGCTTAACAATGCCGACACTCCCGCGAACGACGCACCGTAACCGACCGACGTCGGAACCGCAATAACGGGAGAACGCACCAGCCCCGCAACAACGCTTGCCAAAGCCCCTTCCATCCCCGCAACCGCAATAACAACATCGGACGTGCGGATTTCTTCTATTTTGGAGAGCAAACGATGCAAGCCCGCAACGCCGACATCATAAAAACGATCAACGTTGCCTCCGAAAAACTCTATCGTTCGAGCGGCTTCTTCCGCAACGGGAATATCCGCCGTTCCGCCCGTGCAAACCGCAATTTTCCCCGCCAACAAAGCGGGCGGTTTCGTCTGCATCGTCAATGTCCGCGAAGTCTCGTCATAACGGACGTCAATTCCCGCCTCACGAACAAAAGACGCCTGAGCCTGCGTGCAACGGGTTCCCAATACGGAAATTCCTTTTATGGCGAAAGATTCGTAAATCTTTTTCAGCTGTTCCGCCGTCTTTCCGGGACAAAAGACGACTTCGGACGTTCCCGTGCGTTCCGAACGGGAACAATCCAGCTTTGCAAACCCCAGCTCGTCGTACGTTTCCATGTTTTATTCCTTGACCTTTGCCGCGCGGTTCAACGGATGCATCGCGGCAAATCCCAAAAGAGCCGTCATAAACATACCGATAAAGCCCGCAAACATTGACGAAGCAATCCCCGAGCTGATTCCCGAAACCTCATATTCGGGGAACGGTGCCCGTGCAAAATTCGGCGCATCCGGCAACAGCGAGAACTGCCCCATCGTCCATTCAAAGGCATCGGGAAATGCCGAAGCAAACGGCGCCGCCAGAAGAGAGACCAAAATAATCGCCGACAACGAAAGTACGGCTTTTTTTGAAATCCCGCGACCACGCTCTGCCGTTGAAACAAACGTTAAAAACGCCGCACTGAAAGCCCCTTCAACGACAGCCAATGCCAGATGCGTTTTTAACAGCGTTCCGATTACATCTGCACTTGCCTTGCCGGACACAGCCAATTCAACCGACAAAGCGCCGACAGCGGCAAAAACGGACAGGAATCCCGCAAAAAACACGCAAAGCGGAAAAGAACAGCCGCGTTTTTTCAAAGCATAAAATACAGCTCCCGAAGCTCCCGCCCCCAACAGCGCCATATTTACCGTATTTGCCCCCAACATGGACAGCCCGCCGTCCGCGAACAGCAACGTTTGCAGCGTCAATACCAAAGCAAGGCTTAATATTCCGGCAGGCACGCCCAACAAAACCGCCGCGAACGCTCCTCCGATCAGATGTCCGGAAATCCCGTCCGTCACGGGATAATTTAACATCTGCAGCCCGAAAACCGCCGCAGAAACCAACGCAAACATTTTTGCCGACGGCGCCTTTGATTTTCCGCGAACCAACGCATAAGCCGCCAAAGCAACACCGCCCGCAGCCACCGCGGCACTGACGGGACAAACCGCCCCGTTTAACATTTCAGAAGGAAGATGCATTTTCTTAACTCCTTTTCGTTATAAAAGTTTGTTTTTCCACCGGCAAAATGCTGATGGCGTCAACGGGACAGGCATGCGTGCATGCCCCGCAACCGATACAACGCGCCCGTCGGGCAGACTTCCGTACATCTGCGGCAATCAAACCGGCATGCCGCCTTGCTTAAATCCAATGTAACGTGCCCCGTTACCGAAGACGCTCGGATAATTTTTTCGGGACAGGCTTTGACGCACAGACGGCAATCCGTGCATTTTTGCGAAAACCTGTCGATATCCCCTGCCCCCGGCGGCAAAACGGCATTCTTAACGGCGTTTGCAAAGCGCATCACGCCGCTTTTTGCCAAGGCAATGCCCGTAACCGCCCCGCCTGCCAAAGCTGCCGCCGCGCTTAAAAACAATCGTTTTGAAGCGTTAAAGGACGTTTTATCCGAACTTTTTGAACCTGCGGCGAAAACAATCGCTTGTTTCGGACAAACCGCCATACAATCCATGCATCGCACGCACCGTTCGTTGTCAATCGTGCCCGAAGCGCTGTCAATGCATCCCGACGGGCATACTTTGGCGCCCCCCCCCGCATTTCACGCAATCCTGTTTAATCTTAAGGCGAAAAACGCCTTTCTTTGCAAAAAGCCCCAAAAGTGTCCCGACAGGACAAACCGACGTGCAAAAAATCCGTTTTTTCCAAACAGCCAAAACACCGATCACGATCACAGGCACCGAAGCACCGAGCGTAAACGAAACGGCAAATCGTCCGAACAAAGAATACGGGTCAAGCAACATAAAAACGGCCGCGCTGCCTGCCGCCAACGCTCCGAAGGCAATCCCCGCAATGACATAGCGCGTTTTTTGAAAATTGCGTCTTTCGTTACGTTTCGTCCTGAAGACAAAGGAAACAAAGTCCTGCCATATCCCCATCGGGCAAAAAAAGGCGCAATAAAACCTGCCGCACACGAACGTCAGCAACGCAATCACTGCCGTCGTCAAAAGCGCGCCGACGGAAAATCCGCAAAACAGGTTCATGACCGAAGGGCCGAACTGAACATGAAACAGCTCTGCCGCCTTTGGCAAAAGCCCGAACCACGCCCCCGCATATATCGCGGCAAAAATAACAGCCGCCGCTATTCTGAAATTTTTAAACATTTTACTTTTTTCATTTTCTCCACCGATTTTCAATTATTCATATCAGCCTAACGGATTACAGCGACTGTAAGTCAATATCTTTTTTCCCTTGAAATCAAAAAAAGCCGACATTAAAGTTAACTGTAACTTTAACAAAGGCAAAACAATGATAAAAACCTTAAAACCGTTTCAACCTTCGGACGACAGAACGCCGAAATACACCGTCAAAGACGTCGCCGAAATGATGAATATTTCCTCATATACCATCCGTTACTATGAAAACGAAGGGCTGATCCCCGGCGTTGAAAGAAGTCGGGGAAACATCCGTTTATTTTCTGAACATACTCTGTCTTGGTTGCGCGTCGTGCATTGTTTGAGAATGACGGGATTATCGATCGAAGGCGTCAAGCATTACATCGATTTATGTTTAAAAGGCGATTCGACCATCCCGGAACGGGCGGAATTGCTGGCAAAGCAGGAAAAAAACCTTAAAAACCAAATCAAAATGCTTCGCGAGCAAATGGATATCTTAAAATACAAACAGGGACTATATAAAAAGCTGATGGACGGGGAAATCGAAGACACCTGCAACCCCGCCAGAACAAAAACGGCAAACGGATAAAAAAAGGCGGAAATTCCGCCTTTTTTAATACCCTCTTTTTTAATGCCTTTTCAAATGTCCATACTGCCCGATCTGAACCCTTCCAAATCAAGCGTCAGATATGTAAAGCCGATTTCTTTCAGGCGGGCGGTAATTTCTTGGCGCCGTTCGATAAGCTTACCCATTTCTTCGGGCAAAATTTCAATACGGGCGATTTCTCCGTGACGGCGGATGCGAACCGTCGAAAATCCGTAAGATTTTAAAACAGCCTCCCCTTTTTCGACATTCGCCAATCCCGTTTCCGTCAATTCCTGACCGTATTCAAAACGCGTCGCCAAGCATGAATTTGACGGCTCGTGCGCGGTCGGCAATCCCATTTCTGACGAAAAGTCGCGTATCATTTTCTTTGTCATTCCTAATTCCGCCAAAGGAGAAATCACTCCGTTTTCTTCCAACGCCGCACGTCCCGGCCGCCACATTTCCATATCGTCCGCGTTCGTACCGTCCGCCAGATGCTTTATACCGAACCGATCGGCTATTTTTCTGGCTTTTGAAAACAAATAATGTTTGCACAAATAGCAACGGTTTTTCGGATTATAGCGTACTCCTTTGATGTTTAAGGCGTCAAATTCGACGACATCGCAGGAAATTCCCAACTGTTTTGCAAAATCCTGCGCTTTTTTTATTTCCTCTTGCGTCTGAAAACACGAAGAAAATGTCAAGGCTTTGAACAAAAACGGGCGGCGGGAATAAAGCCGTGCCAAAACCGCCAGCAAAAAGCTGCTGTCCGTTCCGCCCGAATACGCCAGACAAATGCCGTCCGGGGCTATTTTTTCCAAATATTCTTCAAGTTCCCTTCGTTTCATTTTGACGCCTGTTTATATATTTCCGAAAAAGGAATTCCCGTCTTTTCACTGAGGGCTTTTACGCTTTCGTATTCGGGATAGCGACGGTCAAGCCCGTTAAAACGGCACCTTTTGATTTTAACGTCGCCGAAAGGAAGGGAAAGCGTTTCCGCCGTGCGTTCCATGCGCGTCCGATCGACGGGGAACTTTCTGATTCCGATGGTCGTCGTTGTCCTGAATACCGTTTCTTCCAAGACGGGGATGTCTTTTTCTTCCGCGATGACCCTTAACAGCCAAGCGGGACGGTTCTTTTTCATAAAGCACGGCATATAGTGGACGTCTTTGGCACCGTTTTTAAACAGGGATTCCATCGCCGCCCCCAGCTGTTCGCCCGTCGAATCGTCTATATTGGTTTCCAAAACCCAGATTTTTTCGCCGTCAGCCTCTTCGTTCGGGAACAATTCCATGACGCGCAAGACGTTCGGTCCGCCGAAATCACGTTTTCCGCAGCCCGTCCCGATGCGTCCGATACGCGCAGATGACGGACGTTCGGCATTTTTCAGCGCCGCGACAAACGCTATTCCGGTCGGCGTGACGCGTTCGCCCCGCACTGACGTCAAGCGTAACGGAATATCATATTTTTGCGCAATCTTTGCCACGGCGGGAACGGGAACCGGCATTTCTCCGTGCTGGCACGTTACGGTGCCGCACCCTTCGGTTAATTCGGAAAAAGCCGCCCGTTCAATTCCCAAATCGTCCGCGCAAACCGCAAAAGACAAAATATCCGCTATCGAATCAAGAGCGCCGACTTCGTGAAAATGAACCTGTTCAACGGGAAGCCCGTGCACTTCGGATTCCGCGCGGGCAACGATACCGAACGTTTTTTTCGCCAGCTCTCTGGCTCTATCCGTCATATCGGCGGCATCAATGATTTTTTCAACATCAAAGATATTGCGGTGTTCGTGATGATGATCATGACAGTGCCCGTGTTCGTGATGTTCGTGTTCGTGATGCTCAGATTCATGATGATGTTCATCTTCGCGGTGATGCAGGATCACGTCGAAATCGCACGCATCAAAGCCGTAGCTGTTTTTACGGCCGACGGCATAATCCAATTCGTGCAGATGCAGGCTTTTCAGCATGGCGTCCAGTTTTTCGCGGCTGGCGCCCAAATCCAACAAAGCCGCCACCGTCATATCGCCGCTGATACCGCAAAAACAATCAAAATAGAACACGGGCACCGACATATTACGAAAGCTCCTTCACTGTTTGAGCAACTTTTTTCAATTCCGCAGGAATATCAATATGTTGCGGGCATTTCGGAATACAGGTGCGGCAAGAAATGCACTTGTCCGCACGATGATTTTGAACGATTTCGTTATACTTTTTAAGGAATCTGTCTTTGTTGCGACCGTCCGACAAAGCATAAGCGTTGTAAGCCGCAAAAATTTCCGGAATGGCGACCGATACGGGGCACGAACAATAACGGCACGCCGTACACGGAATAAAGCCCGAAGATTCCTTAAATGCCGCCAACGCCCGCGCCAAAGTCCTTTTTTCGTCTTCGTTCAAAGGCTTTGCCGGCGTAAACGTCTTGATGTTGTCTTCCAACACGTCGGGATATGTCATGCCGCTTAATATCGTCAAAACGTTCGGCAACGACGCGACATACCTGAACGCCCATGATGCCGTCGACGCATCGGGAGCCGCTTCTTTTAAAACTTTCGTCGCTCCTTCGTTCAATTCCGCCAAAGCTCCGCCGCGCAACGGTTCCATAACCATAACGGGAATGCCGTGCTTTGTAACGATTTCGTATTGTTCGGAAGAACGGTAAAGCTCCCAATCCAGATAGTTGATTTGCAACAGCGCGACATCCCATTCGTGCGATGCCGCAATGCGTTCCAGAACTTCGGGCGTATCGTGGAACGAAAAACCGATTTTCTTTATTTTACCTTCCGCCTGTTTTTGTTTCAAAAAGTCGTACAGCTTCCATTCTTCGGCTTTTTGGAACGTATCGGCGTTCAAAGCGTGCAATAAATAAAAATCAAAATATCCCGCTCCCGTTTTTTCCAGCTGTTCGTTAAAAATACGTTCGGCGTCTTCGGCGGAATTCATGCGCATCACGGGCAGTTTGTCCGTCAGAGTATAAGATTCGCGGGGATATTTCTTTAAAGCGTTACCGATAAAGCGTTCGCTTTGACCGCCGTTGTACATATACGCCGTATCAAAGTGGTTCAGCCCTGCCGCCATCGCGCGATCCACCAGTTTTTGAACCGCCGCGGCATCCACGTCGCCCGCAGAACCTCCGCTGACAACGGGAAGTCTCATCGTCCCGTAGCCCAGCAACGGCATCGTCAGCGCCGTGTCTTTATAGCGTCTGCGCGTGATTTTGCCTTCCGCATCAATATTGTCCGTCGCCGCAAAAGAAAACTTTGCCGTCATTGCTCCCAGCGTCCCCAAAACAAATGCCATTCCGGTCGTTTTTAAAAAATCTCTGCGATCCATGCTTTCCTCCGATTATTTAATGCTTTTTCCGGCGTTATAGGCTTCCTGCATCGCGGGCATGGTCGTTATTTCTCCCGCCTTCCAAGCGCCTAATCCGTAAATGATGCCTTTTTCGCGCGCATCGTCCAGACAATTCAAAAATCCCCGAAAACCTTCGACAACGGGACGCATATTTTCACGATTGTTTTCCGCCGCCGTCATTATCAGCCAAAAATCTTTGCCTTTGATTTCCGTATAGCGCGGAACCGTCCTGTCTATCAAAGTCTTAAGCTGTCCGCTCATCGCATAAAAATAAACAGGCGTGCCGAAAACAATAACGTCGGCGTGCACCATCTTGTCCAAAACGGAAGCCATATCGTCTTGAAGCACGCATTTCTTCGTTTCCGCGCACGCGCCGCACCCGCGGCAATAACCGATTTTCATGGCGTTGATAAAAAGCTTTTCAACGTCGTTGCCGGCATCTCGCGCCCCGTCCGCAAAACGGTCGCACAAAATATCCGAATTCCCGTTTTTGCGCGGGCTGGACGATAGGATTAAAACTTTCTTGCTCATTTATTTTCTCCTGAATTCTGCGGCGGAACAATCGCATCAACCGCCGCCAGTCCGTTTAAGCTTCTGGGATAGCCGATGTAAGGCAATATTTGCGTAATCGCTGAGATTAAAACGTCTCGGCCGTTGCCGATGTTAACGTTGCCCTGTACGTGCGACTTTACCTGAGAATCCGCGCCGCCCATCGATACAAGCATCACAAACGTCAAAAGCTCTCTGGTTTTCAGCCCCAAGCCCCCGCGCGTATAATAGTCTCCGAAACAGTTCGAAGACAGGTATTCGCGAATATGAAGCTCGTCTTTCGGCGCCGATTTGAACCCTTCGGCAATCACGTTTCCGAAAATGCCCGTCTGAAGCGCCAAGCCTTTTGAAAAACGTTGTTCGGGCGTCGTCGTCGATTGTCCTTTTAACGGTAAATCTATTCCGCGTTCTTTGAAAATTTCGTTCGTTACCAAAATGAAATCAAAGGCTTTGCCGTATCCGACATAAGGCACGGACTGATATAATATTTCCTTGATTTCCGTCGCGGGAAGCCCTTTGTCCAAAGCTTCCTGAACCGTATTTTCGTAAAGCCCGAACGATTGCGTCGCTATGTTCGACGCCAAAATAAGGCGGTAACGCATTTGTTCGTCAAAAGTATTCTTCGGCAAAACGTCATTCTTTATGAAATTTTCCCATAATGCCGAAAATTCCGGATCCGTCGCGCTAATCCCTGACAACTTTTCTTCCTTTCGATCGTTTAAAAAAAACATCACGCCGATACTCAGGACAACCCCTGCAAGCAAGATCTTTCTTATCATTTATACTCCGCATCCGTTACGGGTTCCAGCCAATCCGTCTTGTTATCGGGCAAATTCGTTTCAACCGAAATATGGACAAACCACGAATTCGGCGCCGCTCCGTGCCAGTGTTCAACCGCGGGAGGAATGCGCACAACATCCCCTTTCTTTAAAATACGAGCCTCCGAACCGCGTTCGACATACCGCCCTTCGCCACCCAAAACCAACAAGATTTGTCCGCCGCTGTGCTTGTGCCAATGCGTGCGCGCTCCGGGTTCAAACGTAACGTTCGCTATCGACGAATTCCAAACGCCGTCGTTCTCGCTTAATCGTTTCAGATATGTCTGACCCGTAAAAAATTCCCCGTAAGGATTGGGAACGCCTTGTTCAAATACCGTTTCAACTTCGCTTTTCTTCATGGTCTGAGCCTCCGCCGATACAGAAAAAATTATCATTGCCGATGCAAAAAAACTTAAAACCGTGCTTTTCATGCCGTTTTTTTCCCCTTATTTCCGGTTTCTACTATCTTGCACAGGCAAGGCCGTGCACAATATTCATCCAAAATGATTTTTCCTATGTGATCCGCCCGAATACAGCCGCTTTTGGGATTTTTGACGCTGATGACGTTCCCGTGCAAAACAGCCGACACATCGCTGTTTTCAAAAGCCAAATCCGCCCCCTGCATCTCGCAGTTTTCCAAAACCAATCCGTCGGCATAGCATAACGGCTGCGTGCCTTCTATTTTGCAATTCACAAACGTTAAATTCTTTGAATACCAGCCCGTATATTCCCCTTTGACGATACAGTTTTCCAAACGGACGTTTTCGGCATGCCAAAACGCGTCTTTCGTATCCAGTATGCAATTTTTCAATACCGCACCTTTAACGTACTGAAACGAATATTTAGCCGTCATCTTTACATCGCAAAGCGTCAGACCCGATGATTTTAAAAACGGATATTCCGATTGCAACCGACCGCCAGAAACATCAACCTTTCGGCAAAACCATCCGAATTCGGGCGACACAATGTCGCAGTCAATTACCGAAACGTTGCGACATTCCCTTAACGCCTTGATCCCGTGCAAACAGGACGACGTGATTTTGATATTCCTGTCATACCATAATGCGGCACGGCAGTTTTCCGTCATTTCGATACGTTCCAAAACGCCCTTCTTTAAATGCCAAAGCGGATAGCGCAAATCGAAACAAGAGTCTTTAACCTTTAAATTACGGCATTCTTTCAGAGCGGATTCTCCGTCGGCAGGTCCCGAAAACGTACATGAAACGACTTCGGAATCACGGATGCCGTATAAAGCCCTTTCCTGATCCAAAAACAGATTTTCGTACTTCATTTTAACCTTCCTTTGCGGGCACAAGCTTAATAAGCGTAATTTCCGAGGGCGCCAAAAACCTCATTTGAGGTCCCCACTGCCCCGCCCCGCGCGAAACATATATTTTTGAGCCGTTTTCCATCTCGTGCAATCCCGCCAAATATTTGTTAAACAGCTTCACAATAAAGTGAAACGGGAAAATCTGACCTCCGTGCGTATGACCCGACACCTCTAAATCAAACAACCCCTTTTGTTTAAATTCGACGGGAGAATGAGACATCAATATGCGGTACTGATCGGGCTTTGCGTCTTTGAACGCCAGCTTTGCATCAACGGGCAATCCGAAACGTTTTGAAGAAAAATAATCCGGAATACCGCCGATAAACAAATCTTTGCCGACCGAAACGCCCGTATTTTCAACCACATGAAACCCCAGCTTTTTCATTTCGGAAGAAGCGTCTTTGTGTCCCGCGTAAAAATCGTGGTTCCCCGAAACAAAAAAGATGCCTTTTTTCGCGTGAAGCGACCCTAACCGTTTGACCGACTTTTCGACTTTGGCAACGTTGTCGTCCAAAATATCGCCCGGCAATAAAATAATATCAGGATGCAGTTTGTTCGTTTGAATAACCGTGCATAAAATTTTCCAAGGATACAAAACCCTGTGAATATGCAAGTCGCTTAAAACGGCAATCTTATATTCCTGTTTGATTTTTGCGGACGGTATTTCGACGACTTTTACATCGGGGATTCTGACTCCTTCGTAAAAAGACCATGCCGTACATAAAAATCCCAGAACTATCGTCCCGATATTCAGCCGATACAGCCATTTTTCATTTTTAATATCGGGCACGTCAAAGAACCAACCAAGCTTTGACAACCCTGCCGCCGCCGTCCAAACGATGTCGCGCGCCACCGTCAGAGTAAATAAAATCACGCAAAAAATAAAAATGAAATAAACGGAATATCTGTATAAAGAAAACCAATCGCCGAAAACGCGTTCAAATTCGTACCCCGTTAACCTCAAAGCGCAACCGGCAATCATAAAGACGGCAAAAAGAACCGTTTTTTGCCAAACGGGCAACGGCCACGGCGCGACATAGCGCAAAAACAACATCCCCGTTACGAAACAGCCCAAAAGCGACGTAAGGAACCAAAAGCTCATATTCCGAAACTCCTGAAAAACGTTCTGCCGAATCTATTTTCTTACAGGCTACGATTTAGAGCCTACTCTAAGTCAACGATTTTTTTATTGCGGTTCGGAACAGCAGAAAAGCCCGGAAATTAAAACAATTCGTGCAAATACATGCTGTGCGGAAAAACAAAAATATGCACGATCAGCCAGACGACGGAAAAAATTCTGGCAAACCAAACGATTTTGTTGCGTTGTAAAAAAATATAATAACCGCACAGCACCATGATATTGTCAAAGATCAAACGGTTAGACCAATGCTCTACGCCCTGCAACCAATACGCCACGGTTTTCCCTGCCATTCCGGTTTCCAGATAGTGCTCAAACGTTTCCCACATATAAGACAACATCAGCACAATGACCAGATTGATGCGGTTAAACAAGGTTTCGGACACTTTTTCGTTTCCGACCATACGGGCGGCTATATATCTGGCGAAACAACCGATGGTCATTCCCATCATTAAATGTTCGATTGACCATACGTCAAAAGACGCTTCGGTTTTTAAGCCCCATAGCTGCATCGGCACCCCGTTTTTATTCGGGCGGATGTTATATGAAAAAAAAAGGAAATACAACCGAAACAAAAAGGGCTTTTTATTTCAAAAGCCCTTTTTAAAAATTTCCGAATTATCTTTGCCCGTTTTTCACCTGATTTGCGATCAAGACCTCTGCCACGGTCAAGTCGGTCGGCGTATCGATGTCGTAATATCGTTCGGCGGGCATTTCATACATGGCGATTTGTCCGAAGAGTCGTTTTTTGTTTTGTAAAAAAGCTTCGGTATTCATGACATAAACGGCACCTGCTTCCAGATACTTTGGCGTGCGTTCCTGACGTCGCAGGTGTTCACCTTTTTCGTGCCCGTCGGAAATGACTTCTCCCGTTGTTTCGTCGGTTTTCCAAAAATAACCGTAAAAAGGCACGACAGCCAAAGCGCTATCGGCTTCGGCACGTTTCATGGCTCGAACCGTTCCGTCAATGTCCTCCGCCAAAGTCAAAGGTGTCGAGCAATGCAGGAATACCGTCGTTTCGGGTAACTCTTCGCCCTGTTCGGTCAAAGAATAAAGAGCATGAAGTAACACGCTTTCGGACGTTGCGAAATCACCGCTGATTTCTTCGGGGCGCATAATGACTTCAGCACCGTATTGCTTTGCAATCGAAGCAATTTCATCGCTGTCGGTTGATACGATAACACGATCGGTTTCGTCGGATTTAAGGGCTTCTTCAATACTCCATGCCAGCATGGGCTTTCCGTACAGCGGCGCTATATTTTTTCTGGGGATTCCTTTTGAACCGCCGCGCGCCGGAATAATTACCGTTGTTTTTGCCATGACTGCCTCCGTTAAAGATAATTTTTATTATCATACTCTATTTAAACATATTTTTATATGATTTTGAGCCGACGCCTCCGTTTTTTCGGCATATAAATCTCAATTGACAAAAACTTAATAAAAAATTTCATTTTTTTAATAAGTTTCTGAATAATAAATACTTTTTTCAATTTAAATTTATTAAAAAAATATTAATTAATCAATGTATTTAATTAACACATATTCCCGCTTTGAATGATTTTTGCTTGACTTGTGACGAAAGTCACAGTCTAATAATAAGTGTATAAAACTTTCTCAGAATGAGAGCGTGGCCGATGACAAAGAAATTTCGTCTGTTTAGTTCGGTTTTATACTTTGTTACGGTACTGCCGATCCCGGCAGTGGCGGCGGTTGATATTACGGGACGTCCCCAAATTGAAGTTTCCGATTGGGATTCACTTAAAGCCGCCGTTGAGAACTCCGCAAATTCCGGCAGTGTTATCATATTAACCCAAAACATTGATGCCAACGCCCGTTTTTCGACCATTGCAGACAATATCATTGTTGACGGACAGGGCTATTCTCTTAACTTCAATCTGAATAGCCCATCCTTAATAAATATTTCCAAAAACGAACAGACCGATCTTATTTTACAAAACATTACCGTAACCGGCACCAGAGGCTATTACGGCGGCAGTATTATTAACCAAGGAACAATAGGCGACATCCATGCAAATTTTAAAAATAATTCCAGCCTTTCCGCCATGTACGGAGCATACGGATCCGCTATCTATAATTACTCCACGGGAAAAATCGGAAATATCACAGGCGATTTTATCTCGAACTATGCAAGTTCGGCATTTACCGACGGGGGCGCCATTCTTAACAACGGAACAATCGGAGAAATCTCCGGAAACTTTATGTACAATCATGCGGAAGGCTTCTCAAACGGTGGCGCCATTTATAACTCTGGATTCATTGAAAAAATCACAGGCGATTTTACACAAAATTCCTTAATCCAACGGGGAGGAAACAAATTCGGCGGTGCTCTTTCAAATTCGGGACAAATAGGGATTATTTCTTCAACTTTTGACAGAAATTACATTTTAGGCGACAACAGCGAAGCAAAAGGCGGTGCCGTTTATAACGTCTCCTCTTTGACTTTTTTAAACAGCAATTTTTATAACAACACCATCACGACCACGGCATCAAAAGATTCTGCAGAGGGTAAAGCCATTCAAGGCGCAGGGATTTATTCGTCAGGCTTATTAACAATCAAAGCCGATGCGGGATCGTCGATATTTTCCAACAATAAAATAATTTGGTCGGACGGCGAAGACTCTTCTGCAATCGCAATGTCCCCTGACGCAACTTTGCATTTAGATACAAAAAACGGCGGATTGATACAATTTGACGACAAAATCACCTCATCATCTTCCATCGCCGATTATTTAGAAAATGCCGAAAACAGAGGCGCCACGATAACCCAAGACAGCGCTGGCAACTATATTATTGAAGACAGCAACGGACAAGTCACACATCTGACCAAAACGGATGACGGCTATTTCTATGTCGGTAAAACGACTTCCGGCATACCCCAAACGGAAGCAAACCAGTTTATACAACAAGCGCAAAGCATGGGAGCCATAATAGAACAAGTCGGGAATGATTATACCATAAAATACGGATCTTTGACTTATAGCATCGTGAAACAGCCTGACGGAACCTACACTTTAACGCCCACGACGAATCTTTCAGAAAACGGTGCGTCCGTCATTATCAGCGGAGACACATCAAGTCGCGTCGAATTTAATGAACAGCTTGAAAACATGGGCACGATTGACATCAGCGGAACAATCGTCAATGTCAACAAAGGCATATTCTATCGGTCTTTGACCCAAAACGGTGCGATTTTAAATATTGCAACCGGCGTTTCTGCCGAAGACAGCATTGTCGGAAACGGCGGCACCATGAACATTGCCGACGGAGCCTCAATCAACCGAACACAAATCAATAACGGCGGCGTCCTTAATCTGGCAACAGGATCAAAAGCTACGGACACGACCGTCGGTAACGGAGGAAAGCTGGTCGCGGCTCCGAGTTCCCAATTGCACAATATGTTCGCCGATAATGCCGCCGTTTTGAATATCGATAAAGACAGCCTTCTAAGCGGAAACATCATCATAGATGCCAATGCCGTTATGGGCGGATCTTACGATTACGGCACAATATTTAAAGATGAAGTCGCCGATGAAGGTTCTTTAACGCTTGTCGGCGGAATAAACGGTATTTTGGATGAAAATTCTTTAATCAACCAAACTTCCGACAAACGCTTGAACCTGACAAACGGTTCCTATGAAATCGGTGACGGCGTCCAATCCGTTACGGGGTGGGAACAACTGGTCATTAAAGATTCCGCTTCCGTTAAGTTGAGCGGCGACATTTCTCTAAACGGCCCCGCAAAAAAAATCTTTATCGAAAACAATTCAACATTAAATCTGGCTGGGAATTCACCGAGCAGTTATATCATCACAGGATCCGTCATGAACGACGGCACCGTAACGTTTTCCCATGCAACTGATGGCGCTGACGATACCACAACGATATACGGCAATTACAAAGCCTATAACAACGCTCAAATGACCGTTGATGTCGACCCCGTCCTAAATGTCGCAGACGTTCTTCATGTTGACGGCGACGTCATCGGAACGACAAAAGTAACACTTAACGTGCTGTCGACCGGGCTCCCCACACAAAAAATACTTTTCATTGAAGCTCCGAACGATGATTTAACGACCGGCGCTTACTTTAATATCTATCGCGTCTACGGCAACAGCTATACATGGAACGCTCTTTACGAAAACGGAAATTGGTATGCCGGGACGAGCAATCTCATTCCGAACGGCAGCCCTGACGGATACGGAGACGGAAATACAGGCAATATGGCTGATGATCCGGATTTGGTCTTGGATGCCGTACTGCCGACTTATTTTCCGAGCGAACCGAACGGTATCGGACGCCCGTTACCGCAAACGTTTGCTTATGTCGTGCCCGAAGCAATCGCTTATATGGGCTTGCCTGCCGCGGGGATAGAACAGACGCGGGACATGTTAAGAAACGTATCTTCAAAACTGTCTTCGACAAAAATCAACAAAGATTTATGTTACAGCCTCCATACATGCGAATATAACAGTCGCACCCAAACCAATGCATGGATAACTCCCGTTTACAGCCATGTTCAACTGGATATGCCCTATAAGTTCAAAGCAAACATCGGCGGTCTTGACGGCGGATTTGATTTAAACGCCGCCGCAAATAACCGTTTCGGTGTATTCGGATCGTACAGATACGGGAATTACAAATTTGACGGAGACGGCAAAGAATATGTTTCCAAGACAGGATCGGAAACCGAAATCAACAGCGCCGTATTCGGCATATATCACCGTTACGAACAAAATCACCTGTGGCTGGCAGGACAAGCATTCTTGGGGTATCAGGACGTATCAATCGAAACCGACGACGGCGTTAATGCGGAAACGGACGGATTTGAATTCGGCGGCGCCATTGAAGCGGGAATAACACTGAACCCGGCATTGAACTTCACGATAGAACCTTTGGCGAGGCTGGCTTATACGCAAATCGACTACGACAAGATCAAAGACGAATATGAAAAAACGGCGAAATATTCGAATGTTTCCAATATTGAAACGGAATTCGGCATTAAAGCGGAATTAACCTTCCCCGACTATGACGGCTTTACAAAGATTTATATTCGCCCGAGCATCATTCATAACATCGGCGACGGGGATATTACGGTAACATCGTTGACGCAAGTTAACGGATTAGAAGACGGGACATTCGGACGTATAGAATTCGGCGGCAGCCTGAATTTCTACGATCATTGGAGCGGCTATGCGAACATTGCCTATACGTTTTCCGACGATTACAAGAATGCTTTTGTTACGGCGGGCTTCACTTGGGCATTTTAAAAGAATAATGCCCGGTTTTCTTTAGGGAAAGCCGCGTTCGTTTATTTTCAACGACTTGGCTTTCAAAGTGGCTGGGGAACCTGGAGGTATGATTTTGATTTTTTGATGACATTAAATGACGGATTTTTGCGGTAGATGTGCAGATAATTGGTCGCATCGATGAACACTTCATCTATCGAATAAGGATGTATGTCTTCCGGGGCGACAAAATTCAAATAAGTGCCATAAATATCCGCGGACACTTCCATATACCGCTTCATTCGCGGCAGAGCCGTGATGTATCGGACGTTTTTCGGTATTTCAAAAATGCGGCAACGGTTATGTATGCCCAAATCTTTCATCGCCGGAGTGATCGCAAGGCAGATTCCGCCGCGTCCCCGCGCCGGATCGGCAACAACAAGGGTCGTCTTGAACGGATCAAGCCCGCGTTCCACACATTCCACGGAAGCGTAAAAAGATTTCAGGTCGATACACATAAAAACCTTGTCAGACATTCTGTTCCTCCGAATCCGAAACTATCAGATTCGTTGATTAAAAACAAGAACAAACGGAGAACATTTTTTTAAGCCTCTTTGGTTTTGATAACCGCTCCCTTTGTCTGATAAAAGGAAAATTGCGTCCTCGACTTACGTTTGCACTGCCGCGGCAAAAGCCCTACAGACTCTTTTTTGTCGTAAAAATATTTGCATTTGCAAACTTTTTTTTGAGAAAACATAATAAACCTTGTTTCATTTTACAAAAAATGGTAACACCCCTATAGGTGGCGCGTTAGAAGGAATAAAAAAATGGCATTATCTTATAATAATTTGTGGAAGCTTTTAATTGATCGCGGGCAGAAAAAGAGCGTTCTGCATACCGTAGTGGGTATCAGCCCTTCTACGATTGCAAAGCTTTCAAAGAATGAGAATGTTAATACTGATATACTTGATAGGATCTGCAAAGAATTGCATTGCCAAATAAGTGAAATTGTTGAATATGTGGAGGAAAAATGAATTATATCGGCTCTAAGTATTCGTTATTGGATTTTTTGCACGATTCAATAAATGAGGTTACAAATTATTCGGATGACCAGCAATACATTTTTGCTGATTTATTCGCTGGAACTGGAGTCGTTGGTTCGTTTTATCGCTCACTTGGATGCGAAGTCATTTCAAATGATATTCAGTATTATAGCTATGTGTTAAATAAGCACTTTATTGAAAATGACACTACCGTCAATAAGAATTTATTAAATCACTTCAATTCATTAAATGGCGTGGAAGGGTTTGTATACAAGAATTATTGTGCTGGCTCCGGGAGCGGTCGTAATTACTTCACCGATGAAAACGGGAAAAAATGTGATGCGATGCGCATAGAATTAGAACGCTTATATAAAGAGAAGCAAATTAATGAAAAAACGTATTTCTATTATTTAGCCTCTCTGATAAATTCAATTGACAAGTTTGCAAATACTGCATCCGTTTACGGCGCATTTCTTAAGAAAATCAAAAAGTCTGCAAGTAAGGCTTTTCTTTTAGAACCGCTTAAAATTGTTGATGGTCCAACGGGGAAATCCTACAATGAAGATATTAATTTGCTTATAAAGAACATTAAAGGCGATGTTTTATATTTGGATCCACCATATAATGAGCGCCAATATTGTGCTAACTATCACGTATTAGAAACTATTGCAAAGTACGATAATCCTGTTCTTAAAGGAGTAACAGGATTAAGGGATTACACCCAACAGAAAAGTGCCTTCTGCTCGGCACGAACAGTAGAAAAGGTTTTTGATGATTTGATTAAAAATGCCCAATTTAAATTTATCTTCTTAAGCTACAATAATGAAGGGCTTATGTCTTTAGACGTCATTAAAAACATCATGTCAAAATATGGGGCCTATACATACAAAACAAAAGACTATCGAAGATTTAAAGCTGACAAAGATGAAAATCGCAATATTACTGCTAATGAAACCGTTGAATATTTGCATTGTCTTATAAAAAATGGAGACTAATATTGGCCAAATATAACGATATAGAAATGAAGAAGTGGAAAGAGTATGATGATATTTATACTGACTCTCTTTGGATTGTAAGCAAAAGAGATAATACCGGTGCTCACAACGGTCACTACCACGGCAATTTTATCCCACAAATTCCTCATCAGCTACTTATGCGTTATACAAAAAAAGGTGATTGGGTTTTGGATCCATTCATGGGAAGCGGCACTACGTTAATAGAGGCTCAACGTTTAGATCGAAATTCAATAGGAATTGATTTACAAGAATCGGTTGTCCGAGAAGCAGAAGACCGAATCAATTCTGAAAAAAAAGACGGTATTTTTGCGAAGACAATTATTGGTAACAGCAAGGATATAGATTTATCTAACGAGCTTCAGAAATGCGGCATTCAAAATGTTCAGTTCGTGATTTTACATCCACCGTATTGGGATATAATAAAGTTCTCTGATAACAAGGACGACTTATCAAACTCCGGCTCCCTTCCAGACTTTTTAGATGATTTTGCTCTGGTAATAGAAAACACAACAAAGCATTTAGAAAAAAATAGGTACTGTGCTGTAGTGATCGGGGATAAATATTCGGATAGTCAAATAACGCCTCTTGGGTTTTATTGCATGAATTTGTTTATGCAAAGAAATTTTATCTTAAAAGCTATTCTTATAAAAAATTTTGAAGAAACAAAAGGGAAATCAAATCAGAAAGCAATATGGAGATACCGAGCTCTTGCAAGTGATTTCTATATCTTCAAACACGAATATATAATTGTGTTTAAGAAAAAGTAGATTAATTTAATCGTTCAAAGGAAATATCATCATTTATTGCGTAGCTAATGTATTTTACATTAGATATGGTAACATTATCTAAATGTCTATATTGCCAACTATTACATCTCCGTATGTACTCAGCGAGCTGTTCTTCTTTTCCGATTTTTTTTGCGATAATAATTGGCTGTATTGTTATTTCTAAATCTCTCTGCAAAGGGATAATGTAATCCATCACCCAATCAATATACTTGGGAAGTTGATAACTAAGAATGCTGTCGTATGGTTCTACACATTTTAATTCTAAAATATTAATCAAACAAGTATTATTACTCGCTTGCTGCGTCATTATATCTATGCTTTGCATACCTACACCACAGGAAACCTCGTTCCCGATCCATAAATGTTCATTATTCTTTATATCTAACAAAGAACAAAACGGTTTCTCATCAATGTGTTGAAGAATATAGGCTTGCAAATGGGCCTCATATGCTTTTCTTCGTTTTTCTTTAACTATCATTCTATCTTTAATATCAATGCTCTTTTTGTTCCCCATATAGCTGTTTTCTTCAGAACTCGATTTAATTAAATTGCTTTCTGCATCATACGTAAAGTAAGAGCCGTCTAAGGAAACTCCATTATTCTTGGCATCAATAAGATTACATAACCGTCTTGCTTCATAGTCTGTAATCATCGTACATCCACGTTTCCCTTTTAATTTTCGGTATATTAAACTCCAGCACATTTGGCTTGGATGACTGATTCCTGCAAGGCTGTCCAGAGCTTCACGCTCTGATACGCCGTATGCGTAAACTTTATCCGGGATAATTTGTACTCTGAAATTCAAATTTTTTTCTAAATATGAAGCCAGATAATTGTCGGTATTTGAATCAAAGAAAGCCTTATCTTTTACTGCAAATGTGCCAAAAAACATTCCTTCGTGTTCTGATGTTTGTGTTAAATAAAATAGAATTTTATCTCCTTCTCGTATCCTTGATACATCAGCGATCATCTCACAAATGGAGAGTTCTTGCCTGGCCGTTAGTCCGTCCTTCTTTTTTTTGGAATTTTGATATTCTTTATCTTCAAGAAAGACCGGATTTTCAAGGGCACAAGTTCCAGCAAAAAGGTACTCTAAGTGATATTTGAAAGTGGTATCATTTACAACGAAAACGTGGAGCATTTTTTCTCTCAATTGTAGTGGATATAAATTATATCACTATATAGTTCGTAGTCTTTACCGTTATCATTTATGGTAACTTTGTTTAAACCGTGCTCACGGATATAGGTCATAAAAGATTTTATTCTCGATCGCAATAAATCAAAGTCAGACTTCATTGTAAGGCGTTCTTCGTTGTCTTTGCCATCACAAACAACATACAATCTATTAAGAAGTTGCTTCCGTGATTGTTGAGATTGATTGGCATAATACCACTTTATCATTTCATTTTTGCCCGTGCGGGTACTGAGATTATAGGGCCTGTCATAAAGTTTCGCCGGGTAAACTGTCAATTTGACATCAAACGGAATGTCGTCGATATAAATATCAACGTCGTGGTTATATAGATCCTTCTCGTGGATTGCACCGAACTCGCAAAAAAGATTTTCTACTGCAATCGACGTCATATAATTATACCATCTGTGCAATGCATAATCTTTATCAGCTCCAAGACTTGCTATTTTATCCAAGCATTCTTCAAGTGTTTGTGCGTTATAAATAAAATTTGTATTTCTATCAGCCCAATTATTCTGCATCTTCCAGTCAGCAGAAATCATTGTACGACATCTTTTTAAATCATCTTCAAGATTTTTTTTGGTCATTTGATGGCCTTTAAGTGTTTTTTGAATTCAATTGGATCATACCAATAGCAACCAATACACGCATCTTCTTCAAAATTGTGAGAGGAGCCTCCTTGGTAAAATGACATTGGATACCCGAGTTTTTTGGCATCATATCTTGTACGCGAGCGCATACATTCTTTGCAAAATTGTCTTTTGGCGTCATTGGCCGCTTTGCTTAGAGGTTGAAAATCTGAAAGTTTCTGATTTTCATTTCTCATAACCCGCACCTCATTTTTCATACCGTTCTTATGATCAACCTCGGGGTTTGAGGTACCAAGAACAACACAGCGTTGGCTTTTTATAATTCTCTTGATTTCTGGACTTATATGCTGTGAAAAATCCCCATTATTGAATCCATTGAGGCGAATTGCATCAATTCCATTTCCAGGTGTTAAGGTCTTATTAAATTCAATCTTGTATTTTTTTGCGAGTGTCGATTCCTTTCTTGCCCAGGAAGCTCCATTCCCAAATACTAAATCTGAGTATTTACCCGTAAATTCCGACACTTTAACCCAGCGACTTACTCCATTTTTATCTGGTTTTGCTAATTCAAGGAACAATTCGTTTTTCGTCATACAGAGTAGCCTTATTTGAAGTTAACGCTGAAAGATAAGCAAAGTTATATGCGAAATGCGCTTTTTGAGTCAATAAATGTACCAATCTTGTGACAGGAAAAATGTATTTTTTCGAACGCGTTTTTTCAACGGAATTCCAGCATACGTTTTTGATCCGTGGGGTTCGGTTATGGGATTAAATTCAATTTGTAGGTCTAATGCTGTTCAAATTCTCTCGCTGTTCCTACTGATTTTCATCCCAAAATCAACTCATGTTTATGTAGAGCTCTTTATTAAACAGCCCGTTAAATTTTTTGATGGCATGAAGCATTTTTTAAGACCGCAAGAATCTGGCGTAATATAATTATGTGCAGTTTCGTTCATATTGTTTTGCCATTTCCTCAAGTGCATTGCTGTCAATGGCAAAAGCCCTTTTATAATTGACTACATACTTGCCGAGGATAATTATAATTAACCACATATCCGATGAGGATAATTGATCTGCAGAAGGAATAATCATATGAATCCGCTTGATGAAGATGAATTATTTAAGATTTTCAAGACAAGTGCTATGTTTCCGGATAGGCTAATAAAGCGCGAAGACAAGAATCATGAATTCAAAGAATCATTCAATATGGCGAACGCACCTATGTACTTAAAGACGATTGCGGCATTTGCAAATAACGAAGGCGGATACATCATTTTCGGCGTGAAGGACAAGCCCCATATCTTGCAAGGGCTTGACGATAAAGCACTGGATCGTTTCGCAACGCTTCCGGTGGAACAGTTCACGCGACTTTTGCAGGATTACTTTGCACCAGATATCGTATGGAAAAACTGCATATACGAATACAAATCTCTATCCTTCGGAATCATCTATATTTATCCGGCAAAGGTCAAACCTGTCATTTGTAAGAAGTCAAGCGACACGGGTAATAATCCAAGATATGCACTAAAGGAATCTGACATCTACTATAGATATGGCGGAAGAACAGAGCGGATAAAATATTCAGAGCTACAACAAATTGACTTTCAAACGCTTATGAACATCAGCATCAAATTCTGATAATAACTTTAATTTTGTTTTTTGCATTTGGCTTTCAATAACGGTTTCCATTTCCTTTTGAAGGTCGTTAAATGCTTTGTCTATTTCTTCGGCTGTACGGCACGTTTGATAAATGCTTAAAATTTTCTTTTCAAAATCAACGTTGTCTTCAATCGCTCCCAAAATTTCATCAGACGCTCCGAAAACACCTTCAAAAAGTTTAAACTTTTCATTCAACAATTCAAAAACACGTTCATCAGCAGGATTCTTTTTATTTACAAAATTAACAACAACGACATCATGTTTTTGTCCGTAACGATGACAACGACCGATACGTTGCTCGACCCGTTGAGGGTTCCAAGGTAAGTCATAATTTATCAGCAGGGAGCAAAACTGCATATTTAACCCTTCCGCTCCTGCTTCGGTAGCTATCATAATTTCAGCAGAATCTTTGAACTGGTCTATCAGCTCGCTCCGTTGAACTTTGTTTCCACCGTGAAATAAAACTATTTTTCCATCATACCCGTTGGCGGAAAGATAGTCGCTTAGATATTTTTGAGTTCGTTTGCTTTCTGTGAAAATAAGAGCTTTACGATTCGCCCCCATTTCTTCCATTTTTTGAAAACCGATGGTTAAAGCCTTTGTCAGTTCAATCGTCTTACTGTCTTCTTTAATCGTTTCTGCCAAATGTAAATAGGTCTTAATTTCTTCAATTTCCTTGTCCAGTTTCTCATAGTTAATTGCAGGTTTATCTTCTGAACAAATATCTTCATCAAGAAAGGTACTTTCTTCCTCAATGTTTGCTTCGGCAATCAGTTCTTCCAAAAATTCATCTTGTTCGGAAGTATCTTGCCCCTTCTTTAATTTTTCAAGTCGAGCAAGCATTGTTTGGAATGTACCGTAAATAGCGTTAGAGGAAGATGCTAACAGTTTAAACAAAATCAAAGACGTTAAATGTTTTTGTTTTACAGGCAGGGCATACGTTGATTCCTTGCGTAAGAAACGGATACGCCTTCATATAAAATTTGTTCCTCTTTTGAGGGCACAAACGGAAATGTAATAGGTTTTCGCTCGGTATAACGGATATATTCGGTAACTTGTGAACGTAATGTACGCTTACAAAAATTCGATAGGCGTTTTTTTAAAAGTTCCGCATCTTTTGATGTGGCTGTGTATTGCATTTTAAACGAACGTTCATTTCCAAAAATTTGTTTATCAATCAGAGATGTTAAACCAAACAATTCCATTAAAGAGTTTTGTAAAGGTGTCGCTGTAAGAAGCAATTTCCTTTTATCTCTCAAAGCAAATTCAATCGCTCGACCAATTTTGTTGTTTTCTTTATAAACATTACGCAGTTTATGAGCTTCATCAAGGACGCATAGGTTCCAAGGAATTTGAACCAAGTCATCAGAGATTCTTGCCGCAAAATTGTATGATATAATAACGATTTTATCTTGTAGACTTAACAGGCTCGGAGCAAAATTTTTGCTGTCGAAAATAACAGAGGGAAGATTGAATTTTTCTTCTAATTCGATTTTCCATTGTTCTCTTAACGATGCAGGACAAATAACGATTAAATGCCGTTTCCTTTCTGCCCAATACTGACAAAGAACAATGCCTGCTTCTATGGTTTTACCTAAACCAACTTCATCTGCTAACAAAACTCCTTTGGAAAGTGGCGATGCAATAGCAAAAGAAGCGGCTTCAACCTGATGAGGGTTTAAATCGACCTGTGCATCTAATAAGGCTTGGGACAGCCCCCCAAGATTGTTGTTTTTATTCAATCTAGTCAATTCATAAGCAAAAAATTTAGCTTGTTGGTTTGTGAACATTCTTCAATCTACCAAAAGTTTATACGACAAATAATATGCCCTATAAATTTCTAAAAATCCATATCCGTGTAAAAATTAAGTTATTTTGGTAATTGAATAATTTTGTATATGAAAAGTACACGGTTGTCGTGTGCTTCCTTTTGCAAAAGGACATATACAATGTTTGAGAAAACGTTCAATAATTACAGCTATGTCGGCTACGGTCAGTGCGGCATTACCGGTAAAAATAAACGACCGCACCACACATACAATCAGCAAGAACTGAGAAAATATCTTATCCGATACCAATGGGCATATCAGAAAGGATATTATCTGCCCAAACTGCCTGAAAGTCTTTACGATATTTTCTATGAAATAAAGGGCATTTTTAATGTCGCGACAGCACCGATTTCAGAAATGCTGAGGGCGTCCCGATGGCTCAGACGCGCCACTTATGAAAGCTCTGGCTACTATCAGGAGCGACAGGAAAGAAAACGAAAATGCAAACGTAAATCTGAAAGAGGCAGAAGATGATAAAAATTTAATTGAGTATCTTGTTTTTTCTTTTGAAGCTCTTTCATAAAAGTACTGTCACGGAAACGTCCGTTCAAAGGAAATTAGTTTGGTAAACATGATAGGGGGCTATGATTTCGTCTATACCAGAAGACATTAAGATAATGCTATTTATAAATTCGCTGAAAAAATTTATCAAACAATTTTTAAGGAATAACAATATAGAAAAATTATTGTATCAATGCGATTAAAGCAAATGAAACTAAGTTTGTCATCAATTACATTGATACTACAGTATCAGCAACACGCGGTTAAGTTGATAACAGTTTATAAAATGTTTGCTTGTTAAGCTCGTATACGATATTCTCTTTGTCAAAAAGGAGGATTTTTTATGTCAGAGACACTTCATATTGCATCGTCTAAGGAAAAAAATTCAGAACTTGATGTGTATTATAATATAGTTCAAGAATTTGAGCCGTATTATAATGATGAAAAAGAGCTTAATTCTTTTTTTCTTAAGAAAAAAGAAAGCATAAAAGATTTCTATAAAGTAGAAGTTTTGCTTCTAAATAAGAAATGCAAAGAAGAAAAACTTCAAACAATTTTTGTGAAAAAAGTCGTTAAAAACCAAACATTAGAGGCTTTTTATTTTTTTATTTATAATTTTAAAGAAGAGTTAATTGATTTTTTAACAAAAGATAATTCTTTATTGTTAAAGGATTATCTTAAAAGAAAGCGCGTTGAGCTGACCGATGAAAGAAAAGAAAAAAGAGACAATCTAATGAAAAAATTAGAAAAGAATATAAAAAAAATAAAAAAAAGGGAAAAATGTTCAGCATGCAATCAAGAAAAAACAAATCAGATTACAAAAACAGTGACGGCAAAAGAAAGCCAAGTAAACAAAAAAAAGGAATGGAATAAAGAAACAGAAAAAATTCACTTCCTTATTGAAGAATTATTCGAAAAGAAAGAACAGCAACAAAAAGGTTTGTCTGCAGAAAACAGTCAGCTTAAATTCGATATAGAGATATTAAAGCATGATTTAAATTTAAAAAATGATGAAGTCCAAAAATTGGAGCAAGAAAAAGAAGCCATTATTGATGAAGTGCAAAAATTAAAAAGTAAAAACAAAGAATTAAATGATAAAATAATAGATAATAACGAGGTTTTTTTTAAAAAATATGAAAATCAAAAACAGGAAATTGAAAAATTTAAGAAAGCTAATGATATTCTTCAACAAGAAAAAGGTTCTCTGAAAGAGGAGTTCGCGCGAGAATTAGGAAGGGACTTCTCTATACGATATACAGATTTTGAAAAGATTCGCAATGAAAAAGATCCGGAGAAATTCTCTATTATTTTAGACAAAATATTTGAAATTTTAGAGCATCATAATGTCTCCTTTAAAAAAGGAATATAATATGACAAATTGTGGCATAGACTTTGGGACTACAAACTCCACTTTAGTTTTCTTTTCTGAAGAAAGCGGTAAATTTTATATAGGCGACAGCAAAAGAACCGGGACTCCAATGCCGTCGATTGTAGCAATAAATAAAAATAACGGGGAAATATCTGTCGGAAGTGACGTTAAAGATAAGTTACGTACTTTAGAAAACGACTGTCATATAGTTTTATCCATTAAAACAATTTTAAATGATGAAAAGAAAATTTGGGAAGCTGGAGACAAAAAATACACCCCTGTTGATGTTGCTGCAGAAATTTTAAAAGTGTTAAAAAAGACGGCAAAAACAAAACAAGAAAATATTTCCTCTGCTGTTATTTCTGTTCCGGTTAATTTTGAAGCCTCAAAAAAGAAATGTTTGAAAAAAGCTGCTGAAAAAGCGGGAATTGCCGTAAAAAAATTTATTAGCGAGCCTACAGCCGCTTTTATTGCCCATTACCATGAATTGCGAGCTTTTTCCAGAGTCGTCGTTTTCGATTGGGGCGGAGGTACCTTAGATATTTCTGCTCTAGAAATAAAAGATGGAACAATCCACGAGATTTATACAGATAATCTCTATAAAGCCGGAGATAATATTGATAAAGAATTTGCTCGAAAAATATATGAAAAAGTTGTTCGTGAAGAAGGGCTTAAATTAATACCGTTTGAGCATTTAAGTGTTGCTGAATATGATGAATTGCTGGAAAAAACTGAGTTGGCAAAAATTTCTTTATCCAAAAAAGATAGCACTAAAGATTTGATAACTATACAAGAAAAAAATCTTAAAGTTACTTTTTTATATCAAGAATTACAAGATGTTGCTTTGCCTTTTGTAGAAGAAGCCATCGAAAAATTAAGTAAAGTAATTTCCTTCTCATTTAAAAATGAAGTTGGATGTATTTTATGTGTCGGGGGATCTAGTAAATTACGCCTTTTGCAAGAAAAACTTCGTCCTCTTTTTGCCCCAAAGCTTTATTTTCCTGATAATCCCGAATGGGATATAGCAGAAGGAGCTTGTACGGTTGATGCCGCGCCAGATGATCGTGGGAAATATATGCTTAATAATGATATCAAAATAGCTTTGTCTAACGGGGAATGGCTTACTTTGTTATCTAAAGGTCAACCGATTCCTACAAAAGAAAGAATTGTTCATCTTTCCACGGTTGATTGTATGGAGACCGCCAACTTTGTTTTTAAAACGGGAGAACATAGCGAAGATATGGTTACTTTTCCAATACTTGGAGGAATTGATGAAGTAATCACGTTGTCAGTATATGTAGATGATTTTTCTGTTTTCCATGCGATTGTTAAAACAAATAAAGATCCGACGGAATATGAGGTGTATGCGTGCGAAAAAATAGACCTTTGTTATCATATTGAGGACTAATTTATGCAGACCAATATTGTTTTTAAAAGTAATTTATATGTTCTTACGGAAGGGATTTTGGTCTCATCCGATTATAGCGATGATATTGAAGACCTAAAAAATATAGGAAAGGCACTTTGCCCTTATAATGATACAGAATTCGTTAAAAATGTTTTTGATCCTGAAAAATTAAAAAAAATTAAGAAAAAAACAAGTATTCGATACTTTGATCAGATGCAAGAAAAAATAATACAATCTTCTGCAATCTGTATTTATCAAAAACAAATGAAAACGAAACAAACTTATTCACCTCAATACTGGGTTTTTCGTCCAACAAAAGGAAATTTAAGATGGAAGAATATATGTAAATGCCCATATTATGAATGTCATCTCTTTGAAGAATGTCGACCAAGAGAAAAAGAAAAAGCAATATCTGAGTGTAAAAAAAAAGATAACTTAAAAGTCGCAAATGCTCCAAAAGTTTTTAAGGGATATCCTATCATTTTGAACATTAACCGGATATTGGAACGATACGCAACAAAAGCGTATGCCTTAATTGCAAACGAAAATCTGCAACAACGTTATGAAAAGGAAAACTCCCGTTTTACATATTTGTATAATGGCGATGGAAATGCTTCTTCTTTTGAGAATTTTGATGCAGGAACTGATGATAGGAATTTTACCTCTTCATCTTCAAAAATAGAAAAACTTATATCTTTAAAAATTTCTAGTACAGCATCAAAAAACCCTATGTTAGAAATCCAAAAGTCATCTAATAAAAACAAGGACAATCCATTCTTTAAACAATTTAACAAAAAATAGTTTATTTAAAATTATTGTTTTGTAAACATTGTAAGTAATCAATGGTTATAGAAAATTTATATTATGTCTATATTTTATAAATTCAATGAAAATATTTATTTATGTTTCCAGTGTGGCTATTCCTTAAATTTACTCGCATATTTATTTACATAATAATTTTGTATATGAAAAGTACACGGTTGTCGTGTGCTTCCTTTTGCAAAAGGACATATACAAATGTTTGAAAGAAAATATAACAACTGCTCCATAGTCGGAGCGGAAGCAGCCGGGGTTGTTTACAGACGCGCTGTTCGCACAAACGGGTTTGGTCAGTGCGTTTCAACGTTCCGTCGTTTTTTAAAAGAGTATCAAGCCGCATACAGGTTGGGACAAGCACTGCCAACGCCTCCGGAACAGCTGAAAGTTTATTTGAAATCATTGAGAGCTAAATTTCGTCTTGAAACGGACAATATCGAAAACATGGTTAAAGCGGCTTATCGAATAAGACTTCCTCAACTTAAGAAGCACGAAACCAATAACCCTAAATCACACAAACGAAACACCGGCTGTCGAAACAGGAGGAAATAGCCCATGAAAAAGAATAAAACAATGAAAGAGCAGTTCAGCTCTTATATCCTAAGCCCGGAAGACAGGGATTACGCCTTTCAAAATGTTGACAAAGACAAGCTTCGTAAAGTGATTGAAGACTTTCCGAAGTATTTAAAAGGTATTCCCGTTTATCCGCCCAACACGTTTGTTGACGGTATCGGAATAGAGAACAACGAAGAACAGGTTATTCTTTCCGTGAACAGCCTGTATCAGCTCTGGGAACGATCCGAATACTGGGTGCAAAGAAAAGAAAAGGAAAGGAAACCCTGTACATTTTTGGCATGAGCTATTCAGAGGAGTTTAACTCATTCATAATCGGAGGCTATCTGCACCCCCAAGGCGAGTTCGTTGCCCTGCACTGGGAACAATCGATCAGTACCATCGGGTTGTTGACCGACAGTTTGAACTATGACGAATTTACGGAGACGGTTCGTTTGAAAAAAGATACGGCTTTATATCGATTATTTAATCTGGCTAAAACAGCTGTAAGAGAAAACGACTAACCTATTGAAAAACGGCAATAATTTGACTTTTTAGGTTAAATGTGTTATATTTATACCATCATCGATTAAAACGTCGGTGATGGTATTTTTTTGGAGCAATCTCGCACAATTTGAAACTGTTTAACCGCTTCTTGGCGGCAGGATATTTTTGTGCGTTTTTCAGGGGGTGGGGGTTAAAGTTATGAGCCATGAAAATAAACGTCATTTTGACGAAAAAACCTTAAAAATACAGGTATTAAACGACCGGTTCAGACGAACGTTTATCGGCGGACAAGTATTCATGACCTCAGGGGTATCAAGTTTGTCTCAATCGGAGCTGATAACTTTAATGAACCTTGTCCGTACCTTTAATGAGTTTAACGGTAACAACGACCCGTACGGCGAACACGACTTTGGTAAAATTGACCTGAATGGTACGGCTTATTTTTGGAAAATCGATTATTACGATGTTGATCTGGAATGTTTATCTCCCGACCCCAGTGATGAAACTGTTACCCGTCGTGTTTTAACGGTGATGAGGGCTGATGAATATTAGGCCATATAAACAAGGGGAGCTTGACCGGCTCTGCTCCCTGTATGCTTTGATTAACGCGGTTCGGTCAACGGGGTTTAAATTAACTCGCTTGCAAACGCAGGCTGTTGCGGACGATATTATTGAAAACCTGTCTTCGGCTGATTTGAAGGAGCTGATGCTGAACGGAGCCGAACACAAAGAGGTAATGAAGCTTGCGCGTCGGTTAAATAAAGTTCTTCATGACGTATATGACAAGCAAATCGAAGTGATGCGACCGTACCGACACAAAACACCAGACTTTGAAACCGTACTTTTTGATATGGAACACGAACGCAGTTGCAACAGCGGGGTCATTGTCCGATTTTTTTCAAATGCGCTTGACCATTATTCGGTATTCGACCGAATTGAGGCGGAACGTATAAAGCTCATCGACAGTGTTCACATAGCGAGTTTGCCGTTAAAGGAAGTTTCTGTCGGTTATCGGACAAGATACACGCTTCGAACGGACGGCATCTATTACTTACGATTACGAAATCTGAATTAATACACATTAATTCAGATTTTTTTGTTTTTCCGCAGAATCCTGCGGTTTTTTAAAACAACAAAAACAGGGGTAAAAAACGACATATTCATTAACGTAAAGGATTTTTACTTTAATGAAGATTTTTGGGAGGTAACGCCATGAAACGGGGTAAAGCCAAGTTATTAAGTGAAGTCGACATCAAAAACTGTTTGCGGTATATTGATGCGATGCCGAACGGTGAACGCAATCGAGCGATGTTTGAGTTTATGTTGAACACAGCTTTACGGGTGCACTCGGTTCAGAAGCTGACCATCGGTCAAGTTTATGATGAAGTTTTGGTGCCTCGGGACAGTTTTTTGTTGCAACCCGAACAGAACAAGGGGCACAAGAAGTCGTTACAGGTTTATATAAACGACCGACTGCGCAAAGAGCTGAAACGGTATTCGAAATACCTTTCGGGTTTAAATCCGTCGGTTAGCCCTGATGACTATCTGTTTCGGTCAAACAAAGGCGGCTTTCTGTCAAAACAACAGATCATCTATATGTTCAGGCAGGTGTTTGATGCGGTCGGACTTGATAACCAGTATCGGTGCCATAGTTTAAGAGCGACCGTGTTGACCCGACTGATGGACGCCGGATACCCGTTGCCCTTAATACAGCAGATATCCGGACATTCGTCGGTCAGTACCTTATCCGGTTACTACCGGTCAAATCCGAAAAACATTATTCAGGCCTTGCAGTCGATTGGGTGATTGTAACTAACAGAGAAATGCAATTATAAAAACATCAAAAAATCGGTTAGTTACTAACAACGGAAATCTGGCGACATAATGAGCATGCTCATTATGAAAGTTCTTATAAAAAAATCGTCAAGATGGCATAATGAGCACGCTCATTTTAAAAGCTGTTATCCAACAAAAAGTCGGCTACGTGCATTGTGCGGATCCCTTGATAGTTTCCCTTTGCAAAATCATCGGTTCTTAAAACGTATTTAGGATAGTTGTCCTGAATGTCCAACAATCGAGAGTATTCGCGCAATTCGGTTTCATGGTTGTTAATTTTCTGTGTTACCTGTACATAAATCTTTTCATTTTGCTTGGTCGCCACAAAATCAATTTCTCCCTTTAAAGTTTTTCCGACATATACGGAATATCCCCTTCTGCGAAGTTCTAAATAGATGATGTTTTCAAGCATGCCGGCCACGCTGTCCGGAGAATACCCCAAAACCGCATAACGCAAAGTAGGGTCAGCCACATAAAATTTTTCCTGTGTTTTCAGTATCTCTTTACCTTGCAAATCATAACGGGAGCATCTGAACAAAATAAAGGCTTTTTCGAGCTTTTCCAAATAACTGTAAATTGTTTCGTTATCAATTTTTCTGTTTTCCGATTTCAAGTATTTCGCAATGGAATAAGCTGAGAATGTCTGACCGATATTGCTGAATGTATAACGCACGACACGTTCTAACAAATCTGCTTTTCTGATCTGATTGCGTTTGACGATATCGGTGTAAATTGTTGAAGAATAAATATCCCGAACAATCGTATAGACTTCATCAGGGGTGTATTCCTTTAGACGTGTCGCCGGAAAACCGCCGCATTGAATATAATCAAGCAACTCCTGATGCGGGTCTTTAATCTGCGTGTATTGTTTTTTAAAGGTCAAAAATTCTGTAAAAGATAAAGGATACACTAAAAAAGAAACATACCTGCCGGTTAAGTATGTTGATATTTCAGACGATAACATTCGAGAGTTCGAACCGGTAACATAGATATCGACGTTTTCATTTTGCATTAAATCATTGACAATTTTCTCCCATGACGGGATTTCCTGAATTTCATCAAAAAACAAATACGTTTTACCAGTTTGCGCAAGTTCCGTTTTTACTCTGTCATAAAAGGCCTTTGCCGTTATATCCTCATACTCAATGTTATCAAGCTTGTACGTTATAATATTTTTCTCAGGAACACCGCGCCCCTTCAGTTCCTCAGCCAACATTTTTAATATGGTTGATTTTCCGGAACGTCGGATACCTGTCAGAATTTTAACAAACGGTGCGTCAATATACGGGGTTATTGCATTAATATAATCAGGTCTTAAAATCATATGTTCTTCTCCAAACCGCAAAAAGATAATACCGCAAAACACATCTTCAATCAAATGTTTTTACGACTATAACCGTAAAAACAAATACATTATAAACATTTTTTTTGGTTAAATTCTTTTTTAAGAGCTCATCTTAATTGATGGTTTTAAGAATTTCGACCATTTTATCACTGTATCGAAAAATCGTCGAAAAGCCGGCGCCGGAGCACATAAGATTGACCAATTTAATAGTTACCGGATACCCGTTGCCTCTAATTCAGCAGACATACAGTCATTCTTCCTTCTGCACCTTATCAATCGTGGGGGCATAATGAGCATGCTCATTATGAAAGTTCATATAAAAAAATCGCCAAGGCGACATAATGAGCATGCTCATTATAGCTTTAATTCGGACAAAAAGGGAGAAGGAGTAGCTATTCTGTTTTTACGCAGGCAATTATTTAAGTGTGTAATATAAACTCCCTTAGAGGCTCGTGTGATTGCTTCTGCAAAAACCCTTCTTTCTTCCCGCATTTTCACCGCGCACTCTTTTTCACTCAATTTGTTCATGTTTGGAATACACGGGAAAAGACCGTCTTCGGCTCCTACGACAAAAACATATTTAAATTCCAATCCCTTTGCTTGATGAACTGTTGAAAAATAACAATTCACTTGCAAACAATTTTTATATTCCGTGCACATTTTTTTTACTCGAAATAATAAAGCAATATCCTTGTCGAGAATGCCTTTTTGACGCAACGCCTTTATCTTCTGTTTTATAAAAGAAATCTCTTCTTCTCCTTTAGAAAAGCTTAAGACCTTTATTATTCCATCAGCCTTTTTGGCAGAAGTTAAACTCTTCCTTAAAGGGTTTTGATTGTGCTTCAATAATTGATTTACCGCACAAACAATTTTTGTGGGCAAACGATAGCTTCGCGTCAAATTAAAAACTCTTAATTTTAATATCTTTATGGCGATTTCAACGTTTTTTTCGTCAATTCCATTCCAACCGTAAATTGATTGATCGGAATCTCCGACACAAAAGAGATGTGTTCGCTCGGATGTTAAACATTCTAACAGCTTCAATCTTTTCCTAGAAATGTCTTGGAACTCGTCAATATAAATGTGCGTGTACCGAGATTGAAGTTCTTTCAGAAAAACCTCATCTTTTTTTAAAACAAAAATAAGTTTCCGGATTAACTTCGCAAAATCAAATCGATGGGTTTCTTTTAAAAGAGAACCATACCTCTCATAAACAGTTCGATACTCAGGTTTAAATTTTTTTAAATATGAGGGATTCTCTCTCGCCGCCAAAACGGCTTGCACAAAATCTTCGCTTTTCCCCTTTGTTTTTGTTTCTTTCTTTGCACGAATAATCAACGCTTCCGTCTCTTCCGGAGAGAGCAGGTCTGGAACTTTTTGCATATATCGTTTTAATTCTTTCTTCGCAAACGCATGAAAGGTGCAGACAAGAACATTCCTCGGAACTTTTTTTTGAATTTCCTGCTGTATCTTTTTATTGTATGCCAAAACAAGAATATTGGAAGGTGGAACCGCCTCTTCAATCCGCTGAGCAATAGAGGTTAATATTGTACTGGTCTTACCGGTTCCTGCCCCCGCATTTATGTAAATGCGGGGTTTATTGCAAAACACGACATCGTTTTGTTCTTTAGTTAATTTATGCATTCTTCATCTCCTTACGAATTTCTTGTAAGAGACTAATGCCCCTCCCTCCGGCGAAACAGTATGCGTCTATAGGGGTGTCTTTGAAGTTTTGAATAATGGTTATCAAGTCCTTCAATGTTAGAGGTGTTCTTTTGCGAACTTTTTTCCCCTTTTTCCCCTCAACGATTTCATAGTAATTCTTCCCGCCAAAAGGGCCCTTGAAAGCATAATGAACCGCATCAATCAGCCTGCTGTACTCTTTAATTTCAAAAGGCCTTAGAATGCAGTTTTCCTCCGAATCATTCTTGATTTTCCTGCTTATCTTTTCTTTGCCTCTTTTCTTTATTTCATCAAAAAAGATCCCGTGAATATGAGGAGACACACATGTCCCGCTATTGGCAAATTTTACATTGTTGAAAAAATCAAAAGCGACGGTTGCTATATAGTCATAGCCTTCTAACCATTCCTGAACCTGCCTTCTGAAATTTGCAATTTCCTTGGACTTCCTTTCAAGGTCATCTATTCCAAATAAAAGGTCTCCTATGATAATAGTAAACATATATGCCGAATTACATCCGTACTCGTTAAGTTTTGATGTTATTCTCTTAGCAAAAGGAGCTAGTGCCCTTGGCTGAATTAAAATCTTACTATTACCTGATATGCGTTTAAGAAGCTTTCCTGCTTCTCCTGCATTTTCTTCATATTCGGTTATAGCTTTGCTTAGCTTCTTTAATTGATATTTTGCATTTTTATCAAATTCTTCTGCAAACAGTACATGACGTCTTGTTTGTTTTGATCGGTTTTTTTTCTTTATTTTAGTAATTTGAACTTTTTTCATTAGCATTCTCCATAAACAATTAAGTGTTCGTTTGATACACATTTGCACATATACACGAAACATAGCCTTACGCTTCTGTTCCCGCGTACAGCTACACAGGAGATGTTCGCTTGATACATCTTCACACCTCCATGACAGAACGTGCAATTATTCGCTTGATGCGTTTTATTCATGCATCAAGCGAACAGTCGTTAGATTTAAGAAGCGGCCTTCTCGTACGATTTTTTGGAAACCTGAACCATTATTTTGAAACCGTTTTCCTCAAAAGTTTCGACAAATTCTTTATCCTCATCCACAACTTTTTTGAAAAGTTTCGAATGTATGGAAAAGAGTTTGTCCTTATGAGTAAAGGTCGGATATTTTGTACAATCCTCTTTGTTTCTATCCGAATATTCTTTAGAATATAGCTCATATAATTTCCGAACGGATGTAATCCCGTCATCTTGAAGCTTCTCTTTTAAGTTAGAAAATGAAGAATCTTCATTTCCATATTTCCTGTCACAATACAGATATGCGTTGTAATAGGTCATCTTCTTTTGAGAAAACGCATTTGACGTCACACTCTCATTGTCATCGCGATAAAAACAGACATAGAAGAGCTTTAAAAAGAGGCTGTTACAAACCGGTTGTTTGCCGTTTTTTGTAACCCGCTTTATGATTTCATTTGCTCTTTCCTTTAGCTCCTTTTTAGCGGTGTCAGACTTTTTTATCTGAGCCGTTTTTTGACATAAAGAAACAAGCAAATCGATCCCCGTTTCCTGATGTTTTTTATAGGAATCTTCTTCCGTTTTAATATATCCCCGGATTTCGAGAATAGCCTTATCTACGATGCTTTCCGCTTGTGTTTGATTACTGTGATTATCACCGGTATTTAAATTAAACATGCTTTGACCTTTCAGCCTTTTGGGCACAAAATTACACTGTATTGGCAAACGCATTCGCCAATATTAACGAAGTTAAGATATAGATTTATAACGTGCGCAAAGAAGCAATATGTGTTAATGCGAAATAAACACATACACACATGAAACCGTGCAACAGTTTTATCTATATATTTATGGTGATGGAGATTTTAGAATTATTGCCATTTTAGCCTCCTCTTTAGCGGGTTAACGAAGTTCAACCAACAAACGCCCGCAATTTGGAAAAAATCCATTTGTTGATTACTTAATTATATTAGCAAAAAACCACAAAAAATGGAAGAAAAAAAACTTTTTTTATCCAAAAAAAGAACAACAAAATTCTTTTTTATTTTCAATATGTTAAACCGCTCAAAATTCTCAAAAAAACAGCCCATCTTCAAAAATGCCCATCAAGGCTGTTTTTGTTGTAATTGATTCATTTATAAGTTGTAAATCTGTTGCGCTGTGAAAGCAAAAGCGATTCGCTAAAATGCCGCGTTTCTTTCCTTGCTATACGTACAAATGATTTAAATCCAGACCGTCATACCGGACTTTTTCAACCATTGTCTTCTCAAGGACTTTCATGCTGATCGTCCCGTAATGGTCAGCCAATGAAGAACCGCGTTCCCAACCGCCTAAGCGCAGAACGTGCTCATTGCTTGCATCGTTATTGCGCAGTTCGGTACGAAACGTGTGTCTAAAACTGTGAAACACATGACCTTTCCCCATTCGGTCTTTCGCTTTTAATGTCCGGTTGACGGTTTCTAAAAAACGACCGAACCAACGGGACATCTCGTCCGAATAGGCTCCTCGGGCATTAGGTTTCAGTTCCGGAAACAGTCGCTTTTCCCTTCTCATTTGCCGAACATAATCCAAAAAGCCCATCTTTATCAGTTCAGGGTGAACGGGGATTTCGCGAATGCCGGCTTTTGTCTTAACGTGTTTGTCGCCTTCATCGTTAATGCTGATAACCCAAACACCCTCCGTTTGATGAATGTCTGGCGGCAATAACTGGCACAGTTCGTTACATCTGGCTCCGGTAAACAATCCTAACAACGGCACCCAAAATCGTGCCCGGCGGGGGTGAGCTTCTCCGATAATGTTATATCCCGATTTATCGTCGCGACACCCCGTATATATCGGCGCGTGAAAAATTGCGTTTAATTGATTTAACGTAAAGGGAAGCCTTTTAACGCCTTCGTCATCGTTTTTCGCAACCGGTACGTCAACGCAATCAAACGGGTTTTCCTGCAAGTACTTGAAACGCACAGCCCAGGACAACAGTTTTTTCACAATGCTGATATATTCCCCCAATGTCTTGGAAGAAATGCGTTTTGAGGGGTGTTTGCGACCCTCTGCTATGTCGTGAAATACGTTGTAGTTTCCTTGATGTGTCCGCGCAAAGCCTTTGGTGATAAAGGGGAGTTCCGCCACCGCTTTTTGCAGGTCGTCGCTGGTAAGCGTGCGAATGGTCTTTTCTTTTCCGAGCAGCTCTTGCCAAACGCGGGTTTTGGCTAAGATGCGCTCCTGTGAATCCTTTGTCGCATTTTTGCGGGATTCCAGGTTGTTATACGTTTCTGCCAACTGAACCAATGTCAGGTCGGGTTTGAGCGGCTTAGCCGTTGTTGTCGTTATTCCTGATGCATAAGATCCGAACGTAATCGCCGCCGGAACACCGCTTAACAGACGTTCGGGGAAATTTTGGGTCTCCCCGGCGGCCATTTTAGCCATAAAAGAACAAAACTGCAAAACGGCACGCATAAAAGCTTCAAACAAAATATCGGCAGTTTCTTCCGAAGGAAACGGGTAGCCGTTGCGCAACAAAAACAAGTTGACCGTTTTTTCCATATCCGAATAATCCGCCAAAGAATATTTCGAACGCAACATGGCAAACTGTTGCATATAAGGTTCGGAAGTCAGCACCTTACCCGCTTGTTTGGCTTTTTCCTCATTGATGGCATTCAACAGCCATTCATAAGCGAAGGTTTCTGCCTGCTGCCTGTCAAAGTCCAAAGTATTGTCGTCTTTGTTGTAGCCCATTTTTTCACGTTTTTGATGTTTGCTTAACTCTTGATTTAAGATTTTCGATGCTACCACAATATAACGTTGTTGAGCTATTTTTTTGTCTGTCGTTCGCAAAGAAATCCAGACCTGTTTTTTACCGGAAGAATGGCAGGCGTTTCGGGAAACACGCAGTATGGCATAATAAGAATAACCGCGATTGTACAATGTCATGACAACCGCCCGTGCTAACAAGGTTTGTTAGCAGTTTTGTTAGCACTGCTAACATTTCCCCGAGCATAAAAAAGCCAAGTTCGTTTGTTTTCAACGACTTGGCTTTCAAGGTGGCTGGGGAACCTGGATTCGAACCAAGACTAACGGAGTCAGAGTCCGCTGTTCTACCATTAAACTATTCCCCAACGGATGTTATGTGCCTATATAGACCTTTATATCCGTCTTTGCAACATCTTTTTTTATTTTATTCCGTCAACAACCGCCGTTATCCCGTCTATCACAAACTGCGCCGCCATCGCTCCCAAAACTATTCCCAATATCTTCGATATAACCTGGTTCACCGTCTGACCCATTAAACGCGCACACAACGTCGACATCCTAAACAAAATATACGTGATCAGCAAAACTGCGCATAACGCTATAATTACAGCCGCCTGACCCCCGACCGAACCGTGCTGCTCCGACATCATCAGAATAATCGAAGCGATCGAACCGGGACCGGCTATTAACGGAACTGCCAAAGGAAATACCGAAACATCATTCTCATGTGTGTTTTCCGCATCCGCCGCCTTGTCCTTCTGCTCGTCCTCAAATATCATCTGTAACGCAACGACAAACAACAAAACTCCGCCTGCAATCCTGAACGCGGGAAGCGATATGCTTAACAAATTTAAAAAAGCTTCCCCCGCAAACGCAAAGATCAACAACACCAATCCGCCAATCAATACGGCTCGCCGCGCCATCGCCTTGCTGTAATCGGGTCGGGGGCTTTCCGTCAGAGTCATAAAAATCGGCATGTTCCCTATCGGATCCAACGTCACAAACAATATCATAAACGGCGGCAACAGCATATCCAGCATCTTTCGGTATCTCCATTCTTTCATCTATCGTAATTGATTGAAACATATCACAAAATTATCAAAAAAAGGAACAACGGAAACAATTCTTTTTGCATAAAATCCTTTTATTCGGCAACGCGTTTCATTATCTTAAACTTAATGAACAACAAATACGGAAAATGCTATGACTGATTTGGCACATATTCGCAACTTTTCCATCGTCGCTCATATCGATCACGGAAAATCAACACTCGCCGACAGACTGATCCAACGGTGCGGCGGGCTGACCGAACGCGAAATGAAAGACCAAATCCTCGATTCCATGGACTTGGAACGCGAACGCGGCATCACAATCAAAGCTCAGACCGTCAGGCTGATGTACACCGCAAAAGACGGAAAGGAATATCAGCTGAACCTGATCGATACTCCGGGACACGTCGACTTTACTTACGAAGTCAGCCGGTCGCTTGCCGCTTGCGAAGGTTCCCTCTTGGTCGTCGATGCCTCTCAGGGCGTTGAAGCTCAAACGCTTGCAAACGTCTATAAAGCTCTGGATGCCAATCACGAAATCGTCCCCGTCATTAACAAAATCGACTTGCCCGCCGCAGACCCCGAACGAGTCAAAGCCCAAATCGAAGACGTTATCGGCATTGACACCTCTAACGCCGTTGAAGTATCGGCTAAAACGGGCGTCGGCATTGATGACGTCTTGGAAGCCGTCGTCAATGACTTGCCTCCGCCGAAGGGCGACGACAAAGCCCCGCTTAAGGCGATGCTGGTCGATTCATGGTACGACCCGTATCTGGGCGTGATTATTTTGGTGCGCATCAAAGACGGCATTTTGAAAAAAGGCATGAAAATCAGAATGATGGCAAACGGTTCGGCTCATGACGTCGAACGCGTCGGAATCTTTACGCCGAAAATGAAAGACATTGACGCCCTTACTCCGGGCGAGCTGGGGTTCATTACCGCCGGTATCAAAACCATCGGCGAAACAAAAGTCGGCGACACCATTACCGACGACAGACGCCCCGCAACCGAGCCTTTGCCCGGATTTAAGCCCAGCATCCCCGTCGTGTTCTGCAGTATGTTCCCTTTGGACACCAGCTATTATGAAAACCTGAGAGATGCTTTGGGAAAACTTCAGCTTAACGACGCAAGCTTTGAATTCGTCCCCGAAAAGTCCGCCGCTTTGGGTCAGGGCTTCCGTTGTGGATTCCTCGGATTGCTGCACATGGAAATCATTGAAGAACGCCTCAGTAGGGAATTCGATTTGGACTTAATCACAACGGCTCCCAGCGTCGTTTATAAAATGCATATGACAAACGGCGATTTGGTAGAGCTCCATAATCCCGCCGATTTCCCCGACGTCGTCAGAATCGCATCCATTGAAGAACCGTGGGTCAAAGCGACAATATTGGTGCCGGACGATTATCTGGGCGCCGTCTTGCAACTGTGCACGGAACGGCGCGGCGTCCAAGAAAACTTAACCTATGTCGGCAGCAGAGCCATGCTGGTCTATGAACTGCCGTTAAACGAAATCGTCTTTGATTTTTATGACAGGCTGAAATCCATTACGCGCGGATATGCCAGCTTTGACTATGAGCTTTCGGGATATAAAGAAGGCGATTTGGTCAAAGTAACCATTTTGGTAAATTCCGAAACCGTCGACGCGTTGTCGTTTTTGTCTCACAGATCGGACGCCGAACGCCGCGGCAGGCAGATTTGCGCCAGATTGAAAGAACTGATTCCCAGACATCAGTTCAAAATTCCCATCCAAGCCGCCATCGGCGGAAAAATCATCGCCAGAGAAGATATCGCCGGCTTTAGAAAAGACGTTACCTCAAAATGTTACGGCGGCGACATTACCCGCAAAAGAAAATTGCTGGAAAAACAAAAAGAAGGAAAAAAACGGATGCGCCAGTTCGGAAAAGTCGAAATTCCGCAATCCGCTTTTATTGAAGCTTTGCGCATCGGAGACGAATAAAAAGTGTCGGACTTTTTTAACACGCTCAAAGACTTATTTACCCGCATTCCCCCCTACCCTTACAGACTGTGGGAAAACCGTTTTTTAATGGTCATGTCGGGCGGATCGCGTCTGGCTTTTTTACGGCGCATTGAAAAATATTCAAAAGGCTTGCCCCGTTCGACAGGAGCAAAAACTAAGGTTCGTTGCTTTTATTCCGAAAATCTTCAAGTCTACAGTATGGCCGACGCCATTATCGACCACAACGAAGCCAAAGGACGATATGCCGTTAAAGACGGAGGATTGCTGATCTTTGATCCGACGTTCGGAGGATTATGCCGCGCAGGTTCGGACGGACGATACCTGATTGACCGTCGTTTGGGGTACAGAAATCTTGAACTGGATGCTTTTGAGCTGTTTCCCGCCGTTGTCGAAATCGTGCATGCCCGTGCGGAACTGTCGATTTTAAAACCGCTCTTAAATTCGGAAAAGTTTTTAGCTTTGCGCGACGAAAAATACGGCGTAACCTGCCAAACAATGTTTTTGGAAAAGAAATTGGCGGAACTAAAAGGAAAAACGTTATATTAGCTTAGTCTGAAAAAGACGATTTATTTCTTTTGTTGCGCGACACAAAAACCAAGAACAGCCCCAAAGCACCGATAAGGCTCCATGCCGGCCAGAGCATTATTTTCCCTGCAAACGTATCGGGTGCCGAAGGCGTCGAGCCCGTAATAATCGTAAAGATGTCGGAAGTCGCAATGCCGACATGATCGCCCGTTCCCAAAGCGACAACGGCTTCGGCGGATGCTGCCAGCAACGCCGTCAACAAAAAACACCATCCGGTCAATCGGCAAAGAAACATCAGTCCGTTCCTGTGAGAAAAAGTTTTTCTTTTAAAAAGACTAAACGGCATTTGCTAAAAATCCGTAAAAAGGTGATCTTTCGGGCTACTGTAGCGCAGCAAAAAAAAATTTCAAGAGCAGCTATTATTTCCATACCGTTTTTTTTATCGGGATTTATTCCGAAGAGAAAACAGAAATAAATCTTGTAATTTTCAAATCAATCATATATACACATATCTCGTCAGCAATTGCGGATGGATGGCCGAGCGGTTGAAGGCGCACGCCTGGAAAGTGTGTAGGGGTCTAAAGCCTCTCGCGAGTTCGAATCTCGCTCCATCCGCCATAAAAAAAACAGCCCCCTTGAACGGGGGCTGTTTTTTCAGCCGTTTTCTATGCGTTCGGATAAACCTTGCGCATAAAATCTTTCAAAGCATCAATACTGCGTCTGACCGTATCCGTATCATGACAGAACGAAACTCTGAAATGACCGGGGCAACCGAAACCGTCTCCGGGGACAAAAATCAGATTGTGATATTTTGCTTTTTCGCAAAAGCTTTTGGCATCGGGTTCGGGAGATTTCGGGAACAGATAAAACGTCCCGTTCGGACGAACGCATTCCATTCCCAACGAATTAAAAGCATCAAACAACAAATTCATATTGCGTTCATAAACGCTTAAATCTGCCGTTTTTCCGATCATCTTTCCGACAGCCAGCTGAACAAATGCCGTCGGGCAATTATGCCCCAGCCCGCGCGACACCTGCCCGCACATTGGCACAAGGATATCCGCCCCCGCGGCAGAAGGATTAACCGCTAAATATCCGATACGGTCGCCCGGTACGGACAGCGATTTCGAAAACGAGTAACACGATATCGTATTGGCATAATATTTTGAAACATACGGCACACGTATCCCGTCAAAAGCAATTTCACGGTACGGTTCGTCCGAAATAATAAATATTTCATGACCGAATTTGCGCTGGACTTCTTCCAAGATGCCCGACAATTCTTTTAATGTCTTGTCGGAAAAAACGACACCCGACGGATTACAGGGCGAATTCACGATAACGGCCGCCGTCTTCTCATTCAGAGCTTCTTTCAGACGGTCAAAGCTAATTTGAAAAGTCTCCGTATCCGCCTGAACGACCTTTAACGTTCCGTCTGCCAACTCGACATACGGACGATATTCCGGGAAATACGGTGCAAAAGCGATTACTTCTTCTCCGGGACGCATCACGCACCGAATCGCATGACACAAAGCCGAAGCGGCTCCCGACGTCATAAATATGTGTTCGGCGCCGTAAGACATATCAAACGTCTTATTTAAATATGCCGCTATTGATTCCCTGACCGATAAAATCCCCAAGTTCGGGCTGTAACCGTGAATCAAAACAAAATCGGGATCATCCAACAGGTCTTTGATCGTTTCGTTGTATTCCCGAGGAACGGGAACCGACGGATTGCCGATACTGTAATCAAAAACATTATCTGAACCGTATTTTTCCGCCCTGTCGCAAGCGAAATAAAACATATCTCTGATAACCGAAGTTTGATTCAACATCCCTGCATATTTATCGGAAAGCATCTTTGGGCTCCTTTTATAAAAACGCCTGTATTTTGTGGAATACTCCAACTTTAAACCGAGAAAAAGAATAAATTTTCTTTTTAGAATTTTTTTTGTTCAGGCACAAAAAAACCGCCTGCTCGGCGGTTTATTTTGGGTGCGGGAGTGGGATTTGAACCTCACGACCTTCAGGTTATGAGCCTGACGAGCTACCGGACTGCTCCATCCCGCGATAAGATACCTTAACGGTACGGGCTTGTATATAGCACCGTAAGCCGTAATGTGCAAGTCTTTTTATGCGGTTTCTTTATTTTTTTGCCGTTTTTCCTTTTCTTCGTCCATAACCGACTGAAATAACTTGGTTTCCGACACAATAACCCCTGACAATCCCAATATCCCGATCAAATTCGGTATCGCCATCAATCCGTTAAAAATGTCAGATATGTTCCAAACCGTTTCCAAATTCGTCGCAACGGCTCCCGCCATTGCCATCGCGATGAAAACGCATTTGTACGGCAATATGGCTTTTTTGCCGAATAAATAATAAATGCAACGTTCGCCGTAATACGACCACCCCAGAACCGTCGAAAACGCAAAAAACAGCAAACTTAACGCGACGACATATTTTCCGGCGCCGCCCAACAAAGCCCTGAAACTGTATGCCGTCAGCTCCGCCCCGTTCAGACTGCCGTCCGTCTTGCCGCCCAAAATCAAAACCAAGCCCGTCATCGTGCAAATCACGATCGTATCCAAAAAGACCTGCGTCATGGAAACCAATGCCTGTCTTCCGGGATAATCGCTTTTTGCCGCCGCAGCCGCAATCGGAGCAGAGCCCAAACCCGCTTCGTTGGAAAAAACGCCGCGCGCAACGCCGTACCGCATTGCCGCACCGACGGTTCCGCCCGCAAACGCTTGTGCCGAAAAAGCCGATTCAAAAATCATCCGAAACGCCGCCGGGACCTCTGATAAATGCGTTAAAACGGCATACAGGCAAAACGATACGTAAAAGACCATCATAAACGGCACAAAAAACGAAACGACGCGCCCGATGGAACGTATCCCGCCCAAAATAACCAAAGCCGTCAATATTCCGACACTAAGCGCCGTTGCAAAAGCAGGAACGCCGAACGCATCCTTCAACGCCGCCGCTATCGAATTTGTCTGAACGCCGCTGCCGATTCCGAAAGACGCAAACACCGCAAAAATCGCAAACAAAATTCCCAAAAAGCGGCAATGCAGTCCGTTTTCCAAATAATACATCGGACCGCCCGCCATTTTGCCGTCGTCATCCGTAATGCGGTACTTAACCGCCAAAATCGCTTCACCGTACTTTGTAACCATTCCGACCAAAGCCGAAATCCACATCCAAACCAGAGCCCCTGCCCCGCCTAAAACAACCGCCGTCGCAACGCCTACAATGTTGCCCGTCCCGACCGTCGCCGCCAATGCCGTCATCAAAGCCTGAAAATGCGAAATATCCCCTTCCGCACCGTCGTCGGGATGTTTCGAAAATGCCTGCTTTAACCCGTAAAACAGCTTTCTGAACTGCAATCCGCGCAACAAAATGCTCAGATACAGCCCTGTCCCCAACAGCAATGCCAAAACAGGCAAGCCCCAGACAAAATTCGATAAAGCCGATATAACGCCGTCCATCTTTTCCACCCGCTTGTAAAAAAAAGAACGTTACCACCGAACTCTTCGCCTGTTAAGGCTTTATCATAAAAAAAGCGGCCTTTGTCGCCAAAGGTCGCTTTCATGTTCTAAATCTTGTTTCGCTTATGCTTCTTTATCCAATTCGGCGGCTTCTTCCTCGCCCAAAATCATCTGGTGCGACAATAAGCCCGCATTGGAACGAATCTGTTTTTCGATTTCGTCGGCTATTTGAGGATTTTCTTTCAAATATTGTTTGGCGTTCTCACGTCCCTGTCCCAAACGCTGTCCTTTATAAGAGAACCAAGCACCTGATTTTTCGACCAAACCCGCCTTGACGCCCAAATCTATCAATTCGCCCGTCTTGGAAATCCCTTCGCCGTAAATAATGTCAAACTCAACCGTCTTGAACGGAGGAGCAACCTTGTTCTTTACGATTTTAACCGTCGTGTTGTTCCCGATGGTTTCATCCTTGTCCTTGATTTGAGCCCCGCGGCGGATTTCTATGCGCACCGAAGCATAAAACTTTAACGCATTACCGCCCGTCGTCGTTTCGGGGTTGCCGAACATAACGCCGATTTTCATACGAAGTTGGTTGATAAAAATAATCAGCGTGTTTGAACGCGCAACGGATGCCGTCAGTTTGCGCAATGCCTGGCTCATCAGTCTGGCCTGCAACCCGACGTGAGAATCGCCCATTTCGCCTTCCAACTCGGCTTTGGGCACCAACGCCGCAACGGAATCGACCACCAAAACGTCAATCGCCCCCGAACGAACCAGAGTGTCCGCAATTTCAAGAGCCTGTTCCCCCGTGTCGGGCTGGGCAATCAGCAAATCGTCCAAGTTAACGCCGAGCTTTGCCGCATACCCCGGATCAAGAGCATGTTCCGCGTCGATATACGCACATTTGCCGCCCGCCTTTTGAGCCTGAGCAACGACATGTTGCGCCAACGTCGTCTTACCCGAGCTTTCGGGACCGTAGACCTCCACAATTCTGCCGCGCGGCAATCCGCCGATCCCCAACGCTATGTCCAACCCCAACGACCCCGTCGATATCGCCGGAATTTCAACCGCGTTTTCACGTTGTCCCAACCGCATAATCGACCCTTTGCCAAAGGCGCGTTCTATCTGGCTTAATGCGGCGCTTAATGCTTTTTCTTTATCCATCGTATCCTTATCCACTAAATGCAAAACGGTTTGATCCATCTCCGACCTCTCTTATCCCACAAAAACGATTTGGGGGCAACATCGGAAAATGTACCTCTTTTGTTCTATGCTTTCAAGATAAAAAGAACAAAACGAAAACAAAATCTTATCGCGAAGACCCTTTAAGTTTTGCCGCCGCAGCACTTAAAACGGCTTTATCGGCACCTTTTCCGCCGTTCTTCGGCGCCGTGCCCCACGCATAAAGAGAGTGATAAGAAACGTCCGCATTCAATCCGCTTTGACGACGGTTCCCGTTCACGCGTTCCGCCATATCCAAAACCTTTTGCTGAACCTGAAGGCGTTCGGGTTCGTCAAGAACGTTTAAACGCCCCGACTGATAGCATTTCCCGGAAGCATCCAGACAAAATGCCGAAACCATTTCTTTTGACGACATTTCACGTTTGAAATAGTCTCTCGGATTATTGCGCGAATCGCACGAACCGCCCAAACATTGGGTAACCAAATACGAATCTTCGTAAATCTGCATAATTTCGCGGTTCTGATACCACCCGTCAAAGGCCGCCTGCATCATTTTATGATTTAACGGCGCCCCTTCGCGTTCCGCCGCGTTTAACAACCCTTCCGTAATCTTCGGCGCCTTTTCCGTTAAAGCGTCCCATACTTCCCGACCGCCGCCGTTTATCATAATCTCATACGCCGCCGACGCCCCCATCGTTTCGGCATCGGCTTCTTTGGCACGGCTGAGCTTTACGGCATCGCGCAAAACAAATTCGCCGTGCTCTGACGGTATTCCGTTTTTGTGTTGTTGGATGTGACGACATTCGTGAACCAGCGTTTCTATTAAATGTCCGTCGCTTGCCGCGGAATTCAAGTATATCGTCTTTGTTTCGGGGCAAACAAAGCCGTAATTGCCCCCCATCAGCATCATTTGAAGCTGATAGCCTTCGTTAGCCGCCGTTTCCAACACGCTTTTCCCCGTTGCCGAATAATCCGCAACCGTGTTGATCAGATGCGCAAAACGTTTTTCGCCCTCTTTGGAAAATGATTTCAGCTTAAACGGTATTTCGGGAGCCCGATCCGCATACGTTTTCGTTTGATTTTCCGCCATAGGCTTTGTTCCTTTCGTTCATTGGGGACGCGGAATATGATTTTATGGTGCCTCTTTGGCGTTTTTTTGTCAATATTTTTTGTCAAAAACACTTGCCGCGACGCGGCGTCTTCCCCAATGCCAGCAAACGCGGGTTTTTGAATTCAGCCTTGCGATACGAAAGCGCAATCCCCCGATCATCCAAAACCGTACCGCCCGCGGCCTTTAATACGGCGTGCGCCGCCGCCGTATCCCATTCGTGCGTTTCATGCGTGCAGGGATAGGCGTCTCCCCTGCCCGCTGCAATGTCGCAAAATTTTAAAGAACTGCCGCGAACAACCGTTTTCGCCACGGGTCGCCCTTGCAACAGGCGGGCGGCCTCAGACGCCTTGTAATGCGAACGGCTGTTATACACCGTATAGCCTTCCGACGGAACGGCGCGCGTTTTTAATAATTCCGTTTTGCCGTTGCAAACTCCGAATGCCTGAGACGGGCTTTGCGTAAAATAAAGCTCGCCCGTCGCCGGCGCGTACACAACGCCGAAAACAGCTTCTTCTCCGTCAATCAAGCCTATATTAACGGTAAATTCTCCGTTCCTTTTGACAAACTCCGACGTCCCGTCGACAGGGTCGACCAACCAAAAAAAGCGTCCGTCCAAATCGGGCAAGTCCCCTTGCGCCGCGTGTTCTTCCCCGACCGCGGGTATCTGAGGCGTCAAAGCTTTCAACCCCGTAAAAATAACCCGTTCCGCCGCAATGTCCGCTTCCGTTACCGGCGTATGATCCGTTTTTTCATAAACGTCAAAACTGCTTTCGTAGACTTTCATAACCGTTTCGCCCGCCAGCTTCGCCAGCGCCACGATCTCGTCCACGACAAAAGGATATTTATCCATTCAACGCCCCAATATCTGCTTTACCTTTTCGCTCAAATCCCGAAGGCTGAACGGTTTGCCCAAAAAATAAAAATTCGGCATATCCGTAATTTCGCCGCGCGCCGCTTCCTCCGAAAAACCCGACATCAAAAGAATCTTTACATCCGGATAACGCTTCTTCATTTCGTTCGACAACGCTATCCCGTCCATGCCGGGCATTATCATGTCCGTAACCAGCAAATCAAAAGTAACGCCTTCTTCAACCTTTTCAATTGCTTCTTCCGCACAGGAACAGTCTATCACCGTATAGCCCTTTGATTTCAAAGCCCGCTTTGTTACCGCCCTGACACCGTCTTCGTCTTCAACCAATAAAACCGTTCCGCTGCCGCTTAAATCTTCCGATAACGGCAACGGCGGCGGCAACGAAGGTGCGTGTTCCGCAAACGAAAACGACAACTGTTCTCCCGCTTTGGGTTCGTTGGGCTTTACGCGGACGAAACGGCTGACGGATTGGGCGTCGTTTCCTTCTTTTTTCGGCAGGGCACCCTGTTCTTGTTCGGATTCCTGCGCAAAGCGGCTGACGTCCTGAGGCGAGTGGCGCGGTAAATAAATCGAAAACGTCGTTCCTTCCCCGACTTTGCTTTTGACACGAATATAGCCCCCCGTCTGGCGGATGTTCCCGTACACCACCGCAAGCCCGAGACCCGTTCCCGACGTCGTCGTACCGCTTTTCGTCGTAAAAAACGGCTCAAAAATTCTGGGCAATACATCCGAAGGAATCCCCGTCCCCGTATCCGAAACGTCGATCACGACATATTCGCCGGGAATAACGTCCTCCGATCCGACGTGCGCGACGGAAGATACCTTTTCGACATGAGTCGTTATCGAAAACGATCCCCCTTCGGGCATGGCGTCGTGCGCATTTACCGCAAGATTCACGAAAACTTGATCAAACTGTATCCTGTCAACTCTGATAAAGCCCAGATTTCTGCCGTGTTCGATACGCAACGATATCTTTGAGCCCAACAGACGTTGCAACATATGTTTTAAATCCGCAAAAACATCCGTAACGTCCAAAAACTGAGGCTTCAAAGGCTGTTTGCGCGAATACGCCAAAAGCTGTCCCACCAAGCGGGCGGCTCGCGTCGCGCTGTTGTGAATGTTCATCAGTTCGTCAAAATCCGGATTGGACGGCGGATGCGTTTGCAACAACAAATCCGTCGATCCTAAAATCGCGGTCAAAAGATTGTTAAAATCGTGCGCGATGCCGCCTGCCAGCTGACCGACCGCCTGCATTTTCTGCGCTTGCGAAAATTGGCGTTCCAAACTGCGCCGTTCCGTGTTGTCGATAAAATGCAAGACAACCCCCGCAATATCAGGTTGACCGTCCGCACCTTCCGCCGTCATCGGCGTAATGAAAACTCCCGCGATTTTGTCTTGTTTCGTCTTTAATTTGACTTCGCTTTGCGCGCGCGAAATAAATCCCATTTTGACTTTGGCGATTTTATTTTCAAGTTCCGCCCAGTCTTCGGCAATAAAGTATTCGTCCAAATGCCCGCCGACCATTTCTTCGCGCGTGCGCCCGAACATTTGAAACAAAGCGCCGTTCGCTTCCGCAATGACGTTTTCCATATCCGCAAAAGCAATGCCGACGGGCGCTTCCTCAAACAGCCAAGAAAATCCTAATTCGGCTTCTTTTGCCGAAATGTCGCGTTCCTGTTGCAGCGCAACGTCTCTGATTACCGCCGCGCGCAACATCGTTTCCCCGTTTTCGTCATAAACCGCATGGCTGACAAACGCCGGAAACAAAGCCCCGCCGTGCGTCCTGAACGTCAATTCCCCGTGCCACAGACCGTCCAAATCAGGGACTTTTCCGCCCGCCAAAATATCCGACAGCCTTTTGCCTTCCAGCTCGCGCGCATTCGCATAGCCCAGCCATTCGCACAAACGACGGTTCACAAAATGAAGAACGCCGCCGGAATCTATTTGGTAAAGTCCTATGGGAAGGATATCCAAAAATTCGCCCAGCTCTTGAATTTCCTGACGAATTACGGCATCCAAAGACCGCTGAGCCGTAATGTCGGCAACGCGCCATAACGTCCCGACGCCGATTTGACGCACCGAAACCCGATACCATTCCGTCATGTCGGATCTTAACGCCCGAAACGCCAGTTCAACGGAAGTGTCGGCGCCGTTCTTGACCGCCGCTTCCAGCTTTGCCAGCGCCAAAACGTTGCTTTCTTCGTCCGTCGTGCGGTCTAAAACAGCCTGATACAGCGGTTTGCTGCCGAAAAAAGCCTTTGCCGCACGGTTCATATAAATTATCGCGCCTTCGCTTGACAGCGCCATCGCGTCGGATTCGCTTTCCATCAGCGCCGATACGGTGTCAAAATCGCGCAAAAGGCTCCCCAACCCCAAACGCGCCGCCATCTTTCTGCCAAACGTCCCCGACATTTATTCTTCTTCCTCCGCCGCAGGAAGCATCTTGCCCTGCAACTGGTACACATACTTGATTACTTCCGCCACCGCCGCATAATGTTCCGTCGGTATGGGGGAATCAACTTCAACCGTCGCAAAAAGCGCCCGCGCCAAAGGCGGATTTTCTACTATCGGAACATCATGCTCTTTTGCGATTTCTTTTATTTTCAATGCCATAAAATCCTGCCCCTTGGCAACGACTTTCGGCGCGTCCATCGTGTCGGGATCATATTGAAGCGCCACCGCAAAATGCGTCGGGTTCGTTACAACAACAGACGCTTTGGGAACATTCGCCATCATGCGTTTGCGAAAACGTTCCATGCGGATCGCCCTTAACCGCATCTTGATTTGCGGATCGCCTTCCGTTTGTTTGTATTCGTCCTTGACTTCCTGTTTCGTCATCCTTTGGCGTTTTAAATACGAAAACTTTTGATAAAAATAGTCCGCAAAAGCAATCACGAACGTAATCAAAACCATCGTGAACAGTATTAACAGCAACAGCTTGTGCATCAACGACAAAACGGACGCCATGTCAAACGAAGACGCCTGAAGAACATCTAAAATATGCGGCTTGACAACCGCTATGCCCGCCCAGCCGACCGCCGTGATTTTCGCCAAGCCCTTGAGCATGTCCACAATCTTGGCTTTGGTAATGAAATTCGTCAGGTTCGTAAATAAATTCAGCCTGTCCCACTTTAATTCCAAACGCTTCGGCGTATAAAGAAACCCGATCTGAACCAGCGCGGACGCCGCCCCCAACAGCAAAAACAATCCCAACGGCAACATCAGGGCTTTAAATAATTCCCAGCACGTCTCCAGCATTAAATCCCGCAACCCCAAAGGGTCTACGGGCAATTCCGCCGGACGTTCGATAAATTTTACGGAAAGCGCCGCCGTCTTTTCCATCGTCATCGGCGCCAATCCCCACAACATCATCAGCGCCGCAAAAAGCATAAACCAGCTTTTGACTTCCTGCGATAAAGGAACGTTACCTTCTTCGCGGGCACGTTCCAGCTTTCGTTCCGAGGCTTCTTCGGTTTTTGATGCTTCGTCCTGTTCGTCTTCCGCCATTTGCGCCTCCTACATTGCAAACGGGCGGATCCCGTCCTCAAAGAACCGTAAAAACCACTGCATCATCATGGACAGCGATATCATCAGCAATGCCAGCCCCAAATAAACCTGAAGCGGCATCACCACAAACATAATGTTCAGCTGAGGCATTAAACGGGACATAACCCCCATCGAAGAATACAGCAACACCGTCATGATAATAAACGGAGAACCGATCTGAAAACCGTACAAAAAAGCTCTGGACAGTCCCGAAGCCAACTGTTGGCTCATATCCCCCGTCAACAGGCTTTGCCCCGGCGGGAACAAGTCATAGCTGGCAATCAAAGACCCCAGCATAATATAATGCGTATCCGTAATAACGATCAGAACCAACCCCGTCAGCGTCAAAAACGTCGTCAATAAAGTCGATTGAACGCTGGTTGTCGGGTCAAACGCCGTTGCGTTGGAAAAACCCGTCGCCTGAGACGCCGCCGTGCCCACCAAATCAAGAGCCGACAATAAAAAATAAGGGAAAAGCCCCAAAAACAACCCGACCGTCGCTTCAATGACCAACAAACGTGCCAATTCCAAAACATTTCCCGGCATTGCCGGCAACAGCTTTGACAAAACGGGCATCAGCATCAGAGCCAAAATAACGGCGAACAGCAAACGTATCCGGCGGGAAATATAGTTTGACGCAAAAACCGGCATAAACAAAAAAGCGCCGCTTAAGCGCGTAAAAATAAAGATAAACTCGAAAACTTCCTGTGCCAGAAGCTTATCCCACCGCAACATGGCTCAGTACCCCAAAGCAACAATTCTGTCGAACAGCCCTTCGGTAAAAATGCGCATCCGTTCTATCATAAACGGCAACAAAAAAATCATCGAAACGAAAACCAACAAAATTTTCGGAACGAAAATCAACGTCATTTCCTGCAATTGGGTCAACGTTTGGAACAACCCGACCAGCAACCCGATAAACATCGCAACAAACAACAAAGGACTGACGACCAGCAAAAGCGTATACACGGCATCTTTGCCGACTTCCAAAACCATAACTTCGTTCATCAAAGCCCTCCCGCCGAACAGGCTATATCGGCATTTGCAAAATTTCCTGATAAGCGGAAATGACTTTATCCCTGACGGAAACGACGGTCTGCAACGCCATTTCGGCATTGGAAACCGCCATGACGACTTCTTGAATGTCGGCAGTGCCTTTGACGGCCTGCATGCTTAAAACTTCGGCCTGCTTGTTATCGGCAACGGCCTGATCGACGGCGGAACGCACCAGATGGGCAAAAGTCCCCTCGGGGGCAATTTTTGCCTCCTGCCCGCCCGCCGAAGGAATTACCGTTCGCGTCGCTGCCGCCTGATAGGCGGAAAGGGCATTTGAAATATCCGTCGCCATGTTATCTTTCCTTTTTTAAATCAGCGGATTAAATCCAGCGTCTTTGCCATCATGTCTTTGGATACGGAAATGACGTTCACGTTGGCATCGTACGTTCTTTGGGCTTCGCGCATATCCATCGTTTCAATCAGAGGATTGACGTTGGGCAACAAAACATAGCCGTCCGCATCCGCAGCAACGTGGTTCGGATCATATTTGCGTTCAAGCTGGCTTCTGTCGCGGGAGACACGACCGACTTTCACCAGTTCGGCACCCGTTGCCTTGTCCAGTTCGTTGCGGAACGTTACCGTCTTGCGCCGGTACGGCATCCCGCCCGGAGTCTTTGCCAGAGAATCCGCGTTCGCCAAGTTTTCCGATATGACGCGCAAACGCATCGCCTGCGCTTTCATTCCCGAAGAAGCTATCGTTTTGCTGAGCGTTAAATCATCCATGGCAAGCCTCCTTCAAAGAATTACCTGTTACCGTTCAACGCCATGTTAATCAGGCTGACGTTTTTCTTGAACAACGTCGTGACGCGATCGTGATCGCCGCGGGTTTCGTCGACTTTGGCCATTTGTTCTTCCAAAACGACGCCGTTCTTGTCTATCGTCGTTTCAAAGGGACGACGCACGATGTTTTCTTTGGCGCGACCGTCCGCGACGGGCGACATATGAGCCGGATTCGTTTTAACCAAAGCCGTTTCGCGGGACGCGCGCGTCCGATGCGCTTCGTTCGTACGCATCAAAGGCACATGACGGCTTTCGCCTACGAAATCCCTGAACTTTAACGGTTTTAAATCAGACGGCATGTAATCCGGCGTGTTTGCGTTCGCTATGTTTTCCGACAATACGGATTGACGCTGCGCCAACCAGCGCATTTTTTCTTCGCTCATCTGAAACAAAGTCAAATTCTGCAAATCCATGGTTCCGTCCCCCGCTTTTAACGTAAATTCTGACTCGCATTTCTTTAAAAAAAGTGAATCTTTTCACCTGCATACGTCAATGCAAGAAGCGTGCCGAATTTAAATTCCTTTCTCTCCGTTCTTTAGGATGCCCGCTTTTTATCCGTTTGAAAAGAATTTTATTTTCACAAAAAACAAACGGGGTATACTCCCCCTCCGACAAAGCTTCTTTTTTGAAAGGATTCCATATCATGCAGGCTCTTTATCCCGTATTGCTTCTGACCGCCTCCAATATTTTCATGACGTTTGCCTGGTACGGGCACCTGAAATTCAAATCTGCTCCCCTGTGGACAGTCATTCTGGTCAGCTGGGGCATCGCTTTTTTCGAATATTGTCTTCAGGTTCCCGCAAACCGCATCGGACACGAATATTACTCTGCAGCTCAGCTTAAAGGCATGCAGGAAGTCATTACCCTGACCGTCTTCGCCGTCTTTTCCGTCCTGTATCTGGGGGAACCCATAAAATGGAACCATGTCGCCGGATTCGCTTTGTTGGTTTGCGCAGGCTTCCTTATATTTAAAAAGTAGAAATTTACTTTCTTTTAATATATCCTGATTCGAACTTGAATTTGTGATAAAAAGGGGAAACTCATGGATCAATTTACAATATTTCTGATTGTTCTGGCCGTCGTTACAATTCTGGCAGGCGTCAAAACCGTTCCTCAGGGAATGGAATATACCGTCGAACGTTTCGGTCGCTATACTCATACGTTAAAACCCGGATTGAACATCATCGTCCCCTTCTTTGACAAAATCGGCGCAAAGGTAAATATGATGGAACAGGTGCTTGACGTTCCGTCTCAGGAAGTCATTACCAAAGACAACGCCATGGTCACGGTGGACGGCGTCATTTTCTATACAATTCTGGACGCCGCCCGCGCTGTTTATGAAGTCCGCCAATTGCAAGTCGCCATCTTAAACCTTGTCATGACGAACATCCGTACCGTCATGGGCAGTATGGATTTGGACGAACTGTTGTCCCAGCGCGACGTCATTAATCATCGCCTGCTTTCCGTCGTTGACGAAGCGACGTCTCCTTGGGGCATTAAAGTAACGCGCATTGAAATCAAAGACATTCAGCCGCCCCGCGATTTGGTTGACGCCATGGCGCGCCAGATGAAGGCAGAACGCGACAAACGCGCTTGCATTACGGAAGCCGAAGGCTTGCGTCAGGCTCAAATCTTAAAGGCGGAAGGTGAAAAACAAGCCGCCGTTTTACAGGCGGAAGGCCGTAAAGAAGCCGCCTATCGCGATGCCGAAGCCCGCGAACGCCAAGCCGAAGCCGAAGCAAAAGCCACCGCCGTCGTTTCCGAAGCCATCGCAAAAGGCGACGTTAACGCCATCAATTATTTCTTGGGGCAAAAATATCTGGATGCTTATAAAGAAATCGGAACAGCCGATAACAGCAAGCTGGTTCTGATGCCCGTCGAAGCAACAAATATTCTGGGCTCTATCGCGGGAATCGGCGAAATCGCCAAAGAAGCTTTTTCAAAACAGCCCTCTTCCGCCCCGAAAGCTTCTCCGCGCAAGGGCGGCGACAAAGATAAAGACGTCTGGCTGTAAAACGGAGATTAAAACATGGCGGATTATTGGTATTGGATGATTGCGGCAGCGGTTTTTCTGGTTTTGGAAATCCTGACGCCGGGCGTGTTCTTTATGTGGATCGGAATTGCCGCTTTCATTACGGGAATCGTCGATTTGGCAGCGCCTGAAACGACTCCGGCAGTATTGGGAATGATCTTTGCCGTTCTGGCGGTCATTTCCGCCTGCGTCGGGCGCAAGCTGATGAAAAAAGAACAAAACGTCCCCTCCACTCTCAATAACCGTGCCGAACAATATGTCGGACAGGTCTTTCAGGTCTATGAAGCCGTCACCGACGGACGCGGCAAAATAAAAGTCGGCGATACCGTGTGGGCGGTCGTCGCCGACAAAGACATCCCTGCGGATACTTCGGTCAGAGTCGTAAGCGTCAAAGGAACTGCTCTGGCCGTTGAACCCGCTTCCGATGATGCTCTTTGAACATGCTAAAAAAAACTTTTGATTTTCTGAAAACAAAATCAGGGGCGGCGATAGTCGCAATTGTCGCGATTTTCGCAATCGCCCCCCTTTTGCATTGCATGGGAAACGCCGAAAAATGGCCGTATTGGTTCCATGAACATTTCTTTAATGCGTTGCAGGTTTCTTCCAACTTTTTAAGTCAGGGAATTCCTTCCCTTGACGCGTTGCGGGCGACCAACGATTTTTCGGTTTTTTGGAACGCCGCGCTGATTTTGATTTCATTTATCGCTCCGTTCGGATCGCCCGTCTACTTTACGACGGTCTGTTTGGTGTTGGCGACAATGCCGGTGTTATCGGTCGCGTTGATGAACGCTTTGCTAAAAAAGATGGAAATCCCCGTAAAACCTGCTTCACTGTTCTTTACAAACGCCTTCTTTTTCGTGCTTTGCATACGGCTGGCGGCAACGGGAACGGATGCCGCATGGGCTGTGCCTGCCGTGATGATCGGTGCTTTGGCTTACCTCAGAATGCTTGAAAAACCTTCCTTTTTCAGCGGAATGGCGTGCGGCCTTGCCGTGCTGCTGTGCGTGTGGGTTCGGTTTGATACGTTGGCGTTCGTCGTGTCGGCAGCGTTCATCTTCTATATGCAATTCAACGGAAAAATGCCCGTTACCCTTAAACAGGTCTTTATGTTCCTGCCGGGATTTATTGTCGGCATCCTTCCTGCCGTCGGATGGGAGTTCCTGTTGTACAGACATTTCGGAACACCTGTCCCTGCAACGGTTCTGTCCTGGATGCAGGCTCAAAACATGTCGCCGTGGAAAATATTTTCCGTTCTGCTGGGATCGCCCGCAAAACATTTCCTGTCGTCTCCGTCGGCATTGATTTGTCTCAGTTTTCCTTTTATCGCCGTTATCGCCGCCGTCGTCGATTCCATTCCGTGGCGACAGGAAAGAACTTATACGCCGAAAGACACTTTGTTTTATTCGCTGATTTGGTTCCCGATTATACAAATTCTGTTTTTCGCATTTTTCACGCATTTGAACCTGCCCGAATATGCTTACTATTCTTTGGCGGTTGCCTTGCCGTTCGCGTTAATGTACGGCATCAATCGCATTGATGACCGCATGAAGACGGATAAAGACAGAGAAGAATTTGCAAAATACCGCGATATCATCGGCGTATTGTTGCTGTTTTTGGGGGTGTTTTGGGCGATTTTACCCAGAAGCGCCGATCTAATTCCTCAAGTCAATGCCGTCAAAAGCCTGACTGCGAACCGTCCCGGCATTTATGCCGTCGGTAACGGCGGCGGGATTTTTTCTTTTGCCGCAAAAATCCCCGTCATCCGATTGGACGGATTGGCGGCGGACAAACAAATGACGGATTTTATCTCGCAACAGACCGTTTTGGGCGAAGTATTCAAGCATTACGGCGTTGATTATTACATTATGCGCGACCCCGTAAAAAGCCAAGGATGCTATGCCGTACGCGAACCTGTCGAAAATACGTCAGGCGGCGATAATAAAGGAATGTCCGATTGGCTGTGTGCGGAACCCGTTGCCGTAAAAAAGATTTCGAATAACGAAACTTTGGCTCTTTTTGCTTTGGATGCTTCGGGGAAAGCCGTTTCGAAATAATTTTCTTGAGAAGAAACGAAAAATACTGATAATAAAACGGTATCGATTAAACGGCGTCAGGACACAATCGATTTCAAAAGTATCTGAAATTGAAGGAAATAAAAAACCATGACACAGATTGAAAAAAGCCCCGAAAAAGTCAAATTGATGCAAGAAGCCGTCAATTTAAGCGCGGAAGCCGTAAGAATAGGCGGCGGTCCCTTCGGTGCCGTCATCGTTAAGAACGGCGAAATCGTGGGGCGCGGCAATAACAAAGTCACCGTCAACAACGACCCGACCGCTCATGCCGAAGTTTCTGCCATCCGCGACGCCTGCAAAAACTTAAAAACGTTTGATTTGTCGGGATGCGATCTTTATACCAGCTGCGAACCGTGCCCGATGTGTCTGGCTGCGGCAATGTGGGCGCGCGTTAACACGATTTATTACGCGAACGACCGCAACGACGCCGCAAAAATCGGCTTTGACGATGCCGCTTTTTATAAACAATTCGTCATTCCCACGGAAGAACGCGACATTCCGATGATTCGCGTTGAAGGAACGACGGCTTTGGACGTCTTTAAGGATTGGGAAAACAAAGCGGACAAAGTGGAATACTAATCGTGAAACGCACCGTTTGGATAGTTTTATTGATTTTGTTTGCCCTGTTTTTCGGGAATTATCTGCTTTCGCAAAAATCGGCACAAATCCCCGAAGCCGACAAACAAACAAATCAAACGGAACAAAAAGAAACGGGAACTCCCGCCTGCAAAGATACGGACGTTTGTGAAAACGGCGTCGTTTGTCCCGAAGGAATGGTTTGCAGGGGAACCTGTTGCGTCTTCAAAGATTAAAAAAACAGCCTCTGTCGAGGCTGTTTTTTGTCCTTATCTCGAACAAAAAAAAATCCGTCCGCCGAAAAGGAATGCGGCGCTTTGACGGCGAAACGACGCACAAAGCACAAATGCTCTTATCGGCGTTTAAATCAATATATGAAAAAAATCCCCGCTTTTCAGCGGGGATTTCCGTATCTGTATTATTTCAGCCTTCCGCGCGAAGTTCGGAAACTTTGTTAATAAAATCTCCGATCTCTTCGGGCGTTTTGCCTCTGAACGGATTAGCCGCCTCGTTCGCCTGAAGATTTTCTTCCGCAACAGGCAGTTTTTTGACGATCTGAACGGGAACCGCGTATTCAACCTGCCCCGATGTTACCGCCTCCTTCATTGTGGATGCACCGGAGCTTTTCGGTTCGACAAACATAACGGGCTTTCCCGCGCTTAGAACGGAAACAGCCAATTCGTCCAGCTTTGTCAATGCGATTGCCTGTCCCGGACGGCGATATAAAACCGCCGTTTCCTTACCGTCAAACAACAAGCGCGGAGAATCGGGCGTACCGTCCTTCGGACCGATAATAAAAGATAACGTTCCGTCTTCTTCTATCATGCGAAAATACATCGGTTCCGCCGTAACTTTTTCCATAGAGCCCTCCGAATATAAAAAAGCTCTTTAGTCTAGCAAACTAAAGAGCTTTTGTCCCAAAATATCAAATCAGCGCGTTTTATTCTGATAAAATTTAGCTGCCGCCGCCGCGAAATCAACCGTCTTGACGGTATCTTTCTTTTCAGCGGGAGCCTGATACTGTTCAACCTTGGGCTTTGCCTGATCCTGTTGTTTTTCCTTGGCTTCGTCGGATTTCATATACGGAGCCGCCGCAATAACCGCAGCCATCAGTCCGACATTTACCGCTGCCGTGATTTTTAACGTTTTCAAATCCTCTTTCGTATAATTTTCGGGATTCGTCGGCATAATTATCATACCGTTCGGCAAGCCGTGCGGACGCAAAACAACGGGGGGCTTTTTTTCTTCGGTAGTTTTGGGGGCTTGATTCTTTTCCATCGTTTTATCCTTCCGCTTTATGGAAAACCATATTTTTAAGATACGCCTTTTTTAGATTTTGTCTATATTTTTTTCTAAAAAAGCATCAGCGCCATTACCTGCGGAGCCAATATTCTCAAGCACATTGACAAAGGATAAACCGTCGCATAACCGACCGAAGCCGCATCAGACCCCGACATTTCGTTCGCAAACGCCAAAGCGGGAGGATCCGTCATCGTTCCTGCCAGCATCCCGCTAAGCGTCAAATAATTTATGCCGAATACGCAACGCCCAATCAGCGCCGCCAATATCAAAGGAATAAACGTTATCAAAAAACCGTAGCCGATCAGCATCAAACCGTTGCCTTGGGACAACAACGCAAAAAACTGTGCTCCGGAAGTAATGCCGACAACCGACAAAAACATAACGATGCCGAATTCCCTTAACGCCGTAGACGCGGGATAAGGCATATAAAAAATCATTTTGCCGATATATCCTTTAGCCGCCAATATCAAAGAAACGACCAAGGGACCGCCTGCCAACCCCAAACGAAGCGGTACGCTGACTCCCGAAATAAAGAAAGAAAGCGATCCCAGCAAAACGCCCAAGGCAATACCCAAAAACATCGGTATCAAACGAATCTTTTCCAATTCGTGTCTGTCATTTCCCAACAAACGAACTAACGGCAAAATATCCGACGGACGGGAAACTGCCGTAACTTCGTCTCCGAACGCCAATTTGAAATCAGGCGTCGCGGGGAACGAACGTCCGTTGCGGGTTACGCGGGAAATAACCCAATCCCTGCCCTCGCGCCCCGAAATCACGTCCAACGGCGCCCCCAACAAAGCGGGATTCGTTACCAACAATTTGTGCGCATTGATTTCAGCCGCACTGTCTATAATCAGATTATCGGCTTCCTCCGCGCGAAACAGCTCTTGCAACGTCGAAAAATAGCTGACGGGACCGACCAAGTGCAAAACATCGCCGACCTGAAGCTTCGTTTTCAAATGCGGCACGATAAATTTGCCGTCACGCTTCATGCGGGACACGACGACGCCCTGATGAAAAATTTCAGAAAACCGACCGATTTCGACACCTTGGCAGTCTTGGTTCCCGACAATTAAATCTATGCCGGCGACTTCCGGACGATGCTGTTCTTTTTGATCTTCGTAACGCTCAATTTCTTGAGCCAAGTCAATCTTTAAAGCAAAACGTATTAAAACAATCGTCAGCAATATTCCGCCGATACCCAACGGATACGCCATTGCATATGCCATCCCCGTCCAATCCACGTCGTAGCTGGCTCCCGCAATGTTCATATCCGTCAAAACCTGTTGAGCGGCGCCCAGTGCCGGCGTATTCGTTACCGCACCCGAATACAACCCCAAGACCGTCGGCAAATCCAGCCCTGCCGTCTTAAACAATAAAACGGCAATTAACGAACCGCCCAAAACGATAAAAACGGCCAACGCATTTAACAGCAGTCCGTTTCTTTTCAATGCGGCAAAAAAACCGGGACCGACCTGCATTCCGATCATATAAACAAACAAAATCAGCCCGAATTCACGCATAAAATCCAAAGCATCTTCGTTCAAGACCCAGCCCAGCGAATTGGCGTAATGACCGACGATCAGTCCGGAAAACAAAACTCCGCCGATGCCTAAAGAAACCCCTTTAAATTTTATATGCCCCAATATCAGCCCGAAAAAAGCGGCCAAAGACAAACATAAAATCGTAAGTGCCATCGTCGACATATGAAGTGTTCCCAATATAAACGGTTATGCTCTGCGCACGATAAAGTTAGAAAATAAAGCATCCAGTTCCGAAAGCAAAGCTTTATCGCGAAAAAATGCCGAAATTTCTTCTTTTAAGGGCGGGTTCTCATGCGTCGGATGCGGGCGATATTCCTGTAACGCATACGTCTTTACCCCCATCCGGGATATTTGTTGAGCCAATTTCCTTAATTCCGGAACGGAAATCAAACGAGGATCCAACGTCGTTCGGGCTTCAAACTCAACGCCCGACGCCAAAATCTTTTCCAAGCTCTTTAAAGCCTCCTGTCCTTTGGCGTTCGGGATCCGTTCATCGTAAAATTCAAACGGCACTTTGATGTCAAAGCCGATCCAATCAACCAAAGGCAATACCTTTTCCAAACGTTTGCTGTCCGCGCCCGCCGTATGAAGCCCGACGGCAAAGCCCATGCTTTTAACCTGATTCATCGCATCAAACAACCCGTCCTGCCACAACGGTTCGCCGCCGCTGAAAACGATGCCGTCCAACAGCTTGCGCCGTGATTCCAAAAATTCGACAATCTTTGCCCATTCTATAACGGGCATGCCGGAAAACGGCTGTAATTCCGGATTATGACAATACGGGCACCGCCACGTGCACCCCAGACAAAAGAAAACGGCGGCGAGCCTTCCCGGAAAATCCACCGTTGTAAAAGGCTCGACGCCGCCGATAACTACAGACATAGCTTCCTTATTCCGCCGCTACGTCCAAGCACTTATCGCAAGCTTTCTTTTCCGAAAAGCAAACGCGTTCGGCATATTCGCTCTTTTTACCGATATTAAATTCGGACACCGGACGAAAATATCCCATAACCCGCGTCCATACTTCGCAAGGTTGGCGTTCTGCATCGGAAAGTTCAATTCTTGTATCTTGATTCGTCATATTCTCTACTCACTTGTTAAAAGTTAATCCGTTTGCTTAATCAAGCCTGATTAACAGGCACAGGCTTGCTGGCGTTTAAGTGCTATCAGCTCTTCATCACACAACGGGCAGAATTTGTGCTCGCCGGAAATGTAGCCGTGTTTGGGACAAATAGAGAAAGTCGGTGTCACCGTTACATATGGTATCCTGTAATTCTCTAAAATTCTCTTAAGAAGAGTCCGACACGTCTTGGCATCCGAAATACGTTCACCCATATAAAGGTGCATAACCGTACCGCCCGTGTATTTCGATTGTAAAGATTCCTGCAGATTCAAAGCCGTGAACGGATCGTCCGTAAAGCCGACCGGCAGCTGCGACGAGTTCGTGTAATACGGCGCTTCTTTCGTTCCGGCCTGCAAAATATCGGGGTAACGTTTTTGGTCTTCTTTTGCCAAACGATAGGTCGTGCCTTCCGCAGGAGTTGCTTCCAAATTGTACATGCTGCCCGTTTCCTGTTGGAAAACAACCATCTTGTTGCGGATGTATTCCAAGAAACGATTCGCAAAAGCCTGACCGTACGCATCCGTAATGTCATGTTCGTCATTCGTAAAGTTGCGAATCATTTCATTGATACCATTCACGCCGATCGTCGAGAAATGGTTGCGCAATGTGCCCAAATAACGTTTCGTGTACGGGAACAAACCCGAATCGATATGGCGTTGAATGACCTTGCGTTTGATTTCCAGCGTCGAGCGCGCCAATTCCATCAATTCTTCCAAACGCGCCATCAAAGCCGGTTCGTCACCCTTGTACAAATACCCCAGACGCGCACAGTTTATCGTTACGACGCCGACCGACCCCGTCTGTTCCGCAGAGCCGAACAAACCGTTGCCGCGTGCCAAAAGTTCGCGCAAATCCAGCTGAAGACGGCAGCACATCGAACGAACCTGTCCCGGCTTCAGGCTTGAATTGATAAAGTTCTGGAAGTACGGCAATCCGTATTTCGCCGTCATTTCGAACAAACGATCCGCGTTTTCGCTTTCCCACGGGAAATCCGGCGTAATATTATAAGTCGGAATCGGGAACGTGAACAAACGTCCTTTTGCATCGCCTTCGGTCATCACTTCGATATAGGCGCGGTTAATCATATCCATTTCCGCCTGCAAATCGCCGTAGCAGAAATCCATTTCTTCGCCGGCAATCACGGGAACCTGATTCTTCAAATCTTCGGGGCAAACCCAGTCAAACGTCAGATTCGTGAACGGCGTTTGCGTGCCCCAACGCGAAGGAACGTTCAAATTGTAAATAAATTCCTGAACATCCTGACGGACGCGGTCATAAGACATATTGTCTTTGCGGATAAACGGCGCCAAATACGTATCGACGGACGAAAATGCCTGAGCTCCCGCCCATTCGTTTTGCAAGGTTCCCAAGAAGTTAACCATCTGTCCCAAAGCGCTGCTTAAATGTTTCGGAGCACCCGATTCGACCTTTCCCGGAACGCCGTTCAAGCCTTCCTGAAGCAACATACGCAACGACCAGCCAGCGCAATACCCTGACAGCATATCCAAATCATGAATATGGAAATCGCCGTTTCTGTGCGCTTCGCCCGCCGCTTGCGGATATACGTGCGAAAGCCAATAATTCGCAATAATCTTGCCCGAAACGTTCAATATCAAACCGCCCAGAGAATATCCCTGATTCGCGTTCGCATTGACGCGCCAGTCCGCGCGTTCCAAATATTCGTTCACTGACGAAGCAACATCCACCAGCGTCTTTTTGTCCTGACGGGATTTGTTGCGGTTTTCGCGGTACACAATGTAGGCGCGCGCCGTTTTATAGTAGTTCGCCGAAATCAAAACCTGTTCGACAACATCTTGAATTTGCTCGATCGTCGGCAGAGCCTTCGCTTTGCCGAAGCGGTGGCGCAACACTTTTGTTACCTGATTCGTCAGCAAAGAGGCTTCGTCATCGTCAAATTCTCCCGTCGCTTCTCCCGCACGACGAATCGCCGACTTGATCCTTTCGGAATTGAATATAACCTGCGTTCCGTCTCTTTTGACAATGCGGGACAGGTCGCCCCCGTTCTCTTCTTCCCCGTTGGAAACAATTTCCAGTTTCGGCGTGTTTTCCGTCATTTGGCTGACTCCGTGTTGCTTACAAAATCTAAAAAACGACACTATCTGTTGTGGTCTTGTATCGTTGTGAGCATCAATATATTGATGCTCACACGTTTCGCAACTGAAAAAATATTTTTTTGGGGATTGACAAATACAAAGCCCTGATTTCTACGGATATTTTTTTGAACAGGGCTTTGTCAAAAAAAAGCGTCTTTTAAAAAATGTCTTTACAAAAGATTAACGTTCACTTTAACCGTTCGGACAAATAAGTCAAAGTCGAAAGGAAAACTCCCGCGTTTCCGACGATTCCCGACCGACCTTAACCGACACTCCGGCGACGAATCGCCGAAATCAGCAGTTCACCATATTTACTGCCAAACCGCCCTTGGCCGTTTCTTTGTATTTATCCTGCATATCCAGTCCGGTCTGGCGCATCGTTTCTATGGCTCGATCCAACGAAACCGCATGAATGCCGTCGCCGCTCAACGCCAAACGCGCCGCATTAATGGCTTTCATCGCCGCCATTGCATTGCGTTCTATGCACGGAATCTGTACCAATCCCGCCACGGGATCGCACGTTAAGCCCAAATTATGCTCTATACCGATTTCGGCAGCGTTTTCCACCTGTTCCGGAGTCCCGTCCAAAGCCTCTGCCAGACCTGCCGCCGCCATGGAACACGCGACGCCGACTTCGCCCTGACAACCGACCTCTGCCCCCGAAATCGAAGCGTTCTGTTTATAAAGGCTGCCGATCGCACCCGCCGTCAGCAAAAATTTGTACACGCCTGTCCGGGACGCACGGGGACAAAAACGTTCATAATACCGCAACACCGCAGGAACAACGCCTGCCGCCCCGTTCGTCGGTGCCGTTACGATCCTGCCGCCCGCCGCGTTTTCTTCGCTGACCGCAAACGCCCATAAATTCACCCAATCCATAATGTCAAGCGGATCCGATATGTTTCGTTCAAAACGGCGCAACAAATTTTGATACAGCTCGTCGGCGCGGCGACGGACTTTTAATCCGCCGGGCAACAATCCGTGCTGTCGGCAACCGCGGTCAATGCACGCCGCCATTATGTCTCGAATATGTTGAAGCTTTTCATAAATCTCGCGTTCCGAACGTAACGCCTTTTCGTTTTCAAGCGTCAACGCAGAAACGGACAAATCATTGCGGCGGCAAAGCGATAACAGCTCGTCCCCCCTCGCATACGGATACGGGCAATGTTCCAATCCCGTCACCGCAGGTTTGCCCAATTCTTCTTCGGTCACCACAAAACCGCCGCCGATCGAATAATACGCCTGAGACGCGATTTCCGCACCGCCTGCCGAATACGCCGTCAGCTTCATCGCGTTCGGATGCCCCGGCAAAACTTCGTTATAGTGCATCGTTATGTCCCGTTTTTCGATAAACGGACGTTCATATTTTCCCAAAAACAGAATTTGCTGACGGGAACGGATGTCGTTCAAAACGTTTTGCAATACGTCGGGATCCGCTTTATCGGGCTCAATCCCGGACAATCCCATCATCGCCGCCGTATGAGAAGCATGACCTTTGCCCGTCAGTGCCAGCGAACCGTAAAAATCAACTGCGATGCGTTCGACCTCCGACAGTTTGCCCTCTTCTTCCAACTTACTGACAAACATATAGCCCGCCCGCATCGGACCGACCGTGTGCGAACTGGACGGACCGACGCCGACCTTGAAAATGTCAAATACGCTGACAACCATTTTTTTTAAGCCCTGTTATTTTTCGTGTATCAGGCAGGATTTGATGTGCGGAGCCAAACGATGGCAGAGCGCTTTTAAATTTTCTTCCGTATCGGTAATAAACGTTCTGAAACGCGTTCCGACGCCCGGAACCTGCACTTCTTTGTAAATCGGACTGTACGCGCCGACAATGACATCGGCTTCCACCAATTCCTGCCAGTAGCGTTGAGCCCCCGAAAGCCCCTCAAACGACGAAATCTGAAGCAATTTCAAATTATCGACGTTTTCGCCGTGAACCGTCGTACGAGCCGCAGCGCCTTTCGGTTTTGAAGACGTGCGGGCAACGGCTTTTTTCGCAGCCGTTTTCTTTTTCGAAGGCATGGCTTTTTCGGGAACCAGCAAAACAGGTTCTCCCGTACGTGCCGATGACGATGCCGCAGGACGTCCTTTCCAGCTTTTTATGCTGTCCCGCTGTTCTTTACCCAGCGTTTGCGTAACCGTTTGAACCGCCGAAATATCGTCATACGAAACTTCTTTAAAGCCTTGCGGTGCGTTTCTGGAAAGGTTGTCTTCCAAAGTCTGCGCAATCGCCGACACCGAAGCCGTCGTCGAAAAACGCGGCAACGGATCTACGCCCAACGCCAAAAACAAAGAGCTTTCCGCGTCCTTGTATTCCGCATAGGCAAAATCGCGCTGAAGGCGGGAAACCAAACGTTTCGTCGATTCAACCAATGCCGTGCGCCGTTCCTGAGCCGTCGCATCGTTGCCGGGAAACGTCTTTTGCCAAAGTTCTTCGTTCACGCGATCCAACGACGCCGTCACTTCAAAGCTTTCCGCCGACTGCTTCAACTGCAAATACGAAATGTTGACCTGAGACAAAACAGCCATCGTCATGGCAACGCGTTTCGCCCGTTCCAACGCCGCTTTGCCTTCCGCCAAACGAATCGCTTGCGGGCGCGTGAACAAATTCATCAAATTCCACGATACGCGTATCCCGGCATCTGCCCAATGCTGGTTATACAAAAAAGAATTCGAATTATAATTAACGCCTGCGCCGAATTCCAATCCGGGGAAATAACGTAAAAATTCCTTCTTGGCTTCGCGTTCCATAATGCGCGCTTCATAATCGCCGATACGAAGTTCGGGACGGTTCAGCAACGCAAAATGTTCCAAGTCCGACGTACCGAAATCTTTAATGACTTTTTGAGAATCCATGTCGGCGGGAACAGCCAAATCGAATCCAACGTTCGGCGGCAAATTCATCAAAGCCGCCAATTCCGCCTTTGCCGTCAGCGTGTCTTTGCGCAACGCCATCAAATCCTGCAACGCCGTTAAAAGCTGTTTTTGTTCGTCAAGTTTCGACAACGACGCATTTTCCAAATCGCCCGTCTTTGTGCGTATCAATTCTTCGCGTACCGATTCAATGAGCATGTTCAAATCTTTTTCGATACGCTGAGCCGCCGCCGCTTTCCAAAACGCCGTTCTGACGTCGTGAACCAAACGTTGCATCGATTTGCGGCGAATTTCCTCCGTAATGTATTTCCTGTCCGAAGCCTGTTTCGCGTTCACATAACTGATGCCGAAATCAAGAACGTTATAAACAACGGACAAATTCGCGTTTTCGACATTCTTGTCTTCCACAAAAGACGGTTCCAGACTTTGATCCCGCGTTTGAACCGAACGCGCCGATATTGCCAACCTGTCCGAACGGGATACAAATCCCCCGGACGCCGCCATGGACGGCAACATATCCGTCGTCGCCGCATCCGCAATATCATGCGACAACGCCTGTTCCATCATGGAAACGCGCTGTTCCGAATTGTACTTTACCGCACGGGCAATCGCATCATACAGGGTCAACGGTCCTTGCAACGGTTCCTGACCGTCAAACAAAGTCGCCTTGTCGACTTCGGATCGCGCAGCACGTTCCGCCACCGTCGTCGGTTTCGTTCCGACGCTGCACGCCCCAAGTCCCGCCGTCAAAAGGCATATTCCTATAAATTTAACGGCGGATCCGCCCGGCGCTTTGAAAATCGACATCTAAAATAATTCCCTGTTCTTTGATACTTTAACGGCAAAAAAATGTGCCCCTTTGTTATCAAAGATACAAGATATGGAAATGCTTTCAATAAAAAATTTACGCTTTATTTACTTTTTTAAAGCCGCCGACAGCACAATGTCCGCCGCTTTGTCGCTGGGCGTTTCGCCGTCTTGTGCCCCAAGCGTCTTTAACACGTCAAAGGCTTTGTTCACTTCCGCGTCACGATACGCCTGATTTTCAAGCAACCTCTCGATCTCGGCCGCCAAAAGCGTCGGACGGCAGTTTTCCAACAAGTATTCTTTGACGACTTCCTGATTCGCCATAATGTTGATCAGATTGGCAAACTTCCCCGTCACCAAACGTCTGGCCAAATAAGAGCTGATCGGATTCATTTTATAGGCAATCGTATAAGGAACACGCGCCAAAGCCAGTTCCAAAGCAACCGTTCCCGAAGCCGCCAATGCCGCCGATGACGCCGCAAACGCGTCGTATCTGGCTGTTTCCCCCGTTACCACGTCAACTTTTAACGCCCAATCGGAAACCGCTTCCGAAACCTTTTGTTTAACCGTCGCCACCGTCGGGACGACAACGCGCATTTGCGGGTATTTTTGCGACAATATCCCGACCGTTTCCTTGAAAACGGGCAACAGATATTTCGTTTCCGAACGTCTGCTGCCGGGCAAAACGCATAAAACAGGCGTTTCTTCGGAAATGCCGTGTTCCGAGCGGAACCGTTTCCCGTCCCCTTTCGCCGCACCGCCTTCGACAACGGGATGACCGACAAAATCCGTCTTTAACCCGTACGGTTCGAAATATTGAGGCTCGTACGGCAATAATGCCATCAGCCGGTCTATGTAACGTCCGCATGTTCTGGCTCGGCGCTTCTTCCATGCCCAGACTTGCGGCGCAACATAATGAACCTGCGGTATCCCCGTCTTTAAGGCTTTCAATTTCTTGTTAACGCGTGCCGAAAAACTCCAGCTGTCAACCGTGACAACGACATCGGGACGTTTGGACACGATATCCGAAACCGTTTCGTCGATGCGTTTCAGTATTCTGGGAATCGACGGAATGACCTCTGCCAATCCCATAACCGCCAGTTCCGAAGAATCAAACAGGCTGTGAAAGCCTTCCGCCGCCATCGTTTCTCCGCCGACGCCTTCAAAACGGACTTTGCCCCCCGTCTTGCGTTTCAAAGCACGCATCAAACGGGACGCCAGCAAATCGCCCGAAGGTTCCCCCGCTATCAGATAAACGGTTATGTCCGACATTCTTTTTTCCTTTTTAAATCTTGACCGCGACAATAAACATGCCGAGCTCGTCCGCTTTGGCAACCAGCGCCGCACGGTCGACAATCAAAGTTTTGCCCGCCTGAACCGCTATGCCCCGCAACCCCGCGTCATAAGCGTTCAAAAGCGTCGTCATTCCCACCGTCGGCAAATCCGCCCGTTGTTCCTGTCCGGGTTTTTTCGTCTTTACCAAAACGCCGCCGGCGCCCTCGCGCTTTAAATCCTTGCACCGCTTGATCAAAGCATCCGTGCCTTCGACGGCTTCAACCCCCAAGACAATCCCCTGTTGAACGACAACGGACTGTCCGACATCCAATGCGCCGAGACCGCGGGCGATCTTTATCCCGTATTCAATATCGGAACGCGCCTGCTCGTCGGGAGAAATTTTCCCGAACACGCCTTGCGTTGCGATAATGTCGGGAAGCAATTCGTGAATCCCTACAATCTTAAAGCCTTCGGACTCTATATGTTTTATAACCGCCGACAATAAATTATCGTCTCCGAACGCTTTAAAACCTATTTTCATTAAAAATTTCGCCGTCCACCAATCCGGCCGCAAATCCATCAAAGACGGACGACGCACGGGACCTATCATAACGACTTCTTTAACACCGTTATCTTTGAAAAACTTAACGGCTTTTCCGGCGTCTCCCATCCTGACGGTCAGGCACGGCGCATCGGACACGGCGCAAACCTCGGGCAAAGCATATCCCTTCAGCGCCGCCACGCAAAAAGGGCGACCCGTCTCGCGGCAACGTTCAATCAGCTGCCCCGGCAACGCGCCGCCCCCCGCAACTATGCCCAACACTTCAGACATCAGCCCTTGCGTTCCAACGGCTGAGTAAAACCGCGTTTGGAATCCGACTGCATAAAATGCACGATTTCCATAACGGGTTCGCAATCGGAATATTCCGAAGCCACCTTTTCAACGCGTTCTGCCAAAGTCGTTTCATGTTCGTTAAAGATTTCGTCAACGGCGTGGCGTAAGCGATTGATAACGTCCAACGAAAAGCCGCGACGCTTTAACCCGACGATATTGACGCCTTCCAAAGCATTCGCAGATATCAAAGAATACGGCACGACGTCGCGGGTAATGCCGCACATACCGCCGACCATCGCATGAGCGCCGATCCGCGTGAACTGATGAACGGCCGTCAATCCGCCTACAATCGCCCAATTCCCCAGCTTGACGTGCCCTGCCAATGTTGCATTGTTCGACATAATCACGTTGTCGCCGATAACGCAATCGTGCGCTACATGAGTGCCGACCATAAAAAGCCCGTTGTCGCCGACTATCGTGATGTTGTTGTCAATCGGCGTACCGGGATGCATCGTTGCATGTTCTCTGATCACGTTATTTTTGCCGATGACCAGCTTTCCCGGCTGGTACATGCATTTTTTGTGCTGAGGATTATGCCCGATCACCGCAAAAGGGCTGATTTCCGTATTGTCGCCGATCGTCGTGTCGCCGCCGACCCAAACATGAGCAATCAATTTGACGCCGGCTCCCAACTTTACCTGCGAGCCGACTATACAATACGGACCGATCGATGCGTCCTGACCGATTTCGGCTCCGTCTTCAATTATCGCCGTCGGATGGATATACGTCATTGTAAATCCTATTTTTCGTCAAAAATCATTGCCGTAAAGACCGCTTCGGCATGAAGCTGGCCGTCAACCGTGGCTTCCGCCCGAAAACGATACACATTTCCGCGTGCCTTTTCCTGAACAACATGCATCTTCAGCTGATCGCCGGGACGAACGGGCTTGCGGAATTTCGCGCTTTCAACTCCCATAAAGTACACAAGCTTGTGCACTCCTTCAGGCATCGATTCCATCACGATAACCGCCGCCGTCTGAGCTACCGACTCTATAATCAAAACACCCGGCATGACGGGATGATTCGGAAAATGACCCGGAAAAAACGGTTCGTTCATCGTTACGTTTTTGGTGCCGATACCTTCCTTGCCGTGTTCAATGATGGCTACTTTGTCCACCAGCAAAAACGGATAACGGTGCGGCAACATCTTTACTATGTCGTCTATTCTGACTTCTTTGATAATATTTTCTTCCATATTCAGTCTCTCTTACTTTCCAATTGTTTCAGCATTTTCCTTAACGTCGCGGTTTGACGCAAATATTCTTTCATCGGCTGAGCCGGCGTCCCCATCAATTCCTGTCCGGGAGCAACGTCTTTGGTAATTCCTGATTGAGCCGCAGCCTTGACACCGCTGCCGATATTCAGATGTCCCGCAACGCCCGTCTGACCCGCAAGAACAACAAAATCGCCCAGCTTCGTACTGCCGGCAATTCCGACTTGCGAAACAACAACGCAACAGCGCCCCGTCTGAACGTTATGTCCGAACTGTATCAGATTATCCAGTCTGGAACCGTCTCCGATCACCGTATCGCCCAAAGCGCCGCGGTCAATACACGTATTCGCACCGATTTCAACGTCATGTCCGATAATAACGCGCCCCAGCTGCGGGATTTTCGTATGCCCCTTCGGGCTCATGAAAAAGCCGAAACCGTCCTGTCCGATCCGAGCTCCGGGGTAAATGTAGACCTGATTGCCGGCCAACGTGTTTAAAACGGACGCATTCGCCCCGACAATGCAATCGTCTCCGAAAACGACATTATCGCCGATAACGGCATTCGGATAAACGTGACAGTCTTTGCCCAAAACGGCATTTTCCCCGATAACGGCGCCGGCATCCACTCTGGTACCTTCGCCGAGCTTTGCCGAAACCGCAACATGCGCCCCCGGTGCAATCGATACGCCCTGCGTTTTTTCACGGGGATAAAAAGCCTGAGCAACCAAACCGTAAGAACGGTACGGTTCTTTCGACAGCAAAAGCGTTCTGCCCGCAGGAGCTTGGCTTGCCAAATCGGGATGGATAATACACGCCCCGACTTTGGAATTTTCAAAATCATGCCAGTATTTGCGACTTAACAAAAAGCTGACTTCTTTTTCCGTCCCGTCCTGCAATGAACCGACGTCATAATACAAACGTTCGGGATCCGCTCCGTCAGACATCTCGCATTCGCCGAATTCGGCAATCTGCCTGAGCGTAAAAGGTCCCGCAGATTTAAAAAAACGTGAATCAGGCATTCTCGCCTCCGCCCTCTTTCTTATTTTTTCTTCTTTGCGGGTTTCTTCGCATCGGAAAGTTTGATTTTCGGAAAATCAAGTTTCGGAAGCTTTTCGTTAATCTGTTTGACCGCTTCTTCCGTAACGTTCACTTTGTCGCTGACATACAGTGCCGTGTTCACGTTCAAAATCGCGTCAAAATCATATTCCTTGGCCAAGCTTGCCATAACGGGCGTTATCGCCTCGTCCTGTATCTTCTTTAAGCCCTGTTCCGTATATTCGCGAAGCTTCAGTTCCGCATTGGCAATCTTTGCACCGAATTCTTTCTTTTCCTTATCCAGCTTATCCAGCTTTTTCCCCAGTTCCGCTTTACTGGAATCGTTCCCGTCTTCTGCGATTTTGCGTTCCTTTTCAGCCAAGGCTTTCTGTTCCTTGTCCAAAGAGGCGGAAACCGATTTGAATTCCTTTTCGCGCTGCATCATAAAGCCCTGATATGCCGTGGATTCCTGCATCAGTTTTCCCAAATCGACAAAGCCGATCTTTTCATCGGCGGCAAACGCCGTCTGTGAAAACAAAATGCCGGCTGCGCAAAGAACGCTCAAACGCATCATTTTTTTCATCTTAAAACCCCGTATCAAAGTGTAAGCGGAAATATTCCGTTTTATCAAAGTCTTCTTTCAGTACCGGTATCGCAAAGTCGATATTGATCGGCCCCAAAGGCGAAGACCACAAAAGACCTACGCCGATACTAGCACGCATTTTCGAAGAATACCACATTGTTGACGCATCAAAATTATCCGGCTTGCCCACAAAGCCCGCATCCGCAAATATTTTGCCTTTCATTCCGAATTCGCTGGGCAACCCCAGAGGGAACATAACCTGTGCCGATGCCGTAAACTGCCAGTTGCCGCCCAAAGCATCGCCGCCGATTTTGGCACGCGCCGTAACGCCGCCTTCTTCAAATCCGCGCAAATCTCCGCCGCCCAAAAAATAGCGGTCGTTCAGGCGAACGTCTTCGCCCAAACCGTAAATATACCCCGCCGACGTCGTCAACCCCAAAACCCATTGGTCGGACAGCGGTATGTAGTATCCGAAACGCGCATCCGTCCGCAAATAGCGCGTATCGCCGCCAAGCCCCGCCAAATCGTTGCTGAACGAAAAGAAATAGCCTTCCGACGGATTGATGCGATTGTCCAAATAATCCCAAAACAGCGTTTGGCTGATCATGGACGTCGTACGTTCGCCTTCCTGCTCTTTAACATAAATCGAAGCGGTCGGATCCACGTTCGTGATTTCGTCTCGTCTGAGCGTGTACTTAACGGAATGCGACAGTTCTTCCGAATATTTCCACCCGAAAAATGTCGAAGCGCCGTACATTTCCGAATCATACGAGCTTCTTTCTTCGTAATTGCGCGTCAAATAAAAGACATCAAATCCTGCCGACAGTTCTCTGTCCAAAAACCACGGTTCGACAAAGCTGATGTCAAACAACGTCCGTTCTTCCGCAACGCTTGCCATCGCGCCCAAAGAACGTCCCGTTCCCAATAAATTCCGTTCTTGAATCGAAACTTCCGCCAACGGACCGTCATAAGAAGACCACCCCACGCCGACACGCAATGACCCCGTCGATTTTTCAGAGACGTCCAAATTGACTTCCGCAACATCGGGAGATTCCGCAGATGGCGTGATATCCAAATTGACGCGTTCAAAAAAATCCAAATTCTCAATGCGTTGTTTTGAGCGCCTTATCTTTGCCGGATTATAGGCGTCGCCTTCCGCAAAACGAAACTGGCGGCGAATAACGCTGTCTTCGGTTCGGACGTTCCCCGTTATGTTGATGCGGTCAATGAATAAATGCGGGCCTTCTTTTATTTCAAACAAAACATCCGTTACGGGCTCGTCTTTTCTTTTTTCAAGCTTGTACGTTACGTCAACAAACGGAAATCCCATCGCGCCGATTTCATTGGTCAACGCCAAAACGTTGTCTTCCAGCTTGACGATATTCAGCCAATCTCCGGGCTTTATGCTGATTTCCCCTTCTATTTCCGATTCCTCAAGCCCTTTGATCAACGAAACAACTTTGACCGTTCCAACCCGATATCTGGGACCTTCATCCATAACCACCGTCAAAAAAAAGTTCTCGCGGTTCGGAGACAGTTCAGCCGAAGACGAAAGTATCGCAAAATCCATATAGCCGTGCTGCATGTAAAAGCGCCGCAAAAGCTCTTGATCGTATGCAAAACGATCCGGATCATACGTGTCCGTCGCCGTAAAAAAGCGGTACCAACGCTTTTCTTTGGACATCATCGCGTCTTCCAGACGGTCGTGATCATAAGACTTGTTGCCGATGAAATTGATTTTGCGGATATACGTCGTCGGACCTTCGGCAATTTCAAAAACAACGTCCAACCGATTCTGAGAACGTTCGATGATTTTCGGTTCGACGCTGACGGAATAGCGTCCCGAACGTTTATAAATCTCCAATATCCGTTGCGTGTCGCGTCTGACTTTGCTGCGCGTATAGACGGCTCGCGGACGCAAGGTCAGTTCCGGCGCCAGCTGTTCCGTCTTGATTCGTTTGTTGCCTTCAAAAATAATTTGGTTCACGACGGGGTTTTCAACCAAATCCACTTTTAAAACGCCGTCCTTGTCCACGTCCAAACGCACGTCCGCAAACAATCCCGTCGCAAACAAAGACTTCAAAGCTTGATCCAAGCGTTCTTTCGTAACGGTATCACCGTCCCTGATCATTAAATACGACAATACCGTTTCGCGTTCGATACGCATTGTCCCGCTGATTTTTATTTTGCGGATATGATACGTTTCTTCCGCCGCACCGACGCGCGGGAAAAGCAAAAACAAAGCCCCCAAGACCAGAAAGAAACGCAAAATTTTCAAAAGCCGTCTCCGCCTGCTAAATCAACAAACGGTCGACAATACGGACAAAATCGTTCCAGGACGTTAAAACCAACAAAAAGATTAACAGCCCCAATCCGATTTGCAATCCGACGGTTTCGGCTTTTTCGCCCAACGGACGGCGAATGACGGCCTCGATCGCGTAAAACAGCAAATGCCCGCCGTCCAACACGGGAATCGGCAACAAATTAACAAAGCCGATCGCAATTGAAACCTGTATTAAAAAAGACAAAAACGATAAAAAGCCGCCGCGTGCCGCATCACCCGACGCTTCGGCAATTCCCAAAGGACCGCGCATATCCTCCGAAGAACGCTGTCCCAAAATCATCTGTTTTAAAAAGACTACCGTATCGGCAGTCATTTCCCATGCGCTTTTCGACGCTTCGACAAATGCGGCAGGCACCGACAAAGATTGCAAATGTTCGCGTTTCATCGTTGCGGTAACGCCTAAAACCGCCGCGCCGTTCTCACGCGACAAATGCGCCGTCAAAGGCACTTCCTTGCCGTCGCGCAAAACGACTATGTTTAAAACCGTGTCCAGCTGAACCATACGGCGAACATCCGAAAATTCTTTGATTTCCTTGCCGTTGATGCTTAAAAAACGGTCTTCGGGCTTGATCCCCGCGACTTCCGCCGCCGATCCCTTCGTTACCGTCGAAACAACCGCCGGAACAACCGCCCTGCCGAAAACCGATAAAAATACCGTCAGCAACACAATCGCAAAAACGTAATTCATAAATGGACCGGCAAACGAAATTATCGCTTTTTTCCATAACGGCTGGTACGGAAAAGAGACTTTCTTTTCTTCCTCGGAAAAATCCGCCGCCTTTTCATCGGCTTTGGCACTGGCGGCATCGGCATCGCCGAACATCTTGACGTAACCGCCCAAAGGTATCAGACATACCTTCCACAACGTTCCCTGCTTGTCCGTCCGAGACCATAAGACTTTCCCGAAGCCCAAAGAAAATTCGTCAACTTTGACCCCGCATGCTCTGGCGGCTTTAAAATGCCCGTATTCGTGCACGATAACGACAATCGACAGCACAATCAAAAAAGAAACCGGATACAATATCGCATTCAGTGCGGCGGTCATGTTTCTGCCCTTTCCTTATCCTTCAATCAGCCGTTCGGCGGCCAGACGCGCTTCGGCATCCAATGCCGTTACATCCTCTATCGTTCGTACGGCGGGGATATCAAAACGTTCCATAATTTTTTCCACGGAACGCACAATGTCAAGAAATCCTATCTTTTTATTTAAAAATGCGCCGACGGCGACTTCGTTTGCCGCATTCATCACGCATGTCGCCCCCTGTCCGGCGGCAAAAGCCTCTCTGGCAACCCGCAACGCAGGAAAACGATTCTCGTCCGGATGAGAAAACGTCAGACCCGACATTTTCGTCAAATCCAGTTTCTGCGTCGGAGACTCTATCCGTTCGGGATACCCCAAAGCATACGCTATCGGCGTGCGCATGTCGGGCATTCCCATATGCGCCAAAACGGAACCGTCTATATAGCCGACGGCACTGTGAACTATTGATTGCGGATGAACCAAAACCTCTATTTTATCCGCACCGAAACCGAATAAGTGGCACGCCTCGATGATTTCAAGGCCTTTGTTCATCATGGTCGCGGAATCAACGGAGATCTTGGCACCCATATTCCAATTGGGATGCGCCACCGCCTGTTGCGGCGTCGCCTGTGCCATAAAAGCTTCGTCCTTGTCGCGAAAAGGTCCGCCGGACGCCGTCAAAAGAATCCTGTCAACCGCTGAACGGTGTTGTTCTTCCAACGTCTGGAAAATCGCGCTGTGCTCAGAATCCACGGGGATAAGGCGGGTGCCGTTCTCTTTTATCGCTTTCATGACGATTTCGCCCGCACAGACCAACGTTTCCTTGTTCGCCAATGCCAAAGTCCGACCCTGTTTCGCAACCGCCATCGCGGGAAGCAATCCCGCTGCCCCGACAATTGCCGCAACCGTCCTGTCCGCAGGTTCCGCCGCAGCCGCCGTGACGGCATCGCTGCCCGCTTCAACGCGAACGGCAGTCCCTTCCAACGCTTTTTTCAATTCGGGATAAAGACTTTTATCCGCCGTAACGGCAATTTCCGCCGACAACTTGCGCGCCTGCTCCGCCAAAAGCGCTATATTCTTGTTCCCCGTCAAAGCCTTTACTTTGAACCGTTCGGGATAACGCAACAAAATATCAACCGTGCTCTTCCCGATTGACCCCGTCGATCCCAATACGGATATTGTTTCAGCCGACATTCTCAGCCCCACGCATTAAAAAACGAAAAACCGTACATGATAAATAAAACGACAATCGGCGCCAACGCAAGCAAAGCGTCCATCCGATCGAATATACCGCCGTGACCGGGAATGAGATTGCTGGAATCCTTGACGCCCAAAGAACGTTTAATCCACGATTCGAACAAATCTCCGCCTTGAGAAACCGCACCGAACACCGCGGAAGCCAGCATCAAAGGATAAACGTCGGGGTTTTCTGTGAACCACGCACAAGCGCCGCCCCACAAAGCCGCCGTAAACATACCGCCGAACAAGCCTGCCCACGTTTTTTTCGGACTGATTCTGGGCGCCAGTTTCGGACCGCCGATCATTTTACCGAACACATACGCTCCGCTGTCCATTGTCCAAACAACGCCGAACAGCCAAATCGCGGAAATAAATCCGTAGTTTTGAAGCAAATACGCTATCGCCATCATCGGATATGCGCTGTAAATCATTCCGAACGCATACAATTTCGGACGTTCGACATTTTGCGAACGAACCGTATAATACAGCGCCACAGTCGCTATTGCCGGAATCGACCACGCAACCAAAGGCATAATGTCCAGCAAAAAGACCGCACAAACGCCGCAAACGGCCATCGCCATGCCGCAAACGCCGAAACGGTTGAGAACCATCTTTTCCCATTCCCAACCCATCACGCTTAAAACCAATGCGGCAAACAGCTCGAACCACGGTGTCCCGAAATACAAAGCCAAAATCGGAAACGGCAATAAAGCCAAACCGAAAATAATACGCTGTTTCAACATGCAAAAACCCCTTATAAAATTTATTAAACCCTGCCGAAACGGCGATGCCGCAAAGCGTATTCGTCTAAAGCCGACTGAAAATCCTCTTTAGAAAAATCGGGCCACAGTTTGTTTGAAAAAACTATTTCCGTATAGGCGCCCTGCCATAACAGAAAATTGCTGATTCTTTGTTCTCCGCCCGACCGAATCAGCAAGTCGGGATCAGGAACATCCGGCGTATACAACGATCGGGAAAATTCCGCTTCGTTTATTTGTTCAATCGAAAGGTCGTTATTCGCGACGCGGCGAGCCAAACGGCGCGCCGCATCAACGATTTCTTCCCGACCGCCGTAGCTTAACGCCATAACCAGCGTTAATTTCGGCTGTGAAATTTCAACCGAACCGATCTGCGCCATCTTTTTTCGTATATCTTCGGGCAAACGGTCAAATCGCCCCGAAAATCTAAGCTTTACGTGCTTTTCCTGAAGCTTTTGAACGTCCTCTTTGAAATACGAACGCAACAAATCCATCAAAGCGGAAACTTCTTCCTCGGGACGGTTCCAGTTCTCCGAAGAAAAGCAAAAAAGCGTCAAGTACGAAATTCCCGCTTCCAAACACGATTCAACCATCGTTTCCGCCGCTTTGACGCCTTTGCGGTGTCCGAACGTACGCGGCAGACCGTGTTTCTCGGCCCACCTGCCGTTGCCGTCCATGATAACGGCTATATGTGCGGGAAGACGGCGTTCAGATGTCATCAGACTTGCTTGATTTCCTGTTCTTTAACCTTCAGCATTTCGTCCATATTCTTGATGGATTGATCCGTCATGGACTGAATGTCCGTTTCGTATTTTTTTTGTTCGTCTTCCGAAATGGCGCCGTCTTTTTGCATCTTTTTAACGGCGTCCATCGCATCGCGGCGAATGTTGCGAACCGCTACGCGCGCCTGTTCCGTGTACTTTGACGCGATCTTCGTCAATTCGATGCGGCGTTCTTCGTTCAAAGGAGGTATGGGAATGCGAATCAGCTGACCGTCGTTCATCGGATTTAATCCCAATCCTGCGTCTCGGATCGCTTTTTCAACGCTTTTCACCATTGAACGATCCCATACCTGAACCGAAAGCATCCTGGATTCGGGAACGCTGACCGTCCCGATTTGCACCAAAGGCGTCATCGCACCGTAAGCTTCCACCATGATGCCGTCCAACAATGCCGTCGATGCGCGTCCCGTGCGCAGACCGGAAAAATCTTTCTTTAACGCCTCTACGGCCTTTTCCATGCGGGACGCCGTGTCTGACTTTAACTCCGAATATGTAGCAAACGTTGCCATCTTCTTGTTCCTTAAACTTTTTATTCTGCAGTAATGAGGGTATATGCCCCTTCGCCGTTCAGAACACGACGCAAAGCCCCCTTCTCATGCATCGAGAAAACCACTATAGATAACCCGTTTTCTCTGGCTAATGCAATAGCCGCAGCATCCATCACTTTTAAATTTTTTATCAACACTTCATCATAGCTGACTTTTTCATAGCGTACAGCGTTTTTATCCTTTTTCGGATCCGCCGAATAAACGCCGTCAACCTGTGTCGCTTTTAAAATCGCTTCACACCCCATCTCTGCCGCGCGCAATGCCGCTCCGGTGTCCGTCGTAAAAAACGGATTGCCCGTTCCCGCCGCAAAAATGACAACGTCGCCTTTTTCCAAACTGTGTTTCGCTCGGCGCTGAATATACGGTTCGCAAACCGTCGGCATCGATACGCCCGAAACAACCCGTGCCGGAACACCCGCGCGAATCAACGCATCCTGCATCGCCAAAGAATTAATAACCGTCGCCAGCATTCCCATATAGTCCGCATTCACGCGATCCATACCGCCGGCAGCCCCCGCCAAACCGCGAAAAATATTGCCGCCGCCGATAACCAGCGCAACCTGAACGCCGTCTTCGCGCACGGATTTGATTTCTAAAGCAATTTCAGCCATTTTCTTTTCATCCAGACCGAAATTCTTTTCCCCCATCAGGCCTTCCCCAGACAGCTTTAACAATATGCGCTTATATTTCGCCATAACGGTTCTCCGATAAGTTTCTTCCCAAAAAAAACGGCGAGGAAAAAACCTCGCCGTTTTCAATATCCTTACTTGCCGACGGCGGCCGCGACCTCGGCTGCAAAATCGTCCTGCTTCTTTTCCACGCCTTCGCCAAGACCAAAGCGGACAAACCCCGTCAAAACAATCGGAGCTCCGATCTTCTTGGAAACTTCCGCAACAACGTCTTTGATCTTTTTCTTGTCGTCCATAATGTAGAACTGTTCGTTCAAAACGATTTCTTCGTAGAACTTGCGCATACGGCCTTCAACCATCTTTTCGATAACGGCTTCGGGCTTGCCGGAATTGCGCGCCATATCGGCAACAACAACCTTTTCGCGTTCAACCATTTCCGCGGGAACGTCTTCTATGTTCAAAGCAACGGGAGCCGCAGCCGCAACATGCATCGCCAAATGCTTGCCCAATTCTTCCAATTCTTTCACGTCGCCCGGAGATTCCAAAGCAACCAAAGCTCCGATCTTGCCCAAGCCTTCCGCTATCGCGCTGTGGACATAACCGACGACAACACCGTTTTCAACGCTCAACTGAGCGGAACGGCGCAAATGCATGTTCTCACCGATCTTGGCAATCAAATCCGTCAAAGCGCCCTGAACATCTTTGCCCGAAGGAATATGCTTCGCAACCTTCAAAGCTTCCAAATCCGCATCGCCCTGCAACGCTATGTCGGCAACAGAAGCCACAAACGTTTGGAACAGTTCGTTACGCGCAACAAAGTCCGTTTCGGAATTGACTTCGACAACGGCGCCTTTCTTGCCGTTGACCTTCAAAGCAACCAAACCCTGAGATGCAATGCGTCCCGCTTTCTTGGCCGCAGCGGACAAACCTTTTTTGCGCAGCCAGTCAATTGCTTTTTCTATATCACCGGCGGCTTCCGACAACGCTTTCTTGCAATCCATCATGCCTGCGCCCGTCTTTTCGCGCAATTCTTTTACGATAGCGGCCGTAATTTCTGCCATTGCTTTTTCCTTTCTGAATAAAATCTTCGTCTTGTGTTTCATAAAACAATGGCGGCAGTGATATTTCGCCGCCGCCAATGTCAATTCATTCTTTTATTATGCGTCAGCCTGTGCTTCTTCTTCGTCGTCGGCCTTGTCGGCTACTTCTTCAACGACTTCTTCCTGAGCACCCAGATCAACGCCTGCTTTTGCCATTTCTTCCTGAATACCGTCAAGAACGGAACCCGAAATCAAATCGCAGTACAGGTTGATCGCGCGAATGGCATCGTCGTTGCCCGGAATCGGATAATCGATTTCGTCGGGATCCGAATTGCTGTCGCAAATCGCCACAACGGGAATGCCCAAACGGCGAGCTTCATGCAAAGCCAATTCTTCTTTGATCGTGTCGATAACGAAAATCAAATCGGGACGGCCGCCCATGTCTTTGATACCGCCCAAAGAGCAGTACAGTTTTTCGCGTTCGCGGGCAATGTTCAGCTTTTCTTTCTTCGTCAAGCCTTCGTATTCGCCTTTTTCCTGTTTGGCGTCAATTTCTTTCAAACGGCGAATCGACTGGGATACCGTTTTCCAGTTCGTCAACGTTCCGCCCAACCAACGATGGTTGACGTAATACTGACCGCAACGTTCCGCAGCTTCGCGAATCGGCGTCTGAGCCTGATTCTTCGTGCCGACAAACAAAACGCGACCGCCCTGAGCCGCAACATCGCGGACAGCCTGCATCGCCTTGTACAGCATCGGTACCGTCTGCTGCAAATCTATAATGTGTACGTTGTCGCGCGTGCCGAAAATAAACGGTTTCATTTTCGGGTTCCAACGGCGCGTGTTGTGTCCAAAATGTACGCCCGCTTCAATCAGCTGACGCATCGTAAATGTCGGAAGAGCCATAATAATCCTCTTGTTTTCCGGTTAAGCCTCCGCAGGCCGTTTGAGCCAAAGTCGCCTTTGACACCGGAGCGAAACACAAGTTCATAAACCCGAGAAACTCCCCGCATTTAAAAACCGCGCACCGCCGCCGCCTGCGTGTGAAATCGGCTTAGTTCTAATCCGTTTTCTTCGTTTTGGCAACTAATTTTTTATTGCTTCAGCGCCAAATACGCATACGACATAAAAACCGCTTGCGAAACGCACGAGAAAAGCAACGCAACTTCAAAAAGCAAAAATTGGAAAAACAAAAAAGTTCCCCCGAACGGAATTAATGACGTTAAAACCGCTCCGGCAAACATCGTAACGATAAACGGAAACGCCGCAATAAAAACATACATCGTGCAAAACGGCAACCTGTTGCCTTTCAACAGCCCCCACGCCCGTTTCATCGTCAGCCTTTCGTTTCCGGCCGCCGCCGGCAAAAAGGCAAATTGATTAATCATAAAAAAGGGCATCCATATAAAAAAGAACACGACTAAATAAGGCGCCGGAACAAATATCTGCGGCACAAAGTAATATATTAATGCTAAAACAAGCCCAGACAGCAAAAAAGAAAAAATCGCAGACAAAACGGTCAGTCTGACCAAAAACCATAAATAAACGGCATACTCACGCCCGAAACGCGGAACATAAAAACGCCCGTCGTCGGCGCCATTGACCAAACGGTGCACCCTGACCATCGTCAGCGCCAAAATAAACAGCAAAATCAGCGAAAAAATGCCGATCAAATAAAAATTCCCGATATTCTGGACGCCGTTCGCCGCCATCGTCGAAGGCGTTGCCAGTGCCGCAACAGACAATAAAACCAAAAAAAGAAACGGAAACGCTGATAATTTCCATAAACGGTCTATATTGAAAAAAAACGAAAACGTCTTTTTAAAAAGCCCGTATAAGGGCAATTCCGTCGGAAGCATTATATTTCCTTTACTTCTGAAACTCCGGGAAGGGAGCGCATCTCTTGCCACAAGTCGGCCGTAAAAGTGTACGTCTTTTCCAATAAAATATCCACTTCCCATTTTTCTATCTGCAACGACAGACGGACATGGCTGCGGCCGGGAGAGGCTTTGCTTAAAATCGACCGTATCCCTTCTATGCAGGATTCTTCCGAAAACGAAATCATCATACCGCCCGCCATCTTGGAAATCACGTCTTCCAACGCTTCGGCACGCTGAATAATCATTCTGGGAGCATCAGCCCCCTCTTCGCGTTCCGCGCTGATCGTCAGTATCAGGGGCTTGTTCGATTTCAACGTTTCTTTATTCGCCGAATACGTTTCCGAAAAAACGCTTAGCTCAAAACTGCCCGTCGAATCAGAAGCCGAAATAAACGCATATTTCGTACCCTTTTGGCTGATTTTTTCCCGAACTCCGCTGACAATCGCGGCAATCTTGCCGCGGCAGTCCCCGCCCATCGCCACCGTCCGAACAACATCAGCATACGTCATAATATGCAACCGTTCCAGCGATTTCGCGTAACTGTCCAACGGGTGCGCCGACAAATAAAAACCGATCGCTTCGGCTTCCATCTTCAGCTTTTCCACCAAAGGCCACTCCTTGACCGGTGCCAGCTTAATCTCCGAAGACTGCTCCGTGCCGCCAAACAGATTGATTTGAGAACTGCGTCGTTCATCGCCCGCCGCCGCCGCGTGTTGCATCAGCAAATCCAAATTCGCGTGCAACAAAGCCCGGTTCTTTTCCAGACCGTCAAAAGCGCCCGCCTTAACCAGACTTTCCATACATTTGCGGTTGACCTGACGAGTATCAAGACGACGGATGAAATCCGATATCGATTTGAATTTTCCGTTCTTTTCGCGTTCGGCAACAACGCTTTCCATCGCCGCTTCGCCAACCCCCTTGACCGCCGACAAAGCATAGCGGACGGAACCGTCTTCCACGGAAAACTGAACAAAAGCATGATTGATGTCGGGCGGCAGCAACGGTATCCCCAAACGCATAAGTTCGCGTTTGAACTGAGACAGCTTGTCCGTATTTTGTTTGTCATACGTCATCGTCGCCGCCATAAATTCAACGGGATAATGCGCCTTTAAATATGCCGTCTGATACGCTATCAGCGCATACGCCGCCGCATGCGACTTGTTAAACCCGTATGACGCAAACTTTTCCATGCGCGAAAATATGTCTTCCGCCTTGGATTTATCCACGCCGTTCTTGACGGCTCCTTCAATGAAAATGACTTTTTGTTTCGCCATTTCCTCGGGCTTTTTCTTACCCATCGCGCGGCGCAGCAAGTCCGCTCCGCCCAATGAATACCCCGCCATCTTTTGAGCAATCTGCATCACTTGTTCCTGATAGATCATAATCCCGTAGGTTTCTTTCAGGATGTCTTCCAGCATCGGATGCATGTAATCGGGTTTTTCCCTGCCGTGCTTGCGACTGATGTAAGTCGGAATGCTGTCCATAGGTCCGGGGCGGTACAGAGATACGATAGCGATAACGTCTTCCAGCGTATCGGGTTGCAAATCGCGCAGAACTTTTCTCATCCCGCCGCTTTCAAGCTGGAACACGCCGTCCGTTTCCGCCCTGTGCAACAGTTCGTACGTTTCTTTGTCGTCCAAAGGTATCTCGGATATGTTCAAATCTATTGAACGGCGGCGAACCATCTTGACGGCTTCCGCAATAACCGTCAGCGTCTTTAAGCCCAAAAAGTCGAATTTGACCAGCCCCGTCGATTCGACATACTTCATGTTATATTGAGTAACGGGCATGTCCGAAGACGGATCGCGGTATATGGGCACAATCTTGTCCAATGCCGTTTGCCCGACGACCACGCCCGCCGCATGCGTCGATGCGTTGCGGAACAAGCCTTCCAGCTTGACCGCAATATCCAAAAGACGGTCGATTTGCGGATCCGACGCTCTGAGTTTGTTAAATTCGGGCTCCTGCTCAAAAGCTTCTTTCAGCGTAATCCCGATAACGTTCGGAACCATTTTCGAAAGGCGGTCCACCGCTCCGTAATTCATTTGAAGCACGCGCCCCACGTCCCTGATAACCGCTTTTGCCTGCAACTTACCGAACGTAATGATTTGAGCAACCTGATCCAGCCCGTATTTATGGCGGACGTATTCTATCGTTTCTCCGCGTCTGTCCTGACAAAAGTCAACGTCAAAGTCAGGCATGTTCACGCGTTCCGGATTCAAAAAGCGTTCAAAAAGCAAATTGAACCGCAACGGATCCAAATCCGTAATCGTCAAAGACCACGCAACGACCGACCCTGCGCCGGAACCGCGTCCGGGACCGACGGGGATGCCGTGCGCCTTTGACCATTGTATAAAGTCGGAAACGATGAGGAAGTAGCCGGGGAAATCCATCTGAATGATGACGCCGAGCTCGTATTCCAGCCGTTGAACGTATTTTTGACGTAAAGCTTCTTTTTCTTCGTCGCTCATCGTATCTTTGAAAACGTGAACCTGCAGGCGTTTTTCCAAGCCTGCGCGCGCGCGTTCCTGCAACACTTCGGCTTCGGTTTTATCGCCGCAATCGGGATAACGAGGCAAAGCCGGCGGCTTTTTCGTCACCATGAACCCGCACCGTTTCGCGATAACAACCGTGTTTTGTATCGCTTCGGGCAAGTCGGAAAACAGCTCTTTCATTTCCTCGGGCGACTTGAAATAATGTTCGGGCGTCAAACGGCGCCGTTCGTTGACGTCTATGTACGTTTTTTCCGCAATGCAAATCAAAGCGTCGTGAGCTTCGTACATTTCCCTGTCGGCAAAAAAAGCCTCGTTCGTCGCCACCAAAGGAATATCATGTTTGTACGCCCAATCGATCAGCGTTTCTTCAATTTGTTTTTCCTCTGCCAGCCCGTGGCGTTGCAATTCGATATACAGGCGGTTGCCGAACGCGGACTTGAGCATTTTCAAAGCCTCTTCCGCTTTTTCCGTCTTGCCGTCCAGCAACAGCCGCCCCACGGGACCGGAGCAGCCCCCCGTCAGGCAAATCAAACCGTCCGAGTGTTCTTTTAAATACGAAAACGGAACGTTCGGTTTGGCAGGCGGCTCGGTTTCCATATATGCTTTGCGCGAAAGCTTCAGCATATTGTCGTAGCCCGCCTGATTTTGAACCAGCAAGACAACGCTGTCGGGACAGGTCTGGTCTTTTGCCGAAGAAAACCTTTTGTCTTCCAGCCCCATGTCGACGGCCGTCTGACAGCCGATAAGAGGCTGTATCCCGTGATCTTCGCATTCATGAGACATATCAAACGCCCCGAACATATTGTTCGTGTCGGTCATGCCTACCGCCGGCATCCGATAGCGTTCGCACAGCTTCATCAGCGTACCGAGCTTTAATGCTCCTTCCAGCAAAGAATATGCCGTATGAACACGCAAATGAATAAAATCGGACAACGGTTCCTTCGGCGTTTGATTTTCCGATTCTTCTGACATGAAAAACCCGTTAAATAAAACGCTGTTTAAATGCGATACGCCCGCTCATGCCCAGCGTGTCCATTTCTTCCAGCTTGCCGTCTTTTAAAGCGATCTTGCGGTCCATTCTGTCCGCCAATTCGGGATTGTGCGTCGCAATCAACGCCGCCAGACCCGTTTTTTTCACAATATCAACCAAGACTTCAAAAACGCTGTCGGACGTCATCGGGTCAAGGTTCCCCGTCGGCTCGTCCGCCAACAGCATATGAGGCTTGTTCGCCAAAGCTCTGGCAATCGCCACGCGTTGGGCTTCGCCGCCCGACAACTGAGCGGGACGGTGTTTCATGCGGTCTTTCACCCCCATCGTTTCCAATAAAAATTCCCCGTATTCCGCCGCCGCGCTTTTCTTTTTGCCCGCAATCATCTGCGGTATCATAACGTTTTCCAATGCCGAAAATTCCGGTTGCAAATTATGGCTTTGATAAACAAAGCCCAGATATTCGCGCCGCATCTTCGTGCGCGTGTCGTCATCCATGTCGCTGCACGGCGCGCCGCTTAAAAAAACTTCGCCTTCGTCGGGCGCTTCCAACAACCCCGTTACGTGAAGCAACGTCGATTTTCCCGCTCCCGACGGACCGACCAGCGCAACCATCTCCCCTTGAGACACGGATAAATCTATCCCGCGTAAAACGTCAATAACCGTGCGCCCCTGCATATAATGGCGGCGAACCCCTCTTAAGACCAATACGGGGACTTTCGTAACGTTGACGGGCATTCCTTCCGATATGTCATTCATAACGCAACGCCTCCACAGGATCCAATCGTGCCGCTCGCCATGCCGGATACAGCGTCGCCGCAAAAGATAAAAACAGAGCCATCACGACAACGCTGACCACTTCCACGGGGTCGACTTTTGCCGGAAGCTTTGAAAGAAAATATATTTCCGCCGAAAACAAATCCGTTCCCGTCAGGCTTTGCAAAAACTGGCGAATGTTTTCTATGTTGTCACAAAACAACAGCCCGAACAAAACGCCGAACGCCGTCCCCAAAACGCCGACGGATGCGCCGCTCATAAAGAAAATGCGCATGACCATCCCTTTCGTCGCCCCCATCGTCCTGAGAACCGCTATATCGCGCCCCTTGTCCTTGACCAGCATGATCAAGCCCGAAATCATATTGAATGCCGCAACCAATATAATCAGCGTTAAAATTAAAAACATCACGTTGCGTTCAACCTGTATGGCATTGAAAAACGTCGCATTCGACCTTTGCCAGTCATAAATGCGCACGCCGCCGCCCAAAACGTCGGATATCCGGTTTTGAATAACGGCAACGTCGTCGGGATCTTCCACGAACACTTCCAAATTCGTGACCGCGTTATCCGTATCGAAAAATTTTTGCGCCGACGGCAACGGCATGAAAATAAATCCGGAATCGTATTCATACATGCCGACGGAAAACGTCGCGCCGACCGTGTACGTCCTCATGCGGGGAACGGTGCCGAACGCCGTTATCGTGCCTTTCGGAGAAATCAACGTAATTTCTTCGCCGACGAAAACCCCCAGCTTTTGCGCCAAACGGTCGCCGATAAAAACCGTATCGGGATCGGAAAACGATTCTATCGTTCCCCCTTTTATACCGTTTGCCAAAATCGGGCGCTTTGCAAAATCGGACGCGGATAAGCCGCGCACAATCGCCCCTTGAGCGCTGCGCGCCGAACTGACCATAACCTGCCCTTCAATCAAAGGCATAACCGCCGTAACGCCTTTAACGCCTCTGACGTCCTTTGCCAATGCGTCATAATTGCCGAGAAGCGTCCCGCTTGACGCATATACGCCCAAATGTCCGTTCAAACCCAAAACGCGGGAAAGAAGCTCTTGGCGAAAGCCGTTCATAACCGCCATCACGATAATCAGCGTCGCAACGCCCAAAGCTATCCCCAAAAAGGAAAAGCCCGCAATCACGGAAACAAATCCTTCCTTGCGACGCGCCCGCAAATAGCGAAACGACATCATCCGTTCAAAAGCCGAAAATATCATTCTTCCCCGCCTTTTCGGTTCATTTCACAAAAAAGCTCAGAGCCTGTTCGATCGACATTTCCTGACGTTCGCCCGTCTTGCGGTTTTTGATTTCGACAATACCGTTCGCCAAACCGCGGCTGCCCACAATCAGCTGATACGGCAACCCGATCAGATCCATCGTCGAAAATTTAACGCCCGCTCGTTCGTCCCGATCGTCATACAAAACCTCGACACCCGCCGAAGAAAGACGCTTGTAAAGGTCTTCGCACGCTTTGTCCGTTTCGGTTTTGCCCGTCGTCAGGTTAATCAAACCGACCTTAAACGGCGCAACGCTTTCAGGCCAAATAATACCGTTTTCGTCATGCGACGCTTCTATAATCGCCCCCATCAAACGGGATACGCCGATACCGTAACAGCCGCCTTCAAACAATACGGGTTTGCCGTCTTCGCCGGCTACGCCCACGTTCATCGGCGTCGAATACTTTTTGCCGTAGTAGAAAACCTGTCCGACTTCTATGCCGCGCGCCGAAAGCAAATTATCTCCGACGGCATCGGCTTCTTCCTTGACATACTTGTCTTCCGTCGCCGCGTACAAAGACGTCCATTGACGGTAAATCGGTTCCAAATCGCCGTCATAGTCAACGTCTTCGCCGGGAATTTCCATCGTTAAATAATCTTTGTGGCAATAGACCTGACTTTCGCCCGTATCCGCCAAAACGATAAATTCGTGGCTTAAATCCCCGCCGATGGGCCCCGTCGACGCCTTCATCGGAATGGCGCGGACGCCCATGCGCGCAAACGTCCGAAGATAGGCCACAAACATCTTGTTATACGAATGTTTCGCCCCTTCGTACGTCAAATCAAACGAATAAGCGTCTTTCATCAAAAATTCGCGACCGCGCATCACGCCGAAACGGGGACGGACTTCGTCTCTGAACTTCCATTGGATGTTATATAAAATCTTCGGCGCTTCCTTATAGCTTTTCAGCTCTTTGCGAACAATGTCGTTAATGACTTCTTCCGCCGTCGGCCCGTACACCAAAGTACGGTCATGACGATCCGTAATACGCAACATTTCGGGACCGTACGCATCATAACGGCCGCTTTCCTTCCACAAATCCGAATTTTGAAGCGTCGGCATCAATAATTCCTGTGCTCCCGCCCGATCCTGCTCTTCGCGCACAATCTGTTCTATCTTTCTTAAAACGCGGTATCCCAAAGGCAAAAACGCATATATGCCTGCGCTGCACTGGCGGATCATTCCCGAACGCAACATTAAACGGTGGGAGACTATCTGAGCTTCGACCGGATTTTCTTTCAAGGTCGGCATAAAATATTTGGATAAACGCATGGCGGTTCTCTGTCCATAACAAAAAAGTAATGCAAAAAGCGTCCTTCAGACCCTTTCTTTGCGGAACTTTAGGCAATCGCCGCCCGATTGGCAACTTTTTTTATCACAAACCCCGTTTATTCACGTTTTTCGGACGGATCGGACGTTCCGATTTCTTTTAACACGTCCTTTAACAAAGGCACCGTGACCGCTCGTTTTTCGGACAGCGCCTTTTTATCCGCCGCTTGCGCCAGACGACGCGCGAACACAAACGAACGTTCCGTGTTCTTTAATAAATACGAAACGGCTTCGGGCGATATGCCGACCCCTCTTTCGGCAAACAGCTTTACCCAGACCGCCGTCATCAAAGAATCGTCCGGAAACCCCAGCTGAGCCGATTGAACCGCCGACAATCGAGACAATAAATCCGCCAGCTTTATCCCCCAAGACGGATAATTCGTCAAAGACGTCATCAATAAAACACCGCTCTGATTTTTAACGCCGTTCATTAAATGAAACAACGCCTCTTCTTCAACGGGAGCTTTGACATCTTCCAAAACGATAAAGCGGGAAGTCCGTAACGCCGTTTCCACAGATGAAAGGCTTAAAGTTTCCATAAAAAACGCTTTTTCGGAAAACTTTTCAAAAACGACATCGCAAAACAAATGCGCCAAATGCGTTTTTCCGCTTCCCGATCCGCCGAAAATCAGCAAAGCCGGAAACGCGGGCGAAACGTTTTCTATCAATCGAACCGCCGACATATTGGAAGGGGCGACGAAAAAATCTTCGCGCCCCAACAATGACTTGACCGGAAAATCAAAAGTTTCCTGATGAAACTTATTGTGCGGCATCTGTGTTGTTCGTCCCCAAATACAACGGGCTCTGCAAATACTTGCGGATGCCGAAACGAACCAATACGCCGATGATCGCCGCAACGGGAACCGCAATCAAAACGCCCAAGAATCCGAACAACGCCGCACCTGCCAACAATGCGAACATCACCCATACGGGATGCAGCCCGACTTTTTCGCCGACCAGCTTCGGCGTCAAAACGTTGCCTTCCAACATTTGCCCCGTAAAGAATATAATCACAATCACCAAAACGCGTTTCCAATCGTTAAACTGGACGATTGCCAAGCCCACGCTTGTAATAAAGCCCAACGTTGAACCGACATAAGGAATAAACGACAAAATGCCGATACCCAACCCTAAAAGCAGTCCCAAGTCCAACCCTGCCGCCGTCAGACCGACCGCATAGAAAATGCCCAAAAACAAGCAAACCGTCGCCTGTCCGCGAACAAACCCCGAAATCGTATCATTGATTTGGCTGAGCAAACAACGAATGGTCTGCGCCTCTTCTCTGGGCAACAAAGAGCGCATGATCGCACAGAACTTAGGCCAGTCGCGCAACAAATAAAAAGCAACGATCGGCGTAACCAACAGCAAAGACATCAAGTTAATGACCGCCATGCTGCCCGACAAAATTCTCTGTACCGTTTTCAGCAAAATTTTCAAAGACCCCGATAAATGTTCCTGTATCGTATCGTGCAGATTTTGCATTTGATCGGGGAACAGACGTTTCATTTCCGTCAGGAACGGTTCGACCTTATCCCACAACAAGGCGGCATAAACGGGGAAATTTGCAATAAAAGCCGCTAACTGTTTTTGTATAACCGGCACCAACACGAAAATGAACATCAACGCCAGCAAAATCAAAATCGCGGAAACAACGATCAATGCCGCCATGCGGGAATGAAAGTATTTTTGCAATTTTGTCGTAACGGGATCCAAAAAATAAGCGATGCACATTCCCGCGACAAAGGGCAATAAAATGTCGCGCAATTCAAAAATGCCCCACATAAACAGGGCAAACAGAACGCCCCACGCCGATATTTTTTGGACTGCCGTCATATAATGTTGTTCCTTATGTTACAGAGGAGGATAAACCGAAGTCGCGGGCGTTTCTGCGGGCAACGGCGAAGGTTGCGGCGTAAATCCTTTTTCTTCTGCCGCCGGCATCATGGTCGTTTCTTCGGGTTTCGGAGAATCGTCCTGAACAAAAAAGTTTTGCTGTTCGGCGGATTGCAGCTTAAAGACGCCGCTGGGCATAACGGACAGGGTCAGCATCCGTTTTTGCATTTCTTTTTGCAGCCTGTCCAAACCTTCGGCAAAAAAGATCGTCAGCTGCAACACGCCCGCGCGTGCCGCCTGAAGCTTATAAGAACTGATCAAAGGAATTCTGGTCAAACGCGACTGGATCAATTCCCATTGTTTCAAATCAGACACGGGCACCATTGCCACGATGGACGCCGCGTCGTTGAATTGAACCATTTGTTCGCGTTTCCAAACGCTTTCCAAATGTTCGACAACTTTTCTGACCGCCAAAGCCAGCGTCCGTTGCGTATTTTTTGTCATCGGTACGGTAAATGAAAAATTCGGTATTTCCGAAGCCGTCGTTTCGTCCATTGCCATGCCGCGAACGGCAAACGACGAGCCTTTGCGCGTCATTTCAACGATAAGAATGCCTTCCGCGTCATAGCGTCCCGCCAATTCGGTCGCCGCCGCCAGATTGCCTTTTTTAACCATGTCCACGTCCAAAACGGCCGCATCCGACTGATCTCCGATCGGAACCATCAACGGAACCATGTAGCTTTCGGTTTTTCTGTTCACCCAAGCGCGAAGCCAGGCATTGTCATCGCTCCACAAAACGGGCGACGCAGAAGCAGACTTTTTATAAACCGGCAATATCAGCAACGGTTTGCCCGACGTCCGAACGTACGGCAATCCGTTTTGGCGCAACAAGTCGCGCACGGAATCAGGATTAAAGCGGACTTCCAACGTCGCCATATACCGAACGGCCGACGTTTTTTCGTTTAACACGCTCATATCCTGAACCATATTGATGATGTCATCGGGGACAAGTTCGGGCAATTGTTCAACGACATATGAGGGCGTTATGCGTTCCATAACGACCATCAACGCCCGTTTTTGCCCGTCGGACAACGCCTGTTCGCGAGCAACGGCCGCATTTTCCGCCGTAACGTCAACCTGTATCCCGCTTGCCGAAAACATCTTTGAATCGACGGGAGCCGCCGATACCGGACACGCCGCAACAATCGCCGCGCATACCGGTAACAAAACCGTCAGTAAACGTTTAAATTTCTTCATTTAAAAGCTCCCGTCTCTTCTTTATCTGCCGTCTTAACGGCGTATCAGCCTACAATTTCGCATTCGCTGAAGAAAAACGAAATTTCGCGCGCGGCATTTTCGTCAGAATCCGAACCGTGAACGGAATTCGCTTCCATTGATTCGGCAAATTCTTTGCGAATGGTGCCTTCCGCCGCCTTTTCGGGATTGGTCGCACCCATGACTTCGCGATTTTTCAAAACCGCATTTTCGCCTTCCAATACCTGAACGACAACCGGACCGGACGTCATAAAGGCGACTAAGCTGTCATAAAACGGACGTTCTTTGTGCACTTCGTAAAAAGCGCGAGCCTGATCCTGCGTCAAACGAATGCGTTTTTGCGCAACGACTCTTAATCCGTTTTCTTCCAACTTAGCAACGATTTTGCCCGTCAGGTTGCGGCGGGTCGCATCGGGTTTGATGATTGATAACGTACGCTGTAAAGCCATTTCTTCCTCTGATATTTGTTAGGTGGTGATTAAAATTTCAACTTCTTTATACCGTTGACGCCGCCCTGCTTCAAGCGGCTTTTTCATTTTCGCGCTATAAATCCCTTTATTTCCGCATCCAATAAAGGGCGTTCGTAATCCGAAACCTTCGTCGAAGCTTCTTTTAACGCCGCAACCGCTTTTTCGTCGCCCGACTTTGCCGCCAATGACAACCAATAATATGCCTGTCCCGCATCACCCGACATCAATGAATAAATCCCCAAATCCCTTTGCGCCGCAGGATATCCCTTGTACGCCGTTTCGGTTAAGCGGCGCGTCGCCGTTCCTTTCTTTGCGTCTTTGGCTTCACCGCGAAAAACCATAACGGCTGCCATGTATTCCGCGTCCAAAATTTCCGAAGCCGACTTGGAAAAATGTTCGTATGCTTTCTTAAAATCCCGATTCACGCCGCGCCCGTAATAATACATCATGCCCAGCAGATAATTCGCACGCGCGTACCCGTGCCCCGCAGGATAAACCAAAATTCCGTAAGCTTCTTCAAAACGTTCGCGCGCATAAAGATCCGCCCCCGAACGCATAGCTTCGGCAAATTCTTCTTCGGTAACGGGAGGATGTTTGCCGAACGGATAAAACGCAAAAAAAAGGCACGCCGCCGCAATCGCCGCACCGAAAACAAGCACACGATGCTGTAAACAGAATACTTTGGCGTAATACAGACGGTTCCTTAGAAAATCTCCGGCTTTCATCCTTTTTCCCCAAAAAAACGGATATCATATTCAAGCAATCCTTTCTTTTTGTAAAGCGCTAAGCTACATTGCTGTTCATGCTTGATATAAACGACATTTCTTTGCGCTTTGCCGGCAGGCCGCTGTTCAACGAAGCCTGTGCCCATATTTCCGACGGGCAAAAAGTCGGCTTGACCGGAAAAAACGGATCCGGAAAATCAACCCTGTTCAAAATCATTCTGGGCGACCTGGCCGCCGACAGCGGGGAAATCAGAATTACAAAAGGTCAGCGCATCGCCTCCGTTGCTCAGGAAGTCCCCGACGGCGACACGACGCTGTTGCAATGCGTCCTTGACGCCGACAAAGAACGTTCCGAACTGCTGAAAATGCTTGAAGCCGCCGAACAAGAAAATGACGGCGTGCGTATCGCCGAAATCCACGAACGCCTGAACGCCGTCGGCGCGGGCTCTGCCGAAGCCAGAGCCGCCACCGTGTTATACGGATTGGGCTTTTCTCCCGAACAGCAATTGATGCCCGTTTCTTCCTTTTCCGGAGGATGGAGAATGCGTGTCGCTTTGGCTGCCGCGCTTTTCGTTCCGTCCGATATTTTGTTGCTTGACGAACCGACGAACCATTTGGATTTGGAAGCGTCCCTATGGCTGGAAACTTATCTGAAACGCTATGCGGGAACTTTGGTCGTCATCAGCCACGACCGTTCTTTGTTAAACGGCGTTTGCGACCGCATTTTGCACATCGAAAACATGAAAATCGAAAGCTATTCCGGAAACTACGATACCTTTGAGCGCACACGGGCTCTGAGAATCGAAGAACGGGAAAAGCAAGCCCAAAAAACCGAAGAACGCCGCAAACACCTGCAAAGCTTTGTCGACAGGTTCCGTTTCAAAGCCAGCAAAGCCAAACAGGCGCAAAGCCGCATTAAAATGCTGGAAAAGCTTGAACCGCCCGTCGAGATTTCCGCCGAAAGCGCGTGCAGGTTCAATTTCCCGAACCCGCAGGAATTGCCGCCTCCCCTTATAAAAATAGAAGACGGAACCGCAGGATACGGCGAAAAAACAGTTCTCAGACGCTTGAACCTGAGAATAGATTCGGATGACCGCATCGCTCTTTTGGGGGCAAACGGAAACGGCAAATCAACACTGGCAAAGGTGTTGTCGGGACGATTGGCGCTGCAAAGCGGAAAAATCACCGCCTCAAACAAGCTGGCCATCGGATATTATGCCCAGCACCAAACGGAAGAGCTTTCCAAAAACCTGACCGCATTCGAACAGCTGAAAACCGTTATGCCTGACGCCAATGAGACTCAAATCCGCGCACATTTGGGCGCGTTCGGGCTTTCCCAACAAAAAGCGGACACGCTGATCGAAAAACTGTCAGGCGGCGAAAAATCCAGACTTCTGTTCGCCATGATGAGCAAAAATGCTCCGCACCTGCTGATTTTGGACGAACCCACAAACCATCTGGACATTGATGCCAGAAATGCTTTGATTGACGCCGTCAACGCTTTTGCGGGCGCCGTCATTCTGATTACCCACGACCCGCATTTGATTTCGTTGACCGCGGACAGATTGTGGCTGGTCGCCGACGGGACGTGCCGCCCTTATGACGGAGATATGGACGATTACCGCGCGTTGCTGGCGGAAAACAACCGACTGAGAAATCCGGCGCAAAAAAATAAAGAAGACGTCGCGGAAAACTCCGCCGCCGCCAGAAAAGACGAACGACGCCTTGCCGCTCAAAAACGCCAAAACGACGCTCCGAGAAGAAAAAAACTGAAAGAAACCGAAACCGCTTTGGAAAAAGCCTCCGCCGAACGCGAAAACGTCAAAACGAAATTTCAAGATCCCGCGCTTTATGCCGAAAACGCCGATAAAAACGCCGTTACCGCCTTGCAGTTAAAGTTAGCGGAACTTGACGCCGAAATCGAACGGCTGGAAAACCTGTGGCTGGAACTGTCCGAAGAAGGCGAGCTCTAAGCCAGCCTTCTTCTGATCCATTTAAACGCTTCCGCCGCCGCAATTACCGACAACCCCGTCAGCATAATCTTGCCCCACATTCCCAACGGCAACGGAACCGTGCCGAATACAACGCCGCCGTACTGCGTAATCACGAATTGCAACAAAAACGTCGCCGCAAATACGCCCAGCATCAGATGATTGTGGGTCAGGTTCTTGAAAATGCTTTCATCGGTCAGTTCGCGGCAGTTAAACGCGTTCAACAGCTGGAAAACAACGAAAAGCGTGAAGAACACCGTCCCTTTTTGTTCCGGAAGGCAGTCCAAAAAATTCCATAAATTCTGCGCGATCATGACGCCCGAAATCAAAATGCCGTTAAACAAAATCCTGAACAGCATTCTTTTGGTGACTATCGGAGCGCCTCGCGGCGTCGGACGCCTGTCCATCAAAGATTTCCTAATCGGTTCCATCCCCAACGTCAAAGCGGGAGGTCCGTCCATGATAATGTTCACCCATAACAGCTGCAACGCCGTGAACGGAGCCTTTAACCCCATTAAAACCGTCGTCAACACGACGGCGACGGACGCCAGATTAACCGTCAGCTGAAACTGAAGGAACCTTTGAAAATTCTCGTAAATTCCGCGTCCCCAATGCACCGCTTTGACAATCGTGGCAAAGGAATCGTCAAGCAAAACGATATCGCCCGCTTCTTTTGAAACTTCCGTTCCCGATATGCCCATCGCAATGCCGACGTCGGCGTTTTTAATCGCCGGAGCGTCGTTAATGCCGTCCCCCGTTACCGCAACGACATGTCCCAAAGATTTTAACGCTTTGACGACGCGCATTTTGATTAAAGGCGTACTGCGCGCAATAACGCGAATGTCGGGTAAAGCCGCCTTTAATTCTTCGTCGCTCATCGCTTCGATATCGCGGGCTTCGACGGTTATGCCTTTTTCATCCAGCATTTCAAGCTCTTCGGCAATCGCGCGTGCCGTGATGATATTATCCCCCGTCAACATTTTTAAATCTATGCCCGCGCTGCGACACGATGCGACCGCTTCGGCGACTTCACCGCGCAACGGATCCGAAATCGCCACAAACCCGTCATAGAGCATGTCGGATTCAATTTCAGGACGCGCATTGTCGTAATCGGTATTTTCTTCCAATACTTTGTGCGAAAACGCGATAACGCGGCAGGCTTTTTTCTGATACCCTTCTATCTGCAGACGGGCTGCCGTCAAATCTTCGGGCAAAAGAGCGCACATCGACAATATTTTTTCGGGACTGCCTTTGCTGTAAGCGATGATACCGCCTTCGCCGCGCACAACCGTCGTCATGTTCTTTGTTTCCGAAGAAAACGGGTAAACGTGCAAAATCTCGGCACCGCTGCGATAAGACCGATAATCGCGTCCCGCTTTGTCCGCCGCCGCCAGCAACGCGCATTCCGTCGGATTGCCGATAAAACGCCCGCCGTTCTCACGGTCGATTTCCGACGTCGAATTCAGCGCAAAATTCGTTAGCAAAAATTCGTCTTTTAACGCATCGGGCTTATGCAGTTCGCCTTTTGAAGAAACCGCCACGACCGTCATTTTGTTTTCGGTCAGCGTTCCCGTCTTGTCCGAACAAATCACGTTAATGCAGCCGATGGTCTCGCAAGCAATCATTTTTTTGACCAAAGCGTTTTGCTTTGTCATTTTCATGATGTTAACCGCCAAAGAAACGGCAACCGTCGTGGGCAAGCCTTCCGGAACCGCCGCAACGATCAAAACAATGCTGGTGATAAAAGCTTCCGATATGTTTTCAAGCGTCGCCGTGCCGTTCAAAATATAGCCCGCGGTCTGAATCAAAAACACCACGGCCGCCGCCGCCGTTCCGCAGATTGCAATAAGCTTCCCGAGATGCCCCAGTTTTTCCTGCAAAGGCGTTTCGCCTTTTTCAACATTCGACAATTCGCGCGCAATCTGTCCGAATTCCGTTTTGTCCCCGACGCAAACGACGACCATCCGCCCCGTTCCGGATGTAACAAAGCTGCCCGAATAAACCATATTTTTGCGTTCCGCAACGGGAACGTCGGGCGTTTCAAAAACAATTTCCGCCGATTTGGATACGGGAACGCTTTCCCCCGTCAAAGACGATTCGTCGCATTGAAAGTCCACGGTTTCAATCAAGCGACCGTCCGCGGGAATCTTATCCCCCGTTGACAGACAAACTATGTCTCCGACGACGATTTCCGTTTGCGGAAGCAAGCAGACTTCGGCATTTCTGAAAACTTTAACCTGCATGTTTTGCTGAATACGGCTGAGCGCTTCAAACGCTTTGGCGCTGCGTCCTTCCGTCACGACGGTTATCGCAACGCTGACGGCGATCGCCGCCAAAATACCCGCACACTCGATGTATTCGGCATGTCCGCCCGTCAGTGAACGCGCAAAGTTCACGCCGAACGCGATCAATGCCGCAACAATCAGCATAATCAGCATCGGTTCGGTCAGAGCTTCCCATATGCGTTGCCATATGCTGACCGTTTCGGGCGGCGTCAGAGTATTCGATCCGTATTTTTTCCGATTTTCAAAAACTTCTTCATTCGTCAAGCCGCTTTGTTCGTTCACGCAAAGCCGTTTTAATGTTTGATGCTTGGTTTCCTGAAATGCGTTCATCGCGCCGTTCCTTATAAAAAAAGACTCATGTACAAGCCGCTGAAAAAACGGCCGGTACATGAGTCTTGTTCTTTAAGACAAGCCAGACCGACGGGTCATGATGTTGACTTGCCACATCCGAACATGCGGGTGCAAACTACTCCCCCATGAATATGAAAGCAATACACAATCCTTAAGTGCCCGTCAACTAAAAAGCAACTTTCAGCCCCGCTCCGACCGAAAAAGTATCCGTTTGCGCATTTGCATCATATTTAAACGTATCGTGCAACATGTATGATCCGCTTAACGATACGGACACCGTCGGAGATACAATGTATTCGGCTTCGGCAAATACGGAATATGACTGATAATTGTTATGTTCCCTGTCGTAATAGGCGTCCAGCCCCGCTTTGAGGGCGACCGTGTCTTTGACGACGGAATATGCCCCGAGCCTGAGACCGTACTTGCTTTCATTGTTATCGCGCCCCTGCTCCATCGGAGTCATGACCGAAAGTTCGCCGTACGGCAAAACCGTTGCTCCCGCATCATAGCCGAACGACAAAGTAACATCGGCTTCCTTATCGCCGCCGCGAAGCTGCGAATACATAACTTCCATCTGCAACAAAAACTCGGGCGTGTTTTCAAAAAAGAACGCATATCTGCCGCCGACGTGCCAATACAACGTGTCTTTATCCCCGCTGGCCTCAAAAAAATTCCCGACGCCCGCAATAAACGTAAACCTGTCCGTCAATCCGAATTCAAAACGCTGGTTCAGTTCGGAATCGTCCGACGTGTCCGAATAACCGCCGCCCAAGCTCATCAAACCTTGCCGCTTAAAGCTTGAATGCGTATAGGAAAATGCCGTTTCGGACAATCCTTTACCCTTTAACGGCATGTAAAAGGGGTTTGTTATGTCTTCCGCGAACGCCGCCGTATTGAAAAAAAACGGCATCGCCAGGGCAAAAAGGGCTGCCAAATTGCTGTTTTTCATAAGAGCTCTCCGCTTTTTATTGTTTATAAAAAGCTTAGGCGAAAAAAATAAAATATCTCTTAAAAGAATAAAAGCTTTGACGGTTAATCCGACGTTCCGAAGATGTTTTAACATAAAAAAGCCTCCCGAAGGAGGCTTTTTCATTAAGCAATCCGAAGATTAACGGAATTCCCACCTAACGCTGGAAGAGTTGTTTGCGCCGTCACCGGCCGTAGCACAGCTATCAGCAACCGTAATCAAATCCGGAGGCAACGGATTGGCGCCACCCCAAGTAAATGTAGCATCGGCCGCACCGCCGGTCGTAATTGCCAACAAGCCCGAAGAAGCATCCGCGCCCCAGTCAGCCGTTGCCAACTTAACGCAAGCTTCTGCCGTCAGACCGTCATATTCAATCGTGAAGGAACGGTTTGCACCGGCCGTGCGTCCTGTACCGAAAGAAATTTCACCGCCGAAAGGATTCAGACCGGTCTGCGTTCCGGCATCATACGTTTCTTCCGTCAGAATACCCATATTAAATGCCGTTTCAGGTGTCAGCGCATTATAGGTACGTTGAGACGCATACAACGTACGCAAGTTCGTAATGATCGTTTGAACCTGGTCAATCGTTTTCGTAATTTTAAATTTGGACATTGCCATGGAGTAGCCCGCGATACCGCCGACCGACAAAACGCCGATAATCGCCAGAACGCCGAGCATTTCGACCATTGAACGGCCGCTTTCGTTCGTGTGTTTCATAACATTATCTCCTGTTACACTCTTACTACGATAGTTTTATACTATATCCGTTCAAAAAAGGAAACAATTCATAAAACTGTCATAATTATTATGACTTTCGTCATATTCCTTTTTCTGCGGGAATCAGGTGAATAATCGTAATTTCGGACGGCGCGAATAACCGCATCGGCGGTCCCCAGCCCCCCGCCCCGCGCGAAACGTAAAGCTTGATGCCGTTGACATCATACAATCCGGCCAAAAAGCCTTTATTCCCTTTTTTTGCAATCACGTGAAACGGAAAAATCTGTCCTCCGTGCGTATGCCCCGATATTTGAAGGTCAACCAAATCACCGTCCAATTCTTTTACAAATGCCGGAGAATGCGAAACAAATACCGTATATGTCCCGCTCGGCCTGTTTAAAAGCGTCTGTTTTATCGACGACTTCATCGCATCGTTCAGCTTTAAAAAGCGCGCATCAGGAATCCCCGATATGTAAACATCCTTTCCCCATATCGTCCCTGCCGTATTGCCCAAATACCTGAACCCCAGCTTTTCAAACTGCTTTTCCCATCGAAAACTGCCGAAAAAAAACTCATGGTTCCCCAGTGTTACGAATACGCCGTATTTTGATCTCAAACCTTGAAGCGCCTTCATCTGCCGTTTAACCGAACGGGGAAACGCATCTACGATATCTCCCGGCAAAACGATGATATCGGGGTCCGCCTGATTGGTTTTCGCCACGATTTTGTTAATTTTTTCAACCGATGTCGTCGGATTGATATGCAAATCGCTCAACACCGCTATTGTAAAAGGTTCGGAAAGCTTCGGCGTTTCGATAACAACATGTTTATACGCGGGAATCTTCGTCCCTTCGTGAACGGCATAAACCGCCGTTACGATGCTGATAACGATAACGGCCAGATTAGCACGGGCTATCGAAACGGGATTCATCGGATCCAGCCGTTCCGCCAAAGGCTTTTTCCGCCACTTCAATACCTTATAAGACGTGTACCAAGCCCAATCGCGAACCAATATCAGGCACAACAACAAAAAGCATATCCCGAACAGGCAAAACGCCCCTTGGGAAAACAAGGAAAAAACATCGGCATCCAACCATTTGCGACGGCGCACGAAAACAACGATAAACGGTGCAAACCAACCCGCAACGATGACGATCCCCGTTAAGACTTTATATATTCTTTTCATCGGTGTGTAGCCGGTCAGCGTCTTAATGCTGACAACGGAGCAGGCTAATCCGATAATGACGGAAAGCGTTATAAACAACATCGGCGTCTCCTTTTAAAAGAGGGGTGAAAGGGACGGTTTCGTGTCAAACCCGAATCAATATTTCGGCACCAAAACGGGGTGTTCCTGACATTCGAACGTGGCGCGCCTGAAATTATGGCGGTTCGTCAGCTTCATGTCTATCAATACGGTATCGCGACCTTTGCCTTGGCAAAAACGCTTCGCATGTTCGCCCAGCTGTGAAAGTTTGATATTTTTGTCGTTGTATTCATACGAAATTAAGAACTCTTTCACTTCCGCAATCCGAATATCATCCGTTTTAAAAACCAATAATTCGGAATCAATGCCTACTCGGTGATGAACGGGCAAGCCGTGATCCGGAACGCGGTTCAAAACACAGGAAGACAAAAACAAGCCAAAAACAAAAACCAAGATATGCTTCATTTCTTTTTTTCTTCCCGTTTGATTTTGTCAAACACCTTTTTGCGGCGCATCGTTTGTTCTTCGCTAAAACGCCGCTCCGCCGCATCGGCTTTGGCACGGGCGGCTTTTCTTTCCGCGGCGGGCGCTTCCGTTTGCGTCATTGATTTTTCCCGATTCACCGAAAAAGGAAAAAGCATCATGCCGCTTTGATCGTACACGTTAAACGACACCTCATTCTCGGTCACTTTGACAGCCGTTTTCACGTCTTTGTTCTTGCGATCGGGGAAAACCGACAAACCGCGGGTTTTTAACGTATTGTCCACAACGTTCGCCACATAATTTCTGATATCGTCATCGCTGCGTTTTTTGACAATCTTTCCTTCGGCATTGCGCTCGTACGCCAAATCGCCGAACGAACCGATTTTTACCCATCCGTAAAACGCGTCGTTATCCGCACGAGCGGAAAAAGAGAATAAAAACCCGAAAACAAAAAGCATTATGTTTTTCATCATCTGTCTCCCGCTTTTTTCAGTTTAAACCGTTTACGGCGTTCTTCCCTATCTTTATCCAAAATAACCTGTTCCAGCAATTCTTCTTTTCTGCGGTCGGACAAATTTTCGTACCTGCTGTTACCAAGCCGACGCCGTTTCGGATTCAATGCTTTTTCGGCATCCTCGTCCCTGAACATTTTCAATCCCTTTTGTTCGGGTTCGTCTTGTTTTTTTTGTTGTTCGGTGTCTTGCGGTTCTGCTTTGACCTCTGTTGTCGTCTGTGCTGCCGGAGCCTGATAAACGGGAGGCGGCAAATAAACAGGCTGAGCCGACATCTTTTGAACCGGCAAAGGCTTATTTCCCATGGAAACGCCGCCGATACCGCCGCCGAACGGATTTCTGCGCACGGGATAAGACGGTTGCCGAACCGCCGGCTGAGGCACATACGGCTGCGGCATATACTGTTGTTGCGGCGGGTATTGTTGAGGCTGATATTGAGCGGGATAGTACGGTTGTTGCGGGTATGGTGCCTGTTGCGGATACTGTTGCTGAGGTTGATAGGTTTGTTGCATATACTGCGTCTGCGCCGATGCGTCGAAAATAACGCCTCCGCACACAACCGCCGTCAAAATCGCCAATGCACGCATTACCATTTATAATCCCCCTCTAACTTGACATCGGGCATCACTTCGGGATGGTCTTTGATATACTTTTTAAAAAAAGCCGTATCCTCGCCTTGCACCGGCTGTTGCGTCTCTGCCTGTGCGGCGGCGCGAGCCGGCACAAAAACAGGCGCCTGCGGTTGAGGAACGACAGGGACAAGAGGCGCCGACACGGCCATCGGCGCTATGGCGTGTTTTTTTACGGGGTTGCCGTAAGCATTCATCCCTATTCCGCCCGCATAAGGATTACGACGCACGAAACGCGGCGCGGCAGGCGGATAAAATTGCGCGGGATATGCCGCAGGATACCCCGAAGGCATTGCTCCGAACGCTCCGTATCCCGCCGCGGCACCGTAAACGGGCATGTTTTGAGCGCCTGCGTACCCGTACGTTTGCGCCGCTGCCTCAAACGAAAACAAAAAACCTAAAAAAACAGCCGCTTTTTTCACTGTCCGCCCCCGTTTTTGGCTTTCAAGGGCTTTATTTTAACATTCTTTTTTATTGCCCCGCAAGGCGATCGAAAAAAAATGCAATTTATGCCAAACGGATAGCTTAACCTCGTTTCATTCTTATGTTATACTCCGTTTGTTTTCAGAAATGCTTTTCCGGATAAAATTATGACTGATAAATCGGACTTATTAAATAAAACAAAACTCTTCTGCCGCAATGCCTGCGAAAAAGTTAAGGCCTTCGCGTCAAAAGCTGAGGCTTCGGAAAAATTCCGGACGGCAGTGTCTTATTTATCTTGGCAAAAAACTAAGCCCTATATTGAAAAAATTTGGCTCCTCCTTAAAAATTTTACAACGCAACAACCCAAAACAGCCGTGTTTATCTATGTCTGTTTGTTTTGCGCTTTTTCAATCAGCTTTATCGACGAACCGCTGGCCGTCGCCAGAATGGAAACCGAATCGAATCCGATTTTTAAATTTTCAAGCGACTTTAACCCTTCGGGATGGTGGTTCCTGATTCTGGCGTTCTTATGGCTGACTTATATGGCCGCCGGCGGATTATCCCTGACAACCGACGCTTTTGAAAAAAATCTGCAAAAAGCAAAAGCCGTCGCCTTCATCTTCCTGACTTTGCTGGTTTCTTCCGCCGCAACGTTCGTCTTGAACATCATTATCGGAAGATATACTCCAGAAATGCTGGATTCCATGCATCTTTACGGGTTTAGCGCCTTTAGAATGCGCGTTGCGGAAACGTCTTTCCCCAGCTTCGGCGCGCAAAGCATCTGGGCTGTCGCCGTCGCCGCCGCGTCCTTCATGCCGAAATTTGCAAAAATCCTGTACGCCCTTGCCTGTCTGGTAACCGTCAGTATCGTCTTGACCGCACAATGCTACCTGAGCGACGCCGTTATGGGAACGTACGTCGGAATTATGATGTTCTTCGTCGCAAAATGGATCGTTTCCGAAAATCGCGAAAATACGCCGCTGATCTCTTTGTAAGAACGGTTGATTCCGTGAAAACTTGCCGTTATAATATAGGTGTTTAAGGTTTTTATTTTTTCCTTAGACACCCCTTAAACTCAGCCTTCCCGCTTCGTTCGGGAAGGTTTTTTTTACATATCCATCACGCGTTCCAAAACGTCGCGATTTAATTTGAATAATTCCATTTCTTTATCCGAAACGGGCTTTTGATATTTCATTGCCTGAACGACGTTTTGGACGTTCTTTAAATATTGCTTCTGCATCGCCGCCTTTTGTTCGGGGGTCTTGGACGTATCCGCCTGCAACAAACGGATCTGACGTTGCATCTGTTCCGTAAAAACGCGCCGTTTTTCTTCTTTTTGCAAAACGGACAGCGTTTCGCGGATGCGCCGTTCAATCAAAAAGAACCTGTCGGGAGCCCAATTGCGCTCCTCCAGCCAACGAACCGCTTCGGGAGGATAGTCCGGATCTTTGGACACTCCCGCATAAGCGACAGCCCCCGTGCCCCGCCCTTCGTTTTTCAGCCAGCGCGAATAACGACGCCAATCGCGCACAAAAAAACGAAGCTCTTCAAACGTAACGGGCGAAACGGAAGCCACGTCGGATTTCGGCAATTGCGTTTTTTGCGGAACGCTCGACTGTTGCTGGGCGCATACAGCCCCCGTGCCCGTTATCAGGCATAGAGACGCGGCAAATATCAAAAATACGGGGCGCAATTTCATTTCCGAAAGCTTTTCTGTTTTTATTCCAAAGTTTTATTTTTCGTCGTATTATAAAGAAAATGACTTTCCTTGTCCACTGCCCGAAGGTAAAAGATGAGCGATTCCCCTAAAATATGTTTTGCCGCCGACGAAACGCAAAAAGCTTGGGAGGCTTTATCCTTTTTAAAAAAACATTACGGCAGCGTTTCGGCTTCCAAAGCCGACGTCATCGTTGCTTTGGGCGGAGACGGTTTCATGTTGCAAACATTGCACAAACATATCGGCGACAACCTGCCCGTCTACGGAATGAACCGCGGAACCGTCGGTTTCCTGATGAATAAATACAAGAAAAAAGATTTGATAAAGCGCTTGGAAAACGCTCAGAAAATCACGCTCCATCCCTTAAAAATGCAGGCCGTTACCGCCAAAGGAAAAACTAAAGAAGCCTTGGCCATCAACGAAGTTTCCCTGTTGCGAAGCGCCAGACAAGCCGCAAATATCCGCATTTGCGTCAACGGACAGGAAAAGCTGTCCGATTTGATTTGCGACGGCGTTCTGGTTTCAACACCCGCGGGCAGCACCGCTTATAACTTATCGGCTCACGGACCTATTTTGCCTTTGGCGTCCAACGTGCTCGCCCTGACGCCCATCAGCCCGTTCAGACCCAGACATTGGCGCGGCGCAATTTTGCCTTCGCACGTTTCCGTCGAACTTGACATCCTGCAACACGAAAAACGCCCCGTCGCCGCCGTCGCCGACTTTACCGAAATTAAAAATGTCGTCCACGTCTGCGTGCAGGAAGACAGAAACACAACCATGACCCTGCTTTTCGATCCCGAACACAATCTGGAAGACCGCGTTTTAAACGAACAATTTCTGGTCTGAACCTACCAAATAAACGCCGGCAAAACGCCGCGAACAAAACATCCGTTCTGTTTTAACAACAAAAGCAACCTGTCCATATCGGGCTGTTGTCCTCTGTTCACGCCCAATTCTTTGGCATGAACGCCGCCCGCCACGAACAACGCGTCCAAATTGGCGTGATTTGCCCCCTTAATGTCGGTTGCCAAAGAATCTCCGATTACGGCGACCCTGCGGCGATCCGAAACATCCAATCCTTCCAGACAATATTCATAAACGGACGGATCGGGTTTGCCGCGCCAAAATACGTTGCCGCCGATTTTCTGATACTGAGCCGCCAAAGCCCCCGCCGCAATATGCAACGCCCCGTTTTGAAGAATGAACGGATCCGGACACGCGCAAATCATCGGCAAACGGCGCGACAGACAAACTTTGAAAAACGGTTCGTACTTGTCCAAAGAATCTTGTGTCCCGAACGTTCCCGTCACAAAAATAAAGTCAGCTTCGTCAATATTCGGAACGCATACGTATCCCAACTGAGCATACGGCTGCCAAAAACATTCGGGGCCGAGATGAAAACATTTGCGTCCGAGATTGGAAAAGAACGGATCTATTCCCGCCTTTAATTCATGGTAAATGATTTCGCCTGCCGTCAATACGCCTTTATACAAGCGCGGCTTAACCCCCATACGTTCCAGATTTTTGGCGACATCTGAAGAACGAAGCGGCGAATTGGAAAGAAAAATAACGGGTTTTCCTTCGTCGTAAAGCTGGCTGAGCGCATTAAAAACGCCGTAGCACAAATGCTGTTCTTCGTAAATAACGCCCCAAAGGTCAACGATAAAAGCGTCATAAACCGAAACAAGATTGCGAATTCCCGATACAAAAGGAACGGCGGCGTTTGACAAAGGCTTCTCCGAATAAAATTGTTTTTTTTACGTTATAGCACGCTTCTTTGCGTTATCAAAGACGCTTTATCGCTTTTCGGCGCACGGCAGATCCGGCAAGCGTTCAATATCTTTCAGCTCGGAACGCAATTTATAAATCCCGAAATCCTGAACGACGTCATCGCTGATTCCGTTTTCGTAATAGCTGACGCTTGCTTCGTAAAAGGGCGTGCCGTCCGCGCCCTGAGAACCGTCCAACCCCGTATCATTGAAAAAAGCCGCGTCAAAACGGTACGATTTGCCGTTCAACAAAGAAACGTCCCCCGTGATTCCTTTTTTCTGCTTGGCAGGCAGAGCCGAAATGCGCGCATTCATAAAATAAAGCGCTTCCAAACGGCTGCCGTCGTACACATACGAAGAAACGCTTTGTTTGCCTGCCGCGGCGGCACCGATCATCATTAAAGTCTGCTGAACGGGAAAACGGACGCCCGATGGGAAATCCGCTTCCGAAGCGACGGGTTCCGATATCGATATTTTTTTCGTTTTTCCCATACAAACCGCCTTGCCTTTAAAATCCGTGCGATCACGACCGTTCAAAAACGAATACACCGCAAAATCAAAACGGCAACCGTCAGGGCTTTCCAAGGTTTCCTGCTTCCAATGTGTCGTGTCTATCCCGCTGAGCTCGTAACTGACGTCCAAAGAAAAAACCGTTTCCGTTTTCCATTCTCCGCAAACCTTACGGATCGAATAACGCATCTTTCCTTTGGCATCAACGACGCTTCCCGCGCCGCCCGATGTCGATTCCAAAAACAAATCGTACACCGCCCTGTGCGACACCAATTCGGGAACGCCCGCAAAAACGGGACGCGCCGAAATAAGAAGCTGGATAAAAAATATCAGAAAAAAAAACGTCTTCATAAAGCCCCGCACCTTTCGGACGGTATCATACTAATGATATACCCTGAATACAACGGGGATTTCTATCGTCATGGCGCCGCGCGGCGGCTCGGAAAGCTTCGGAAGTTCCGCCACCGTCCTGACCGCCTGAACATCCAATTCCGGCACTCCGCTTGAAACCGCCAAAACAACAGACTTCTTATCTATTTCGCCCGAAGCCGACAAATAAAACCTGACGACGGCTTTGCCTGATTTTCTTGCCCCCGAAATATTTTCGGGATATTTCAGACGCCGTTGCAATAAACGTCTCAGTTTGACGAAATATCGGGCGGCTTCCATATCTCCGACGCCGCTGCCCCGCCCGATGCCTATGCCGGTTCCCGCGCCTGCCCCGTATCCCGGAGCATCACCCACCGCACCGCCGTAAGGTTGCGTCCCCGTACCGCCTTCGCCGGATTTTAAAGCCGAAGCCGATGACTTTTCGGGAATCTCCGATGCACGCTCATGTTTGTTTTTTTCAACAATCAACGATGCGGGATTTTTTTTCGCCGTTTCTTTTGACGTTTTCTTTGTTTGATTTTTCGGCAAATGCGCCGTCTTTGATTTTTTTACCGTCTTTGACGATTGTTTTTTGCTCGGGGCTTTTTTGCGTTCGGGGTTCTTTTTTTTCGTTTGTTTTTTTTCGGACTTTTTTCGGTCAATCTTTTGAGGGTCGGAGCTTTTATGTTCCGTACGTTCCCCTTTCTTTCCGGCGATATAGCCCATATCGCCCCACGGGACGCCTTGTTGATAAAAACCGTCGCCGCCGCCAACTAAAAAAGCATCCAGAACCAAGCCGCTTCCGCCCGGTTCCGGACGCATCGAAATAAGGGCGGCGCAAAGCAAAACCACAGACAGATGCAGAAGAAAGGAAGAGACTGCACCCCGTAACAGGAAACGGTTTCGCTTTGCCCGCTTTGACACACTCTTAGAACTTCGTAGTCAGGGTCAGGTAATAGTTGCGCCCTTCTTCGGGGTAACCTTCGGCAAGTTCGTAGTTCTTGTCAAAGATGTTCGCAACACCCGCCGCAATTTCAAAATTCTTGTTCGGAGCATAGCGCAGTTTGATTCCTGCCGTCGCAAAACCGCCGATCTTGACGCCGTCAATCTGGTTGACGCCCGTCCCGATGCTGGTTCCGACCGTTTGAACGGCGCCGTTAACCATATTGTTGCCGCCGATCGTCGAATAACGCGACGAATATGCCTCAACCGTCGGAATAATGCTGAAATGTTCCGTAACGCGCCAATCGGCAAATGCCGTCAGCTTGTGTTTCGGAGCATTGATCGGCTTCAAATTGCGTTCTTTGGCCGTCGGGCTGTCCAAATCCTTGATCATAAAGGTATAAGCCAAACCGAGGTCAAAGTTATCCGCAATTTTTGAACGGGATGCCAATTCAAAACCGTAAATCTTCGAACGACCCATGTTCACGGTCTTATAGCAGTTCGGGCAATCAGCCGTGCTGACACGCGTTTCAATGTTCGTGTCGCGGATCGAGCTGTAGAACGCCGCGGCGTCAATGCTGAAACGTTTGGCAAACGTATCGGAAAATCCGATTTCATAGTTGATCGCTTTTTCAGCTTTCAAATACGGGTTGGGAATACCCGTGCCGTTCCCCGTTCTGGTGCTGTAACGCGCTTTTTGCGTCGCAAAGCGGCTCTTTTGCGCAACGCCCGCATAAACCGTTCCCGTGTCGCTGTAGCGATAGCGCAATGCCGCCATCGGGTTCAGCGTATGATCGTCTTGACGGTGAACGTTCGATATGGACATATCCGCCGCATCGAATTCTTCGGCTTTCTTAACGTTCAGCCAATCATAGCTGGCGCCGACGATAACGTCCAATTTGCTCGTAACATGGAAGGTGTCTTCCAAAGCCACGGAAAACGTATCGTCAACATTTTCCGTCCACGGCGAATTGTAACCCAAATCGGCATCATACGCGCGGGATTTATGATTGTCGCGGCGGTAATGGAACGCGATTTTCGTCGTGTTCATCGGAATCAGATCCGCACCGGCTTCGACGCTGGCGCCCATGGTATAGTCGTCATAAAAGCTGGGATAACCGCCCGCCATATCAGGATAAATGTAATCTTCGTCCTGATACATATCCATTCTGTTTTTATAGGTATCATAGAACATACGCGATTTGACGTACCCCGTATCGCCCAAAGCCGTATGCGTCAACGTATAAATGCTTTGTTTGTCATAGTACGGATAATCGCGATAGAACGGACGCGTCAGCTGAAAAGCAAACTTTTCTTCATCCGTCGGTTTTCCCTTGGAATCTCTTAATCCCAAAGCTTCGCCCGCGTAAACGGGCAATCCCGTTTCGCCGCTTTGATACGTATAAGCAATCGCATATTCGTCCGTATCGTTCGGCGTCAAGCCCAACTTGAAGTTAAGCTTTCCGTCTTTGGAATTGGAATTGTTTCTGAACCCGCCGTTTTCGTTAATCAGCGGGAAAGTCATCGTGTTTCCGGCTTGAGTGAACATCGTTCCGGAATTCTTGACCGGTTTATATTTGTCGGAAACGGACCAACGGCTGATGTCGTCAAAAGACGCCCCTGCCTGAACGTACCATTTTCCTTGGTTTGTCCCCATGTTCAGCTGGGAACGGAAACCGTTGTAAGCCCCCGTGTCGCCGAATTTTGCCGTCAAAGACAAACTGCCTTCAAACTTTTTGGTCGGGCGTCTTGTCACCATGTTGATTACGCCGCCCATGGCGTTCGGACCGTTGAGGACCGAACTTAATCCTTTTGAAACCTGAATTTCGGACAAATCGCCCGTCAAAACGCGCGCCAAGTCGGGATAGGCGTCATACGGCAACGTCGTCGGAACGCCGTCGATCATAACCGTAATCTGGCGCATTTCAAAACCGCGGATCGATGCCGAAGTTTCGTTTTTACGGCCGACTTTGCTGATATCAACGCCCGGCAATAATGCAATCGCCGAATCAAGCGTATCCGAATCGTCGTATGTGGCAATTTCTTCTGCCGTTACGACGTTTCTGCTGCCGACAACGGTGGTCGGATCAACGACTGATACTGAAATTTCGCCTAATTTAAAAACATCGCTGCCCGATTGGGGAGCCAAAGTTTCCTGCTTTACCCGAGCATTCGTCGCACGAGCCGATGCCTGTTGAGCGTAAGACGGCGTTGCGCACAAAGCTATGAGCGAAGCGGAAAGAAGTAGAGCTTTCCTCATAAACTGTTCCTTTTTTACGGTTATGGCGGCATCTGACCTTAAAGCTTGCGCCCTAAGCGGCACCAGACCCGATTAAATTCAAAGCACTCCTGCGTGCTTTCGCGTTCACAGTATTGAAAGGTTTTCTCTTAGCGTCAAGCGCTTTTATTCATCAAAAAACATTTCCGTGCTATTTTTTTGAAACCGGCGCAAGTGACGTCGCTTTTACGCTCGGAACGGGCGCTTTTTTCGGAACCGTTTCTTCCTTCTTTTCGGAAAGCGCCGATGTCGGTGCCTTGGGCTTCGGACGCCTTAATACCTGAGCCTCGCCCTTGTTCGCCAAAGGCTTCTTTGCCCCTTTCGGCAACGCCATAAACGGAAACAGCGCTGATACATCGTCCGGAGAAACCTGATACAGCCACCCTTCGTGACGCGCCGCCAACCGAACCGCTTTCTTGCGCAATTCGGTGCCGGCATTCTTTTCGGCATCAACCGTAACTTCGACAAACGGCTTGTTATCCAGCAAATGGAACGTCATCATCATCCCGACACCGGAAAACGTCTGACCGCGAATAAATAAAAAAGGCTCGGAATCTTTTAAATTCTCGGGGCGCTTCGCCACATCCCTGAAATTGATTTCTTTTAAAACCTTTTCCATGTCGGATATAAATTGCGCATCTTTGACAAAATACTCGTCAGACTGATATTCCGCCGTCAGCGGTTTGTCTTCCGAATCTCTGGAAAAAATAATTTCACGTTCTTTCGTCCCGTCCGCCACAATCAAAGAAGACAATGCTCCGAAATCATCGGGAAACAGCCGCGTTTCTATCCATGTTCGGGCATCGCCCGTAACGTCTAAGAATCCTCTGACCAACCAAGACTGCTTGTCCGACGGAAACCTCACGAAATGTCCCGTCCCGTCCCATCTGACCCCGCGAACGGAACGCCCGACCAATAACGCCAACCGTTCGTTGCCTTCCCCATCCAGCAACGTTACCAAATACGACCCCGATGCTTCCGACGATGCGTCTTCAACACCTATGTCGGGATAAAATTCTTCCAAAGCCGTCTTCGGTTCAACTTTTTCCAATTCGGAAATGCCGATCAAAGAATTGCGGATTCTTTCCCTGTCCGCGGGGTAGTTTTCCGCCTCCATCAGCGTCCAGTTCCCCAACGCATCGCGTACGAACGTAACCGTTTGCCCGCCGTGTTCCACCGACATTACGGAAATGTCGTTAACTTGAGAAATAAATCCCGGAAGCAATTTTTCCCCGAAAAAATCACCCGTCGAATACGTCGGCGCACGCACCCAGGCAATGACCGCAAAAACGACAAACGCCAAACAAACCCATAACAATTTTTCAAAAGAACGCGGATTCATGGGCTTATCCTTTTCTGTGAGAAGAACGGCGACGGGATTTGCGCCGCCAGGCAACAAACAACGCCACAACGGCCAACAACCCCGGAACGAACGCCACGTTCAGCAAGACGATAAAAGACTGCAACGCCGCAACGTCACGCGTTAAAACGCTTTGAACCGCCCTTAAATCCGAACGCAACGTCAAAAGCCGGTCCCTTAATTCCTGCATGCGATCCATATCCGCGCGACTTAACAAATCGTCGCCTTCGGACGAAGATCGCTGGGTTAATTCCCGCAATTCTTTTTGCGTTCGGTTCAGTTCCGAAACAATCTCGTTTTCCTGCGCTCTGTAACGACGTTCCGCGTTTTGAGCCAAAACGTCCAACAAAATAAACGGACGCCGCCATTCCGCCTTTGAACGCAAATCTATCAATGAAACGGAACCGCTCAGATTATCCAAAGCATTGACGACCAAATCTCCGTTCCCCGCAAACGGATGAATCTGATCCACGCCCAGCGCCGTATCCGTAAACGCCCAAAATCTGTCCGCCAAAAAGTCCGAATCTCCGATCAAAACAATGTTGACCGGCTTTACGGCTTTTTCGATATGAGCTTCGGGGCGCTGTTTCAAAAAATTCCTTTTCGGAGCGCGGTCAAAAGCGCTTTCGGGCGTCCCTTTGATTCTTAATCCCAAAACTCTGGTTCTTCCGCTGTTCTTAAAAGAACGCAACAATCCCGAAGGATCGGGCAAAAGCAACGCATCCGTCGGTATCATTTCGGTTTCCTGAGACGACAATATCAAAGGCAAAATCGTCAAATCCGGCTTTTCCGCCACAACGTTAAAGCTTCCCGCCGTCGACATGACGACATTGCCCAACGCATTGGTAATCGGGTCTTCGGGGCTTAAATAACCTTCGGAAACGTCCAAACGCGGCAAATATTTAACCTGAACGGACTTGCCGTCTTCCGTATGCGAAACGGTCTGCGCCAGACGCATGTCGCCGACAACGCTTTTGGGCTCAAACGTTATCCCCCACGCCGAAAACAGCTTTTCCAAAGCCGGCGTTACGGCAAAAGACCCTTCGCCCATCCCTTTTTCGATTTCGGAATACGGATCCGCCAAAATAATCAAATTGCCGCCGCGCATCACATACTGGTCAATGGCATAAAGCGTTTCGTCCATAAAGCGTTTCGGATTAACCAGCATCAAAACGTCAACGTCGGGCGGAATATCCAAAATTTGACGGGAAATAAAACGAACGTCAAAAATTTCGCGAATTTGCTTCATAATCGCCCAACGCGGCTGATACGTCGGATAAATCAAATGCGGCTCGCCCCGCCCGTCTATCGGCAACGTGCTGATAATGCCGACAACGGGACGCTTTGCCCGCGTCAGATCCGTCAGGTATTTCGTAATGTCATATTCCAAAAAACGTTCGCGCGACGGATCCAACATCGCTATCGTGCGACGGCGATCCGAAGCGTTGGATATCGACAACCCCATATAAACATATTCCGACGAATCCGCGACGGGGATGCCTTTGATGCCGTAAGCCAGAGCTTCGTCTTCCGCCTTTGAAAACGGTTGGGGATCTATGACTTCCAAACGGATTTTGCCGTCGGATGCCGTTACATACTGTTCCAACAGCTCCAGCACGCGCAACGCGTACGTCGCATAGACCTGAGACGCCGTCGATAATTTTTCTGACACGTAAAAACGTATCGTAATCGGTTCTTTTATTTTGGAAACGGCTTCTTTAGACCCCGCCGACAAAGAATAAAGCCGGCTTTCCGTCAAATCGGCGCGATAATCCTTTAACGCAAACGTCGCAACGATATTTACGCAAAAAAACAGTATGACGGCGGCAATAAGTCCGAATATGCCCAGTTTTCCGCGATCCATGTCCGATATTTTTTTCATCGCTCAAGCCGCCTTCTTACGTTCCAAAACGATTACGGTCGCAAACAAAAACACACTGTCAAACGACGCAAAGAAAATAATGTCCCTTAAATCCAAAACGCCCCGCGTAATCGACAGATAATGCACCAAAAAACCAAACGAATTAAACAGCTTCAGCATTTTTTCCGTCGCCATTCCCGACAAAGCGTTCGCCAAAGCGTCAGACCCCAAAAACGTCAATAAAATGCACGCCATCATCGTTAAAACAAACGCCACGATTTGGCTTTTCGTGCACGCCGACAGACATGAACCGACGGACAAAAACGTCCCCGCAATCAAAAAACTGGCAAAATAGCTCATCAAAATAACGCCGTTATCGGGATGCCCCAGATAATTGACCGTCCACCAAATCGGAAACGTCAAAACCAACCCAGCGCCGACGAAAATCCATGCGGCAAAAAATTTGCCCAACACCAAATCCGCCGTCGAAAGCGGCAATGTCATCAACAGTTCTATCGTTCCGCTGCGCCGTTCTTCAGCCCACATCCGCATCGAAACCGCGGAAATCAAAAAAACGTAAAGCCACGGATGAAACAAAAAGAACGATTGCAAATCCGCTTGTCCGCGCCCGAAAAAATCCCCCGCGTAAAAAGTCAGAATGCCCGAAAGCGCCACAAAAATTATCAAAAAAATCCACGCAACGGGCGTCGTAAAATACCCCGACAGTTCGCGTTTTGTAACAACCGCCAGCGATTTCATTTTTCCCCCTTTGCCGAAACGTCTTTTTCAGACGACGTAAACGCGTAAAAGACTTCTTCCAAACGCCCTTTTTCAACATACAAATCATGAATCTTGATATTTTGGCGGCGAAGCGCCTCAACCAAATCGGCAACAACGGATTCCGCCGTTTCGGGCTTTAACGCAAACAAATGCGTCCCCTTGCTGTCGGGGTGTTCTTCCAAAACGGAAACCTGTTGCATTTCTTGAAACAAAGACGCCGCCCGATCTTTTTGAAAATCGGGAACGGCAATGAAAACCGTCTGATGCACCGAAGACATCGCCAATAAAGCCGTCGGCGTATCGTCCAAAACGATCTTTCCCTTGTCTATAATCACAACGCGGGAACACAACGCCTCTACTTCTTCCAAAACATGGGTGGAAATAACAATGGACTTGCTTTCCTTGATACGGTGTATCAAAGACCGGATTTCGCGTTTTTGATTGGGATCCAGCCCTTCCGTCGGCTCGTCCAAAATTAAAACGTCCGGATCGTGAATCAATGCCTGCGCCAATCCGACGCGGCGTTTATACCCTTTTGAAAGCGTATCTATCGGCTGATACAGAACATTGGACAAAGAGATTTCTTCAATCACGCGATCAATCGCACGTTCCTTTGAAGACCCCATCAGCCCGCGCGCTTCGGCAATAAAATCCAAAAAGCTCAACGGAGTCATATCCGCATACGACGGCGCTCCTTCCGGCATATAGCCGATACATTTCTTGACTTCGACGGGCTGTTCGGTAACGTCATATCCGCAAACGGAAATCTTGCCCGACGTCGGAGAAAGAAATCCCGAAATCATGCGCATCGTCGTCGTCTTACCCGCGCCGTTCGGCCCCAAAAAACCCAAAACCTGACCTTTGGGAACAGACATGCTTAAATCGTCCACCGCCGTGAACGATCCGAACTTGCGCGTAACGTTTTCAAGTGAAATCATCAAGAATCCTTAAAGAGCTGCATCCGGCTACAGGTTATAACCGTGCGTCCGAAAACTCAAGTTTTTCTTCATTTTCTCCCGCACCGAAACGTTTTTTTCCCGCATACGAAAAGAGCCTCTTGCGAGGCTCTTTCATTATATTCGCAACACTGCGGACGACGATTAAAAACCGCCCATACCGCCCATGCCGCCCATACCGCCCATGTCGCCGGCACCGCCGTGGCATTTGCAGGTATCTTCGGGCTTGTCGGCAACCATCGCTTCGGTCGTAATCAGCAATCCCGCAACCGAAGAGGCACTTTCCAAAGCCGTACGAACGACTTTCGTCGGGTCGATAATGCCGGATTCAAACATATCGACGTATTTGCCCGTCTGTGCGTTAAAGCCGATATTCGTCTTTTCGCCTTCCAGCAGTTTGCCGACAATAACGGCTCCGTCTTCGCCCGCGTTCGCCGCAATCTGGCGAATCGGCGCTTGCAACGCACGGCGGATGATGTCAATACCGACGCGCTGATCGTCGTTTTCGGGTTTCAACGCATCCAAGCACTTGACCGCATACAACAACGCGGTACCGCCGCCCGTAACAATGCCTTCTTCAACAGCCGCACGCGTCGCATGCAACGCATCGTCAACACGGTCTTTCTTTTCTTTAACTTCAACTTCGGATGCGCCGCCGACTTTGATAACCGCTACGCCGCCAGACAATTTCGCCAAACGTTCCTGAAGTTTTTCTTTGTCGTATTCGGACGTCGTGTCTTCAATCTGTTTCTTGATCTGTGCGCAACGAGCCTGAATTTCGTCTTTGGCACCGGCTCCGTCAACAATCGTCGTGTTGTCTTTCGTGATGGAAACTTTCTTCGCCGTTCCCAACATATCCAACGTCACGTCTTCCAGCTTGATGCCCAAATCGGAAGAAATAACCTGCCCCTTCGTCAAAATCGCAATGTCTTCCAACATCGCTTTGCGGCGATCGCCGAAACCGGGCGCCTTAACCGCCGCGACTTTCAATCCGCCGCGCAGTTTGTTCACGACCAACGTCGCCAAAGCTTCGCCTTCAACGTCTTCCGCAATGATCAACAAAGGACGGGCAGACTGAACAACGGCTTCCAAAACAGGCAGCATCGACTGCAAGTTCGACAATTTCGCTTCGTGAATCAAAATGTACGGATTTTCCAGTTCGCACGTCATCTTTTCCGCATTCGTTACAAAATACGGAGACAAATATCCGCGGTCAAACTGCATCCCTTCGACAACTTCCAATTCCGTGTTCAAACCTTTGGCGTCTTCAACGGTAATAACGCCTTCGTTGCCGACTTTTTCCATCGCATCAGCCAGATATTCGCCGATCGAGTTGTCGCCGTTCGCAGAAATCGTGCCGACTTGAGCAATTTCCGCCGAAGTCGATACTTTGCGAGAACGGGATTTAACATCGCCGATAACCGCAGAAACAGCCATGTCGATACCGCGACGCAAATCCATCGGATTCATGCCGGCAGCAACCGCTTTGCAGCCTTCGCGAACAATCGCCTGAGCCAATACCGTCGCCGTCGTCGTACCGTCACCGGCGACGTCAGCCGTCTTGGATGCCGCTTCTTTAACCATCTGGGCACCCATGTTTTCAAACTTGTTCGGCAATTCTATTTCTTTGGCAACCGAAACGCCGTCTTTCGTAATGCGCGGCGCACCGAACGATTTCGACAAAACAACGTTGCGACCTTTGGGGCCCAGCGTTACTTTTACCGTATCAGCCAAAATGTCAACCCCGCGCAACATCGCGCTGCGGGCATCCGTAGAAAATTTCACTTCTTTAGCAGACATCGTGTCAACCTTTCCAATTCTTCTACTTAATTAAACTTGTTCAATCTTATTCCAAAACGCCCAGAACGTCGGATTCTTTCATAATCAGCAGTTCTTCGCCGTCAATCTTGACTTCCGTGCCGGACCATTTCCCGAACAAAATACGGTCGCCGACTTTTAACGACATCGGTAACGTTTTGCCCTGTTCGTCCCGTGCACCCGGTCCCACCGCGATAACTTCGCCCTGAGACGGTTTTTCTTTCGCCGTATCCGGAATAATAATGCCGCCGGCTGTCTTCGTGTCTTCTGCTGTGCGTTTTACCAAAACGCGGTCAAGCAACGGTCTGAATTTCATGTTATAACCCTCTGATATCGTGATTAACATCTTTGTAAAACCTGACGACGGTAACAAAATTTAGCACTCTGCCCCATCGAGTGCTAAGAAAGATAGGGCGCCCCCCTGCCGTTGTCAAGAGGGCGCCCGAATTTTTTATTTTATCCCGCTTTTCAATATGTTAGTGCGCCATCAACAGCGGAATGTCCGCGTTCTCCACCATATATTTCGTCGTACTGCCCAAAATCCAGCGGCGCATGTTGCTTTGCGTGTACGCCCCCATCACAAGCATGTCAAAATGTCCGCACGTCTGGCGAATCAGTTCATCCCCCAAAGCCGAAACGGACGAAGTTTCCGGAATAATCAAAACCGAGGCGGAAACACCGTGGCGCATCAAACGTTTTTTTAAAAAATCTACGCCTGCCAATTCGGGATTCGGCGCCGCCGTTTCCATTAAAACGACTTCTTCGGCGCGTTTCAAAAAAGGCAACGCGAACGTCACGGCTTTTGCCGCTTCTTCCGAAGCGTCCCATGCCACCGCGATCCTGTTGCCGAGGCTTACGGGCGCCGTCAACGGAGAAACCAAAACCGCAGAGCCGCTTTCCATCAAAACGGCATTCATCATTTCAAACGCGTCTTCCGACAAAGCTTCCGTATCGGGGCGCGGCAAAACCGTCAAATCGGAAACTCTGGACGCCCAAGACAAAATTTCATCCGCGGATCCGTACAATTCTCTGAACTCCGCCGTTACTTCGTTCGAATTCAAATCGGGTTCCGCCTGAGGACGGATGTCCTCCTTTTCAATAAACTTTTCAAAAATGCGGCGCGTCTTGTCCGCCGTTTCAGCCAACGCCGTTTCTTCTGCCGTTACGACATCGTTCACGACAAACCCCGCCATGTCCGAAGTCACCACGGGAACGGGAAGAACGCACGTCGGTTCTTTGTGAATATGAACCGCATCAATATGCGAATTAAAACGTCTTGCCGCCAACAGCGCCGTTTCCAACGTCGCTTCTATGTTTTCGGTCGCATCCGAACAAACCAGAATTTCCTTAAAACCGCTCATTTGTTTCCCTGTTTTTTTTCGGCCAGCAAAGACCTGACGTATGCCAAAGTCGCCAATCGGTCGCCCGACGTGTCAACCTTGTCCCAGGTAATGTTTCCGACATCAATATCCAGCTGTTTTTCCAAAACCGCCGCCGTCTTGACATCCGACGGGTTTCTCTTGCGGGAAGCAACCCGTTCTTTTCTGATTTCAAGAGGCGCGTCCACCCAAAAACCCCGAAATTCAACGCCGGCCTGCTCTGCCAAAGCCTCTATCGCCTTTCTTTGATTTTCGTCATGGAACAGCGCATCGGCGACAACGGATTGACCCGTCGCCAAAACGCGGCGGCATTCCGTGCATAACAGTTCAAACACTTTGGCTTCGTTTTCGGGAGTATACGCTTCTTCGCCCAAAGAATCGTCGGGATCAACCCCCAGCATATTTTTGCGCAAAACGTCATCACGCAAAATAACCGCCCCCGGAGGAGACCCGATAAACGGCGCCAATTCGCGTCCGATGCGGGATTTTCCGCTGCCGGACAACCCGCCGCACGCCACCAATACCGGCGGAGGCGGATTCAAAAAACGGCGCGCCGTTACCAAATACTCATACGCCTGCTTTGCCAAGCGTTCAGAAAGTTCCTTGTCTTTGGTTTCCGAAGAACGCTGAGCATAAACATAAGCGTTCACCGCCGCGCGGCACGACAAAAACAAAGGCAAAGCGGGAACGCCTTCCCAATCCGCCGAATACGCCATGTAATGATTAAACAAAATGCTCGACAAACGCCTCAACCCGCGGATTTCCATATCCATCAGCAAAAAAGCCAAATCGTACAGAATATCGATATGCGTCAGTTCGTCGTTAAATTCGACCGGATCAAACAGCGCCGGCTTGCCGTTCAGCATAACGATATTATGGAAATGAACGTCGCCGTGGCACCAGCGAACTTTTCCTTCCGCCTTGCGCTCATCCAAAAGAGGCGCATATTTTTCCAACGCCTCAAGCGCGTCCGCCTTGAGCGCATCAATATCGTCCGGGTCAAAAATTTCCGGAACAAAACAACGCATCAATTCGTCGTTTTCCAAAATACGCCCGCGAATCATGGCCGCACCGCCGCGGTGTTTAAAGACTTCGGCGTTTTTGTGCAATTCGACCATCTTTTCTGCCAAATCCATCATTTCAAAACGGTCAAGGCGCCCCGCTTCTGCCAGATTTTCAAACAAATCGGCTTCGTCAAAACGATTCATGACCAACAGATAATCGATGATTTCGGCATTTTTATCGGTTGCCTGCGATCCGATTTTTATCTTGCCGCCCTTATCCAAGACGACCGTTTCGACGCCGACACAAAGCCCCGGCGCCGTTCCGCGGCATATCAGAAGTTCTTTTTCGCAGGCATCGCGCCGTTTTTCCAAAGTCGAATAGTCAACATACGGATATTTGACGCCGCGCTTAAGCTTATAAGCTTTGTCGCCCGCCAAAAACACCGTTGAAATATTCGATTCGCGGACTTCGACTTTTTTGCCCTTCAGCCCGTACGCTTCCGGACGCGACAAAGCTTGAACCGTTTTGCTTTGATCGTCAATCAGCACGGCGCGCCTCCTGTAAAAAGTTAAGACGGTTTATGCGAACAATTCAGATTTTTTTGATTCTGAGGCTGGCTGGCCAAAGAAGAATTAAATTGTTGCGTAACGCGCACAAACGTTGTCCGCTTGCTCAATTCTTTCAACGTGCACGCCCCGACGTACGTGCATGTCGAACGAACGCCGCCCAAAATTTCTTTGACCGTTTCGGAAACGGGACCGCGGTATTCGACCAGAACCGTACGTCCTTCGCTGGCACGATACGGGGCAACGCCGCCGCTGTATTTTTCCATCGCGGTGTCCGAGCTCATCCCGTAGAAACGGCGATACTTTTTACCCGTCTGTTCGTCAACGACCAAATCGCCGCCCGATTCGTCGTGTCCGGCAAGCATCCCGCCCAACATGACAAAGTCGGCACCCGCACCGAATGCCTTGGACACGTCGCCCGGGCACGTGCAACCGCCGTCGGAAATAATATGACCGCCCAGTCCGTGCGCCGCATCGGCACATTCAATAATCGCCGAAAGCTGAGGATAGCCGACGCCCGTCTGAATACGCGTCGTGCAAACCGATCCGGGACCGATGCCGACTTTGACGATGTCGGCGCCCGACAAAATCAGTTCTTCCGTCATTTCGCCCGTTACGACGTTACCGGCAATGATCGTCATCTTGGGGAAGTTTTCGCGGACTTTGCGAACGTATTCGACGAAATGCTGGCTGTAACCGTTCGCCACGTCAATGCAGATGAACTTTATCGCCGGATTTTCGTTACATATTCTGAATAAACGGTCGTAATCCTTGTCCGAAGTACCGGAAGTAATTGCAAGATAGTTATAATCTTCACTGTTGCGACCGTTGTTAAAATCGTGCCAACGTTCCTTGGGATAATGTTTGTGAATGCAAGTGAACATCTGAAACGTTTTGAGGACTTCAAACATCTCGAACGTTCCGACGGTATCCATGTTGGAAGCCATTACGGGGACGCCCGTCCATTCCATTTTGGAATTTCTGAAAATATACTTGCGATTCAAATCGACTTCCGAACGCGACCGAAGCGTACTGCGTTTCGGGCGAAACAGGACGTCTTTAAAATCAAGCTTCATATCTTCTTCAATTCTCATATTTTGCTCCTTAAAGAGAATTATCGGGGCTGCGAAAACGGCGGATGTTCATAACACCAATCCGGATGATGTTCGTATAATCCCGCCGGATCCTGATGAATAAAGACTTCCGCATTCGGAAACGCGTCGCACAGCGCCTTTTCCACTTCGTCTGCAATAGCATGTGCGCGCGCAAGAGTCAAACTCGGATCCAGTTCCAAATGCAGCTGAATAAAGCACTTTGTCCCCGAAGAACGCGTCCGAATGTCATGAACGCCTTTGACTTCGGGCAAAGAGCCGACGACTTTCAGTATTTTTTCCTTTTCCTGTGCAGGCAGTTCCGTATCAATCAGCTGAACAAACGATTGTTTCAAGATGTGCCATGCGCTGAACAGCAAATAGCCCGCAATCAGCAGCGCAAATATCGGATCGGCGTATTCAAATTTGAAATAAGAGCCGATGAACAATGACAGCATGACGCTGGCATTCAACATAATGTCGCCCGCATAATGCGCGTAATCCGCCGAAATCGCCAAAGATTTCGTTTTTTTGACAACGTATCTTTGAAACAAAATCAACCCCAGCGTTACCACCATGGAAATCCCCATCGCCGCCATGCCGAGTCCGGCATTGTCAATCTCACGAGGGCGCAAAATGCACTGGATACCTTGAAAAATCAATAAAACCGCCGACCCGGCGATAAATGCCGCCTGCCCCAAAGAAGCCAGAGGTTCGACTTTGCCGTGACCGAAACGATGCGCCGAATCCGCAGGAACCAGCGATTCGCGTATTGCCCAAAAATTTAAAAACGATGCCGCCGCATCCAATGACGAATCAATCAGGCTTGACAACATGGCCAGCGAATCGGTCGCCGCCAAAGCCGCAACCTTTAAAATAATTAAAAAAACGGCAACCAAAACCGATGCCGCAGATGCCGCTTTCATTAAAAATGAAGCTTCATTGCTTTCTTTCGGACACATTATTTTTTCCTTTGTCACCCTTAAAAAAATAACAACGGAATATATCATAATCCTGCTTTTGACGTAAGAGTGTGCAAAAAATTCTTTTAAGCTGTTGTTTCGGCGTCTAAAGCATCTTATTTTAAAAGAACGTTTCATTTTTGAGAGTGCTGGTAAAACTATGGCAAACCCTTATACCCTTTTGGGCGTTTCCAAAAACGCCACTCAGGACGAAATCAAGCAGGCGTATCGCAAACTGGCGCGCAAAATGCACCCGGATTTAAACCCGAACGATCCGAAAGCCGAAGACAAATTCAAAGAAATCAGCGCGGCATACGACATCTTGTCCGACCCTGAAAAAAGAAAACGTTTCGATGCGGGCGAAATCGACGAAAACGGCAAAGAACGCCCCGGATACGGTTTCGGCGGGTTTAACCCCGGTGCTTCGGGCGGATACCAAACCCATGGTTTTGAAGGGTTCAATTTCGATTTCGGCGGCGCAAACGCGTCTCAGGGCGGACGGCGGAGATCGGGATTTGATTTCTTCAGCGACATTTTCGGCGCCGGCGCCGGCGGCGGAGAAGAATTCTTTTCCGCCAACAGAAGAAGGGGACCTCGTCCGAAAATGCCGGGCGCCAACGCAAATTACGACTTGAACGTTTCGTTCCTGGAAGCCGCACTGGGAAAAGAAAAAGAAATCAAATTGCCCTCGGGAAAAGTCCTGAACGTCAAAATTCCCGCCGGTGCAACCGATAAAATGACTCTGCGTCTGAAAGGACAGGGTTCTCCAGGTATAAACGGCGGCGCCAACGGCGATGCGCTGATCAGAATATTGGTTCAGCCTCATCCCTACTTTACCAGACAGGATAACGATATCGTCCTGACGGTTCCCGTTACGCTCAAAGAAGCCGTTTTGGGCGCAAAAATCACCATTCCGACCTTGGACGGCAAAGTCGCCCTGACCGTTCCCGAAAATTCAAATACGGGAACAGTCCTGCGTCTGCGCGGCAAAGGCATTAAAACAAAAGACAAAACCGGTGACCAGTTGGTTCATCTGACCGTCATGTTGCCCGAAAAGCCCGATCCCGACTTAAAGGCGTTCATTTCCAAATGGAACCCCGCATCTTCGTACGATCCGAGAGCAAAAGCCGGACTGATATAAACTTTTGTCTTTTCAAACGCCTTTTTTTTATGGTATGACCCATAAATCAAAGTTTTTTAGTTAACGTTATAATAACGGAGAAGTTCAAATGACCGCAGGACTGATGACCGGGAAAAAAGGTCTGATTTTGGGACTGGCTAATGATAAGTCCATCGCTTGGGGCATTGCGTCCAAACTGCATGAACACGGCGCAAAGCTGGCTTTCACTTATCAGGGAGAAGCTTTGGAAAAACGCGTGCGCCCCTTGGCGGCGTCTTTGGGGGAAGACTTGGTTCTGCCTTGCGACGTTACCAACGAAGAAAGCATGGATAACCTGTTCGCTGAATTGGAAAAACAATGGGGAACGCTGGATTTCGTCGTCCATGCCGTCGCTTTTTCCGATAAAAACGAACTTAAAGGCCGCTATTGCGACACAACACTGAAAAATTTCCTGAATACCATGCATATTTCCTGCTACTCTTTCACGGAAATTTGCCGCCGCGCTTCTAAAATAACAAATCCCGGCGGAAGCTTTATCACCATGACCTATTACGGCGCCGAAAAAACATTGCCGAACTATAACGTTATGGGCGTCGCCAAAGCCGCTTTGGAAGCTTCTGTTAAATATTTGGCTCGTGATCTGGGCGATCAGGACATCCGCGTCAACGCCATATCCGCCGGCCCCATCAAAACCCTCGCCGCATCCGGCGTCGGCGATTTCAGACTGATTCTGAACTGGAACGAATATAACTGCCCCATGCACAGAAACGTTACCATCGAAGATGTCGGCGGAAGCGCCGTATATCTGCTCAGCGATCTGGCAAACGGCGTGACCGGCGAAATCCTGCACGTCGACAACGGTTACAATACCATCGGCATGGTCAATCCTGACTATGCTCATGAAAGCGGCGACTTGCTGAAATCTTTCCCTAAAAAGAACGCCGAATAAACCATGGGGGGGAACGCTTTCGGAAAAATTTTCCGATTCACTTCCTTCGGCGAAAGCCACGGTGAAGCCGTCGGAGCGGTCATTGAAGGCGTCCCCTCTTGTATCCCGCTGAATGAAAGCGATATTCAGGCTGCTCTGGACAAACGTCGTCCGGGGCAGTCTGCTTTTACGACTCAACGCAAAGAATCCGATACCGTAAAAATCCTCTCGGGCGTGTTTGACGGTAAAACGACGGGCACCCCGATCGCTTTGCTGATCAAAAACGAAAACACGCGTTCTCAAGACTACGAACAAATCGCGGATATGTTCCGTCCCGCTCACGCGGATTTTTCCTACTTTATCAAATATACCAACCGCGATTGGCGCGGCGGAGGAAGGGCTTCCGCCCGCGAAACCGCCATGCGCGTCGCAGCGGGCGCCGTTGCAGAAAAGGTCTTGAAACGTTTCCTGAAATCGCCGTTTCGCGTTACGGCAGGCGTCATCGCCGTCGGAAAAGAAAAAATCGAAAAATGGGATGACAATGCCGTTGACGAAAATCCGTTCTTCTGCCCCGATCCGGATGCCGTACCGAGATTCCAAAAATTAATCGAAGAAACAAGAAAACGCGGTTCTTCCGTCGGCGCAAAAATAGAAATACGCGCTTCTGGGTTTCCCGCAGGATTGGGCGAACCCGTGTATTCCAGACTGGATGCCGATCTGGCTAAGGCTTTAATGAGCATCAACGCCGTCAAAGGCGTCGAAATCGGAGACGGATTTGACACTGCCGAAGCTTTCGGCGAACAAAACGCCGACGAAATGTTCGTTGATGAAAATGCTTTAAACGGTGTCGGATTTTATTCAAATCACGCCGGAGGCATTTTGGGCGGATTATCGACGGGACAGGAAATCGTCGCCCGTATCGCCGTAAAGCCGACGCCTTCCATACTGATTCCTCTCCGTACGGTAACCGTCGATAAAAAAGATGCCGTCATCTCGACAAAGGGACGCCACGACCCGTGCGTCGGCATTCGCGCCGCTCCCGTTGCCAAAGCCATGACACTGTGCGTGCTGGCTGATCACCTGTTGCGTTTCAGAGCTTTATATTCATAGGAAATCATTATGCCTTTGTTCCCTGACAGCCTGTCTCAAAAAACGTCTTTGCGGGCTAAAATCAAAGATTGGACGTTGCGTTTTTGCCGCGTATTTTTTTACGGATTGGGCGTTATTACTTTTTTGGGAATTTGCTTTAACGTTTATGAAGCCGTCAAACTTCATTCACCTGCCGTTTTCCCGAAAGAAACGGGATTAAAGCTTGATTTGGACACCGTCCTGTACGAATCAAGACCGACGGATTTAATATCAGCTTTAACCTTCGGGGAATCGCCGACCGTTGCCGACGTCATTGAAGGGTTGAACCGCGCCGCGGACGATCCGAACATTAAAATGTTGTTTGCAAGGCTGACGCAAACGAATTTGTCTTTGGCTCAAATTCAGGAAGTCAGATCCGCTTTGATGGCTTTTTCAAGCAAGGGGAAAAAGACTGTTCTTTTTGCCCCGACTTTGGGAGAAACGGGCGGCGGTCTGTCCGCTTATTATCTGGCATCGGCGTTCGACGAAATATGGTTGCAACCGACGGGCGGCGTCGGCACCGCAGGCGTGTTCTTTGAAGCCCCTTACTTAAAAAAAGCTTTGGAAAAAATCGGCATTCGCCCCTCTTTTGAAGCGCGTTACGAATATAAAACCGGCGCCGATATGATGGGCAGCGACAAAATGTCCGCCCCCGAACGCAAGAATCTGACGTCTTTGCTGAACAGTTTTATCGACCAGATCGCCGCCGACGTCGCGTTTTCCAGAAAAACCGATTTTGAAAAAACGAAAAAAATTCTTCTTTCGGGACCTTATAACGCCAAAGAAGCCCTGAAATTAAAGTTAGTCGACCGCGTTGCTTACGGCGACGTTTTGGAAAACGAATTGGAAAAAAGCCTGAAAAATGTAGCAGATTTCTTTGATTATACCTATATGACGCAAACTGCCCCCGCAAACGGAAAGCCGTTCATCGCCTACATACCCGCAACGGGCATTATCCAGTACGGCGATTCTTTGTTCGGCGGAGACGCTTATTCTTCGGTCATGGGGGTCGGAACAGTCAGTTCGGCTTTGCGCGAAGCCGCCGATGACGACAACGTCAAAGCCGTCCTGTTGCGCATCGACAGCCCCGGAGGGGGCTATACCCCTTCCGACAGCCTGTGGAGAGACATTTTGTATGTCAAAGAACAAAAAAACAAACCCGTCTACTGTTCCATGTCTTCCACGGCGGCTTCGGGCGGATACTTTATTTCTTTGGCTTGCGACAAGGTATATGCCCAACCGTCGACCGTTACGGGATCCATCGGCGTTTTCGGCGGCAAGCTGGTCGTCGACGGCTTATTAAAAAAGCTTGATATCAACGTTGATTCCATCGCGATGGGAGAAAATGCAGGAATGTTTTCTCCTGTCAGGGATTTTACGAAAGCTCAAAAAAAAGCGTTCGGGAAAATGTTGGACGCCGTCTACGGGGATTTTACCGCCAAAGTCGCAGAACGGCGCGGATTTGACGCAAAAAAAATCAACAGCATCGCCAGAGGTCGCGTCTTTACGGGGGCTCAGGCCGTTCGGAACGGCTTAATCGATAAAATCGGCGGCATCAAAGAAGCTCGCCGCGATTTGTCAAATGCGCTGGGCGAAAAAACGCCCCTGCCCTTGTACGAATATCCCGTCCAACCGTCCAGATTTGAAATGATTGTTCAATTTTTGACGTCGGGAACGTTAAACGTCAGCTCAAAAATCGACGGCATAAAAGGCTTTTTACCCGCTCTGTCACAACGCATCAAAGCGTTAAGCGGCGATATGCGATTGTTTATGCCTCCGTTTTGACGTGATTTTTATCAATTCTTTCAACGACAAAAGCCTCCGTATTTCGGAGGCTTTTGTTTTTTTCCCGATGCGATCAGAAATTATAACGGAAGTTCAGCATACCTGTATGGCTGGTGTAATCTTTTCTGAATTCGCCGTTATATCCGAAGTAAATGTCCGTCCTGTCGCTGACCAGATACGTAACGCCGAAACCGATTTCGGCAGCCGCTTTGTCCAAAGCATCGCCGTGAACCGTATAGAACGAACCGTTCGGCAACGTTACTTCGGCGTCATTGTCATCGGATGACAAATCATAAGTTAAGCCCAGACGAAGTTCCGGCTTCCAATAACGTTCCCCGTCTTCGGAAACGTAGTCTTTAGAAAAGCGGACTTCCGCAATGGCGGATGCCACCGTCGCAGACGTCGAATTGATTTGCTGACCGATGCTGTCCGCACGGCTGTCCGTGCTTAGCGACGAATACCTTAATCCGAAAGACGGTTTCCACCATCCGAAATCATATCCCGCGTTGACCTGAAGAGCATAAGACGACGAATCGTAGTTATCGTTCATCATAATCCCTGACAAATCTTTGGTTTCTTCGGTTGACATTTTACCGTAGTTAAAAATGCCGCTGACGAACCAATCGTCCGGTTTGTACATGGAATACAAGAACAAAGAATCTCCCGTAATGTCGCTTTCGCGCTGCAACATATCGATCGAAGAAGACGTATGGGCATAACCGATGCCGGCGATTACGCCGTCTGCCACCTGCGCATCGATACCGACGGCGATGCCCGTCGTGTTACCCGAAAAACCGTTCGGATCGCCCGAAGAAATATATTCCGACGCGTTATAAAAAGCCTGAGCCCATGCACCGAGTTTGCTTGTTCTGGTCTGACGTGCACGACGGCGCAGTCTGTCTTCGCGCGTTTCGGGAGCCGTCGTTATTTCACGATAATACGGATCGTCTCTCCGTGCGCCCGAAGCATTTTGCGGATTCGAATAATCTTCCGCAGAACGCGGGCGCTGTCTGTAATATTTCTGGCGGACGGGCGAAGACGTTTCGTCTTGGCTGCCGTAGCCGGCGCGACGAAAATAGTCGCGAGCGGGCATATATTTATAATCATAAGGCGTTCCGCCCGAACGACCGAAGAAGTTCTGATTGCGGTAACGGTAATCCATTCCCGCCGTCGGAGACAGAGAAGACATACGGCGCGTTACCGTATCCATAATGTGTCCCGACATATTGATCGGCTGGCGGGTAGAGGCGCCCGTAACGTCGGGAGCCAGTGCCGTCAAAGCCTTGACATAACGGTCGGGTTCATGTTGCGACAATTTATCCAAATGTTCCGCGACCTGAGCCAATGAGGTGCCTTCCGCGAAAAATCTGCCGTCCAAAAAGGCGGCTGCCGTATCTTTGTTATTTTGCGAACCGCCGGCTTCCCCTGCCGCCGCAGATCCGTTTGACGTCTGGAAAACGTTATAGCAAAGTCCGCCGTCGCACGAAGTCTTTTCAAAGCGATAGCGATTGTTTTGGACGCTTAACGCATCCCCGTTATTGACAGTCCCTTCAATGAATTTGAATTCCGTTCCGTTCACCGCCGTTACGACGCCGTAATCAACCGTTATTTTCAATGTTGACGGACCTGCGACATTTACCGTATTCGCCTGCAATACGCCGACGTTCCCGCCGATAACGTATCCCGCGTCATTCGTAGCTTTTCGGGCAATTCGCAGCGCCAATGTCGAACCGGTCCCCAAATCAACCGTCGATGCCGTTACTCGGGACACGTCCAAATCCAATACGCCGGCAGTTCCGATCTTGATCGTCCCCGCGTTCCCGTCATGGTTAAAGCGCAACGTCCCCGTTTCCGCCGTTATCGTTCCGTTAAAATCCAACGGAGCATTAAATACGGCTCCTGCACTGCCTTTCATTGCCAGAGTCCCGTCTCCCGTCAGCTTGTTTCTGTCGTTCGTTACGAAATCCGAAGATAATGACAGCGTCTTGGACGCCGCGACGACAATTTCGCCGTCCGCATCCGTATAAGAAACGTTTCCTATATTTGACGTTTCATTGATATTCAAGGTGCCGGATCCGATGCGGATACCACCCAAAGAAGAAACCACGGAACCGATAGTACCGTTAACGCCGTTAGCGAAATTCAAAACGCCGTCGCCGGAAAGAATATTGGCTCCCGATGTTGAAAAATCGCTGTAAAGCGTCAAAACCTTGCCCGAGGCAATAGAGATTTCGCCGCCCGTCTCGTCGACAAAATCTATGGCATCTATATGAGCGTTTACATTAAACGCGGCTTTGCCCGAACCGATGCTTAACGTCCCCAAAGAAGCAATTTCGGCTCCGAAAGCGGCATTCGCTCCGTCCTTTAATACCAAAACGCCTTTGCCCGTCAACACGTTCGTTCCCGAAGTCGCAATATTGGCATCAACGGTCAGCGTTGTCCCTTCGACAATATTGATTGTGCCGCCGTTCTCCGATACGAAAGCGATATTGGCAACGGTTTTATCACCGACGAACGAAGCCGTTCCCGTTCCGATTTTCAATGTCCCTTCAATATCGTCCGATCCGCCGAAAACACCCGAAGCGTTGCCGGCAAGCAAGAGCGTCCCCGTTCCGTTGATTTCGTTGTTTTCTCCGACGGTTATGCCGCCCGAAACCGACAATGTTTTGCCCCCGTCAATATAGACCGTCGAAAGCGCTCCGTCCGAAGCGAACGATATCGTTCCCAAAGAACCGTCCTGATTGAAATTCGCCGTACTGCCGTTTCCCAACAGCAAATTCCCCAGTCCTGAAATCGATGAATTCAAAGACAGCTTTTTGCCGTCGCTGACAAACAGCGTACCGGCGCCGGTAATATTATTGTTCCCCGTCGTCGTCATATCCTGAGTCAGCGTAACGCGAACGCCGTTACCGACGGTCAATACGCCGTTCGTAGAAGCGAAAACAACGTTTTGTAAAGCGGTGTCCGCATTAAACGTCGCCGTTGCATTGTTAATTTCCAGATTTTGCAATCCGCCGATATTTCCGCCGAAATTGGCGACGGCTCCGTTATTCAAAGACAGTGTACCGCTTCCCGAAACGGCGTTGGCTCCGGACATATTCAAAACATTGTTTATGGTCAAGGTTAAACCGCTGCCGATTTCTACCGTACCGCCCTCTGTCGAAGCAAAATTTAAATTGTTCAAAGACGAATCTTTGTTAAAAGAAGCCGTACCCGAACCGACCAGCAAATATCCCAAGCTGCCGTTGCCCGTGTTTAAGACCGCATTTGCCGCAGATGTCAAATTCAGCGTTCCTTCGCCGACAATCGAATTGCTTTGAGCCAAATTCAATTCTTTGGACAGCGTTACGGTCGTTCCTTTGGCGATTTCAATTTTTCCCGTACCGCCCGACGTAAAGACGACGTTCCCCAATGTCGCATTATAATTAAACGTCGCCGTACCGTTACCGATTTCCAGCACGCCCAAATCTTCGATAGAAGCTCCGAACGTCCCGTTTGCATCGCCTTCCAGCTTCAATGTCCCGCCGCCGGTAATCTTGTTCGTTCCCGCCGTCGTCACGGAAGACTGAACATTAAGGACAACTCCGTCCAGAATGTTCAACGTGCCGCCCGTCAACGACGAAAACGTTACGCTGCCCAAGTCGGCTTCCTGGGTAATGGTCGCCGTTCCCGAACCTATTTTTAATCCGCCCAAATATTCGCCGCTGCCGCCGAAGTTAATGCTGGTCGACCCTAAAAGCTCTAACGTTCCCAAGCCTTTAATGACATTCTTTTTGGCATTTTCTCCGGAAATATCGGATGTATGTCGTATGCCTAAAATCGCTCCGTCCGCGATTTCGACCACGCCGCCGTACGTTTCGTCAAAATTTAAAGAATCCAGCGTCAGACTGCCCGTCAAATATGCCGTCGCCGTCGATGCATCCGTGCTTTTCAAGGTTAAATTCGCAATGCTGTCTTTGCCGCTTAATCCGTTAAAGTTTGCCGTCACATTTTGAGACGATGCATCCAAAACAACGGAATTAAAATTATCGAACCAACCGTTAAACGTTGCTTCCTCGGTAATCGTCAGCGTCCCCGTTCCGGAAACCGAAGAATACGTTTCCCGTCCGCCGTTCGTTAAGATTTCTCCTACGGTCAAATTTCCGTTCACAACCATCTGCGCTCCGATCAGCGCATTGACGTTTGACGCATTCAGCGTTGCCCCTTTTTCAACCTTTGCAACCGTATTCGTGCCGGCTTCAACGGCGCCGGCATCGCCGATAACCAAATTATTGACGTTCGTTTCGCCCGAATTAAAATTCGCCGCTCCTTTTTTGACGGTAACGTCATTAACCGTTGCTTTCGTCCCGTTGAAATTTAAAGAAGAACCTTCTTCTATCTGCAAATTCAACCCTTCGCTGACGAATTCCTGTCCCGGCGCCGTTTCATCGTCCGCAAAGTTCAATCCGTATCCCGAAGCAATCGTAATCGTTCCCTGTGAAGCGGTCGTATCTATTATTTTCGTATTATATATTGTCGAATCAGAACGCAAAGTCAGCGATTTGTTTGCCGTGAACTTAATGGTTCCCGACGTTCCGAAATCCAAATTCGTTACGTTTAAACCTTCGTTCATTTCCAGTTCTGAATTTTCCAAAAACAGGTTTTCAACACTGAGCTGGGCGTTAACATATATCTTTCCGTTTCCGCCGTACAAATTCGTTAAAAGCGAATTCCCTGTAAAAATTGCACTGCCTTCGTTCAAACGGACGCTGCCGAAATCCAAAGAGCCGAATATAGCAGATGCTTTTTCATTTAAGTACAATTCTCCATCGCCGACCAAACGGGTCGTCGCCAGCATCGTTAATTTATCCAAAACCGTCAGACGATAGCCGTCTGAAATCGACAGTGTTGATCCGTCGTTTGAACCGAATAAAAATTGATTGACGGTAACATTATTGTTCAGAATCATTCCGCCCGTCGACAATTTCAACACGCCTTCGTTCCAATAGATTTGGCTGTTGATGTTCACGACCAATCCCGAAGAAATATCCGGCGACCCGGATGAAAATTCTATTGTTCCCGCGCCCGAAAATTTAACGGGCTGATATGTCGCATTATTTTCAAGCGTTACGCCGGAACCGCCGAAAGCCAGTGTGCTTCCCTTATCGACATTGTAAGTACCGCCGTAAATCCCCAAATTGTAAAACGTGTTTCCGATATTTACCGTTGCCGACGATTTTTGAGACAAATCGTCAGGATTGTCAGGATTCAGCACATAACCGACATTAAACGTCGGATCATATAAAAAAACATTTCCCGATTTGTCCGAAGATGCCGTAACACTTGCTTTCAAAGAAATTTCGCTGGCGCCGTTATTAAAATAGAACTTGCCGCCGTAAAGCCTGATATTTCCTTGTGAAGTTATTTCAAAATTTTTTATCTGACCGTCTTGGGTTTTATAATACTGTATTGCCTTATCGTCGCCTTTATAGATGTTAACGTTCCCGTTAAAATATCCGTTTTGGATAACGATATCGCCGCCGTTGTCATTTGTGATGGTCATTCCCAGACTGTTCAGAACTTCACTGACCGGACTGCCTGAAGGGTCGATCAATTCTGCCACATCCGAAGGCATCGTATAGCTGCTTGAAATATCCCATAAAGCCCCGCCGTTAAAGTTAATAACCGGCGGAATGTTCTGAGACGACATCTGAACCACGAAACCGTTTGCCAGGCGTTGGTATATCGACCCGATCAAAGTCAAAGTCCCCGTCGTGGATATTGTATTCTGGTTGCCTCCGTTCACAACCATGCCGTATGCATTCGTCCCGGAAATCTGGGTCTTTTCCACCGTACAATCAGCGCTGCCCGTCAAATCGCAGTCCGCATATGCAGGCAACGGAAATACAGAAAAAGAAACACTTAAAAATAACGAAGCTTTCACCAAAGAACGCATGGCACAGTTCCCGACAAATTTTAGGAGTCCTGTGCTCAAGCATATCAGGAAAACATTAAACGGAACGTTAAGACATACCGGGTCTTTTCAGGATTTTTTCTCGGCGGCTATCAAAAATTCGATATTGCCTTCCTGACCTTTGATCGGGCTTGACGTTATCCCCAAAACGCTCCACCCCGGTACGTTCGACAGCCAATCATATATCACGTCACAGACTTCTTTGTGCAAAGCTTCGTCTCTGACGATGCCGCCTTCGCCGACCAAATGTTTCGGAACTTCAAACTGCGGCTTAATCAATGCAACCAGTTTTGCGCCGTTTGCCGCAAATTCCATGGGAACGGGCAAAACGCTCCTTAAGCCGATAAAACTGGCATCGCAAACAATCATATCAACGGGTTCGGGAATTTCTTTCGACGTTAAGTGTCTGGCATTCGTGCGTTCCAAAACGATCACTCTCGAATCAACGCGCAATTTTTGTGCCAACTGACCGTAACCGACGTCTATCGCATAAACCTTTTCGGCTCCGCGCGACAGCAAAACATCCGTAAAGCCCCCCGTTGAACACCCGACGTCCATACAGGTCATGCCCGCAGAAGAAATACCGAAAAAATCCAGTCCTTTGACCAGCTTTAATCCGCCGCGGGAAACCCACGGATGTTCTTTGCCCTTAACGCTTAACACCGCGTCGGCCGGCAGCGTCTGCCCCGCCTTGTCTATCCGTTTCGTCCCCCACAGCACTTCGCCCGCCATAATCAAAGCGCGCGCTTTTTCAATGCTGTCCGCCAATCCGGATTCCGTCAAAAGCTCGTCAGCCCGCCGCTTCATCGCCCATAACCATTGCTTTGACCGTCGCCGCTATCGACGGAGCATCCAAGCCCGCTTGTTTATATTGGCTTTCCATCGTTGCATGTTCGATAAACCGATCGGGAACCGTAATAAATCTTACTTTCGTTTTTTCAAGCAAGCCGCGATTGGCAAGCCACGTCATTACCATTGATCCGAATCCGCCCTGAACGCCTTCTTCTATAACAGCCAAAGCCTGATGACCTTCCGCCAATTCCTTTAGCAAAGCTTCATCAAACGGTTTGGCAAAACGTGCGTCCGCCACCGTTGCCGATATTCCTTCCAACGCCAATAAATCCGCCGCATCCATACAGGCTTTTAATCGCGCCCCCAAATTCAGCAAAGCAACTTTGTTCCCTTCGCGCATGATCCGTCCTTTACCGATTTCCAGCGGTTCGGGATTCTCGCACAAATCGGGCAACGGCCCCGCACCGCGCGGGTACCTGACGGCAGACGGTTTGTCGTCTATGTTCGCCATCGTGACCAACATCCGTTGAAGCTCTGCCTGATCGGAAGGCGCCATCACAATCATGTTCGGAATATGACACAAAAACGCCAAATCAAAAATCCCGTGATGCGTCGCTCCGTCTTCGCCGACAAACCCCGCTCTGTCAATCGCAAAGCGCACGGGCAAACTTTGTAACGCGACATCGTGCACGATCTGATCGTAAGCGCGCTGTAAAAAGCTTGAATATATCGCAACAAAAGGCTTTATCCCTTCGCACGCCATACCCGCCGCGAACGTTACCGCGTGCTGTTCGGCAATTCCGACGTCAAAAAAGCGATCGGGAAATTTTTCGGCAAACAGATCCAACCCCGTCCCCGAAGGCATCGCCGCCGTTATCGCCGTAATTTTCTTGTCCTTTTCAGCCAAAGAAACCAGCGTTTCGGAAAAAGCCTGCGTAAACGTGGGACGCGTCGTCTTTTGCGGTTCGAACATTCCCGTTTCAACGTCAAATCCCGTAACGCCGTGATATTTTGACGGAGAACGTTCCGCAGGTTCGTATCCCTTGCCCTTATGCGTCACGACATGAACCAAGATCGGGCAATCTTCCTTGGCGTCGCGAATGTTGCTTAATATCGGTATAAGCTGTTCAAAGCTGTGTCCGTCTATGGGACCGACGTAATAACAGCCCAATTCTTCAAACAAAGTCCCGCCCGTAACGAACCCTTTGGCATGCTGTTCAACCTTTAACGCGGTTCGTTTCACGAATTGCGGCAACCTTGACGCCATATCCAAAGCCACCTGACGCAACGTCATATAAGGCTTTGACGAAATAATCTGGGACAAATGGTGGCTTAACCCGCCCACGGGGCGCGCAATCGACATATCGTTATCGTTTAACACGACGATAAGTCTGGTATTCATGCTGCCGGCATTGTTTAACGCTTCAAAAGCCATGCCCGCGCTCATCGAACCGTCGCCGATAACGCTGATGACGTTATGTTTCGCATACCGCAAATCGCGCCCGACCGCCATACCGACCCCAGCCGATATCGACGTAGAGCTGTGCCCAGCCCCGAACGGATCATACGGACTTTCCGAACGGCGCGTAAAACCGGATATTCCGTGTTCCTGACGCAACGTGTGAAACTGCTTTCCCCTGCCGGTCAATATCTTGTGCGCATAGCTTTGATGCCCGACGTCCCAGATCAGTTTGTCATTCGGCGTGTCAAAAACATAATGCAAAGCAATCGCCAGTTCGACAACCCCCAGACTGGCACCCAAATGACCGCCCGTTTTTGATACGACACGGATGATTTCCTGGCGGATTTCTTCTGCCAGATACGGCAAATCTTCTACAGGAAGCTTCTTTAAATCACTCGGAAACTGAACAAAATCCAACAACGGAAAATCAATCAGTTGTTTTTCCGTTCCGTCTTCTTTGCGTTTTTTTTTATCCCCGTCGGATGTCATGAGCGCCTTTCAACAATAAAGCGAGCCAAATCCCTCAGCAAATCCGCTTTTTCATCAAAACCTTCCAACGACGCTATCGCCTGATACGACAGAGCATCCGCCTGTTCTTTGGCTTTATCAATCCCCAACAAAGAAATAAAAGTCGCCTTGTGCGCGTCCAAATCTTTACGCACCGCCTTGCCCATCGTTTCTTCATCGCCTTCGGCATCAAGAATGTCGTCCGTAATCTGGAACGCCAAACCGATGTCACGAGCATAAGATTTCAATACCTGCCTGTCCTCGTATGACGCCTTGCCCATAATGGCGCCGGCTTCGCAGGCAAACGCGAACAAGCGTCCCGTCTTCATTTGTTGCAGACGGATAATTTCGGGCAAATCCATATCGTCCATGCCTTCTGCCAAAATATCCAGCATCTGCCCGCCGATCATTCCCGTCATGCCTGCCGCTTTTGATAATTCGGCAATCAGCTGACAACGCAACGCCGGTTCAAACAGACATTCGTCAGCGGCAATCACGCCGAACGCGCGCGTCAACAACCCGTCACCCGCCAAAATCGCCGTCGCTTCGTCAAATTTCTTGTGACAGGTCGGCTGACCGCGGCGCATATCGTCATTATCCATCGCAGGAAGATCGTCGTGAATCAGCGAATAACAATGAACCATTTCCAACGCAACGGCAACGCGCAATGCTTTGGCACGTTCCACGCCGAACAGCTCGGCAGACTGCAAAACCAAAAACGGCCGTAAACATTTCCCCGTCGCCAGCGCCGAATAACGCATCGCTTCGACAACACGCTTTTCGGGCGTGTTCGGAACGGGCAACAATCGATCCAATTCGGCTGCAACCTCTGCAGCGGTTTCTTTCACGGCAACGGTAAGATTAGCCATACGTTTACTCCATAGTAACAGAAGTGAGTCCGACGGCTTTTCCTTCCGGAGAAGCCGCTATTTTGTCTATTCTGGAACGGGCGGCGGCAAGCTTTTCTTCGCAATGGCGGCGCAACAGCGTCCCTTTGGCATAAAAGTCAACCGCCTCGTCAAGCTTGACTTTTCCGGCTTCCAACTGGCGCACGATCGTTTCCAATTCCGACAATGCTTCTTCAAAGCTCATCTTTTCTATTTCGGCAGCCGTTTCCTGTTCGTTCATCGCCATTGCCTTTCCGTTCTGAATCTTTTTTATAATTTTAATCACTAAAGCAATACGGACGTCAAAGTTTTTTATCAAAAAAACCAGACTTTTACCCCGCAATTGACTCGCCCCGCACGAAAGGCTAAAGTGCTCAAACCTTTTTTGCACGGAGTACGATATGAAAAATTACGAACAGCCTTTCGATTTGATTTTCAGCCTCGGCGACGATTGTGCCTGTTCGTATTACCTTCGGGAATTCAAGCTGCAAAACGCTTCCTATCCCCTCGATTGGGTCGGCTGGGCACCGATCGAATGCGCCGTCTCCCTTATCGTTTCCGATTTCAAAGACTTTCTTGCCATCGACAGCTTTGAACCCGCCTCTTACCCCAACCCCGCCGCCGCAGACACGACTCACGGCTTTTACAAAAACAAAAAATCCGGATTGTACACCGCTCACGATTTTCCCGTCGGCATCCCGCTTGACCAAGCCCTGCCCGAAGTCGAAGAAAAATATAACCGCAGAATCAAACGCTTTTATACCGACATCGCCAAAGCCCGCAAAATCATGTTCGTCTGGCTCAGCAAAGTATCAAAAATTTCCGACAAAACGTTGATCGAGCAGTACGAACGCCTGAAAAACAAATTCCCGAATCAGGAAATTACCTGTTTGATTTTGGAAAACGATTCTTCCATGAAGCCGTTGGAATTCAAAGAAACGCAAATCACAAAAAACATTACGAAAATCGTCTTTGATAATGTCAGTTACGACGTTTCAAACCCGTTTTCCGAATGGCGCGGCAACAGACAAAATATCGAAGCCGTCTTTTCGCGGTTCCGTTTGAAAACGTCCAAAGAAATTTTGTTGCGCCGTTTTTTGTTCGGCATCGTAAAAGCCGCCTGCCTGTTTATCCCGCTTCATTCCGTCCGAAACAAATGGCGAAAAAAAATGAAGGTAAAACTGCTGGGCGAATAAAAAGAAAAGCGGTTTCACAATGTGCGAAACCGCTTTTTATCAAAAATAACGGACTTATTCCGCCGCAACGTCCATCATACGTTCCGTCGCTTTGGATTCCTTAAAACAGACGCGTTCTGCGTACTCGCTTTTTTTACCGATGTTGAATTCCGAAACGGGACGGAAATAGCCCATCACGCGCGTCCATACTTCGCAAGGCTGGCGTTCCGAATCCGAAAGTTCAATCTTCTGTTCTGTAAAATCTGTCATTATCCGTACTCTTTTAGTTAGGGTTCTTGGTCTGAGTTAATTTCTTTTATAAAGCATCCCGACAACAGATAGCGTCGTTCCTCTCCATACCTCCACAATATATTGTATCATTTTCCATTGACAAGCCCCAAAAAAATATTTTTTCCGTTGACAGGAAAAAACCCGCTTTTCTCTCATTTTAAAACGATTCCAAAAAATAAGAAATTAATTTTTTATTCATACTTTTATGATTGCAACTTTTTCCCAAAAAAAGAAAGCCGCCCGAAAAAGGCGGCTTTCCTTAATCCGAAAAAGACAAAATCACAAAGAATTCAGCCATTCCGTAATCTTGTTGTCAACAGCGGCATCATATTCCTTTGACAGGTTGTTAAAGGATTCGGATTTAAGCAACCGCGCATTCTTCGCCTTTTTGGCAAAATCTTCAAAGAACGTTCCGTAATTGCTTCCCTGAGTCGAAAAAGGAACAACCGCTTTTCCGCCGAAATCCGCCTTTTCCAAAAACGATAATCCGGGCGTCGCAATCGTGTACCACCAAACGGGCGCACCGACAAAAATCATTTCATATTTTGAAAAATCAGGCATCTCCCCTGCCAATTCGGGGTACTTGCCGGACTTTAACTGTTCGCGGATATGCAGGTGCATCATCGGATTTTCTTTGCTGCCCATATCTTCTACAGTCTTGATTTCGTAAAGATCCGCTCCCGTCTTCTTTTGAATGATTTGCGCAATCTGTTTCGTGTTCCCCGTCAAAGAGTAGTAAACGACCAAAGTCTTGGGAAACTTCTTTGTCAAAGCAACGGCCGCTCCTTCATACTGTGCCATTTCCTTCTTGTTGCGAACCGAAACCCTGTACAGGTGTATTCCTCCCGCAACCGCCGAAACCACCGCTATGGCAAGAAGAATATAAAGAACGTATTTCATTTGAATTCTCCTTCAAAAAAACAACCGAACAACGTATTCCGATAATTAAACAAAAATCAACTTTATACAACCTTCTTTAAAAAAAACAGCCTCTGCAACAGCAGAGGCCGATTTTAAATGGTAGCGGCTCCCAGATTCGAACTGGGGACACACGGATTATGATTCCGTTGCTCTAACCGACTGAGCTAAGCCGCCATCAAAGCAAGATGGTTTTTAAACGCTTTTTTTTCCCCTGTCAACCTAAATCTTTTTGATTTTCATCATCCGAAGAATCGATTTCTTTTAAGCGCTTTTCCAAATTCTTGATTTCCGCCCGCAAAGTATCCAATTCCTTTTGCATCGGATCTGTATTTTTATCGGCGGCATAAGCGCAAAACTGCTTTTCCGTATGCTTGCGGCACCGCACGACATGAGCCGGAACGCCGACAGCCGTCGCACCGTCAGGAACATCCTTTAACACAACGGCATTCGAACCGATCCGCGCGTCTTCGCCGATTCGTATGGGGCCCAGCAACTTTGCCCCCGCCCCCACGATAACGCGGTCGCACAAAGTCGGATGTCTTTTTCCTTTTTCCGTCGACGTCCCCCCCAGCGTTACGCCGTGATACAACGTGACGTCATCCCCGATTTCCGCCGTTTCGCCGATAACCAACCCCGTCGCATGATCAATAAACAGGCGGCGTCCGATTCGCGCTCCCGGATGAATGTCAACTCCCGTCAAAAAACGCGCAAACGAAGAAACAAACCGTCCCAAAATAAAAAATTTTTTATCCCATAAAAAATGCGAAACACGGTACAAAAGCAACGCATGAAGTCCTGGATAACATAGCAAAACCTCCGCTTTTGAGCGCGCCGCAGGATCCCGTTCCACAACAGAATTGATATCTTCCGATAAACGGGAAAAAAAATCTTTTTTGACGAGATGCTTGAACATAAGTCCTTCGTTTCGTTATGATAGAGTGCTTGATTTGCTTATAACCCACACTTTGCAAGGTTTCAATATGCCTGAAGTGATTTTTAACGGTCCCGAAGGACGTCTCGAAGGGCGCTATCAACCCGGACGCGACGAATTTTCTCCTTTGGCCCTGATTCTGCATTCTAACCCTCAAACCGGCGGTTCCATGAATAACAAGGTGGCTTACACCCTGTTCCAAACTTTTCATATGCTGGGATTTTCCGTCCTGCGCTTTAATTTTCGCGGGGTCGGACGTTCTCAGGGAACTTATGACGGAGGAACCGGCGAACTCGGCGATGCCGCCGCGGCTCTTGATTGGTTGCAAACCGTCAATAAAGATGCAAAAACCTGCTGGATCGCAGGACATTCTTTCGGTGCGTGGATCGGCATGCAGCTGTTGATGAGACGCCCCGAAATTTCGGGCTTTATCTCTGCCGCACCGCCCGCAAATACTAAAGATTTCTCGTTTCTGGCTCCATGCCCCGCTTCGGGTCTCATCCTGCACGGCGGCGAAGATGCTCTTATCCCGGAACCTTCCGTCGCGGCTCTGGCGGAAAAACTATCGGGACAAAAAAACGTCCATATCCATTATAAAATGTTCCCGCACGCCGACCACGATTTTAACAATCATCTGCGCGACCTGAACCAATGCATCATGGAATATGTGCATGACGTTATGGCTAAAAAACAAAAAAAAGGCTCAAAATCAAAAGCTTTGAAAAAAATAAAGCCTAAAGAATAAAAAAAAACGGCGCCTTTAACCGGGCGCCGTTTTTGTTTTTCACTTAAGCCTGCGCGCTTTAATCCCTGACCAAACGCGCTTTGCCGACACTTTTCCAAACCGCCCGTTCATAGCCGGACTGTTCTTCTTGTTTCAAAATATCCGTACGCAGATCATCTCGGAAATCATCGTTGATCGCACGAAACTCTTGCCCGAAAAGCTTCTTGACCGGACGCGCCTCGTTACGACGGCGGCAGGCATGGTCGCTTAAAACATAATCTTTCGGCGTCCATTTCGCCGTATCGGCAGGAATCGTCTGGCGTTCCATTTCATCCAACGCTTGGAAAACCGCATCCGACATATTAACGCCTTCGTTCAATCGCAGAGAATCTATCTTCCACAAAAGATTCTTATCATAAGACAAAGTCGCTTCTTTCTGCGCTTTTTCCGGCATTAGTGATTTTATCGCATCTATTTCAGAATACGATTTACCGCACGATCCCATCAGCACCGCTACCGCCGCAACGCCCAGCCCGCTTTTCAGACCGGAACGCAATAACACCGGCGCATGTCGCGAAACTTTTACTCCGCGATCATAAGGAACTTTGCCCGATGGAAAAACGTGAACATCCTTTTTAAAAAAATGCTCCAATCCCATTTTTTTTCTCAATTCTTAAATGTTTATTTAATTATATAGACAAAAAACTTAAAAAGTCAACGTTTTGTCCATAAAAATCATCCGCTCATAAAAATAAGGCGGCTGAACCGCCGCCTTATTTAATTTATCGGATTTTTTATTTTAACAGGCTTTCCACCGCGCCGACAACGGATTGAACATCCGGCTTAACGGCTTTGCCCGCCACGGATACAATCGGGTTTTCGCCCGCTTTGCCAAAGGTGACTTTTACTTTGACCTTGTCCGTCCATTTGTTTTCGCGGACTTTTGCCAAAACTTCGCCCATCAGCTTTTCGGCGCCGTTCTTCATGTTTTGTCCCGCAAAATTCAATTCAACATCGACGGGGTTCAATCCGCCGCGAATCAAATCCGTTTCCATATCCAAAATCTTAGGACGCGAAACGTAATGCGTATGAAGAACTTCGTGCGCTTTGTGCGAAGCCGGCGCCCCGCCCAAATACTTTTCATAGCATTCCTTGACGGCAGGATTTTCCTGTGCCTTGCGCATCTGATTGTTCCGATCCGACGCAAACAAGCCTTGTGCTCGCATCTTCTTCTTTACGGCTCCGACGCTGACGGGCTGACCGGCGCCGCCGACGCATCCCATCGGACACGCCATAACCTCAATCAAGTCGTACTTGCACGTCCCGTTAACAACCTGTTCCGCAATCTTGCGCGCATTGGAAAGCCCGTGAACAACAGCCAAATGCAACGGTTCGCCGTTCAACATGACTTCGGCTTCGCGAATACCCGCATCGCCGCGAACCTCTTTGAATTCAACGGCATTCTTTTCTCCGCCGACAACTTCTTCGGCAAAACGAAGAACCGCTTCCATAACGCCGCCCGTTACGCCGAAGATAATGCCGCCGCCCGTCGATACGCCCAACGGCTTGTCCAGTTCCATCGGAGGAACATGAGCCAAATCTATCCCCGAAGAAGACAATAATTCGCCTAATTCCTGCGTCGTCAGCACATAATCCACGTCGCGTTGCCCGTCATGTTCGAATTCCGGACGGCGCGCTTCGAATTTCTTTGCCGTACACGGCATAATGCTGACCGAAACAATGTCTTTGTTCGGTTTGCCGCTGACCGAAGGCATCGCTTCGCGAACAACCGAACCGAACATCTGTTGCGGCGAACGGCACGAGCTGATGTTCGAAAGCAATGACGGATAATACGTTTCCGCAAATTTTATCCAAGCCGGACAGCACGACGTGAACATCGGAAACACTCCGCCGTTCTTTTTGCGTTCGACGAACTCGGTCGCTTCTTCGACAATCGTCATGTCCGCCGTAAAGCAGGTGTCGTAGACGTAATCAACGCCCAACGCTTTTAACGCGCTGACAATCTTTTTCGTGCAAAGTTCGCCCGGCTGCATCCCGAACAGTTCTCCGATCGCCACATGAACCGCAGGAGCAATCTGAATAACCACAACCTTGTCGGGATCGTTAATGGCATCCATGACTTCTTCGACTTCGGAACGAATCTGCAATGCGCCCGTCGGGCAAACCGCCGCGCACTGACCGCAATTGACGCATTCGGTTTTGCTCATGTCCTTGCCGAATGCCGTCGTTACGACGCTGTTCGAACCGCGGTTGATAAAGTTAATCGCTCCGATGCCCTGCACTTCCGCGCACATACGCACGCAGTTGCCGCACAAAATGCATTTCGCGGGATCGCGTATCAAAGAATACGAACTGTTATCAACCTTGATTTTCTTGGGCAAGTGTTTGTAACGAATATTCTTCACGCCGACTTTGCGAGCAATTTCCTGCAGTTTGCATACGGTGCTCTTCCCGCACTTCAGGCAATCCTGAGGATGCGACGCCAACAACAATTCCATCGTCGTGCGGCGAAGTTTGCGGATTTCCGACGTGTTCGTCAAAATCTTCATTCCGGGTTCGGGAGGCGTCGAACACGACGACAGTATCCCGCGCCCTTCGATATCGACCAAACACATACGGCATGCGCCGTAAATGCTTAATTCGGGCTGGTAGCAGAAGGTGGGAATGTCTATCCCGACTTTACGGCACAGCTCCAAGATATTGCGTTCATTTTCGATTTCGACTTCTTTCCCGTCAATGAACAACGTTTTTTTCTGTTCTGTCATAAAGCTTCCCTCCGTTACGCCTTGGGCATAATGCCGACAATCGCGCCGAATTTACATGTCGCGACGCATGCTCCGCACTTGATGCATTTCGATTGATCTATCTTATGGGGCATTCTGACTTCGCCGGAAATCGCTCCGACGGGGCACTTGCGTGCACAAGCCGTACAGCCTTTGCACTTATCGGGCATGATTTCGGGCTTTGCCAAAGCCTTGCATTGTCCCGTCGGGCAGCATTTATCCCGTACGTGAGCAATATATTCGTCGCGGAAATAACGCAACGTCGACAAAACCGGATTCGGCGCCGTCTTGCCCAAGCCGCACAAAGACGCTTTTTGAACCGTCTTCGCCGTTTCTTCCAGCAAATCAAGCGTATTTTCGTCCGCATTGCCTTCCATAATGTCGTCCAGCAAAGCCAGCATCTGACGCGTACCTTCGCGGCACGGCGTACACTTGCCGCAAGATTCGTTTTGCGTGAACTGCATAAAGAAGCGTGCAACGCTGACCATGCAGGTTTGTTTGTTCATAACGACCAAACCGCCCGATCCGACCATCGCGCCGGCTCCTTTAAGCGAATCAAAGTCTATCGGCAAATCCAAATGTTCCGCCGTCAGACAGCCGCCCGAAGGACCGCCGATTTGCGCCGCCTTAAAGCCGTCGTTGTCGATTTCGCCTTTCGAATTCAACACGCCGCCGCCGATATTGAAAATGATTTCGCGCAACGTCGTGCCGAACGGGACCTCAATCAACCCCGTGTTCGCAACGTGCCCCGTGACGGCAAACGTCTTGGTTCCGGGAGATTTCTGCGTCCCCACCGAACGGTAGTTGTCCGATCCCTTTAAAATAATCATCGGAACGGAAGCCAGCGTTTCAACGTTGTTAATGACCGTCGGGCATCCCCATAACCCCGATTGTGCGGGGAACGGAGGCTTCGGACGCGGCATGCCGCGCAAACCTTCAATCGAAGCCATCAATGCCGTTTCTTCACCGCAAACAAACGCTCCGGCACCTTCCATAACGTGAAGCTTGAACGATTTTCCCGATCCGAAAATATCATCGCCCAAAACGCCCAAAGCTTCCGCATCCGCAATCGCTTTGCGCATGCGCTTGACCGCCAAAGGATATTCCGCACGAACGTAAATATAGCCTTCGTCCGCTCCGATCGCCTTGGCCGCAATCATCATTCCTTCTATGACGGAATGCGGATTGCCTTCCATAACGCTGCGATCCATAAATGCGCCCGGATCGCCTTCGTCGGCATTGCAGATAACATATTTCTTGTCGCCTTGGACTTTGCGGGTCAAATCCCACTTCAGCCCCGTCGGGAAACCGCCGCCGCCGCGTCCGCGCAAGCCGGATTCCAAAACGGTCTTGCAAACAACTTCGTCGGTCATTTGCGTATAAGCCTTTTGCGCTCCTTTATAACCGTCATGATATATGTATTCGCGAATGTCTTCCGGATCAACGTGACCGCAGGCTTTCAACACCGTACGACGCTGACGTTTGTAAAACGGAATCTCGTCCGTGCCGCGACACGGCGCCCCGTCATGCGGATCCTTGTACAAAAGGCGTTCGATGACCTGATTGTGTTTCAAGGTCGTATTGACAATCTCGGCCGCGTCCGCCGCCTTGACATGGCAATACAAAATACCGTCCGGTTCTATCGACATCAAAGGACCCATCTGGCAAAACCCCTGACACCCGCTTTTCGACAACAACGTCTTTTCCCGCGCGTCTTCGGCCTTGAGTTCCACGGCGATTTCTATTCCCGCCTTTTGAACTTCCTTTTGCATTTCTTCGTATAATTTCAAAGACCCGTTCGCTATGCATCCCGTCCCCGCGCAAATAATCAGGCGGCGCTTGACGGTATCATGCATACGGGCATATTCCTGCGCTACTTTGTCTAAATTCATTTCCGCCATTATTCGTTCTCCGCCTGAATGATGCCGTCAATCAGATTCAATGCCGCTTCGGGCGTCATCTGACCGTGCACTTCATCGTTAATCACCATAACGGGCGCCAATCCGCACGCCCCCAAACAGGACACCGTTTCAACCGTGAACATCATATCGTCCGTCGTCGGCTTGGACTGAGATACTCCCAAACGTTCCCTTAACGCTTTCAATATCGGTTCGGAACCGCGCACATGGCACGCCGTCCCGTCGCACAGACGAATCAGGTACTTGCCCTTCGGCTCTAATGCAAAATGCGCGTAAAACGTCGCTACGCCGTACACGCGACCCGCCGGAATGTTCAATGCCTGCGCAACGTAGTTCATTATTTCCTGCGGCAGATATCGGTATACTTCTTGTATTTCCTGAAGAATCGGTATCAAGTGCGAACTTTGGCGTCCGTACTTGTCCAATATCTCGCCCACTTTTTCAAATTTGCGGGATGAGGACAGCTCTCGCGGAGAAGTCTCGTTCATTCAATTTTCTCCCATTCAAAAAAACAACATAAGTTTCTGATATTTATAAAAACCAGAAATAAAGAATAGTCCTATAAATCTTTTATAGAAGCCCTAAGGGTAAGATAGTATTTGATTAAAATTTTCGTGTCAAACACCGAAATCAAACGCTTTTTCTTTTTTAAATTAAAACATTTCCCATCTTTTTCATAACCCGTTAAAAATAAATAAAACATACTTTGAATTGTTGAATTTTCTTATTCCCGATTTTAAGATACGCCTGTCTTATTTTCATTCGGAGGTTCTATGGCGGGTACCATCATTGTCGTCGGAAACGAAAAAGGCGGAACCGGCAAATCGACTTTGGCCATGCATTTGATCGCATGCTTTTTAAAAGAAGGCAAAAAAGTGTCTTCCGTCGATTTGGACGGAAGGCAGGGCACGTTGACCCACTACATACAAAACAGAGCCGCCTTTGCAGAACGGCACGGAATTGACTTGGATTTGCCCGAACACCTCTCCGTTACGGTGCGTGAAAACGTTTCTCCCAACGAACAAAAAGAAGATGAAAACGCTTTCGCCGAACAAATCGAAACTCTGGCAAAAGACGCCGACGTCGTCGTTATCGATACTCCGGGCGCCGACAATTACCTGTTCAGGTTGGCTCACGTCTATGCGGACATCCTTGTCACCCCCCTGAACGACAGTCTGATCGATTTGGACGTTCTGGCAAAAATCGACCCCGAAACTCTGACCGTCAAATCTCCCGGTCATTATGCACAAACCGTTTGGCAAGCCAGACAAAAACGCGCCGCACTCAGAAAAAAAGCCTCGACATGGCTTATCTTGCGCAACCGCCTGATGCACGTTTCCACCCGAAACGAAAAAATCATCAGATCCCTTCTGGACAGCTTGGGAAAACGAATCAGCTTCACCCCCGTTTCCGGATTGGGCGAACGCATTATTTTTCGCGAACTGTTTCTCAAAGGTCTGACTCTGTTGGACGTTGACGATAAAAGAACGCAAATAGAAATGTCCGTTTCCCACGTCGCCGCAAGACAGGAATTGCGTTCCATCCGCAACGCCGTCAAGCTGAATTCGGAATAATCCCCGCCCGAAAATCCTGATAAAATTAACGTTTCCTTGACAGAAGACGTCAAATTGCGGATTCTGTGTCTTAATCGGTTTGTTTTTTTAAAGAGGATTGTTATGCATATTAAAAATGTTCCGACCAAACCTTTTGAAGGGCAACGCCCCGGCACTTCGGGACTGCGCAAAAAAGTAAAAGTCTTTGAACAGCGCGATTATTTGGAAAATTTCGTCCAGTCCGTCTTTGACAGCCTTGAAGATTACAAAGGTCAAACGCTGGTTATCGGCGGCGACGGACGCTACTTTAACAGAAAAGCCATCCAAACCATCATTAAAATGGCGGCAGCAAACGGCTTTGGCGAACTTTTGATCGGAAAAGGCGGATTGTTGTCAACTCCTGCCGCTTCGTGCGTCATCAGAAAATACAAGGCATTCGGCGGTATCATCCTGTCCGCCAGCCATAACCCCGGCGGTCCCGACGCCGATTTCGGCATCAAATACAACATCTCCAACGGCGGCCCTGCTCCCGAAAAAGTCACCGAAGCCATCTACGCGAAAACCTGCACCATCGAATCTTATAAAATTGCGGACACGCCCGATATCGATTTGGATGTTATCGGCGAAAAAGTCTTGGGCGAAACAAAAATCAAAATCATCGATCCCGTCAAAGACTATGCCGAACTGATGGCTAAGCTGTTCGATTTCGATCTGATCCGTCGTCTGTTCCAGTCGGGAAAATTCAAAATGCGTTACGATGCTTTGCACGCCGTAACGGGACCTTATGCAAAATATATTTTTGAAGAAGTCCTGAAAGCCCCCGCGGGAACCGTCGTCAACGGAGACCCCAAAGAAGATTTCGGCGGCGGACATCCCGACCCGAATCTGGTCTATGCCCATGATTTGGTCAGCCATATGAATGCTCCGGACGCCCCTGATTTCGGAGCGGCATCCGACGGCGACGGCGACAGAAACATGATTCTAGGCAAAAACTTTTACGTCAACCCCAGCGACAGTCTGGCCGTCATTGTGGCTAATTTCTGGCAGGCTCCCGGTTATGACCGCGGATTGACGGGTGTCGCGCGTTCCATGCCGACCAGCCAAGCCGTTGACCGCGTCGCCAAAGGAATGGGCATGAGCTGCTATGAAACGCCGACCGGATGGAAATTCTTCGGGAACCTGATGGACGCCAACAAAGTAACCATCTGCGGCGAAGAAAGTTTCGGCACCGGATCCAACCATATCCGTGAAAAAGACGGATTGTGGGCAATCCTTTATTGGTTGAACATCATTGCCGCGTCGAACCAGTCCGTCGAAGAAATCGTCCGCGCTCACTGGAAAAAATACGGGCGCAACTATTATGCCCGTCATGACTATGAAAACGTCAATGCCGACGTCGCCAATAAAATCATGGACAACATGAGAGAAAAAGCCGAAGAATATGTCGGAAAATTCTTTGGCGAATACGAAATCAAAACTTTTGACGATTTCAAGTATCTCGACCCCGTGGATAAAAGTGAAAGTTCGAGACAGGGCATCCGAGTCTTGTTCACGGACGGCTCCCGCATCGTCTTCCGCCTGTCGGGGACGGGAACACAGGGCGCCACCATCCGCGTGTATCTGGAAAAATACGAACCCAACGTGTCCAAACACGACCTTGACCCCCAAGAAGCGTTGGCAGACTTAATCGCCATTGCCGAAGAAATATCGGGCATCAAGGCTAAAACAGGACGCAAAGCACCGGATGTTATTACCTAGACAACACTTTGCCTTTCCGCCTTCTTTGTTGCGCGGGGGAGACCTGCGCGGCACGGAAGGCGATGTCGTAACGCCTAAAACGGCAAATTTGCTCGGAAAAGCGTTCGGAACCATCCTGAAAAACAAAGGCGAAAATGAAGTTTGTACCGCCTATGACGGCAGGCTTTCTTCGCCCGAATTGTCCGAAGCTTTGATTGACGGATTGATGTCTTGCGGATTAAAAGTCCTGAAAGCAGGATGCGCACCGACGCCGCTGTTATATTTCACGATGCAGGTGACCGGCGTTCGAAACGGCGTTATGGTTACGGGGTCGCACAATCCCAAAGGCTATAACGGATTTAAGCTGTCCGCACAAGGCAGCCCTTTTTGCGGAAACGACCTGATTGAATTGGAAAAAACGGCGCAAAAAGGGAAATTCGCCTGCGGAATCGGTTCGTCGGAAGACGTCGATTTTACCGAACCTTACATTCATCGTCTGTTAAAAGATTTCCGCGAAGGATTGGAGCCCGCCGTCGTTTGGGATTGCGGCAACGGAACGGCGGGAAAAATCATTCCGGAACTGGTCGCAAGCCTGCCCGGACGCCATATCGTCATTAATGCGGAAGTCGACGGTTCCTTTCCGAACCACCACCCCGATCCTGCCGTTTCGGAAAACATGAAGCAATTGCAAAACATTGTCCTGCTGGAAAACGCGGACGCGGGATTTGCTTTTGACGGAGACGGCGACCGTTTGGGCGCGGTGGATTCTTCGGGACGCATTTTGTCGGGCGATATCCTGCTTTGCCTGTTTGCCGAACAGGTTCTGCGTTTCAATCCGAAAGCCGTCATCATTGCCGATGTCAAGACAGGGAAAAATTTTTCGGAAAACATCCGCCGAATGGGCGGTTGCCCCGTCATATGGAAAACGGGGCATTCTTTCATCAAAAAGAAAATGAAAGAAACAAACGCAAAACTGGCAGGCGAAATGAGCGGACATTTCTTTTTTGCCGACCGTTATTACGGCTATGACGATGCTTTTTATGCCGCCGTACGCCTGTTGGACGTCATATCCAACGGCTATGAAGAAAATTTGGGACAACGCGCGGAAAAATATATGCAGACATTTCGATTGCCCGAAATCGCTTTTGAGTGTCCGGATAGAAAAAAAGCGGACGTTATGAAAAAAATCAAGCATCGGGTAAAAGAAAAGGGATTGAACCTTGAAGAAACGGACGGTTTGTGCCTGTCGTATGCGGACGGTTCCCGTATTTTAATCCGCGCCTCCAACACGATGCCTCAGATCGTGGCGCTGTGCGAAGCCGACACGCCCGAAGGATTGGAAGACGCCAGAAAAAACCTTTTTGATTTATTGCCCGAAGAAATAAAAAGTTGAAAACTAAAAAAAATAATTTTATTTTTACGATTCCAAAAATTTAAAATAGAGAGGGTACTATGTCTATATTTACAAATTTCTTTTGCAACTTAATTAATATGATACCCCCCCCCCTATAAACAACTTCAAAAAGAATCTATAAACAAAAATTTTTTTATTTCACGTTTTTTCTCCCTTTCGTTCTCCCTATTTCTTATTTGGAAAAATGTTCAAAAAACGGATTCCAGTTTACTTCAAGCTTTTATTTTGTCATTTTGCATCATTTATATGTCTCTTTTTTTTCGTTTCGTTTTTTTTTCGTCTTTCAGCTTAGCTCTAAATCTAATAAATATTCTGTCTATCCATGTTTTTCGAACATTTAGACGACCTTTTTCCGAAGTGGCTGATTTAGTTTTATCTGTCACATCAGAAACCAATTTTTTAGAAGTTTTATCATATGTAAAATTTTTAAAAAATGGTGAGTTTTCCTTTATAGCTATTTCAATTATTTCTTTATTACCCGCCTATTTTTACAATTCTTTCAAAAATAATTTCTATAAAAATTTATTTATATCTTTTTTATTTTTAGTTTCATTAACTCCGACTTTTATTTTCCCAACTTTATATTGGTTAAAACAGAATATTTCTGTAGATGAAGAATTAATGAAAAAACAGAAAAAAAAGCATTATTTTTTTTCTTATTCTTCTAAAAATTCTCCTCAAAACGTATTGTTCGTCATCGGCGAAAGTCACCGTTTCGATGAATTTAAAATATTTTTTGAAAAAAAACTTTTTAAGAATTTAATACTCTTTAAAAATTACATATCTGTACAACACCATACGACTCCTGCTCTAAAAAGTTTATTATCCAGAAAAAAATTGTTTCATAGCGGTTTGGGATTTTACGAAAAATCGCTTCTTTCTCTTTTTCGAGAAGCCGGATACAAAACTTATTTTTTTTCATATCTGGACAAAGAAGATTCTTCTCAATCCGACTTTTCCACGGAAGCCGATATCTTCGTCAATTACGCAAAGGGGAAACGACCTGACGACATTTATGTGCTTCCTTTTTTAAAAGAGCTATTATTAAAAAAAGAAAAAAAATTCATAGTCGTCAAAATGATCGGAACGCATTTCAATTTTGAAGACAGGTACCCATCAGGTTACGATTTTCTAAAACCTTCTTTTAAATCTGAAAAACTGACACCGACTATTGAGAATAAAATAGCGCTAAACAACACATACAAAAACGCCATGGCATATTCTGTAAGTATCATTCACAAAATGATCGAAACCGTACATTCTTCTCCATATAGTACTTTGATGTCCTTTTCTTCAGATCATGGAATTTGCATATATGATAATCAGCTTTATGTTTTACCTGACTGCAAAAACGCTTTCCATATTCCTTGGTTTCTTACCTTTAATGCCTCGTATAAAAAACAAATAGACGTTGAAAAATTTAACCGTGTTCGTAAACGTAAAAATATGCCTTTAACAGCTGAGTTCGTTTTTGAAACGATCGTATCTTTATCAAATATTGAATACCCGTCCCGCCAAAAAGAATTTGATATTACGACAGAAAAAATTTTGTTTCCCCAAAACAGAAAAGTAAAATCTCTTCCTGTTCGTCCGACATCGTATGACAATCTTTAACGGCGTTTTTTCTTTTTGCCCCAATCAACAATCGCTTTTTTGATAACGGACTTTTTGTGTTCGTGCGACAGGCTATCCGAAATGTTTGCAATCGAATCCAATTCTTCGGACAATCGGCGCGCCTCTATCCTGATGCGTCGGTACTCTTCCGCCGACCCGGGAGAAAAATTCGGCACTTCTTCCGAAAATAAAGAAGACGGCTCGGCAGACTTTTCTGCCTTGGACTTGCTCAATTCCCTAAATCCGAAATCAAGCAAACGAAACATATGACGATCCCGTTCGCGCACCGAATTGCGCCCTAAAATCACTCCGATCAGCCGTTTGCCGTTCCGTTTCGCAGACCCGACAACATGATACCCCGACGCATCAACGTAACCCGTCTTCAACCCGTCGCCGCCCTTGTAAAAGCGCGCAACCAAATTGTGGTTCCCGTAATAACGACGACCGTAGCGAAATCCGCGCACCGAAAAAAGTTTGTAATATTCGGGAAAATGCTCGATCAAAGCCTTGGACAAGACCACCATGTCCTGCGCCGTCGTTACCTGATCTTTGTGGTGCAGACCCGACGCATTCTTAAAACGCGTGTTTTTCATGCCCAATTCCCTGGCAACTCTGGTCATTTTGTCCGCGAACTGTTCTTCGGATCCCGCCAAAGCCTCTGCCACGACGACGGCCGCATCGTTCGCCGATTTCGATATCATCGCAAAAATCGCATTTTCAACCGATATCGTCGTGCCCGCCTTCAACCCCATGCGGGATCGCGGTTGACGTGCGGCTTTTCTTGAAACGGGCAACAGCTGATCCATCTTGATTTCCCCGCGTTCCAATGCGTCAAACGCCATATACAGCGTCATCATCTTTGTCAGTGACGCGGGGTAGCGTTTGTCCGTCGCGTTTTCGGAAACCAATACCCGACCGCTGTCCGATTCAACCAGCAACGACGACGTACGGTCATAATACGCCCGTGCCGAATGCGAAACGCTCAGCATCAAAGAAAAAGCGCATATGATTGCAATCCGTTTCAAACAACAGCCCTTTCCGTGACGTTTTGCTTAAAATAGCCTCTTTTTAAAGTTTTTAAAAGCGATTTGGGCTTGCACCCCGACGCGTTGACGCCTTACATTATATGAAATCCATTTAAACAAAGGGTAAATGCCATGGCAAAACGGCAAAAAAACGAAAACGAAATCCAAACGGAAGGCGGCGTTGCCACAAAACCGAAACCTAAATTAAAACGCCCGCCCATGTACCGCGTGATTATCTTAAACGACGATTTCACGCCGATGGACTTTGTCGTCGCCGTTTTGCAAAGCGTCTTTGACAAAGACAAAACCGAAGCAACGGAAATCATGCTGCAGGTTCACAGGACGGGCATCGGCGTATGCGGCATTTATCCCTTTGAAATCGCCGAAACAAAAGCCGCTCAGGTCATCGATATGGCGCAAAGAAGCATGCACCCGCTTCAGTGCCGCGTAGAAAAGGTCTAAAAATATGCTCTCGCCGACTTTGGAAGCCACTTTACAGTCCGCCGTCGCCATCGCGTCGGAATACAGGCACGAATTCGTTACGCTGGAACACCTGCTGTTGGCGATGACGGATGACGAAGACGCTTTGGAATTGTTCCGTCACGCCCGCATTAAAACCGAAAAGCTGGAACAGGACGTCGAAAAATATATCGCGGAAGAAATGGATTACCTGATCCAAAAAACGCCCAAAGACCCCAAGCCGACCATCGCATTCCAACGCGTTCTGCAACGCGCCGCCATTCAGGTTCAGTCCAGCGGCAGAGACATCGTAACGTCCGAACATTTGATTATTGCCATGTTCGCCGAAACCGATTCTTATGCACTGTATTTTTTGAAAAAGGCGGGGCTGACAAAACTGGACGCCATGAGCTACGTCAGCCACGGAAAACGCAAACACGTTTCAGGCACGATGGAAGACGAAGATTCCGAGCTGAAAGAAGGCGAAGAAGCTTTAGAGGCTTATTGCCTGAACCTGAACGAAAAAGCCGAAAGCGGCAAAATCGACCCGTTAATCGGGCGCGAAAACGAAATTGAACGCACCATCCAAATCCTGTGCCGGCGCACAAAAAACAACCCGCTTTACATCGGAGAGCCGGGTGTCGGAAAGACCGCCGTCGCCGAAGGATTGGCATTGAAAATCACAAAGAAAGACGTTCCCGACGCTTTAAAAAACGCCGTCATCTACCAACTGGATTTAGGGGCTTTGCTGGCGGGAACCAGATACAGAGGGGATTTTGAAGAACGCTTGAAAGAAGTCTTGTCCCAGCTGGAAAACGACCCGAATGCCATTTTGTTCATTGACGAAATTCATACAATCATCGGTGCCGGAGCCACATCGGGCGGATCGATGGATGCGTCAAACCTTTTAAAGCCGGCGTTAAGCTCGGGGACTTTGCGCTGTATCGGATCAACGACCTATAAAGAATTCAGAAACCATCTGGAAAAAGATCGCGCTTTCTTACGGCGCTTCCAAAAAATCGACATCAACGAACCTTCGCCCGAAGAAACCGTCGCCATCTTAAAAGGTTTAAAATCCTACTACGAAAAATATCACGGCGTCGTCTATACCGCCGAAGCCTTAAAAGCCGCCGTCGATTTGTCCCAGCGCTACCTGCACGACAGGAAACTGCCCGACAAAGCCATTGACGTCATGGACGAAGCCGGTGCCGCAAGAGCTTTGGTTTCGGGGAAAAAGAAAAAACAAATCACCGCGAAAGACATCGAAAGCGTCGTTTCCAAAATCGCGAACATTCCTTCCCAAACCATTTCCGCCGACGACAGAAGCGCACTGAAGAATCTGGACAGAGACTTGAAACTGACCGTCTTCGGACAAAACAAAGCCATTGATGCGTTGTGCGATTCCATCAAAATGTCCCGCGCGGGATTGCGCGAACCCGGAAAGCCTATCGGTTCGTACCTGTTTTCGGGACCGACCGGCGTCGGGAAAACCGAAGTCGCCAGACAACTAGCAAAAAGTTTGGGCATTGAACTGTTGCGCTTTGATATGTCCGAATACATGGAAAAACATTCGGTATCCCGTCTGATCGGCACGCCGCCGGGATACGTCGGGTTTGATCAGGGAGGATTGCTGACCGATGCGGTTGATAAGCATCCTTATGCCGTTTTGTTGCTTGACGAAATCGAAAAAGCCCATCCCGACTTGTTTAACATTTTGCTGCAAGTCATGGATTACGGCCGTCTGACGGATTCCAACGGCAAACAAATCGATTTTTCAAACATTATTTTGATTATGACCACGAACGCGGGGGCGGCAGACCTTTCGAAACCCGCCATGGGTTTTGCAAGACAAAGCCGCGAAGGCGACGACAAAGAAGCCATTGAACGTCTTTTCACGCCGGAATTCAGAAACCGTCTGGACGCCGTCATTGCGTTTTCCAGATTGGATACGGAAATCGTGCGCCGCGTCGTCGACAAATTTCTGGCGCAGCTGGAAACAAAGCTGGCGGAAAAGAAAATATTGCTGGAAACGACGTATTCGGCAAAAGAATGGATCGTCAAAAAAGGCTATGACGATAAAAACGGTGCGCGCCCGTTGGCAAGAATCATTCAGGAATACGTTAAAAAGCCTTTGGCCGAAGAAATTTTGTTCGGGAAACTGGTAAAAGGCGGAAAAGTCCGTTTAACCGCCAAGAATGACAAGCTTTTGGTTATTTGCACGCCTCTGCAACGCGAAAAGAAATCCGATCAGGAAGAAGAACTGACGCTTTTGTAAAGGCGAATCGGGATTTATCCTTGAAAAAAAGCGGGGGATTTGCCCCGCTTTTTTGTTTGAAGGCGAAAACTTTTCCTTTCGGAAGCCTTGGAAACGCTTTGTATTTGTTTTATTTATTTTTTATCTGGTCTTTTGACACCCGCCCAGATATAAAAGAGTCCCGTTAGGTCAAAAACCATAACGGAGACAATATCGTGAGCCAATTCGATGTAACCGCTATCGGCGTTGCTTTTGTGGACGTCGTCGCAAACGTCACGGAAGATTTTCTTAAAAAATATCAGCTGACCAAAGGTCAGGGCAACGTTCTGCCGGTATCCGTCCTGCGCGACATTCGCCGCGAATTGGAAGATTCCAGAGTCATTCCCGGAGGAACCGCCGCAAACGCCATTGCGGGGATTGCTTCTTTGGGCGGAAAAGCCGCTTTTATCGGAAAAGCCTGCAACGACACCATGGGCGAAAAGTTCAAGGAAGCCTTTGACAAGGCGGGGGTCAAATCTTGCGTCCCTCTGGAACAGTATGACCGCGATATTGACAAAGCCACCGCACGCTGTTTGGTTATGGTAACGCCCGATCACGACCGCACGTTTGCTTTTAATATGGGCGTTTGCGAAGAATTAGACCTCAAAGACATTGACATTGACACCATTTTAAATTCTTCCGTCCTGTTCATCGAAGGACAAATGCTGGTTTCCCGCCGCGCCCGCGAAGCCGTCATGCTGGCGTTAAATACGGCAAAAGAAAACAACATTAAAGTCGCTTTTAACATGCATGACTTGAACTTCCGCGCCGTTGCCGTTCAGGAAGTCATCGAAACCATCAGAACGCGCGCCGATATTCTGATCGGAAACGAACGCGAAATCCGCGGATGTTTCGAAATTGACCAAAGCGTAACGGATTTAAACGAGTTTTTGCGCATTTTGCATGAACGCGGTCAAATATTGGCAATGACTCGCGGTTCAAGAGGCGCTTGCATCTTTTCTCACGAAGGCATTGACACCATTGCGTCGGAAAACAGAGACGCCGTCATTGACAGCACGGGTGCCGGCGATGCTTTTGCTTCGGGATTTTTGTACGGCATTTCTCAAAATATCAGCCTGCCCGCTTCGGGAAAGCTGGCCGCATTGACGGCGGCGGAAATCTTAAAGCATTGGGGGGGACGTCCCGAAACTTCTTTGGCGGATAAATTTAAAGATTATCTGGCCAGCGTAAAACCCTGAATTTTTCTGTTTTTTAAAAAAGGGCTTTTTTCAAAAAGCCCTTTTATTTAAGCAAAACTCTTCTATTTAAAGAGTTTTTCGGCTACAATACCCACATTGATTTTCTGGCGGCACGGAGTCTAAAAATGCACTGGAACCAAACAAAATTAAAAGGATGGGGGCGTACTTGCCGGGCAGTCTGCCAGGTATGCCGTCCCGAACGTACCGAAGACGTCGCTAAATATCTGGAACAGGTCGGCAAAAACGGCATTATCGCCCGAGGGCTGGGACACAGCTACGGCGATCAGGCCATCAATGACGACGGCGCCGTTATGGTGTTCCGACGCATGGATCGTATCCGTTCCTTTAACGAAGAAACGGGCGAATTGGTCTGCGAACCGGGAGTGACGTTGCATACCGTGACCGAACTGTTTTCTTCCCGCGGCTTTATGGCTCCGGTTACGACGGGGTCGGGATATCATACGTTAGGCGCCGCAGTCGCTTCCGATATGTTCGGCACCAATGCCCATAAAAGAGGTTCCATCGCCAAAGCCGTCAATTGGATCGACGTTACGCTGGCAAACGGGGAAACCGTGCGCGCCGATGCAGAACATAATCCGGATTTGTTTTCGGCAACCAAAGGCGGCATGGGACTGACCGGCTTTATTTCGCTGATTTCCCTGACATTACCCAAACGTCCGGCTCCGAACGTCATTGTGCGCAAAGAACGGTGCCCCGATTTGGATACGTTGCTGGAACACTTTGACAACGCTAAAAAAAGCGCCGATCTGTGCTATGCGTGGATCGACACCCTCGCCAAAGGAAACGCCATCGGACGCGGCATCCTTACCACGGCACAATTTACGGACGATACGGCAAAACCGCCTTTGTTCAAAATGCCTAAAATCAAATTGCCGTTCTATTTGCCGAACTTTATCGTCAATACGTTTTCAAGTTCGATGATTAACGATATTTTCTACCGTTTCTTTGCCGCACCCGCCGAAAAAATCATCCCTTACGAACAGTTCATCTATCCCAAGGATTTGTTCCTGGGATGGGAAAAAACACGCGGACGGCGCGGCTTTTATCAATTCCGTTTCGCTTTTTCCGAAGCCGAAGGTCCGCAGGCTATCCGAAGAATATTAACCGAAGTCAGCAGGACCCGCGTCGGTTCCTTTATGGCAACTTTGATGCCTATGAAAGAAGAAAGCTCGGCTGATCTGTCTTTCCCCATGAAAGGATATTGTCTGTCGCTTGACTTTATTCGCCGCCACGGCATTGAAGAATTCCTTATTCATTTGGAAACCATCGCCGCAGAACACCGCGGCAGGATTTCTTTGCAAAACGACGCTCTGCTCGAACCCAGAAATTTGCAAAGAATGTATAGAAAACTGGACGATTTTAAAAAAACGCTCGCGACTTACGATCCTCATAAAAAATTCGACTCCGGTTTCGCCAGACGTCTGGGATTAAAAGGAGAACCCAAATGACCGAAAAAAGAACATGGTTGATTTTAGGCGGTACTTCCGCCGTCGGACGCTCCTTTGCCCGCGCCGCCGCAAAAAGAGGAAATGACATCTTTTTCCTGGGTAAAGACGAATCAGACCTAAGGTTGGCCGCAGAAGACATCCGCGTCAGATACCCGGATGTCTGCGTCAGTGTCCAAGAATTGGACACGTCAAATCCGGATTCTTTCGTCAAAACGGTCGAAATATGCGAAACAGAAGCTAAAAATATTATCAGCGTCTTTTCCGCCTTGGACACCGCCTATTCTCAAAAAGAATGCGGCAAAGATTTGGGCAAAATAAGAAATATGTTCCAAATCAACTACTTTGCGCAAATCTACTTTATGACGGCCGTTGCTCCCGTCCTGATCAAACAAGGGTGCGGAGAAGTCATCGTATTGGGATCAACCGCCGGCGAATACGGCACCGAAGACAACTACGCCTACGGGTCGACAAAAGCCGCCCTGCACGTATGGATGCAAGGATTCCATGACCAAATGAAACAAAGCGGCATTACCGTTACTATCGTTAAAATCGATAATCTCGGATCTGTCGGCGAAAAAAGGTCTTTGTCTTTTTGGACGCCCGTTGATTTGGAGGCATGCGCTGAACATTGTCTGGAATATTCCGCCAAAAAAGCATATATGCGTTATTTCCCGTGGTATTCGGGACTGACCGTGTTATTGCGCAGAATTATCCCCGCAGAAATTCTCAGACGCCTTGAAAAATAAAAAAAGCCTCCGTTACGGAGGCTTTTTCGTCTTTGACATGCTTATTCGGAAAAATAACGTTCCAACAAGATTTCCATTTCTCCGGTATTTTTCAAACTCGTCAACGAAGCGTTAATCTGATCCAAAAGGCTTTGATTGCCTTTTTTGACCGCCGCGGCATAGTATTCGTCTTCAAAGGGTAAATCTATCCGTACCAAATCAGGGTTTCTGGCATGAAGAATTTCTCCCAAAGCTTCATCGGTCAGGACAAGATCGGCTTTCGAGTTTTTTAATTCCAAAATGGCTTCAAACACGGAATCAAAACGGATGATTTTATCGGCGGGCGTCAACGTCGACGCGACGGAATCGCCCGTCGTTCCCAAAGCAACGGCTATTTTTTTGCCTTTTAAATCATCAATGTTTTTTATTTTTGCCTCATCGCCTTGTTTCAACAAAACAATTTGGGTCACTTTATAGTACGGAATGCTGAAATCAACGTTTTTGGCGCGTTCGGGCGTTACGGTCATGCCGGCAAAGACCATATCGACTTTTCCGGAATTCAACGCCGGAATCAAAGCGTCGAACTTCATGTCTTCTATGATCAGCTTTTTGCCGTTTTTTGCAGCGATTTCACGGGCGACGTCCATATCAAAGCCGATAATTTCGTTACCGTTCGCACCGCCCCGCATTTCAAAAGGCGGAAATTCAGCATTGGTTCCGACGACCAAAGCGTCGCTGTCTTTTTTTTCTCCGCATGCCGCACAGCAAAAGAAAACAAAAACGACCGACAAAAAACATAAAAGATGTTTCATTTAACCTTCTCCGCTACAAACTTGGTGCGTACGGCTTCCGTTCCGTTTGGGACAATATCAATTTTTTCTCGTTTTTCTTTTTTCCTTTAACGTATCCGGCACCGCATGATATGCCCCGCCGCACATGGAATGGGGAACGCCCGTGGTTCCGGGAAAGGACAAAGGCAGACCGAAGATGCTTCTGGCAGCCAAGAAAGCGTATCCCTGAGCTTCCATGGCGTCACCGTCCCAGCCGACTTTTGAAGCAGCTTCGACGGGCGCCTCCAAGCGTTGGCGCAACATCCTCATCAATGTCGGGTTATTGGCTCCGCCGCCGCTGACAATCCATTTTTTGGGAGGCTTCGGCAAAAAATCCCGCGCGCCGCTGGCAACGGCTTGCGCCGTAAATGCCGTCAAAGTCGCAGCACCGTCCGCAACGCTTGCTCCTTCAAGATTATCCATGATTCTTTCCGAAAATTCGTCCCTGTCCAATGTTTTCGGAGGAGCTTTTTTAAAATACGGACGTTTCATCATTGTAGCGACAATCTTTTCGTCAACGGTGCCTGCCGCCGCCATGTTGCCGTCATAGTCCATATTCGTGCCGTGCTTTTTCATCATCCAATCGTCGATCAAAGCGTTTCCCGGTCCCGTTGCAAACGCGACCAACTCTCCGTTTTCGCCGATCCAAGTAACATTTGCCACACCGCCGATATTCAAAATGGCGATCGGCTTTTCCATATCGCGAGCCAAAGCCGCATGATAAGACGGCAACAAAGGTCCGCCCTGTCCGCCGTTGGCCATATCGTCATATTTAAAGCGGTTAACGACGGGAATGCGCGTTTCGGATGCCAATAAATCTCCGTCGCCGATTTGAAGTGTTTGGTGTTCCGACGGGTTATGAAACAATGTTTGTCCGTGAAATCCTATCACATCAACGTCTTCTGCTCTTAATCCCGCCAGCTCCAAAAGCTCGGCAACGACTTCGGCATGGAACAGCGTCATTTTCTTTTCGGCTTCTTCGACTTCTTTTCCGCCCTCCAACGCTTTTCTGCCGCAAACGGCGCGCAATTCCGCCCGCATTTCCATATCATAAGGGCGGTTCAGCGCTTTGCCGAACTGGAAAACGTCGACCCCGTCCGTAACCAATAATGCCGCATCGACGCCGTCCATTGACGTCCCGCTCATCAATCCCATCGCAGTCAAAGGCCTGATTACTTCCATATTTCAATTCTTCCCTATTGAGTTTGAGGGCTAATGCTGATACAGCTAAATACCTGCGGGACATTTGAACCCGTACGTTTATCCTAAGCTAAAGACCTTAACAAAATCCAAACGGGACAGGCTTTTATGACTCAATTCAAATCGGAATTTCTGAACATCCTTTCGGAACGCGGCTTTTTTAACCAATGCACCAACGAAGAAGGCTTTGACGATTATTTGTATGAATGCGAACGTTCGCACACGCCCGCCGTCGGATATCTGGGATCCGACCCGACGGGAGACAGCCTGCACGTCGGCCATATTGTCCCCTTAATGATGATGCGCTGGTTTCAAAAGCTCGGCAATAAACCGATCGCCTTGGTCGGCGGCGCAACCGCCAGAATCGGTGACCCGTCGGGAAAAGATTCCCTGCGTCCGTTTTTAAGCGCAGAAACCATCGAAAAAAACCTGAACGGCTTAAAACGATCGTATTCAAAATTCCTGCGCTTTGACGACACCCCCGAAGGCGCCGTCATGGTCGATAATTATGATTGGTTCAAAGACGTCAATTATTTGGAATTCCTGCGCGACATCGGCACATACTATTCCGTTAACCGCATGCTCGCCATGGAAAGCGTTAAAACAAGGCTGGACAGAGAACAGCAAATGTCTTTTCTGGAATTCAACTATCAGCTTTTGCAAGGCTATGATTTCTGCCAACTGTACTTAAAATACGGTTGCCGTGCGCAAATTGCCGGTTCCGACCAGTGGGGAAACATTACCAGCGGCACGGAACTGGGACGACGCAAATACGGCGTTGAACTGTTCGGCTTTACCAGCCCGATCATCACGGATTCCAACGGCAAAAAGATGGGAAAATCCGAAGGAAACGCCGTATGGGTCAATGAAGACAAGCTGTCGGCTTACGATTACTATCAGTATTTCCGCAACGTCGGCGACGCCGAAGTCGGCAAATGCCTGCGCATTTACACCGATTTGCCCATGGACGAAATCCGCCGTTTGGAAGCGTTGAAAGATAAAGAAATCAACGAAGCCAAAAAGATTCTGGCATTCGAAGCCACGAAAATCTGCCGCGGAGAACAAGCCGCTTTAAACGCTGCCGAAACCGCCCGCAAAACCTTTGAAGAAAAAACGGGCGGCGCAGAATTGCCGTTCATGGAAGCATCCGAAGATGATTTGAAAAAAGGCATCGGGCTGATTGACGCGTTCTGTGCGTTAAAGCTGACCGAAACGCGCGGAGAAACAAAGCGTTTAATCGCGCAAGGCGGTGCAAAAGTCAACGATGCCCCCGTATCGGGCGACAGCATTCTGCTGAGCGTAAACGACGTTAAAAACGGCGTCATTAAGCTTTCGGCAGGAAAGAAAAAACACGCCCTGATCAAACTGAAATAACAATAAAACCGAAACAACGCAAAAACGCCCTTCCGAACGAAAGGGCGTTTTTTTTATTTCTGCCTTTTTAACGAGCTCGCTTTGCGTTAACGGCTTTTTTGATTGCCGCCGACTGAAGGGCATAATTTTGTTTTTTGGATTCGATACGTTCTTTAATCCCTTGAACATCCTTTGCGGACGTATAGGACTTTGCCTTTATCTTGGTTGCCGTGTTCGTTCTGGTGGGCAACCCTTTGATTGAAGGATCGGGTGCCATGCCGGTTAACGCTTCGCGAGCTTTAAAAAAGTTTTCCAACGACTTCATGGTCGTATTGGCAACCTCAACATACACGCCTTTTTCCAAAACGGCAGGATCATCCGTGAAATAATTACCGTCCTTTGTCCACCCCGCAATTGCGACAATGTCTTTGCCGGACATCTTTTTCGTATAATTCAGCGAGGGTTCCTTACCGACCATCAAGTTTGACAATTCCGTTTGCATCGGTTCGACCAAATAAGATTCTTCATAAACGGTTTTTGTGCGGTTTTGGTCATACCAGCCCTTGAACGTTTCCGTCATCACTTCGTTGGTGACTTCGCCCTGCGTTTTATCCAAAGCGTCCATAAAACGTTCTTCGATTTCGGGATAAGCCGCTCTGAATTCGCGATACGGACCTTTATCCCCGTTAAAACGCAACTCATTGCAGGCTGAAATTGCATAAGTCTGAGCATCGGCTTCCATGGCACGGAACATAATCAATTCCGAACGGACGTCATAAACGCCGAATTTTTCGTGTGCGCCGCGGTAAAACTGACCGGCATGACGGGATTCATGACACAAGGTTCCGACAAGTTTGTCATCCGTTTTCGCAGGGTTCAGCTTAATCCACTTTCCCTCTTCGTCACAAGCGCCGCAACATCTGGTTTCCCCGTCAAAAAAGCTGAACGTAAAGCCCGCTTCTTTGGCAATTTGCAACGTTTCCAAACCGATCGGGCTGCGCGCCAGACGGTTAATCAACGAAATCATACGGGGCTTTTCTTCCTCTTTACAAGGCGACATATCCACATCAACGACCGGTTTTTCGGCATTGTTGGGTTTCATCGCGGGAACGGAAGGATTCAAAGCTTCATTTAAAACGGACATAGGTAAGTTTCCTTAATATAAAAATTATAGAAAAATCATATTTCCCGAAAAAATTTTTGTCAACATTTTTCCATAAAAAAAGCCCCGAAAGTATCGGAGCTTTTTAAAATTTTAACGACCTTTGCCTACTTTTCGTATCATACCCAGCCGAACGGTATCGTTTGTTGCGTCATAGCACGTTCCCCATCCGACATAGACCGACGTATTTACGGGCAACGGCTGGCGCACGGGCAAAAGATCAACGGATCTGTCGCCTTCTTTTCCCGTTTCTTTTTTCACGATGGAAGCATATTGCAGGGCTTTTGCCAGAGTCGTCGGAGATATATCCAAAAATTTCGAATTTTCAAGAACGTCGGGTTCATTTTTAAAATAACACCCGTCAACGCCGCGACACATTCTGTACACAATCGCTTTTGAAGATTCTTTTTGGCTGTACGGATTTTCCGCTTCTTTGTTTTCTTTCATAATATTGTCCATGACCGAAACAATATAAGAATTTTCGTAGGCTTCTTTGATAAAAGCATCGTCATACCAGCCTTTGAACGCTGCCCCCAACAACGCATCCGTCGCGCGGGGCTTTTCGGAAAATTCGGCACTGTGCACCAGCGGATCCGTCACATATGACGTTTCCTTTCTTAACCTTTTCCAAGGTTTTCCGTCTCCGTTTCCTTTCATTTCCATTGTTGTTACGGCAGCCGCAGCCTGAGCGTCGGCTTCCATGGCACGGAAATACATAATTTCTGTTTTAAGCGTGCGTTTGCCGAATTCGGAATCGGCACCGCGTGAAAACTGCTCGGCATGGCGCGCTTCATGTGCCAGCGTGGAAACCAATCTGTCGTCCGAATAAGCCGGATTCAGCATAACGGCTTTTTTGATTTCGCAACACGATCCCAAAACGGTGGCATCGCGCAATTGAAATGACAAAACGAACCCCGCATCCGCCGCACGTTCCAAAACGGATCTGCCGAATTCCGAAGAATGCGCAATTCGGTTCACCAAAGACGTTAAGCGCCTTTTTTCCTGTTTCGAGCCTTCCATTTTAAAGTTGATTTCGGGCTGTTCGTCAGAATAAGAACCGCGAAAAACCTTGGATGAAAACACTTGTGATAAAAAGGACGACATAAAAGCCTCTCCTTATAAAAAATGCCCGCTTTAATTTAATATCGGTCCGTCGAAAAAATTTGTCAACCTTTCCGTCTAATCCCGCCCTTTGTTTTTTTTCAGCGCCGAAACGGCGAAAAAGCTTTTGTCTGAGATCGCATTTCTTTCCGAAACGACTTTTTGCGCCTGCATGACGCCCCGTTCGTTCAACGGGTCGGGATATATGAAAAACCGTTCGACTTTGTTTCTCATATAGCTTTGCAATTCGTACACCGGAATTTTACTTAAGCTTGCATCCGTTTCCCCGTCACTGACGCCGTTGGCACGACACGCCTTCGCATGATTTGCAAGCCATGCCGCCGTAATATCGGAAATTCCCGCCCTCCGCGACGTATCAAGCGCCGACGGCGACATGCAAAAATAGCTTTTGCCTTCTTCGTTTCTGCATATTTTTGATACCAGCTGTTCAGACGTCGGATCTTCGCGTTTCGTGCCCGCCGGCGCAATATCCTGCCCGCAGGACACGGACGAAACAAATCCGTAGAATTCGTAAAGGAATTTTATTTCCGTATCGTCGTACCATGCCAAAGCACTTTGGGTTAAAGCCTTGTTTCTTTCCGTATCGGCGGAAGAACCGAATGCCCGCACGCAATGCGAATAGCTGTCATACAATTTTTCCAAAGGCTTTCGGTCGCCGCAACGATCCAAATCGAAACAAACCGCGACGGACGACGCGACGGCATCGGCTTCCATCAGGCGTTCTTCTTTTAACAAAGATGAAAAAGTGCGACCTTCTTCAAAAAAACCGCAAACGGCGCCGTTCGAAAACTGCTCCGCATGGCGGGATTCATGTGTCAGCGTCGCCGTCAAAACCGAATCCGAACAACGGGGGTTTAAAACTATTTTTTTCAAATCCGAACTGGCTGCGCCGCGACTGCGTCCCATGGTTTCAAAAGAAAGCGAATAACCTTCTTTTGCCGCATGTTCCAGGACAGATCTGCCGAATTTTGAAGAACGGGCAATCCTGTTTATCAAAAATGCCAAACGTTTCTTTTCCTGTTTTGTGCCTTCCGTCCGAAAAGGAACTTCAGGCGGTTCGTCGGGGTAAAAACCGCGAAAAGGAACACTGGAAAAAATAGAAGTCAAACTCGGCATATTCGTCCTCCTGTTTTTTTAATATATCTCATTTTTCAAAAAACAAAAACACAAAAATAGACAAAAATACGCATTTCGTTTGACAAAAAATACGCCCGCGCTTACGATAAAATAAATCGAAGCAAGCAAAGCAGGAGACTTTGTATGTCAGACGAACTTTCCAAAGCCTTAAATCCGCCGCCGCATGCGGCCGAACTGCCCGTTTCGGACAAGCCTTATCCTTTTTTGGACGACGCTTCGCCCGTACTGTGCGAAGCCGTTAAAATTCTGCAAAAAAGCAAAACGGGACGCGAACTTTTGGAGTGTGCCGCCGCCTACGGCACAAAAATCAACACGGAATGTTTAAACGCGTCTTACGGTTCTTTTAACGACGAAACAAAGCAGATTTTCATCGCCGCCGGATCCGACAAAAACCGCATGGTCATTACGCTGGCACACGAACTGCGTCATTCCCAGCAATTCCAAAACGGCGTCCTGCTCAGCGCTTATGCAGACCGCCCTAAAGATTACCTGCAATCTCAGGGCGTCATCGAAGCCGACGCCAACGTCATGGCGTGTCAGGTCGGCTGGGAACTGCAGCAGCAGGGCATCAAAGAGCCGATGGAAGAATTTAAAAAAGAAGACAGAGACGTCGTTTCCGCTTTTTTGAAATCAGCCGAAAAAGGCGGCGTCGAAAACGGCACCGCGCACGGCGAAGCGTTTTACGCTTGGTTTAACGACACGGGATTGCGCGAAGCCTACGAAAAAAATTACATCCGCAACTATGAACGCCATAAGCGCAAAGCCACGCGAGAAGAAGAAAAAACAGCCCTTCAACGCGTTGTGCCCGTTACGGACAATATTGAAAAGGTTTGCAAATTCAACGGCAAAACGTATCTGGACGCCAAAGAAGCACGCGAATTCTTTAAAAAGCCCGAACAAAATTCCGTTACCCACGAAACATATTGGGCAATTTATCGCAACACCCGCGACGCTTTAAATCTGGGATTTTCAAAACCCGCCGAAGAAGTCATCGAAATGGCGGGCGGTCTGACAGAACGGGAATCATCGGGCTGGTATTGCGAATTGCCTGCAAATCTTGCCAAAAAGCAACGCTTGGCACGCCGGCAAAAAGAAGCTTCGGACAAAATATCGCATCTGCGTTCTTTAAAATCGCTGGATTCAATCCGCACGAACGGTCCGAAAACGCCCGATTTAACGACAGTCGCCCTCGTGCGCAAAAAAGGGATATTGCAAAAATAGCTTGCCGACGGGCGGCTCCGCCCTTATAATAGGAAAGTTAAACACTTTTTTCCGCAAAGGAGGGATGCTTTTGCCGGATCCGAAATTTCCGGCTTAACCGTTATTTTCGCTCTTTTCATCAGAACGAAAATATGTTACAGACTTCTCAAACTTTAATCGGTATGCCGCGGTTTCCCGAAAGAATCGGTTCAGTCGTGCATATCCCTCTTTTATGAAAGGAATGATCTTTAAAATGGTACAGGTAATCGTTCGCGACAACAACGTCGATCAGGCTTTGAAGGCTTTGAAGAAAAAAATGCAGCGCGAAGGTGTCTTCCGTGAAATGAAATTGCGCCGCAACTTTGAGAAGCCCTCGGAAAAGAAAGCCCGTGAAAAGGCCGAAGCCGTTCGCCGCGCACGCAAACTGGAACGCAAACGCTTGGAACGCGACGGATTCTAATCAAGTCCGTTTCAAACAAATGCTAAAAACAAACCCCGCTTCAATTCGCGGGGTTTTTGTTTAAAAACACTTTCCGTCACAAAAATAAATATTTATTGTCAATAGGTTAATTATAAAACCGCCCCGAATGCGCCATTGACAAAAAAAGTCTTTTTTTATAAACTCTCCAAGCTAGCTTGAAGGAAAAAAGAATGGCAAATTCAACCGTTTTGGACGATTTGGCAGAAATCGTCGGCATCGCTTCGGAATATACCGACAAATCCGGACAAGTCCATATCACCCCCGAAGAAACAAAGCTCTTCTTTTTAAAGGCAATGGGAATTCCCGCCGCAACGCCGAAAGAGCGCGAAACGTCCTTAAAGCGTTTCAAAGAAATGCCTTGGAAACGCCGAATCGCCCCGACAACCGTCGTTTTAACCGACGAATTCCCCGCGTCTTGCGAAATTTCCCTGCCCGACGGCAAAGAAAAATCAGCCTCTTGGCACATCGTTTTGGAAAACGGCGAAGAATTAAACGGATCCGTCGATTTAAAAAAAGCACAAAAAATCGATACGGCAACCGTTAACGGCGTAAATTATTCAAAATACAAAGCCGTCCTGATGCCAGAATTGCCCGTCGGCTACCATAAACTGACCGTTACTTATGAAAGCGTGCCCTGCTCGTCTTCTTTGCTTGTTGCACCTCCGAAAGGCTATACGCCCGAAGGAATGAGCTCGTTTAAAAGCATTGACCGAATCTGGGGCGTTCCTGTCCAGCTTTATGCGTTGCGTTCCGAACGAAACTGGGGAATCGGCGATTTTACGGACTTAAGTTCGCTTTTGGACATTCTGAAACGTCAGGGCGCCGACATTATCGGGCTGAACCCCTTAAACGCCTTGTTCCACGACAATCCGGGCGAAGCGTCCCCTTACCGCCCCAGCAGCCGTCTGTACCTGAGCCCGCTTTATATCGATGTCGAAGCCGTCCCTGAATTTTCCAAAAGCGCCAAAGCACAAGAATTGGTTCATTCCTTTGAATTTCAAATGCGTCTGCAAAACGCCCGAAAGACAAAGCTGGTCGATTACCAGTGCGTCAGCGATTTAAAAACGCGGGCTCTCGGCGCCGTCTATGAAACCTTTAAAGAGCTTTACGATTCGCAGGACGAAAACGACTGCCGCCGCCACGAAGATTTCGAAGTTTTCAAGCGCGAGCATACGCCTTCTTTGGACGAATTGTGCACTTTTGAAGCGTTGCGGGAAAAAATCGGCAACGGATTTCCCGCTCCCGGACAAAAAGACTGGCCCGAAGGATACCGCCGCGCCGATACGCCAGAAGTACGCGTTTTCGCCATGGAAAACGAAGATCGTATCAACTTCTTTAAATTCATTCATTGGATTGCGGATCGCCAGCTGGCTGCCGTCTATGAAAAAAGCAAAGCGTTAAAATTCAAAATCGGTCTTTATCAGGATCAGGCCGTCGGCGTCGCATCGGACGGTGCGGAGCCGTGGGCTCATCCGTCTTCGTTTGTCAAAGGCGTCGATATCGGCGCTCCCCCCGACCAGATGAGACCGCGCGGACAAAGATGGGGCTTTGCAACGCCGAACCCGCTGTCTTTGAACAAAGACTCTTATATGCATTACAGAGACTTGATGCGTTTTAACATGAAATATGCGGGCGCTTTGCGCATCGACCACGTAATGGGGCTGTACCGGTTGTTTTGGGCACCTGAACTGAACGGCGGCGAAAAAGTCGTCAACGGGGCTTACATCCGTTATTCCATGCGCACTTTGCTGGCGATTATCGCCATTGAAAGCCAACGGGCGAAATGCATCGTCATCGGCGAAGATCTGGGAACCGTTCCTAAAGGGTTCCGCGGAAAAATGTATCAGGCGCGTTTGTTCTCGACAAAAGTATTGCATCGCCAGCGCGACAGAAACGGAGCGTTTTTCCCGACGACAAAATATTTTCCGTTCTCGCTGGCTCAGGTCAGCACGCATGACCAGCCCAGCATTCCCGCTTACTGGACGTTTTACGATCTGGACACGTTTAAAAGGTGCAATCTTTTCTTAAGCAAGGAACAGTACGAAAAAGCGTGCGAAGAACGTTTGAATATTTGCAAAAAAATGATTGAATCCTTTAAAAGCGAAGGGTTATGGGCTGACGATGTGCCTTCCAGAATCGACATAATGAAAGATCCGCGCCTGCGCCGCCGTCTGATTACGACGACGAACCGCTTTATTGCCCGAACGAAAAGTTCGATTTTCCTTGTTCGGTTTGAAGATATTTTCGGTCAAACGGAAATGATTAACGTTCCCGGAACGACGAACGAATATCCGAACTGGCGTTTAAAATTGCCGTTAAATATCACGGAAATGGAAAACAGCCCAGAAATGCAGAAAGTCCTGACCGCCATCAGAGAAGAAAGAAACGCCGTCAAACAAAGCAAGGCTTCTTGAAAACTTAAAGCTTAATAAAAAAGCCGCCGTCAAAGCGGCTTTTTTATTTTGTCCATATTTTTTTGAATTTTCTGTCTATAATGTATTGACTTTAAAATAAAAACAGGAAATTATAAAAAGGTGAGTTTTAATAAGGATATGCGAAAAATGGACTCTTTTGCGGCAAATATCTACGAAAGCAGCGAAGGCGAACCCGTTATGGCTTTAGAAGCTTTGGACGGAAAGCCCGACATGCCCAGCCTGATTTTAAAATCGGACAATAACGCCGTGTTTTGCCGCACGGGGGATCAGTTTGTACGCATTTGCGATATTGATAAAAACTTGCTGGAAAAATTGCGTCGGCAACGAAAAATACTGGTTGCCGAAATCACAATTGGCGGCGAAACAAACGGATATTACGCCGATGTCAAAGAATTAAACTGAACAGGTGCCGGATGGTTGAAGTAAGGCTGGATAAAAAAACATCTGAAAAATTAGAATCTTTTATGAAAGGCGGCAAACTGCGCGTCTTTGAATGCGGCGAAAAACGTCCCGAATTCATTCAGGAACGCCCGTTTTTCGGATTGCTTCCCGAAGGACAGACTTCTTACATCGAACCCGGTTTAAACGGCGAAAACTGCACCGTTTCCGTCGGCGAACCCCCGAAAGATTACATTCTGGACACCGAAAACCACCGCTTCTTTAAACAAATTGAAGAACGCTTCCGCAACGTCAGACCCGACATGACGCTTTTTGTCATCGATCCCGACGTCGTTATGGGGCGTTACGCCACGGATGACGAACCCGACCGCAGCATCGGAAAATCCCTTTATCTGCACATTGTTGAAAAACTGAAAGAAGCTAACGTCTACGGCAAAACTCCGATCGACAAGAGCTATGTCGAACCCGTCATCGCTTCCGCCATTACGTCCAGCAACGCTTTCAGCGCAACCAACCCCGTCGGCGTGACAAAGAAAAATCTGGACGGCGAACGCAATATCAGTCTGGTTGTCGGCGATAACCCCGATACTTTGGTCGACGATATGTTTTATTGGGTTCCCGGCGTCAAAGAACGTATGGAAAAAGAAGGCGTTACCCGCCGTCAGCTTCAACAGTTCACGCTGTACCACGAATTCGGACACGCGCTGGATCCCGCACATAAAGGCGGCTTTAAACGCCAGTTCACCGAAAACGACGTCGATGCTCAGCTGGCTCGCCACCGCACGGAATGTCTTGCCGACGCTCATGCCGTTTTGCAGCTGGCTCGCGATTACGGACAGACCGACATTTCCGTTTTGATCGGTGACGTCCGTATCGAAACGATGCATAACCTGATTAAAAAATATACCGAAAAACAGCCGACCACACGGCTGGAAGCCGCTATTGACCGCGAAGCGGAAAAAAATCTGAAAGTTAAAAAAGGCGATTCCAAAGAAGTCGCCGAATTGAAAACATTGCAGACCGGCGGCGCACGCTATGCCGAATTGAAAAAAGTCGGCAATTATCTGGCTTATTACACAACGGGCGTCGTCGATGCCGCCATTAAAATCGCAAACGAAAAACTGGCAGACGGTTCGCTAATGAAAATGAAAGACGTCGAAGTTTTGGATTTGGCAGACCAAATTTCAAAAACCTACGGCTTGTCCAAAGAAGAAATGAGCCGATTGAGAATCGATTTGGTTGATAACAAACCCAATCCTTTGATTAACCAGATGATGCAACGGACGGACGAAGCATTCGCCCGCATGCCTCTGCCCAGAGAACAAATCGAAAAAATGTACGACGTGCGCAAAAAGAAAAGCGCCGAAAAACATAACCTTGAAGTTGAAGAAGCTTTGGGTATCGTCCGCCCGCAAACGGAAGTCAAATTAACCGAAGCTCAGCTGCTGGAAATGATCGCAAAAATGGAAGCCGTCGCCGCTTGGCGTTCGGGCGTTTATGATAAAATCGCCCGCGACGGCGCAAACAAAGATGCTTTGATTTCAACGATTACTCATGAAAAAGAAGCAATCCGAAAGGCGTCCGTCAATGATCCCGCAGGAAAGGAAAAAATGGATCTGTTAAATGCGGAATTTATCGGCGAAGCTCCCTCCGTTTTGAAAAAAGCCAAGGCAAATCAAGCCGTGTTCCGCCAGATTCAGGAAATCCCGCCAAAGCATGAAATTCCCAAAGGCGAAAATGCTTTGATTACGTTTATTTCCTATGAAATCTCGACAATGGACAGAATGTCTTCTTTGCTGGAAAAAACGGCAAACCGCGATTTCGATGCCATGACCGTTGACGAACAGCTCAAGGCTTTGCAAAAAGACCGCTCCGAATTTACAAAAATCATGACATCGGAAAAAATGGCGCAACTGGCCGCCGTCGAGGTCTGCAAAGATAAAGGAATCTTGGGGAAAAGCTATGTCTGCCCGTCCCTGTCGGATGCCCTGATGTTAAGAGCCGACGGAAAACATCCCGAATGGATGACGGATTTCCAAATGAATTTCACGTTTCCGAATCCGGCTGTCGCCAAAAAATTGCTGACCGAAATCGAAGAACAAAAGTTCACATTGATTTCCGACATGGCAAACGATCCGGAAATCAGCAATATCGTGTTGGAAAAAAAGCCGTCTTTGATGCGCAATGCCATGAAGTTTGCTCAAAACTACATGAACAAGGTTGATGCCCAACAAGAAAGTTTGGGGAAAGCTCCGAAAATGGATTTAAAAACGTTTTCAAAGCTGAACCCGCGCTCATCCCGCTAAATCGGGAAAAGAGGTTCAATCGAAAAAAGGAGGGGTTTCCCTCCTTTTTTTGCATCACGTTTTAAATTACGGGCATTGTTCTTTTAAAATATTCGTCGCATCATTCGTTAGCGGATGCCCGTTCATATAGACCTGACCGTTTTTAAACGTAACGTTTCCGACGGGAATTGTTCCCATATCCAACGAAGACTGAAAGAACGGAAAATTCTTTGACAGATCAACGGAAATCGGCAGCTCTATATCCTGCAAATCGACGGAAGGAAAATCGTAACCGCCGTTTAAATCCGCCGGGACGACGGCGTCGCCCGTTACAGACACGCCCGGCTGATAATCCGCCGAAGCGACAGTCTGTCCCGTTGCGGAAACGCCCGCCTGATAATCGGCGGGAACTGATGCAGAGCCGGTTTTTAAACGGCGGCATGCTTCTTTGCTGATGCGGATTTTCCTTTTCGGAAGAGGTGCCGGAGCCAATGACGCCGAGGCTTGAGTATTCGGTTCCGTTTTATCCGAAGCTATCGGCAATGTCGTTTGCGCTTGTAACGCGTCCGTTGCCGTTACGGAGGCGGTTCCCGTCAAAACGGCTTCTTTCTCAGGCTGAGATGTTGAAGCATTCGCGCCAAAAAAAGAAGCGTCGGGGTCTTGTTCGTCTTGAGCATCAGAAGAGCCTATGGCGACGCCCGACATGTCATTTAACGGGAAAACCGTCGAGACGGGCGCAGGCGTCGAGGAATTTTCAAGATAAATAAAAGCCCCCGCCGTGCATAACAACAAAAAAGACACTGCAAAAATCAGTTTTTGATACATTTTATTTCAAACCCGAACCAAATGAACATCAACCATCGGACGGCGACCGTGATTTTCCATAACCGTTTTTCGGATTGCCGCTTTGACGGCGTCGGCAACGCTGCCGTCATCCTTCAATCGTGCCGGCGTCAAAGAAGATAAAGCCGCCTTGATGCCTTCGTCCAAAACCGACATTTCGGGGCTTTGAGCATCAATTAACCCCGTCGCAGAGATTTGAACCGAGCCGACGACCGCGTTCTTTTTATCCAAAACAACCGTCGCGACAACCGTTCCGTCTTCCAGCATACGGCGACGTTTTTTCAAAACATCCGCATTGACGGGAATAATCTTGCGACCGTCCATCACCATCAATCCGCTTTGAACCGAACCGATAACCTCGGCTTTGTCCGCACCGAAAGAAATAACGTCGCCGTCTTTGGGAATGACAGTTTGAGAAATGCCGCATTCGTCCGCCAATTTCGCATGTTCAAACAAATGTGCCGCTTCGCCGTGAACGGGAACGGCTATTTTCGGACGGACAAATCCGTACATCCGTTTCATGTCATTGCGGTTGGCGTGTCCCGAAACGTGCGTCAAAGCGTCTTTGTCGGTAACGACTTCTATGCCTTTGGCGATAAAGCGGTTTTTGATGTTTGCTATTGCCTGTTCGTTTCCGGGAATGACGCGGGACGAAAAAATAACAACGTCGCCCTTGTTCAGCTGGAGGCTGCGATAAACGCCGTAAGATAAGTTCGACAAAGCGGCTTTCGGTTCGCCCTGACAGCCCGTGCACAGATACAAGACTTTTGACGGCGGCAAATCCTGTGCTTCTTCATCCGTCAGAAAAACGTTTATGCCCCGAAAATAGCCGCAAGCCCGCCCTGCGCCTTCAACGCGCCACAGGGATCGACCCAAAAGGCATACCGTCCGCCCGTTCTTTTCCGCCGCTTCCGCAATGCTTTCAATCCTGCCGACGTTTGATGCAAAGCACGTAACGACCAAACGTTTGCCCGAATATCGCGAAAATAACGTCGTCAGAGAATCCTTGACGTCGTTTTCGGATAAAATATCGTTTTCGACAAAGACGTTCGTCGAATCGGCGACCATTGCCAAAACGTTTTCTTTGCCAAGTTCTTTAAACCGTGCGTAATTCGCGGGCTTTCCGACCACGGGCGTATCGTCAAAACGCCAGTCCCCCGTATGGAAAACGTTGCCGTATTTCGTTCGTATCAAAAGGCTGACGGCTTCGGGAACGGAATGGTTGACAGGGATCAGTTCTATGTCAAAGGGGGCTAAATCCAATTCGTCGCCCGCTTCGACGGTTTCCAAAGAAACTCGTCCCAAAATGCCCGCTTCGTCAAGGCGCGTTTCCAGCATCTCGGTCGCAAAAGGCGTCGCATAGACGGGACAGCGCAACAAAGGCCAAAAATGACCTACCGCGCCGATATGGTCTTCGTGCGCGTGCGTGATAATCAACGCTTTTAAGTTTTTTGCAATCTGTTCCGCAAACGTCGGATCGGGCAAAACCATTTCCACTCCGGGCAGTCTGTCGCCCGCAAAGCCGACGCCGCAATCAACGGCAATCCATTGCCCGTCGCACGAATATAACCCGAAGTTTATGCCGATTTCTCCGGCGCCCCCCAACGGAACAAAAAACAATCCTTTGTCCGGTACGGTTATGTAATCTGGCTGGTCGTTGCTTTGCATGATTTAGTTTCCCTGTACGCCGAAAAATACGTCTCCGGCGGTGATTTTATGTTCTCCGTCGGCATTATTTAACAATAAGCTCCCGTCATTATCAAGACCGGAAAACGTCCCCGTCAGCCGCCGGTCGGGCAGGTTCACCGTTATCATTCCCCCAAGCCCGTATGCCCGCGATTTCCACAAATCCAAAACAGGCAAAAACCCCTCTTCTTCGCGAAGTCTGTCCAGACGGTCAAAATGACGCACAATCGCGCTTAACATTTCGGCTTTATCCGTCGTGCACCCTTCTTGCGCCAAAGACGTTACGGGATAAAGCATCCCTTCTTCGGATACGGGAAAAATATTGACGCCGATACCGGAAATTAAAAACTCGATGCCTTTTTTACCCGTCGTTTCCAAAAGAATGCCCGACATCTTTTTGCCGTTCAGCAACACATCGTTCGGCCATTTGCATTTCACGCTGACGCGAGGGCAAATTTCTTCAACCGCCAGCGTCAATGACAGTGCCGACAAAAAACTGTATTCCCCCAAACGGGAAATATTTCCCGCTTTTACCGCCAAGGAAAAAAACAAGTTCCCTGCGGCGCTTTTCCACGGGCGTCCTCGGCGTCCGCGCCCCGCCGTTTGTTCATCAGCCTGAATGATTAAACGGTCTTTGCCGGTTTCCAAAACCCGTCTTTTTACGGCTTCGTTCGTGCTGTCGACCGAAGGCAGGCATTCCAAGCTCCAACCTGCGGGCAAAACGACTTCGTTCGGTTGCATCATAAGCCTCCCGTATATAAAACGGCACTGCGGGCAACGTCAAAAAACGATGCCGCTGGAAAAGAAAATAACAGCGAAACCAAAGCCGCCGCCCATAAAACCGATCGCAGAGAAAACGGAACGGGCGACAGTTCGTCTTTACTCGGCGAACCGTACATACGGCGAATAATCCTTAAATACACAAACGCCAAAACAAACGCTCCCGCCATAATTAACAGGCACGGCCAAAAATCTCCGTCCTTGATCGCGCTTTCAAACAAAAAGAAACGACGCCAAAAGCCGGCAAACGGCGGAAAACCCGTCATACCTAAAAAAATCAGACTGTATAAGGCGGCTCGCACGGGCTTTGATTTGCCCTGCCCCGACAATGTTTCTATGCTTTCGGATAAATCTCCGCCGACGCGCAGGCTCAGCGCCACGCCGAAAAGCCCCGTCGCCATAACCGCATCCGTCAATGCAAAAAATAAAAACGCTCCCGCATCCGAAATCTGAAGCGACAATAAAATAAAAGCGTTGGATACCGTCAGAGTATATGCCGCCAAACGCTTGATATTCGTTTGGGTCAACGCGCCGAATGCTCCGGCATATACGCCGGCAACGGATAAAATCAAAAACAAAACGCTCCAAAATTCATGCGCAAAGCTTAACGGATAAAACACAAGCTTTGCAAAAACCGCCCAAACCGCAAAACGCCACACCACCCCCGCAAACGCCGTAACGGGAGTAGGCATTCCTTCATAAACGGGCGCAACCCACGTATGAAACGGAACGGCTCCCGCCTTCATTAAAAAGCCCGCCGCTATAAACGACAAAGACGGATACAGCACAGATATCCCGGTTTTTTGAACCGCCGCTCCGATCTGAGAAAACTCTATCGTCCCAAGGCACACATACAAAGAAGAAATCCCGAACAAAATAAAAGAGCTGCTTAAAAGCGAAATTAATACATATTTTGCTCCGGCTTCGGTCGAACGTTCGCCCTGTCTTTTGTACGACGCCAAAAAACATAACGGAAGTTGAGCGGCTTCCATGCCTAAAAACATCGGCAAAAAACTCTCGGAACAAACCGCAATCCCCATTCCGCAAACCGAAAACGCCAACAAAACGGGATATTCGAAACGCACATATTTTTTGTACTTCAGCCAGCTTTGCCCGAATGATAAAGAAACGGCGCTCAACAGAAAAATCGCCAGTCTTGAAAAATTTGCATATCCGTCAGCCATAAACAAACCGTCATCCGATCCGCTTGTGTTTTCCCGCAACAAAAAAATCAAAACCAATGAACCGCACAAGCCGAACCAAACCAGCATATCGGCATTTGTTTTTCTTAAATCGACGCGGGAATAAACACCGGCACACAGTGCGCACATCGCGCATATCGTCAAAAAGGCTTCGGGAAGCAACGGCAACAAAAAATGTAACGTTTCGTAAATCATATGCCGGCTCCTCCGTTCAAAATCAAAGCCCTGGCCGCCGCATCCGCCATCCGCATCACAATTCCGGGACAAAGTGCCGCGACCGCCAAAACCAAAGCCAACATGCCGATTTGAATCCTCTCAATGCCGGACAAATCCGCCGGAACCGCCAAAGACGGATTAAAATCTCCCAATACGTAGCGGGGGAAAAGCGGCAACAGTGCGGCAAACGCCAAAACGGAAGACAATATTGCAAAAAATCCCGCCGCTTGAGAAAAATCAAAAATGCCTGCAAAAACCAAAAATTCCCCGACAAACGAAGGCGTCGGCGGAAATGCCGATAACGCCAGCAACCCCGCAAAAAAAGCCGCTCCCAACGCCGGAGAAACTCCGTACAATCCCGTGCACGACTTTAATTCTTTTGCCGAAAAACGCCGTATCAACGCCGCTTCAACCGACAAATACAATAAAACGGAAACCGTCTGGGCAAAATAAAAAAACAAAGCCCCCGACAGCAATCGTTGAGATCCGACGAATATTCCCGCCGCCAACAGCCCTGCCTGCGAAAGCTGGACATATCCCGCCGTCTTGCCGATATCGTCGCGACTTAAAGAAACCGTCGCCGCATATACCGCCGAAAATACCGCCCAAGCGCTTAAATACCCCCCGAAAGAAGACATCGCATCCGGAGCATATAAAAAGGCGCTTCTTAAAAACATAAACAATCCCGTTCCGGACAAAGCCCCCGACAGCAATACAGACGTCGATACGCTTGCCTCCGTGCGAATTTCAACAAACCAGACATGAAACGGAAACAACGGCAAAGACGCGGAAAACATAAATACCAGTCCCGCCAAAAATGCCGCCTGCATATCTTCGGGCAACGCCTGAATCCCGACACCGGCGTCCGAGCTGCCCGTCATAGAATACCCGTACATCAAAACCGCTGATAACGCCAACAACCCCGCCAAATTGTAAAAACAAAATTTAAAAGCCGAATACGCCCGTTTTTCAACCCCCCAAACAGCAATCATCACAAATACGGGCAACAATGCGGATTCATAAAAAACAAACCCCTGGATCAAATTGCGGGAGCACAACGCCGTTAAAACAAAGCTTTCAAAAACCAGCGTCAAAAACATATATTCGCGCACCATGGATAAAACCGTCTTGTGTGCCGCCAAAACGGATATAAAAACGGCGCCTGAAACCAACGGCAAAAACAGCAAAGAAACACCGTCAACCCCGATATGCCAAACCGTCCCGAATACAGGAATCCATTCCGCAATATAATCAAACTGGACTGCGGAACCGTTAAAATCAAAGCGCGCCAAAACCGACAAAGACGCCAAAAAAGCACATCCGGACGTTAACAGCGCAACTCTGCGCGAATTCATCGCCGTAATTCGTTCGTCCCCGCGAATGAACAATAAAAACAACGCCCCGACCAAAGGCAGCGCACATAATGCCGTTACCAAAGAAAATTGTTCCATGTCAGCCTCCGTACGCCAAAACGCCGCCTAATACAAAAAGGCTTAAAAGACCGGCAATGCTCCAAACAAACGACAATCCCAGATTCCCCGAATGAATGCTTTGCAACGCCTGCGCCGATTTACGCACAAAAGCCGGCATCATGTCCGTCAATCGTCGTTCTATCAAATCCAAATCCGCATGAAGCCATAACATATTGCCGACAAACAAAAACGGTACCGCAAACAAACGGCGGTACAATTCGGAAAAACCGAAACCTTTGGCGCAAAACAAACTCAGTCTTTGAAAAACGGCAGATCGTCTTGTCTGAGACTTTTCCCGTCTTGAAAAGTATTTCATCCCCGCCAAAAAACCAAAGCAGCCCAATAAAGACGAAAAAATAACTTCTGCCGATAAAATCCCCGTCAACGGCGGCAATATCGAACGCTTGGACAATTCGTTTTGAAACAATGAAACTATCGTCAGCAAAATTAACGGTATCGTCCCCGTTAAAGGCGCTTTTCGAATCTTTACCGCAATCTCAACCGGCGTTTTCGGAAAAGCATAAAAAATATAAAACATCATTCTGGCAAACGCAAAAGCCGTCCCGAACGACAACAACAAAAACACAAACGTAAACGCTCGCCCGTCCGCCTGAAACAATGCCGAATACATATCTCGCCTGGCTCCGAACGTCCCGATATAAGGAAAACCGACACAGCAAAAGCTTAAAATCCACATAATCTTCAGCGTAAACGGTTTTTCTTTTTGCAACCCGCCCATACGCGTAATGTCTTCTTCCCCCCACAACGCATATATGACGTTCCCCGCCGATAAAATCAGCCCTATCATCGGAACCGCCATCGCCACAAACGTATTCAAAGCAACGCCTTCGCCGCTTAAACCGAATGCCGCCGTAACAAAACCGAATTGCGACATTAAAATAAAGCTTAATATCGCTTTGACATTCGTCACATTTAAGGCAATCAGTATTCCCGCCGCCGCCGACAATGCTCCGATGGCAACAAAAAACGTCCTGACGTTCGGAACGTCCTGCACAAACGGAAAACAATGGTATAAAAGATACATCCCCAATCCGCTCAACACCGCCGGAAAGCAAAACGCCGCCGCAGGAACGGGCATATCCGATCCGTCTTCCATAACAAAATGAAATCCGAAGCATATCAGCTTTGCCGCAGCCGCCAAGATGATACACACCGCAAACATTCCGGCTTCAACCCCGCTGAACGAAGCAAAATAAGGGCTGACAAACGGCGGCACAAAAAACATTCCCGTTTTTTCCCACAACATGAAAAAAGCGTAAAACAACGGTAAATCCGTTACTTTGTGAGCAATAAAAAAACGAACGGAAGAACGCCGCAACGATTGTTTGTCATGAAACGTATTCATCAGCATATACGCAAACAATGCCGATAAATCCCAGCCTATGACAAACTGAAACATATTCTTTGCCCCCAGGCACGCCAATGCCGAAACCGCCAGACCGGAAACATTCGCGCTAAATCGCCCCAGTTTTTCCGACGGAACATAATTCTTGGCATAAAACAAACTTAAAAAAGCCGAAAAAACCATAAATGCCGCCAAAAACAATTCCGCCTGTCCGAAATGAAGGCGCCACGCATAAGATATACCGTCCCATGTCATAAACGGCGCTACAAACGACGAATATACCTTTGAACGAAAAACTGACTTTACGCTCATCGCCGCCAGCTTAACGCACGCAAAAAACAAACCGATCATCACCAAATACCATCCGGCCGTCCCTTGCCTTAATTTCGGAACAAATAAAACCGAAACCGCGCAAAACAGCAAAACCAATACTGCCGCCGTCATAAACTTTCCTCCTTGCGGTCGGTTTGCAATCGTTTCCTGTAATACAAATAAAATAACGATAAAGCTCCCGCCGACTGTGCCGCCGTCATGCAAATCACAAATAATGCAAAAACAGCTCCGGAAACATCGTTAAACAAAAACGTCCCGGATACAAAGTTCAACGCCGAAGACCAAAAAATCAACTGTAGCGAAACCAAACACCTCACAAAATCGGAACGGTGAACCAGTACCCCCCAAATCCCGATCAGCACCATAACGGACGTCGCCGCCAACATATAGCCGGAACTTATCGTCATAAATATTTCCTTTCAACAGGTATGCGGCGCAATTCTGCCTTGATTTCCCGATCTTTGTCTTCTTCTTTACGAAAATCTGCTCCGTCCCCTTTTTTATTCATCATCAGCATCGTTATCCCGACTATGGAACCCGTCAAAACCAACGCAAAAACAATAACGCATATCGCATACCGCGTGTATAAAAGCGTCCCTAACGCAGATAACGAAAAAATTTCCGAAAACAAAGAACTGCTCCGCAAATGCCGAAAATACAGCCACATAAATTCCGACAACGGCAATATAACCATAACCAAAAAATATAAAATCCGACGCTTCGGCGTGTCTTCCGATCGTTCGGGAACATTAAAAATTATCAAAGAAAACATCAATACGGTCAAAAAAATGCTCGATGCCGCAGAAATCAAAGAAAATGCCGTAAAATACGCATGCTGACACGCCATCAAACCGCAAATCGCCACCGCCGATTGAAGCTGCCATATTACCGCGTACAGCGTCTTGGACACGCTTACGCACGCTATCCCGCCGGCAATCGCAATAAAGCAAAAAAAGACGTAATCCGCAACCGACATTATGCTTCCTCCGACTGCTTTAAATAAATCCGAACCGGTTTCGACAACGTCGGTTTCGCTTGTTCAAACAACGCTGCCAAAACTTCGCTCGGACAAGACTCAATACATAAACCGCACGAAACGCATCTGGACGGATCAATGCTTAATCTTTCCAAAACCCATTTTCCGTCACGTTTCGACGTTTCAACCCATAAAGCACTTGACGGGCATACCTTTTCACAAAGCCCGCACCCGATACATAACCGCCCGTCTTCCTTCAAAACAGGGCGGCGAACAACCTTTGCCTCACCGCGAAAAAAACGGGACGATCGACCGCGCAACGCGCTCTTTAACGCAACCAGCAACGAACGGAAAACATCGTCGGGAATAATCTTCTTTATCAGATCTTTCACTGTACTCCGCCCCCTTCAAACAAAATAAAAAAAGCCGTCACAAAAAACCAAATCGCGCTTAACGGCAAAAAACATTTATAACTGATCGCCATCGCATCTTCCGTTTTGTACGACGGTAACGACGAGCGCAACAGCACAAACAAACAAAACAAAATTCCGGTTTTTGCCAGCAAATACCAACACGACCCCTCTGTCCCGAAAAACATAAAGGCGTTCCAACCGCCGAAAAACAACAGAGCCGACAGCAAAGAACCCGCTAACAGCAAAATATAATCCGCGCTTTTGAAAAACAAATAAAGCCCGCCGGAATACTCCGAATAAACTCCGCCGGAAAGCTCATACGAACCTCGCGAAGTTCCGAACGGAGCCCCTCCCGTCAACGTCAACAGGCTTAACATAAACATTATAAACATCGGAAAATGAATAAATACATACCAAACATCCCGCTGCGCCGAAACTATGTCTGACAAATCCGTGCTGCCCGCCGTCATTAAAACAACTCCAGACGTCAACATAAGTATTAACTGACATGAAAATGTTTCCGCCAAACTCCTCAACGCCCCCAAAAACGAAAAACGAGAACCGCCCGCCAGACCGCCCAAAAAAAACGTATAACCGAACAAAACTCCGGCAAACAGCAAATACAGCAAACCTCCCCGCAACCGTAAAAACTCGCCGTCTTGCCCCGTCGGCAGCATCAGCAAAAAAAATAACGACGCCACAAACGATATTATCGGTACCCAAAAAAACAAAACTTTGTCGGATGAACCGGGCTGCAACGGTTTTTGCATCATCAGGCGCACCATATCCGCAAAAGCCTGTTTAAATCCTTTTCCTTTGCGCCCGAACAAACGTTCGCGTATCCGACTTTCCAGCATAACGGCGCCCGTCGTTAAAAACAGCGCCAATAAAACAAACAATCCGACCTTGCCCGCAAATACGAAAAATAAAGAAAAATCCGCAAGCTTTAATTCCAAACCTTTAAACAATTCAAAAAAAGATCCCGTCATACGCCGACCTTCCACACTTTCTTTAATGCCCGAAGCGACGCCGAGCGACGGCATATCTCATTGTCCTCTATGTCCCTTGATTCGCATACAAGCTCTTCCGGCAAAAGAACCCCTTCGCTTCCATATGACGTTACGGCTTCTTCGGTCCTCGTCAGAGGCATAAAAACGGCGCTCAATGCTCCCAAACGATCCCGTATCTCGGCTAAGTTGTCATACGGCAACGGCTTTTCCAAATATTCGGACAATGCCCGCAATATCTTCCAGTCCTCACGGCTTTGCCCCAACAACGGCAAAACCGCCGACGTGCTCTTGGCTTTGCCAAAAGCGCCGACATATGTCGCTTCTTTTTCCGCATATGACGCCGACGGCAAAATAACATCCGCACCCATCGCCGTTTCCGACGCAAACATCCCCTGATAAATTATAAATGTATCCCCCATATCAGAACGCGTCAAACGGTCTTCACCCAACAAATAAACAACGTCAAATTCCCCTGAGCGCGCTTTGGGCAAAAGCGGTTCCGTCTTGACCAAACCAAGTTCGGATGCCCCGAGCATCCCCGGGGATATGCCCGTCATGTTAAAGCCGTTCCAACCTTCTTTCACAACACCGTATCGGAAACATATCTCGCAAATCTTTTGAAACAAAAACGGCGCATCGCCGCGCGACCACAGCGTTTTTCCCGCAACAACCATCGGAAAACGGGATTGTTTCAAAACCGATGAAAACGGATGTTCTCCACTCAATATCCCGTCCAAAAGTGATGAAGAACCGCCTAAACAGTCATACGCATAATTCTGTTCCGTCCTTGAACCTATCATCGCTTTCGGCATTACATTGCGCCGAATTTGCGCATTCAACAATGCCGCTTCACGTTCGGGATCCGAACCGATTATCAATAAAGCATCGGCCTTTGCCACGTCGGAAAAATCCGTATTGCAAAAACGCCAACGCCCCGCCGAACGCGGCACTCGCGCATAAAAACTGCCCGCATCCGTATTGTCGGAACCCAGTATCTTCATTAAATCCGCTAATGCCGCCATGCTTTCGCAATCCGCCGTCGAACCCGCAAATGCTGCGACTTTTCCTTTCGGCGCGGATTGCATCCTTGACGCCGCCGTCATCAGCGCTTCCGTCCATGAACATTCCCTGAACCTGCCGTCCACACGAATATACGGCCGATCTATACGCCCGCTTGACAATCCGTCCGAACCGAAACGAGTCCTGTCCGATATTATCCCGCAACCGTCACGCGACGTAAAATCCGCTTCAACCTTCACTATGCGGCCAAAGGCGACATCCATAATGACGGAAGGCAAAAAAGAATCCAATACGTCCGTCGTCTTTTTGCGCTCCGTCTGCCACGGACGAAACATTTCTTTCGACGTCGCGTCCGTAAATACGCCGCTCGGACACAGGTCTATTAAATTCCCGGATATCGGCGATGAAAAAGCTCCCTTTACAAACGGACTTATCCGCGTCAATGAGCCTTTCCCTGACACAACAAGTTCCGGCGTCCCCGCTACATCATTCATAAAATTCAGGCATTTCATGCATAATACGCAACGCGACGGATGCATTTCAACCAACGGCCCCGTTTCAACCTTTTCGCATTCAGACGGTGACCTCCCGATGCTGTCCCCTTTCATAAGCCCGAACGCAAAACACGCTTCTTGCAAAATGCAGTTCCCGGCCTTTTCGCAAACGGCACATTCCGCAGGATGGCTCGCCAACGTTAAACGAAGCATTCGATCCCGAATCTTGTCCAACCGCAAAGAATGCGTCACGATTTCCATGCCTTCCGTGACACGTTCCGAATGCGCGTCAAAAACTCCGTCACGTCCGCGTATCTCGACAAAGCTTAATCTCAATACTCCGCGCAACGTTTCTTCCAAACGGCGAAAAATATCCGGAAAACCGTGTCCCGTCGTTTCACACGCCTCTGCTATGCTTATCCCTTCGGAAACTTCCTCGACACAGCCGTCTATCGTCAGCTTAACCACTGCAGCGTTCCTCCAACAAAAAACGAAAATGCCTTAAAAATCCGCTGATAAAACGAACGCCCGAAACACCTACCGGACATAAAGCCGTGTCCGACGTTTCTTCGCATAAACGTTCCAAAACGTCTATATCCGTGCGTTTCCCCTTCCCCGTTGAAATTAAATCCAGTAAATCATAAATCAATCGGCTTCCTTCACGGCAAACAGCACATTCACCGCAACTTTCATTCTTAAAAAACAACGCCGCACGCCGGATCAGTTCGACAAAGTCCGTCGTCTTTCCGACAACAATCAATCCTCCCGTCCCCAATCCGGACGATACAGCCCCCAAAGAATCATAATCCATACGAACATGTTCGCATATCTCTCTGGAAAGGCACGGCATCGATATGCCGCCGGGAATAACCGCCTGCAAATTTGACCAGCCGCCTTTTACTCCTCCCGCGTAATTGTCTATTAAATCTCGCATCGGAACTCCGAGCGTTTCCTCAACCAGACAGGGGTTTTCAACGTCGCCGCTGACCGAAAACAAACGAACCCCTTCGTTGCCCGAACGCCCCAAAGAAGAAAACCATTCGGCTCCGCGTTCCAATATCGACGGAAGCATGCACAGCGTTTCCATATTATGCACCAAAACGGGAGCACCGAACAACGTGTCCTGACCGCACGTGAAATCAGGCATCGGACGACGGCCTTCCATTGCACGAAACATCGCCGAATCCGTCCGACACACATAAGCGTCTGCTCCGCGGTGCACAAATAAATGCAAATCTACGCCCGTGCGCAAGATATTCATTCCCAAAAGACCGGCCTCGCGCGCTTGATTGATGGCTCGTTCCAAAATTTCAGTCTCTTCGCGAAAGGCGCCCCGTACATATATGTACGCTCGGCGAATCCCGCATATGTAAGACGCTATTAAACACCCCTCCAATAAACGGTGCGCTTCATAACGCAACAGACTCCTTGCCTTGCACGTCCCGGGTTCGCTTTCGTTAACGCTGACAACCAAATATTTAAATGCTGACGGTCGCTTGATAAATCCAAGCCACTTTTCCGCCGTCTTTTGAGCAAACATCCCTCGCCCGCGCAAACCGGAACGGTCAATTTCTTCCAACAATTCGCGAGGTGGCTTTTTTAAATATTCCGACGTATTTTTCCAACACCCCCGCATTCGGGCGGAAGCTAAATCGGAATCTCCGAATTCCCCTCTTATATTTGTAAAAATACGATCGGATTCTTTTAACATTTTTCCTCCGATTCGTATTTTTTCAGAATTTCAACCCCGCGCTCGGGCGTCAAACGTTCAAAGCATATCCCGTTAACCGACATGACGGGCGCATTCAGACAATCCCCCAAACAATCTCTGCTTTCTGCCGAAAACATCCCGTCAGAACGCGTTTGCCCGCACGTTATTCCCATATATGACAAACAGGCGGCTTTAAGCTTTTCCGAAGATTTCATTCCGCAGCATATCCCGCGACAAAAAATAACATGTACGCGTCCCCGCGGCGTTTCGTTGAAATCTTCGTAAAACGAACGAAGCTCCCATAAACGGGCGTACGGAACGCCCAATATCCTCGAAATCTCAGACAACGCATCGTCGGACACGCAGCCTTCCTGTTCCAATGCCAGATACATCGCTCCCGTCGCCGCCGCGGACGCACGACCCGCAGGGTAGCGCTCAATCAAATCTTCAAGCTTTTTCCTGTTGCGTTCGCTGAAAACAAATCCGCTCACCTGTCCGCCTCCGTCATGCTGATGTCCAATGAAGATATGACAGGTCCGATATCCGACAGCGTCAATCCGCACAAAAGCTTCGGAACCGCCTGTAAATGAGCAAATCCTGCCGAACGGTACCGACAGCGGTACGGCATTACCCCGCCGCGGGAAACCAAATAAACGCCCATTTCTCCCCAAGGCGCTTCCGTCGGAACATAAACTTCGCCCGCCGTCAAAGGATATCCTTCCGACAACAGCTTAAACCTGCTTCCTTCAGATTCTACGGAACCGTCTCCGCGATCAACCAAAAGCCTCATTTGAGGCGCAAGAACTTCTCCGGCAGGCATCTTGGATATCGCCTGAAGAACCAATGCCGCCGACTGTCTGATTTCCATAACCCTCAATAAATTCCGCGTATACGCATCGCCCGAATAACCTACGGGAACGCTGAATTCCAAATTCTTGTAAGCGTCATACGGCTCGTTGCGGCGCAAATCAAAACTAACTCCGCATGCCCGTAAATTTACTCCGCTAAAACCGTACGAAACCGCATCTTCTTCTTCAATAACGCCGATCCCTTCCGTTCGGGATTTAAATATGCGGTTGCGTATGCTTAAACGTTCAATGTCTTTTATTTTAGACGGCAATTTGCGCTCTATCCAAAACGCCGCCCTGTCCAAAAGATTCTGCGGTATGTCTTTCTTGACACCGCCGGGGCAAAAATAACCCGACGCACGCCCGAGACTGGTTACCCGCGAAAAAAAAGAAAATAAAACTTCACAAACCTCGTTCGAAACCCGTAACGCCGAAAAGGATCCGCAATCCGCCGCACATCTCGACAACGCGCAAAAATGCGACGCTATCCGTTCCATTTCCGAAACCATCGATCGCAAATACGCCGCTCGATCGGGAACCTTGATCCCCATCAGCTTTTCTACCGCCAATACATAAGGATATTCGCACGAGCTTGCAAAAGCATAATTTAAACGCCCGCTGATGCATATCCCCTGCATCACCCCGCACGTCTCCAACAGCTTTTCTATCCCCTTGTGCATATAGCCTATATGCGGATCCGCCCGAACAATGCGTTCGCCGTCCAATTCCGCAACAATCCGACACAAGCCGCCGCCGTATGACGGCAAAGGTCCTATGTTCATAAAAAATCCGTCTTCGTATCCGCTCATCCGCCGGACCTTCCGTTTAAATCAACATAACTGCTGCGATTCTTATACTTTATACCGGGCTTCGGTCGGCTTACAAAAGCCGAACGGGAAACTTCATAACTCAAATCTTCGCGCCCGAAAAAGGGATAATCTTTCCTTAACGGACACGCTTTAAATTCTTCATCCGTTAAAATACCGCGCATGTCGGGATGATTCGAAAATACGGCGCCGAACATATCCCATATCTCGCGTTCATACCAAACAGCCGACGGATACAGCCCGCAAATCGAACTGACCGGCAATTCCCCGTCCGTCATCAGCTTTACCCTGATACGGCGGTTATGACGCAAACTGTGTAAATGATACACAATCTCAAAACGTTCCGAACGTTCGGGATAATCCACACACGTTATGTCCGTCAGCCTGACAAAACGACAAGAAGAATCATCCCTTAAAAATTGCATCAGCTTCAATAAAACAGACCGAATAACCGTCAAAGTCAGTTCCCCGCGGCTGACAACCGAAGACGAAATATCCTGAGGCGCAAATCTCAAAGAAATATATTTCGACAATTCTTCGGGCGTTTGCAAAAAAACTTCGTGAAGACCTGCCATCTTAATCTTGCTCCGAAACTTTCGCGGCAAACAAACTTTTAACCGCCGATTGAAATTCTATCGGAGATACGGGACAGCCGCAAATATAAACATCTACCGGAACAATGCTTGAAATATCCGGCACCGTTGCATAAGAATCCGCAAAAATACCCCCGCCGCTCGCACATGAACCGGCTGCTATTACTCCGCGGGGATTGGGCATCTGTTCGTATATCCTTCTTAACAACGGCGCCGATTTGCGGCTTAATGCCCCGAATATTGCCAAAACATCCGCCTGTCTCGGAGAAAATACATATGATATCCCCTCGCTTTCCGATGAAATCACCGAACCCGGCGAACGTCCCGAAAAACAACACCCGCAATCAAAAACATATACATTAACAGAATTTCTGTCCGCCCAATCCGAAACCGAACGATACGCACGTTTGAATAAACTTTCCTTTGCGCCGCGCCCGACATCCCCTCTCATTTCCAGTCCAACGCCCCTTTCTTATATTCATACGCATACGCAACAGCCCAAAAGACAAAATAAACAAAAGCGCATACAAAACCGCTCCGCCCCGTCATCCGCAAAGATGCCGCCCACGGCAACAATAACAATATTTCCGCATTATACAAAACAAACAGCAACGATATCGTCGCAAATCGGACGGGAAACGCCTTTTTCCCGCGTTGCAATGCAGGAAAACCGCCCGCATACGGTTCTTTTCGATCGGGATATTCCCTTTGCATCCGTGAAAAAACACGCGACATAAAAAAAGAAAACTTCAACGCCGCGGCACTTAACAGCAAAGCCGTTACAAAAAAAAGAAGATAATAAAAATACGTGTGTACGGCATCTTCCATTTCAGGGAACCCTTCTAAAAATGCCGAAAAACAAGCCGCCTTATTGCGGCAACGTCGGCAGATTTTCCGGCGATAACGGCAGCTTCTTTACAAAACGGACGGGAACTTCATATTCCCTCATCACTTCATCGCCTTCAAATTCGACAATCAATACTGATTCGGCATGCGCCAAAGGTGCACGCGCATCAGGGTGAATAAAATCAAGCGTAATCGAAAAACCCTGTTGCCTGTACAGCAAAGCATGTTTCCCCCCGTCATAAACAATACGGGGATTCTCGGGTTCTCCCGCCCGCGCACGGATGGAAATCAGCAAATCTCCCGCGCCGTTTTGCAATATATCGTAAAATCCTTCCTGTTCGGGTCCTGTTTGCGTCGCGACCATAAAAACACCTTAAAAAAATTACATATTTCTGTTTTCGCTCAAATCTTCGCCCGCGTCAAGCCCCGCTATCATAAAAGGAAGGCGCGACGCCAAAATATCCGATGCATGAAGGCGATCTTTCAATTCGGCTGCGGACAACGTGCCGGAAGCATCCTTGATAAAGGCTTCATCCGATACGGATGACAAAATCGAAAAAATCTCCGACGCAAGCGTCCCGGAAACGGCCTCTTCCGCGTACTCAAGCCCCAAATAATCGCATAAACATGCTTTTATCCGCGCCGCCAAACCGAAAACCGCCCCCAACTTCGACGTCAGACGTTCCAAATCATCCCCTTGCGAAACTTCGGTCGCGGCATCCAACTGTTTTAAATAAATATAGGCTTCCGCTATCTTCGGCGATGCCGTTTGAACTTTGTCAAATTCAAAAATCTGAGTCTCTTCCATTCAACGGTCTCCTCAGCGTTCCCGATCCGACGACGCAAACGACGCGGCAATGCTTTGCGCCAATCCCGATCCCTTGCGCTCCGCAGGCTTTAGATCCGCATAGTCCTTTATGACGGGCTTGCGAGACGAAAATACCGACATTTCCTTAGCCAATTCTTTATGACTTGGATACGCTTCCCGCGAAATATATGCCGACAATTGTTCCGTATGGCGCGTAAATCCGACAAGACCTTTCGCCAAATCAAGTCCCCCGGAACGGTCAATCGCAAAAAAAGCGCGATCACGGGAAACTCCTTGCGCCACATACAGCGGTAATGCCCATGAATAACGCAGTATGCTCGATTTTTCTTCGGGAATATAAATGCGTTTTTTCTTGCCGTCCAACATCAACCCCAAACGACCGCCGCGAATATCCACAACCCGCGCCGTCGTCCCGGGATTGACGGTTTCAGTGTTCCGACCGTCGTTCCCTGCAACCTTCCCGGTGAACATAACGGCGTCGCCGAGACCGAGTTCCGTTACCGTGTCGCCTTCGCCGTAAACGTCGCGCGCTTTGCGGATCACGCCGGCTTTCTTCAATCCCTCGCGCAATTCGTCATTCAACGTCTGCGCCGATCTTTCGTCAATCGCCAAAACAACCGAAGACATCGATTGCGTATCGGAAGACGTTACAAATTCAACATAATCCTTTGTCAGGCTGTCGTACACGCTTTTGGCATCGTCATGAAAGCGTAATGCTTTGGAGCCGTCGGGATAACGCTGCATAGCATAAAAATCCAATGCTTTTTCGGCATGACCTTCGCGAATCCAAGACGATGCCTTGGCTTCTCCGGGCGTCCTTTGACGCAATATGCGCGTTACATTATAGATGCTGGCTTCGGGAACGTGATTGATAATCAAATCAAATCCGTTGCCTGCAGGCAAAGGCGGAATTTGACGGTTGTCTCCCAACATAAACAGTTTCGCATGCGTCTTGTCCGCCGCCGTAATAAACTGCGCCATTTCGCGCGTGCCCATCAGCCCCGCTTCGTCAACGATGATTACCGTCCCCGGTTCGACAAAACCTTCGTTCATGCGGTTAATCAAATCTTTCAAGGGCATTCCCTGAACCTGAGACTGTTCCGGCCATTTATCGTCCAATGCGGAAGCCGCAAACTGTACGTCGGCATGTATCGCGGCAGCCGCTTTATCCGAAGGCGCCGTCGTAATAAATGTCGGAGGCGTATCCATATGTGCCAACATACAATACGCCAGACCGGCGCACAATCCGGACTTTCCCGCTCCGGGAGGGCCGTTAATCAGGCGCAAGCCCCCGGGTTCCAAAATGGAAGCCATCGCTTTGTCCAAATCTTTTGACCGCGAAAATCCCTGAGCGCTGTTCCAAAACACAGAAAAATCGTCGGCAATATCCGTCAAATCCTGATCCGCGCGAAAATACGGCACTTTGCGTAAAGACATTCTTTTTGCCGCTTCGACAATATCCTGTTCCGCCTGAACCAAATCCGGCGAGGTAAACAACCGTTTGCCGTCACGAACGACGCTGGGGCACAATTCGGGATGCGCAGCCATTTCCTGCCTGATCTGAGACGCTATGTACATTCCGGTTCTGTTCACGCCGCCCGGCGTAAGCTTTAATTTGTCCGAAGGCGTCAGTATGCGGCGAATGCCGTCCGACAAATAGGTATCCAGCTGTTTTTCGTCAAAAAAAGTATTGTATGCCGTCAAATCCGACAAAGCATGCTCTGCCAAAACGCCGAACGGCTTGGCATAAACGGCCATTAATTTGCGGGCATATATTTTTTCTTCCGTTCTCATTTGCGCCGAATACGTTCCGGATGTCATAAAAGGTCTCCTTAACACGTTGATCACAGCGTTCTTTGCCAAAAGCGACCGCTCTATTTTATGGACGATTTTAGACGAAAAATCAATGTTTTTTTGAAAAAATGCTCCTGTAATCAACGGGTTTTCCCGCTTTCCGTTTTATTTTTTTCTTACTTTATCGGGCAAACTGTGATATGCAACCCGTACAAAAGTATTTTTCTCACATCACGGAGGACTGTAAAAGTGACGAAAAAAGCGACCGAAACTAAGCCTACCGCCATTCGTAAGGAAGTGACCGCCGAGGTCATCGCCGAAAAAATGGAACGCCTGTTAAAGTATGATTTGTGCAAACAGGTCTCGGAAGCCTCTAAGGACGATTTGTTCACGGCTTTGGCTCTGGCCGTTCGCGAAATCGCAACGGATCAAATGTTCGAAACCGCCGCCAGATACTCAAAAGTCGACCCTAAAAGAGTCTATTACCTGTCCGTTGAATACCTGTTGGGGCGCTCTTTGGTCAACAACCTCGACAATCTGGGCATCCATGACCTGATCGATCAGGTTAAGCTCGATAACCCCATCCCCCTGCGTGACGTCATCGATTGCGAATACGATCCCGCTTTGGGAAACGGCGGCTTGGGACGATTGGCCGCCTGCTTTATCGATTCCATGGCAACGCTCGGTCTGCCCGGATACGGTTACGGCATCAATTATCAGTTCGGTTTGTTCAAACAGTATTTTGAAAACGGTTATCAAAAAGAACGCGCCGATTCTTGGCTCGACCGTTCCTCCCCGTGGCAAATCGAACGCGGCGACCGCGCTTGCCGCGTCCCCATGTACGGACGCGTCGTCTATGAAGACGTTAACGGAAAAAGAAATCCCAGATGGGTCGATGCCGAATCCATCATCGGCGTTCCCTATGACATGCCCATCGTCGGTTACGGCGGAAAAACCGTCAACTATTTGCGTTTGTTCTCGGCCAGATCTTCCGACGAACTGGATATCAAAACCTTTAACGAAGGCGGTTATATCAAAGCCGTTGAAAAGAAAATCAAATCCGAAACAATCTCCAAAGTCCTTTACCCCTCCGACGCCGTCGAAGCCGGTAAGGAATTGCGCCTGATGCAACAGTACTTCTTCGTATCCTGCGCCATCAGCGATATTATGCGCCGTTTCCTGGAAACAAACACGGATCTGCGCAAACTGCCCGAAAAAGCAGCCATCCAACTCAACGATACGCATCCGACTTTGGCTATCGCCGAACTGATGCGCGTCTTGATGGACGTCCACGGTCTCGATTGGGATACGTCTTGGGAAATCACGGAAAAAACCATGGGCTACACAAACCACACCCTGTTGCCCGAAGCTCTTGAACGTTGGCCCGTCAAACTGCTGGAAAAAGTCGTGCCCAGGCACATGGTCATTATCTATGACATCAATGACCACCTGATGAAAAAAGTCGGAAAACTCTATCCGGGCAACGTTGAAAAAATGCGCCGCATGTCCATCATCGAAGAAGGTCCGGAAAAGAAAGTCCGTATGGGTAATCTGGCAATTGTCGGTTCTCATTCCATCAACGGCGTCGCTGCCATCCATTCGGAATTGGTCAAAAAAACTTTGGCTCCGGACTTCTACGAAATGTGGCCGGAACGCTTCAACAACAAAACAAACGGCATTACGCCGCGCCGTTGGCTGTTGAGCGCCAACCCCGAATTGGCAGACTTGATCACGTCCAAAATCGGCGATTCGTGGATTACAAAGCTGACGGATCTGAAAAAGCTGGAACCCTATGCCACGGATTCCGAATTCGTCCGCAATTTCTTCCGCATCAAAAAAGACAACAAAGAACGTTTGGCAAAAATCATCCTGCAAACCACGGGAAATATCGTCGATACGAATTCCATGTTCGACGTGCAGGTTAAACGTATGCATGAATATAAGCGTCAGTTGTTAAACGCGTTGAACATCATCTACAATTACCTGTTGATTACCGAAGACGGATTAACCCTGCCTTCTCCGCGCACGTTCATTTTGGGCGGAAAAGCGGCTCCTTCCTACGACTTTGCAAAACTGGTCATTAAATTGTTCAATAACATCTCGAATGTCGTGAACAACAATCCCAAAGTCAAAGATCAGATGAAAGTCGTCTTTATCCCGGATTACAAGGTATCCATCGCCGAACGGGTCTTCCCCGCCGCCGATGTTTCCGAACAAATTTCCACCGCCGGATTTGAAGCTTCCGGTACGGGGAACATGAAGTTCGCGTTAAACGGCGCCTTGACCGTCGGAACTTTGGACGGCGCCAACATCGAAATCCGTGACGAAGTCGGCCATGAAAACTTCTATCTGTTCGGATTAACAACGCCCGAAGTTAAAAAAATCCATGAAGAAGGCTCTCATAAGCCTTGGGATTTATACAATTCGGACGTTCGCATCCGCCGTATCATGGACGCTTTGTCCTCTAATATGTTCTCGGTTACGGAACAGGGCATCTTCAAGCCCATCTTCCAGAACATCATGACGTCGGACTATTATTTGTTGCTGGCGGATCTCGGTTCTTATATCGACATTCAGGCAAAAGTCGGCAAAGACTTCCTGAACAAGGCTGCTTGGGGCGAAAAAGCCATCCTGAACGTCGCCCGCTCGGGCAAGTTCTCAAGCGACCGCACGATCGCCGAATATGCCAAAGATATCTGGGACGTCAAACCCGTTCTGTAATATCCTGCGACAAAATAAAAAAGGGAGCGAATTTATCGCTCCCTTTTTTATGTTTCCTAAATACCCCGTATTAAAAAAGCGGCCTTATAACAAAGCCGCTTTTTTCAACATTGAACATTCACCCGCCTACCGATTAATCCTGTACGGGTAAAAGTTCGATTTGTTCGTTGTCTGCCCGCAATACGCGGAACAAAACGCCTTTTAAAGACAGCATCGTCGTATTTAAAGGATACGTATAAGTATCAAACGATCCTTTCCCGCCGTTCGTTCCCGGAACGGCATACTTATAAAACAGGGTAATTTTGCCGTCTTTGATTCCTTCATAGATAATTTCGTAATCGGTTGAAGGTATTTTTTCTTCTCTAAACGACATGATACGGGTCAGATAAGCACCTTTGGGCGACACGGAAACGGGATCAGAAATAATATTGACCCTGTTTTCGGGCGATTTCAAAGAATGGTAAAGCAAAATCGGTTGAACGACACCGTCCAAATTTGTCACAAAACGCATTTTGGCATCAATGACGAAAACGAAAAACGTTTCGCCGCGCATATTTAAGATGCCGTAGATCGGATATTCTTTCGGTTTGATTTTAAAATCTTCGATTTTGGATTTTAAGATCAGTTCTTGTTCCAAGCGCATTTTGGCATGTATGTAATTATGTTTCCGATATGCTTTGACGCGCAAGACGGATTCGCCGTTTTTAATGACCAAGCGTTCGTTGATTTTATAATTTTTTTGATAAACGGTTTCGGAACCGACAAATACGGTAGCCGGAGGCGGAGGTTGCAAATCATATTCTGTTGCCGACTGGTTAAATAAAGTCTGATCCGCCGTTTCCAAAGACGTATTGGTGAACAAAACGCATCCGGCCGTCAAAAATAACAAAACGGACGCCGCGACAGGTTTAAACATCAAAAACTCCCTAAGATATTTTTAAGAATATCGTACTTCAGACATTGACATTACACGAGAATCTGGGTATTGTCATCTGTCTTCATCAAGAAGGCATCTAGATTGAGGATTTAAGTTATGAAAGTTCGTAATTCCCTGAAATCCGCGAAACTGCGCGATAAAGACTGCAAAGTCGTGCGCAGAAAAGGTCGCGTTTACGTCATCAATAAGAAGAACCCGCGCATGAAGGCTCGCCAGGGCTAATTTGCGGACTTGCTTATTACAGTAACGATAAAGCCTGCAGTTTTGCGGGCTTTTTTCGTTATTCTTGCTTTAACAAATCCGCCAAACGTTGCATATCTTCGGGCAAAGGAAGCTCAAAGCTCAGCGTTTCATGCGTTCGCGGATGCTCAAAACTCATTTTATACGAATGAAGCGCCTGGCGCGCAAAAGAAGATGCTGCCTTAAACGACTCGGACGACATTTTTTGTTTTGCCGATTTCGGAATTCTGCCGTACAGCGCATCTCCCAACAAAGGATGCCCCAAATGCGTCATATGCACGCGCACCTGATGCGTCCGCCCCGTCTTAAGAGAGCATTCCACCAAACTGACGGCGCCGCCCGCAAAAATATCCAAGACTTTATAATTCGTCAAAGCATGCTTGCCTGCATTCTGGACAACCGCCATTTTTTTTCGGTCGAACCGACTGCGTCCGATGAATGTTTCAATGCTGCCGCTTAACGGCTGCGGCGTTCCCCAGACCAACGCCTTGTAACAGCGTTCCAAACTGTGAACGGCGAACTGTTCCGACAATCCCTGATGCGTAAAATCATTTTTGGCAACGACCATCAAACCGCTGGTCTCCTTGTCAAGCCTGTGGACGATCCCCGGACGTGCCACTCCGCCGATCCCCGACAGGCTGTCCGCGCAACGGGATAACAAAGCATTGACCAGCGTTCCTTCATAATTTCCCGCCGCCGGATGAACGACCATTCCTGCGGCTTTGTTTAAAACCAGCAAATCGTCGTCTTCGTAAATGACGTCCAAAGGTAAATCTTCGGGTACGGGTTGTGCCGAAACAGGTGCCGGAATACGGATTTCATAAATTTCGCCCGTCCGTATTTTTTTATCCGCCGCGATCAAAGGCGTTCCGTTTAAAAGAACTCTGCCCTCGTTAATCAGTGCCGCCGCACGACTGCGGGACAAATCGCTGCATTCGGAAATCCATTTGTCGGCTCTGGTTCCGGCATTTTCTTCGCCAGCCGGAGGCGTAAAAATAATATCCTGCGTGTCATCCATATTATTTTTTTACCATTTCCGAACGAAAAAATCGTCAAAAAAATCCTTTTACCCGTTATCCGCCTTTTTCCGTTTTTTAAAGGCGTATCATAAAACCGTTTGACGGTCTCAAATAAAAAGCCCCGTTTGAAAGCGGGGCTTTTCCTGTTTTCCTTATCAGCGGCTGCGCTTTTTACCCGCCAAAGCATTGTGAACGAAACCGCCGCTCGGATTACCGAAATTCGCATACAGCTTCGTTACTTCCTCTTTGTAAGACGACGCCTTTCCTTTATTTTCGGCGGGTTTCGGCGCCGCGTCCGCCTTAACTTCGTCTTTGGACATCGGAACCGTTACCATACCGCCCGGATTGCCGTAACCTTCAGCAATCAAACGCTTGACTTCCTGCCAATACGACGACTTTCCTTCCGTCTTTTTCTCTTCCGAAGGAGCACGAACTTCCTTTGAAGGAGGAACCGTTACCATGCCGCCCGGATTACCGTAGCCGTCTGCGAACAGCTTGCCGACCTGTTCCATATACGTCGGTTCACCCGTCAAAGCTTTTTTCATTTTCTTTAAAGCAATCTGAGCATGCTTGATTTGCGTGTATTCGCGCAAATCCTGCTTGTTTTCGGATTTGCCGTCCGCCGTAAAGCTGTCAACATACGTGCAAAACGCTCCGGCTCCCAAAACCAAAGAAGCCGCCATCATCGGTTCGGCACCGTTCGCCCCTGCAACGCCCGCAACGACAGAAGCCGCACCCAACATCACGGCACGCATCCGTTCTGCACCGCCTAGTGCATAAGCAACCTTCGTTTTCGTATCGTAAGAAGATGCCGCCTCTTTCAGCTTGTTCTCAACCTTGCCCATCATTTTCAGTGTATGATCGGTATCTTTTTTAAATTCGGACAAATCGGCTTTGCGCGCATAAGACGCCGCCCTCTTCGACGCACCGTACGCCGTCGACGCACCGCCCATCGCCGCTACGGCGCCGCTTAAATATTTTTCAATGTTGCGAACCTTGTCCAAATCCTTCAAGGAAACTTCACCGTCTTTACCTTGAAATTCTTTCGCTGAAGTCTGAAAAAGCTCTATCGGCATGAGAAACTCCTACTTCTGATGTTTTTCTTATATCCTACCTTTATCCGTTTCTTTTCGCAAGAAGTTTTTTGGACAAAAAACAGTATTTTTTGTCATATAAAATCCCGTTTGCCCCAAACGCCCTTTAACGCTATAAATATAAAAAAACTTACTTCCCAACCGAGGCTCCATGAATAAAATTTTCTTCTTAAAGCTTTTGATCGGCGTCATGACTTTTTTAATCTTTTTGGGAATGGGCGGCATCGTCTACGGATTGCTGTTTTATAAAAAAACGCCCAAAATCCTTCCCCGTACCGCAACCGTCGCCGAAAATGTCTGGCTGGGACTGGAACACGGCGCAAAAATCAACAATGCCGTCGGATGCGGCGATTATATCTGTCTGAACGTGTCGGATAACGCCGAACCCGATAAAATTGCCGTCATCAATCCCGCTTCGAAAAAAATCGAATTTTGGATCCGCGTCGGTAAAAAGCCCGAAAAAGAATCTTCAAAGCCTTAAAAAAACTATTTTCCCTCTTCTTCGGGAACTTTGGACGCTTTCATTTCCCAACGTCCGTCCGCACTCTGTTGCCAATAGTATGCTTCGGCACGCGCTTCAACAGCCGATTTCCACAGCTTGCGCGCTTGAATGACGGCATCTTCGTCATTGCCGTCAAATATATTTAAACAGCGCTCAAACGTCTTGATCTCGTCAAAACTGCCGCCGTCCGTCAACATGACGACCGTTGCGTTGTTCGGATTGTTTTCCGCAGACGTTATGTAAACGGGCTGTTCGGCATCATAGCCGTCTTTTTGCGTACCGTGCGGCAACCACGAATTCGCGTCATACGTCCAAAGAAGACCGTTCAAGTATTCCGCACGATCTTCCACGGACGTCCGTATCAAAAGCCTCAATCCCCGCGAATAGCACATCTGAGCAAGTTTCGGCAAAACCTGTTCCAGTGAACTGCGTTGCAAATGGTAAAAATCTACCCGCATCTTCACTCCGGCATTGAAAACTTTACAACCATAAAAAACCGTTCGCCGTTGCGCTCGATTAAAAGAAATGCCGAATCCTGTCCCGTTTCCGCCGCTTCGTTTTTCCAGTCGGCAACGCTTTTCGTCGTAAAGGCGGGCTTCTTGTCGATTTCGACGATCAAATCTCCCGCGCGAAGCCCCTTAAGCGCCGCGTCCGTCTTCGGAACGACTTTGGTAATCAACACGCCTTCCGCGCTTTTGGACAAGCGGAACTTTTGTCTGACCGCCGGAGACAAATCCGCAACGGAAACACCCAAAAACTCTATTTCTTCAACCGTCGTCTTATCCGCGTCCGACACGACCTGCGCATTCGGAGCCGAACGAACGGGTTCTTTCATTTCGTCAATGACCAACGGCGCTTTAAAGACCTTACCGTCGCGCCAAACGCCCAACGTTACCGTCCCGCCGACCGGAGATTCCGCCGCCAAACGCGGCAATTGCCTCATCGAAGAAATTTCCGTTCCGTCAAAGGAAACGATAACGTCCCCCGCCTTGATTCCCGAAGTCGACGCCGGAGATTTCGGATCAACGCCCGCAACCAAAGCTCCGTAGGCTTTGGGCATTTTCAGCGTCTGTGCGATTTCGGGCGATACCGTCTGAATTTTCAACCCCAGTCTGCCGCGGCGAATCCGACCGTCTTTTATTAAAGAATCCGCCACCCATTTCGCCATGTTTGACGGCACCGCAAAAGCTATGCCGACGCTGCCGCCCGAAGGCGAAAAAATCGCCGTATTCACGCCGACCAGCTCGCCCTTCGCATTAAACAAAGGTCCGCCCGAATTGCCGCGGTTAATCGCCGCATCGGTCTGTAAAAAATCGTCATAAGGACCGACCTGTATATCGCGGGAACGCGCGGAAATAATTCCGGAAGTTACCGTATTGCCCAAACCGAACGGATTACCTATCGCCAAAACGACGTCTCCGACACGTGCCTGATCCGAATCGGAAAGCGTAACGGGCGTCAACGGTTCGGGGCTGTCCACCTTGACCAGCGCGATATCCGTCTTCGGATCTTTGCCGACGACTTTGCCCTTCAGCGCTTTGCCGCCGTTCATCGTTACCATGACCTCGTCCATATTTTCCACGACGTGAGAACTGGTTACGATGTACCCGTCCGCGCTGTACACAAAGCCCGACCCCAGCAAAATCGCCTTTTGCGCGTTCAGACCGCCGTTTTTGTAAAATTCGCGGAAAAAATCTTCAAACGGAGATCCCGGCGGCACTCTTAACATTTCCAAAGTAACGGGCCCCGTTACTTTTGTCGCAGACACGCTGACGACCGAAGGCAACAGACGTTCAACGACATCCGCATACGAATCCGACACGGGCAACGACGCCCGCGCCCGAAGCGGTAATAAAAGCATCAACGCAAAAAGGAAACGGCAAAAAATCATACTATCTCCTCAGCAAAATAACGCAAACAGTCCCGAACAGCGCCAAAATCATTCCTGCCGTGCTTAACACGGACGCAGGCACCGAACACAAGCGACGCATGGCTTCCTGAGCCTTATCGGGCATCAAAGCATAATAAAGCCCTTCAATGACCATTGCCAATGCGATTGCCTGCAAGAGCTCGCTTATCACCCGAAACGCCTCTTATCTTACTTGGCAGAGCGCGGCAGTTTTCCGAAAAACCGGAAAAAGTCCGATTCCGGGCTCAAAACCAAAGACGTCCCTTCCGTTTCCATTGATTTGCGATACGCTTCCAATGAACGGTAGAACGTATAAAACTCTTTGTCTTTTGAAGACGCTTCCGCCCAAATGCGCGCGGCTTCCTTATCGCCCTGACCGCGAATAATCTGAGCTTCTTTCTGAGCCTGAGCCAGAATTTTGGCTTTGTCCCTGTCGGCTTCCGCCTTGATTTTCTGGTTCATCTGCTGTCCCTGAGCCCGAAATTCTTTGGCTTCGCGCTCGCGTTCCGAACGCATCCGCGCATAAACCGCCTGAGACGTTTCTTCCGGCAAATCCGCACGCCGAATACGAACGTCAACGACATTAACCCCGAACGCCTTTGCCTTGGAATTCACTTCATCCCTAATCTGAGCCATTATCTCGGTACGTTTCGGCGACAAAATCGTTTTCATGTCGTGTTGCCCCAAAACGTCGCGCAACGAAGACGCAATCGCGTCGCTTAAACGGGAATGAGCGTTTTCTTCCGTTTGCAATGCTTGATAAAACAGCAAAGGATCAACAATTTTAAAACGCGAAAACGTATCGACAACGATGCGCTTTTTGTCGCCCAACGGCACTTCCTGTGCCGGAGGGTCAAGGCTGAGAAGACGGTTGTCATACACAACAACGCGCTGTATCAGCGGCACTTTTACATGAAGCCCTGCTTCCTGTACAACCCGTTTCGGTTCACCGAATTGAATGACGATCGCCTGTTGGGTTTGCGGAACAACATATAAAGAATCAAAAACAACGATTAAAATAACCGCCAAAACTGTCAACAAAATGATCCGGTTACGCGATTTCATCGGGTTTCTCCTTGTTTGCGGGCTTCCAACCCGTTCAACGGCATATACGGCAAAACGCCGGCTTTCGACGCCGACGGGTCAATAATGACTTTGTTGACTTTGCCCAGCACGTCTTCCATCGTTTCCAAAAATAAACGGCGCGCCACGACTTCTTTGGCATTCTTGTATTCGTTATAGACCGCGTTAAAACGTGCCGTATCGCCCTTTGCCGCATCAATGACGCGCGCTTTGTACGCTTCGGCTTCGTTCAAAATTCTGGACGCTTCGCCTCGTGCCCGCGGCAAAATGTCATTGCGGTACGCTTCCGCTTCGTTGCTTAAGCGTTCCTTGTCCGCCTTTGCCCGCTGAACGTCGTTAAAGGCATCAATAACCTGTGCCGGCGCATCCGCTTTTGTCAGCTGAACCGACGTGACCGCAATACCCGTCTTGTATTCGTCCAACAAACGTTGCAACGTCCGTTCCGCCTGATCCTGCACGCCTTTGCGGTCGTCCGCGATAATCTGCATAATCGGCGTCATGCCGATGGCGTCACGCATCGCGCTTTCCGCCGCAATGCGAACCGTCGCTTCGGGATCGCGAACGTTAAAGAGATATTCCCCGGCATTCTTGACTTTCCACGTAACGGTAAAGTTGACTTCAACGATGTTTTCGTCGCCCGTCAACGCTATGTTTTCCGAACGTACGTCCTTTAAAGGCATCCGCCCCTGATAGCGAAAACGCCCGTTATCCGTCCTGAAACCGATTTCAATACGGTTTTCGCGCGACACGTTCGGCGTTAACACCGTTTCTATCGGATAGGGTAAATGGTAATGCAACCCGGATGCCGTCGTATAAGCGTATTTTCCGAAACGCAAAACAACGCCCTGTTCCTCGGGCTGAACCTGATAAAAGCCCGTCAGCGCCCACAAACCGATCACCAATGCGGCAATACCCCACGCGCTGATTTTAAATCCGCCCGACGGTTTTTTCCCGCCCGTCATAATGCGGCGAAGATTATCCTGACTTTTTTTAAACAGAACCTCTATCTCGGGGGAATTTTCCCCGTCCCAGGGATTCTTATCATTATCGTTTCCGCCCCACGGGCTTTGCGAGTTCGACATTACTTGTTTTCTCCGCTTTGAGTGTCGATGCCCAATGCATCCATCAGTTCAATCCATTCGCGTTTTGAAATTTCGGTATCTTCGCGATTAACCTTATCGCCTTTCAGCAAACGGCGCACGACTTCCATCCCGCGATGCGAAATATGCGTCCCGCCGCGCAGATATTCTTCAAACGCATCCGCCGCCATCGGAACCCATAAATGGACAATGTCCAATATTTTTTCCGCATAAACCTGAATTTCCTTTTGCGCATGACGATCCGCGCGCAACGCCAGAAAATGAAACAGATTGTGCAGATCTATCTTCCAATACCATTGCGTATAAGCGTTTAGCGGCAAATTCATGCGCGCAAGTTCGCGAGCCAGACCCTGACGGTTCGGGTCGACTTTGTTGCCGTAGTTGTCTTCGTTGATGAGGTATTCGTAATCGTCATAGCATTTTTCGGCGTCCGCCTTTAAAATACGATAGACTTCGGCGGCTTCTTCGCCGGAAAGAACGTTCCCGCGACCTTGACGGTTGTCGGTTGACTGTGCCGCCAAATCCTCAGCCGCAGGGAAATAAAATTCGCGATCCAAAATCGAATAACGCGCCGAATATTCGTTCACGCTGGCCATTCTGTGGCGAATCCACTGCCGCGCCACAAAAATCGGCAGCTTGACGTGCAGTTTGATTTCGCACATCTCAAACGGAGTCGTATGGCGATGACGCATCAGATAGTTAATCAGCCCTTTGTCTTCGCTGACCTTTTTCGTGCCGCGCCCGTAAGAAACGCGCGCCGCCTGAACAATCGCGGAATCGTCGCCCATGTAGTCAATAACGCGGATAAAGCCGTGATCCAGCATCGGAAACGGCGTGTACAAGATTTCTTCCAATGCCGTTACCGTCGCCCGTTTCGTCGTATGCGGCGTTTGGCGCAAACGTTCAATTTCAGCCAGCTGGTCGCTCGTTAAATCCATATTAAAAAAACTCCGATAAAAATTAAACCTCGCGCAGTGTAATGCACTCCGCACGGGTGCGCAAGGATTTAAAGCCACTTGATTCGGCGTCCGCATTACTTATATAATCCTTTCGCCGGCTTTGCCGGCTATGATGCTAAACGCCCTGCAGAATAGGCGTTGCGGACCCGGGGGCGGTACCCGGCGCCTCCACCATATACGGGGGCGAAACAGGATCGACGCGCGTAGTAAAGGCAGGATCTGCATCCGGCATTGTACCACCGTTATCGGGCTAAATTTTTGAATGCGAACGATAATCGCACTCAGGTTGCTCTCGCTGCCTAATCGGCGGTCGGACGACCAAACTTAATCCCCGTGCCTTGAGCGGTACGGGTGGGGCGGGGACTGCCTAGCAACAGAAGTGTCCCACTTAAATTTCGATTATCTCCCTTTCCAAAAGGACTCCTGTTTATGAAAGCAGACGCCATTTCCTATGAACTTCTGGTCGAAAAAGCTTTGCTCGGCGTTGTGAAAAACGCGTTGGAAATTACTCGGGACAACGGCGGTCTGCCGGGAAACCATCACTTTTATATTTCCTTTAAAACCAAATTCGACGGCGTTCGTCTTTCCGATCGTTTGCTGGAGTCGTATCCCGAAGACATGACCATCGTCCTGCAACACGAATTTTCCGATTTGGAAGTTTCGGACGACGCGTTCTGCGTAACTTTGAGCTTTTCCAACATTCCCGAACGCATTACCGTCCCCTTTGCCGCCGTAACGTCCTTTGCCGATCCGCATGCCCGTTTCGCCGTCAGCTTTAACGTCGACGCAAAAGAAACAAAAAAAGAAAAAAAGAAAAAAGAAAAAATCCCCGAACCCGACAAAAAAGAAAACGACGGCACAGAACCCGCAGATAACGTTGTCAGCTTAAGCGCTTTTCGCAAAAAGAAATAAAAAATCATGCTCTTTCCCTCTTTGGTTTCGTGGCGGCGCATCAACACTTCCCAAGATCCGTTTTTAAAAGACGGGTTGTTGCATATCCCTTCCGTCGTGTTTCGAGAACTGGCTTTTGAAGCGTTCCACGACGTTTCTTTTTTGCTCAGGACCTCTCATCTGAGCGCATTAAGAGGGATTTTCGATGCGCCCGACGCTTCGGCAAACGAAAAATTCGTCGCTTTGGAATTGTTAAAAAACGCCGCCGTTGCCGCGGGAGGCTGTCTGCCTTTGTGTCAGGACACGGGAACAGCCGTCGTGTTCGCCGAAAAAGGACATGCCGTCATTACCGACGGGCTTGAAGCGGACGAGTTGGAAAACGGCATTAAAAAAGCCTATGAAACGTTTAATTTGCGCTATTCCCAAAACACGCCGATTTCCATGTTTGAAGAAACGAACACGAAAACAAACCTGCCCGCCCAAATCGAGTTGAATGCGGTACGCGGAGATACTTTTAACTTTTTGTTTGTCGCCAAAGGCGGCGGGTCGGCAAATAAGACGTTCCTTTTTCAGGAAAACAGGGCTTTGCTGAATGAAGGGGCTTTGTTTGATTTTCTGGGCGAAAAAATCAAATCTCTGGGCGTATCGGCTTGTCCGCCTTATCGGTTGACGGTTGTCATCGGCGGGCTGTCGGCGGAAATGAACTTGAAAACCGTCAAGCTGGGTTCCGCCTGCGCTTTGGACGAAATGCCCCGTTCGACAATCGGATACAGAGATGTCGAAGCTGAAGACAAGGTTCTTGAAATCGCCAAAGGAAGCGGCATCGGCGCGCAATTCGGCGGGCGGCATTTTTGCTTGGGCGCCCGCGTGTTCCGCTTGGCACGGCACGGAGCCTCCCTGCCCGTCGGCATCGGCGTGGCCTGTTGCGCCGACAGAAATATTCTGGCTCGTATTTCTTCCGAAGGCGTCTTTTTGGAACAACTGGAAACCGATCCCGTAAAATACCTGCCCGACGTTAAGACTTCCGCCCTTTCTCGGGAAAGCGTCCGTATCGACCTTGACCGACCGATATCGGAAACTTTGAAGGTTTTGTCGGGATTAAAAATCGGCACCCGCCTGAGCTTAAACGGAACGCTTATCGTTGCGCGCGACATCGCTCACGCCAGATTCAGAGAGTTATTGCAAAGCGGAAAACCTTTGCCCGATTACTTAAAAAAGCACCCCGTCTTTTACGCGGGCCCCGCCAAAAAGCCAGAAGAGTTCGCCTGCGGTTCGCTGGGACCGACGACAGCCGGAAGGATGGATTCTTATACGGAACTTTTGCAGAAAAACGGCGCGTCCCTGATTATGCTGGCCAAAGGAAACCGTTCAAAAGACGTCGTAAGGGCATGCCAAAAATACGGCGGATTTTATCTGGGCGCCGTCGGCGGAGCAGCCGCTCAAACTTCCGCCCAGCACATAACATCATGCGAATGCATCGATTATCCCGATTTGGGCATGGAAGCCGTTTGGAAAATATCGGTCAAAGATTTTCCCGCTTTTATCATCATTGATGACAAAGGAAACGATTTTTACAGCCGCTTTTAAAGCAAAATTCGCGCATTGGTAATAAAAAGCTCTTTATCCGAGAATCCTTTTCAGTTATTATACTTAAGTTTTATAAATCCTTTTTTATCCGATAGTTCCCTTAAAAAACAGGAGGGGCAAAATGATGAATATTTTAAAAAAAGAACAAGCTTTGTCCGAAGAAGACATTCAAAGGTTGATGGCTGACCATTCCGCAAACGTCCGAAACGATACAATAAAAAAATTAGCCGTCATGTACGCCAGAAAAGATTTTATGGAAAAAGAACAGCGCATTGCGGAAGAAATATTCAGAATTGCCGCGAAAGACATAGAAGAACAAATCCGACAAACGCTGTCGGTAAATTTGGCTGTCAGCGAAGATTTACCGCATGACGTTGCCAAGACTTTGGCGACGGACGCATCGGATGCCGTTGCCGCGCCCGTGTTGCAATATTCCAAAGCGTTGAACAGCCAAGACTTAATCGAAATTGTCAAAGCGGGGAACGAAACCCGCCAAACGGCTGTTGCTTCGCGAGCCATCGTCGAAGAAGACGTTGCTTCGGCGATCGCAGCTCACGGTCATGAAACGGCCGTTCAAACTTTGGTCAAAAACGAAGGTGCTCGAATTTCGGAACAATCGTTTCACACCGTTGTCGATCGCTTTGCAAAAAGCGAAAACATTCAAAAAAGCATTGCCGACCGCAAATCCGTTCCCGAATCCGTCGTTGTTCGCGTTTTGGAACATGCCGGCGAAGGGTTGCAAAAATATATCGTATCCAAACACCGCGTTGATCCGGGAAAACTAAAAAACATCATTAAAATTTCATACGAAAAAGCCATGATCAGCGTCAGCAGCACCAGCTCGGACGAAGAAATTCGCGCCGTCATATACGGCTTAGCCGAAAAAAACAAATTAACGCCGACTTTGATTTTACGAGCTCTGTGCGTAGGGGAAATGCCTTTTTTTGAAAATGCCGTGTCTTTTTTAACGAACATCCCCATTGAAAACATCCGCAAACTGATTTACGACAAAGGTCTGTTGGGATTGCCCGCTTTATACAGACAGGCGAACCTGCCTGACACAATGTTTCCCGCGGCGAAAATTGCCGTCGGCTTGATTCAGGAAATCGGATACAGGGGCGGCAATCCCGATATTCAGGAATCATTTGCCAGAACGGTTGTCGGGCGCTTAATGGAAGAATTGGGCGTCGATGACGACGAAACCGACATTGACATGTTGTTGGGAATGTTGCTGGAAGATGAAGGAAACGCTTAATCTCTGCTTTGCTGAAGAAGTCTATATAAAATGAGCGTAAAAAAATATTCCGTCATGATTTCAGGCCACCGAACCAGTATTTCTTTAGAACCGGAATTTTGGGAAGAAATCAAACGTCTGGCGAAAGAAGAGAATATATCCGTTGCCGCGCTTGTCGCCGACATAGACAATTCACGAAACGGGAACCTGTCATCGGCTCTGCGCCTGTTTGTTTTAAAAAAACTTAAACCGTATAAAGTAGAGTCTGACATATCCGTTTGATCGTATAAATATGACTTGATTTTCATATAAGCTTGTTTTAGCTTCTAAACAGGAACAGGAAATTTGTTCCATGTTTTTTTGGTATAAATAAGGAAACAGATTTCCTGTTTTGAAACAAGGGCGGCTCTTAAATGGAAAAAGTTTACGTTACACGGCCGTATATGCCGCCAAAAGACGAACTGTTTTCTTACTTTTCAAAAATATACGAAAACAAAATCCTAACGAATCAAGGTCCGTTGGTCTGCGAACTGGAAGCCGAACTTAAACGTTTTTTAAACGTCTCATATCTTCATTACGTAACGAACGGAACGATTGCTTTACAGCTGGCGTTAAAGGCTTTAGACATCGACGGGGGCGAAATTATTACGACTCCGTTCACTTACGTTGCCACGGTTTCAAGCATTTTGTGGGAACGCTGTACGCCTGTTTTTGCCGACATCGAAACGGATAATTTCACGATTGACCCCGAAAAAATCGAAGGGCTGATTACGCCGAATACAAAAGCCATCATGCCCGTTCATGTTTTCGGATATGCCTGTGACGTTGAAAAAATTCAAGAAATCGCCGAAAAACATAATTTGAAAGTCATTTATGATGCCGCTCATACTTTCGGTTCGGTTTATAAGGGCAAAGCATTGGCTTTTTACGGCGATGCGTCAACGTTATCTTTTCATGCGACAAAGCTGTTTCATACCGTGGAAGGCGGCGCAATTATCGTTAAAAACGCAGCCGAAGACAAAGCGTTAAAATTAATTAAGCGTTTCGGACATTTGGGAGACGAACATTTCCGTTTGGGCATCAACGGCAAGCAATCGGAATTTCATGCGGCGATGGGATTGGCGGTTTTTGCTCACTTAAAAGAAATTTTGGCAGAAAGAAAACAAATTTGCGAAATGTATGATGATCAGCTGAACGGCAAAATCCGCCGTCCGAAAAAACAAAAAGATTTAGAATACAATTACGCTTATTATCCCGTCGTTTTTGAAAGCGAAAAAGAATTACTTTCGGCATTCGCACGATTGGAAAAGATCGGCGTATATCCGCGCCGGTATTTTTATCCCAGCCTGAACGGCTTGCCTTACCTGAAAAATACGGAAGCCTGCCCCGTGTCGGAAGATATTTCAAAGCGGATTGCCTGTCTGCCTTTGTTTGTCGGGTTACATGACAACGACATCAGCCGGATATGCGGAGAAATCGTATGAGTTTTGCATCATTTAAACACGTAGCGATTACGGCACTAAGCGTCGTTGTCCCCGAAAAGGAAATCAACATCTATGACGAAGCCGAATATTACGGCAACAGCGTCAAGAAAATCGATCGCATGAGAAAAATGGTCGGTTTTTACAAACGCCGCGTTATTGATGAAGACGTAACCGCTTCGGATTTGGCCGTTGCCGCGGCGGAAAATTTGTTTTCGCTTAAAAACATTGACCGTTCAACCGTAGATGCTCTGCTTTTTGTGGTTCAACAGCCTGATTATCGCGGGGTCGGTACGACTTACGATATCCATCGCCGTTTAAAGCTTTCACGTTCGTGTTCTGCAACGGAAGCCGTACAGGGATGTGTCGGATGGGTTTACGGTTTATGGATTGCCTCTCAAATGATTGAAAGCGGGATTCATAAACGCGTTTTATTGTTAAACGGCGACACGCCGTCCAAAGGGATTGATGTTGCCGACAGAAACGTTGCGCCTATTTTCGGCGACGGCGGAAGTGCGACACTTTTGGAATATTCGCCCGACGAAGTCACGTCATCCTTCGGCATTGAAACTTACAGTGACGGCGTGGAAGCGATCCTTGCGCCTGCCGGAGCCGCCCGCCTGACATTTGATTACCGAAAGCCGATGAGTGACGAATACAATGCCGTATTGACGGAACACATCGATACGCCGCGCGGATACAAAACAAAATTGGTCAACGACTATCTCAACGGCCTTGCCGTTTTTGATTTTACGATGAATGCCGTTCCCGAAAACATCCGTAAAACGATGGAATTTGCAAAAGTGGAAGAAAAAGACACCGCTTGCTTATGTTTGCATCAGGCGAACAAACAAATTGTTCAAACGGTGGCGGCTGCTGCGGGTTTTCCTGAAGAAAAGGCTCCGTATACGGCTTTTGAAACTTATGGAAACAGTACGATGTGTTCCATACCGACGACTTTGGCAGAACTGTATTCCGAAACGAATTCTTTTTCGGACAAGCCTTACGTTTGTTCCGGGTTCGGCAACGGATTGGTTACGGGAACCGTTGTTTTGAAATTGGACAAGACCTCTTGCACTGGGGTAAAGACCTATGTCAAACCTGCCGACCATCCGACGCGGCAGGAGCTGATTGAATATTGGAAAAAGAAAATCCAGGAAACATCATAATAAGGAGTGTATGTTATGAAAAAAGCCGAATACTTAGCCGAATTGCAGGACGTATTGCAACGCGACGATCCCGTATGCGAAACGGATGTATTGGACGATTACGAAGAATGGGATTCCTTGTCAAAGATGGCTGTCATGGCGTTTTATGACAAGGCATTCGGTGTAAAATTGTCTTTGACGGACATGAAGTCTTTGCACACGGTAAAAGAACTGATGGATAAAGCCGAAGGAAAGATTGAAGAATGATATCTTTTGATCGGGAACAACGTTTTATCGTAACGGGGGCGTCTTCGGGTATCGGCGAAGGCGTCGCCCTGTTATTAAACGAGCTGGGAGCAACAGTCATCGGCATCGGACGCAATCAGGAGCGTTTGGACGCGATGAAAGCCAAAGCGAAATATCCCGATGCCGTTTTTACCGAAGCGAAGGATTTAACGGAAGACATTGAAAATCTGCCTTTATACGTTAAAGAGCTGAAGAACAAGTACGGAAAATTTCAAGGAATGGCGTTATGCGCAGGCATTTCTGCGACCGAACCTTTACAGGCCGTGGATTTAAGCTCTCTTAAAAGAATGTTCGATATTGACTATTTTTCTCCGATTTTTATGACCAAGGGCTTTGTTGACCGTCGTAACAACAACGGGAAAGGTTCTGCAATCGTTGCCATCTCTTCAATCGGAGGAATTGTCTGTGAAAAAGGAATGACCGCTTATTCCGGAGCAAAAGCCGCTCTGGCAGCGTCACTCAAGACGATCGCCCGAGAAACCGCTGTTCAAGGGGTTCGTGTCAATTCCATATCGCCTTCGCTTATTCAAACACCTATGCTTAAAGATGCTTCTAATAACGACTATCTGGAAACCTCGTTAAGCAAGTATCCCTTTGGCTTTGGCTCTGTTTCAGATGCGGCGAATCTGATTGTTTTCCTGTTATCCGACAAAGCCGGATGGATTACGGGACAGAACTATATATTGGATTGCGGAACCTATTAATATGAAAAAAGTGTTTATAGTCGGCGGTGACGGCTTTGCCCGTGAATGTTATAACCACCTGTCCGTAATGAAATCTTACGATCCTTCCGTTGAATTCGGCGGCTTTTTAGGGCACGGCGGGTACGGACATACAGTCGACTATAAACACTTGCAGAAATTCTACTTGGGCGAAGAAAGCGACCATGTCTTTAAAGATGACGAATATGCCGTTATCGGAGCGGGTTATCCGGAACTCAGGCGCAAAATCTATAACGATTTAAAAAAACGCGATGTACGTTTCCTTAATATTATTTGTACCCCGCTTGATCCGAGTGTCTGTTGCGGCGAGGCAAATATTTTCGTTCCTCCCTTTTTTGGTAGCGTTAATCTGACGATCGGAAACGGAAACGTTTTTAACAGCAATGTCATTGTCGGCCACGATACGGAAATCGGAGATTTCAATTTCTTTGGTCCCCGTTCTTCCGTACTCGGGACCGTAAAAATCGGCAACGACAATATCATCGGCACGAATGCCGTTATACTGCCGCATGCAAAAATCGGAAATAATAATAAAGTCGCTCCGCTGTCGGCTGTTTATAAAGGATGTCGTCATAACTGCTATATGCTGGGAAATCCGGCATTAAAAGTCGGAGAAATATAAATGGGGCTGTGCCGTTTCAACCATGTCAAAATAACCGGAATAAAAGGCGTCGTCCCCGAACACGTCATCAATATTGACGATGAAATCCAATATTATGACAACGATCCGAAAAAACTGGCTCGCAACAAAAAAATTCTGGGACTTGGGACGCGCCACATTGTTGACGAGGGAGTAACAACCGCAGATTTATGCGAAGAAGCCGCCCGTCTCTTGTTCAAAGAAATGAACATTAATACAGATGAAATTGATGCGTTGATCTTTTATTCAACGACACCGGACTATACGCTTCCGACAACTTCTTGTTTATTGCAAGGGAAACTCTGCTTAAGTGAACATTGTGTCTGTATTGACATGAACGGCGGTTGCACATCTACTGCGAACGCTTTATTAACCGCACATTCTTTGATTGAAACAGGCGCCGCAAAAAAACTTCTGCTTTTAGGCGGAGAAATGCCCAGTATGCGGAATGATGTACGGAACAGAATAACATCTATGCTTCTGTCCGATATCGGTACGGCGACGTTATTGGAATATTCCGAACAGGAAAACCCTGCTTATTTTCTGACAGGGACGCGCGGCAAAGAATGGGATAAACTGATTATCCCTGCAGGAGCCGCCCGCCTGCCGATCCGAAAGGACATCGCCGACATAGAAGTAACCGATGCTGCCGGAAATGTTTGGCATCCGTGGGATGATGTTATGCGCGGAATGGACGTCTTTAATTTCGCCATGGAAATCGGTCCGAAAAGCATTTCTGAAATATTGGAATATGCCGACTTAACAAAAGATGACATTGACCTGTTTGCCATACACCAGGCAAACAAGCAGATCGTGAATACCATTCGCAAACACGCGAACCTTCCCGCCGAAAAAACGCCTGCAACGCCTTTTGAAAAATATGCAAATTGTTCAACTGTCGCCGTATTAAGCGTATTGCTGGATTGCTTAAAGTCCGAAATGAAGCGTGTTTTAATGTGTACGTTCGGTGTCGGATTATCTTGGGGAAGCTGTATCGTCAATACGAACGGCTTGTACAACGGCGGTATGGCAATTTTTCAAACACCGCAAAACATTCCGACAAGAAAGGAAAAAGTCGAATATTGGATCCGCTATTTCAAAAACGAGGTTTAAGAAATGCCTCTGATAATAGATTCTTCCAATATAAATAAATACTTAAAAAACACGGCTCCGTATATTTTCGTCGATTATGCCGAGGTCGTTCCCGGAGTTTCTGCAAAAGGGATAAAACTATTCACGCATAATGAATGGTTCTTTAAGTGCCATTACACGGACAGACCTGTCGTTCCGGAAATTTTTTTAGTTGAAACCTTAACCCAAACAGCTTCGCTGGCTATTGCTTCCTCGTTTGAAAGTCAGGCTTTATCCTTTTACATGAGAAATTTTAAAGATTTTTCCTTTTTTAAAAACGTCGAACCCGGAAATTACCTAAACATTCAAACAGAAATTTTAAGTAATAGACGCGGACTTGTAAAAATTCAAGGTGAAGCCAGCGTTTTTTCTTTTAAAACGAATAAAAACGAACTCGCCTGTCAAGGTTCTTTCCAAATAATTGTCCCTGAGCTTATCAATGCATTTTTGCCTGTTGAAAAGGAGAAACTTCCATGACAGAAACGAATCTCTCGTCTCCGATAATTTTGGAAAAAAAGGACATCCTGAATTATTTAAGGATGACTCCTCCCTTTGTTTTCGTTGACCATGCCGAGGTTATTCCGGGTCAGTCAGGAAAAGGATACAGAGATTTCCCCGAAAATGAATGGTTTTTTGAATGTCATTTCCCAAACGATCCCATCGTTCCGGGAGCATTCCAACTGGAATGCATCATGCAAACAGGATTGTTGTGCATGCATGCGCTGAACGATCCTGATCTTGATATCATATACGCATCAAAATTCATTAATGTTGACTTGCTAAACGGCGTTCGCCCAAACGACCGTTTGTTCACGGAAACAGAAATAAAATCTTTCAGGCGCGGACTGGCAAAAGCGGAAGGGAAGGCGTTCCTAATAAAAAACGATAAAAAGATTCTGACTTGCAAAGCAGAATTCCAGATGGTAATGCCTGCTGTTATGGCTAAGTTTATGCCGTCTTAAAAGGAAAACGCATGAAAGGAAAAAATGTTTTCATTACCGGAACCAATCGCGGTTTAGGCAAAGCCTTCTTGGAAGAATTTGCCAAACGCGGGGCAAATGTCATTGCTCACGCCCGACAAGAGACTTCCGAATTTAAGGGTATGTGTTCCGACATTTCAACAAAATACGGCGTTTCTGTTGCTCCCGTATTTTTTGACATGGCGGATACGAGTACGATGAAGTCCGTCATTAAAGATTTGTTTTTGAAAAAAACTCCCGTAGATGTCCTTATTAATTCCGCAGGAATCTTGTATTCGGGAATGTTTATGCAAACACCGATTTCTAAATTTAAAGAAATCTTTGACATTAATTTCTTTGCACAGCTGGAATTAACACAGCTTATTTTACGCATAATGATGCGCCAAAAATCGGGAAGTATTATCAACATCGCATCCATCGGCGGACTGATTACTTACGAAGGGCAAATCGCATATGCTGCCTCAAAAGCCGCGTTAATTTCATGGACAAAAAATCTGTCTGCCGAATGCGGACGCTACGGTATTCGAGTAAATGCTCTGGCTTTAAGCCTGATGGATACCGGTAAAAAAGAGGAAATGAGCTCGAAAGAGATAGAATATTTTGAACAGCGCACTGTTCTGGGACGTATCGGAACAGCGCAAGATGCTGCTAACGCTGCCGTTTTTTTGGCTTCTGACGAAGCTTCTTTTATTAACGGACAAATCATTCGCATCGACGGAGGCCTTTTATGACAAACGACGAAAAATTTGCCGCATTTCGCCTTTCTGCGCAAAATATGCGCAAAGACATTATCCAAATGACTTATAACGTCGGCGGAATCGGCGCTCATATCGGCGGAGCCCTTTCCTTGCCGGAAATATTATCCGTTCTTTATTTGGGAATCTTAAACGTTGATCCCAAAAATCCGACAAAAGAAGACAGAGACCGCTTCATTTTAAGCAAAGGACACGGCGCTATGGCTTTGTACGCCGTCTTTAAACAAATCGGTCTGATTCCCGAAGAAGAACTCTTTTCTTACAAAAAAACCGGTTCTTGGTTAAGCGTTCATCCGACGATTAATCCCGCTCACGGAATTGAATTTTCAAGCGGCTCTTTGGCTCAAGGGCTCGGGCTCGGCATCGGAACGGCTTGGGCGTTAAAAATGAAAGGCAACCTTTCCTCCCGTGTCTTCGTCGTATTGGGCGACGGGGAATGTAACGAAGGTGCCATATGGGAAAGCGCTTTAGCCGCACCTCAGTTGCGATTGGATAACATAACTGTCGTCGTAGACAAAAACGGATTGCAATGCGATGATAAAACAACCGAAATCATTTCTATGGAAGACATGGAAGCTAAATGGAAAAGCTTTGGTTGGGACACGAAAACCGTTGACGGACACGATGTTGCGGCTTTGTACGAAGCCCTGAAAGAAAAACATGAAAGACCGTATGCCGTCATCGCTAATACTGTTAAAGGCAAAGGCGTTTCTTTTATTGAAAATGTTCCTAAGTGGCACGTCGGAAAACTTAGCAAAGAACAGTATGAACAAGCCATGGCGGAACAGGAGGAAAACCAATGATTAAATATTCCCCCATCAATATCAAAACTTGGTCTTTAACCGGAGCAAACGGTTGCATCGGAATCGCCGCACTTGAAGTAGCAAAAGAAAACGAAAAAAGTATCTTCATGACAGCCGATCAAGGAACGTACTCTGGCTTGATGCGTTTTAAAAATGCGTATCCCGACCGTTTTTTCAATGCCGGCATATCTGAACAAAATATGATTACCGTCGCCGGAGGATTGGCAAAAGAAGGCTTTAATCCTTTCGTAACCGCTCAGGCGCCCTTTATGTCCATGCGTTGCACGGACCAAGTCCGCGTAACGTTAGGGTATATGAAGCTGGGCGTTAAAATTTTAGGGTTGTCCGCAGGTTTTTCTCAAGGCGAATACGGAGCTACCCATCACTGCATCAATGATATTGCCATTATGCGCTCTATTCCGAATTTGACGGTTCTCTCGCCTGCCGATTGCACCGAAACGGTCAAAATGATCATGTCTTTGGCAAATTCGGATTTGCCGGTTTATGTTCGACTGACCGGGGCTACGCATAATCCGATTGTCTACTCCGAGGATTTCGATTTCGAAATCGGAAAGTCCATATCCCTTAAAGAAGGCAAAGACATCACGATCTTTGCAACGGGAACCATGGTCTACCAATCGTTAAAAGCCGCGGAAATCCTTTCCGAACGCGGTATCGAAGCAAAAGTCGTCGATATGCATACCATTAAACCTTTGGACGTTGAAGCGATCAAAGAAGCCTGTCAGGCAAAATTGATCGTTACAGTCGAAGAAGGATCGGTTATCGGCGGACTGGGCGGCGCCGTTGCTGAAATATTGGCAACGCGCACGAAAAAAACGCCCCCGCTTTGCATCATCGGCGCCGAAGATACTTATATTCATGCCGACGAATATCCGCGTCTGCTTGAAAACAGCGGTTTGACGGCTCCGCAAATCGCTGAAAAAATTACCGAAGCCTATAAAAATCTGTAACCTATGTAACTGAACCAGGAGATTAAATCATGACCAATAACGAAAAATATATCAAAGCCTTCGTCGAAGCCTTTGACGTCCCCGAAGCCGATGTCCCCAACTTGAAATACCAAAGCATCGAAGCTTGGGATTCCGTCGGACATATGGGCCTGATCGCCGCTTTGGAAGAAGCGTTCGACATCATGATGGAAACCGACGATATCATCGATTTCAGCTCTTTCGAAAAAGGAAAAGAAATCCTGAGCCAAAAGTACAATGTGGAATTTTAACCGTTACCAAAACAAAATTTGTGCCGTCGCTGAAAACGGACAGGAATTCTCTTATTCCGACCTGTCCGCTTTTTGCGACGAAATGAAACAATATTTGCCCCCCAGAACGTTGGTGTTTTGTCTGTGCTCGAATACTTACGCTTCTATGGCAGGCTACGTTTCGTTTCTAAAAAATAAAGTCGTCCCTTTAATGCTGGACGCTCATATCGATACGGAATTGTTGGATAACTTCTTACGCCTGTATCGTCCTCAATATATTTGGGCACCCGCTCAAACGGCAGAGCGTTTCAACGAAAAACCTGTCTTTGAAGCTTACGGGTACTCTTTGATTTCTTTAAACGAAGACGCGCCCTTTCCTTTGCACGGCGATTTGGCTTTGCTGTTGACAACGTCAGGGTCTACGGGGTCGCCAAAGCTGGTTCGCCAAAGCTATAAAAATATCGAAGCAAACACCGCTTCCATCGTTGAGTACCTGAATATCGACGATACGGAACGCGCCATTACGACTTTGCCGATGAACTATACTTACGGGCTGTCCATCGTCAATACGCATCTGGATGCCGGAGCCGCCGTCATTTTAACGTCAAAGACTTTGATGCAACGCGAATTTTGGGAACAGTTCGATAAATTCGGCGCAACATCGTTCGGCGGCGTTCCTTATACTTATGAAATCTTGGACAAGCTGAGATTCTTCCGCCGAGACGTTCCGACATTGCGTACCATGACGCAGGCCGGAGGAAAGCTGTCCCCCGAATTGCATAAAAAATTCGCCGAATACGCCGCTCAAAGCGGACGAAAATTCGTCGTCATGTACGGACAAACCGAAGCAACGGCGCGAATGGGTTGGCTGCCCGCGCAAAATTCTTTGGAAAAAGCGGGCTCTATGGGAATTGCCATTCCGGGCGGAAAATTTACGCTGATCGATACGCAAGAAAATGAAATCACAGCTCCCGATACCGTCGGAGAACTGGTCTATGAAGGCGATAACGTCACGCTCGGCTATGCCGAAAAAGGCGAAGATTTAATCAAAGGCGACGAACGAAACGGACGGCTGGTTACGGGAGATATGGCGAAATTCGACGATGACGGATTTTTCTATATCGTCGGACGCAAAAAAAGATTCCTTAAAATCTTTGGCAATCGCGTCAATCTGGATGAAACCGAACGGCTGATCAAATCGCATTTCAACGGTTTGGATTGCGCTTGCACGGGGCGGGACGACCGTATGGATATTTTCGTAACAAATGAAGACGATATCAAAGACGTTAAAGCCTTTATCGCCGAAAAAAGCCGCTTAAACCCGACGGCATTCCGCGTCTCGTACTTGGAAAAAATCCCCAAAAACGAAGCGGGAAAAACTCTTTATGCCGCGTTGGAGAAAATCAATGAGTGATTTTGAAACGGCTCTGTCTTTGCCGCCCTTCGGCGTGAACAAAGAAGAAAAAAAACGCTTTTTGACGGATGCTCTGCTGCGCCTGACGCACAAACATTATGATGCGTGCCCGCTGTACAGAAATATGCTGAGCGGAAAAGGCTTTGATTTCAATGAAGTCCGCGATTGGACGGATTTGCCTTTCCTGCCCGTTTCTTTGTTCAAAGAGCTTGATCTGAAAAGCATCCCCGACGAAGAAATATTTAAAACGATGACGTCTTCCGGAACGACGGGGCAAGCCGTATCCAAAATCTGTTTGGATAAAACGACCGCAGCAAATCAGCAAAAAACTTTGGTAAAAATCGTTTCCGAATTTACGGGCGCCGCTCGCTTGCCGATGCTGATTATCGACAGCCCATCCGTCATAAAAAACAGAGCCATGTTCTCTGCAAGAGGTGCCGGAATTTTAGGGTTTTCCATCTTTGGCGCAGACAGAACTTATGCTTTAAACGACGATATGCAAATCGATTTTGACGCCGTACGGGCTTTCTTGGAGCGGCATCAGGGGCAAAAAATACTGTTGTTCGGTTTTACGTTTATGGTGTGGCAGCATTTTTACAAAGAACTGTTGAAAAGCAACGTTAAAATCGATTTGTCAAACGGTATCCTCATTCACGGCGGCGGATGGAAGAAACTGATCCAAGAAGCCGTCAGCGCCGCAGAATTCCAAAAAAGACTGACTGATGTTTGCGGATTGTCGGACATTCACGATTATTACGGCATGGTTGAACAAACGGGTTGCATTTATATGCAGTGCGAATGCGGACATTTGCATGCGTCTGTTTTTTCGGACGTTGCCGTCAGGCGCGCACATGATTTTTCGTTGGCTGAAAACGGCGAAAAAGGCATCATTCAAGTCGTTTCTTTGTTGCCGGAATCTTACCCCGGACATTCTTTGTTGACCGAAGACGAAGGCGCCGTCTTGGGCGAAGACGACTGTCCCTGCGGCAGAAAAGGAAAATACTTTAAAATTTTCGGACGTTTAAAAAATGCAGAAATCAGAGGATGCAGCGATACCTATGCCGTTAAATTCTGAACAATTCATTGTCGGAAACGCGGATATTCTTGCCGCCATGCCCGAATTAAAAGCGTTGCCGCCGTTTAGCAACGATGCGGTTTCTTTTTTGAACGCCCTGTCCGCGCTTTTGCTTAAAACGGGAAAAGCATGGTCGGATGTGGCGACTTTTGCTTTTTGGTGCCGGAAATCCGCGTTACTGAAAGAAAAAGAAAAATACGACGATTTAAATCACAGGCTGGGCAGAGGCATTGCCTTTCATTCGACGCCGTCCAACGTTCCTGTCAATTTCGCGTTCAGCTTTGCCGCCGGACTGTTAGCGGGAAACGCCAATATCGTCCGTCTGCCCGCCAAAGATTTTGAACAGGTCAATGTCATTTGCAATGCCGTCAACGAATTGTTGAACGGTGAATTCCGTTTCCTTGCTCCTTATGTCTGTATGGTCAAATATGCGCCCGACAAAGCCGTTTCGGATATGTTGTCCGCGATTTGCGACGTGCGCATCGTTTGGGGCGGAGATATGACAATTTCGGAAATGCGCCGATCGCCGTTAAAACCGCGCGCGACGGAAATCACGTTCGCCGACCGCCATTCGATTTTGGTCATCAATGCCGACGAATATCTGAAAATCGAAAACAAAGCCCGAACGGCACAAGATTTTTACAACGACACGTTTTTCAGCGACCAAAACGCCTGCACGTCGCCGCGCATTATTATCTGGATGGGACGGGAAAAAGAAAAAGCCAAAAAACTTTTTTGGGACAACATTCATGCGCTGGCAAAAGAAAAATACACCCTTGCTCCCGTTCAAGCCGTCGGAAAGTTAGCGGCTTTTTATCGTACCGCCGCAAAAAAAGACGTTCGACTGATCCCGACCGAAGACAATTTAATCACGCGCATTACGGTAAAAGAGCTTTCTTACGACCTGCCCGATTATAAATATAACAGCGGCTTTTTCTTTGAATACGATGCAAACGAATTAAAAGATATTTGCCCCGTATGCACCGAAAAATGTCAAACAATGACATATATCGGTCTGACAAAAGAAGAATTGTCCGACTTTTTCGCGACTGCCGCCCCCAAAGGGATAGACCGCGCGGTGCCGGTCGGAAAATCAATGGATTTCAGTCTGGACTGGGACGGCTTTGACCTGATCCGCCAGATGTCAAGAAAGGTCGTGTTCTGATGAAACCTAAAGTTTCCGTCGTCGTTTTGTCTTATAACCAAGGTGCTTTTATCCGACAGGCTCTTGACAGCTTTGTCATGCAAAAAACAAACTTTCCTTTTGAAGTCTTAATCCATGATGATGCGTCGACAGACGGCAGCGCTGATATCATTCGCGAATACGCTTCAAAATACCCGCATATCTTCAGAACCGTTCTGCAAACCGAAAATCAATGGGGGAAAAAATCCGCTTGGACGGATTTCCTGTTTCCCATGGTTCAAGGCGAATATGTCGCTTATTGCGAATGCGACGATTATTGGACGGATGAAAATAAACTGCAAAAACAGGCAGATTTTCTTGATGCGCATCCCGAATGTTCCGTGTGTTTTCATCCCGTTATCGTTAAATGGGAAGATAAATCTCACGAAGACAGCATTTTTCCTTCTCCGGAATACAGGTTCAACAAAAACGTTCTGGATTTGAACGACCTGATTCAGCATAACTTTATTCAAACGAATTCGGTCATGTACAGATGGCGCTTTCACAAAGATCCCATTTCTTTAATGCCTTGGGATATTTGTCCCGGAGACTGGTATCTACATATGCTGCATGCGCAAACGGGAAAAATCGGTTTTATTCCCGACGTCATGTCCGTTTATCGCAAATGGGACGGCGGCATTTGGGCGGGAGCTCTTGAAACGGATGCCTGGTTCTTTTCTTATGCCTTGCCCCACATCAGATTTTTTGAAGACGCCGAAAAACAGTTTCGGTGTTCTAAAAGCAATGACATCGCATTCATTGGCGCCGAATATCTGGACAGATGCAAAAAAAACCAAAAAACGGCTGAAATTCAAAATTTTAAAGAAAACTTCAACAATGCCTGCAACGCGCTAAAGAAGGTCTATAATACATCAAGCCTCAAACTTTTATTTTTAAAGCTGATGTCCAAAATTTTCCCAAAAAAACGGGTTCGCAGAGCTTTAAAAGAAAAAATCGCTTTTATCAAAAAAATAAAACAATACGATTTGGACGACATTCTGAACACAAAAAAATAAGCCCTTCGTTCAGGGCTTATTTTTTTATGAGAAATCTCCGTCAGAATTGTTTTTTTGCCGCCAGCTTGTGAACGCTGTCACTGCCGCCGACAAAGCGACCGTCAACGAACATCTGAGGAAAATGCATATAATGCGTATATTGACGAATGCCGTCAAACAACTGCGGATCCGAATAGACATCAACGCTTTTATACGGAATGCCGCCGGCTTTTAAGCACTGAGCCGCATCTGCGGAAAACGCACAACGCGGCTTGGCAGGCGTCCCTTTCATAAAGACAACAACACGATTGTCCTTCAGCTCTTGCCGAATACGCTGAAACGCTTGATTCTCTGTCATGGTTTGGTCCTTTGAAAGAGTTTTGATACTTAAATTTGCCGCTTCTTTCCCACAAAGGCGGCGGGCATCCGATCAGCCCTTAAATTCTCTTTCCTTTTAAGACCCGTTCAGTTTAACACAAAAAGCGCTTTATTAAAACATTATTATAAAACGCGTCCTTGAGGAATCGGTGCCTTCGTTTCCGAAGAAATGTGTTCCAAACCGCCCGATTCCAATTCACGCCCCTGTATCGGTTGAGAAGCAGGCTTCGGCGTTGCAGGCTTTGACGGTGCGACGGTCTTTTCCTGCTTTGTTTGTTTAATGGAATCAGGATTTGCCGTTTCGGTTGACAATGTTTTTTCGGGAACCTGCGGGCGCGCTTCTTTTGTCAGCTTTGTTTTTTGTTCTTCCTCGTCCAAGACCTTTTGCGGCAAAGAACGCGACAAAGAATCGTCCTTCAATTCCTTTTGAACGGGGAAACGTTTCCTGAAACGGTTCGGATTGCGTTTGCGTTCAATGAAAATATACGTTTCCTTCTGTCCCGTAACCGGAGAAATGCGTTCCGTGACGATTTCCCTTGTTATGTCGAGATCATCCTTGTTAACAAGCCCGGAAGACGAAACAGGCTGCTTTGTTGAAGCATCTTGTTTCTTTTGAGGTTCCTGAGCTTTTTCCTGAGCCGTCGCGGTTTTTTGCGCCGATACGTCTTTTGCTTTTTCTTTTGCTTTTTCGGGCGCTTTTACCGTTTGAGGATCAGCTTTTTGTGCAGCAGGCTGTGTTGATGCAACAGGCGCCTGTTTCAAAGATTCGTCCTGTTTTTGCGTTTGTGCGGCAGGCAAAGTTTCTGTTTTTGCTTCGGCGGTCGGCGACTGAGACGCTTTTTCCGCAACGGGTGCCGGTGCCGTCGCTTTTGTCGGAGCGTTCGATTTTTCAGATTCCTGTCCCGATGTTTCCTGAACCGTCTGAGCTACCGTTTCGGGAGTCGTTTCCGTCGGTTTTAACTCTGCAGGTTTCTGTTCCGCCGATTTCTGATCCGCGGGCTTTGTCACCGCAGGCTCTTGTTCCGATTGAAGCGTTTTTTGTTCCTGAACCGCATCCGTCGCCGTTACGGCTTCGCTAATTGTCGCTTTGACGTCTTTGGACGTTGCCTCATCGCCCAAATTCAATGAGGGCATTCCCAGCGTTACGTCTTCTTCCAACAGTTCTTCAATTTCTTCGTTTGCCGTTTGTTGAGGCGCGGGTAAAGGAACGCTTTCCGTCTGAGCGACGTCAGAACTCTGTGCCGGTGCGGGAGCCGTTTGTTGTGTCGTTCCCGGAACGGCCTCGTCGGCTTGTTCCGTCACGGAAACAGCCTCCTGTTGCGGTTCAATTTCGGGTTCGGGGAAATCAAAATCCGCTTCAAAGCTTTCGGAACGGATTTCAAGAGACGGTTGAGGCTCGGGCGGAATTTCCGAAGCGGGTATTTGCGCGGCGTTTGCCGTTTGGTCACCGGCGTTTGCCGCCGCTGTTTTTTCCTGAGGCTGAACATTGGCGTTTTGTTCAGGTTCCGCGTTTTCTTCTGGCAACGGCAAATCGGGCAAATCAATGACGCCCTCGCCGACTTCGGGAACGTTTTGCTGAACCGAAAATTCCTGAGCTTTCGGCTGAGCGGAAGTTTCCGATTCTTTTACGGAACGGATCTGTTCTTGTATCGGCGAATTTTCGGGTAACGGCGGCAATTCCGATACTTGCGCCTCGGGAACGGGAGCCGCTTCCGGAACGGGATGAGCCCCTAAATCGGGCAAAGCGACAGCTCCGCCCGCCGCATTACCGTCTTCAGCCGTCGTTTTATTTTCTTCCGAAACGGAAGCGGGAACGGTTTCCTGCGGCAAAGGAACAACCTCGTTCGTTGCGGGTTGTTTGTTTTCCGCTTCGTCCTGCGGCAGAGGCTGTTCTTTTTCCTCGGGTTTGGCATCGGCTTCTTCGACCAGTTTCCATTTGCTTTTGGCAAATTCGGGATCGATTTCGGGCAGCTCTATTTTTTTCGGAGCTTCCGACGGCGTTTGTTCAAAAATGACATCGACGGATTCAGCCTGAGGTTCAGGGATTTCCTGAGTATCATCATCCGTTACGGCAGGCACGGTTTCGCCCGGCATTTCGGGTAACGTTGCCGTTTGTTCCGCAGAAGGTGTTTGTTCTTCGGGCACGGGCACGACGACTTCTTGTTTCGCGGAATCTTCCCCTTGTATTTTCAGCGTACCCGCCGATTTCCGTTCCGCGGGCGGTTCAAGGAAATTCAGCTTGTCATTTGCCGTTTTTCTGCCCTTCATCGCTTTATAGCGGCGTTCGGCAGCAGCCAAAGACGACTGACCGCCCATATCCAACCAATCGGCATACGTTTTGGCATACTTTTCCTTGGGCGTATAATTGATGCCCGCGATCGGCGATGTCAGCCATTTTTGCAATTTCGATTTTTCTTCTTCGCCGAAATTTTTCAAATCTGGCAACTTGCAGGCTTCCGATTTTTCCCCGAACAGGTACAGCTTTGCCAAAGTCCCCAAATCGCACGGGTTCGGTTTGACTTCGCCTTTTTTGGCGTTCGGCGAATAAACGGCAAAGATTGTCGAAGAATTGCGTTTAACGCGTTCCAAAGCCTGATCCACCTTTGCCGTCAGCAGCAAATCTTTTGCCGAAGGCATAATGCTGGCGCCTTTATCACCGTGAATAATGATTTTGGTATGCTTTAAATCCCCCGAAGCCTCCCAATCCTTTAAAACGGCATTAATCTGGGCATAAGTGCAAAACAGCTGTTGATTATACGCATCCCAGCGGCGTTCTTCTTCTTTGGGTTCTTCAACGCCTTCGTAAGCTTTATTCAACCGCCAAAGCTGAGGATCTTTTTTCAAACGGCAAAAGCGGTCATAAACGTACGGTTCTCCGGGCAAAGAAACATGCGCAAAAAAGACGTTCTTTCCTTTGGCATTTTTGACGTCGTCGCGCAAACGCAACAGCATTTGTTCCTGACCTACGGACAAAGAGCGCGCATACGGATTGCCCACAAACGGAAAATCGTTGACTTTGATTTTATGTGCCAAAAGCTTTTTCCTGACGTAATCAATGAACGACCGTCCCGGCGGAAAAGAATCCATCCAATGCCCCGTCAGCAGCAATACCTTTGAGAACAGAGACAAATCCGCATTATACAGCGCCCCCATCGGTGCGGGATACGTAACGCATCTGTCAATGCGTTTGCCTTCGGCGCCGTCGCAATAATTAATCGGATAAGATTGATAAACGTTCAGCTTATAGCCTGAATCTTTCAGCTTTTTAAACGTTTCGTTTTTCGAAAGCGTGACGCGCGCTTCGTCAGATGCCGTATAATAAGAGGATGTCCCGCGCGAAAACATTTCGTTTCCTATTTTGTCCTGCGACGGATTCACAACGGAAGCAACGCTTCTGTATTTATCCTGGAAAAGGGAATATGCGTGAGGGAAAAACGTAAAATTATTCGCCTGATAGAAATCATTGATAAAATAAGGCGACTTGTCCGCCGACGGATTACCGACGGACTTCGGCTGCCATTTTTCCAAAGCATAGGCATACCCCGCATGGTCGGACAAAACCAGATAAACGACGTTTTCGGATTTGGCATCATCCCGGTTTGCGGCGATAGAAGCTTTGTTTTCCTTAACGTTCGGAATTTTTTCGGCGGCACTGTTGTTAAAGATAACGAACAAGGCGCACAACGCCGGCAAAGACAACAATGCCATGGCGCCGCCCCTTAAAATGTTCACAAGAATGAAAAAGGCTATTCCCGCAATAATCCCGACGGCAAAATTCCCGCCCGAAGCCAATGCATGCAACTGACGGCGCGGCAAAAAATCCAAAGACGACGCCAAATATTCGCCGATGTTATACGAACTGTACAACCCCAACAGATAAGCCGCAGCCACCCCCGCGACCACGCTTAAAAACACGCGGGAAACAAAGCGCGAAAACGATAAAAGGAAAAGGCATAAAAAGGAAAAAACAAACAATCCGCCGAAAACGGCAACGGCTTCGGGAAGCAACTCGTCATTTAAAACCAGCGGATAGCCGTTCGAATCAAGGAATTTCGCGAACATCCACGATGTGACGAAAAAAACGAACAAAGAAGAGTTCAAATAAAACGCCACCGAAGATTCGTCTTTGGGAACGGCCGTTTCGGCTTTGACCCGTTTCACGCGTTTCGCGCTGTTTTCGGGCAGTTCGTTGTCAGTATCTTGTTCCTGATTTGCCATAGTATTGCCTGCGGTTAAAACTCGTTCTGGTATTTATTAATAGACTCGACTAGAGTATAAGTCAATTTTTCATTCGGAAGAGCCTTGAAAATGTCTTTTGACGTCTTTTTTCAAAATGCCGTCGCTTTGCATCAGGCGGGACGGTTGGACGATGCGGAAAACATCTATCGCAGCCTGCTGGAGATTTCTCCGCAAAACGCCGATTTGCTGTATTTAATCGGAATGATCGCTTTGCAAAAAAATGCTCCCGATTCCGCGTTGGAGTTTTTGTATAAAGCCGTTCGCCTTAATCCGAATGCGGCGTCTTACCGTTTTACGCTGGCTCAGGCGCTGTGCGACGCGAAAAAGCCCAAAGAAGCGTTGGAACAATATAAGGAAGTCCTGAAGTTAAACGATTCATACCCAGACACTTATAATAACATGGGACTGATTTACAGAGCTTCGGGTGACAGGGAAACCGCCGAAACTTATTTTCAAAAGGCGTTAAAGCTTAATGCCGCATTTACCCCTGCTCTGATCAATCTGGGGCTGATGCGGCGCGAAGACGGTAAAATAAACGAAGCGCGCGAACTGTTCGAAAAAGCCCTTAACGCCGAAGAAGACAATGCCGAAGCCGCCGCCCAGCTGGCCGTATGCGAACGAATGGAAAACCGGTTTGAAAAAGCTTTAGAACTGTACGAACGCGCTTTGAAACATGCCCCAGAAAACGCGGATTTTTGGAACGGAAAAGGCATCGTTTCGGAATGTTTAAAGCGTTATGAAGATGCTTTGGCATCTTATGATACCGCTTTAAAAATATCGCCCCGCATGGCTGACGCGCATAACAACCGCGCAAACGTCCTGACAAAGCTCGGCAAACATTGGGACGCCGAAGCCGCTTTTAAAACGGCGATCAAAATCGATCCGAAATTCGTCGAAGCCTACAACAATCTCGGCGCGCTGCTTTTTGAACGCGAACGCTATGAAGAAGCTTTGGAATGTTACAGAAAAGCATTCCAAATCAACCCAAAACAAGCCCAAACCTGCAACAATCTGGCAATGGCCGTCCGCGCCGCGGGAGATTTAAAGGAAGCCGTCGGGCTTTATTTTAATGCGTTGGTTTTAAATCCCGACGACGAAACCGTGCGCCATAATCTGGCGCGCGCCCTTTATGATTTGTATGCCCACGAAAACTGTCCCGAAGAAGCCAAAGCCCTTTGTGAAAAATGGGCATCGGCATATCCCGACGACAAGATCGCCCGCCATTTGGCGGATTCTCTGAACGGAAAACAAACCGACCGCGCCGATCCCGAATATGTCAAAGAATTGTTTGACGCGTTTTCCCCGACGTTTGACCAAACTCTGGACGCCCTGTCCTACCGCGTTCCCGACCTGATAAAAAACGTTTTAAAAGAATGCCGGAGCGGGCTGAGAATATTGGATGCGGGATGCGGCACGGGACGGTTGGCCGCGATACTTAAACCTTACGCCGGTTTTCTTGCCGGCATCGATTTGTCCGAAAAAATGGTTCAAACGGCAAGAAACACGGGGCTGTACGATGAGCTTGAAACCGGAGAAATCGTCGAGTATTTAAACAATCATCGGGAAAGTTTTGATTTAATCGTCCTTGCCGACGTCATGTGTTATTTCGGCGAACTCTCAGAAGCTGTTGGCGCTGTTTTAGGCGCATTGAAAAACGGCGGAACAATGCTGGCAACGTTTGAAAAAACAAACAAAGCGGGATACCTTTTGCAACCGACGGGACGTTTTGCCCACAATCGCCTTGAAATCGAACACAAACTTGGCGAAGCCGGCTTTGATTTGCTTGAATTGACGCAAGCGGATCTCAGAACCGAAGACGGCAATCCCGTGGAGGGTTTTCTGGTAAAAGCGGCAAAAAATAACGCCGAAAATAAATAGATTTCTGGACAATCTCTTAAAGGGCGATTAAAATTCCCTTTATGTATCGGGGGTTCCCCCCGTGTAATTGTATGACGGAGAATGATTATGGCCCAGTATAACTGGATTGACGTACAAGATGAAAATGTCCCCAGCCTGATTGAAAAAATCAATGAACAAAGCTCGCTGAAACTGTTCAGCGAAGACCGTTCTCATGTCGAAATGGCAGAACTGCCCTTTTATAAGAATTTTAAATTGGTGCAGGCCACGACGTTTTCTTCCATCCCCCCCGTAACGATGCAATATTTGGTCGCAGGTTCCGCTCCGAATTGGGATGTGGTCAAGCTGAACGGCACGCGCGACCCGATTTTTGAAAACAATGCCCGCGCCGGATTGGTGTTGAACGCCGAAACGGTCGTTCCTTACGCCACTTTTGTTCTGGGTGCCGTTCAAACGGAACAGGGGTCCCTGCGTTTGGTCGAAAAAGTCGATGACGAAACCTTTACCAACACGCCGACCCCCGAACAGCGTAAAACCGTAACGCGCCTGATCCGCCCCGCAAAGGTCGAAGAAACGCCCGACGGATTTAAGCTGGACGTCATCATGCTGTACGGCGATTCCGTCTATCGCGCCGAACTGGACGTTAAAAAAGACGGCTTTATCGAAATTACCAAAGAAGAAACTTTGGCCGAAGGTATGCCCATCCGTCCGATCTTCTTAGAGTAACAAGCCTTATGCATTTGCGCATTGCCGAAATCATTAACCGTTTGGAATTGGATGCCGATTATATCAACGGCGGCAATTGCGTTGATTATTCTCCCGTGAACGGAAAGGAAATCGCTTCCTTTCCGTTCAATGATTCCGCTCAGGTCGAAAAAGCCGTCGAACGTTCCGCTCACGCCTTTGAAGAATGGAAGTTCGTCTCTCCTCATGACCGCGCCGCCCTGATCCGCGCGTTCGCCGAAGAATTAAAAAATCACGCCGCCGATTTGGCAGGACTGATCGTTATAGAAACAGGAAAAATTTACGACGACGCTTTAATTGAAATCAGAAAATCCGTTGATGTCTGCAGCTATGTTTCAGGACTGCCTCAGCGCCTGACCGGCGTGTCGGCTCCTACGGAAACGAGCAATCTGTCTTTGTTGGAAACGTGGCTGCCGATCGGCCCCGTCGCCATCATTACGTCGTTTAACCTGCCTTTGCGCGTATGGACAATGCATGCCATGCTGGCTTTGGCTTGCGGCAATTCGGTCATTTGGCGCCCGTCCAGAAAAACCGTCCTGACCGCTTTTGCCGCAAATTCCCTGTTGCGGCGCGCCATGGCAAAAATCGGCGCCGATTGCCCGGAATACCTCAGCCAGTTCGTCGTGTGCGGACATGAAGAAGCAACCATCCTTGCCGATAATCCGAAAATCGCCCTGTTGTGCGCGACGGGGTCTCCCGCCATGGCTCGAACCATGGTCGGAAAAACGGGAATGAGAATGGGACGCTCTTTGGTTGCTTTGGGCGGCAATAACTCTGCCATCATTACGCCCGAAGCCGACATCGATCTGGCCGTTCGCCATCTGGTCAAAAGCACGATCGTCGATTGCGGACAACGTTGCACGTCTTTGCAACGCCTGTTCTGCCACACAGACGTTTATGACACCGTCATGGAACGTTTAAAAAATTCATTAAACCTGATCTATGTGAATTCCCCCTTTGAACGACAAACGCAAATCGGTCCCCTGATCGATAAAGAAGCATATAATAATATGCGCTTGGCGTTGGATCAGGCTCAAAACGAAGGCGGAAAAATATTCGGCGGAAACAGGCTGATGATCGGCAATTACGATAATGCCTATTACGTCCACCCCGCCGTCGCGGAAATGCCCGAACAAACAGAAATCGTTAAAACGGAACTGCTGGCGCCGGTTTTGTTTGTCATGAAATATGACAATCTGCACGACGCCGTCGAAAAAATTAATGAAGTCCCTCAATCCTTGATTTCCTGTATCTTTTCAAACAATGTCAAGGAAACAGGATATTTTTCATCCATCCGCGGCGTAAAATCCAACGTCGCCACCGTCAATGCGGGATCGGTCGGATATGATTTGGTCGCAATGTTCGGAAATCGCAGAAACGGCGGAAGCTCCGCCGCCGAACCGTGGCGATCTTATATGCAGTCCAAAACGTGTTTGGTCAATTATAATTTTTAACGATTCTTCCTTTTTAAAAAGTTGCGTTCCCCCTTGTGAAAACGCTATAACAAAGAACGGTTTTCTTTTCGACAGGACCTTAAAATGACCTTTTTGCAACGCGCCCGCATATTGCTTTGCTTGTCCGTGCCGGCTGTTTTCGGCGCGTGCGCTTTGCCCGAACCGCCCAATCCCGAAACCACTCCGCCCGAAATTTTGTATAACCGCGCATTGGATTTGCTGATTAAAAACAAAGAATACACCAAAGCGGGAAACGAATTCGACGCCATCGAACGCTATTACCCCTATTCCAGATGGGCGCCCCGCGCGCAAATCATGTTGGCGTTCACTTATTACGTCAAAAAAGAATACGATGACGCCATCGTCGTTTTGGATCGCTTTATTCAGCTTTATCCCGGCAATACGTACGCCGCTTATGCGTATTATTTAAAAGCTCTGTGCTATTACGACCAGATTTCCGACGTCCGCAGAGACCAAAAGATGACCGTCGCCGCGTTGGAAGCTTTGCAACAGGTCGTTACGCGCTTTCCTTTGACCGACTATGCAAAGGACGCCGCCGTCAAAATCGAATTGGCAAACGACCATCTGGCGGGAAAAGAAATGTCCGTCGGACGTTTTTATCTGCGTCAGGGAATGCATTTGGCCGCCATGAACCGGTTTATCCGCGTGGTCAAAGAATACCAGACGACGGCTCACGTTCAGGAAGCTTTGTACAGGTTAACGGAAACGTATTTGATTTTGGGGCTGACCGAAGAAGCGCAAAAAAGCGCCGCCGTCTTAGGCTATAACTATCCGTCGGGGAAATGGTACAGAAAAGCCTATAACCTGATGAAAAAGAAAACCAACCTTGCCCTGAACGAAACCAAAAAAGAATAAGAGGTTTGACCGTGCTGTCGCGTTTGTCCGTCAGAGACGTCGTTTTAATAGAAAAGCTGGATTTGGATTTTGCAGGCGGCCTGTGCGTTTTCACGGGTGAAACGGGCGCGGGAAAATCAATTTTGCTGGATTCTCTGGCTTTGGCGACGGGGGCGCGTTCCGATGCCGCGTTGGTCAGAAGAGGATGCAAACAGCTTTCGGTTACGGCGGAATTTTCTTTGCCCGACGGACACGAAGCTTTCAAAATGCTTGACGAACACGAAATCGAACACGAAAGCGGCGAACCTTTGGTTTTGCGCCGCATTGTTACCGCCGACGGAAAAAGCAAAGCCTTTGTCAACGACCAATCGGTTTCGGCAGGACTGTTGCGAAAAATCGGCGATTTGCTGATAGAAATTCACGGACAATTCGCGACGCACGGTTTGTTAAACCCCGCAACGCACAAAAGCGTTTTGGATGCGTACGGCGGTTTGCAGGGACGTTTGGATGCCTGTCGCGCCGCTTATAAAAACTGGCGGGCAAAAGCCGAAGAACGCCAAAAAGCCGAAGAACGCCTGCAAAAAGCCAAAGATGAAGAAGACTTTTTGCGTCATTCCGTTGACGAGCTGGTTCAGTTCGCTCCCCAGCCGGGAGAAGACGAGGAACTTTCGCAACGCCGTTCTTTGATGATGAATTCCGAAAAGCTGATTGAAGGTCTAAACACGGCGCGCGACGCTTTGTTCGACCGTTCCGTCGACAAATCGCTCAGACAGGCGGAACGGGCGCTGGAAAGCCTGTCCCGACTGATCGAAGGGCGTTTTGAACCGATTATCGAAGCTTTGGATCGCGCCGTAACGGAGTTAAACGAAGCGGGAAACATGCTGGAAGAAGAATGCCGCAAAGTCGAACTTGACCCGCGAGAACAGGAACAGGTCGAAGAACGCTTGTTCGCGTTGCGGGCTTTGGCGCGCAAGCATCAGACAACGCCCGATGAACTGCCTGGCCTTCTTTCGGAATACCAAAGACAGCTGGCGTCGCTGGACAAAGGTGCCGAAGACCTGATTCGCCTGACCAAAGAAGAAGAATCTTGCCGCATCGCTTATGAAGACGCCGCAAAAGTGCTGTCCGCCGCCCGCAAAGAAGCCGCCAAAAAGCTTGATGCCGCCGTCATGAAAGAACTGCCGCCCTTAAAGCTCGGGAAAGCCTCATTTTTAAGCATTGTCGAAGAACTGCCTCAGACCGAATGGAACGCGGACGGCATTGACAAAGTCCAATTCGCGGCAACGACCAACCCCGGACAACCCGCGGGAGCCATTAACAAAATCGCATCGGGCGGCGAATTGGCGCGCTTTATGCTGGCGTTAAAGGTTAATCTGGCTCAGGCGGAAGGGATTCCGACTTTGATTTTTGACGAAGTCGATACGGGCATCGGCGGCGCAACCGCCACCGCCGTCGGCGAACGATTGGAACGTTTGGCGGGAGAAGATTGCCAAGTCTTGGCAATTACTCATTCGCCTCAGGTCGCCTCTTTCGGCGCGCACCATTTCAAAGTGTCAAAAGCAGAAGACGAAACGGGGCGGACTTTGACGGCCGTTTGCGAACTGACGGGCGATGCCCGCCGCGAAGAAATCGCCCGCATGCTGTCCGGCGCTTCGATTACCGAAGCTTCCCGCGCCGCCGCAGACGAATTGCTGAAAGGGCGAATATGAAATGTTAAGACCCGTCCCCGTCGAAGAGCTGAGCGAAGAACAGGCGGCAAAAGAACTGGAACGTCTGGCAAAAGAACTGGCAAAGCTGGACGAAGCCTATTACCGCAACGATGCTCCGTTGCTGGCGGACGCCGATTACGATTTTTTGAAACGCCGCAACGAAGCCGTCGAAAAACGTTTTCCCCACTTAATCAGAAAAGATTCCCCTTCTTTTAAAGTCGGCGCAAAAGTTTCAGACGATTTTGAAAAAGTCGTTCACAGCGTTCCCATGCTGTCTTTGGGAAACATTTTCACCAAAGAAGACGTTTTTGATTTCGTTGATCGTCTGCGCAAATTTTTGGGATTGAGCGAAACGGCGGAAATGGAATTCATGGCGGAACCGAAGCTGGACGGATTGTCGTTTTCTGCATTGTACGTCAACGGAAAATTCGTCCGCGGCGCCACGCGCGGCGACGGAAGCGTCGGCGAAGACATTACGGAAAATCTAAAAATGGTCGAAGGGTTGCCTTTGACGTTAAAATCCGCCGATCTGTTCGGAAGCGACATTCCCGAACGTCTGGAAATCAGAGGCGAAGTCTTTATGAACAAAGCCGACTTTTTCGCGTTAAACGAAGAACAGGAACGCAAAGGCAAAAAAACTTTTGCCAACCCGCGCAACGCGGCGGCAGGGTCTTTGCGCCAGCTTGACCCCGAAATCACGAAACAAAGGCGGCTGAGCCTGTTCGGCTATACGTTCGGAGAAGTTTCAAAAGAAGTCTGGACAACCCAAGCCGAATACCTGCAAAAAATCCAATCATGGGGATTTCCGACAAACCCCGAAAACAAATTGTGCCGCACGGCGAACGATATTGTGTCCTATTTTGCGGCGTTGGAAGAAAAACGCCCGAACCTGCCTTATGACATTGACGGCGCCGTCTACAAAGTCAACCGCCGCGACTATCAGGAACGTCTGGGCTACGTCGCGCGGGCGCCGCGCTGGGCGATTGCGCATAAATTCCCCGCCGAACAGGCGTTGACCGTCTTGAAAAACATCCGTATTCAGGTCGGTCGGACGGGTGCTTTGACGCCGGTTGCCGATTTGGAACCCGTCAACGTGGGCGGCGTCATGGTTTCTCACGCCACGTTGCATAACGAAGACGAAATCAAACGAAAAGATTTTAGAATCGGCGATACGGTCATTGTCCAACGCGCGGGCGACGTTATTCCTCAGCTGGTCGGCGTCAAGCTTGAAAAGCGCCCCGTTGATGCCGTCGCGTTCGTTTTCCCCGACCGTTGCCCCGTGTGCGGTTCTCATGCCGTAAAAATTGACGGCGAAGTCGCCAGATATTGTTCGGGCGGGCTGGTCTGTCCCGCTCAGGCGGTGGAAAGCCTGAAGCATTTCGTATCCAGAAACGCTCTGGATATTGAAGGGCTGGGCGCAAAAAACATCGAATTTTTCTTTGAACGGGGATGGATTAAAACGCCTGCCGACATTTTCCTTTTGGAAGAACGCTACGGCGATGCCGTCCGAAAGCTGGAAGGATGGGGGGATAAATCCGCCGACAACCTGTTTACCGCCGTGCGCCGCGCAAGGGCGGATACGCCTTTTGACAAATTCCTGTTCGCGCTTGGCGTTCACGAAGTCGGACAGGCAACGGCCAGACTGCTGGCGGGACATTATTTGTCCTTTGGTGCCTTTTTGGAAAATGTCGACAAAGCCCGCGATAAATCGTCCGAAGCGTATTCGGAGCTGTTAAATATCGAAAGCATCGGAGAAACCATCGCTCAGGAAATTTTAGATTTCTTTGAAGAACCGTCCAACCGATCCGAACTGGAACGCTTGTTGTCTTTGATAAACGTATCGGACTTTGTGCCGGCGGCTCGGGTACAAACGGCGTTGGCGGGAAAGACCGTCGTCTTTACGGGAACGCTTGCCTCGATGACGCGCAGCGAAGCTAAAGCAAAAGCTTTGTCCGCAGGCGCCAAAGTCGCAGGGTCGGTTTCAAAGAAAACGGACTATGTCATTTTGGGAGAAGACGCGGGAAGCAAGGCGGACAAAGCCCGCGAACTGGGCGTTGCCATTATTTCCGAAGAAGACTTCAACGCCCTGTGCCGCGCGACGGCTTCGTAACAGAACGGTTGCAAAAATATAACGCCGATCTAAAAAACTGTATTTTTTTCTTTCCTGCTGTTATAAGTCCCTTCCGAACGTTTCGGATTTTAAGGACAGAGGTTGAAAATGAAAGACAGAATTATGCAATGCCTGTTCGAACCTTTGGGATACGGGCAACCCGACGGCATCAGCCTGTTGGCGGGCGGATTGGTCAATACGATACTGATTACGTTCGGTGCCGTCCTGCTCGGTTCCGTGTTGGGCGTAATGCTTGCCGTTTTGCGTTCTTCGGAACATAAAATTTGCCGGTGGCCGGCTCTTGTGTACATCGAAACCGTCAGAGGTACCCCCGTTCTGGTTCAGCTGTTCATCATTAACTTTGTCGTCTTTGCGTCCGTCAATGTCGATAAATGGGCCGTCGCCGTTATCGCATTCGGCATTAACTCGGGCGCTTATGTGTCGGAAATCGTTCGTGCCGGAATTAACGCCGTCGCCGAAGGGCAAATGCAGGCGGCTTTGTCGCTCGGGCTGACAAAAGCTCAGGCGTTGCGGCATATCATACTGCCTCAGGCGTTTAAAAAAATCCTGCCCGCGCTGGGAAACGAGTTCATCGTTTTAATCAAAGAAACCTCCGTCGTCGGATTTATCGGCGGCATTGACCTGATGCGCGCCGGCGATATTCTGCGTTCAAAAACGTATGACGCCGTCGTGCCGCTGTTCACGGTCGCTTTGATCTACCTGATCTTAACCTTAAGCCTGTCCCAAATTTTGCAGGCCGTCGAAAGAAAATGGAGCCGGCAATGATCAAAATCGAACGCCTGTATAAAAGTTTCGGCAACACTCCCGTTCTGAACGGCGTTGACTTGCACGTCCGCCCCAACGAAGCCGTTTGCGTCTTAGGTCCTTCGGGGTCGGGGAAAAGCACTTTGCTGCATTGCATCAACCGTTTAAACGAACCGGATTCGGGGCATATTTTTATCAACGGCCGTGAAATTACGGACAAAAAAGCCGACTTGACGGCTTTGCACCGCGATATCGGCATGGTGTTTCAACATTTCAATCTGTTTGAAAACAAAACGGTATTGGAAAACCTGACGCTGGCGCCCGTTCTGTCGGGTGTGACAGACAAAGAAAACGCCGAAAAAAAAGCCCTGTCCCTGCTGGAACGCGTCGGATTAAAAGAAAAAGCCGACGTTTATCCCAAAAGCCTGTCGGGAGGACAAAAACAGCGCGTCGCCATTGCCAGAGCGCTGTGCATGTCACCAAAAGCCATGCTGTTTGACGAACCGACCAGTGCGCTTGACCCCGAAATGGTCAAAGAAGTGCTGAACGTTATTCGGGAACTGGCTCAAAACGGAATGACGATGCTGATCGTTACCCACGAAATGAACTTTGCCCGCGAAGTCGCCGACCGTATCGTGTTTATGGATGCCGGAAAAATTATAGAAGACGCAGAGCCCGAAAAATTTTTCAACGCTCCCGAAACGACGCGCGCAAAAGAATTCTTGAGTAAAATTTTATAGCACTCTCTTGCCTTTTGCCTCTTGACCCCTTATATGAACCGCGTTAAAACGAAAACCGTTCAAAGAGGTCGCGTTTCTCTTTGATTTTTAAAGAAAAACAGGAGGGTCCTATGTCGGAAGAAGAAGATTTGTACACAAAAATCATAGACACTCATGCCCACATCGGGCATTGGAGCGCCGATAACGTCGATTTTACCGAAGAAACCCTTCAGGAAACTTTCGACGAACCCTTTGAAGTTTCCGTGTGCGGAGAACCCGAAGAAAACGAAGTCGTCGCCGTCATGGTTTCAAATATGAGCGGCATCGATACAAATCCCGACGGTTCCCCGTGTCAGGACGAATTCGAAACAAACCGCGAAATGTTGGATATTTGCTCCGAAAATCCGAAATTAAAAGCCCTTATCGTCGGTCAGCCCGGCTACGGCAACGCCGAAAAGCTGGTACGTCTGATCGAAGAACGCGGCGACGAAATTTACGGCATCAAACTGCATCCCAACACGTTAATGCTGGACGCAAACGACCCCTTGTACGAACCTTATATGTCCGTCGCTCAGGAATACGGATTGCCCGTTTTGTTCCATTCTCAGGATAATTGGTCAAGCCCCGTTTATATTTATGAAACGGCTCAAAAATTTCCCGATGTCCCCGTCATTCTCGCCCATATGGGAATGGGAAGCGATGAAAACCATTACTTTACTTTGGGGTTGCTGACCGCCGCTTTGCGTTCGGGAACGGCAAATCTTTACGCCGATATTTCGTGGCTGTCCCCAGAAACAATCGTCAATGTCCTGAAAATGGTTGATGAAGACATCCTGACTCATTTGATGTGGGGAACGGATATTCCTTTGGGTCCCTTCGGCGATCCCGCTTATTACCCGCAACGCGTCAGCGAAGTCAAATCCGCCATCGTTGAAGAATTCGGCGATGATGCGCCCGAAATTATCGAACGCTTGTTCTTCGGCAACGCCTATGATTTATTTTTGGCTCCGAAAGAAGAATAAAATCAACGTGTTAAATCCCCCGTACGAAAACGGGGGATTTTTTTTTGATTTATAGCGTATGTTTTTTTAACAAACTTCGTTACATAAACGTGACTTTTATGAAAGAACGAATATGGACCTGATCGGATTGACTGACGAAGATTTGATGAAAAAAGTAGCCGCACACGATGCGGAAGCTTTTCAGGTTTTGGTGAACCGCTACAGTCAAAAGGTTTATGCCTGTGCCTGGCGGCTGGTTTCAAACAAAACGGATGCCGAAGACATGACGCAGGAAGTCTTTTTCAAAGTCTGGCGCCATGCCGAAAAATGGTCTCCCGACGCAAAGCTGTCCACATGGCTGTATCGGATATTGTATAACCATTACATTGACATGTGCCGACGCCGGAAGCCTATGGAAAACGAAATTCCCGAAACGGCATCGTCCGAACCGTCGCCCGAACAGCGGCTGTTAAAAGAAGCCGAAGAACGGGAAGTCGCCGACGCCATTAATTCTTTACCCGCCCGCCAGCGCGAAGCATTGATTTTGTGCTACCATCAGGGATTAAAAGCCAAAGATGCCGCAGATATTCTGTCTGTATCCGTCGGCGCGTTGGAATCTTTGCTGTTCAGAGCCCGACAAACTTTAAAAGACAGGCTTTTGGAAAGAAAGGAGACGGCATAATGGATTTTCAAAAATTTAAAAAGGAAGTTCAAACATACGGCTCCCGCCCGTTCTTAAACACGCCGCATCCCGCTTATGACGGTGCTTATGCTCTGGTCTTAAACGAAGAAAAAGCCTTGGACGACAGGCTGGATCTGTTTGAACCGCCCTTTAATCCCGGACTGGCTTCCCGATTGATGAAAGCCGTCATCACCGAACAAAATACGCGTTTGTTTTTTCTGTTCGCAAAACATTCGATATGGCTTTCATTCCTGCTGATGTTGTGCGGTTTTTATTTCGGCTATCAGGAAGCCGCCGACAGCTGTGCCAACTCGACCAGCTATTTTAACGATATGTATGATTTAACCTTTACCGAAACGGAGTTATACCAATGAACAAAAAAATTCTGATTGTTCTGGGCGTATCATTGGCGTTGAACTTTTTGTTCATCGGCTTTGAAGTGTCTCGTGCCGTTTTTGAACCGCCCTATCCGTCCATGCCCGCGGAACGTTTTGATTTCCGCCCCGACGGTTACAGAGGACGTGACGACGGTCGCGACATGAACAAAGACGCTAACCGAAAAGTTTTCTTCGGCGCCTTTAAAAAGGCCTTTAAAGATGCGCGCAAACCCATGGCCGATTCCAAAAAAGCCATCGCCGACGCCGTACGCAAAGACCCCTTTGACCCCGAAGCCTTAAAAAAAGCTTTGGACGAAGCCAGCGCCGTGCGTGCGAAATTCGATGACAAAGTCCAAGACAATATGTTGGAAATCATTTCAAACATGACACCCGAAGAACGCGCGGCTTTTGCCAATTCTTTTGAAAGAAAACATCATCGCGCAAAAAATCCGAAGCCTCGTCACGAAAAGAGAATGCGTCATATGCCTCCCGCAGAACCGGGAATGGAACCGCCTTTGCCGCCCGAACCCGGCATGATGCCTCCTCCGCCGCCCGAACCCGGCATGAGACCCGACCCTCGCCGCGATGATCCCGACTTTCGCCGTCCGCGCCATCACCGGCGCCGCCCTCACCATCCGGAAATGATGCCTCCCTGCGATGGTAATGTGCCTGTGCATATGAGACGGCCGATGCCCGATGATGAAGCAGATATGCTTCCCCAAAAAGCAAAACCTGCAAAAAAAATGAAAAAAGCTCCTAAAAAACAAAAAAAGGACGGGAAGCCTAAGCCCGTTCTTCAGGAAGGAAGCACTCCTCAAAAATAAAAATATCCTTCCGGAAACAGACGCCTTCGGGCGTCTGTTTTTTTGTCCTTATCCTAAAAAAAAACGAAACCACTTTTACGGGTAATTTATAAAAAATTCGAATCAGAAGTTTAATTTATTAAAATGTTCTTTATACGTTCTTTTTTTATAAAAAATTTTTTTGCGACTCGTCGGAATCTCTAATGATTCAAAAAGTCCTTATTTTCCGCGCCTTCTGATTCTTTTCATACGGAACCTTTGCTTGTTTTTTCTTTCCTTTTTTACCTTTTATTATATTTTTTTCTGGATTCGCCGATTCGTCAGTATGTATATTGTTAAAAAGTTCAAATTTTACAAAAGGATTCAATATGGGTATTAATCCTGCTCAGAATAAAGTCGTTCCCGTCGCTTTGGACGATTCCCTTTATCAGCTGATCGAAACTCAGGCACAATTAGCAGGCGAAACACTGGAAACTTTCATCTTAAACCGTTTAAACGATTCCATCGAAGCATGGGCAGACTACTGCTCCGCCGTTTCCATGCTGAACAGCGAAGAAAAAGAACATTTCCATATCCGAGTTACCGACTGAACTCTATAAAAAGCAAAAAAAACTCTGCCTGACGGGCAGAGTTTTTTTATCCCTAAAATTGATCCTGAATTTCGGTAACTTCAAAACCGACGTTCGCGATCGCTTCTTTCAGGCGTTTGTTGGTGACCGTTCCGTCCGTTTCAACAACCGCTTTTTTCGTTTTCAGATTCACGACAGCCCTTTCGACGCCGTTCACCGCCATCAGCGCTTTGGTCGCCGTTTGAACGCAATGTTCACAATGCATTCCTTCTATGCTTAAATTCTTTATCATATTAAAACTCCTGCTTTTCATCGTGGTTGAAGATGTTTTTTGATGAACGGGGCGGGCTTTCTTTTCCGTCATAACGGGCGGAAGCGCATCGGATTCGTCATCTTCCACGGAAACGGAAAACTTAAAGCGCGGTCTGAAGTGTCTGAGCCGCAACGCGTTCGCCACAACGCTCAAAGAACTGCAGCTCATTGCCGCCGCCGCAACCGCAGGGCTCAACATGATGCCGAACCCGTACAAAGCCCCCGCCGCTACGGGTATACTGATAATGTTGTAGAAAAACGCCCAAAACAAATTTTGACGAATGTTCCGCAAAACGGCACGCCCTAACTGGACGGAAGAAACAACGTCCATCAAATCGTTTTTCATCAAAACGACATCCGCCGATTCAATCGCGACGTCCGTCCCCGCGCCGACGGCGATTCCGACATCCGAACGCGCCAATGCCGGTGCATCGTTTATGCCGTCGCCCACCATTGCAACAATTTTGCCCTGTTCTTGCAAACGGCGCACTTCACGTTCTTTGTCCTGAGGCAACATTTCGGAAATAACGCGGTCGATCCCCGTTTCTCGACGAACGGCTTCGGCAGCGCGGGCGTTGTCTCCCGTCAGCAAAACGGTTTCAAGCCCCATTGCTTTGAGTTCCGATACCGCCTGAAACGACGTCGGCTTTACGGCATCGGCAACCGCTATAACGCCCAACAGCTCGCCTCCCTTAGCGCAAAACAGCGGCGTCTTGCCTTCCGAAGACAGTTCGTTCCCCGTTTCGGAAAGCGTGTTGAGGATGCCTTCTTCCTGCATCATTTTGGCATTGCCTGCCATGCACGTTTCCCTGTCTATCGTGCCGGAGATGCCTTGTCCCGGAATTTGCATAAAGCCGTCCGCCTTTAGCAAACTCAACGACCGATTTTCAGCTTCCTTAATAACGGCTTCCCCCAACGGATGGGCGGACAATTTTTCCAACGAAGCCGCATAACGCAAAACATCGTCTATTTTCTTACCGTTCGCCGCGATGATATCCGTCACGACGGGATGACCTTCCGTAACGGTTCCGGTCTTATCAAAAACAATCGCCGTAATGCGCGCCGACGTTTCCAATGCCGAAGCCGACTTAAACAATATCCCTTTGGACGCACCGCGCCCAGAACCGACCATAATCGCCGTCGGCGTCGCCAAACCCAACGCGCACGGACATGAAATAACCAATACGGAAATCGCCGCCGATAATGCAAATTCCGTCCCGTATCCCAACACCAGCCATACTATCGCCGTGATGATCGATATCAGAATAACGACGGGAACGAATATTCCGCTGATCTTGTCCGCCAAACGGGCAATCGGTGCTTTTGAAGACGTCGCTTCGTCAACCAGTCGGATGATTTCCGATAAAACGGTATTTTCTTTGACGCCCGTCGCCTGCATTAAAATATGTCCCGATACGCTCAAAGTTCCGCCGATAACTTTATCACCCGGCTTTTTTTCTTTCGGCATGCTTTCGCCCGTCAGCGCGGATTCATCCGTCGACGCGGAACCTTCTATCACAGTGCCGTCAACGGGAATTGTTTCGCCGGCTTTGACCGCCAAAATATCGCCGACGCAAACGTCTTCCACGGAAACGGTAATCTCTTTGCCGTCTTTGATGACCGTCGCCGTCAACGGAGACAAACGAAGCAACTTCTCGACCGCTTGAGACGTCTTGCCTTTGGCTTTTGCTTCAAAATATTTTCCAAGGGATATCAGCGTCAAAATCATTGCCGCAGATTCAAAATACAGGTTCGACGCAAATCCGGCCACCGCTTCCGCATCGCCCTGCCCCGCCGCATTTAACAACGCGTATAAGGAATATATCCCGTATATCACAGCCGATCCCGATCCGACCGTTATCAGCGAATCCATATTCGGCGCCGCGGAAATCAAAGCTTTTATACCGGATCGGTAATAGGAATAATTAATAAAAACAACGCTCAACGTTAATAAAAGCTGGGTCAAAACTTCCGAAGCCGCCGCATAGTATCCTTCACCGCCCCAAATGCCTGCCCCTTTCGAAGACACATACATCAGCGTCCCCGTCAAAATCAGAGAAAGAATCAAACGGATTTTTAAATTCTTTTCTTCGCGACAGGCTTCGTCATTCCCCCGAACGCGTTTCAAAGCATCTCCGCCGCGAAGTTTCGCTCCGTATCCCGCCGAATCAACCGCTCGGACAATATCATTCGCCGACACCTGCGTTTCGTCGTAGAAAACGTTCATATCGTTCTTTAATAAATTAACATCTGCCCGACTAACGCCGTTTAAGGCACAAACAACATTGTGAATACGGTTTGAGCACGCAGCACAGCTCATTCCGGAAATATCAAAACTATCTTTTTTCATGGATGTTTCAAACCCGACATAAACAAAAAACAGCGCTCATTTCAAAGACGCTTCCAATTCTTCCAAAACCTTTTCCGCATCATCCGAAAAATCCGCCCGTTCCAAAAATAATGCCAAATCCCCGCGCGTATTTATGTCCGAAATCGGCAAATCGCTGTCCAGTTTCAGTTCTTTTATATAATCGGAATGTTCCACCAATGCCGGCATCCAATGAGCGTCTTCGGGAACGATTTTAACGACCTTGAACAATTCCCTCGGCCATAAAACGGGATTGTGGCGCACGCCGTTATATGAAGGCAGGCAAACGGCTTTTCTGGTCGCTTTGGGATCAAACAATTCTATCAGACGGTCTATGTATTGCGCCGTAAAGCCCGGCATGTCCGCCGGAAGAACAAGCGCGGCAACCGTGTCCGGCGGCAATACCGAAAGACCTAATCGGATAGAGCTTAAAACTCCCGCCGCATAATCCGGATTCCTGACTATCTTGACATCGTAATCGGACAGACGCCGTTCTATAAACTTGGCATCATATCCCGTTACAACGGCAACAAAATCCGCCTTGGACATCAATGCGGACCGAACAACCCGTTCCACCATCGGAATGCCGTGAATGTTTTCCAACAGCTTGTTCGTCCCGATCATCCGTTTCGAAGATCCCGCCGCCAAAACAACAACCGCTATCTTGCTGCGTTCGCTTAATGCCCCGACGCGAACCGTCTTGGCTTCGTCTTCAGGCTTTAAAAACTTAATCAACCGTTCCAACGACAGCGTCCCCGTCGCCAGCGTCGGAAATTCTTCCGCAGGAGGAAGCGATTTCGTCGCTATGTAGCGTATCAGCCTGTCCAAAGACGGAGACGTAAAATCAGACGTCTTAAACGCAATAATCTTCATATCGTTCTTATGCGCCACCAACGCCGATACGCCGGGATCCGCACACCAGCCTAACCGGTCAATGTCTGCCCCCGCTTCTTTCGCCGCCATCGGAACTATGTCAGACCGGTTCAACGGCGCCGTCGAACTTTCTATAAAAACGGCATCCAGCTTATCCGACGAAGCCTTGTCAATCTCTTTCGCAACGGCTTCCCTGTCATGAACGCAAACCGAATAACGTTCAATATCAAATCCGTAGACCGCATATCGGTTTTGTACGTCCTCTTCGCTTTCTTCAACATCGCCGCCGTGCTCGACCGTACGAATATAGGCAATCTTGCAAAACGCATACGGCGCAATCCTTAACAAAGGTCCCTGCCCCGTAATTTTTTCAACGGCCTCATTGATCATATCCGCATTAAATGCCGGTCCCAACAGCCTCAATGACCCGATAAGCTGATTCTTATACACGGGCGTGTACGGCAATAACGTTGATAAAATCAAACTCTCGTTATGAGAATTAAATCTCAGCAACCGATCGGGAAGTCCGATAAAAACACCGTCCGCATCTGCATAAAATTCGCTGCAACCGTTTTCGGGAAGCGTATAGCGCAAATGGTCGCCCGCGATATCTTTTAACAAAATGTCACAAGCCGTATCGGGACGCAAATCGTTCGAATCAAAAAACGCCCCGACAACCGTTTTGATTTCCGCCTGACGCAACAGACGGACATCGTCCGCCGTTATGATGTGCCCGACGGGAAAAACCTTGCCCCCGCATTTTAATTCATGAGCAAGCTCAACTCCCGTCGCATCATAAAGCGGAAATTCACCGAACTTCATCGAAAAAACCTACTTATAATAGTTTTCCAAAGACAGCTGAATGTCCGAAGGAATTTCGGAAGGCTCTGCATTTTGCTTGAAAAACTGCGAAAGCGCCCCCGTAAAACTCAACGACATTTCTTTGTTCGTTTGCGTCGTATCCAACGGAGAATGCCCCTGAATCCCCAGCTTAAATTCCATCAAGCCGTTCATCGGTCCTTTCATGGCAAACAACAGGTCTTTCACGATGACGTTCCTTAAAAACGCCTGCATATCTTTGTTCATTTTCTGTTTAACCGAGGCAGGCGGATCAAATTCCAGCAATCCCGGAATCTTCGATTGAAAGCGCGCGCTATCCACGACAACGGCACCGTCCTTTAAAGAAATTTTCCAATCGGAATCAATAATGCCTTCCATTTTCAGGAACGGATCTTTCAGGTTCTTGGATAAAAGATCCAAGTTGATGCCCCTGCCTTCCAAGTATATCGCAGAAGGCGTCCCTTCATGCGGTATCGTGAACGATTTCAGATTTTTAAACTGACCGTCGGCGTATCCCATTTTTAAAGAATCGACTTTGATTCCCGTCTCGGGAGAAACGCTAAAGTTAAACAAAGCGTTCTTAAAAGGCACGCCTGAATTTAACGTACCGACAAACAGCTGTTGATTCGACGCCGTTTCAAAAGGAGCCACGCTGTTAATAACCAAAACGCCGTTCGCGTCGGCAATGTCGATTTCGCCCCAAGACGCGGAAACGTCGCGAATCAAAAGATTTAAAGGTCCTTCGACTTTGCCGTCTTTGATATTCAAGCGACCTTTGATTGCCAAACCGCCGGTCGGTTCTTTTTTGAATTTCGACGCAACGGAAGGCAATATTTCAGACAATTTCAGACCGCCGTCTGAAAATTTCTGTTCCGGAACGTCAACCAACAAAAGCCATTCTTTCGTTGCCGGCAAATAAGACCCTTGAGCCGTTGCGGAAACCACGCCGTTCAGTGTCCTGATTGCCAAATTCACTCCGTATTCCATGCCGCGCATCGGCTTTAAAGCCAAATTCGCGGTAAGCGGCGGCAAAAGCCCTTGTTTAACCAACGTTGCCGTTCCGACGCGCAAATTCAATGACGGAAGGTTATTGTTGTCAAACGTAACGTCTCCTTGCAAATTCGTCAGCTTTATATTCCTGTCCGCATAGCCCGACTGAGAAAAGATCATCCTGCCGGCGTACGTACCCGCGAACGGATTGTAATTGACGACCGCCTGAGCCCCGTTAACCGCCGCAACCGTCTGAAGACTGCCGGTACGATCGCTGACCAAAGTCTTTGCCGCAAACCCGACCAACGGCAAACGAAACGACAGCATTCCTTTTTGAGACGTCAAAAACGGATCTTTTGCAGGATTCACCCCCAGCGACAACGGTTCGTACGTTTTGACCTGCATCAGCTGTCCCGCATACGTCAAAGCGCCGATATCCGCCTTGAGCGGCTTGGTCAGAGAATAGTTGCATACTCCCGTATCGCACGATACCGTTATGTCTGCCGTCGTTTTCAGGTTCGCCAAAGATATCTTGCCGTTCGACAGAGCGGACGATTCCAGCGACAACGGCAACGTCCCGTTAAATTTTTGCAAATTCCCCGACATTTTCAGCCCCAAAGCCTTGAGCTTTAAATCTCCCGTGAATTTGCCGAAGGCGTCCTGCGGCTTTTTAAACGAACGGTTCATGCTGATATCTACATCAAACCCTTCCTTTTCGCCGGGACGGGCGCTCCCCTTCAACCGGACATCCTGTGCCGGCGTCGTTAAAACCATATCCGCTTCGCCGTTTTGCAACGCCCCGTTCTTAACCGAAACGTTAAACGTCCCCGTGACGGAACCGACCGTCGCTTCTTGTTCCAAAATATTGCCCTCGGTAACTTCGGCTTTGATTTCCGTCGAAGCCGGAGACTTGAAAAAGCTCGATTTCGCGCTTAGTACAAGCTGCTTATTTTCTACATTCGTCGTTACCGTCAAATTCAATCCGGACGGCTTCCAAGAACCGTTCGCCGAAAACTTGACCGTAAACGGCTCCTCGGGTTCTTCTGCGGGAAGCGGTTCTTCCTTGCCTTTTTTCTTGGACTTTTGGGACGTATCGGCAACCGGCGCAGGAGCCGCAGGCGGAAGTTCCTCTTCCAAAATAAAATTACCCGCCAAATTCAGACGGCCTATCGTCATCGCATTGTCTTTGGCATTACGCATCGAAGACGTAATCACATTCCCCAACGCGCCTAAAGATATGCCTTCGCTCGTCTTTTCGCCTTTTATCGTAATCCCGCTGACATTCAGGCTGGAAATACGGTTGGACGTCAGCAAATCAAATAAAGAGTATGTCGCTTTCACATTGGCGATGTTGACTGTCCCGGCTTTATCCCGCACGCCCGTTATTTCCATGGTTTCCGTCGTTAAATTTTTAACGCGGTAAGACCCGACGCGTATCCCGTTGTCGCTTAACATCTCGGGAATCTTGGATTCCGCCAATGACGGCAACCACGAATATATGCCATAAACAATAATCAACAAAACTACTGCGGCAACGCCGATATGAAAAGAGCGCATCCGCATTATCTTGCGCGCCTGATCCTTTATTTCCTGGATTTTTTCCTGACGCGGATCGGGTTCCGAAGGAGCCTGATATGCGCGACGGCGACGTTTGCGCGGCGGTTCTTTTTCTATTTCTTCGGCCTCGATCGGCGACGTTACGATTTGACTTTTGTCTTCGGGCGGCAATTCGGGTTCCGATGAAGCCTCTTCTTCCTGAACGACAACCGTTTCTTCGGTCTCGGCAGGCGTTTCTTCTTCCTGAACGGCAACCGTTTCTTCGGTCTCGGCAATCGCTTCTTCCGAATCCATTGCCGTTGAGGGGTCTTCTTCCGCCGCATCAGCCGCCGGGGCAGAAGCCGGTGCCGGTGACGGCGCAGGCGATGACGGCACAGAAACAGGTGCTTTTACCCGCTTAACCATTATTTTTTTTACTGTCGGACGTCCGGCCGCGTTTCCAGGTACGGGCGGATGGTTCGCCGACGGTTGTCCGTTTTCGTTTTCTGCCATAGAGAACCCCTAACTTTTATCATTTGAAACGGCACTATTGCCGCATTAAAAAAACTTTACAATACTATATCTTAATTTTTCCTTTGTCTATTCATTCATAACGCAGGTTTTCAAGCTTTCTTGCGCCGTAACGGAAAAATAACCTTTTCATGCCATTATCATTTCCGTGCCCTTACAATAATGAAAACCGACCCTGACTAAGGAGAAACTTATCTTTATGACTGCCTCTGCTTCGGAATCCGTGTTTGACGTCGCCGAATGGTTTTTGGATACCGCCTTGAATGACGGAGAATATCTGCAACCCATGAAAATGCAGTACCTGATGTTTCTGGCTCAGGGATATTACGCCGCCTTGACAAAAGGCCAACGTTTAATCCCGTCCGTTTTTATCGCTACGGCACGAGGCCCCGTCGAACCGAACAGCTATAAAATTTATGCTTCCGCGCGGCCGCTGATTTCAAGAACGCCTTTTAACCGCACGGTTTCCGCTTTTTTGCAAACAGTATGGAGAAAATACGGCTCTTATTCCGCAGACTACCTCGGCCGATTGATCGCCGCCCACGCCCCTTATGCCGAAGCTTTCGCTCAAGGCGAAAATACGGAAATCAGCCTTGCCCTGATGACAGAATTCTATACTCAGGGCAAAAACACACCCGCAACGCCGAACGCCGCAAGCTTTACCGCAACGCGCGTCATGCGTTCCCAATCGGGAAAAACCGTCGCCGTCAAAAAATGGATCCCTTCCGTAAAAAAGAAAGCCTGAAAAACTGCCCTTTCCCTTTAAAAAAGCTTGCCGACGAATTAAAAAATGAAATAAGCTTTATTCATATATAATTAACGTCTTTTTTGTTAGAGTATCTTAAGGGCAAAAGCCGCACGGAATTTTCGTTATGGAGCTGAATATGGAAAATTTGGAATCTCGCGTTCAACACTTGGAAAAAAAATGCCGAATCTTAACGCGTTCGGTCGCGGCTTTGGCTTGCTTTGCCGCTTATGCGGCTTTTTCGGGCGGGCTGACCATGAATAAAAACGCTACGGCTCAGTCGGCTCAATCGGCTCAAGAAGCTCAGCTGAGCGCCGCATTGAAAGCTTACTCTTCCGGAAAAGAGGGCGAACCCCAAAAAATCCCCACCGTCGTCGAAGCTCAGGTCTTTGTCTTGAAAGACAGCTCGGGACAAATCAGAGGCGTATGGAATGCCGATGAACAAACAACTTCCTTTGCCATGATGCACAAAGGAAAATTCCCCGTCGCCGTCATGTCCGTCGATGACAAAAACGCTTCATTGTCCCTGACCGACGTTTATCAGGGCAAAATCAATATGAGCCTGGTAAACTCGGTTCGTTCGATTTCCGTTACGGACGACACAAGACGAAACAACATCTATCTGGGGCTGACCGGAAACGGTTCCGCCGCCATCGATATGGTCAGCTCGGGCGATTCCGAATTCTCCATCGACGGCGCAAAAAGCACCATTGATTTAACGGGCGACAAAACCACGCTGGCCATGACGGAAACCGTCGGAGGAACCGTCGCATTGCAGGCTCAGCCCGCCGCCGCCGTTTTGTCCTATATCGATTATCAGGGCAAATCCACCATGAAGCTGTCAACCGTAGACGGCAAAACCGCCCTTCAAATGGAATCTCCCGCCACCCGCGATAAAAAAGATATTACGACGGCTCCCGACGAACCCGTTGCAACGCCCGCGGCAACACCGGCCGCAGAACCCGTAGCGGAAGGCGAGGATAAAAAAACGGAAGATAAAAAAGACGAGAAAAAAGAAGAAAAAAAGGAAGAAAAAAAAGATGACGCAAAGTCCGTCGTCGATATGAAAAGCTATTCTCCCTTCGGCGAAAAATAAAAAAAAGAAAAGCCCCAGTTCGGGGCTTTTTTTCAACATAAACGGAGACGCTCTTGAAACTGCCTTTTTTTGTTCTTCTTCTTTTTGTGTCCTCCTGCCTGTGGGAACAACCGAAACAAACGGGCATGACGTTTGAAAAAACGCAAATCGAAATTTTGCGAAAAAATGCGCCGACGTTGGAATTGACCGTCGAAACAGCCGTAACCGACGCTCAAAGAGAACGCGGTCTAATGTTCCGAACGGAAATGGACGATAATGCGGGAATGTTGTTTGATTTCAAAACGCCGCGCCAAATCAGTATGTGGATGGCTAACACGCCGATGTCTTTGGATATGTTCTTTATTGACGATAACGGCGTTATTCGTGCGATTTTTGAATACACCGTCCCGTTTTCCAGAGACGTCATTACCGTAAACAAAAAAATGCAAGCCGTTCTGGAAATGAAGGCGGGAAGCGCGAAACGCCTGAACATATCGGAAGGCGATGTTGTCAGGCATCCGTTTTTTAACGTTGAAAAATAGAAGTTTTACGCTATGATGCCTGATATGTCGGGGCGTGGCTCAGCCTGGTAGAGCGCCTGCTTTGGGAGCAGGATGTCGCAAGTTCGAATCTTGTCGCCCCGACCATTTTTATTCTCCGATTTTTTCTATGACGGCGTCAAACGGTTCGGAAATCGTCCGCAAAAAATCAAAATCAGACGTCATGCGCCCCATGATAATCAAATCGCCCGTCCAACCTTCGCCGTAATATAAAACCACGGTATCGCCGCCCGTCCAATACCCGATGTCACCGATTTCATAGCCGTCGCGAACGTCGCTGTCTTCTTTTTCAAGAGCGATCGGCGCGTAGAATTCGCGATTTTGAAGCGGATAAAACCGCAACCGAACCGGCAAAGACGCCCACAAATCCTTGGATGTCGCCGTATCATTCAATTCGGCTTTTATTTCAAATTCAGCCCCTGAAATTCTGATTTCCATCTGCTTACCTCCTTCGCCGGCAAAAGAGCGGGCATTAAAAATAAAAAACACGAAAAAGAAATAAAAAATTTTATTTCGGAACATTGTCCGACCGTCATCTTTCCCGCCATAGCCTAAGTTTTCATTTAAAGCAGTGTACGCACAAAAAAAATATTATATCAAATACTTATACTTTATCGTATGCTATGCTTTTAAAGCATCTATAAACGGAAAAAACATGGAAATCAGAGTCCTCAGATACTTTCTTGCCGTTGCCAAAGAAGGCGGTTTCAGCGCCGCCGCCGAAACATTGAACATCACTCAACCGACTTTGTCCCGACAAATCCAAGAGTTGGAAATCGAATTGGGTTACCCTTTGTTTGAACGTGCCAACAGAAACGTATTTCTGACCGCAGAAGGAATGTTTCTAAGGCAACGTGCCGAAGAAATTCTGGAAATGGTCGAAAAAACAAAATCGGAATTTTCCCGCGCTCGAAATGCCGTCGAAGGAGACGTCCATATCGGCGGCGGCGAAACCGAAGGCATGACCATCGTTGCCCGTTGCATCCGCGACGTTCAAAAAAAATATCCCAAAATCCGATTTCATTTGTACAGCGGCAACGCTCAGGACGTTACCGAACGTTTGGAAAAAGGGTTGTTGGATTTCGGCGTGCTGATCCAACCGTTCGACTTGTCAAAATACGATAAAATCGATTTGCCCGCCAAAGACGTATGGGGCGTCATTTTAAAAAAAGACCATCCTTTGGCAACACATAAAACGCTGAATAAAAACGACCTGCCGGGTGTACCGTTAATTTGTTCAAGACAGGTTCTTCAAAAATCCGTCAAAGAAAACGGTTTTCTTGATTGGTTCGGAAGCGATGTTGACAAAATGAACATCGTCGCGACATATAACCTGCTGTTCAATGCGGCGTTGCTGGTGGAAGAAGGTGTCGGATGTGCTTTGGCTTTGGACAAGCTGGCAAATATCCGAAACAACGGCTCTCTTTGTTTTCGTCCTCTTGATCCTGTTTTGGAATCCTCTCTTAACCTGGTTTGGAAAAGGAATCAATCTTTCTCGCCGGCTCAAAAAGCATTTCTTGATGCCGTACAAAAAAAATGCGCGTTACTTCATGCTTAATGCTTCATTTTCCTTTTTTCCAAAAAATGCTCCAGAGGATAGCCTTTAAAAACCCAGAGCTTTCTTATTGCGTTTACGTACGACAAAACAGACTTTCGCCCTTCGTCCAACGCTTGGGGACATTTGCGTTCCCATGCCTTGTAAATTCCTGAAAAATCGACCTTTTCCAAGTATTTTCTGATAAAACGAGGCATGTGTTTCGTCGAAAGACAGGATTGGAAATCTATGATATAAGGTTTGCCGTCGTCTCCTAAAATCATGTTTCCCAAATTCCTTAAATCCAAATGCACGAAACCGCATTCATGCAGTTTTGATACGATTTGTTCCATTTTAATAAAATAATCGGCGGGAACGTTGCAAGGGACTTTGTTTAACGTGTCGCCCCGAACATAATCAAAAGCTATAGACCACGGAGACAACCTTTGCAAAACGCCGTGATCCCCCGTCGCTTGCGCCAAAGCCTTTTTAGCCGTGTATTCGGTTCGGGTCGAAAAAACGCCGAACACTCTTCTGATCCAAAAAGGAGATCCCGAAAAATCTTTAACCGTTAAATCCAGACTGTCGTCTTTGTAGCGTAAAACCGCCGCATTGGCAAAGCGCCCTTCATGGATTAAAACCAGATTGTCCGCCGATATGCTTTGCGAAGTTTGAGGAAAATTTTTCTTTAACGCAAGTGCAACGTTTTCTTTTATTTTTTCTATGTTTTTCATGGCACCCCTTTTTAATTATTATATAACCATATTATTATTCGTTTATGTAATAATCAAGCAAAAAGCGCTCGTGCCCTGCCGAACATAAAACGGTTACAGCAAATCAAAAACGTTCTTGTAGCTAAACGCGATGCCTATCGTGAAATTGCTGCCCGCCGCATCGGCTTGACGCGAATGAGCCCTGCGATAGCTTAAAAAAGGTCCGAGCGACAATTTCGAATTTAAAGAAGCGTCCATACGCGCGTTCGCACTGAAATCATACCTGAAATCTTCGGGGACATATTGGCTGTACGACAAATAGCGGCGATAATACCCGTCCGTCGTAAAAAGCAAATTGTCGGCAGGCTTGTATTCCAAACGCCAGCCCGCTTCCAACGCAAATTTATTCACATGTTCGGGATAGGTGATGTCATATTCGACAACGCCTGCGAAATACAAATCTTTGACGATCGTCCCGTCAAAAATCGTCATGCCTGCCTTGCCGCGATAAACGCGCATCCGTTCCGCGCCGTCGTTTGCGGTAAATTCGGTTTGGTATTCGGCATTAAGCATCGGTCCGAAATCAGCCGAATATATGTTGAACAGCCTGTGCGCGTATTCCGTATAAGCTAATATTTTATCCGCCGTTTCATTGCTTTCGGACGGCTCGTCATACGGCTCAAGGCGGATTTTCCCGTATTCCAACAAAACGCCGTTGTTCCAACGCATATTTCCGTGCGAATATTCGGCAACAAAGTCAAAAACGCCCTTTGTGACCGTTTGTCCGTCGGCGCTTAATTGTGAAACAGGAGAATCCTGATATTGCGCGGCATTGGCAACATTCGTTGAAGACAGCTCTAACCCGACACGGCGGAAATTCGCTTTCAGCGAACTTTCCGGTTTCGAAACTTCTTCCGCGACCGCCGCTCCGGACAAAAGCACGCCGGCCATTATAAACGCCGTTAAACGCATTTTACCGCCCTTTCGCAAAAACTTGCGAAAAGTAGCACGCCGCGTTTCGTTCCTCAACAAAATAAAGAAAAAATTTCAGCCGTTTTTAAAAAAAGAAACGGCTTCCCTTCCCGTTTTTCTCAACGCCTCCGGGGTATCCCGCAAAAGTGTTTCAAGAGAAAGACTTTCTTGAAACAACGGCTTTATCTTTGTAACACCTTTTAAAAGCAACTGATCGCTTCCCGCTTTGACCGTACCGCAGACCAAAAGTACGGGAACACCGTACTTTTGCGCCGCCGACGCCACCTTTAAAGGCAATTTCCCGAACAGGGTTTGAGCATCCGTCCGCCCCTCGCCCGTTATGACGCCGTCAATGCCCGAACGCAGCAATCCTTCAAAATCAGCCGCCTTTAAAATAATATCCGCCCCCGAAACGGTTTGAACGTTCTTAAAAACATTTAAAGCCGCCCCCAACCCGCCTGCCGCTCCGGCTCCGTCAAAATTCAAACTTTTTGAACAGCGGCGTTCCAAAACTTGGCAAGCGTGAACCGTCCCGAATTCCAACATCTCAACCGTTGCGGCATCCGCTCCTTTTTGCGGTGCGAACACTTTTGCGGCGCCGTTTTCTCCGACCAACGGATTCTTTACGTCGCTTGCCGCAACAAAAGCCGTTCGAGCAACGGTTTCATCAATTTCAGCCATGTCCGCGTATTTGCAAAAAAGCAGTTCTTTCGCCCTTGAGCCGTCGGGAATCAAACGGTTTGAAGCGTCGTAAAACCGCACGCCCAGAGCCTGCAACATCCCCATTCCGCAATCATGCGTACCCGTTCCGCCCAACCCGATGACGATTCTGTCACATCCCGTTTGAAGAGCCGACAAAATCTGGCATCCCAAGCCGAACGTCGTCGTATTTAAAGGATTTCGTTCCCGCAACGCCAAACGCGACAAACCGCAAGTCAGAGCGGATTCGACATATGCCGTTTTTCCGTCATGCAAAAACGGTGCGACAATCGGGCGCATCAAAGCGTCAAAAGTTTCGGTTTCAACACGCCTCAGCCGTTTGTCGGCAGAGCTCAAAGCCTCTAAAAATCCCTCCCCGCCGTCGGAAACCTCAACGCAAAAAACGTTGCAATCGGGCTCAACCGACAAAACGCCCTCTTTTAAAAAAGAAGCGACTTCGGCGGAAGAATACGTTCCTTTAAAAGAATCCGAGGCAATCAACAGCCTCATTGTCTGGCATATCCTTTCCCGAACAGGGGCGGTCGGCTTACGGCTTCCAAATAGTTTGAAAGCGTCATTTTTTCGCTGATCAGGCATCCGCCCATTCCTATCTTTCGCGCCGCGGAAATGTTTACCGGCGTATCGTCAACCAAAACGCATTCATGGGGCTTTTTGCCGATTTTTTCACAAAAGATCAACAATCCCTCTTCGGACTGTTTCGGGTGAAACATGCCGTCCTTTTCGGTAGAACGGATATCATAACAGGGAACGCCGACCGTTTCGCAACTTTCGCCGAATCGGGCATTCAAAACCTTTTCCAAATGAGCTTGATGGTTGTTTGTCAAAATGACGACGTCGTTTGTTTTTCGGGCATCCTTCAACCGTTGCTTCAAAACATCGTCCCGCGTGATTTTCGTATAATCGACACGGTCAAACATATCGGTGCAAAAACGGTCGAAACGCGCCATGTCCCCTTTTGTCATTTCAAGGACGAAATTAAACATCCCTTTTGCGTTTTTTGACAAAGACGCCTGAGACGCTTTGTTATATTCTTCGTCAGAAATTCCCCAAGCCTTTGCCGTCCGTTTCATGGCGGAAACGAAATCGCGCAACGAAAGCTGGGAAGTCGGATACAGAACGCCGTCGCAATCCAAAATCAGGGTTTTTCTCATTTTCCGCTCCGTTATCAAGCCGTTCCCCGCATATTTTATAATCACTTTTTGATTTATTCAACGCAGACGGCAAAAGTGTAATAAATTTGACAAAATTTTTCGCCAAAAAATAATAGAAGAGAACAACATTTTCGGATATACTTTATTTTACGGGAAAGTATTTAAAACCAGCCTAAAGGAGAACGGTCATGGCGGGATTTTTACAAAACCTGTTTTCGGGAAAAAGAAACGGCAAAACCCGATACGACACTGTTGAAAAAGATTCTGCCAATAAAGAACGTACGGAAACAGCCGAGAAAACCGCAAATGATGACCGAAACGCGTTGCGCCCGCAAACGCCGAACGACATGGCAAGAACGGTTAATAAAATCGCTTTTCGCGCATCGAAATCAAACCAATCGGAATCTTATTACAAGCCGACGCAAGAAGAAGCTCTGGCGGCTCAGCGCGTAACTCAGGCAGCAATGAATGCTTTAAAAGCCCAGCATATAGACCGCCGTTCGGTTCGAGCCAAAGAAGCTTATGTAAAAGCCGTCGCCGCGTACGCCCGTACGCCCGAAGGGCAAAAGGATCTGGCCGTTTTGCAAAAAGCCGATGAAAAAGCGGCGTTGTTTGAAAAAAACAACACTCAAACGAAACAAGCCCGGACGGTACGTACGGAAAATGTTTCCGACAAAACGCCCGCACCGAAGGAAGCGGCACCCGAAACAGTAAAGACGGAAAAAACGGAAGCCGCCTCTGCAGAGGAAAATACGACAGAAAAAGCGGCAGAACAGATTATTCAACCGTCTCAGGGTCAGACGGCGCAAAAACCGAAACTGAACGACGTTTTTGCCAAAGGACAGGAAGCCG